>Ga0209233_1000044_pt1 | contig 489783 bp, 471 predicted proteins | sample AraplaCL_Cvi_mCL_FD_184269 | JGI IMG/M metagenome (GOLD analysis project Ga0209233, IMG submission 184269) | Arabidopsis root microbial communities from the University of North Carolina, USA - plate scrape CL_Cvi_mCL (SPAdes) (version 2) | ecosystem: Host-associated > Plants > Roots >... | reverse complement strand
ATAACAGCATGGGAACAGCAACGGAACAGCAGTGCTGTTGGACAAAACAGCGGCCGATCGTCGGCTGACAATAGCGGTCATGTCAAAGAGCAGGGTGGAACCGACACAGCATTCCACCCGCTCGCACAGTTCCACACTCTCCGCCTGAGGTGAATCAACCCCCGCTTATTCCGGACGCGACTGGATCGGATTTTACGCACCCCGCTCTAGCTTGCCGAACCCGAATCGAACGCCCAAATCGCACTGATGCCACTCCATATCACCAAGGTCGCGTTCGCGACGACGGGCGTCGAGCATCTCGCCGAACGGCTGCGCGCGCGTGCCGAGGCGGGCCCCGTGTTCCTGACGACTCGCTATCTGCCCAAAAGGCATGCGGAGATCGCCGGCCAGGGCTCGCTCTACTGGATCCTCAAGCACCAGCTGATCGCGCGCTCGCCGATCCTCGGTTTCGGTGAGGCAGAGGGCGGACGTACCGCCATCTTCATCGACCCGGTCCTGATCCTCACCCATGCCCGGCCGAAGCGCGCGCATCAGGGCTGGCGCTATCTCGAAGACAGCGATGCGCCAGTCGATCTCGGCGATGATATGGTCGTTGGCGATGTGATGCCCGCAGCGCTGATGGGCAAGCTCGCCGGGCTCGGGCTTATCTGATCCTTCAAGGCGCCGGCTGCTCGCCGCAGCTGATCGGGCCGCCGGCCATTGCCTTCACCGTGCAGGCCGGCTTGCCATAGACGGTGGCGGCGCCAATCCCGGTGGTGGTGACATTGGCGGTGTAGAGCGCGGTGGCATGGGTTTCGCCATTGCCGTCGAGACGCAGCACGAGATCGCCCGCGGCAAGCGGCGCGGCGGCGATGGTGCCGGGGCCGCTGGTGTTGAGATTGACCTTCGCCGCCTTGCCGGCGAGCGCAATATCGCCCGAACCGAGCAGGGTGACGAAGAGCTGGTCCGCCTCGATCCCCGAAACGGCGAGCGACCCGCTTCCGGTCAGCGCCAGATCGACGCGCAGCCCCTTTACCGGGCCGGCGATGGTCAGCCGGCCGCCGCCGACGACCGTGGCGCGGCGGATCATGCCCGTCGATACGCTGATGACCGTCGCGCTGGTCGCGCCCGCGCGGGGCTGCTCGCCCCAGCCGCCCATGCCGGCACGGACGATCAGCGTGGTCCCCTCGACACGGATGTCGAGATCTTCAGTGACTTTCTGATCGCCCTCGGCGCTGGCGCCGGGCGAGGCGTTGGTGGTGAGCCGGACGTCGAACGGACCTTCGACCCGGATCCGGTCGAAACTGCCGATCGAATAGGTGCGTTCGGTCGCCTGCGCCGGAACCGATACGAGAAGCAGGACGAAAGCCAGCGCTGATGGGGACAGATGACGGATCATCCGCCCGACATCCACCCTATCCGCCAGCGAGGCAAGCCCGGCGACTCAGCCGCCGCAGTGAACGTCGCCCGACCCCATTTTGCTGGTGGTGCATTTGGCGCCCGATCCGAGATCGACATCGCCCGATCCCACCACCGAGACATTGGCCGGGCCAGTGACATCGGCGCGGATGCCGCCCGAACCGGCGACCGAGACTTCGGCGCCTTCGGCCTTGACGCCGCCGGCATCGATATCGCCCGAGCCGGCGATCGCCAGTTTCAGATGCTTGGCGCTCCCCTTCGCCTTGATATTGCCCGAGCCGGCGATCGAGAAATCGCCCGCCTGGACGTTGAGCGCGGCGACCTCGAGATCGCCCGAGCCGGCGCTGTTGCCCGTGAAGCTCTGGCCGTCGACGCGATCGACCGACATGTCGCCCGAGCCGGCGATATTGGCTTCGGCGATGCGCGGCATCGTCACGAACACGGTGACGCCCTTGTGATCGCCGCCCCAATGGAAGCTGTTGCCCTGGATCCGGCCGACCTTGAGCGTATCGCCGACCTTTTCGATCTTGAGCTTGTCGAGCTCTGAAGACGGGCCTTCCGCCCGGACCGAGAAGCCGGTGCCGACCCGGACATCGACATTGTCCGAGCCGCGCAGATCCACATTGGTGAAATCGGCGACCGCGAAGCTGCGCGTCGAGCCACTCCCGGAGCCGGCGATGCCGGGCTTCGAATCATGATCGGCGGCATAGGAACAGGCTGCCACCGGCAGGATGGCGATCAGGGCAATAAGACGCATGGGAACCTCCAGTGTGTATTGTTTCAATAACACACTGACTCGCCCGTCGCAACCTGAAACGAAAAGGGGCCGAAACGAAAAAGGGGCGACCGTCGCCGGCCGCCCCCGATTTTCACGACAGGAATCCGCGATCAGGCGGGAACCTTGTCCTTGTTGTGGATCGCCGCGGCCTTGCGGAGGATCTCGAGGATCTTCTCCTGCGCCGTCGGCTCATCGACCTGCTCCATCGCGGCGAGCTCGCGCGCGAGGCGGCTGGTCGCCGCTTCGAAGATCTGACGCTCCGAATAGCTCTGCTCGGGCTGATCATCGGCACGGAATAGATCGCGGACCACTTCGGCGATCGACACAAGGTCGCCCGAATTGATCTTGGCTTCATATTCCTGCGCGCGACGCGACCACATGGTGCGTTTCACGCGTGGCTTGCCGGTCAGGGTATCGAGCGCTTCACGCAACGTCTTGTCGGACGAGAGCTTGCGCATGCCGACGCTTTCGGCCTTGTTGGTAGGCACGCGGAGCGTCATGCGCTCCTTTTCGAAACGAAGCACATAGAGTTCGAGTTGCATGCCGGCGATTTCCTGCCGCTGCAGCTCGATGACACGGCCAACGCCGTGCTTGGGGTATACGACATAATCGCCGACGTCGAAGGACAGCGCCTTGGCAGCCATTCCGTTGAGCCTTTCCGTGGACCGAGTCCCCTGAGGATGCGCGGCAGCAGCAGAGCCGCTTGCGCGCGAAAAGGGGGTGTTGATTTCAGCTTCTCCAGGCGGACGGCGCGATTGAGCGCCTCCGTCCTAACCTATGTAGCACAGTCGTAATAAAATTACCAGCCAAACGTCGCCGAACGTTGGCTGTTAGCGCTATTATCAGGACAAAGCCGACGTTTTTTCGGATTTTTGCCACGGCGCGCCCACCCATTTCGGGTCGGCGCACCGGCCGGATCAGTCGCCGGCGCCGGGTTCAGGCGAGAAGAATTTATCGTATTTCCCGGTCTCGCCCTTGTGCTCATCGGCATCTGCCGGAGTCTGGTCGTTCTTGCGCGTGACGTTGGGCCATTGCGCGGAGAAAGTGTTGTTGAGTTCGAGCCATTGCTCGAGCCCGCTCTCGGTATCGGGCAGGATCGCTTCGGCCGGGCATTCAGGCTCGCAGACGCCGCAATCGATGCACTCACTGGGATTGATCACCAGCATGTTCTCGCCTTCGTAGAAGCAGTCGACCGGGCAGACCTCGACGCAATCCATGTACTTGCACTTGATGCAGGCATCGGTGACGACGTAGGTCATAGCAACTCCCCAATCCGAACATACGGGTCCGACGAACGCCCGTCTGCTATGCCCCGACGCCGCCGCCGTCAACGCCCGTCGAATCCTGCGAGCCATTCTCAGTGATCAGATCAGTGTAGCAGGCCTGGGCCTCGGGCGCCGGGCCGCGCCGCGGCGGCAGCTTCTCGATCCGGATCGCGCGCACCCGGCTGCCCTGGACGAATGCAAGGGTCGAGCCGACGCGGATCGGGACATGGCCACGCTCGATACGGCGGCCATCGACGCGGAAGCTGCCCGTCTGCGCCAGCGCCTGGGCGGCACTGCGCGTTTTTGCGAAGCGGGCAAACCAGAGGAAGCGGTCAACCCGCATCGTGCCTTCAACCACGCGGCGACCCCAAAGCGGCGAGCGCGGCGAAGGCGTTGTCGCGCGGTGGCGGCACCGGCCTGGCGCGGGCCAGACCACGCCAGACCCAGCGCGACGCGCCCTCAGCCACCGGCGCGGTGCGGAAGCCGAGCGCCGCCATCAGCCGCGCCAGCGTCTCGCCGCTCACGCCGATCGAGGTCGCGAGCGCGGGATCGGGGGTGAAGGGCTTGCGGCCGGCGCGGGCATCATGCGCGGCGCGGGCGATTCGCTCGACCAGATCGACCCGCACTGCCTGCGCGCCGAGCGGACGATAGCCGTGCGCGAGTGTCGCGCCCGAGCTGCCGCGACCAAGCACCGTGGCGCTTTCGGGCGGCCCGGCCGGGACCTGCCCGTCGCCCTGCGCAGCGCGCAGCAGGCGGCGCCAGCGCGCCGGGCCGGGCTTGAGCAGCCGGGCATCGAACAGGTCGAGCGCGCCGATCGTGACCCCTTGCGCGCGGAGTCGCTTTCGCCCCGCCGGATCGAGCGCATCGACCGCCGCCGCGATATCGGCCCGGGCGACGATGCCGCCCGCGCCGACGAGAGCTGCGGCGACAGCGCGCAACGCCGGCGGTGCCGACGGATCGCGCTGCGCCGAATCGAGCGCGACCAGTCCCGGCAGGCGGCGTGCAAGCTGACCGGCGAGCCATTGCTCCAGCCGGCCCTGGATTTTCGCCTGAAGGGGGCGATCGAGACAGTCCAGCGCGCGATCGAGCTTCACGCGCGGCCGTACGAAACTCTGGCCGGCCGCGAGATGCGCCACGACCAGCCCCTCCCACAGGATTGCCGGGCGATCGCTGTCGTCCAGCACCAGAGCAGAATCAACAGCCGCCACGAGCGCCTTGCCCCGGCGCGCGCGCTCGTCGCCGAGGCGGCGCTCGGCCGCGGCGAGGAGGAGGCGCTTGTCGCCGTGCCGCGCATCCGCCGCGACGGTGAAACGGAAGCCGTCGAGCCGGCCGATCGCATGATCCTCGACCATCACCTCGCCTTCCGGGCCGATCACCACCGGCAGCGCACCGCGATCGGCGCCGATCTGGCGCAGCAGCATGGTCGTGCGCTTGTCGACGAAGCGCTGGGTGAGGCTGAGATGGAGCGCATCGGACAGTCTTTCCTCGACCGCCGCCGCGCGGCCGGCCCAATGCGACGGGTCGGCCAGCCAGTCGGGCCGGTTGGCGATATAGGCCCAGCTTCGCGCCGCCGCGATCCGCCCGGCCAGCGTCTCGACATCGCCAGCGACATTGTCGAGCCGGGAGATCTCCTCGGCGAACCAGCTGTGCGGGACATGGCCCTGGCCTTCGCTGAGATGGCCGAACAGCCGGCCGACGAAGCGGGCATGCGGATCGACGCCGAGCTTGCGGAAATCAGGGAGGCCCGCCGCCGCCCAGAGCCGCGCGACCATCGCCGGCGAGCGGACGCGGTCACGCACCCAATCTTCCTCGGCGAGCCGCTTGAGCACCGCGAGATCGGCCGCCTGCGGCGCGGCGCGCAGCACGCGTTCAGTCGGCCGCGCCTCGAGGCTCGCGACCAGCGCGTCGATGCTCGACAGATCGGGCTCGCCATCGCGCCAATAGAGGAAATCGAGGCGGGGGAAGCGATGCTCCTCGATCGCCAGCACTTCCTCCGGCGTGAAGGCGCCCGGCCCTTCCTCGACCAGCGCGCCGAAGGTGCCGTCGCGCTGGTGACGCCCGGCGCGGCCGGCGATCTGCGCCATTTCCGCGACGGTCAGACGGCGCTGGCGATGGCCGTCGAACTTGTCGAGGCTGGCAAAGGCGACATGCGCCACATCCATGTTGAGGCCCATGCCGATCGCGTCGGTGGCGACGAGATAATCAACCTCACCAGCCTGAAACATCGCGACCTGGGCGTTGCGAGTGCGGGGGGACAGCGCCCCCATCACCACCGCAGCGCCACCGCGCAGGCGCCGCAGCATCTCGGCCACGGCATAGACCTCCTCAGCCGAGAAGGCGACGATCGCCGAGCGCTTGGGCAGCCGCGAAATCTTCTTCGCGCCGGCATAGCTCAAGGTCGAGAAGCGCGGGCGGTTGAGGATGTCGATTCCCCGCACCAGCGCCTTGAGCATCGGGCGGAGCGCTTCCGAGCCGAGGATCATCGTCTCCTCGCGGCCGCGCGCACGGAGGATGCGATCAGTGAAGACATGGCCGCGCTCGGGATCCGCGCCGAGCTGGGCTTCGTCGATCGCGACGAAAGCCAGGTCGCGGTCGACCGGCATGCTCTCGACGGTGCACAGGAACCAGCGCGCGTCCTTCGGGACGATCTTCTCCTCGCCGGTGATCAACGCGACCTGGCCGGCGCCCTTGATCTTCACCACCCGGTCATAGACTTCGCGCGCCAGCAGCCGCAGCGGGAAGCCGATCATGCCGCTCGAATGGCCGCACAGCCGCTCGACCGCCAAATGGGTCTTGCCGGTGTTGGTCGGGCCCAGCACCGCAGTGACGGGGCGTTCATCGTGGCGGCTCATGATGATCGATACATTAAGTGCCAATCGTCGCGGCGCAACCGATGGCCCGCAAAAACCGCGCTAACCATAGAGAATGCTTAGCGGATTTGGTGAATTCTCCCTTCGCCGCAGCGTCAAAACGTTTCGCCGCACGAGTCCCGGCACGGAACATTCCTTAATTTGACTTTAGGGGAATCTCGCCACAGTCATTCGACCTCGCGCCGGGGGGTTCGTTCAGTCGGCGACATACACAAAAGGGCCGACACGCCTTGTTCTTGCGCAACGATCATGGCCTGGACCAGGCGGGGGGCACCGCCACCCTGTCTTTCGGCCGCGCCAATCTGGCGATGACCGAGCCGAGCCGGATCGAGAAGATCCGCGACGCGATCGACCGGATCGACTGGGCGCCCGACCTCGGATCGCAGATCGGATCGCTCACCTGGTGGCGCGGCGCCGCGACCTGTGCCGCGCTGTGCGCCGCAACCTGGGCGCTCTCGCCTGGCTTCCACACCACTATCCTCGGCGATGTGCCGGCCGCGCTTGACGGCACCAGCTGGGACGAAGCGCGCGCGCAATCGATCGCGCCGCTCGCTTGGGGCGCCGATACCGGCCACCATATGGCCGCCAATGATCTCGTGGTGCCGCTGGCCGAATCGCCCGAACGGCCGCGGGTCGAGCTCACCTCCCATTTCGGCCAGGGCGACAATCTTGCCCATATGCTGCAGCGCTCGGGCGTTTCCGAAGGTGACGCGTCGAATGCAGTGAAGCTGATCTCGGGCGCGGTCGCGCTCGGCGATATCAAGGCCGGCACGCCGTTCGACATCACGCTTGGCCGCCGGCCCAATCGCGACGTGCCGCGTCCGCTCGAGCAGATCGCCTTCCGCGCCCGCTTCGACCTCGCCTTGTCGCTCGCGCGCGCCGGTGGCGGCTTGAAGCTCGACCGTCACCCGATCGCGATCGACCATACGCCGCTGCGGATTCAGGGCCTCACCGGCAGCAGCCTCTATCGCTCCGCCCGCGCCGCCGGTGCCCCCGCCAAGATTGTCGAGGCCTATATCAAGGCGATCGCCGGGCATGTCGCGATCGGCCGGGTCGGTTCGGGCTCGACCTTCGACATGGTGATCGACCAGGCCCGCGCCGCGACCGGTGAGGTCGAGCTCGGCGCCCTGCAGTTCGCCGGGCTCAACCAGGGGCCGAAAAAGACCCAGCTGGTCAAATGGTCGGATGGCGAATGGTATGAGGCCTCGGGCCAGACCGAGAAGCGCGGCACGTTCGGCATGCCGGTGGCCGGACATATCACCTCGAGCTTCGGGCTGCGCATGCACCCGATCCTGCATATGCTGCGGATGCACAAGGGCATCGATATCGGTGCGCCCTGGGGCACGCCGGTCCATGCCGCGATGGACGGCGTCGTGTCCTTTGCCGGGCGCAGCGCTGGCTATGGCAATTTCATCAAGCTCAGCTCAGGCGGCAATATCGCCACCGGCTATGGCCATCTCAGCCGGATCCTGGTGCGGAACGGCGAGCGCGTCTCGCGCGGCCAGCTGATCGGCGCAGTCGGCTCGACCGGGCTTTCGACCGGCCCGCATCTTCACTGGGAAGTCTGGAAGAACGGCATCTCGGTCAATCCGCGCTCGATGTCCTTCTCCAGCGTGGCCCAGCTTTCGGGCGAGGCATTGCGTGCGTTCAAGGCCAAGTTCCAGAACATGATGGCAGTGAAGCCGGCGCACTCCTAGGCGCTTCACCCCAAGCCTCTGAATGACCTAGAGTTTTATCCATTCCGCCATGCCGGACTCGTTCCGGCATCCACTGTTCCGCACACGCGCAACTCGCGCATTCGCGGCACCGTGGACCCTGGAACAAGTCCGGGGTGACGGAGGTAGTTTAGACGACATGAGGGCGTGCGCCGCCCGGGAAAGAGGGATCGCGCCTCGGGTTTGACGCCCGCGGGCCCTTACCGACCCTGGGAGCGCCAGCGCTTGAGCGTGCGCTCGATGATCTGGTCTTCCTGCCCGACTTCGCGCCACAGGCCGGAGAAGAGTGGATCTTCGGACGCCGGGCGTTTCGATTCCTCGAGATCGTCGAACGACACGCGGATCGGGATGGCGACGCCTTCGCCGCAGATGATGCATTCCCGATTGCGCAGCGCCGGGATCGAATCGAGGAAGCCGCGCGCCCCTTCGGGCATCGCAGCGCGGACATAGGCCTGGTCGCGATCATTGTTGAGGCGCATCGAGATGATCGTGCCGAGCTGCGACAGCACGCCTTCGGCCAGATCGGACGGGCGCTGCGTGATCAGCCCGAGCGACACGCCATATTTGCGGCCTTCCTTCGCGATGCGGCTGAGGATGCGGCCGACCGAGGAGCTGTCCGCATTGCGTTCATTGGGAACGTAGCGGTGCGCCTCCTCGCAGACGAGCAGGATCGGGCGCTGCGGCTCGTTGCGCGACCAGATCGCGAAATCGAACACCATGCGGCTGAGCACCGCGACCACCACCGAAGTGATTTCGGACGGCACGCCCGACACGTCGATGATCGAAATCGGCTTGCCGTCCCCCGGCATGCGGAAGACGCGCTGGATGAAGTTCGCCATCGTATCGGCGACGAGCATGCCGGAGAACATGAAGCTGTAGCGCGGATCGGCCTTGATCTCGTCGATCTTGGTCTTGAGGCGGAGATAGGGCGCAGTATCGCCGGCGCGGTCCATCTTGCCCATTTCGAGCTGGATCAGGTTGGTCAGATCGCTGAGCAGATAGGGAATCGGCGCATCGACCGTGAGCTTCGAGATCTCCTGGCCGAGCCGGCTCTTGGCGCGGGCCATCAACAGGCATTTGGCGAGGATGTCGGCATCGATCTGGCTGTCCGAGCCGTCCGAGGTGACGAACACCTCGCAATGCTCCTCGAAGTTCATCAGCCAATAGGGCATTTGCAGGTTCGACACGTCGTAGATCGCGCCATTTTCCCTGAAGGCGGCGCTATATTCGCCGTGCGGATCGATCATGACGATATGGCCCTGCGGGGCGAGCTCGCAGATGCGGTGGAGAATCAACGCGGCTGAGGTCGACTTGCCGGTACCGGTCGAGCCGAGCAGCGCGAAATGCTTGCCGAGCATGGCGTCGATATACATCGCCGCGCGGATATCCTTGGTCGGATAGACCGTGCCGATATCGATGCTGGCGCGATCATCCGCGGCGTAGATCTGCTTGAGATCAGCGGTCGTCACCGGGAACACGCGGCACCCCGGGGTCGGGTAGCGCGTCACGCCGCGGCGGAATTTGTAGAGCTTGCCGGTCAGCTTCTCCTCGTCGCCCTCGCCGAGGAAATCGACCTGCGCGGCGATCCGGTCGCTCGACCCTTCGGCCATCTTCAGCGAGCGGATATTGGCGATCAGCCAGGCGCTGCCGACGCGCATCTTGATCTGGCTGCCGACCTGGCCGGCGCTGGCGGCGACGGGATCGGTGTTGCGCGCCGTGATCTCGAGCGCGGCGGGATCGAGCATCACCTGGCTGCTCGATCCGGAGATCTCATAGACAAAGCCGATACCGCCTTCAGCGGACGGGGTCGGCGCCGAGGCGGCCGGTGCAGCGCGGTCAAAAGCTTGGCTGCCCAACATTTCAGTCATTCGCGCGGGTCTCCGGGGTGTCTTTCGGGGAAAGCTATGGGCGGGACAGGTAAATATTGCGTTTGGGAACATCGGTTAGTTCGAACCTCAAGGGGAAGAATGGTTCACGCGAAGGCACGAAGGCGCGAAGATGTTGCGCGGGAGGGGCTCTTCCCTTCAGATTCATAACGACTCAGGGGGCAGCGCCTGTCGACGCTGGGCACATCTATCTTCTTCGCGCCTTCGCGCCTTCGCGCCTTCGCGCCTTTGCGCCTTTGCGCCTTTGCGCGAACCGCCTAGAATCGACGCGCGATCCAGCCGGCGGACCAGCCGAACAGCACGGATAAAGCGACCGCGATCAGGCCGTAAAGGATCGAGTGGCGCTCGGCCGAGCGGGCAACGAAGCGTTCGAAGCCCGATTTGCGGATCTCGATGTCGCGCGTCGCCGCCGCCAGCACCCGGCCGTCGCGAATCAGGAAGGTCTCGGCGGTGAAGCGGCCGACCGGCACGCGCGCCGGAATCGTCAGCCGGGCGCGGTAGAGCACGCCGTCGGTGATCTCGACCGCGCGGGGCGCCTCGAAATACAGGCCGGAGCGGCGCTTGAGTTCGACCAGGCCGCGCGCGAACCGGTCCTGCTCGGCGGCCGGCGCGTTGCTCGCCGGCGAGAGTTGCAGGCTGTCGAGCCCGAGTTCGTAGATCGCCTGGGTGCGATCGTCGATCAGCTGGCCGATCGGGCGCGACGAGGCGATGGCGTAGAAGCTCGGCGCGGAGCGATAGCGCAGCCGCGCGGCATTGACCCAGATGCCGGCGACCTTCTCCTTCTCACGGACCAGGATCGACTGAACCGGGCCCTTGACCACCACGACGATGTCGGTCGGCTTGTCGTCATCGGGCAGGCGGCCGCCCGGATAGAGGATCGCACCGAACAGCAGCAGTTCTGCGCCGGTGAAGCTGTAGGCGATCTCGATATCGCGCTGCGATACGTCCGGAACCAGCACCGGTTTCGGCGCCGGGCGGGACTGAGCCATCAGCAGCGGCACGAACAGAATGAGCCATGCCCGCTTCATGACAGCTCGACGGAATAGATCTCGTCCGGCCGCCAGCCGAGGCCAAGGCCGATGCGGAAGGCGACCAATAGCACGATGATGGCGAGCGCGAGGCGGAGATATTCGGGCTTGGCCCGGGTAGCGAGCCGCGCGCCGATCTGCGCGCCTGCGACCGAGCCGAGCAGCAGCAGCGCGGCGAGGACGATATCGACTGCCTTGGTGGTCGTGGCATGGACCATCGTCGCCATCGCGGTGACGAACAGGGTCTGGAACAGCGATGTGCCGACCACGACCTGGGTGGTCATGCCGAGCAGATAGAGCATCGCCGGAACCAGGATGAAGCCGCCGCCGATGCCGAGCAGGATCGTCAGGATGCCGGTAAAGAAGCCGAGCAGCAGCGGCGCCAGCGGCGAGATATAGAGGCCGGAGCGATAGAAGCGCGTGCGCAGCGGGAGCGCGGCGACCAGCGGATGGTGGCGTCGCTTGCGCGGCCGTGGCGGCGTGCCGGTGCGGGCGGCATGGATCGTCGTCCAGGATTCGCGCGCCATCAGGCCGCCGATCGAGGTGAGCATCACCACATAGACGATGGCGATGACGGTATCGATCTGGCCGCTCATCTGGAGCAGGCGGAAGATCCAGCCGCCCGCGATCGAGCCCATCAGGCCGCCCGCGACGAGCACGCTGCCCATCTTGGTATCGACTCCGCCGCGCCGGATATGCGCGAACACGCCCGAAACGCTCGCGCCCGTGACCTGGCTGGCGGCGGAGGCAGCGGCGACCGTCGGCGGGATGCCGTAGACGATCAGGAGCGGCGTCGTGAGGAAACCGCCGCCGACTCCGAACATGCCGGACAGCAGCCCGACACCGCCGCCGAGAAGGACGATGACGAGCGCGTTCACCGAGAGATTGGCGATGGGCAGATAGATGTCCATTGCCCTGCGGATATCCTGTTCGGGGCGGCGGCGCAAAGCGCCCAGGGCGGCTGGGTGAATAAAAGGCCGCGGCGCATTCTTCAGTCATCCCTGCGAAAGCAGGGATCCCGCTTCTTCTGTCCTTTCCTCATCAAGGCAGCGGGATTCCCGCTTGCGCGGGAATGACGGAGTAAGACCAGCACGTCGTGCCTTCATGACGTCATATCAATCCGCTGGACTTACCCCCCGCTCCCGCTTTAGCCTGCGCTATCCCGGGGGAGGATCCCATGAAGCTCGCAGTACGTCTCGCACTTCTCGGGCTTGCGCTCGCGCCCGTCATCGCCTCTGCCGACAACAGCCCGCAGGTCGTGATGGCGACTCCGGGCATCGGCGCGGGTGGATCGATCTCGACCTTCACCGCCCGCTTCAGCCAGCCGATGGTCGCGCTGGGCGACCCCCGTGCGAAATCGCCCTTCACCGTGACCTGCGCGATCGACGGCACCGGCCGCTGGGTCGACCCGCAGACCTTCGTCTATGATTTCGCCAGCCCGCTGCCCGGCGGGACCGCCTGCAGCTTCAAGATGATCGACGGGCTGAAGAGCGTCTCGGGCTATGCCGTGGCCGGCCAGCAGGAATTCAAGGTCGATGCCGGCGGCCCGGTCGCGCGCGCCGTGTTGCCCGGGGAGAATAGCGAGGAGATCGAGGAGGACCAGGTCTTCCTGATCGCGCCCAACATGCCCGCGACGCCGGCCTCGGTCGCGGCCAATGCCTATTGCTCAGTCAACGGCATAGGCGAGAAGATCCCGGTCGATGTGATGGCGGCCGGCCTGCCCGCGTCGCTGCTCGGCGCGATGGGCACCGACAACTGGAATGTCCGCAGCTTCCTCGACAATGCGGGGCTGCCCACCACGATCCCGGCCAGCGCGGCGGATCGCGAAAAGGCCTTTGCCGGTGTGATCGCGGTGAAATGCCACCGGCCGCTGCCGCCGGGGCGCGACATGTCCCTGGTCTGGGGCGCGAAGATTTCCGGGGCCGGCGGCAAGGAAGCGGGCACCGACCAGCGCTTCGACTACACCGTGCGCAAGCCCTTTGCTGCGCGCTTCGAGTGCAGCCGGGTGAATGCCGAGGCCGGGTGCAGCCCGGTCGAAAAGGCCTCGCTCAGCTTCTCCGCGCCGATCGCGATGAGCGCCGCCAGAGCGATCCGCATCCAGACCGCTGACGGCAAGCAGATTGCGCCGGTGTTCGACAAGGACGACGAGAAGAAGGCGACGATCGAGACGATCACCTTCAAGGCACCGCTACCGCCGGCGACCGCGGCGAAGCTGATCCTGCCGGCGGGCATCAAGGATGAAAGTGGCCGGCTGCTCTCGAACGCCGAGCGCTTCCCGCTCGACATAAGGTTCGACCAGGCGCCGCCCCTGGTGAAGTTCGCGGCATCCTTCGGCATTCTCGAGGCGAAGGAGGGCGGCATCCTTCCCGTCACCGTGCGCAATGTCGAGGAATCGCTGCAGGGCAATAATCTCGGCATTGGCGGGCAGAGCCTGCGTGTCGCCGGATCGGACGGCGAGATCGCTGAATGGTTGCGTACCGTTGCCAGCGCTGACGATTATGCGAGCCATGACGTCAAGCAGGGCAAGGAAACGATCACCATCAACGATACCGGCGCGACGCCGATCCTCGACAAGGGGAAGGGAACGCCGTTCAAGCTCGGCCTGCCGGGCAAGGGCAAGGAGTTCGAAGTCGTCGGCGTACCGCTGACCAGGCCCGGATTCTATGTGATCGAGCTCGCCAGCCCGGTGCTGGGCGAGGCTTTGCTCGGCCGCAAGACGCCGCGCTATGTCGCCTCGGCGGCGCTCGTCACCAACATGACCGTGCATTTCAAATGGGGCCGGGAGAAATCGCTTGCCTGGGTGACTCAGCTCGACACCGGCAAGCCGGTCGCCAACGCCGAGATCCATATCACCGACAGCTGTACCGGCCAGTTGCTCGCGCGCGGCGCGACTGACGCGAGCGGCGGGTTGCTGGTACCGCCCGGCCTGCCCGATCCGACCGCCAGCAACGGCTGCGGGAGCGTGGAACACCCGCTGATGGTCTCGGCCCGCGCCGGCGACGATTTCAGCTTCACCCTCACCGCCTGGGGCGAGGGCATCCGTCCTTATGATTTCGACCTGCCTTATGGCTATGAAGCCAAGGGCGACATTCTCCATACCGTGTTCGACCGCGCGCTCGTCCGCCAGGGCGAGACGATCCATATGAAGCATATCCTGCGCACGTCGATCGGCGCCGGCTTCGGCATGGCGCCGGCGATGAAGGGCATTTTGCGCCTGTCGCATCGCGGATCCGAGACTCAGTTCGATCTGCCGCTCTCGATCGATGCCAACGGCATCGGCGAATCCGAATGGACCGCGCCCAAGGGCGCCCCGATGGGCGATTACGACCTGAACGTGATCGTCGGCGACAAGACGATCTATACCGGGCAGAGCTTCAAGGTCGACGAATACAAGCTGCCGACGATGCGGGCGACCGTGACCGGGCCTAAGGAAGCTGCGGTACGGCCCAAGACGCTGCCGCTCGACCTGTTCGTCGGCTATCTTTCGGGCGGCGGCGCCGCGAACCTGCCGGTTGACCTGCGCGTCGGCTATTTCGGGCGCAGCGCCACGCCGGACGGCTATGAAGGCTATACCTTCGGCGGCAGCGCGGTCACCGAGGGCACCAAGGCGCTGAACGGCGAGGGCGAGGAGGAACAGACCCCGCTCCCACCGACCCAGACCTTGCCTGCGACTCTGGGTAGCGACGGCACCGCCAAGAGCGTGATCGACGTGCCGCAGACGCTCGATTCGGCGACCGACATGCTGGTCGAGATGGATTATCAGGACGCGAACGGCCAGGTGCTGACCGCTTCCAAGACGATCCCGATCTTCCCCTCGGCCGTGCAGCTCGGCATCAAGACCGATGGCTGGCTGATGAAGCAGGACGATCTGCGCCTGCGCTTCGTCGCGCTCGACACAAGCGGCAAGCCGATCGCCAACCAGAAGGTGACGGTCGCGCTCTACAGCCGCAAGATCCTGACCGCGCGGCGGCGGCTGATCGGCGGCTTCTACGCCTATGACAACCAGATGAAGACCGAGAAGCTCGCCCAGACCTGCACCGCGACCACGGACGCGCAGGGGCTGGCGCAGTGCCAGGTCGATCCGGGCATTTCGGGCGAGGTCTATGCCGTCGCGACCACGGCGGACGCCAATGGCAATGTCGCGCGGGCGACCACCTCGGTTTGGCTCGCGGGCGACGATGAGTGGTGGTTCGGCGGCGACAATGGCGACCGCATGGACGTCGTCCCCGAAAAGACCAGCTATGCGGCCGGCGAGACCGCCCGCTTCCAGGTACGGATGCCGTTCCGCGAGGCGACGGCGCTGGTCACGGTCGAGCGCGAGGGCGTGCTCGCCTCCTATGTGACCGAGCTTTCCGGCAGCGATCCGGTCGTCGAGGTGCAGATGCCGGGGAGCTACGCGCCCGATATCTTCGTCTCGGTGATGGTGGTGCGCGGCCGGACCGAGGGCGGGTTCTGGAGCTGGGTGCACGGCATCGCTCAGAGCATGGGGCTGGCCAGCGGGCCGCCGGCGGCCTCCACTGAGCCGACCGCTTTGGTCGATCTCGCCAAGCCGGCCTACCGGCTCGGTATCGCCAAGGTGAAGGTCGGCTGGGAGGCGCATACGCTGCAGGTCGCGGTCAAGGCCGACAAGGAACGCTATGCCGCGCGCGACACGGCGCAGGTCGATATCCAGGTGAAGGGCCCGGACGGCAAGCCGGCGGCCAGTGCCGACGTGGCCTTTGCCGCGGTCGACCAGGCTTTGCTCCAGCTCGCGCCCAATGACAGCTGGGACGTGCTGACCGCGATGATGGGCGAGCGATCGCTCTCGGTGCTCACCTCGACCGGGCAGATGCAGGTCGTCGGCAAGCGCCATTATGGCCGCAAGGCAGTCGAGGCCGGCGGCGGCGGCGGCAATGACATGTCGGGGCTCAACCGCGAGAATTTCCAGCCGGTGTTGCTGTGGAAGGGCAAGGTCGCGCTTGATGCGGAGGGCCGCGCCCGGATTCCGGTGCCGCTGAACGACGCCTTGTCCTCGTTCAAGCTGGTCGCGATCGCGACGGACGGATCGCAATTGTTCGGCACCGGCATAGCGACTGTGCGGACCGCGCAGGATCTCCAGATCTTCGCCGGCCTGCCGCCTCTGGTGCGCAGCGGCGATTATTATGCGGCGAGCTTCACGCTGCGCAACGGATCGACCAAGCCGATGAAGGTGACGGCGACCGTCGATGTGACGCCACGGATCGCGCAAGGCCATCCGCTTACCGTGACCATTCCGGCGGGCGGCGCGGTGCCGGTCGCGTGGAACCTGACCGCGCCCGCCAATATCGCCAGCCTGCGCTGGCATGTCAGCGCCAAGGCGGATGACGGCAAGGCGGTGGATCAGGCAACCGTCAGCCAGGACGTGATCCCGGCAGTGCCGGTCGAAGTCTGGGCGGCGACGCTTGCCCGGGTCGGCACTGATACCTCGATCGCGATCGCGCCGCCGATGGGTGCGCTGCCCGGCCGCGGTACGGTCGATATCCGGCTCGACGATACGCTGGCGCCGCCGCTGCAGGGGGTGCGCGATTTCATGAGCGCCTATCCCTATGATTGCTTCGAGCAGCGGCTCTCCAGGGCGGTTGCGCTGGGCGACGGTGCTGCCTGGACGCGGCTGGCGGGCGACATCCCGACCTATCAGGCGCCCGACGGGCTGCTGCGCTTCTGGCCTTCGGACACGCTCGACGGGTCGGAGATCCTGACCGCCTATGTCCTGTCGCTTACTGCCGATGCCGGCCTGCCGATCCCGGAAGCCTCGAAGACACGGATGATCGAAGGGCTGAAGGCCGTGCTCGACGGGCGGCTGCGGCACGAGACCTACGGCGATGTCCGCCTCGAAAAGGTCGCTGCCTTCGCCGCACTGGCGCGGGCGGGGGCTGCGACGCCGGCGATGCTCGGGCAGATCAGCATCACGCCGAAGGAGATGCCGACCGCGAGCGTGGCCGACTATCTCGTCGCGCTCGACCATGTCCCGGGGCTCGCCAACGGCCTTGCGCTCAAGGCCAATGCGGAAGGCGTGATCCGCTCGCGCATTGCCTATGAGGGCACAAGGCTCGACCTGACGGACGCGTCGAGCTCGTCCTGGTGGCTGATGTCGTCGAGCGACGAGGCATCGATCAAGGTGCTGATCGCGACCTTGGGGCGGCCCGGCTGGCAGGATGAGGCGCCGAAGATGATGGTCGGCGTGGCGCAACGCCAGGCGCGCGGGCGCTGGGACACGACCACGGCCAATGCCTGGGGCACGATCGCGGTGCATAAATTCGCCGCGCTGTATCCGGCGAGCGCGATCACCGGCACGACCACGCTCAGCCTCGGCGGCCAGAGCGTGTCGAAGAGCTGGCCGCTCGCGGTCGATCTGCGCCATGCGAGCTTCCCGCTGCCCGCGGCCCAGATGCCGCTCCGCCTGGCGCAATCCGGCCCGGCGGGACCATGGGCGAGCGTGTCGGTCTCGGCGGCGGTGCCGCTGACCAAGCCACTCAACGCGGGCTATAAAATGACGCGCAAGGTGGATGTGGTGCAGGCGCGCACGGCGGGGGTGCTGACCCGCGGCGATGTGGTGAAGGTGACGATCACGGTCGAAGCCTCGGCGGAGCGCAACTGGGTGGTGATCGACGATCCGATCCCGGCGGGCGGCACGATCATCGGCGATCTGGGCGGCCAGTCGAAGATGCTGGCCGACCAGGGGAATAATGGCGGCGGCTTCAACTTCGTCGCACGCGACAGCAGCGGCAAGCTGTGGGACGTCGAGGTCGGCGCCCAGCTCGGCTATGTCGAGCGGGGCAATGATTCGTGGCGGGCCTTCTTCTCCTGGCTGCCAAAGGGCACGCTGACCGTCAGCTATCTGGTGCGGCTCAACGGATCGGGCCGGTTCAACCTGCCGCCGTCGCGGGTCGAGGCGATGTATTCGCCCGAGATCCGTGCGCAGCTGCCCAACGCCCCGATGACGGTGGCGCAACGATGAGACGATATGGGCATGCCCCTCACCCCCGCGAAAGCGGGGGTCCATCACCCGCGGTGTGAGCTTTGATTGACGTCGGGAGATGGGTCCCCGCTTTCGCGGGGATGACGGAAAAGGGAATCGCGCGACTCCGGGCTCTCGCCGCGTTGATGGATCCCGTAGCCTGGTGGAACGCGCTGCGCACCAAGAGCGGCATGACGGTCGCCGGGCTAGTTCTGGTGATCATCACCTATGCCGCGATCGATTACGCCACCCTGCCCCCGCCGCTGCCGGGCTATGCGCAGGTCCGCGCTGCCTGGCGCCCGTCCGAGGCGTGGCTCTATGACCGCAACGGCCAGCTGATCGACAGCGCCCGGGTCGATTTCGCCGCGCGGCGGCTGGCCTGGACTCCGCTCGACCATGTCTCTCCGGTTACGCGAGACACGCTCGTCTCGGTCGAGGACCGGCGTTTCTTCAGCCATGGCGGAGTCGACTGGCTGGCTTTGCTCGGCGTCGCGCGCGACAAGGCGCAGGGCGAGCGGGCGCGCGGTGCTAGCACCTTGTCGATGCAGGTCGCAGGGTTCCTCGCGCCCGATCTCGCCGCACCGGGCTCCCGGCATGTCTGGGACAAGCTCCGCCAGATGCGCGCTGCCTGGGCGCTCGAAAGCGGGTGGAGCAAAGACGAGATCCTCGAAGCCTATCTCAACCTCGCCGGCTTTCGCGGCGAGGCGCAGGGGATCGGCGCGGCAGCGCTCGGCCTGTTCGGCAAGACGCCGGATGCGCTGGCGCGTGACGATGCGCTGCTGCTCGCCGCTCTGCTGCCCGAACCGCAGGCCGGAGCGGATGTGATTGCGCGGCGCGCCTGCGCCATGTCGCACGAGCGGGATTGCACGCGCTTCGCCGGCGAGGCGGCCTCGATGCTCGGGCCGGCGCGCAGCCTTGCGCTCGATCCGGGGCTGGCGCCGCATCTTTCCGACCGGTTGCTCACCAGGGCCGGGATGAAGATCACCACCACGCTCGACATCCGTATCCAGCGGCTGGCGATCATGGCGCTGAAACGCCAGCTCCAGGGGCTGGGCGGCGCGCGAGCACGCGACGGTGCGGTGGTCGTGCTCGACAATCGGAGCGGCGATGTGCTCGCCTATGTCGGCGGGATCGGCGGCGCCTCGACCGCGCCCGCGGTCGACGGCGCGAACAGCTATCGTCAGGCGGGATCGACGCTGAAACCGTTCCTCTACGCCCAGGCGATCGAGAAAGGCTATCTCACCCCTGCCTCGATCCTCGACGATTCGCCGGTCCAGCTCGACACTGCCTCCGGCCTCTATGTGCCGCAGAATTATGATCGCGGTTTCAAGGGCCAGGTCTCGGCGCGGAGCGCGCTGGCCGGGTCGCTCAACGTGCCCGCGGTGCGCACCTTGCTGCTGGTCGGGGTCGATCCGTTCCGTGACCGGCTCTGGGACACCGGCTATCGCGGGATGACCGAGGACGGGGAATATTATGGCTATTCGCTCGCGCTCGGTTCAGCCGAGGTCACATTGCTCGAACAGGCCGATGCCTATCGCAGCCTTGCCAATGCCGGCCGCTGGTCGCCGCTCCGCCTGACCGCCGATGCTCCGCGCGAGGCGCCACGCAAGGTGACGACGCCGCAGGCCGCGTGGCTGGTTTCCGACATGATGGCCGACGCCAATGCCCGCGCCGCGACCTTCGGGCTCGATTCGGCGCTGCGGCTGCCTTTCTGGGCGGCGGTCAAGACCGGCACCTCCAAGGCGATGCGCGACAATTGGTGCATCGGCTTTACCGACCGCTACACCGTCGCGGTGTGGGTCGGGAATCTCGAGGGCGATCCGATGCGTGCCGTCTCCGGCACCAGCGGCGCGGCGCCGGTGTGGCGCGACCTGATGCTCGCGCTGAACGACGACCACAAGGTAATCCCACCGCCGCGCCCGCCCGGGATCGAGCAGCGCGCGATCAGCTTCGCCAACCATATCGAACAGCCGCGGATCGAATATTTCCTGGCCGGGACCGCGCAGAGCCATATCGTCGCCGCACCCGAGGCGGCACGGCGGCCGCGCATCACCAACCCGGTTTCGGGCTCTGTCTATGCGATCGACCCCGATATTCCGCCCGACCGCCAGCGCGTGGCAGTGCTCGTTTCAGGCGAGGTGACCGCGCACCATCTGCTGCTCGACCAGCGTGATCTCGGTGCTGCGGATTCGCAGCCGCAGATCCTTGCCGCGCCGGGGCAGCACCGGTTGCGGCTGATCGATGTGGCGGGGCATGTGGTGGATCAGGTGTTTTTCACGATTCGGTGACGAACGGCGCGTGTCCGTAGAACCAATCGGAACTTCGTGCGTTCGCGCTACGGTCCCATCCCCCTTTCCGGACCGTGTCGTCTGCACGTAACGGCACCGGCCGCGCTGCGCGCCCCCCGCGCGACGCGGCCGAACCCGGGCGGCGAACCGCCCGGGCCGTGACGAACTCTTACCAGTAGAAGTTGCGGATCACGTCGATGACGATGCCGCGACGCACATCGACCAGCAGCAGATCATTGTAATGCCGCACCCAGCGCTGGTTGAAGCCGGCCGGCGGCAGATGATAGCGCCACGGATCAGCGAGGAAATATTGCGGCCCATAATAGGCCGGTGCAATCCGCAGGCCGGGGCGGAACACGGTATAGCGGAACGGCGCCCGCCAGGCACCGCGCGCGAAGAAGGCACGATTATGGTTGCGCCAGTCGCTCCAGTCGTTGCGGCCCCAGCGGCGATTGCGATCGTTCAGATCCTCGCGATATTCCTGGCGCGCATCGCGAACATCGCGGCGCTCGTCGCGGATCGCGCGGGGATCGCCGCTGCGGCGTGCCTGATCGAGCTGGCGCTGCTGCCGGTGGATGTCGTGCCGGTCGCGGCGCAGCTCTTCATTCGATTGCGCGCTGGCTGCGGCCGGCAGTGCGGCGGCGGCCATCAGCGCGGTGATGATCAGTTTACGCATGATCTTCGTCTCCTTGTGTCGGGCGCCCCATCCCCATGGGACGCCATGCACGCTTTTCGCCGACTCGCGCTGAACGGACCGCGAACCGGCTTGTCAGGAGATAGAAAGAAAAGGCCCGGTGCGGACCCGCCCTGCCCGCCAGGTTATCAGGGCGTGTCGCGGCCGCCGGGCTCGTCGCCCGTGCCGCCACCGGCCGCGTTGACGGTGCCGATATTGCCGAACAGCTCATCGAACAGGCTGCGCTTGCGGCCCAGCGTCGGCGTCACCTTGCCGTAAGGGCTGATCGACGCGATCTCTTCCTTGCCGGTGCGGCGCACGCCGGTGACCACGCCCTTTGCGTCGAAGCTGACCATCAGCGTCGTCTGGCTGGTCACCTTCGGCTTGTTATAGGCGAAGTTGCGCGTGTCGCGCGCGACATAATACCAGTCACCCTGGTTGAACTCGCTGGTGAAGCTCGGCTTGCCCAGCACCTGGAGGACGGACTGGCGGTTATCGACGCCCGGCTGCACCGAATTGATCAGGTCGATATCGAGCACATAGCCCTGATGACCCTTCAACGGCGTGCAGGCGCCAGTGGCGATCGTCGCGAGGCCCAGGGCGGCGCCCATCAACATGCGGGCGGAAATCACACTCATCAAACTCTCCAGGCACGCGAGATGCGCAGGCCAACGCATTGCATCGCGCAGCGCCAGCCTCAATATGCCGATGAACGCGGCCAAACAAGGGCACGCGCGGGAGACATTACACGTGCAATGGTTCGCAAAGCTGTTCGGAAGCCGCGACGAGGCTGAACTGCCGCTCTACACCGCGATCGTCGCACGGGCACGGACGCCGCACTGGTATGAAGCGGGCGCAGTGCCCGACAGCATCGATGGCCGCTTCGACATGATCGCAGCCATCCTCGCCTTCGTGCTGTTGCGATTCGAGGGTGACCCCGAGGCGGCGGGCCCGAGCGCGAGCCTGACCGAGCGATTCGTCGAGGATATGGACGGCCAGTTGCGCGAGATCGGTATCGGCGACGTGGTCGTCGGCAAGCATATCGGCAAGATGATGAGCATGCTCGGCGGGCGGCTCGGCGCCTATCGCGACGGGCTCGCGGGTGGCGATCTAGATGGCGCGCTGGTCCGCAACCTCTATCGCGGAGTCGCGCCCGGGCCCGAGGCGCTTGGCCATGTGCGCGACTCGCTGCTGGCGTTCCGTGATGCGCTGGCCGCGGCCCCGACCGCCGGCCTGATCGCAGGCGAATTGCCGTGACCGCACCCGAATTCTCCCGGCTGGAGCGAATCGATACGATCGGCGAGGGCGAACGCGAAATCGCCGTGACTGCGACGGAGAGCGAACGGGCGGCGCTTGCCATACGCTTCGGACTGAAGGCGATCGATCGGCTTGAAGGCATGTTCCGGGTGCGACGCGACGCGGCCGGGATCGTAGCGCGTGGCACCGTCCGCGCCGATGTAGTCCAGGCCTGCGTGGTCACTGACGATCCCTTGCCTGTATCGGTGGACGAGCCGGTGGCGCTGCGCTTCGTCGCCGAGGACAAGCCGGAAGGCGACGAGATCGAGCTCGATGAAGACGCGCTCGACACGATGGGCTTCGATGGCGCCGCGATCGATCTCGGCGAAGCGGCGGCCGAGACGATGGCGCTCGCACTCGATCCCTTTCCGCGCGGGCCGAATGCGGCGGCCGTACTGCGCGAAGCAGGCGTGATCAGCGAGGAAGAGGCCAAGCCGCTCGGCGCGCTGGCCGGGCTAAAAGCCCAGTTGGAGAAACGTCAGTCCTGATCGGGGCCCAGGCTCGGATCAAGATCGCGCGGCCGGATGAACAAGGCGAGCGTCGCGCTTCCCGCCGCCACATCATGCCAATCCGTGACATCGAACTGCATCTGCGCCGTGCTCGCGGTGGGGAATTTGGCCTCGACATCGTCGCGCAGCGGCTGTTCGTCCGAATCGGGCACCAGCATCAGCACCAGATCCTCGAGCCCGGGATTGTGGCCGACCAGCAGCACATGATCGGCACCAGCCGGCAATTCATGGATGATATCGAGGAGGGTCGTCGCCGAGGCGAGATAGATGCGGCGATCCCAGGCCGGCGCGAGCGCTTCGCCATAACCGGTCGCAACCTGCTCGATCGTCTCGACCACCCGTACCGCGGGCGAGGCGACGGCGTGATCGAAGGCGAGCCCCAGCGTCCGCCAGTTGCGGCCGACGAGCTGGGCGGCGCGCTTGCCCTTGCCGTTGAGCGGCCGATCGAAATCGCGCAGCACCGGATCGTCCCAGCCCGATTTGGCATGGCGAAGGAGCGTCAGCGTCTTCATCCCGGCAAACGTCTCCGTCAGGCTTCCTCGCGCGCCTCATGCCCCACATGGGGGACGGAAGGAAGACGGCCCGCGCTGATTACCGCTTCGTCGAGCGTCACGCGGCGCACCGTCACGCCGGGAGGGAAGGCAGTGAGCAGGCGTGACGGCATGGCGGCAGAGAGCAGGACGAAGGCGCCGTGATCGTCGGCACGGCGGATCAGACGGCCGAATGCCTGGGCGAGCCGGGCGCGGACGATGCGATCGTCATAGGCGCTGCCGCCACCTGCCAGTCGTCGCGCTGCGTGGAGCACGGTCGGCTTGGGCCAGGGCACGCCCTCCATCACCACCAGTCGGAGCGAACGGCCCGGTACATCGACACCGTCCCTGAGCGCATCGGTGCCGAGCAGTGACGCCGAGGCGTCATCGCGGAAGATATCGACCAGCGTGCCGGTATCGATCGGATCGACATGCTGGGCGTAAAGCGGCAGCCCTTCGCGGGCGAGCCGGTCAGCGATGCGGGCATGCACGCCGCGCAACCGGCGAATTGCGGTGAACAGGCCGAGCATGCCGCCGCCCGAGGCGACGCCAAGCCGCGCATAGGCGTTGGCGAGCGCGCCCATATCGCCGCGCTTGACGTCAGTGACGATCAGCACTTCGGCCTGGGACGCATAGTCGAACGGGCTCGGCGCTTCAAACCGGCTTGCGCCGCGCAGCAGGTGCTGCGCCCCGGTCCGCGCTTCGGCCACCTCCCAGTCGCCGCCGCCGCGCAGGGTGGCCGAGGTGACGAGCACGCCGTGCGCCTGTTTCAGCACGGTTTCGGCGAATGGCTTGGACGGATCGAGCCAGTGGCGGTGCAGCCCGACATCATATTCGCGCCCCTCGACCCGATCGACCGCGAGCCAGTCGACGAAATCGGGCGTGGCCGGGCCGCCGATTCGGGTGAGCAGCGACAGCCAGGCGGCGACGGTCTCGGCGCGCCAGCCGATGGAGGCGATCGCGCCTTCGATCCGGGCGCGGGCGGGGCCGTCCATCCAGTCGGGCGCTTCCGCCAGCACTGCCTCCAGCCGTCGCCCGAGGGTGACGAGCGGGCGGACCAGCGCGTCAAGCGCCTGCGCAGCGGGCGCGGCCGCTTCGATCAGCGCCGGGTCGGGCTCGGCAAGCTCGGTCTCGAGACCATAGCCGGCATCGCCCGCCGCATCGGCGCGGGCATAAGCGAGCCCGCGTACCGCAGCGAGCAGGGTCTCGATCGGCCCGAACGGTGCGCCCTCGCTCAGCCGCTGGAGCCAGCCATCGCTCGCCAGCGCGCCGGCGGCCTTGATCGCATCCGTGATCGCGATTCCGCCGCCATCATCATAGCTCGCAACATCCGAGAGGCGCGCCGCGAGCCCGCGCCGCCGGCCGCGCCCACCCGATTCGGGGCCGATGATCCAGCGCCTGAGCTCGATCGTCTCGCCGCCGGTGAGCGCGGTGGAGAACATCGAATCGGCTGCGTCGAAGATGTGATGACCTTCGTCGAACACATAGCGGGTCGGCCGCGTCGCCATTTCCCGACCCCGCGCCGCATTGACCATCACCAGGGCATGATTGGCGATGACGATATCCGCCTCGGCCGAAGCCCGCGCGGCCCGTTCGATGAAGCATTTCCGGTAATGCGGGCAGCCGGCATAGACGCATTCGCCGCGCCGGTCGGTCAACGCGGTCGAGCCGTTGCGGCGGAACAGGGTCGGCAACCAGCCGGGCAGATCGCCGCCGACCATGTCGCCGTCAGCACTATACGCCGCCCAGCGCGCGACCAGTTGCGCGAGGATCGCGGCACGCCCGGCGAACCCGCCCTGCAGCGCGTCTTCGAGATTGAGCAGGCAGAGATAATTTTCGCGGCCCTTGCGGGTGACGACCTTGGCCTTGCGAATCTCGGCATCGGGGAAGAGCCGGGCGCTTTCATGCCCTAATTGCCGCTGCAAGGCCTTGGTGAAGGTCGATACCCATACCGCGCCGCTTGCCTTCTCTGCCCAGAGCGACGCCGGCGCGAGATAACCGAGCGTCTTGCCGATCCCCGTGCCGGCCTCGGCCAGCACCATGTTCGGCGCGTCGCGGACCATGCGCGGGTCGAACGCCTCGATCGCGGCCTGGGCGAAGGCGCGCTGGCCGGGGCGCTGCTCGGCAGTACTGCCGGTGAGATGAGCGAGCCGACTCTGTGTTTCCTCGGGATCGAGCGCGATGGTGCGCGGTGCCGGCCGCGGCGCGACCTCGGACCATTCGGGGAGCCTGGAGAACAGCCAGCGTTCGGCCGTGGCCGGTTTGGCGAGCCGGTCGGCAAGCGGCATCGCCCAAGGCCAGCGCAACCGGAACAGGGACTGCGCCGAGGTCCAGGCGCCTTCGCGCTCGGGCCAATCGCCCTTGGGCAGGTCGAGCAGCGCCTCTGCCGCACGTAGAAGCAGCGCAGCCACTTCTTCGTCGCGCGCGGGCGCTTCGAGCCCGGTTACCCGTGCAAGACCGCGCGGCGTCGGCACCATGAAACGCGCCGGGCAGAGAAAGGCGAACAGCTCGAGCAGATCGAGCCCCGACAGCTCGGCATAGCCGAGCCGCTGGCCGATCAGCGGCGCATTGAGCAGGATGACCGGCGTATCCGCTGCGATCCGGATCGCTTCGCCGCGCCCGATCGGCCGCGTGCCCTCGGCATCTGCGATCCAGATGCCGCTATGGCTGGCGTGGAGAGCTGGATAGGGGAGAGCTGCCATGTTCACGCCATCGCGCGAATGGAACGAATTGGCAACGGCAGACAGGTGTCTACAGAATCCCTGCGGTTTCGATCACGAGATCGGGCAATTTCACACTCCGCAGTGTTTCACCGACGCCAATCGACCGGCTGCTCTGGAACCGGCCTTGGAGCGGCTGCCATAGCTGGTGAATCTGCGCCGCCGGCAGATCGACCACCCAATATTCGGGGATGCCATGCGCCGCATACATCTCCGCCTTGGCGCCCAGATCGAAGCTGATCGTGCTGTCCGACACCTCGACCAGCAATGCGACCGATTCAAGCGGGACATAGCCGTCGCCCTGCGGGGCGTTGGTGACCACGATATCGGGCTCGGGTGCAGCGTGCGGCGGCAGAGCTACGGTAGTTTCGCTCTGCGCCAGATAGGGCGATCCAAGGGCTTCAAGCGCCCGGCGCAGACGATAGGTGATTTCGTTCTTGGCGAAGGAATGGCGTCGATATTGCGAATTCATCTCGACGACGACCCCCTCGATCAGCTCCGTCTTGGCAAGATGGGAAAAAGTGCCGGCGCGCAGGAGCAGCTCATAGTCCTCGATCCGCAGCTTGACCGGCTGCGGCACGTTGAGGGGAGCGATCAGCGTCATCGATCGACTATAGCATTTGCCGCGCGGCTGCCAAATCGGCAAAGAGCGCGACATGACTGCACCCGAACTCCGCGCCGCCGCCCTCGAGTCCAAAGCCTGGCCCTATGAAGAGGCGCGCAAGCTGTTGAAGCGCTATCCGGACGGCAAGCAGGGTGCGCCGGTGCTGTTCGAGACCGGTTACGGTCCCTCGGGCCTGCCGCATATCGGCACCTTCAACGAAGTGCTCCGCACGACGATGGTGCGCAATGCCTTCCATGCGCTCAGCGACACGCCGACCCGGCTGATCGCATTTTCCGACGATATGGACGGGCTTCGGAAAGTGCCCGACAATGTCCCCAACAAGGAGATGCTGGCCGAGTATCTCGGCAAGCCGCTGTCGCGCATCCCCGATCCGTTCGGCACGCATGAAAGCTTCGCCGCGCACAACAATGCGCTGCTGCGCGAATTCCTCGACCGGTTCGGCTTCGACTATGAGTTCGTCTCCTCGACCGATTATTATGCCGGCGGTCGGTTCGACGAGACGCTGAAGTCTGTGCTGCGCCACTATCAGGCGATCCTCGACGTGATGCTGCCGACGCTCGGCGCCGACCGCCGCGCAACCTATTCGCCGGTGCTGCCGGTCAGCCCGAAGACGGGCGTGGTGCTTCAAGTGCCGGTCGAGGTGATCGATGCCGATGCCGGGTTGATCGCCTTCCTGGATGAGGGCGAGCGGATCGAACAGACCATCCTGGGCGGCCATGCCAAGCTGCAATGGAAGGTCGACTGGGCGATGCGCTGGGTCGCGCTCGGCGTCGACTACGAGATGGCGGGCAAGGACCTGATCGATTCAGTCGTCCAGTCCTCCAAGATCACGCGTGTGCTCGGCGGACGGCCGCCTGAGGGCTTCAACTATGAGATGTTCCTCGACGAGAAGGGCGAGAAGATCTCCAAATCGAAGGGCAATGGGCTCAGCCTAGACGAATGGCTGACCTATGGGCCCGACGAGAGCCTTGCCTTTTACATCTTCCGCGAGCCGCGCAAGGCCAAGTCGCTGCACATGGGGGTGATCCCGCGCGCGGTGGATGAATATTGGCAATTCCGCGGTAATTATGCCGGGCAGGAGTTGAAGGAGAAGCTCGGCAACCCGGTCCATCATATCCATGACGGCAAGCTGCCGACCGGCGAGTTGCCGGTGACCTTCGGCCTGTTGCTCAACCTGGTCGGGGTGATGGGCGATGCGACCAAGGAGCAGGTCTGGGGCTATCTCGCCAATTATGTACCCGACGCGACGCCCGAGCTTTATCCGGAGCTCGACCGGCTGATCGGCCATGCGCTTGCCTATGGCCGCGATTTCGTCGCGCCGACCTTGAAGCGGCGTGCGCCCGAGGGCGTCGAGGTGGCGGCGCTCGAACGGCTCGATGCCGATCTCGCTGCACTACCGACCGAGGCGAGTGCCGAGGAGATCCAGACCATCGTCTATGAGATCGGCAAGACCGGCGGGTTCGAGAATTTGCGCGACTGGTTCAAGGCGCTCTACGAGACCCTGCTGGGATCGAGCCAGGGGCCGCGTATGGGCAGCTTCATTGCGCTCTACGGGATCGACAATACGCGCAAGCTGATCGCCGAGGCGCTGGCACGGTGAGCCGGCCGCGCACCGCCTCGGCGCTGCGCGATTTCCTCGCGGATGAGGCGGCTGGCGGCATTGCGCTGATCGCTGCGGCGGCGCTGGCGATGATCGCCGCCAATTCGCCGCTGGCAGGCGCCTATTTCCACACGTTGCATCTCGAGACCGGGCCGGTGATCGCGCCCGCGATCGGGCCGATGACGGTGCATCTCTGGATCAACGACGCGCTGATGGCGGTGTTCTTTCTGCTCGTCGGGCTCGAGATCAAGCGCGAACTGATGGGTGGCGAGCTGGCTTCGGCCGAACGGCGGCGCTTGCCGATGATTGCTGCCGCCGCGGGAATGATCTGCCCGGCACTCCTCTATCTCGTGATCACTGGCGGTGCCGCCACACTGCGCCCCGGCTGGGCGATTCCCGCGGCGACCGACATCGCCTTTGCGATCGGTGTGCTGGCGTTGCTCGGTCCGCGCATCCCGCCGTCCCTGAAGCTGTTCCTGACCACGGTCGCGATCGTCGACGATATGGGTGCTGTCGCAATTATCGCCGTCTTCTACAGCCATGGGCTGGCGCTGCTCGCCCTTGCCGGGGCTGCAGTGGTTGCGGGCGGGATGGCCCTGATGAACCGGTTTGGCGTGATCCGGCTCTGGCCTTATGTGATCGGCTTCGTCCTGCTCTGGATATTGGTGCTGATGTCGGGCGTCCACGCGACCATCGCTGGCGTCGTGACGGCAATGCTGATCCCGATCGGCAAGGACGACGCCTCGCCGCTGCACCGGCTCGAGCATGCACTCAGCCCCTGGGTCGCGTTCGCGATCGTGCCCTTGTTCGGCTTTGCCAATGCCGGAGTGGCGCTTGGCGGTACGTCGCTTTCTGTGTTCGCCGAGCCGCTGGTGCTCGGCATCGCGCTGGCGCTGTTCCTAGGCAAGCAGATCGGCATTTTCGGCAGTATCCGGATCGCGGTGCGCCTTGGCGTCGCCCGTGCGCCGGGCGGGGCGAGCTGGGCGCAGATCTACGGCGTCGCCCTGCTTGCCGGGATCGGCTTCACGATGAGCCTGTTCATCGGCGGCCTCGCCTTTCCCGGCAACGATGCGATGATGGATGAGGTGAAGATCGGCGTGCTCGCGGGATCCCTGCTATCGGCTATGGTCGGCTTTCTGGTCCTGCGCTTCGCGCCTTCGGAGACGCGTGCACGATGAGGATGTTTTTCGACCCCCGCCAGCTTGCCCACGCGCCGCTCAAGGAGCTGCATAATGGCGGCTTCACGGATTATGCCGAGACGCCGGTACGCGCCGACGCAATCCTCGCGGCACTCGGCAGCACAGAATTGCCCGTCGATCATGGCGAGGCTGCGATCCGCGCGGTGCATGACGCCGGTTATCTCGATTTCCTGAAGACGGGCCCGACACGGTGGGCCGAGGCTGGGCGGCCAGGTGATGTGATCGGCTATATCTGGCCGATCGTCGGCCGCCGCGCCCTCAATCTCGACCGGATCGATGCGCTGGCCGGACGCTACAGCCTTGACGCCTCGACGCCGCTGACGTCGGACACTTGGGGCGCGGCGTATTGGAGCACGCAGTCCGTTCTCTCTGCGCTCGACGCGGTGCGCGCGGGCGACCGCGCCGCCTTCGCCCTGTGCCGCCCGCCCGGCCACCATGCCGGGGCGGACTATCTGGGTGGCTATTGCTATCTCAACACCGCCGCGATCGCCGCCCAGGCAGCGCGCGATACGGGTGCCGCGCGGGTCGCGATCCTCGATATGGACTATCATCACGGCAACGGCACGCAGGATATCTTCTGGGAACGTGGCGATGTGTTCTACGCCTCGGTCCATGCCGATCCGGCGACTGACTATCCCTTTTTCTGGGGTCATGCCGACGAGGGCGGCGAGGGCGACGGCATTGGCACGACGCTCAACCTGCCTTTGCCGCAGGGCGCAGAGCTCGAACTGTTCCGGGCTGCGCAATCGACAGCACTCGATGCGATCGCCGGCTTCGGACCTGACCTGCTGATCGTCAGCTTCGGCGCCGATACCTGGGAAGGCGATCCCATTTCCCACTTCGCATTGCGGACGGCGGACTACGGGGTGCTCGCCCGCGATATCGCCGCACAGGGTTGGCCGGTGGTGATCGCGATGGAGGGGGGCTACGCGACCGACGCGCTCGGCGGCAATGTAACCAGCCTGCTCGCCGGCTTTGGTTGAGCCTTAATCGGCAGCGATCCGATCGACGATAAACGCGACACGCTCCGCGACCGAAACGCGCGGCAGTTCGATCAACTCATAGCCATAGCCGCGATAGGTATCGACCATCACATCGAAGGTCGCTTCGGCAACGTCCGGAGACTGTTTGCGCTCGGCATCGCCGGTGAAGATTTCAGCCCAGAAGGGCGCGATGAAGACGCCTGGATTGTACCGGCAGGCCCGTGCCGCCGCGTCGATATGGGGAGGAACCGGGAGGCCGGAGACACGCAGGAAGCCGACGACATCGGGCACGCCGCGATCCAGCACAGTCACGGCACCACTCGCCAGCGCTGCCTGATGCGCGGCGACTTCCCTCACCACCATCAGATCAGCAAAGGCGCGCTGGTCTGCCCAGGGCAGGGCGTCGCCGCCGCTCGCGAGCTGTTCGCGGATCAGCGCACGGCCGACTTCGGGGCTGGTCCTGACTCCAGCCGCGGCGAGCGCCTCGATCAGCGTGGTTTTGCCGGATCCCGGACCGCCCGTCAGAACGAACAGGCGGTCCGTATCCATTGGCCAGGCCTCAGAGCTTCTCGGTCAACTCAGGCACGATCTTGAACAGATCGCCGACCAGGCCGATGTCGGCCACCTGGAAGATCGGGGCGTCCTCGTCCTTGTTGATCGCGATGATCGTCTTCGAATCCTTCATGCCCGCCAGATGCTGGATCGCGCCGGAGATGCCGATCGCGATATAGACTTCGGGGGCGACGATCTTGCCGGTCTGGCCGACCTGATAGTCGTTCGGGACATAGCCTGCGTCCACCGCGGCACGCGAGGCGCCGACACCGGCGCCGAGCTTGTCGGCGAGCGGCTCGATGATCGAGTGGAAGTTCTCGCTGTTCTGGAGCGCGCGGCCGCCCGAGACGATGATCTTCGCGCTGGTCAGCTCGGGGCGCTCGGACTTGGCGATCTCGGCACCGGCGAAGGTGGAGAGACCCTGCTCGAGACCGGCACCGTCAGTCGACACGACTTCAACGGTACCGGAGCCGCCCGAGGTGGCGGCCTTTTCGAACGCGGTGCCGCGCACGGTGATCACCAGCTTGGCGTCCTTCGACTGGACGGTCGCGATCGCGTTGCCGGCATAGATCGGACGGGTGAAGGTGTCGGCGCTCTCGACCGAGAGGATATCGCTGATCTGCATCACGTCGAGCAAGGCGGCGACGCGCGGCGCGATGTTCTTGCCGTTGCTGGTCGCGGGGAACAGCACTGCGTCATGATCGGCCATCAGCTTGACGACCAGAGGCGCGACGGCTTCGGGCAGCGCATGGGCGAGGGCTGCGTTATCGGCGACATGGACCTTGCCGATGCCGGCGATCTTCGCTGCTTCGGCGGCGACGCCGTCGACGCCCTGGCCAGCGACCAGCAGATGCACTTCGCCGAGCTTTGACGCGGCGGTGACCACGGCAAGCGTTGCGTCCTTGACGGCCGTGCCGTCATGTTCGACCCAGACGAGCGTCTTCATTTCGCGACTCCCATCGCCTTGAGTTTTTCGACCAGCGCGTCGACATCGGCGACCTTGACGCCGGCGGTGCGCTTGGCGGGCTCGACCACCTTGAGCGTGGTCAGGCGCGGCGCGATATCGACGCCGTAATCGGCCGGCGTCTTCTGCGCCATCGGCTTGGACTTGGCCTTCATGATATTGGGCAGCGAGGCGTAGCGCGGCTCGTTGAGACGCAGATCGGTGGTGACGATCGCCGGCAGCTTGAGGTCCTCGGTCTCCGAGCCGCCATCGACTTCGCGCGTCACCTTGGCGACGCCGTCGGCCACCACGACCGCGCTCGCGAAGGTGCCCTGGCCCCAGCCGAGCAGGCCGGCGAGCATCTGGCCGGTCTGGTTGTTGTCGTCGTCGATCGCCTGCTTGCCGAGGATGATCAGATCGGGCTTTTCCTCCCCGGCGATCTTTGCGAGCAGCTTGGCGACGCCGAGCGGCTCGACCTTCTCGTCCGAGACGACCAGGATCGCGCGGTCGGCACCCATGGCGAGCGCGGTGCGCAGCGTCTCTTGGGCTTTCTGCTCGCCGATCGAGACCGCGACGATCTCGGTGACCACGCCCTTTTCCTTCAGGCGGATCGCCTCTTCGACGGCGATCTCGTCGAACGGGTTCATGCTCATCTTGACGTTGGCGAGGTCGACCCCCGTCCCGTCCGCCTTCACGCGGGGCTTCACATTATAGTCAAGCACCCGCTTGACCGGGACCAGCACCTTCATTGCAAACTCTCCTGCGTCCGAACCAGTCCTGGGGAGGAAAGGCTCAGTCCGATATCGATTATGCCGCCTTCTTCACCTCGGCGACAATCTTGCGGGCTGCATCGCCCAGATCATTGGCGGGGACGATCGCGAGGCCCGAGGTGGACAGGATCTTCTTGCCCTCCTCGACATTGGTGCCCTCGAGCCGCACGACCAGCGGCACCGACAGGTTCACCTCCTTCGCCGCGGCGACAATGCCAGCGGCGATGATGTCGCACTTCATGATGCCGCCGAAGATGTTGACCAGGATGCCCTTCACCGCGGGATCCTTGAGGATGATCTTGAACGCCGCCGTCACCTTCTCCTTGTTGGCGCCACCGCCGACATCGAGGAAGTTGGCCGGGAACATGCCGTTGAGCTTGATGATGTCCATCGTCGCCATGGCGAGGCCGGCACCATTGACCATGCAGCCGATATTGCCGTCGAGCTTGATGTACGCGAGGTCGTATTTCGACGCTTCGAGCTCGGCCGGGTCTTCCTCGGTCTCGTCGCGGAGCTCAAGCAGATCCTTGTGGCGGAACAGCGCGTTCGAATCGAAGCCGACCTTGGCGTCCAGCACCATCAGCTTGCCGTCGGTGGTCAGCGCGAGCGGGTTGATCTCGATCTGCGCCGCATCGGTGCCGAGGAACGCGTCGTAGAGCTTCGCCGAGACATTCGCCGCCTGCTTGGCGAGATCACCCTTCAGGCCGAGCGCATTGGCGACGGCGCGGCCGTGATGCGGCATGAAGCCGGTCGCGGGATCGACGTCGAAGCTGTGGATCTTCTCCGGCGTGTCGTGTGCGACCGTCTCGATGTCCATGCCGCCCTCGGTCGAGGCGACCAGCGCGACCCGGCCGGTGACCCGGTCGACGAGCAAAGCGAGGTAGAATTCCTTGGCGATGTCGACACCGTCGGTGATGTAGAGGCGATTGACCTGCTTGCCATGCTCACCCGTCTGCACCGTGACGAGCGTGTTGCCGAGCATGTCGAGCGCCGCGGCACGAACCTCGTCCGCATTCTTCGCCAGGCGAACACCGCCCTTGGCATCGGGGCTCAGTTCCTTGAACTTGCCCTTGCCGCGGCCGCCGGCATGGATCTGGGCTTTCACCACGTAAAGCGGCCCGGGGAGCTTTGCCGCTGCTTCAACCGCTTCGTCAGCGCTCATGGCGGCAAAGCCGGCCGGTACGGGCACGCCGAACTTGGCGAGCAGTTCCTTGGCCTGATATTCGTGGATGTTCATGGGGGCGCGAGCCTTTCGAAGATCGGGGAATGCGCCGCCTTAAGCACAGCGTGCGCGGCGAATCCACCCCCACGGCCGCGTACAGTTGCGCGGCGCGACTTGTATCGCAGCGGCGCAGTCTATCCGACGCCGAGCGCGCACAAGGCGGCCGAGCTCGTCGTCACACCGACGATCTTCGAGTCGTTGAGCGAGCGGACCCGGTACAGGAACTGATCGACCGACTTCGAATGCTCCGCCTTGCCGAGCCCGGCGAGGCGCCGAAGCTGGAGCAGAGAGAGGCGCTCGACCATGCGGTGGGCCATGCAGCCGGCCATCGGCCTGGGGATGCCGGCGCTCACCAGCCCGGCGCGGGTCATATCCTCAGGCGTCGAACAGGCGCCGAGCACCAGCAGCGGCGCCAACAGGGCGCCCATCAAAATACCACGCAACTGCTCATCCTTTCGTGCAACCCGGCCGGCCCGCGGCTATATCCCCCGCCATGTCCTGGACAACCGGCCTTCTCCTGTTCGCCCTCACCATCCTGCTGATGGAGGGATTCGCCTATGTGGCGCACCGCTGGGTGATGCACGGGCCGGGCTGGTTCCTTCACGCGAGCCATCATGCACCGCGCACAGGTAACTGGGAGCTGAACGACCTCTATGCGGTGATCTTCGCCCTGCCTTCGATCCTGTTGCTGCTCGGCGGCGTCCAGCTCGGCTGGTGGCCGGGTTGCACCTGGATCGGCGCGGGAATCGCGGCCTATGGCGCGATCTATTTCGGCTTCCATGACGTCATCGTCCACAAAAGGCTCGACCACCGCTATCTGCCCAGATCCAGCTATATGAAGCGGATCATCCAGGCGCACCGGCTGCACCATGTCGTCGAGACCAAGGCAGGCACAGTGAGCTTCGGCTTTCTCTGGGCGCCGAAGCCGGAAGCGTTGAAGGCCGAGCTCAAGCGGCGCGGCCATGCCGGGGTGCGGGCACCGGTCGGACAAAGCGCCCCGCTCGATTGAACGAATCGCTGCTCTTCTTCGCGCTGGCTGTCCCGGCGGTGACCCTGCTCGGCCTGTCCAAGGGCGGGTTCGTCGGGCTCGGTGCGCTGTCGCTGCCGCTGCTGGCACTGGCGATCTCGCCGGTGCGCGCAGCGGCGATCCTGTTGCCGATCCTGATCGTCCAGGACGTCGTCGGCGTCTGGGCGTTCCGGAAGAGCTGGGACGGGCACATCCTCGCCTGGATGCTGCCGGGCTCGATGATCGGCATCGCGCTTGCCTATCTCTTCGCCGCGCGGGTTTCCGAAGCGGCGGTGCTCGGTGTCGTAGGCGCGATCTCGATCCTGTTCGGCGCCTATCGGCTCTGGACCGACCGGCGTGGCGCGATCGCAGCGCCGGCAAAGTCACCCGGCTGGGTGGGGACGCTCGCCGGCATCGCCTCGGGCTTCACCAGCCAGATCGCCCATGCCGGACAGCCGCCCTTCCAGATCTGGGTGCTGCCCAAGCGCCTGCCGCGCGACGTGCTGGTCGGCACCACCGCCATCTACTTCGCTGCGACCAACTGGCTGAAAGTGCCGGCCTATTGGGCGCTCGGCCAGTTCAGCCGGGAGAATCTGCTGGCGGCGGCGACTTTGCTGCCGGTGGCGATCGCCTCGACCTTTGCGGGGGTGTGGCTGGTTCGGCGGGTATCACCGGCGCGTTTCTATACCGCCATCTATGCGCTGATGGTGCTGGTCGGCGTAAAGCTGGTCTGGGATGCGATTGCCTGAAATAAAGACGGGGCCGTGCGAAAGGCGATGATGGCCAGTGGCAGGGGCTTTATTTGAGCGCCTTCGAGACTAGAGCGATTTTTGCGACCCATTTGCGAGAGGGGCGGAATCTCGCCTTACTATCCGACTGGTTGCGTTTCCAACATTTTTATTGACACGTTTGAGACCGTTCCAGCACTTTCTATTGCCGGTACGCGATAACGATCATGAATGAAGTGGTAGAATTACCTGAATATTTTCGCGATGCGTATCGGTATTGCTGTCGCGTTTACTTGGGGTGGGATCTGGCCAGATCCACCCGTCCGCGAGACCATCGATGCATTGGTTTGCGGCACAATGGACCCCGGAACAAGTCCGGGGTGACGAGGGTGGATTGGCGCGCGCGCGCCCGCCAGCCGGCGGCGCCGGCCGTAAAATCATTTCACCTAGTCAAAGAGCGACGACACCGAGCTTTCGTCTGCGATGCGGCGAATTGCCTCGGCGATCAGCGGGGCGATCGTCAGGTGGCGGATCCGCTTCGCACTCTCGATCACATCATGGCTTCCGATTGAATCGGTGATGACCAGCTCCTCGAGCACCGAGCCCTCGACCCGCGCCACCGCGCCGCCCGACAGGACGCCGTGCGTGACATAGGCGACGACACCCTCGGCCCCCGCCGCCTTGAGCGCTGCGGCGGCGTTGCAGAGCGTGCCGGCCGAATCGACGATATCGTCGATCAGGATACAGAAGCGGCCCTCCACATCGCCGATGATGTTCATCACCTCGGATTCGCCGGCGCGCTCGCGGCGCTTGTCGACGATCGCGAGATCGGCATTGTCGAGCCGCTTGGCGAGCGCCCGGGCGCGGACCACACCGCCGACGTCGGGCGAAACGACCATGATGTTGCGATCGCCGAAGCGGGTCTGGATATCGGCCGACATCACGGGAGCACCGTAGAGATTGTCTGTCGGGATATCGAAGAAACCCTGGATCTGGCCGGCATGGAGATCGACCGAAAGCACCCGGTCAGCGCCGGCGACGGTGATCAGATTGGCGACCAGCTTGGCCGAGATCGGCGTGCGCGGGCCGGGCTTCCGGTCCTGCCGGGCATAGCCGAAATAGGGAATCACCGCGGTGATGCGCTTGGCCGAGGCGCGACGGAGCGCGTCGATGCAGATCAGCAGCTCCATGAGATTGTCGTTGGCGGGAAAGCCGGTCGACTGGAGCACGAACACATCCTCGCCGCGGACATTCTCCTGGATCTCGACGAACACTTCCTCATCGGCGAAGCGGCGCACGCTGGCATTGGTCAGCGGGATTTCGAGATAGTCCGACACCGCACGCGCCAGCGGCAGGTTGGAGTTACCGGTCATCAGCTTCATGCGCGTTCCTCGCCCGGCCGACGCGGCCGCTGCGGCGGCTCTTAGCCAGCAGCGCCCGAACGTGAAAGACTTGTTACGGCCAAAGGCCGATAACGAGGGCGATGATCGTGAATTGCACGAGGTGATAGCCGGCATTGATCGCCCAGAAAGCGAAGCTGCGCTCCTCGAACAGATACTGGATGGCGAAGGCCGAGCCGATCAGCCCGGCGATCGCGACCGCGAGCAGCAGGGTGGGCTGCAAGGCCGGCGCCGGCCCGGCGATCAGCGCGAAGACGATGGCGGCGACGATCGACGTCACCACGCCGATCGCGATCTTCGGGCCATGGCCCTTGCCGGCGGGCGGATTGTCCAGGTCGATGCCCATCTCGACCGCCCAGCGGCGCAGGAACATCACCTTCGAATACCAGAGCGCGCCGGGGAAATAGCCGATGATCCCGGCGACGATGGCTGCGACGAGATTGATATGCTGCATGATACCCTCCCGCTATGCGCCGGACGATAGCATGGATGACCGCTACGGTCATCGCAGTCAGGCACCGCGAATTGCCACATAGGCGCCGACCAGGATGACGATCGCCGCGAAGAGACGCTCGAGCAGGCCCTTGCGCGCGGCGAGCCGGCGGCCGAGGATCATTCCGAGCGCGGCGCCGGCGACGCCGCCGACGATCAGGAGCGCCGCGAGCCGCCAGTCGACATAGCCGGAAAGCGCATAGGAGGTCGCCGTGGTCAGGCCGAGCGCAGTCACGACTACCAGCGAGGTGCCGACCGCGAGCCCGAGCGGCATTGCGGTTGCGGCGATGAGGCCGGGGACGATCAGGAACCCGCCGCCGATACCGAAAAATCCGGCGCCCAGGCCGACGCCGAAGCCGATCGGGACAAGGCGGGGCAGCAGCACCGACGCGGTCTCGCGGGAAAGGCGCACGTCGGGCGCCGGCGCCGCGCGGCGCTTGCGCAGCATCGACAGGCCGACGCCGATCATCAGCAGGCCGAACAGCATCAGCAGCTGCCTGCCGTCGACCAGCTTGCCGATCCCGGCCCCGACTCCGGCGCCGATCATGCCGGCGGCCGCGAACACCAGGGCACAGCGCCACTTCACGGTGCCGGCGCGCGCATGCCCGGCAAGGCCGACCGCAGCATTGGCCGCGACGGCGACGGCCGCGGTCCCGATCGCCTCATGCGCAGAGCCGACGCCGACGACATAGACGAGAAGCGGCACGGCGAGGATCGACCCGCCGCCGCCGACCAGGCCGAGCACCACCCCGATCACCCCGCCCGACAGAAGCGCAAGCAGGATCTGGGCGATCGTCATCGTCGCCTCAGGCGGCCGGCACGCTGCGGTTCCACGGCATGACGCGCAGCAATGTCGCCATGCCGCACCAGCCGGTGGCGCCCGCCATCATCAGGCCGGCGCCGACAAAGGCCGAGACGCCGAAAAAGCCCGGCGCCACCAGGAGGCCGAGGATAATGCCGAGCAGCACGAGCCCGCCCGCAGCGAGTTGGACCTGCCGCATGATTTCAAGCGGCTGCTTCGGGTCTAGGGCGGTCGGCAGCCCGGCCGCCTGCCATGCGTCGATACCGCCGGACAGGAGATAGCAGGGCGTGTCGCCCGCTGCCGCCGCGAGCCGCGCTGCATGCGCAGCGGTGCGGGCGCCGGACCGGCAATGGAAGATGATCGGCGCCGATTGACGGGGAAGGCGATCGATCGCGGCGATCGGTACATTGACGGCGCCCGGGATGTTCCGGCGCGCATGTTCGTCGGCATCGCGGATATCGACCAGCAGCGCCCCGTCGGCAACGAGCAGCGCCGCCTCGGCGGGGGTGATCGAGGGAAGGGTCATCGAAATCAATCCTTGCAATACAGCTGGTAAAGGGTGGTGAGCAGAGTCTCGGTCCGGGGATCGGCGATGCGATACCAGAGCGTCTGGCTTTCCCGCCTGAAGGCGACCAGGCCTTCGTCGCGCATCTTCGCCAGATGCTGCGACAGCGCCGACTGGGAGAGCGCGACCTCGCGCGCGAGATCCCCAACCGTCATTTCGCCATGCTCGACGAGCTTGCACAGCAGCATCAGACGCCGCTGATTGCCGATTGCCTTGAGCAGGGTCGACACGGCGCCGGCCTTTTTCTCGAAGGTGGCGAGATCCATTGGCGGCTTGAGCATGACTGTCTCGACTCCTTTAGGTATTGCTAATTTAGGTAATGCTAATATATTGTCAAGCGACGGAGGAGATTGCGATGTCAGCCAAGCCGATCATCGAAGCGTTTTTCGACGAGCCGACCAACACGATCAGCTATCTGGTCGTCGATCCCGCCAGCGGCGACGCGGCGGTGATCGACCCGGTGCTTGATTTCGACATGCCGTCAGGCGCGGCGGATACGCGCTCGGCCGAGCGGATCCTGGCGGTCGCCGCCGAGCATGGTTGGCGAATCGCAATGGTGCTCGAGACTCATGCGCATGCCGACCATCTCTCGGCGGCCGCCTATATCAAGGCGAAGACCGGGGCCTGGATCGGGATCGGCGAGCATATCCGCGACGTCCAGAAGATCTTCGGGCCGGTCTTCGCCCTTGACGACCTGAAGACCGACGGATCGGACTTCGACCGACTGTTCCGGGAGGGTGAGCGCTTCGCGATCGGCGCGCTCGACGTGACGGTGATGCACGTGCCCGGTCATACGCCGGCCGACATCGCCTATCTGATCGGCGACGCGGCCTTTGTCGGCGATACCTTGTTCATGCCCGATTACGGCACGGCGCGCGCCGACTTTCCCGGCGGCGACGCGCACCAGCTCTACCAGTCGATCCGGCGGGTACTGAGCCTGCCCGACGAGACGCGCCTGTTCCTGTGCCACGATTACAAGGCGCCCGGCCGCGACGTCTATCGCTGGGAGACAACGGTCGGCGAGGAGCGGCGCAGCAGCGTGCATGTGCGCGACGGAATCAGCGAAGAGGCGTTCGTCGCGATGCGCGAGGCGCGCGATGCGACGCTTGCGGTGCCGAGACTGTTGCTGCCCTCTGTCCAAGTCAACATCCGGGCCGGGCAGTTTCCCGAACCCGACGCGAACGGGGTGCAGTATCTGCGCATTCCGGTCAAACTCCCACCCGGCCCAACCCTGGCCTGGCGCCCTTCCGCACCAGTCACTTGCGGCGCAGGCGCTTTTCCCAGTCGATCTGGCTGAGCGCGACCAGCAGGCCGAGCAGCGCGAGCTGGAGCGCGATGCCGAGCGGATTGGTGAGGCTGCGGCGGAAGGCGTCGCCGATGCTCGATTCGCGGATATGCTGGGCCGAGACCGCGTAGATCGAATAGGACACGACCCGGCCGGCGAAGAAGGCGGCGGTGAAGGGAAGCAGGTGCACCCTCGTAAGCCCGGCAGCTTCGAACAGCTGCGCCGAGGGAAGCGGCGACAGCGCGAACAGGGCGAGACCGAGGATCGCGTTGCGCCTGCGGCGCCCGAGCGCGTCGCGCGCTGCGGCGAGATTGCGCTTCGTCTTTTCCGGCAGGCGGTCTGCGAGCAGGCGAAAGCCGTGCGCGAGAAGGAAGCGCCCCAACGCCGCCGCCAGCGCGCCCGAAAGGACAAGGGCGGGAACGGGCAGCTTCGTGTTGAGGCCATACAGGATGATGATCGACCAGGTGGGCGGCCCGAAGGCGGGCAGCAGGTTCACGCCAAGCACGATCAGGAAGAAGATCAGATAGTCGGTCACCCCGGCATTCATATGACCGGCCTTCCGACTCGCAAAGCCGTAGCGGCGGCCGCGCACCGCTCAGACCTGATGATCAAGGCGCAGGCCTATGGGCCGTCGCTGCCCGCAGCGGCCTGTATCTCGGTGATTACATCTTTCTTTGCGATCCATACGACCTGCCAGCCGATCGACGTCAATGGACTTGTCATGCGATCCAGCCGGGCGACCGAATAGCATTCGCTCCTCGCAAGCCTTGGGTGGGATGTAGCGCAACGTCTCTTGTAGAGGTCGATCTGAAATCCCTGTTTGCGGAGCTCGGCCGTCATAGCGCTCTCTGGAGAGCCGACCGGAAAGCGGGTGACGATCCTGGCGCGGAACGGTGATGGCTGGACAAGCGTCCCCCGCGCCAGGGGTGGCAGCGACCAGTCCGAAAGACGCCATTCGAGCCACAGAAAGGCGGCGAGCGCCATCACAGGGAGGAACGAGATGATGAGCAGCGATCTTTTCATGAGCCGTTCGCAAGCCTGGTGCTGGCGGCGCGGGGAGCCGCTTTTTCCCGATGTATCGGCCGATATAGCGGCGATCCGCTAAAGACCTATTGCAGCGGCGAGTACGTCACGCGCGGTTGTTGCCGTTGGTTGCGAGGGCTACAGGCGCTGGCATGACCGTCCTCACCCGTTTCGCGCCCTCGCCCACCGGCCAGCTGCATGTCGGCAATATCCGCACCGCGCTGCATAACTGGCTCTGGGCGAAGCAGAGCGGCGGGCGGTTCCTGCTGCGGATCGACGATACCGATGCCGAGCGAAGCGAGGAGCGGTTCGTCGAGGCGATCCGGGCCGATCTCGCCTGGCTTGGGCTGGTGCCCGATGGCGAGGAGCGCCAGTCAGCCCGGTTCGCGCTCTATGAGGCGCGGTTCGCTGCGTTGCGCGAGGCCGGCCATGTCTATCCTGCCTATGAGACTGCGCAGGAGCTCGACCTCAAGCGCAAGATCGCGGCCGGGCGCGGCCTGCCGCCGGTCTATGACCGCGCTGCGCTGGCGCTGAGCGATGCCCAGCGCGCCGCGTTCGAGGCCGAGGGGCGGGCACCGCACTGGCGCTTCAAGCTCGATCACGGCGCGCCGATCGCATGGGACGATCTGATCCGCGGCCATCAGCGTTTCGATCCGGCGACGATGAGCGACCCGGTGATCCGCCGCGCCGACGGATCCTGGCTCTATATGCTGCCCTCGGCGATCGACGATGCCGAGATGGGTGTCACCCATGTCGTGCGCGGCGAGGACCATGTCTCGAACACGGCGCTGCAGCTGCAGATGTTCGCGGCGATGGGCAGCAAGGCGCCGGCCTTTGCGCATGAGGCGCTGCTGATCGGCAGCGAGGGCAAATTGTCGAAGCGGCTGGGGTCGCTCGGGCTCGATTCGTTCCGCGAGACGGGAATCGAGCCCGAGGCGGTGCGGGCATTGCTTGCGCGGATCGGGACGAGCCTGCCGGTCGAGCCGTTGATCGATACCGAGGCGCTGATCGCGACCTTCGATTTCGGAAAGTTCGGCCGGGCGCCGGCGCGGTTCGACGAGGCCGAGCTGGCGGCGCTCAATGCGCGAATCGTCCATCAGCTCGATTTCGACTCGGTGGCCGCGCGGCTGCCTGCGGGCATGGGCCGGGACGGCTGGGAAGCGGTGCGGCCCAATCTCTCGACTGTCGCCGAGGCTGCCGACTGGTGGCATGTGATCGAGGGGCCGATCAATACGGCGGCGGATCCGGCGGATACGGATTTCCTGGCCGAGGCGGCACGAATCGCCGGAGAGATCGACTGGTCGGCCGACCCCTGGCATGCGCTGACCGGCGCACTCAAGGCGAGCTCGGGCCGCAGCGGCAAGGCGCTGTTCCTGCCGCTGCGCCGCGCCCTGACCGGGCTCGATCACGGGCCAGACATGAAGGCACTGCTGCCGCTGATCGGCCGCGAGCGTGCGATCGAGCGCCTGGTCAAGGGGCGGGGCTGATCCACAACCACCATTTTGGATCGGCCGTCCCTACAGAGATTCACGCGAAGCCGCGAAGACGCGAAGAGACTTTGGGGCAGCGACGTCCTTCTGCTCTCCGCTTCGGACATCGGTAACCTGCGGGAACAGAGCCGTCTTGAACGGAACATCTTCGCGCCTTCGCGGCTTCGCGTGAATCCCATCACAGCGAAATCTGCATGACGATCAGCCTGCGCCAATGGCTCGTGAAATGATATCTTGTATCCGTTCTGTAATGTTGTATCATCGCGGTCAGAGCATGGGCACAAGACCCGGCCACCAACCAGGACGTTGATGGAGACAGGCGATGTATGCTGACAGATATTCGCGGCGGACCAAATTCGACCCCGGCAGCATGGGGCTGGCACTGGCGCTGAACGGCACGATCGTGATCGGATTGATTGCCTTTGCCGCACCGCATTTCGTGCCCAAGACCGAGAAGATATTCGAAGGCCGGAACATTCCGCTCCCGCCGCCACCACCGCCGATCGAGAAAGTAATCCCCAAGATCGAGCATGTGGCGAAGACGGCTCCGAGAATCGAACCCACCGTGGTGGATCCGATCGTCCACGACGCCCCTCCGACCGGCCCAATCTTCACGCCGACACCACCGGTCCAGCCCGGCACACTCGAGGGTCTGGGCGGACCAGCCGTCGAGCCGATCAAGCCGACCCCGGTGGTGATCGGGCCACAGCGCGATCCCCGCTATGCCGCCAACTTCCAGCCCGACTATCCCGCCAGCGAGCGCCGCGCGGAGCATCAGGGCCGGGTGGTCGTCCGGGTCCTGATCGGGGTCGATGGCCGCGTGAAGCGGGTCGAGAAGGTCAGCGCGGCGAGCGACGCCTTTTTCGAAGCGACGGAACGCCGCGCGCTCGACAAATGGCGTTTCAAGCCCGGCACGCGCGACGGTGTCCCGATCGAAACATGGTACACCACCGGCGTAAGCTTCGTGCTGAACGACGAGTGACCGCCGGGATGGAGGCGGCGGACCGCGGGTGGGGCTGGCATCCAGCCCCGCCCGCGCCTATCTTCGCCGCCATGACCTTGCTGCGTTTCGTCGCCCCGCTCCGGGCCTATCAGGACCTTCGCCTGTTCCTCTCACAGCGGCGGAAGCACGAGCTCGTGTTCCTCGCGCTCTCACTCGCGATCACCTACCTGATCATCTTCTACATGATTCATGATTCCAAGATCGTGAAGGATACGCGCCCGGTCATCATCTATGTCCAGCAATGGCCGGCGAACCGCACCGATGCCGAGATCATCGCGCAGCAGAAGATCGACGGCGTCGAGCAGACCAAGCGCGAGGAAGCCGCGAAGAAACGCGACGCGGAGAATCAGGCGGCGTGGAAGCGTATCGACGACGGCCTGAAGAAGTACGGCATCTGAACGACGACGACACGCGCTGGATGGGTGCGGCGCTGGCGCTGGCCGAGCGCGGTCGCGGGCTGACCGCGCCCAATCCGTGCGTGGGCTGCGTGATCGTGAACCAGGGCCGCGTCGTCGGGCGCGGCTGGACTCAGCCGGGCGGGCGCCCGCATGCCGAAGCGATGGCGCTGGCCGAAGCCGGCGCAAAGTCGCGCGGCGCAACTGTGCATACGACGCTGGAACCCTGCGCACACACCTCGCCGCGCGGGCCCGCCTGTGACGGGCTGCTGATTGCGGCGGGCGTGGCGCGGGTGGTGATCGCGATGGTCGATCCCGATCCGCGGACTGACGGCTGCGGGATCGCGCGGCTTCGCGACGCGGGGGTCCATGTCGTCACTGGCGTGCGGGCCGAGGATGCCAGGCGCGCGATGGCGGGATTTCTGACCCGGCATGCGTTGGGCCGGCCCTATGTTACGCTGAAGCTGGCCATGGCGCTCGATGGCGCGGTGGCGATGGCGGACGGATCGAGCCGCTGGATCACCGGGCCGGAAGCGCGCGCGCATGCGCATCTCGAACGCGCAAGGCATGAGGCGATCCTGGTCGGGCGCGGGACGGTTGAGGCTGATGATCCTGCGCTCGATGTCCGGCTGGCTGGGCTGGAAGGGCGCAGCCCCAGACGGATCATGCTTTCGCACGGTGCCCCCCCACCCTGTCACCCCCGCGAAAGCGGGGGGCCATCACCAGAGGTTTCGTCTGGCAACGGCGCGCGGGAGGTGGGTCAGCATCGGGTTGAACATGCCCCGCATGTTCAAGGATCGTCCGGGGGACGATCCGACCCGGTGCTCTTTCGCGGGGATGACAGCAGTTGGGACGTCGTACCCGATCCGACTGCAATCGCCACGCTGCAAGGCGTCGATCATCTGCTTGTCGAAGGGGGCGCGCAAACCGCCGCTGCGTTTCTCGCCGAAGATCTGGTCGACCGGCTGCTGCTCTACCGCGCACCGATCCTGATCGGCGGCGGGCGGGTGCTGCCCGATATCGGTCTCGACGATCTCGCCGAGGCCCATGGCCGCTGGCGATTGCGGGATGCACGGCAGCTTGGCAGCGACCGGCTCGAGGTTTACGAGCGCGTCAGGGAATCCAATTAATGTTCACAGGCATCATCTCGGACATCGGCACGATCGAGCGCGTTTCGCTGCAGGGCGACACGCGCGTGGTCATTCGCAGCGGCTATGACAGCGCGACGATCGATCTCGGCGCGTCGATCGCCTGTTCGGGTGTGTGCCTGACAGTTGTCGATAAAGGCCCGGGCTGGTTCGCGGTCGATGTGTCGGGCGAGACGATCTCGCGCACCGCGCAGGGACAATGGACCGAGGGACGCCGGCTCAACCTCGAACGCGCACTGCGGCTCGGCGAGGAGCTGGGCGGCCATATCGTCACCGGCCATGTCGACGGGATCGGCGAGGTCGAGTCGGTGGTCGAGGAGGGCGGATCGCACCGCGTCCGCGTGCGCGCCGGGCCCGAGATCGCCCCGTTCGTCGCCCCCAAGGGGTCGATCACGCTCGACGGCGTCTCGCTGACGGTCAACGAGGTCGAGGATGGACCGCAGGGCGTCACCCTTGGCGTCAACATCATTCCCCACACCGCCGCCGTCACCACCTTCGGCGATCTTGCCGCCGGCAACGCGATCAATATCGAGATCGACGTGCTCGCCCGCTATCTTCAACGCATGGAGCATTATCGTGCAAAAGCCTGAGCTGGCGCGGCTGCGCCACGGCTTCCTCTCCTCGCCCGAGGAGATCATCGACGAGGCCAAGAACGGCCGGATGTTCATCCTGGTCGATGACGAGGACCGCGAGAATGAGGGCGATCTCGTCATTCCGGCGCAGATGGCGACGCCGGAGAAGATCAACTTCATGGCCAAATATGGCCGCGGGCTGATCTGTCTGGCGCTGACCAAGAAGCGCGTCGACGAGCTCGGCCTCGACCTGATGAGCCGCCACAACGGCACGCGGCACGAGACCGCCTTCACCGTCTCGATCGAGGCGCGCGACGGCGTGACCACCGGCATTTCCGCCGCCGACCGCGCCCGCACGGTTGCCGTCGCGATCGATTCGTCCAAGGGGCGCGAGGAGATCGTGACGCCCGGCCATGTCTTCCCGCTGGTCGCGCGCGAGGGCGGCGTGCTGGTGCGCACCGGCCATACCGAGGCAGCAGTCGATGTGTCGCGGCTCGCCGGACTCAATCCGTCGGGCGTGATCTGCGAGATCATGAACGAGGACGGGACCATGTCGCGGATGGACGATCTCGTCACCTTCGCGCAGTTCCACAACCTCAAGATCGGCACGATCCGCGACCTGATCGCCTATCGCCGCCGCTACGACCATCTCGTCGAGAAGCGCGCGGAAATGGTGTTCCAGAGCAAATGGGGCGGCGACTGGCGCGCGATGACCTTCTACAACAAGGCGACCGGCGACGAGCAGATCGCGCTGATGAAGGGCAGGATCGATCCCGCCAGGCCGACGCTCGTGCGGATGCACACGCTCAGCTATTTCGTCGATGCGTTCGGCGAGGAATCGGAGCGCTCCGGCCTGCTCTCGCGCTCGATGGAGATGATCGCCGAGGAAGGTGCCGGCGTGATCGTCGTGATCAACCGGCCGATGAAGGATAGCGTCTCGCGCTTCATCAAGCTGCGCGCCGAGGGCAAATCGGCGGGTGCGCCCGAGGTGGAGGAATTGCGCGACTATGGCGTCGGCGCGCAGATCCTCGCCGAGCTCGGCGTGCAGGACATGGTGTTGCTGACCAACACCCACCACACGCTGGTCGGGCTCGACGGCTACGGCCTGTCGATCGTCGGCGAACGGCCGATTCCCGGTACCGGAGGCGAATGATGGCGAAGCTGCTGATCGTCGAGGCACGCTTCTACGACCATCTCAACGACCTGCTGCTCGAAGGCGCGCGCGCCGCGATCGAGGAGGCGGGCCACGCGCATGAGACGATCACCGTGCCGGGCGCGCTCGAGATTCCGGGCGCGGTCGCGCTGGCGGTCGAGAGCGGGCGCTATGATGCGTTCGTCGCACTCGGCGTAGTGATCCGTGGCGAGACCTATCATTTCGAGATCGTCGCGGGCGAAAGCGCGCGCGGCCTGATGGCGCTGTCGATGGACGGTATTGCGCTCGGCAACGGCATCCTGACCGTGGAGAACGAGGCGCAGGCGCTGACTCGCGCCCGGCGCACCGAGAAGGACAAGGGCGGCGAGGCAGCCAGGGCGGCGCTCGCCATGCTCGCGCTGAAAACCCGCTTCGGCTGATCGAAGCCGGTTGAGGCCGGCGCCGCTCTTACTTATACGGATGTAAGTAAGGGAGATGCGGGATGGCACTGGCGCATAGTTTCAAGGCTAACCCGCACTGGCTGCCCCGGCAGAAGCCGGAAGCGATCGCGACGATCCCGGGCGAGAATGGTCTCCCCTTTATCGGCAATACGCTGAAGCTGCTGGCCGACCCGGTCGGGTTCGGGCACCAGATGGTGAAGCTCTATGGCCCGGTCTATCGCAACAATGCCTTTGGCGGGCCTTCCGTCACCCTGATGGGCGCCGATGCGAACGAGCTGGTGCTGTTCGACCGCGACAAGATCTTCTCGTCCGAGCAGGGCTGGGGCCCGATGCTCAACCTGCTCTTCCCGCGCGGGCTGATGCTGATGGATTTCGACAAGCACCGTGCCGACCGCAAGGTGATGTCAGTCGCGTTCAAGCCCGAGCCGATGCGTCACTATGCCGAAGCGCTGAATGCCGGCATCACCCGCACCGTGAGCGGTTGGGCGAACAGGCCGATGCGATTCTACGATGCGATCAAGGCGCTGACGCTCGATCTGGCCGCCGACTCCTTTCTCGGCATGCCGCTCGGGCCCGAGGCGGACCGGGTCAACCAGGCATTCGTCGACGAGGTGCAGGCGACGATCGCGCCGATCCGCCTGCCCTTGCCCGGCACGGCGATGCGCAAGGGGGTGAAGGCGCGGGCCTATCTGATCGACCTGTTCCGGCGCGAGATCCCCAAGCGGCGGACGGGCGACGGACATGACTTCTTCTCGCAATTCTGCCGCGCGACTGATGAGGCGGGGCAGCCGCTCTCGGATGACGCCATCGCCGACCATATGAATTTCCTGATGATGGCGGCGCACGACACCATCACGTCGTCGGCGACCAGCCTCGTCATGCTGCTCGGGCGCAATCCCGAATGGCAGGACAGGCTGCGCGAGGAGATTGCCGGCCTTGGTCTCAATGACGAGACCGGTCTGCCCTATGGCCAGCTCGACCGGCTGGTGCTGACCGAATATGCCTTCAAGGAAGCGCTGCGGCTGATCCCGCCGGTGCCGTCTTTGCCACGACGTGCGGTACGGGATTTCGAATTCGGCGGGTTTCAGATCCCGGCCGGGACAATGGTCGGCGTCAGCCCCGCTTTCACCCACAAGATGGCGGAGCATTGGCCTGATCCGCAGCGGTTCGATCCGATGCGCTTCACCCCCGAGGAGAGCAAGGGGCGGCATAAATATGCCTGGGTGCCGTTCGGCGGCGGCGCGCATATGTGCATCGGCCTGCATTTCGCGACGATGCAGATCCGGATTCTGATGGCGCAATTGCTGAGCCGGTATCGGATCGAGCTGGAGGAAGGATCGGGCGCCGAGTGGCAGGCCTGGCCCATCCCCCGGCCGAAGGACGGGCTGCCGGTTCGGTTCGTGTCTTTGGCTTGATGCTCCCCGGCGCAGGCCGGGGTCCAGTTGGGGGACGAGGATGGCGAGCGCCGCGCTTCGTTACCTCCACCTCCCCAACTGGACCCCGGCCTGCGCCGGGGAGCGGGAACTACTCAGCCGCCACTTCTTCCAGCGTCGGATAGTCGGTATAGCCCTCGGGGCCCTGGCTGTACCAGGTTGCCATGACGTCAGGGTTGAGCGGCGCACCCTTCTTCAACCGCTCGGGCAGATCGGGATTGGCGAGGAAAGTGCGGCCGAAGCTGATCGCATCCGCCACGCCCGAATCGAGCGCCGCCTGCGCTGCATCGCCGAGATAATCCGAGTTGAGCACCAGCGGGCCCGAAAAGACCTGGCGGATTTCCGGCGAGAGCTTGGGCTGGTCCGAGCGGCCGAAGGTGCCGTCCGGGCCGGGCTCGCGCAATTCGAGAAAGGCAATGCCGATTTCAGCCAGCGCCCTGGCGGCGGGCACGAAGACAGCCTCGGGGTTGCTGTCCCTGGCGCCCTGCGAATTGCCGTTGGGCGAGAGGCGGACACCCGTGCGATCGGCGCCGATGACGCCGGCGACGCGCTCGGTGACTTCGCGGAGCAGGCGCACGCGGTTTTCGGGGTGGCCGCCATAGTCGTCCGTGCGGAAATTGGAATTGTCGCGCAGGAATTGGTCGATCAGATAGCCGTTCGCGGCGTGGATCTGGACGCCGTCGAAGCCCGCCGCCACCGCATTCCGCGTGGCGCGCTCATAATCGTCGAGCAGGCCGGGGAATTCGTCGAGCCGCAGGGGCCGCGCCTCCTCATAATCCTGCTTGCCGTCATAGGTATGCGCCTGGCCCGGCGCGGTGGTCGCCGAAGAGGAAACCGGCTGGGTGCCGCTCAGGCTCGAATGAACGATGCGGCCCATATGCCAGAGCTGGGCGACGATCCGCCCGCCAGCGGCATGGACCGCGGCGACGACCGGCTTCCATGCCTCGGTCTGCTCGTCAGTCCAAAGCCCGGGCGCGAAGGGCCAGCCCAGGCCCTGGCGCGAAATGCCGGTCGCCTCGGTTATGATCAGCCCGGCGCTCGCGCGCTGCGCATAATAGTCGCCCATCAGCGGCTGGGGGACATGGTCGCGGGTCGAGCGGCCGCGGGTCAGCGGCGCCATCACGATACGATTGGGCGCTGCGATCGCCCCGAACTGGATTGGATCGAAAAGGCTCGGCATGAAAACAAGTTTCCCTTTGCTACCTGACGGCCCAGACATAGAGCGCTAAGGGGCGGCATGCACCAGCCCGCACCCCCAAGAAAAACTGTGCCGCAGGAAAATCACGGCTCGCACCGCTTGGCGTTCGTGGCGCTGCTGGTCGCCAATGTGGCGCTCGCCTTCGGCTCCTGGTTCGTGCGGCTGGCCGATACCGGGCCAGTCGCCTCGGGCTTCTGGCGGATCGCGCTGGCGACGCCGGTGCTGCTCGGCCTGTCGCTGGCGAGCGGCTGGCGGCCGGAAAAGGCCGGGCGCGGTCTATTGGTCGCCTTTGTGCTGGCGGGCTTCTGCTTCGCCGCCGATCTCGGCAGCTGGCATATCGGCATCCTCAAGACGACGCTCGCCAACGCAACCCTGTTCGGCAATTCAGCGACCCTGTTCTTCCCGATCTACGGTTTTCTCGCGATCCGCGCCTGGCCGTCGCGGACCCAGGGGATTGCGCTGGCCATGGCCGGAATCGGAGCAGCCCTGCTGATGGGCAGATCCTATCAGCTCGACCCGAAGCACCTCGGTGGCGATCTGCTCTGCCTGCTCGCCGGGCTGCTCTACACTTTCTACTTCGTCTTCATGACGCGGGTCCGCCAGGCGATGGCGCCCTTGCCCGCGCTCGCGCTCGCCACCGCCGCGAGCATCCTGCCGTTGCTCGCGCTTGCGCTGCTGATGGGCGACCGGATCTGGCCGCACGACTGGACGCCGCTGATCGCGCTTGCCCTGATCAGCCAGGTGTTCGGCCAGACCTTGCTGATCTATGCGCTCGGCCAGCTATCGCCGCTGGTGGTCGGCATTGCCCTGCTCGTCCAGCCGGTGGTCGCGGCGAGCGTCGGGTGGATCGTTTATGGCGAACGGCTCGGCGTGGCCGACCTGATCGGCGCAGCGCTGGTGGCGATTGCCCTGGTGCTGGTCCGCCAGACCCCGCCCGTGCTTGCGCAGGCGGATGGCGAGACTAGATAGGGTCCAAGGAGATATTCGATGCCTGCCCTGCCCCAGGACCCGACGCTCGACGAGATTCGCGAGGGGCTGGCTGTCGGCATTGCCGCCAATGCCGCGTTCGACGGCTGGAGTGACGCAGCCCGCGACGCAGCCGCCGATGCCGCGGGGCTGGACCGCGATGTCGCCAAGGTCGCCTTTCCCGGCGGCGCGGTCGACATGATCGAGGCGTGGTTCGCCGCGATCGACCGCGCGATGATGGCGAAGCTGCCGCCCGAGACGCTGGCGACGATGAAGATCCGGGCGAAGATCACTGCCCTGGTCGAGGCGCGGCTCGAGGCGGTCGGCCCGAATCGCGAGGCGCTGCGGCGAGCGCTGGCGATCCTCGCCATGCCGCAGAATCTGGTGCGCGGCGCGAAGCTCGGCTGGCATGCCGCCGATTTGATGTGGCGCGCGGCCGGCGACACCGCGACCGACTACAATCATTATACCAAGCGCACGATCCTCGCCGGCGTCTATGCCGCCACCGTCACGGTGTTCCTCGACGACGAGAGCGAGGGGCATGTCGATACCAGCGCCTTTCTCGGGCGCCGGATCGAGGGAATCATGCAGTTCGAAAAAGCGAAGGCCGGGTTTCTCGCGCGGACCGAGCACAAGCCGAGCCTGTCGCGCTTCATCGGACGGCTGCGCTACCCGGTCGTGTAACGGCGCACTGCGTATATTTCCCCATTGCGCGGCCAACAGTTATTGATAATCAATCGCAGCATGGATATGTCCTCGCTTGTGATGAAGCTCCCCAGCCTCGAATCGCTTCCCCAGCGCCAGCGCGCGACCGTTGCCGCGGTCGACTGGACTGCGCTCAGCGTGCCCGAGGCGCGGCGGTTGCGCGAACTCGGCTTTGACGAGGGTGTCGGGGTCGAGGTGCTGCACCGCGCAGCGCTCGGCAAGGGCCCGATCGCCTGCCGGATCGGCCGGATGACCGTCGCGTTGCGCCGTGCCGTCGCCGGCGCGATCCATGTTTCCCCGCTCGCCGGATAGATCGAACCACCCGTGAACGCTGCCCCGCTGGTGGCGCTGGTCGGCAATCCCAATGCCGGCAAAAGCGCCCTGTTCAATGCCCTGACCGGCGCGCGGCAGAAGGTCGGCAATTATCCCGGCGTAACGGTCGAACGGCATTCTGGCCGGCTTGCGCTGGCCGATGGCCGTCCGGTGGAGCTGGTCGACCTGCCCGGCGCCTATAGCCTCGAGCCATCGAGCCCCGACGAACGCGTGACCCGCGACGTGGTGACCGGTACCCAGGCGGGCGAGCGGCTGCCCGATGCGCTGGTTGTCGTCGTCGATGCCGCCAATCTCGACAATCACCTCCGCTTCACGCTGCAGCTGATCGCGCTCGGCCTGCCGATCGTGGTTGCGCTCAACATGTTCGACCTTGCCGAGCGCGACGGGCTGGTGCTCGATCCGGCGCGCCTTTCCGCCGAACTCGGCGTGCCGGTGATCCCGACCGTCGCGGTGCGGCGGCGCGGCCTCGAGGAGCTGAAGGCGGCGCTGGCCGGGATTATCGGTGGCGGGGTGATCCGGGTGCGGCCGAGCGAAGGCCATATCGGCGAGGATATCGTCACCCTGCAGCGCCGCGCGCGGTCGATCGCGCTTGCCGCGACTGTGTCCGAGACACCGGTGCGGCGCTGGAGCCACGCGATCGATTCAGTCGCGCTGCATCCGGTCTGGGGGCTGGTGCTGCTCTTCACGATCCTGTTCGTGATGTTCCAGGCGGTGTTTTCCTGGGCGACGGTGCCGCAGGATGCGATCACTGCCGGCTTTGCCGCGCTCGAGGAGCTGGTGAAGAGCGCAATGCCGCCGGGCGTGCTGCGCTCGCTGATCACTGACGGCGTCATCGCAGGCGTCGGCGCTGTGATCACCTTCCTGCCGCAGATCCTGATCCTGTTCTTCTTCATCCTGCTGCTCGAGGCATCGGGCTATATGGTCCGCGCCGCCTTCCTGATGGACCGGATGATGGCGACGGTCGGCCTGTCGGGCCGTGCCTTCATTCCTTTGCTCTCCTCCTTTGCCTGCGCGGTGCCCGGCATCATGTCGACCCGGACGATCGAGGACGAGAAGGACCGGCTGACCACGATCCTGATCGCGCCGCTGATGACCTGCTCGGCGCGCTGGCCGGTCTATACGCTGGTGATCGGCGCCTTCATCCCGAACATCCGGGTGCTGCCCTTTGTTGGCCTGCAGGGGCTGGTGATGTTCTCCCTGCTGCTGATCGGCATCGCCGGCGCGTACGGCGTGGCGCTCGTCCTGCGCAAGACGGTGACCAAGGGCGCCTCTTCGGGCTTCATGATGGAGATGCCGAAATATCAATGGCCGCGGATGGGCGACGTGCTGCTCGGGCTGTGGGGCCGGGCGATGATCTTCCTCAAGCGCGCCGGCACGATCATCGCGACGACGACTGTCATACTCTGGGTGCTGCTGAGCTTCCCGCAAGTGCCCGAGGGCAGCAAGACATCGCAGGTCAATTATTCGATCGCCGGGCGGATCGCCAATGGGGTGGCGGTGGTGGTGAAGCCGATCGGCTTCAACCGCGACATCGCGCTCGCCCTGATCCCGGCAATGGCGGCGCGCGAAGTGGCGGTGGCGGCGATCGGCACCGTCTATGCGATCGACAATCCCGAGAGCGATGCCGGCGGCGCGGCCATGGCGAAGAACCTCAAGGCGCAGTGGAGCCTGCCGACGGCGCTCGCCTTCCTGATGTGGTTCGTGTTCGCGCCGCAGTGCATTTCGACCATCGCCGTCACCCGGCGCGAGACCAATGGATGGAAGTGGCCTGCCTTCATGGTTGGCTATTTGTTCGCACTCGCCTACATCGCTGCAGGGGCGACTTATTGGGCCGCCGTGGCACTCGGATTGTAGGAAGAAGAACATGGCGGGCAGCGTCAACAAGGTGATCCTGGTGGGCAATCTGGGGCGCGACCCCGAGAGCCGGTCTTTCCAGAATGGCGGCAAGGTGGTGAACCTGCGCATCGCCACGTCCGAGACCTGGAAGGACAAGAATACCGGCGAGCGCAAGGAAAAGACCGAATGGCATTCGGTCGCGATCTTCAATGAGGGGCTGGCGAACGTCGCCGAGCGCTATCTGCGCAAGGGCAGCAAGGTCTATATCGAAGGCGCGCTGCAGACCCGCAAATGGCAGGACGCCTCGGGCCAGGACAAATATACGACCGAGATCGTACTGCAGGGCTTCAACTCCGTGCTGACCATGCTCGACGGCGCGCCCGGTGGCGGCGGATCGGGTGGCGGCGGCGGTGGCGGCTACCAGCGCGACGATTTCGGCGGCAATGACGATTTCGGCGGCGGCTCCTCGAGCTTTGGCGGCGGCGCGAGCCGGGGCGGCGGCGCACCTGCGAGCGGCGGCGGCCGGAGCAGCTTCGCTGACGATCTCGACGACGACGTGCCCTTCTGACCTTTTCGTGCGTTGGTCCGGAATGAGGGAAACGATTCCGGCTGCGCCGGCCACTGCATCCGGCTGGCAGATCGATGAAACGGCCCGTGCCGAAGCACTTGCAGCGCATGACATCGAATCGCTGCGCGACACCGATGGGCTGACGCGAATCACCGATTTCGCTGCCGCCCTGTGCGACGCCCCGGTCGCGCTGGTCAGCCTGGTCGAGGCGCAGCGCCAGACCTTTCTCGCGCGCACCGGCCTCGATGCGACCGAAACGCCGCGGGACACATCCTTTTGCGCCTTTGCGATGCTCGATAACGCGGTCATGGTTGTGCCCGACGCGCGGCTCGACCCGCGTTTCGCCGACAATCCGCTCGTCACCGGGGCGCCGCACATACGATTCTACGCGGGTGCGCCGCTGATCTCGGACGACCATGTGCCGCTCGGATCGCTCTGCGTCATCGATACCGAACCCCGCGCCGGGCTAACGCCGCTTCAGCGTCAGGGCCTCGAGACACTGGCAGTTGCCGTGATGGCGCGGCTGCGCGACAGCCGCGACGCAGCGACGTGGCGCGAAACCGAGAACGCTACCCACCGCGCCCTCAACGAGAGCCACAACCGGTTCCGCGTGCTGGCCGACGCGATGCCGCAGATGGTGTGGTCTACGCTGCCCGACGGCTATCACGATTATTACAATGCGCGCTGGTATGAATTCACCGGCATGCCCGAGGGATCGACTGATGGCGAGGAATGGAACGGCATGTTCCATCCCGACGATCAGGAGCGGGCCTGGACGACATGGCGTCACTCGCTGGGAACCGGCGACCCGTACCAGATCGAATATCGCCTGCGCCGCGCAGACGGCGCCTATCGCTGGACATTGGGGCGGGCGCTGCCGCTACGCGACGATTCGGGCGAGATCGTTCGCTGGTTCGGCACCTGCACCGATATCCATGAGCAGAAAGAGTCGAGCGAAGAGCGCGAGGTCATCGCGCAGGAGCTGAGCCACCGGATCAAGAACATCTTTGCGGTGATCTCCGGGCTGATCGGCTTCGCGGCCCGCGCCAAGCCGGAATTGAAGGGCGTCGCCGAGGATCTGCGCGACCGGATCGCGTCGCTCGGCCGCGCGCATGATTTCGTCCGGCCGCACAGCGCGCAATCGCGGCCGCTGGCGGCACAGAACAGCCTGCACGGCCTGCTCGACGAGCTGTTCCGGCCCTATCAGTCAGGCCCCTATGAGTCAGATGGGGGCGAGCGGATCGTGATCACCGGCGGTGATGTCGAGATCGACGATCGTTCCGCGACGCCGCTTGCCTTGCTGTTTCACGAGCTTGCGACCAACGCGACCAAATATGGGGCGTTGGTGAATCATGACGGCATGATCTCGGTCGAGATCATGCCCAGCGATGCGAGCGTCACTCTGCGCTGGACCGAAACTGGTGGGCCGGTGGTGTCCGAACCCGCGACTGTCCCCGGCTTCGGCTCGCAGCTGATGGAAATGAGCGCGGTACGACAGCTTGGCGGAACGGTCGAGCGGGACTGGAGACCTGAAGGCCTCATCGTGACGATCGTGATTCCGCGGAGCGCGTTCAGCCGCCGCTGATTTCCCGATCAAGCAGGATCAGATCGTCATTGGCCGCGACATGCGGGGTGGGCGAACTCGCCATCGCCGCGGCGGCAAGGATCGCCGCTTCGCTGAAGGGCTTGCGGATATAGCCGAGCGCACCTTCGGCCTTGCCGATCTGCGCCGGGTTGGCGGTGACGAAGACGACCTTCAGCCCGTAATCGCGCGTAAGCGTGGTCGCGAGGCCGGGGCCGGTGGCGCCGTCGCGCAGATTCACATCGACCAGCGCGAAATTGCACTCGCCCGCCGCCTCGATTGCGCCATGGCTGTCGGCGGCAATCGCCGCGACGGTATAGCCCGCATCAGTAAGGATGCGTTCCAGATCGAGCGCGACGAAGATTTCGTCTTCAACAATGAGAACAGTCTTGGACATGGATTTTCCAATGATGTCCGTCCCCAACCACGGGCGGAGGCTGGAAGTTCCATGATCCAGATCAATTTTTGAGCAGGAACACCGCATGCTCGGCGAAGAAGTTCGCGCCCGCGGACGTGGCGCGCTTGTCGCCCGACAGAAACCAGGCGCCCTCGACGGTGATCCCGCGCTCTTTCACGAACGCGCGGAAATCGTCGATCGTGACATGGTGGATGTTGGGCGTGTCGTACCATTGTTCGGGCAAAAGCCGCGTCACCGGCATGCGACCACCCCAGAGCAGGGAGAGCCGGCCCCGCCAATGCCCGAAATTGGGGAAGGAGACGAAGGCACGCCGGCCGATCCGCAACAGGTGATCGAGCACGACATCGGGCCGCCGTGTCGTCTGCAGCGTCTGGCTGAGGATGGCATAGTCGAAGCTCGCATCGGGATAGCCGGCGAGATCGGAGTCGGCGTCGCCCTGGATCACCGACAATCCGCGCGAAACGGCAGCGGCGACATTACCGGCATCGATCTCCAGGCCCCGCGCGTCCACGCCCTTGGTATCGCGCAGGGCTGCCATCAGCGCGCCGTCCCCGCAGCCGACATCGAGCACACGGCTGCCGGGCGCGACATTGTCGGCGATGATCGCCAGATCGGGGCGGAGGGTGGTCTGAACACTCATGACGCCACGCCGCCATAGACGTCAGGGAAATGGCGCTGCATCACCTTTGCCGGATCGTCCAGCGGCGTCCAGCCGAGCGGCGCGTACACTGTGTGCGCATCCCGGGTGAAGAGAAGCCAGCGCCTCAGGCCCTGCAGATCGGGATGATCCTGCAGCTGCCGGACCATCGCGCGGGCGAGGCCACGGCCGCAATGCGCCTCCAGCACATAGACGTCAGCGAGATAGGCGAAGGTCGCCCGATCGCTGACCACGTGTGCGAAACCGATCTGCGTCTCGCCGTGAAAGGCGCCGACACAGAGTGAATTGGCGACGGCGCGCGCGACCGTCTCCCGGGGAATGCCCGCGGCCCAATAGCTGGTGCCGAGAAAGGCATGGATTGCGTCGACCTGCATCTCGGCATGGTCGGTCGACAGGCGATAGGGCGCCGCGGTCACGCGCCGGCCCTCAGGAAGCCGTCGACCACCCGGTTCATACCCGGTGAATCGAGCAGGAAGGCGTCATGGCCGAAGGGCGAGTTCAGCTCGACAAAGCTGACCGGCGCGCCCGCCGCGTTGAGGGCATGGACTATCGCGCGCGATTCAGCCGTGGGATAGAGCCAGTCGGTATCGAAGCTGACCAGGCAGAAGCGCGCCTTGCTCTCCCGGAAGGCATTGGCGAGGTGGCCGCCATGTTCCTCGGCGAGATCGAAATAGTCAGTGGCCCGCGTGATGTAGAGATAGGAGTTGGCGTCGAACCGATCGACGAAGCTGATCCCCTGGTGGCGGAGATAGCTTTCGACCTGGAAATCGGCATCGAAGCCGAAGCTCTTGGCCGAACGCGTCTGGAGCCGGCGGCCGAACTTCTCGGTGAGCCCGGCTTCGGACAGATAGGTGATGTGCGCCGCCATGCGTGCGACCGCGAGGCCGGCGGCGGGCGGATCGCCATCGGCATAATAGTCGCCGCCGCGCCATTTCGGATCGGCCATCACTGCCTGGCGGCCGACTTCGTGGAACGCGATGTTCTGCGCGGTGTGACGCGCGGCGGAGGCGATCACCACGGCCGCACGCACGCGATCGGGGAAGGTCGCCGACCAGCTCAGCGCCTGCATGCCGCCCATCGAGCCGCCGATCACCGCAGCGAGGGTGCGGACCCCGAGATGATCGAGCAGCATCGCCTGGGCACGGACCATGTCGCGGATGGTGATGACCGGGAAGGCCATCCCCCACGGCTTCCCCGTCGCCGGATTGACCGTTGCCGGCCCGGACGAGCCAGTGCAGCCACCCAGCGCGTTGGCGCAGATGATGAAGTGCCGTTCCGGATCGACCGGCTTGCCCGGGCCGACCAGCCGGGTCCACCAGCCGGGCTTGCCGGTGACCGGGCTGATGCTCGCGACATGCTGGTCGCCGGTCAGCGCATGGCAGATCAGGATCGCGTTGCCGCCGTCCGCATCGAGCGTACCATAGGTCTCGTAACCGAACTCGACCGGCGACAGCAAAGCGCCGCCGTCGAGCCGCAGCGGCCCGGGCAGGGTGACATGGCGATCAAGTCCGAAGCGTGCGTCGTCCGACATTGCCGGCTGGTTAGGCGTGGCGAGCGCGGGGTTCAAGCATGGTGCGCAGCGAGGATCGCCTGGGCCGCCAGACGACCGGTCTGGGCACCGCCATTCATATAGCCGGGATAGGCATCGGAGAGATGCTCTCCGGCGAACTGGACAGGGCCGGGGAGTGCGCGGTGGCGTGCGGCATCGGCACCCTCGACCCAGATCAGCTCGCTGAATCGAGTCAGTTGGCCGGGGCGGAAGTTCACATAGGCGCCGAGCGTCAGCGGATCGCGGTGCCAGGCGGTACGGCGGACCGCACCGCTCATCGCTGCGCTGAAGCCGGGCATGCCGCCTTCCGCCAGCGTGGCGAAGTGCCGGGCGAGTGCGGCCGGATCAGCGGCCTCCGCTGCCGCCACCTCGCCGCCGCCGAGGAACCAGGTCCAGACGCTGCCCGGCCCCTCGGCCGGGCGAACGCCGCCGTCCCAGCCAAGCGCGGCACCGGCCTTACTGTCAGTCTGCCACAGCTCGCCACCGCGACCGATCCGCCCTTCCCAGGGGCGCGACGTCATGACGGCCTGGAGCTTCTCGTTATGGCCAAGATCCACCTCCCGGATGAACTGGCGCCAGAGCGGCGGCAGGGGGACGCGGAAATCGATGGTGCGCATCAGCGGCGCCGGGACGGCGACGATCACCGCACCGGCCTCCGCCACGTTGCCGTCGAGGAAATGAAGCCGGACGCCCGGCCCATGCGCTTCGATCCGCGCCAGCCTCTTGCCAGTCTCGACGCGATCCCCGAGCCGTGCCGCCATTGCCGCGATCAGCGCGCCGCTGCCGCCCTCGATCAGATAGCGCTCGTCGCTGCGGCCGAGTATGTCGATCCGCTCGCCCTCGACCGTCGGCAGGTTGAAGACCAGCTCGATCGCCGAGGCCTGGCCGGGTTCGACGCCATATTCAGTGCGGCTGGTCGCCTCCATCAGCTGGCGGACCCAGGGCTGGGGCAGCTTGTCGGCATGCAGGTCGAGATAGCCGGCGATCGACAGGCGATCGAGCGCGCGGGCGGTGCCGGCATAATCCTTGTCGAGCCGGTCCGAATCCGCCCGGATCTGCGCCGCGATCGGGCGGAGTGCCTCGGCGAGCGCGCCGGGCGCCAGCTCGGTGCCGCCCGCCAGCACCATGGTGCGGTGTGCGCCGTCCTTGCGATCGATCAGGGCGGGGCCGAATTCCTTCGCCAGCACATGCATGTCGCCATGGTCGGAATTGACGAGCTGGCCGCCGATCTCCAGCGGCACGCCATCAGCCGGGCGGTGCGTGAACATCCGCCCGCCGAGCCTGGGTCGTGCCTCATAGACACGCGCGTCGACCCCGGCTTTGGTCAGGTGCCAGAGTGCCGTCATACCAGCGATGCCGCCACCGATGATCGCGACCGGGCCCCTGACCGGCGCGGCATGGAGCGGGCGGGGGAGCGCGGCGGACAGGCCGGTCGCGCCGAGCGCGATCAGCACCGCCCGACGGGTCTGGCCGGGGGTGCCAGCGATCGGCGGCTTCTCGCCTGACGCCTGCAGGTTCAGCCTGCGCGCCTGACCGAGTGCTTCCCAGAATGTCGAGCTGCCGCGCATCGAGCCTCCCTGCTTTTGGATTTCCTAGCAGGAGTATTGCTGAGCGCCAGCTTGCCCCGATCGGCTTGCCCGATCAGCTTGCCATGTCGCGGACCATGAGCCATGCGGGCGCCATGCTTCCCTTTGCCCGCATCACCATCATCGGCATCGGCCTGATCGGCTCCTCGATCGCGCGCGCGGTGCGTGTCGAAATGCCGACGGTGCGGCTGACCGGCTATGATGCCGATGGCGATGTGCGCGCGACGGCTGACCGATTGCAGCTGTTCGACGACGTCACCGATACGGCGGGCGCTGCGGTGATCGATGCCGATCTCGTCATCTTCTGCGTGCCGGTCGGTGCGATGGGCGCCGCCGCCGCCGAGGTCGCCGCCGACCTGCCGGCCGATGCGATCGTCAGCGATGTCGGCAGCTGCAAGGCCGAGGTCGTGCGCGCACTGGCCGAAGCGCTGCCCGGCGCGACGATCATCCCCGCGCATCCGGTCGCCGGCACCGAGCGCAGCGGCCCCGAGGCCGGCTTCGCCACCCTGTTCCATGGCCGCTGGTGCATCGTGACCCCGCCCGAAGGCGCCGACCCGCTTGCGGTGGAGCGCGTCAGCGAATTCTGGCGCCGGCTGGGCGCGAATATCGAAATCATGGCGCCCGACCATCATGACCGGGTGCTCGCGATCACCAGCCATTTGCCGCATCTCATCGCCTATACCATCGTCGGCACTGCGTCCGACATGGAGGAAGTGACGCGTAGCGAAGTGATCAAATATTCAGCGGGCGGTTTCCGCGACTTCACCCGCATCGCCGCCTCCGACCCGACGATGTGGCGCGACGTGTTCCTTGCCAATCGCGAGGCGGTGCTCGACATGTTGCAGCGCTTCTCCGAGGATCTTTCTGCGCTGCAACGGGCGATCCGCTGGGGCAAGGGGGACGAATTGTTCGATCTCTTCACCAAGACCCGGGCGATCCGACGCGGCATCATCGAACAGGGCCAGGACGATCCGGCACCCGATTTCGGGCGCACGCACGACTAGGCGGCGCCCCAGCCGATCGCACGAGAACGCTGTTTTGCGCTGTTCCCGGCGACTTTTATTTTTCACGCTGTTATTTCGGCGATTTGGGGCAAATTCCGTTCGCGTCTTCAACGGCTTGATCGGCATTTTGCTGTTATCGGATAACAGCAGCGGAACAGCAAGGAACAGCAGTGCTTTCCGCCGCAGCAGCGGAAGAGTTTTCCAGTCATGAGAAAGAACGCGCTGGCTGGTGCGGCAGCCGGCCGACGCCCGTGCTGCGACACTCAACGCAGGATGTGAATCAACTGCGCGCGGACGATCAGGCACCTTCCCGAATCGGGTTAGGTATTTTTCCGGAGAATCTTTCGAATCGGGCGAGCAGTAGAGGAAGCCACCGACCGAAACGGCTTGGGCGCAAACCGCTTACGGTGGCAAAAGTCGGTCGGGCGGCCGCGAACGCGAGCAGCCGCCTGACCGCACCAGAACAAGAGTCCAGATCTCATGGCTGGAACGCGTAAAGGCCGGGATTTCCCGGCCTTTACCGTTACTTGCCGAGCTGGCCGCGCAGTGCTCCCTTGGGGAAGGCCGCGGTGTGCACGTTGACATAATAGTCCGACGGCGTGGCGAGAATGGCCGCGATCACCTCCGGCGGGGCGGCCTTGCAGCCGCTTGACGAGCCAGTCACCGGCGGTTCGAGCGCAACGGCCACCGGGCCGGCGACACCAACCGCACCCTTGTGGATATGCGCCATGGTCGCGGTATCGATGCCGCTCGCGCTGAGCGTGTAGCAAACCTGCCCCTTGGCCGCGTCAATGGTGACGCTGGCCGCGCCGGTGCCATCGGGATCGCCCGCCGGCACTTCGGCCGCGCCGCTGAGTGCCGTCTTCATCGTTACCGGATCCGCCGCGAGCGCGGGGGAAAAAGCGGTCGCTGCCGCGACCAGGGCCAGGATCATCCGCATCGCATCCTCCTCATCGAAAATGGGGGCGCCGTCGCCGCTTGTGGCGACCGATCGCGCCTAGCACCGGGACATGTGTGAGACCCGAACAAGCCCAGGTCAATGGCGGTCGCACTGGCTATCGGTCGACCGTTGTGATGTCGGGCCGGGGAGGTGAATATTCCAGGCCAGTCGGCATCGTCGTCATTGCCGCCATTTCGCGACATGGCTGGCGCTGGTGATCCTCACGGTCGCGCATCCCCGCTTCCTCCAGGAGTTGCGCCGCAAGCGGGACGCAGCGAGGCTGAAGCAGCCTCATTGATAACTGACGACCTCATATTCGATGCCGTCGGGATCGAAGAAATAGAAACGGCGGCCGGGCTCGTAATCGCCGTGCGAGAAGGGCACCAGGCCGGCCGCCACCACCTTCGCCTCGGTGGCGTCGAGATCGTCGACTTCCACGCCGACATGATTGAGCGGCCGGCCCTTGATGAAGTCCTGATCGGTGTAGGTGACGTCATGGCCCGTATAGAGCGCCATATAATGCGCTTCAGTGCCGACATGGACGGTGTGGCCGCCATCACGCGCCGCGCCGCGCCAGCGGACGTACCAGCCGAACAGATCCGAAAGGATGCGGGCGGTGCGCTCCGGATCCCTGACCGTCACGTTCACATGTTCGATTGCGAGCGATGCCATGTTCTTCTCCTGGATCGGGGCCCTCGGCCCCATGATTTGCGAGTCGTACAACCTCAAGCTAAGGTGAGGTCAAGCATCTATTTCGGAGGTACCGTATGGCTGAATCGCAGCTGCTGACGATCGGCGCGCTGGCGCAGCGCACCGGCATGACGGTTTCGGCGATCCGCTATTATGAGGCGCGCGGGCTGGTCAGCGCGATCCGCACCGGCGGCAACCAGCGGCGGTTCCTGCGATCGGACATCAGGCGGCTGTCCTTCGCGCTGATCGGGCAGCAGCTCGGGCTGACCTTGGGCGAGATCGAGGCCCAGCTCGCGACCCTGCCGCATGGCCGAGCACCGACCCAGGAGGACTGGCAGGCGATCAGCGCGCGCATCCGCGGGGCGCTCGAAGCGAAGATCACCATGCTGGAGCGGACGCGCGACCTGCTCGACGGCTGTATCGGCTGCGGTTGCCTCTCGCTGGAGCGCTGCGCGCTGTACAATCCCGGCGACCGGGCGGCGCGGGCCGGGACAGGGCCGCGGTTCCTGATGGGGGATAAAGCAGCCGATTTCGCGGAGTCCTGAGGGTCAAGCTAGTCTTCAGCGCAGACCCGCCCGTGCTTGACCATCATCGTGGCAAGACCATTGTCGCGGTGATCCATCATTGCCCATTCCGGGCCGCCCTCGGACGTCATGAACGACAGGACATGGATTCCGCCGCTGAGCCCGAGGTTCACTTCCGGAAGGCGGCCAAAGACCCCGAAATCCGACACTGTGCGGCCAACCAGTTTTTCGAGCCAGGACTGCCAAAGGCTGTCGTCGCTCCAGCTCCCGCACACGATGTCGTCCCCTTGCTCTATCCGCCAGCTCCACTCGATCATGAGCGTCAGTTCGCCATCGGGATTGCCGGGGCTGCCGTCCGTCCGTGTTTTCGCAGCAAGCTCGCCAAATTCGAGAAAGATCGCTGAGCCATGCCCGCGCCAGGCGTGAGACACACTCGTGCCGCGCAGGGCGCATCGGTAATTTTCAAGCAAGTCCATGCCGTCCTGCATGGCTGAGGGGCATAACGGGCCGGCCCGCGTCTGTCCGCAACATAGTCCTGCCGAGGAGGCCGCGAGCGCTATTTCTCCAGCGCGTTGATCGCCTCATGCACCCGCCGCTCGGCCTCAGCGCGGGGCAATCCCGGCGGGATCGGCGCACCGAAGCGGAACGTCACCACCCCCGCATGCTTGGGCCCGTGCTTCGGCCAGACCAGCCCGGAATCGATCGCGACCGGGATCACCGGGATCTTGAGCATCTGGTACAGCCCCGCAAAGCCCGCGCGCAGCGGCGGCTGTTCGCCGGGCGCGACACGGGTGCCTTCGGGGAAGATCAGGATCGAGCGGCCGAGCGCGAGTTCGGCCTGGGCCTCGCGTACCATGCGGCGGAGCGCGCCGGCGCTGGCCTCGCGATCGACGACGATGACGCCATATTTCCTGGCCGCCCAGCCCCAGATCGGGATCGCGGCGAGCTCCTGCTTCATCACGATCGCCGGCGTGCGCAGCATCCGGCCAAGCTCGAGCGTTTCGTACATCGCCTGGTGCTTGGCGGCGTAGATCACCGGCCCGTCGGCATAGAGATCGCCTTCGACGCGGCGGCGGATGCCGAGGATATGCTCCGTCGTCCAGCCATGGAATTTCGTCCAGACATGGGTGTGGACGATCAGCGCCTTGCGCCCGAACATCGTGGTGATCGGCGTGAGCAGCACGATCGGCACCGAGCCCAGATAGAAGACGATCATGAAGGCGATCGTGCGCAGCCAGTTCATGCGCCGACCCCGAGCCACAGCGCGACGCGGCGGACCAGAAGCTTGTTATACTCCGTGAACAATGCCCCGAAGCGCGGGCTGTTCTGGACCGGATCGGCCAGCACCGTGACATCGTCGCCAAGCGCATTGGCGAGCTCGAGCCGCGCGCGGGCCATATGCCAGTTCGAGGTGACGAGCCGGATCGAGCGATACTGGTGATGTTTCACCCAGGCGGCGGTCTCCTCGGCATTCGACCGCGTATCGACCGCTTCATGGCCGAGATCGATGCAGCAGGCGAACAAGGCGGGCGAGGCGCGATATTCCCGGGCAAGCTCGACCGGGCGGACCTGGGGCGCGACACCGCTGATCAGCATCCGCTGTGCCTCATGCTTTTCGAGCAGCGCGATGCCGTGATCGATCCGCCCCGGCGATCCGGTCAGCACGACGATGCCATCCGTCTTCACGTCGCCGAGCGATGCCGGCATGGCGATCACGAACAGGACGAAGCCGAACGCCCAGAGCAGGACGATGACGCCAAGAATGCGCTTGATCACAGGATCCGCCTCAGCGCGCCGAGCACGGCGAAGCGCGCCGCCCAGGTCGCGAGCAGGGCGAAGGCGATCGGCAACAGGCCGAGCAATACCCAATCCCGGCTGGACAGAACAAGGCCGCCGAGCAGATCCGAGCCCAGGGCCGCGAGCTGCAGCCCGACCAGGGCGACCGTGCCGATGGCAAAGGCAGTGCCGAGGATCCCGCCGAACAGCGTGTCGAGCGCGATCCGGCGCTGGAACAGCCGCGCGACCTGCACATCCGTCGAGCCGAGCATGTGCAGCACCTCGATCGTGTCGCGGTGCGATTCGAGCCCGGCGCGCGCGGCGAGGAGGACGACCGCGCTGGTCGCCGCCGCCATCAGCACCACCAGACCGGCCGAGAGCCAGGTGACCATGTTCATGAAATCGCTGACCGGGGACATCCAGGCCTCGTGCCGGTCGATCCGGGCGGCTGGGGCGACTGCCTGCACCGCGCGCGTGACCCGCGCCACCGCTGCATCGGTGCCGATGCCCAGATCGACATCGATCATCGCCGGTACCGGCAGATCGGGATCAGCGCCGTCCGCGCCGAGCCAGGGCCTGAGCAGCTCGGTGAGCTGGGCGCGATCGACCAGATGGACCTTGGTGACCTGGGGCAGCCCCTTGAGCACCGCCACCGCCGCGGCAGTCTGCGCCTCTCGGGCGCGATCGACCGGCTCGACGATCTGTACCGTGAGGCGCCCGGCAAGCTGATGATCGAGCAGGGCTGCCGCCGACAATGTGCCGAGCCCGAGCGCCGCGGCGAGCACCGTCAGGAACAGCATGATCGCCATGATCCAGGTCATCGCGCGCGTGCCCCGGCTCTCGTCGAGCAGGCGGCGATCCGCGGCGGAGGCGATCAGGCGGACGCTCATGCGCCATCCTCCTGATCCGGCTTGACCGGCGGGAAGCGCAGCGAGCCGGTGGGATCGAGCAGCCGCCCCTTGTCGAGCCGCATCATGTGCGCGTTGGGGATGCGGCCGAGCAGGTGGAAATCATGCGTGGCGACCACGACGGTGGTGCCGAGCCGGTTGAGCGAATCGAACAGATGGAGCAGCCGCTCGGCCATGTCGGGATCGACGTTGCCGGTCGGCTCGTCGGCGACGAGGATCTCGGGCCGGCCGATCACCGCGCGGGCGATGGCGACACGCTGCTGCTCGCCGCCCGAGAGCGTCGGCGGCTTGGCCTCGACCCGGTCGGACAGGCCGACCCAGGCCAGCATCTCGCGCACCGGCGCCTCGACATCGCTTTCGGGCACGCCCGAGACGCGCAGGGGGAGTGCGATATTGTCATAGGCGGAAAGATGCGGGAGCAGCCGGAAATCCTGGAACACCACGCCGATGCGGCGGCGAAAGCCGGGCAGCCTTTTCCGGGGGAGCGTCACCGCATCCTCGCCGAACAGGCGGATCAGCCCGCGGCTCGGCCGCTGCGACAGGTAGAGGAGCTTGAGCAGTGACGTCTTGCCTGCACCCGAGGCGCCGGTGAGGAAATAGAAGGAGCCGGTCGACAGAGTGAAGCTGACGTCGGACAGCGTTTCCTGGCCGGTGCCGTAGCGCAACCCCACATTCTCGAACTGGACGATATTCGCCATAAATCGGCGGTGCCGCTCACTGATCGTTATGCCCCGCCCCCGCCATCGCACGATCGGGGCGCGCGCCACAAGCAGGGGTGTGCGTATGGCCTGGGCCCTTACGGATAATCACGACCATTGCGGGATGTACGGACAGGGCTTAGTTCAAAGACAGGCGCCCGCCGGCCCGGGGCGCCGGAAGCGAACGCCAATGATCCTCGAATGCAGCCAGTGCCGGACCCGTTACCTCGTTCCCGATTCAGCAGTCGGGCCCGATGGACGCACCGTGCGGTGCGCGGCCTGCAAGCATAGCTGGTTCCAGCCGGGCAATGTGCTCGATCTCGTCGCCCGCGCCGAAGCAGGGCCCGTCATCGTTCCGCCACCGCCGCCGCCTCCCCCGCCGCCTGACGTCGAGATCGCACCGCCCGGCACCGCGCCGAGCTATGACGCCTTCGCGCATGAACCGCCCTTCCGCCCGCGCCGCAACCCGGCGCGGCGCTGGACCATGGCGGCCTTTGGCGCCGGCATCGCCATGATGATCGGCGCCGGCGCGATCCTGTGGGGCGGCGCACCCGGGCTGGCCAAGCAGTTCGGCCTGAATGTCGGGCCGACCGCGACGCCGCTGGTAATCGTCAGCAACCCGGTCGAGCGCCGCTATCTCGAAAATGGCAGCCAGATGTTCGCGATCAGCGGCAAGGTCTCCAATCCGACCAATGAGCGCCAGCATGTGCCGGACATCGCCGTCGAGCTGAGGGATGCGCAGAGCCGGGTGATCTATGGCTGGACGATCCGGCCGGAAGTGACGACCCTTGCTCCGCATGCCTCTGTCGAGTTCAACAGCGCCAAGCTCGACCTGCCGGTCAATTCGAAGAATCTGGTGCTGAGCTTTTCGAGCGAAGCCGCCAGCTGACCAGCGCGAAACGGCCGCCATGGAGCGCGGCCGCGGCGACCATGCCCGCACCCGACGCCCAGACCAGCCCGGACAGCCCGAACCCGGCATGGATCAGCCACCAGCCGGCGCCGCCCGTCACCAGGAAATAGGCGATGATGCTGTTCACCCCGGCCGCAACCTGATCGCCGAGCGAGCGCAGCGCATAGACGAGCACCACCTGGACGCCGTCGAACAAGATGAACGGTGCCCATAAGGGAAGCATCGCCAGAGCGAGGCCATGAACCTCGGTGCTGGCGGGAAAGAGGCCGACGACACCGGCGCGACCGACCACCAGCAGGACGGCAAGGCCTCCTGTGAGCAGCGCCGCCACACCGACTGCGATCAGGACGCGTGGCGTCGCTGCCGCCGGACTGCCCTCCCCGACTGCATTGCCCGCGCGCACCCCCGCCGCCGAGCCCAGCCCGAGCGCGACCGAGAAGGTGACGTTGTGGATCGAGAAGACGATCTGAAAGGCGTGCGCCGAGGCCTCTCCGAGCTGAGTCGAGAGGGCGATCAGGATCGAGAAGCCGGCGAGCTCCAGACCCGAGGCGATCGCAGGAACCACGCCGAAGCGCGCGAGCCGCGCAACGCCGACCGGTACCTGACGCCATGCCGCCAGCGTGACATCGTGAACGCCGCGCACCTTCGCGCGCGGCAGGGTCCAGGCCGCGCCGAGCATGCCGGCCGCACCGACCGCCGAGGCGATCGCGGTTGCGGTGGCCGCGCCGACCGCGCCAAGCGGAGGCAGGCCGAAATGCCCGCCCGACAAGGCCCAGGCGAGCAGCGCGTTGAGCGGCAGGATCGAGAGATTGACCACCATCACCCGGCGCGGACGGCTGACGCCTTCGAGGAAATAGCTGACCGCGACGATCACCAGCTGGAACGGGAAGGAAATGCTCATCACCCGCACCACCCGCGCTGCCCCCGGGACAAGCTCCGCGGTCACGCCCATGAAAGCGAGCATCGGGCCGGCGAACAGGAAGAGTATGAGGCCGATCGCCAGGCCGAGCAGTAAAGCGAGCGCCAGGCCTTCGCGGAGCACGCCGCCGGTGCGCTTCAGATCGCCGGCACCGTCCGCCCGCGCGGTGAAGACGAGCACGCCCGAAAGGCCAGCCAGCCCGGCGACGATCGCGACGAAGGTCAGCGACCGGCTCGCGCCGAGCGCCGCGACCTCGGCGGTGCCGACCAGCCCGACCAGTATGACGTCCGTGACGTGGAGGATCGTCCAGTTGAGGCTGGTCAGCATCACCGGCCACGCCAGAGCGAGGATGCGGCGCGTCTCATCGGCGATCGGGGTGGCGGAGATACGCGACATGGCGCCCTGCTACCGTCGGGAGGGCGATGAAGATAGGTGTGCGACGGCGGTTGCTATCGGCGCGGCACCTTGCTAGGGGCGCTCCCCTACCAGCTGCCGGGGCTTGTCCGGCGGTGTTTCACGTGCGGCCGTGGCGGAACTGGTAGACGCGCAACGTTGAGGTCGTTGTGGGCGAAAGCCCGTGGAAGTTCGAGTCTTCTCGGCCGCACCACATTCTCTTCGAGGAACCGGTTCTCACCGGCATGGCACGGACGGACATTCAGTCCGTCCGTCGCCTTATCCTCACGGGCTGCGGATGATTTTCGCCGCGGATAGAACCTTCGCGCAAAGCTTTGGCACCAACGGATCGAAGCGCGCTACAGTAGCGTTCTGCAACCGAGTGCCCCTGAAAATGCGAGCCTTTTCGCGCCCGCCGAAAGCCGATCTTGCCTGAGACAATCGCCCATCTGAACGCGATCGGCACCGCCGTTCCCGACCATGACATCCACCACGCCTTCATCGCCTGGGCGCAGAGTCGGATCGAGGATGAGCGCGCCGCGAAGCTGTTCGCGCGGATGGCGGCGCGATCGGGGATCGAGCATCGCTGGTCAGTGCTCGATCGTACTTCGGGCGGCGGATCGCCGGTGGCGGCGACCGGCTTTTACGCAAGGCCCCAGCTTCCCGGCACGGCCGAGCGGATGCAGCTTTATGCCGAGACCGCGCCGGTGCTCGGCATGGCGGCGATCGCGGCTTTGGGCGCGCAGGTGCCGATTGACGGCATCACCCATTTCGTCGTCGCGAGCTGCACCGGCTTTGTCGCGCCCGGGATCGACCAGATCATCGCCCGGCGGATCGGGCTGTCGCCCTCGGTCGAGCGGCTGCTGATCGGCTTCATGGGCTGTTACGCAGCGGTCGCGGCGATCCGCACCGCCCGGCATATCGTCCGGTCCGATCCGGACGCGCGGGTGCTGGTGCTGTGCGTCGAGCTCTCGACGCTGCATCTCCAGGCGGTCAATGAGGTCGAGCCGCTGCTGGCGATGCTTCAGTTCGGCGACGGTGCCGCCGCCGCGCTCGTCACCGCCGAGCCGACCGGCTTTGCGATCGGCCAGCCCTTTGCGACGACCCTGCCCGATTCGGCGGAGCTGATCCGCTGGGACGTGACTGACAGCGGCTTTGCGATGCATCTCTCGGGCGAAGTGCCGGCGCGGATCGCGGCGGGGCTCGCCGAACCCGATTTCGCCGCCGCCGCGACCGGCGGCCGCGTGCCGGCCGAGATCGACAGCTGGGCGGTGCATGCCGGGGGCCGATCGATCCTCGACGCGGTCGAGCACAGCCTCGCCCTGCCGCCGGCGGCGCTGGCCGCCTCGCGCGGCGTGCTGGCCGATAATGGCAATATGTCCTCGGCGACGCTGATGTTCGTGCTCGCGCGGCTGCTTGCCGGGCCGCCGATCGCGGACGGTGTGGCGCTTGCCTTCGGGCCGGGCCTTGCCGCCGAGGGTTTTGGCTTTCGGGGCGCGGCATGACTGACCTCGCCACCCGCACCATCGCCGAGGAGCTGATGGACGGCGAGGATCTCGACGCGGCGACCTATGCCGAAGTGGTGGGCGATCTCGCCAGGGTGAACGCGATCACCATGGCGCCGCGGCCGACGCTCGATTTCCTGGCGCGGGGCAGCAAAGGCATGACGTCTTTCCGTCTGCTCGATGTCGGCTTCGGCGATGGCGACATGCTCCGGCGGATCGCGCGCTGGGCGAAAAAGCGGGGCATCGCCGCCGAACTGGTCGGGGTGGACCTCAATCCGCGCAGCGAGCTTGCCGCACGCGCGCACACCCCGGACGACCTCGCGATCAGCTATGTGACCGGCGACTATGCCGACCATCAGGGCGAGGGCTGGGACTTCATCATCTCCAGCCTGGTCGCGCATCACATGACGCATGCGCAACTCATCGCCTTTCTGCGCTTCATGGCCGCCGAAGCGCGGCGCAGCTGGCTGATCAACGACCTGCATCGCCACGGCTTCCCGCATTGGGGCTTCCCGATCCTGGCGCGGATCGCGGGATGGCACCCGATCGTACGTCATGACGGCACGCTCTCCATCGCGCGCGCCTATCGGCCCGGGGAATGGCTGCCGATCCTGGCCGACGCCGGGGTTTCAGCGAGGGTCTACCGCGTCTTTCCGTTCCGATTGTGCGTCGAAGCGCTGCGCTGATTATCGGCGGCGGGCCGGCGGGGGCGAGCGCGGCGATCCTGCTCGCCCGCGCCGGGTTGCCGCATCTGCTGGTCGAGCGGAACCGCGAGACCGGGGATGCGCTGTGCGGCGGTTTCCTGAGCTGGCGGACGCTTGAATCGCTGCGCAGCCTTGGCGTCACGCCCGAGATGCTCGGGCCGGCGCAGGTGACGCGGGTCAGGCTGTTCGCCGGCGACCATGTGGCTGAAACCGCCCTGCCGCGCCCGGCGCTGGCCGTGTCGCGGCGCCGGCTCGATACCATCCTGCTGGCGCAGGCGGCACGGGCCGGGGCGGCGATCGAGCGTGGCGTCATGGTGAAGGCAATCGAGGGCAGGATCGCCCGGCTGCAGGATGGCACCGATCTCGCCGGCGGCGCGCTGTTCCTCGCCAGCGGCAAACATGACGTGCGCGGGCTCGCCCGGCCGGCCGGCGCGCGGGGGGCCGATCCGACGCTCGGGTTGCGGGTGCGGCTGCAGGCCGCGCCGGCGCTCGAGCGGCTGGTCGGCGATGCGATCGAGTTGCATCTGTTCGATCGCGGCTATGTCGGCGTGGTGCTGCAGGAGGATGGCAACGCCAATTGCTGCATGGCGGTCCATCGTTCGCGGCTGACCGAGGCCGGGAGCCCGGAGCGCCTGCTCGACGCGCTGGCGCGGGAATGCCCACGGCTCGGCGAGCGATTTGCGTGGCGCGGCGGCAGCGAACCGATCGATGCGGTGGCGAACGTTCCCTATGGCTGGCGCGTGCGGACCGGCGCGGCCGGGCTGTTCCGGCTGGGCGACCAGGCCGGGGTGATTCCCTCGCTGGCGGGCGAGGGCATGGGAATCGCCATCGCGAGCGGCATCCGCGCCGTCAATGCCTATGTGGCGGGCGGCGCCGAAGCGGCGCTTCCCTTTCAAACCCGGCTTGCGCGCGACCTTGCCCGGCCGATCGGAATCGCGGACCTGATTCGCGCCGGCGCCGAGCGCCCGCGCCTTGCGCGCGGGGCGACCGCGATCGCCCGGCACATGCCCATTTTGGTCGACGCCGTCGCGCGGCTCACCCGGATCAGCCATTCGCACCTTGACCCGCCGCCCGCGAGACAGGCAAGCTGACGCGCATGGATCGTATCACCCTGTCCGAAGCCGAGTGGCGCAAGAAGCTTTCGCCCGAGCAATATCATGTGCTGCGCGAGGCGGGCACCGAGCCCGCCTTTTCCGGCCGGTACGACAACAACAAGGCGGACGGCATCTATCGTTGCGGCGGCTGCGCCACGCCGTTGTTCGACAGCGCCGACAAATATGATTCGGGATCGGGCTGGCCGAGCTTCACCCAGCCGATTGCGCCCGAACGGGTGACCGAGCATAGCGATGTCAGCCATGGCATGACCCGCACCGAGGCGCGCTGCGCGGTGTGCGACGGGCATCTTGGCCATGTCTTTCCCGACGGACCGCCGCCCACGGGCCTGCGCTATTGCATCAACTCGCTCAGCCTCGATTTCCGCGCGCGCACCAATGATGTCCATGGCGAGGCCGCGGCCTGACAGGCGGCGTTCATTTCCTGTCCATCCCCTCTGCACCAAAAGCCCATGACGCAGACGTCTTGTTTGCTTGACCGTTAAGGCTTATCCCGCAACCGCCCTATGGCCAGCCGCTCCCTGCCATCCCTGCCCCCGATCTGGCGCCGCCGGCTGATGCTGGCGCTGCGCGTCTTCGGCGTGGCGTTCGTCCTCGGCCTGATCGCGCTGATCGTCGCGGTCTATATCCAGAAGGCGCAGCTGCCGAGCTTCGACGAGCTCAAATCCTCGCCCAACGGCCAGATGATCCGAGTCCATGCCGCCGACGGCACGGTGATCGTGTCGATCGGGCCGAGCTATGGCGAGTGGCTGCCCTATGACAAGATCCCGCCGGTGATGCGCGACGCGATGGTCGCGGTCGAGGATCGCCGCTTCCGCTCGCATATCGGCATCGATCCGATCGGGCTGATGCGCTCGGCCAAGCTGGTCATCAGCAATCGCGGCAGCGGCAAGCGCATCCAGGGCGCGTCGACGATCACCCAGCAGGTCGCGCGGACGATCTTCCTGTCGAACAAATATGATCTTGGCCGGAAAGGCCGCGAAGCGCTGCTCGCGCTCGCGATGGAACGCAAATTCACCAAGGACCAGATCCTCGAACTCTATCTCAACAAGGTCTATTTCGGCGGCGGCGCCTATGGGATCGATGCCGCATCGCGCAAATTCTTCGGCCATGGCGCCGACCATCTGACCCTGTCGGAAGCCGCGGTGATCGCGGGCCTGGTCAAGGCCCCCTCGATCTATTCGCCGACCGCCGATGCCGATGCCGCGGTGGGCCGCGCCGGAGTGGTCATCCAGCTGATGGTCGATACCGGCAAGATCACGCCGGCCCAGGCCGCTGCTGCCGACCTCAAGGGCATCACCCTCGCGCCCGAGCCCAAGCAGAACAGCGTTCGCTATTTCACCGACTGGGCGCTGCCGCAGCTCGACACGATGATCGACGAGACCAACCGTCCGCTCGAAGTCTGGACGACGCTTGACCTCAACATGCAGCGCGCCGCCGACGAGGCGATCCGCGCCAATGCGCCGGCGGGAGCGCAGGGTGCGCTGGTCAGCATCGACCGCGACGGCGCAGTGCGGGCGATGGTCGGCGGCACCGACTATGTCACTTCCAACTATAATCGCGCGACCAAGGCGGAGCGGCAGCCGGGCTCCTCCTTCAAGCTGTTCGTCTATCTCGCGGCGCTGGAAGCGGGCCGCAAGCCCGAGGACACCGAGGTCGACGAGCCGATCACGATCAACGGCTGGAGCCCGCACAATGATTCGCGGCACAATTCGGGCACGATGACGCTGCGCACCGCCTTTGCCTATTCCGTGAACACGATCGCTGCCAAGCTCGGCCAGCAGGTCGGCTTCGGCACCGTCGCCGATATGGCGCGGCGTTTCGGCATCACCACGCCGATCAACACCTATCCCTCGATGGTGCTCGGCACCTCGGACGTCCATCTGATCGACATGACGCGCGCCTTTGCCAGTGTCGGCAACAAGGGCGTTGCGGTGAATCCCTATGGCATCACCAAGGTGACCGCGAATGGCGAGGTGATCTATCAGCAACAGATCGACCGCAGCCATGTGCTGGTCGCGCCCTATGTCGCAGCCCAGATGATCGACCTGCTCCAGACCGCGGTCAATACCGGCACCGGCAAGGCGGCACAGATCGGCCGGCCGGTCGCGGGCAAGACCGGTACGACCACATCGAGCAAGGACGGCTGGTTCCTCGGCTTTTCGAGCGGGCTGACCACCGGCGTGTGGATGGGCCGCGACGACGCCAAGCCGATTCCGGGGCTGCATGGCGGCACTGCGCCGGCACGCGCCTTTGCCGCGTTCATGAAGCCGGCCACCGCCAATCGTCCGATCGAGCAGTTCGAAACCCAGGTGACCCTGCCCGACTTCCAGCTCGAGCCCGACCAGGAATTCGGCCAGCCCGACAATGGGCTGTTCGTCGACGAGAATGGCAATCCGATCCCGCAGACCACCGAGCCATCGCCTGACCAGCAGGTCGATCCCGACGGCAATCCGCTGCCGCAAACGGGTGACCGCCCCCCCGCCAGGCCCGAAAAGCTCGACCAGGACTGGATGGACCATGTCCTCGGCCGCGACACGCCGCGGGGCCAGCCGACTCCGGCCCCCGGACGCGCACCTCCCCCGCGGGAGCGCCCGGCCGCTACCGTGCCACCGGAGCGGCCCGGCGACCATTTTCAGGAATAATCGCGCCCGATCCAGTGCAGTGCAGCGCCATTGGCGCGCAGCCAGGCGCTCGATCGGGCGGGATCATGTTCGTCGAGGCGCTTGACCAGGGCGTGGAACTCGGGCCCGTGATTCATATGGACCCGGTGTGCGACCTCATGCGCGACGGTTGCGCGGCGGACGAAATCCGGCGCGAGAATCAGCCGCCAGCTATAGCGGATCGCGCCCGAGGAGGCGCAGCTTCCCCAGCGCGCACGCGGATCGCCGATCGCCACCCTGGTGACGCCCACACGGGCGCGGGCGGCGAACTCGGCGGTCTCTGCGCTCAGCACGCGTAGCGCCTCGCGCTTCAGCCAGGATTCGATTCGCCGTGCCAGACCGTCGCGCGGGCCGCCGCAGCGCAGGATATCGCCATCGCGCACGATCCGGCGCGAGCCTCCTTCGCTCCACGCAATCGTCAGCAGCGCATCGCCGAACGGGATGGTGCCGCCCGGCACGAACGGTCGCGGCGGGGGTAGGCGCGCCTGTTGCGCCGCGATCCAGGCCTGCTGGCCCTCGGCCCAGAGCAGCGCCGATTTGACCGGGGCACGTGTCGGCAAGGTGAGCCTGACCCGGCCGCTCGCCGGATCGACCGACAGCTTGGCGCGGCGGGCGCGGGCGTTGCGGACGATCTCGACCGGCGGGCTCACAATTCCCGATCGACCAGATGATGCTCCAAATCCCCGGCATCATCCTCGGAGATCGTCCAGCCGCGCACGGATTGGCCGGCGCGATGGACCGCGTCGCGATCGCCGCAGACCAGATAGTGCCAGCGCGGCAGCGTCTCGCCGGCAGCGCGCAGGCGATAGGCGCAGGTTGCGGGCAGCCAGTCGATCGTGCGGACATTGTCGCGGGTGAGCCGAACGCACTCGCTGACATAAGCGTGGCGGTGGCGATAATCCGAACATTGTGCCGTCGCCCGGTCAAGCAACCGGCATGAGACGTTGGTCGCCATCAGCTCGCCGGTTTCCTCGTCCTCGAGCTTGTGGACGCAGCATTTGCCGCAGCCGTCGCAGAGCGCCTCCCACTGGCCGCGGTCAAGCGCCTCGATCGGCGTGGTTTCCCAAAAACGTTCGCTCATTTCACCCAGCGTTTGGCCTCGTCGGCAACTGCCTGGCCCGACTTCTCCTCCGGCAGCAGCGCGAGCGGCTTGCCTTGCGGATCCATCAGATAGGCGACGCGGCTGTGATCGACCATATAGCCGCCGCCGGGCGTCGCGTCTTCCTTGTGATAATAGACCGCATATTCCTTCGCGACCGCGTCGATCGCCTCGGGGCTGCCGGTCAGGCCGACCATGCGCGGATGGAAGGCGCCGACAAAGGCCTTGAGCACGGCGGGCGTATCCCGGGCGGGATCGATCGAGACGAAGATCGGAACGATCTTCGCAGCGAGCGCCGGATCGCTCGCCTCGAGCAGGCGCAGCCCCGCGCCGATATTCTGGGCGTCTGTCGGGCAGACATCGGGGCAGAAGGTGTAGCCGAAATACATGATGCGGTATTTGCCCGCGAAATCCCGGTCAGTGACCGTGCGGCCATTCTGGTCGATCAGCGTGAAAGGGCCGCCGATCCGGGCGCCCTCGAGCGGTGCCCTGGCCGGCGCCGCCGGGCCCGAACAGGCAGTGAGGGAGAGTGCAGCCCAGAGCATCAGGGAGAGGGTGCGGATCGGATGCCGGCGGCGCGCGCGGGTTTCGTTCATGGCGCGGCCAGCCATGATCTGTTACGCTCCGCCGCGCAAGGTCGCCTCGCAGCACTTAAAGCACAATCGAACCAGGGATCAGTCGCAAGATGCTCGCACGTATACTCGGCACCGCGCTCGCGGCGGCGCTGCTCGGCACAACCGCCCCCGCCTCGGCCCAGATCGGCGGCTCGGACAGCTACAAGTTCCTTCAGGCAATCCGCGACGCCAAGGGCGACGACGTGATGACCTTCCTCAACAAGCCCGGCACCACCATCATCAACACCCGCGACTACAAGACCGGTGAAACCGCCCTTCATATCGTCGTGAAGCGCGGCGACATGACCTATCTCCGCTTCCTGCTCGCCAAGGGCGCCGACCCCAATGCCAAGGACGACAAGGGCATCACGCCGCTGTTGCTGGCCGCAACCACGGGCGAGAGCGAGATGATCCAGCTGCTGGTGACCAGCGGCGCCAATGTGAATCTGGGCAATTCGAGCGGCGAGACCCCGCTGATCCGCGCCGTGCAGAACCGCGATCTGGCAACGGCCCGCATCCTGCTGACCGCCGGGGCCGACCCCGACCAGCCCGATCTGCTCGCCGGCAAGTCAGCGCGCGAATATGCGACGGACGATGCGCGCTCCCCGGCGATGGCGAAGCTGATGGCGGACACACCGAAAAAGCCGCGACGGGCAGTCTCCGGACCGAAGTTCTAAAGCAAGGCCCCGGCGTCGGGATCGACCAGGCCGATCAGCCGCCGACCGGCGCGGCGCGCAAAGGCCAGGGTGTTGCGCTTGCGCGTTGCCGCGGGGAGCGGCTCGGTATGCGCCTCGCGGATGATGGCGGCATCATAGCGATCAGCGATGATCACGCCGGTACGCTCCGGCAGGAATGCCGCGCCGTCGAGCGGCCGCGCATCGAAGCCGGCGGGAATCGCCCAGTAGAAGCGATCGCAGCAGCCCAGATAATCAGTCCATTTCGCATCGCCGAGCAGATCGGCGCGTGAAACCTTGATCTCGATGATAACGATATTGCCGCGCGAATCGATCGCCATCAGATCGGCCCGCCGGCCGCCGTCGAGCGGAACCTCGGCCATGGCGACGAGATCGTGACGGAGCAGCATCCTGACCGTGCCGCGCGCGACATCGAGCGCGCAGAGCGCTGTGTCCGACGCATCCAGACACGAATCGGGGGGACGCTGCAGCATCCCCCCGATCTAGAACATTTCACGAACAGGTCAAATCCCGACCCGTTCGATCACCGATAGAAAACGTGATTCCCGATCGACGCGACCTTCTGCATCCGCCAGCCGGGCGAGACACGCCGGGCGTGGAAATACATCGCATTGCCTGCGGGGCTGTCCCATTCGTCGTCGATCGCGACCCGCGCCACCGCAACGGCGGTGCGATAGGCACGGCTGTTCGCGATCGTCGGGATGCGCCCGCCATGCACGAACGAGAACTGGCCGGGCTGCGTGACGACCGAGCAGATCGTGGTCGGGAAGCGGCCGGACTTGGTGCGGTTGATGATCACATCAGCGACAGCGAGCTGGCCCGACAGGGGCTCACCCTTCGACTCGAAATAGACGGCACCCGCCAAGCAGGTGAGATCGCGGTCGAGCGCTTCGCTGTCATCCTGCGCAGCGACAGCCTCGGAAAGGCTGGCATATTCGGAGGTTACATCATCGTCGCCGTCGGACTGGACGGTCGGATCCGGCGTATCGGTCCGGGTCGTATCGGCCGGGACCGGGGTAACGACCACCGCCGGGGTGGCCACCGGCTTGGGAACCGGGAGCAATGTCGGTACGTTTACCGACTTGTCGAGCTCCAGTGCGAAGCCCGGTGTGCTGGCGCCGATCATGCCAGTGATGCCGAGCGTCATCGCCGCGATACCCGCGGCGCGATTGAAAAACGTCATTAAAACTTCGAAAAATGCGGTTGGCGTGCAGGCCTGGATCGGATCTAGAAAAGAGCGACCAGCTGGACTTCCCCCCGACTGCGTAACCTAGCCGGATCGCACCCGGCACGGCACAACGCGCGTGACAATGCGTTGCCCTTCGTTGTGCAGCGCACCCAAGTCAACCCTCGATGATCGTTTCTGCGGCGAATCGTTTCGCCTGCGCGATATCCAGCTCTATTACCCATAAATCCGGATCACGGGCTCGCCGGCGACGCCAATAATCATGAATTTCATCTTCATTATCAGGTGTTTGCGGGCCGACGCTGATGAGTTCGACGGCCCCCGACGGGCCGATTCCGCGCTCCCATGCGCGCGGATTAACCCCTTTTTCCAGCGTGATGACCAGGATTGCGCCGGCCTGTTCATCCCCCCGCGCGAGCATCGTGCCGATCCCGCCGGCATCATTGACCCGCCGCAACATCGCCCCGACGAGCATGCCGCTCGGCAGGCGCCCACTCACAATCCGGCGCTCATGCCGGCCGGTAACCGGGCAGGCCCGCGAGCGGGATTCGGCTGCGCATGAAGGTGCCGGTGCCGCGCGCTGCCTCCTCGCCCTCGCGGTCAATCAGCCGCGCCTCGGCGACGAACACGCGGCGCTGTCCGCTGACCCAGCGCCCCTCCGCAATCACCGGGCCGGCCTTCAACGGCTTGGTGAAGAGCAGGTTGAACGCCGTGGTGAGCAGGAAGCGATCGGTCACGAGGCTGTTCGCCGCGTAAAAGGCGGCATCGTCGAGCATCTTGAAATAGCTCGTGCCGTGCGCGGCGCCGCCGGCATGGAAATGGCGTTCGTCGATGATGAAATGGATTCGGGCGATGCCGGGCGCCGGGATTTCCAGCCTGGACTCGAACAGCCGGTTGATCGGCGCCGCGGCGTAGAGCGCTTCGAGCGCGCGGAAATGCGCTTCCTCGCCCTGAGCCGGAGCGCCTGGGGCCGGCGCGCCCTCAGGCAGCGTCACGAGCTTCGTCAGCGGTCAGCAACGCATAGAGCGCATCGCGCGAGCCCGCCCCGCGCAGCTTGTCGACGAAACCATGTTCGCGCAGCCGGCGCGACACGCGCGCCAGTGCCCGCAAATGCGTCGCCCCGGCATCGACCGGCGACAGCAACAGGAAGACGATATCCACCGAGAGATCGTCCACCGCCTGGAAATCGATCGGCTGGGCAAGCTTCGCGAACACGCCCACAACATGGTTGAGGCCGGGCAATTTGGCATGCGGCACGGCGACGCCGGCACCGAAGCCGGTCGACCCGAGCTTCTCGCGCGCGTTCAACAGCTCGACGATCGTCGCCGCATCGAGACCATAGGTCGAGGCCGCCACGCTCGCGAGCTGCTGGAACAATGCCTTCTTGTTGGCCACCGGAAGCCGTTCGAGCACGGTTTCCGGCAGCAGCAGATCGCTCAAATCAGTCATGATCATCCTTGGGGAACCCCCGCCCCGGCGCGCCCATAGCGCCGAATGCGTGGCGGGGCCAGCGTCAGGCCCGAAGGTCAGGCCCAAAGGTCAGGCGGCGCGCTGCGGCTCGACCCAGCCGATCGTCCCGTCGCCGCGGCGATACACCATGTTATAGGCGCCCGAACCGACATTGCGGAACAGCAGCGCGTTGGTGTGGCGCAGATCGAGCATCATCACTGCGTCCGAGACCGTGGCATCGGGCACATCGACTCGTGTCTCGGCGATGATCGGCGGAAAATCATCAGCGAATTCGTCATCGGTTTCGCGGAATACGGTATAGCCGGCATCGTCATAGGCACCATTCTCGGCCACTGCATTGACCTGACCCGCGTTGCGATCCTTCAGGCGGCGCATATAGCGGCGAAGCTGCTTCTCGAACTTGTCGGCAACGCCGTCGAACGCGCCATGCGCATCCATGCCGTCATTGCTGCCCTTGAGCACCAGGCCCTGCATGACATGCGCGACGATATCGCAGGTAAAGCCATTGTCATGTGGTCCCTTGCCGAAGGTGACCTGAGCCGAAATCGCGCGGGAGAAATATTTGGCGGCGATGCCCTGGAGCCGAGTCTCGACATGGGTTTTCAAGGCGTCGCCAGTGGCGACCTGATGGCCCGAAATCCGGATGTCCATGCGCAATCTCCTTCAAAAAAGGGAGCGAACCAGCTAGGCCCGCCCCGGCACTAACGTCAACCTGGCGACTCGGTCGCCCAGAGCGGATTGACGATCTTCTTCATAAACGCAGCATGGCGGGCGAGTTCCTCATCGCTGGCCGCGAAAATCCGCGCCGGCCGGACGATGGCCGGGGCTGCGGCGGGCGCGAAGCTGGTCTGCACCTCGATCGTCTCCGAAACCAGACCAAGGCCGATCTGGCGCCCACCGGTCAGCTCGACATAGACCTGGGCAAGCAATTGCGCGTCGAGCAGAGCGCCGTGCAGCGTGCGATGGCTGCGATCGATGCCATAGCGGCTGCACAGCGCATCGAGGCTGTGCTTGGCCCCGGGGTGACGGGTGCGCGCAAGAACTATGGTATCGACCATACGATCAAGGCTGATCGGCGGACGGCCGCAGCGGACGAGCTCGCCATTGATGAAGCCGAAATCGAAACTGGCATTGTGTGCGACGAGCGGGCAGTCGCCGAGAAATTCGAGCAGGGCATCGACGCCGTGCGCGAACAAAGGCTTGTCCGACAGGAAGGCGTCGCTCAAGCCGTGAATCGCCTGGGCACCCGGGGGCATGGTCCGCTCGGGATGGAAATAGGCGTGAAAGGTACGGCCGGTCTCGACCCGGTTGATCATCTCGACGCAACCGATCTCCACCATCCGGTCGCCGTCAGCGAAGCTGAAGCCGGTGGTTTCGGTATCGAAGACGATTTCGCGCATGACCCTCTATATCGGCACTAGCGGGCGGCGAGACAAGCCAGGAGTGCGGCGACCGCATCACGGGTTTCCGCGATATTGCCGCCCGTCGGGATGACGAAATCGGCGCGGGCGCGCTTTTCGGCATCGGGCATTTGCCGTGCGAGAATCGCGTCGAGCCGCGCCTCGGTCATGCCCGGCCGGGCCAGCACCCGGGCGCGCTGGACCTCGGCGGGTGCCGAAACGACCGCGACCTTGTCGACCCGGTTTTCGCCACCGGTTTCGAACAGCAGGGGCACGTCGAACACAACCAAAGGCGCATCCTTGTGCGCTGCGAGAAACGCCGCCCGCTCCTCGCCCACCGCCGGATGGACCAGCGCCTCGAGCTGCTTCAGCGCACGCGGATCCGCGAGCACAGCCTCGCCGAGCAGGGTGCGATCGACGCCTTTCGGCCCGGTCGTGTCGGGGAACATCGCCTCGATTGCCGCGACCAGTCGCCCGCCTTCGCCCTGGAGACGGTGGACCGCGGCGTCGGCATCGAACACCGGCACGCCCAGCTCCTCGAACATGGCGGCGACGGTCGATTTGCCCATGCCGATCGAGCCGGTGAGGCCCAGAGTAATCATGACGTCAGCAGCGTGCGCAGTTCATCGTCGCGGTCGCGCGGCGGCTCGGCACCGAACAGCAGCTCGAAGGCGAGCGCGCCCTGGCCGATCAGCATGTCGAGACCATCGACCGTCTCCAGCTCCCGATCGCGCGCGGCCTTCAGCAACGCGGTTTCGAGGGGAGCATAGACGATGTCGTAAACGACGGCGTCTCCGGGGAGCGGCGAGAGATCAATGTCGAGCGGCGGTTGTCCGGCCATGCCGAGCGCACTGGTGTTGACGAGCAATGCCGCGGCCGGGATCGGCGATCCCAGCGGCAAGGCCCTGCCCTTGAGTCCGAAGGCCGAGAGCAAAACCGCCGCCTTCAGCACATTGCGGTTGAGGATCGCGACGTCGCCTACACCGATCCGCGACAGCGCGAACAGGATCGCCCGGGCCGCGCCGCCGGCTCCGATCACCACGACCGGAGCACCTTCGAGCGGCAGATCGGCGATCGGCGCGTAGAAACCGCCGGCATCGGTATTGGTGCCGATGATCGCGCCATCCTCGGCCCGGAGCGCGAGGTTGATCGCGCCGATCGTCGCGCGGACGCCGCCACGATCCTCGACCAGGTCAAGCGCCGCCTGTTTGTGCGGCAGGGTGATGTTGCAGCCGCGCCAGGCCGGATCCTCACGACGCGCGGCAAAATAGCCGGGCAGCGCCTCGGGCGTGACATGATGGGCGCGATAGGCAGCATCGAGGCCGAGCGCCTCGATCCAGAAGCCATGGATCAGCGGCGATTTCGAATGTTTGATCGGATCGCCGATCACCTCGGCATAAACAGACGTCATGACGCCAGAACCCCCCGGACCCGCAGATAATCAAGCACCGGCAGCAAGGGCAGGCCGAGCACGGTGAACTGGCTGCCCTCGATCCGGCTGAACAGCTGCGCCCCCGGCCCCTCGATCCGGTAGCAGCCGACACAGCCCGAAATCTCGGGCCATTCGCAATCGAGATAGGTCTCGATGAACGCATCGGAAAGCGGACGAACATGCATCTTCGCCCGATCGACCACGCGCCAGACCGGCTTGCCGTCGATCGCCATCACTGCGGCGCTGATCAATTCGTGGCGCTTGCCCGACAGGCGGCGGAGATGCGCCGCGGCCTCGGCGCGGTCGGCCGGCTTGTCGAGCATCGAGCCATCCTCGAGCGCGACGATCGAATCGCTGCCGAGCACCAGGGCTTCGGGATCGCGATGCGAGACGCGGAGCGCCTTCAATTCGGCCAGGGCATCGGCGAGGTCGCGCGGCCCGAGGCCATCGGCCCGGAGCGCCGCCTTGGCCGCCTCCTCGTCGACGCTCGAGGAGACCGCCTCGAACGCCACGCCGGCGGCCGTCAGCATCGCGCGCCGCGACGCGCTCTTGGACGCGAGCACCAGCCTCATTCGCCGCCCCTGCCTTCGCCGTCGCGTTCCTGGACCAGGGCGATAATGGCCGCCGCGGTTTCCTCGATCGAACGGCGGGTGACGTCGATCACCGGCCAGTCATTGTCGGCGAACATGCGACGAGCATAGGCGACCTCCCGCGTGACGGCTTCCTGATCGACATAGGCGGTCTCCGGCGTCTGGTTGAGCGAGAGCAGCCGGTTGCGCCGCACCTGGATCAACCGGTCGGCGCTGGTCGTCAGCCCGACCACCAGCGGGTGGACGAGCGAGAACAGTTCCTGGGGCGGCGGGCTTTCGACCACGATCGGGATATTGGCGGTCTTGTAGCCGCGATTGGCGAGATAGATCGAGGTCGGCGTCTTGGAGGAGCGCGACACGCCGGCGAGGACGATATCGGCCTCTTCCCAATCCTCCCAGCCGATCCCGTCATCATGCGCCATGGTGAACTGGATCGCGTCGACCCGGGCGAAATAGGCGGCGTCAAGGACGTGCTGACGCCCCGGCCGCGCCTTGGCCTGCTGGCCGAGCAGGCCGGAGAGCGCGCCCGTCACAGGATCGAGCGGCGCGACCGCAGGCAGGCCGAGCGCGCGGCATCGCGTCTCGAGCGTGCGCCGGGTCGCGCTGTTGACCAGGGTGAACAGCACCAGCCCGGGATTCTGCGCGATTTCCTGGAGGATGCGTTCGAGATGCGCCTCGGTGCGAACCATCGGCCAGAAATGGCGGATCGTCTCCACATCGTCATATTGGGCAAGCGCTGCCTTGGCGATATTCTCGAGCGTTTCGCCGGTCGAATCCGACAGGAGATGGAGATGCAGCCGCATCAGGATGTGCCCTTGTTCTGGTTCAGCGACGCTGAACCAGTGCGGCACCGGCCCGCTCCCCCACCCGGCCTCCCACAGCGTATTCTGAATGGGAGGCCGGGTGGGGGAGCGGGCCGGCGCCGCGCCGGCGAAGCCGAACAAAAACTGCCTGGGGACTGGGCTGTGGAAAACATCCGGAAAATCGCTAGCGCAACTTTTCGGTTCCGGAAAGCGATCCGGCGCTGTGGAAAAGCCGTGACTTGCCCACAATTCGACCCACAGCCCCCGATTCAGCCCACAGTCTGTGGATAATGGGGACGGCGCGAACGACTCTCGCTGACTCCGGCGAGTCAGCCGCGTCAAGCTGTTGGCATTTTCGGGATGAACGCATAAGCCCCGCAACCAACGCGCCAACACCTGCTCCACCCTTTCCTAGATTCTACTCTTATCAGAAGAAGGACTCGTCCGATCGCGACGTCTCTGCCCATCTCGAAGCCTCTGCTCGCGACACTGAAGGGTGCACGCCGGCCCATCCCACCGGTCTGGCTGATGCGCCAGGCGGGGCGCTATCTCCCCGAATATCGCGCGCTCCGGGCGGAGAAGGGCGGGTTCCTCGCACTCGCCACGGACAGCGAGGCGGCGGCCGAGATCACGCTGCAGCCGATACGGCGTTTCGGGTTCGACGGGGCGATCCTGTTCTCCGACATATTGATGGTCCCCTGGGCGCTGGGACAGGCGCTGAGCTTCGGTGCGGGCGAAGGGCCGAGGCTGAGCCCTGCCCTGGTCGATCATGCGCTGGCGGGGCTCCAGGCGGCGCCTGAGCGGCTCGATCCGGTCTATGCGACCGTCGCGCGTGTCGCCGGAATGCTGCCGGCGGAAACAACCTTTCTCGGCTTTGCCGGCAGCCCCTGGACGGTCGCAACCTATATGGTCGCCGGTCAGGGCAGTCGCGACCAGGGCGAGACGCGGCGTTTCGCTTATGGCGATCCGCGGGCGTTCGGCGAGATCATCGACGCGATCGCGGACAGCACGATCGACTATCTCTCGCACCAGATCCTGGCGGGGGTCGAGGCAGTGCAATTGTTCGACAGCTGGTCGGGCAGTCTGTCGCCGGCGCAGTTCGAACGCTGGGTGATCGCCCCGACGGCGCGGATCATCGCTGCGCTCCACGAGCGTCATCCGGATGTGCCGGTGATCGGTTTTCCCAAGGGTGCGGGCGGCAAGCTGCCAGCTTATGCCCGCGAGAGCGGTGCCGATGCGATCGGCCTTGACGAGACGGTCGATCCGGTCTGGGCGCATGCCAGCCTGCCGAAGGATCTGCCGGTCCAGGGCAATCTCGATCCGCTTGCCCTGATTGCCGGTGGCGAGCAACTCGACGCCGCCGCCACATCAATCCTTGAGGCATTTGCCGATCGGCCGCATATCTTCAATCTCGGCCATGGCATCCTGCCGGATACGCCGATTGCCGATGTCGAGCGCCTGCTGGCGCATGTACGGAGAGTGCGATGAATTTCCTCGGAAACGCCTATCTCTGGGTCAAGGCGGCGCATGTCATCTTCGTGATCTTCTGGATGGCGGGCATGTTCATGCTGCCGCGCTATCTCGTCTATCATCAGGAGGCGCAGCCTGGCTCGCCCGAGGCGCAGGCCTGGGTCGAGCGCGAGACCAAGCTTCGCAACATCATCCTGACGCCGTCGATGATTCTGGTCTGGGTGCTGGGGATTGCGCTCGCGGTGAATGCCGGGCTTTTGTCGGGCGAAGGCGGGCTTGGCTGGCTCCATGCCAAGCTGGTGCTGGTGCTGATCCTCAGCGGCTATCATGGCTGGGCGGTCGGCTATGCCAGGAAGCTTGCGGCAGGCAAGCCGACGCTGACCGGCAAGCAGCTGCGCATGCTCAATGAAATCCCGGCGATCCTCGTCGCCCTCATCGTGTTGCTGGTGATCGTCCGCCCCTTCTGATTCGTGCTTTTTCGGACGCTGTCTCCCTTGACTTGAACCCGGTGCGCACCTAGGTCGCTCGGTGTCGCAGCGCATGGGTTTTGCTCGAGCCGCGGCATCCTTCTCCAGCATCGTCGCGTATCCTTCGCCGACCGACGCTTTCCCAGCATCATTCCATGCCCGGACGCCCAAAATGCATCTGAAAGACCTCAAAAAGAACAAGCCGGCCGAGCTGGTCGCGATGGCCGAAGAGCTCGGCATCGAGAGCGCCTCGACGCTGCGCAAGCAGGACCTGCTGTTCGCGATCCTGAAGGTCCAGGCCGAGAATGGCGAGCAGATCATGGGCCTTGGCACGATCGAGGTGCTGCCCGACGGCTTCGGCTTCCTGCGCTCCCCTGAGGCGAACTATCTCGCCGGGCCTGACGACATCTATATGTCGCCCAATCAGGTCCGGAAGTTCGGCCTGCGCACCGGTGACACGGTCGAGGGCGAGATCCGCGGGCCCAAGGACGGCGAGCGTTATTTTGCGCTGACCCGGCTCACCTCAGTCAATTTCGACGATCCCGACGCAGTCCGTCATCGGGTCAATTTCGACAATCTCACCCCGCTCTATCCCGACGAGAAGCTGACGCTCGATCCGCAGGATCCGACGATCAAGGACAAGTCGGCGCGGGTGATCGACATCATCAGCCCGCAGGGCAAGGGCCAGCGCTCGCTGATCGTCGCCCCGCCGCGCGTCGGCAAGACGGTGCTGCTGCAGAATATCGCCAAGGCAATCACCGACAATCACCCCGAAGTGTTCCTGATCGTCCTGCTGATCGACGAGCGGCCCGAGGAAGTGACCGACATGCAGCGCTCGGTGAAGGGCGAGGTCGTCTCCTCGACCTTCGACGAGCCCGCGACGCGCCACGTCCAGGTCGCCGAGATGGTGATCGAGAAGGCCAAGCGCCTGGTCGAGCACAAGAAGGACGTCGTGATCCTGCTCGATTCGATCACGCGCCTCGGTCGTGCCTACAACACCGTTGTCCCGAGTTCGGGCAAGGTGCTGACCGGCGGTGTCGACGCAAACGCCCTGCAGCGCCCGAAGCGCTTCTTCGGCGCCGCGCGCAACATCGAGGAAGGCGGCTCGCTCTCGATCATCGCGACTGCGCTGATCGATACCGGCAGCCGCATGGACGAAGTGATCTTCGAGGAATTCAAGGGCACCGGTAACTCGGAAATCGTGCTCGACCGCAAGGTTGCCGACAAGCGCATCTTCCCGGCGCTTGATGTCGGCAAGTCGGGCACCCGCAAGGAAGAGCTGCTGGTCGACAAGGGCAAGCTCTCCAAGATGTGGGTGCTGCGCCGGATCCTCATGCAAATGGGCACCATCGACGCGATGGAATTCCTGCTCGACAAGATGAAGGATTCGAAGACCAACGAGGACTTCTTCGATTCGATGAATCAGTAGCGCCGTGCGGCCTGCAGCACGCTGCTGCAGGACTCGCACAAGCTCGGCCGGCGGGACCCCCGGTCCCGACCGACGACGCGGGCTTTGCCTGCGGCGCGTGCTAAGGAGGACCAAGGATGATCCTCGAACACGCCCTCCTCTCGATAAAACCCGGTCAATCCGCCGCTTTCGAAGCGGCCATGGCCGAAGCGCGCCCGCTGATCGCTGCGTCTCCCGGCTTCCGTTCGATCGCAATCCGCAAAGCCTGCGAAACCCCGGACCAATATCTGCTGCTGGTCGAATGGGACGATATCGCCAGCCACCGGGAAGGATTCCGCACCTCGGCGCGTTACGAACAATGGCGGGCCTTGCTTCACCACTTCTATGACCCGATGCCGGTGGTCGGCTATTTCGGAGAGACGCTGTGATCAATTTCGCCGATGTGTTCACGCCAGCGGGTCTCGCGACGCTCGGCCAGGTGATCATGATCGATCTGATGCTGGCGGGCGACAATGTCATGGTGCTGGGCGCGCTGGCCGCCGGCCTGCCGCCGAAGCAGCGCAAGCAGGTGCTCGGTTACGGCGTGGTCATCGCCTTGGTCTGCCTGCTCGGCTTCGCGCTGATTGCGACTCAACTTCTCCATGTCATCGGCCTGTTGTTCGGCGGCGGGCTGCTGCTGCTGTGGGTGGCGTGGAAGCTGTTCCGCGAGCTGCGGCCGAAACATGCTCCCGTTCCGGTCGATGATCCCGACACCCCTGCGATCGAGGGCGTCAAGCCGAAGAGCTTCATCCGCGCAGTGATTTCGGTAGCGATTGCCGATCTGTCGATGAGCCTCGACAATGTCCTCGCCATCGCCGGCGCAGCGCGGGAACATCCGGCAGTGCTGTTCTTCGGCCTTGCCCTGTCGGTGACGCTGATGGCGGTCGCCGCCAATTATATCGCGCGGCTGATCGAGCGCTACCGCTGGATTGCCTATATTGGCCTGGCTGTCATACTTTATGTAGCCGGATCAATGATTTACAATGGATGGATCGACAATGACGTTGGCATCTTCCAGCTGTTCGACGGGCGCTAAAGCATTTTCCAGTCAGGTGACCTCACCTGACGACTCGGAAAATGCGTAACAAAATCTAGCCGAGATTCTCCGCGAAAAAAGCTGCCGTCCGTTCGTCCGCCAGCTTGGCCGAGGCGTCCGACCGGCGCTTGCCGAATTCGGTCGCAAAGCCATGGTCGACGCCGGGATAGTCGTACAGCGTGACCTTGGGGTGATCGTCGAGCCCTTCATGCATGCGCTGCTGTGCTGCCTTGTCGACGAAATGATCCTCTTCCGGAATATGCAACAGCACCGGATGCGCGATCGCGTGCTTCTCGCCGAGCAGGCCGTCGATCCCGACGCCATAATAGCCGACGCTCGCATTCACATCAGTCCGGGTCGCGGTCATGAACGCGAGGCGGCCGCCCAGGCAATAGCCGACCGCGCCGACCTTGCCGCCCTCGCCCAGCCGCCCTCGCGCGGCGCGGATCGTAGCCTCGATGTCGCGCACGCCGGCGTCCTGGTTGAACTTGCCCATCCAGGCGAGCGCCTGCTGGAATTGCTCCGGAATATCGGGATCAAGCAGAATGCCGGGCTCGAGCCGCCAGAACAGATCGGGCGCGATCGCGAGATAGCCTGCCTCCGCCAGCACATCGCATTTGCGCTGGATTCCGGCATTCACGCCGAAAATCTCCTGGATCACCACGATTGCCGCCCGCGGCGTGCCCTCGGGTTCGGCGCAATAAGCGGAGAAGCTGCCCGCGCCGTCGAGCGATTCGATCGAGATCATGCCCATGCCTGGTCCTTGCGATAACGCGGCTCCCCGCCCGAAACGCCGGCGCCGCGATGGGCGTTGCGATCAGGGCAGTGTCGCGCGCATAGATGATCCCAAGCTTATGCAGCGTGGCCATCGCCCGCTCAAGCGGAGATGACGCCCATGAAGATCAATGTCGAAGTCGAATGCACCCCGGAGGAAGCCCGCCGCGTCATGGGATTGCCGGATTTCACCCCGGTACATGAGAAATATGTCCAGAGCCTGATGGGCGCGATGGACGGCGCCGTCGCGCCAGAGATGCTCGAGAATATCATGAAGAGCTGGGCGCCCATGGGAGATGCCGGAATGAATTTCTGGCGGAAGATGTTCGAGGCCTCGGGCAAATAAGCGCGGGGCCATGGACACGATCTTCGCCGTATCGAGCGGCGCACCACCCGCGGCGATCGCGATCGTGCGGATCAGTGGGAATGCAGCCTTTGCCGCGGCGGCGTCTCTTGCAGGTCGATTGCCGGCGGCACGCAGAGCTTCGCTCTGCGCGTTGCTTGATGCTGACGGCCTCCTGATCGATCGTGCCCTGGTCCTTGTCTTTCCCGGGCCTGATAGCGCCACCGGCGAGGATGTGGTCGAACTGCACGTTCATGGCGGCCGTGCGATCGTTCGCGCGGTCGAGGCGGCGTTGGCAGCGATGCCGGGGCTGCGTCGCGCCGAACCGGGCGAGTTCACGCGGCGCGCGCTGCTGAACGGCCGGATCGATCTGACTGAGGCGGAGGGGCTTGGCGATCTGCTCGCCGCCGAGACTGAGGCACAGCGCCGCGCGGCGTTGCTGGTTGCCGAGGGAGCAATACGCCAGCTCGCCCAGGGCTGGACTGACCGGTTGCTCGCACTGGCGGCGCGGGTCGAGGCGCAGCTCGATTTCGCCGATGAGGATGATGTCACGCTCGACACGCTGGCGCCGATTACGGCTGCGCTTGTCGCCCTTGCTGGCGAAATGAGCGCAACCCTTGCGACTCCGCCGGTCGAGCGACTGCGCGACGGCGTGCGCGTGGTGATTGCCGGTCCGCCCAACAGCGGCAAATCGACCCTGCTCAATGCCCTGGCCGAGCGCGACGCCGCGATCGTGTCGCCGATCTCGGGCACGACGCGCGACCGGATCGAAGTGTCGGTGGTGCGCGACGGAATTGCTTATGTGCTGACCGACACAGCCGGGCTGGCGCACGAGACGCTCGATCCGATCGAGCGGATCGGGATAGGCCGGGCCGAAGAGGCGATGCTGGCCGCTGACCTCGTGCTGTGGCTCGGTGATGACGCACCGCCCTCGCCCGATCTGATCAGGGTGCACGCCCGTGCCGATATCGAGGGTCGCGAGATCGCGCCGCCTGATGCTGACGTTGCAATCTCGGTGGCAAACGGAATGGGCATGGCATCGCTCTGGAGAGCGTTGAGCGATCGGGCGGCGACGCTTCTTCCGCGCGAGGACGCAGTCGCGATGAACCAGCGGCAGCGGTCGCTGATCGCGGCCTGTGCCGCTGCGGCGCAATCGGCCGCTGTGCAGGACGACCTGATCCTCGTTGCCGAGGATCTCCGCTTGGCGATGGCCGCCCTCGATGCCTTGGTCGGTCGCAGCGATGTCGAGGCGATGCTCGATGCCCTGTTCAGGCGCTTTTGCCTGGGCAAGTGAGACGTTCCACGTGGAACAATCGGGAAGAATTTTGACAGGGCGGCGCTGTCGACCTAGCGACGCGCCATGGATTTCGATGTCATCATTGTTGGCGGCGGCCATGCCGGGACCGAGGCAGCCGCAGCTGCCGCGCGTCGTGGCGCGCGGACGGCTCTGGTCAGCTTTGATCCGTCGAAGATCGGGGCGATGTCTTGCAATCCCGCGATCGGTGGCCTCGGCAAGGGCCATCTGGTGCGCGAGGTCGACGCGTTTGACGGCCTGATCGCGCAGGCGACCGACGCAGCCGGCGTGCATTACCGGATGCTCAACCGAAGCAAGGGCGCTGCGGTGCAGGGGCCCCGCGTCCAGGCCGATCGCCGGCTCTATGCGCGCGCTATCCAGGACATGATCGCGGCGCAGCCCGGACTGCAGGTCGTCCCGGGTGAGGTGGCGGCCTTGTCGCTTGACCAAGGGGCTGTTGCGGGCGTCACGCTGGCGGATGGGCGAGCCCTTGCGGCGCGCGCTGTCGTGTTGGCAACCGGCACGTTCCTTGGCGGCCGGATCTTTTGCGGAGAGGAACGCCTTGCCGGCGGCCGGATCGGCGAGGCTGCCGCCTCACAGCTCGCGGTCCAGCTGCGCGCGGCCAATCTGCCCATGGCGCGGCTCAAGACAGGCACCCCGCCCCGTCTCGACGGCCGGACGATTGACTGGAGCGGTCTGGCGGAACAGCCAAGCGATGACGATCCCTGGACGATGTCGCCACTGACGTCATGCCGCCACCTGCCCCAACTCTTCTGCGCGATCACCCGCACCACTGAGGCAACCCATGCGATCATTCGCGGCGGGCTCGATCGTTCGCCGCTGTTCGGCGGGGCGATCGCCGGCCCGGGCCCGCGCTATTGCCCGTCGATCGAGGACAAGATCCACCGCTTCGGCGACCGTGACGGACACCAGATCTTCCTCGAGCCCGAGGGGCTCGACGATGCGACGATCTACCCCAATGGCATCTCGACTTCCTTGCCGGCGGATGTCCAGGCAGCGATGATCGCGTCGATTCCGGGGCTTGAACGCGCCCGGATCATCACCCCGGGCTATGCGGTCGAATATGACCATATCGACCCCCGTGCGCTCGAGCCGACGCTGGAAGTGCGGGCGATCCGCGGCCTGTTCTGCTGCGGGCAGATCAACGGCACGACTGGCTATGAGGAAGCGGCGGGCCAGGGACTGATCGCCGGCCTGAACGCCGCCGCGGCCGCGCTTGGCCTCGATCCGGTCATCCTCGACCGGGCGACCAGCTATCTCGGCGTCATGATCGACGATCTCGTGCTGCAGGGCATCACTGAACCCTATCGGATGCTGACCGCCCGTGCCGAATATCGCCTGCGCCTGCGCGCAGACAATGCCGAGACGCGGCTCGGGCCGATCGCTGAGGCGGCAGGCTGCCTTGGCCCTACCCGGATCGCGCGCAACTTGGCGCGTACGGTTGCGCGGCGCGCTGTGGAAGCAATCCTGAACCACCCCTTCCCCGCCTCTACGGTGCTGGCGAATGGAGTCGCGATGCCGCTCGACGGTCAGAAGCGAACCGGCGCGGAGTGGCTGCGCTTTGCTGGTGTCGGTATCGAGCATGTCGCACCCGGGCTGAGCCGGGATTTCGATCCGGCTCTGGTCGCAGAGATCGCCGAGGATGCGCGCTATGCGCCCTATCTGCGTCGTCAGGACGAGGAAGTGGCGCAGCTGCGGGCGAACGACGCAGTCCGTCTGCCCGATACGCTCGACTATGCCGCTGTCCCCGGGCTGTCCACGGAGATGGTGGAGCGCCTCGATCGCGCCCGTCCGGCGACCCTGGGCGCCGCTGGGCGTATCAGGGGCATTACCCCGGCTGCGTTGACCGCTATCCTGCTCCACGCCCGGCGCCGCGCCGCATGACCGAGGAAGAAGCCCGGCACTGGGTGCGCGAACGCTTCGGCGAGGCGGGCGAAGCGCGGATGGGGGCCCTGGCCGGTCTGGTCGCGGGTGAAGCGGTGAGCCAGAATCTGGTTGCCCCGTCCACGCTTGCGACCATGTGGTCGCGCCATATCGTGGACTCAGCCCAACTCGTCGGCCTGGCGGCGGATGCGCCGGGCGATTGGCTCGATATCGGGACAGGAGCCGGTTTCCCCGGGCTGGTGATCGCCGCTTTGACGGATCGTGCCGTCACTCTGGTCGAGCCGAGGCGCCGGCGCGCTGCGTTTCTCTCCGAGGCGGCTGAAACCCTGGGACTCTCTAATCAAGTCACTGTGATCGCAGCAAAAGTAGAAGGCGTCACGATGAGCGCCGCAGTCATCTCGGCCCGCGCTGTATCCGCATTGACGCTACTTTTCGGCTCCGCCATCCAATGTAGCCGTCGCAAAACGCTGTGGATTCTGCCAAAAGGCCAAAGCGCGCGGGAAGAGATAGCAACCGCGCAGCAGACATGGCATGGAGTGTTTCACGTGGAACACAGCATCACGGATCCGAATTCGCTCATCGTCCTCGCCAAAGGGGTGTCTCGCCGATGAATGTCATTGCGGTAGCGAACCAGAAGGGCGGCGTGGGCAAGACCACGACTGCGATCAATCTGGGCACTGCGCTGGCGGCGACCGGGCTGCATGTGTTGCTGATCGATCTCGATCCCCAGGGCAATGCCTCCACCGGTCTCGGCATCAGTCGCGCCGACCGTGGCAAATCCAGCTATGATATCCTGCTCGGCGAGATGTCGGTCACTGAGGCTGCTATCCCGACCTGCGTGCCCAAGCTCGATATCGTCCCGGCGACCGTCGACCTGTCGGGCGCCGAGATCGAGCTGGTTGAGTATGAGGAGCGCACGCACCGGCTGAACCGGGCGCTCGAACGGTCGGACCACCATTGGGACGTGGTGCTGATCGATTGCCCGCCCTCGCTCGGTCTCCTGACGCTCAACGCGATGGTCGCCGCCAATTCGCTGCTGGTACCGCTGCAATGCGAATTCTTCGCGCTCGAGGGCCTGAGCCAGTTGCTCAACACGGTCGAACGGATTCGCGAGCGCTTCAATCCCGGCCTCACCATCCTCGGCGTCGCGCTGACCATGCACGACCGCCGCAACCGGCTGACCGATCAGGTCTCGGCCGATGTGCGGGCTGTGCTGGGGCGCGTCGTGTTCGACACGGTGATCCCGCGCAATGTCCGCCTCTCCGAGGCGCCGAGCCATGGCCTGCCGGCTTTGATCTATGATTATCGCTGCCCCGGCTCGGAAGCCTATATCGCGCTTGCCCGCGAGATGATCCCTCGCCTCACCCCCAGACCCGCCAAGGCCGCATGACCGAACCGCACGCAGACCCGTCCGCTCAGCATCCGCGTCCCAAGCCCCGCTCCGGCCTCGGCCGCGGCCTGAATGCGCTGATGGGCGATATCGCGCGCGAAGAGCCGGTCGCCGGTGGCGAAACATTGTCGAGCGGCGTGCGGACGCTCCCGGTCGGTTCGCTGACGCCGCATCCCGGCCAGCCGCGTCGCCATTTCAGCGAAGCGGCGCTCGAGGAACTGGCTGAATCGATCGCGGCGCGTGGGCTGATCCAGCCGATTGTCGTGCGGCCGCACGGCAAGGGCTATCAGATCGTCGCCGGCGAGCGGCGCTGGCGCGCGGCGCAGCGGGCGCGGCTCCACGAAGTGCCCGTCATCGTCCGGGACTTCAGCGATGCCGAGACGCTCGAAGTCGCGCTGGTCGAGAATATCCAGCGCCAGGATCTCAACGCGATCGAAGAGGCCGAGGCCTATAATCGGCTGATCGACGATTTCGGCCATACCCAGGATGCGCTCGGCAAGCTGGTCCACAAGTCGCGCAGCCACATCGCCAATCTGCTGCGATTGCTGGAACTTCCCAAGTCAGTGCAGGATCGGGTGGTCGAGGGCGTGCTGACCATGGGCCATGCCCGCGCGCTGATCGGCGCGCCCGATATCGAGCGGCTCGCTGACCAGGTCGTCGCCAAGGGCATGTCGGTGCGCGATACCGAACGCCTGGCCCGTGCGGCCAAGCCCGAGACGGCGCGGATTCGCAGCGGCGATTCGGGCCGCGATGCTGATCTTGCCGCGCTCGAACATCATCTTGCGGATCTGCTCGGCCTGTCGGTGCGGATTGCGCACGGCCCCAAGGGCGGGTCGCTGACGCTCGCCTATACGACGCTCGATCAGCTCGACATGCTGTGCCAGCGCCTGACCGGCGAGCGAATTTAGTCACTCGCCGCCGGAATTTCGAAAAGCCGGTATGGGACGGCGATCGCGCAACCCATTGATTATAATTGGGAAAATACGCAGCCGCGATGGCGCGCGGCGCATAACTGCGCCGAAGAGTGTGACATAATTCGATCGGCTCAGCGCTGGCGCGCCGCCATCCTTGCCACCGCCACCAGCGCGGATTGCGCCAGCACCGTCCCCGCCGTCGCCGAACTCATCACGCCCCGCTCGGCCAGCCGCGCGCGCTGGATCGCCTCGCTGATCTTCGGTGCCGACCAGGTGCGCAGCGCCCGCCCGGTCGCCGCGCGCTCGCGAAAGAACACCCGTTCGATCACCTGGCTCGCGCTGGCGCCCGCATCGACCTCGGCGCGCAGTTCGGCCAGCGTCATCAACCGCCGAACCAGCTGGCGCAGGACCGGAATCGGCGACACACCCGCTTCCTCGAGCCGCGCGAGCTCGGTACCGAGCAGATCGGGACGGCCATCGATCGCTGCGTCGATTGCCCGGCCCATTTCCGAATCGCCGAGATCGGCCCCGATCGCATCAAGCGCGGCATCGTCGATCTCGCGCGGCCGCTCGGGCGCCGCATCGAGATAGAGGGCGAGCTTCTCCAGCTCGCGCGTCATCACCGCACGGTCGCCGCCGCTGGCGCTGGCCAGCCTTGCGGCGGTGTCGCCCGTGGTGCGCAGGCCCTGTTCGCGGGCGATAGCGACCGCGATCTTCTCGGCATCCCCGCCCTCGGGCAGGTAACAGGCGAAGCTCATCGCGCGGGGTGCCCCGAGCGCGAGTTTGACCAGCTTCGAGGTCGCCTTGAGCGACGGTGCGATCGCCACCACCGGATTGCCGGCACGTTCGGTTTCGAGCAGCAGGGTGACGGCTTCGAGGCACTCCTCGCCGGCGCCGGTGATGCGGATGTGCCGCGCCGTGCCGAACAGCGACATCGACGCGGCCTCGTCGGCGAGCCGGCCTGGATTGGATTTCAGCAGCGAAGGTTCGAGATCGACACGCTCTGCGTCGGGCCCCATCGTCCGCGCCAGCCGGGCGGCAATCTCCTGCGCGCCCGATTCGTCCGGCCCGTGCAGCAGATAGAGGCGGATATCCGGGCTCGCGGCGTCGATCGCGGCGCGAATCTGGTTGGCGTTAGCCTTCACCGCGGGGCGCCGTCACTTGGCGGACGCGGCGGCCGTCCGCTGGGCGTAAAGCGCGACGCGCGAGACGATCTGGTCAGCGACGATGCCGGAAAGCCGTTCGAGCGCTGAATCTTCCGCGGCGATCGTGGCATATTCCGAATTGACGACATCGATGCCCGCGTCCGAGCCGGCGGTCGCGTCGAGCAATACCGTGCCATGCGCCAAATCGATCAGCTGGTAGCGTGCGCGCAGCGTCCGCCGTTCGCGCGACACGCTGTCGTCCGCGCGAACGCCGAGGCCGATGATCCTGTCGTCGAGCTTGACCTCGAGCCGGTACAGCGGCGCGCCATCGGCCGCCAGCCGATCGTTGAGCGCATTGGTCATCAGCCAGCCCGATTTGCCCTCGATCGGTGCGACCTGGATCCGGGTGAGCGTCGTCGCCACCACGCCCGAACTGCCGCCCGAATAGAGCGGATGCAGCCCGCACCCCGAGAGCATACCCGTCAGGGCAAGCGCCAACAGGGAAGCGGCGAGCCGCTTCATGCGACGAGATTCACGAGTCGGTCAGGCACGACGATCACCTTTTTCGGGGTGGCGCCATCCAGAATGCGCTGCACGTTGGCATTTGCCAAGGCAATCACCTCGATTGCCTCGCGTGGCGTCCCCTTGGCGACCGTCACGGTGTCGCGGAGCTTGCCGTTGACCTGGATTGCGATCGTCACCTCGTCCTCGACCAGCAATGCCGGATCGACTTCGGGCCAGGCAGCGTCGGCGATCAGCCCTTCCCCGCCATTGGCCGCCCAGGCCTCTTCGGCGAGATGCGGTGCCATTGGCGAGACCAGCCGCATCAGCGTGCGGATCGCCATGGTGCGCGAGGCGGACGGTCCGGCGCGCTCGATCGCGTTGACCAGCTCGTAAAGCTTGGCGACTGCCTTGTTGAAGGACAGAGTCTCGATATCGGCCGCGACGCCGGCGATGGTCTGGTGGGTCTTGCGGTCGAGCGCTTTGTCCTCGCCCTCCCATTGCTCCAGCCCGTCGAACAGGCGCCACAGCCGCTGGGTAAAGCGCCAGCAGCCCTCGATCCCGGATTCGCTCCATTCAAGGTCGCGCTCGGGCGGCGAGTCCGACAACATGAACCACCGCACTGCGTCCGCGCCATATTGGTCGACGATGGGTTCGGGATCGACTGTGTTCTTCTTGGTCTTCGACATCTTCTCGACCCGGCCGGCCGATATGATGTCGCCATTCGCCTTCAGGGATGCGGTCTTGCCGTCGAACGCCACATCGTCGGGCGGATACCAGGTAATCCGCCCGGTCTCGGCATCCTCGCTGAAGAAGCTCTGATGAGTCACCATGCCCTGAGTGAACAGCCCGGCAAAGGGCTCGACGATGTCGAGCATGCCGATATGCTTGAGCGCGCGGGTCCAGAAGCGCGCATAGAGCAGGTGCAGGATCGCATGCTCGACCCCGCCGATATATTGCGCGACCGGCAGCCATTTCTCGGCCGCGACGCGGTCGAACGGGGCATTGCCTGGCTGGCTGGCGAAGCGGATGAAATACCAGGACGAATCGACAAAGGTATCGAGCGTATCGGTTTCGCGCTGGCCCTTGCCGCCGCAGCTGGGGCAATCGACATGTTTCCAGGTCGGGTGCCGGTCGAGCGGGTTGCCGGGAATGTCGAAACTCACGTCCTCGGGCAGCACGACCGGCAGCTGGTCGCGCGGCACCGGCACCGCGCCGCAGGCGTCGCAATGGATGATCGGGATCGGCGTGCCCCAGTAACGCTGGCGCGAGACGCCCCAGTCGCGCAGGCGGAACACGGTCGATCCCTTGCCCCAGCCCTCTTCCTCGGCGCGGCGGATCACGATGCGCTTGGCGTCCTCGACATCCATGCCGTCGAGGAAATGCGAGTTCACCAGCGTACCGGGGCCGGTATAAGCCTCGTCGCCGCGGAACAGTGGGTCGGTTTCGTCGCCGTCGGAAACGACACGGCGCACCGGCAGGGCATATTTGCGCGCGAAATCCATGTCGCGCTGATCATGCGCCGGCACGCCGAACACGGCGCCGGTGCCATAATCCATCAGCACGAAATTGGCGATATAGACCGGCAATTCGCCCAGCGGATCAAAGGGATGCGCCGCGCGCAGCCCGGTGTCGAAGCCCAGTTTCTCCTGGGTCTCGAGCTCGGCCGCGGTCGTGCCGCCACGCTTGCACAACTCGATGAACTCGGCGGCCGCGGGATTCCCCTCGGCAACCGCGCGTGCGATCGGATGATCGGCCGCGACCGCGACGAAGCTCGCCCCGAAGATCGTGTCGGGCCGGGTGGTGAACACCTCGACCTCGCCGCCATCGGTCAGCGCGAAGGTGAAGGTCAGGCCCTGGCTCTTGCCGATCCAGTTCTCCTGCATCAGCTTCACCTTGTCCGGCCAATGCTCGAGGCTATCCAGCCCTTCGAGCAGCTCGTCGGCGAAATCAGTGATCTTGAGGAACCACTGGCTGAGCTTGCGCCGCTCCACCAGTGCGCCCGAGCGCCAGCCGCGGCCGTCGATCACCTGCTCGTTGGCGAGCACGGTCATGTCGACCGGATCCCAGTTGACCGAGGATTCCTTGCGATAAACGAGGTTGTTCGCGAACAGATCGAGGAACAAGGCCTGTTCATGGCCGTAATAGTCGGGCTCGCAGGTCGCCAGCTCGCGCGTCCAGTCGAGCGCGAAGCCGAGCCGCTTCAGCTGCGCCTTCATCGTCGCGATATTGGCGCGGGTCCAGCCGCCGGGATGGACGCCCTTTTCCATCGCCGCATTCTCGGCGGGCATGCCGAACGCGTCCCAGCCCATCGGATGGAGCACTTCATGCCCGGTCATCCGGCGATAGCGCGCGAGGACGTCGCCCATCGTGTAATTGCGGACATGCCCCATATGAATCCGCCCCGACGGGTAGGGAAACATCTCGAGCACATAGGTGCGGGGTTTCAGCGAATCGTCGCGCGCGGCAAAGGTGCGGCGCTCGTCCCACACCGCCTGCCATGCCGCGTCCGCCTTCAGCGCATTGAAGCGGGACGCCATTTTTGAAAAATCCTATCCGGCGATAGCGGCACGGCGCAGATCGCGCGCCCGCGTCAGGATGATGTCCTCGAGCTTCTGGACCGTAGCCGCCTGCACCGGCGCCGCGACCCATTGCCCGCCCTGGTTGACTTCGCGCAGCGCGGCCACGCGGACTGCGTCGGCGCGGAGATCCTGGTCGAGGATCGTCACTGTCACCTTCATTCGCTCGGTCGGCGCACGGGGATTCACATACCAGTCGGTGACGATCACGCCGCCATTCGAATCGGTCTGCAGCAGCGGCATGAAGCTCAGCGTGTCGAGGCTGGCGCGCCATAGATAGCTGTTCACGCCGATCGTGGTGACCTTGGACGCGGCGAGATCGGCCTGGGGCCGGGCGTTGCCGCGATGGTGGCCGCAAGCGGCGAGCGAGAAGGCGAGCGAAACCACGATCGCGGTGCGCAACGGGCGGATCATCGGCATTTTCCTGGACGGTTTCATGAAAGTCTCGGCATCTATAGATGGTCTCGCGCCCGCCGCAAGCGTGCCGGCCGCGCACCGTCTGTGTGCCGCTTGCAACACTTCCGCAGAAAATGAGTCAACATGGTGGCAGGCCGCGCTTGAATCGTGATAGGCGCGTTATGAGATAAGACGTCGAATCCGACGCCAGAGGGGTTGCACGGTGTTTTCAGGTCGTTTGTTGTCCGGAATCGGGGTTGGGGCGCTTGTCGCCGCCGGCTTCGCCATGGCGCCTGCGATCGGTGCACCCGGCGAGAACACCCATGCGGTCAAGCGCACGCCGGTCAACGTCTATGGCATCGGCTCGTTCACGCCGGCCGCCGCGGACCCCCGGCTCGCCGCGGTGTTCGCGCGCAGCGGCCTCGACACCAGCGGGTTCCGCTTCACCCCGACCGATTCGCGCCGCAGCGGCAGCCGCGCGGTGACGGTTGCGGTCCGCGCCCGCTCGACCCGCACCGCACTTGCCGCGGAACGCGCTGCATCCTTCGCCGATTCGGGGACCTCGGTCAGCCTGATGCCCGTCGCCTATAATCTGGGCGTCGCGGTCGGCTGGCGCCGATTCGCCCTGTCGGGCGATGTTTCCAAGGTCGATCTCGCCGGCATGCCCGGCAGCCGCGAGGCAGTCGATGTCGGGGTCAGCTATACCGCGCATCGCTTCACGGGCCGCGTCAAGGCAGTCGCAGACCGGCCGCCGGCCAATGGACCGAAGCTGATCGAGGAAGCGCCTGCCTATTCGCTCGATGTCGGCGGCTCCTATCGCCTGACCCGCAATCTCGATGTGACGGCGGGCGTGCGCTACAAGGCCGAGCGCGACCGGCTGGCGCAGTTCAGCGACGATCGCCGCGACAGCCAGGCGGTCTATGTCGGGACTGCCTTCCGCTTCTGATTTGGTAGCCAGGCGTCAATCGCCGCCCAACCCTGAATCCCCGGACCACGCGCGCGTTTGAAGCGCTGTGAGTCCATTCCGCCAAGCGCGATCATCGTCAGTCCAAGGCCCCGGCCGATCATCGCGGCCCGGAGCGGCCCGAGCGCTCGGGCACCGGGATGCGAGCGGGTCGGATAAACCGGCGAGACGAACAGCACATCGGCACCGGCCCGCTTTCCGGCGATCGCCTGTGCTCGCGAATGCGCGGGCCAGGTGCGCAGGCCGGGGCGAGTCGGCCGGACATTGCCGTGCACGCCCCCTTCACCCCGCCCAAGCTTCTCGGTCCCGGCGCGAATCAGCAAAAGTCGCCGGCGCCGCGCCACCCGTGCCACCTGCTCGAAGAGCGCGCGCCGCGCCGCGATGGCGGTTGCGTGATGGCGAAAGACGATTCCCGCGCCACGGGGCAACGCCTCGATCGCCGGGAGGAGCGAATCGCCCATCCGCTCGTCGGTCATCAGCCACAAGGTCGGGATCGGCGCGTGGCGCTTGGGCTGGCGGTGGGACACGTGCCTGCCTATAGCGCTGCCGATGCGCGCCGACGACCCCGACACCAGCCCGGAAACCCGTCTTGCCGAGGTCCGCGATGCGATCGGCCGCGCCACCCGTCTCGCCGGGCGCAAACCCGACGCGGTGACGCTGATCGCGGTCTCCAAGACCAGATCGGCTGAGGAAATCACGCCGCTGCTTGCCGCCGGCCAATCTGTGTTCGGTGAGAACCGCGTCCAGGAGGCGGAGGCGAAATGGCCGGCCCTGTGCGAGAAGTGGCCCGAGGCGGAACTGCACCTGGTCGGTCAGCTTCAGTCGAACAAGGCGGAGGATGCCGTCGCGCTGTTCGATGCGATCCATTCAGTCGATCGTCCCTCGCTGGTCGCGGCGCTGGCGCGGGCGATGGAGCGGCAGGACCGGCGGCCGGCCTGCTTCCTCCAGGTCAATATCGGCGACGAGCCGCAAAAGGGCGGTTGCGCGATTGACGCCCTGCCCGGGCTGCTCGCCGAGGCGCGCTCCGCCGGCCTGCCGGTGGCGGGCCTGATGGCGGTACCGCCGGCGGATGTCGAAGCCGCGCCCTATTTCGCCCTGCTGGCGAAGATCGCGCGGGACAATGGCCTGACCGGTCTCAGCATGGGCATGTCGGGCGACTATGAGACGGCGGTCACGCTGGGCGCGACTCATGTCCGGGTCGGCACTGCCCTGTTCGGAGCGCGTGGATGAGGTTCGATGCACTAATCTTCGATTTCGACGGCGTGCTGCTCGAAAGCGAATATGCCGGCAACAAGCAGATCGCCGAATATCTGACCTCGATCGGCCACCCGACCACGCCGGCCGAATCCATGGCCAATTTCATGGGGCTGGCGGGCCATGATTTCCTCGCCGCGCTCGAGCGCTGGATTGGCCGGGTGCTGCCCGATGATTTCCACGTCGCGCGCAAGGCCGAGGACGAACGGGCGATGCGCGAGGGGCTCGAAGCGGTGGCCGGCGCAGTCGTTTTCGTGCGGAGCCTGCCGGCTTCGCTGCCCCGTGCGGTCGCCTCGTCGAGCTCGACTGCCTGGATCGAACGGCATCTCGAGCATCTCGGCATTCGGGACGCGTTCGGCAGCATGATCTTTTCCGGCCGCGAACATGTCTTACGCGGCAAGCCCGCGCCGGATCTCTATCTTCACGCCGCGGCGGCGCTCGGTGTCGATATCGCGCGCTGCGCGATCCTCGAGGATTCGCCGGTCGGCGCGACCGGTGCGGTCGCGTCGGGCGCGCATGTCATCGGCTTTGTCGGCGGCAGCCATTGCGGGCCGGATCATGCTGACCGGCTGCGGGCGATCGGCGTGCAGGATATCGCCACGAACTTCGATGAAGTCGCGCGCCTGATTTTCTAGCTGCGCTCGTGCGCCAGCACATAATCGCGCAACGCGACAGCGTCATGATAGGCATTGTGCGGGAGCTTGCTCAGCGCCGCAGCGTCGAAACCCAGCGGATCCATCATCCGGAAGCTGATCCGGTCGAGCGCCACCCGCCGCCCTGGCGCAATCACCATCAGCATCGCGGCATGGGCGATGTCCTCCGGCCAGTCGGCGATCAGCACCGGATCTTCGTCATTGCCGAGATAGTCGGCGAAGCGCACTGCCATGGTCGATCGCGGGATGGGCGTGGTCTGCAGGACCGGCAGGACATGCTCGGCCACCCAGGGCGTCGGCGTGTCGCAGGCGACGGCTTCGTAGAAAGGCGCCGCGTCCTCGGCCTCCGGCACCAGCGCGAGTGAGATCAACTCGCCGCCGAATCCATTGAATTCGACGTCGAGGAAATAGCGCATCCTAGAATTGATGCCCGGTGCGATCGCGCTTGGTGGCGAGATAGCGTTCGTTGAACGGGTTCGACGGCAGGATGTGCGGCACCCGTTCGATCACCTTGATCCCCGCCGCTTCAAGCTGGGCGACTTTCTCGGGATTGTTGGTCAGCAATCGCACCGATCGCTGGCCGAGCAGTTCGAGCATTCGCCCAGCCACAGCGAAATTGCGCGAATCGACCGCGAAGCCCAGCCGCGTATTGGCGTCGACCGTGTCGAACCCCTGGTCCTGCAGGGCATAGGCACGCAGCTTGTTGATCAGCCCGATGCCGCGGCCTTCCTGGCGCAGATAGAGCAGGATGCCCCAGCCGCTCGCTTCGATCGCCTCGATCGCGGCGTGGAGCTGCGGCCCGCAATCGCATTTGAGGCTGCCGAGCACATCGCCGGTCAGGCACTCGCTGTGCAGCCGGACGAGCGGCGGCTGGCCGTTGGGCGATCCGATGATGAGCGCGACATGCTCGCCGGGCATTTCAGGCGTGCGGAAGGCGACGATCTCGGTGTTCTCAGCCCCGAACACCGGCAGCCGTGCCCGGGTCGCGATCGTCAGGCGGGCGGCATCTTCATGCGCATCGATATCGCCCGGGGTCAGGGTCAGATCGACCTGCGCCCCGGTGCTCGCGAAAAAGGCAGGCAGCACGCCGCCGACGCGGGCCAGCCGCAAGGCTGCTTCGGCTGCGTCGCGCGCTTCCACCGGGATCGCGCGGAACGGGCCCTTCATCGGCGTCTGCAGGTCGAATTGCGGATCGGCCAGCGCGGTCGCCGCGGCGAAATCGAGCCAGGGTGCGCGTTCGACCAGCACCGGCGAATCGGGCGCCGCCGCCTCGCGCTGGTTGGCGAGCTTGAGCGTCGCTGCGCGGCCCGCAGTCAGCAGCACGGGTGCCGCGCCGGTGGGGTCGAACGCCGCGAGCCGCTCGGGATCGGCGGTTTCGATCGGCAACAGCGCGAGCGTGCCGTCATCGCCGGCAATGGCGATCGGCCAGCCGCGCCGAAGCGCGTCGATCGCGCTGGCAGTGCGGCGCGGGTCAGTCAAACCTGGAACTCAGTCATGATCGGGATATGATCTGACGGCTTGAGCCAGCTCCGGCAATCCTCGAACACGCAGTGTGAAACCGCATTGGCGGCAATATCGGCGGTCGCCCACATATGGTCGAGCCGGCGCCCGCGATCCGAGGCGAGCCAGTCCTTGGCGCGGTAGCTCCACCAGGTGAAGAGCCGCTCGGGTGGCGGCACGAAGTGGCGGCCGAGATCGACCCAGTCGTTCGACGCCTTGAGCCCGTCCAGTGCTGCGACCTCGATCGGCGTATGGCTCACCACGTCAAGCAACTGCTTGTGGCTCCAGACATCGGATTCGAGCGGCGCGATGTTGAAATCGCCAACCAGCAAGGTCGGCACCCGCAGGCCCTCCGACCAGCGCGTCATCCGCTCGACGAAATCGAGCTTCTGGCCGAATTTGGGGTTCACCTCGCGATCGGGCACGTCGCCGCCGGCCGGCACATAGACATTTTCGAGACGCATGCCGTTTTCGAGCCGCACGCCGACATGGCGCGCCTCGCGATTCGCCTGCCAGTCGAACCGGTCATCCTCGACCAGCGGCACCCGGCTGATGATCGCGACGCCGTGGTGCATCCGCTGCCCATGCAGGATGATATGGTTGTAGCCGAGGGCGCGGAACGGCGCGGCCGGAAAGTCCCCGTCGATCACCTTGGTTTCCTGCAGGCACAGGATGTCCGGGGAAACTTCGCGCAGGAAACGTTCGACGATCTCGATGCGGAAGCGCACCGAATTGATGTTCCAGGAAACGATCTTCATCACGGCGATGTAGCCACCCGCGCACGCGCGCGCCAGAGCAGGCTTTGCTCAGGCTTGGACCTCTCCGGATTCAGCTCAGGCCGAGGCGAAAAGGGTGATTTCCGAGCATCGGAGCGCAGCGTACTTAAGGTACGTGAGCACCGAAGCGCAGGAAATCGCGCTTTGCAGCCCGGCATGGGCTGAATCCGGAGAGGTCCAATGGAAAGGCCCCCGCTCCGGGGGCATGGAGCGAGGGCCGACCTAGCGTTCGTCACGCAGGCGGGAAGTAGATCCGTTCGGGCAACAGGGGGAAAATCCCGAACCGCTCCACATCCGCGACCTCTTTCTAGGGGTGGAAACCTGTCGCCACTATGAACAGGCGGTCAATTTTTGGGAGAATTGCGACGTGGATCGTTCCACAGGAACGTCCTGTCGCTCACCGGCGCATTGAAGTGCTGATTCGACAGGCGGATCTTCGTCATGTTGTTCTGGGAATCGAACGCGACCCACCCCAGCAGCATCAGCCCGCCCGGCGCAGGGGCTTCACGCTGGAAGAACAGGGTGATGCGCCCATATTCGGGATGCTTGGGGTCGTTCGCCTCGATCGAGATCATTTTGGGATCAGGGGTCGGGATCACCTTCGCGACGCGGGTCATGTCGCGAGTCGGATCGAGCAGGACGGAGAGCGGCGAATTGCCGATCGGCCAGCGCTGTACCTGCTTCACCGAATAATCGATAAAGGTCAGCGCATGGCCGTCGCCGACGATCAGGATCGGCACGCCCTTCTCATACTGGAAGCGGATCTTGCCCGGTTTCTTGAGCGTCAGCACGCCGGTCAGCACCTTGCCGGCGCGATCGGTCTGGCTGAACGACGCAGTCATCGATTCGACGGACTGCAGATGATGCTGCACGGCCGCGAGGTCGCCGGTGGCGGGTGCCGGCGCCGCAACGGCGATCGCAGGCGTGGCGAGCAGCGCCAACGCGTAAGGGGTACGAAAGGTCACGTCATTCTCCCGGGGACAGCTATGGCTGCTGGACGGTCAGGCTTGAACCTGTTCTGAACCGCCCTGCCTATAGCGGGTTCCCGTCGCGATCGCGCAAGACGTCGCGGCGGCCGACATGGTCCGGCCGGCTGACGATGCCGTCCTTCTCCATCCGTTCGATCAGCCGCGCCGCCGAATTATAGCCGACGCGGAGCTGGCGCTGCAGCCAGGAGGTCGAGGCCTTCTGGCTCTCGCAGACGAGCTGGATCGCCGAGCGATATTGCTGGTCCTCAGCCGAATCCTCGCCCGTCGGCGCGCCGTCGAGCGCGAAGCCGTCCTCGGGCTCCTCGGTGACTGACTGGATATAGTCGGGCCGGCCTTGCGCCCGCCAGTGATCGGCGACTGCGCGCACCTCGTCATCCGACACGAACGGTCCGTGCACGCGGACAATACCCTTGCCGCCGGGCATATAGAGCATGTCGCCCTTGCCGAGCAGCTGCTCGGCGCCCTGCTCGCCCAATATGGTGCGCGAATCGATCTTCGAGGTGACGTGGAAGCTGATCCGGGTCGGCAGGTTCGCCTTGATCACGCCGGTGATGACATCGACCGAGGGGCGCTGAGTCGCCATGATCAAATGGATGCCCGCCGCGCGTGCCTTCTGGGCGAGGCGCTGGATCAGGAATTCGACCTCCTTGCCGGCGGTCATCATCAGGTCGGCGAGCTCGTCGACGATCACCACGATCTGCGGCAGCGGCTGGAAGTCGAGCGTCTCCTCCTCATAGACCGGCTGGCCGGTCTCGGGATGATAGCCGGTCTGGACACGCCGCCCGAGCGGCTGGCCCTTTTGCCGCGCCGCGCGGACCTTCTCATTGAAGCTCGCCAGGCTGCGCACGCCGACCGACGACATCATCCGGTAGCGCTCCTCCATCTGCTCTACCGCCCATTTGAGCGCGCGCACTGCCTTGGCCGGGTCGGTCACGACGGGCGAGAGGAGATGCGGAATATCCTCGTACATGCTCAGCTCGAGCATCTTGGGATCGATCATGATCATCCGGCACTGGTCCGGCCGCAGCCGGTAGAGCAGCGACAGGATCATGCAGTTGAGCCCGACCGACTTGCCCGATCCGGTCGTGCCCGCGACGAGCAGATGCGGCATCGGCGCGAGATCGGCGATGACCGGATCGCCCGCGATATTCTTGCCGAGCACCAGCGGCAGCGAGGCTGACTGGTCGTCGAACGATTGCGACCCGATCAACTCGTGCAGCCCGACCGTCTCGCGCCGCGCATTAGGCAGTTCGATGCCGATCACGGTGCGCCCGGGGATCGTCGCGACGCGCGCCGAGATCGCCGACATGTTGCGCGCGATATCGTCGGCAAGCTGGATCACCCGGCTCGCCTTGATGCCCGAGGCGGGCTCGAGCTCGTACATCGTCACCACCGGGCCGGGCCGGATATTGATGATCGATCCCTTGACGTGGAAATCGTCGAGCACCGATTCGAGCAGCCGCGCATTGCGCTCGAGCGCTGCCTTGTCGACCGGTCCGCCCGGCGCCGGCGGCGCCGGCTTGAGCAGGTCGAGCGGCGGCAGCTGCGAATTGTCGCCAAGATCGAACGATGCCTGCTTGGCCTTGGGCTTGGCGACCGAGGCGGCGAGCGAGCGCTCGGCGATCACCGGCCCGGGCCGGGCATCGGGCATGGCGACCGCGCGCGGCACGGGCGGCTTGCGCGCGGGTTCGGCAGGCAGCACCTCCTGTTCTGGGGTACGCCGCTCGGCCTTTACGGGTTTGAGTTTCGCCGGTTGGGGTCGGCTTTGCCGATCGCCCATGTCGATCACGAAGCTCGACGCCCAGACGCCGATGCCGGCCAGACCGATCAGGAGCCCGACACCGCGTGTCGTCCAGCGGATCGCGACAGGATCGCCGATGAAAGCGATTGCCCAATCGAGCAGGTCGGCGAGCGCGATGCCGACCACGCCGCCATAGCCGGCGGGCAGGCCGCGTATCGCCGAACTGGAGATCAGCGCAAAGGTCGTGCCGATCAGCGCGATGCCGGCGATCGAGGCGGCCAGCATCAGTCGCCAGCGTCCCACCGGAATATCGCGCCACAGCCGCAACGCGATCATGATCGAGATCGGCAATATCAGCAGGATCGCCGGGCCGAACAGCAGGAAGCAGATATCGGCGATCCACGCGCCGGGCTCGCCCAGCCAGTTCTCGGCGGGCCCGCCCGAAGCGGTGTTGAGCGACGGATCGCCCGAATGATAGGTGGCGAGCGCGATCAGCATCAGGATCGCGCCGATCATGATCGCGATCGCGCCGATCAGCGCCCCGCTGCGTGCTGCGCCCGCCTTCATCGTCTCGCGCCACAGGGGCGTCTGCGCCCGGCTCGCCATCGTATCGGTCCTCAAGATGTTCGCTGTCTGTGCTCGCGAATCATCGTCCTTGCTGAGTCCGGCGTCAAGGCGGGGCGCATTGGCAGCCCCTCCGCCGCGCGCTAGAGCGAGGGCATGGACCAAGCAGATGTCATCATCCTCGGCGGCGGCCTTGTCGGCAGCGCGCTGGCCGTGGCGCTCGACGCGCATGGGCTGACCGCGATCGTTATCGACATCGCTGACCCGGACGTGATCCTTGCCGCCGGCTTTGACGGCCGCGCCTCGGCGATCGCAAGCGCGCCCTATCGGATGCTGGAGACGATCGGCGTCGTTGACCGGCTCGCCGGGCTCGGTTGCCCGATCGAGGGCATCCGGGTGAGCGATGGACTGGAGCCCGGTGCGCTCGATTTCGAGCCCGATGCCGAGAGCAGCGCGCTTGGCCATATGTTCGAGAATCGCCAGCTTCGCCGTGCCCTGCTTGAGGCGGCTGAAGCAGCGCCCGGCGTCGATGTGCGGATGAAGACGCGCGCGGTGTCGGTCGAGCGCGGCGAGCATGGCGTGGTGGCGACGCTCGATTCGGGCGCGACGATCCGGGCACCGCTGCTGATCGCGGCCGAAGGACGCAACTCGCCGACGCGCGACGCCGCCGGCCTGAAGGTCGCGCGCTGGAGCTATGATCACGCCGCGCTGGTGACCTCGCTCGTGCACGAGCATAGCCACCAGAATATCGCCTATGAGATTTTCTATCCCACGGGCCCGTTCGCGATCCTGCCGCTCAACGATGATGCGCAGGGCCTGCACCGCTCGGCGATCGTCTGGTCGGTGCGGCGTGACGAAGCACCGGGGATGCTCAAGCTTTCCGATCGCGGCTTCCTGGCCGAGGCGGAGAAACGGATGGGCGGCTTTCTCGGCCGGCTCGGCCCGCTGGGCGGGCGGTGGAGCTATCCGCTTGGCTTCCACCATGCCGCGACGATCACGGCGAACCGGCTCGCCCTGGTGGGGGACGCAGCGCATGGCATCCATCCGATCGCGGGCCAGGGCGTCAATGTCGGCTTCCGCGATGTCGCCACCCTGGTCGAGGTGCTGGTCGACGGCAAACGCCTCGGCCTCGATCTCGGCGATCCCCAACTCCTCGCCCGATATGAGCGCTGGCGCAGCCTCGACACCTTCATGGTCGCGGCCGCGACTGATGGCCTGACACGACTGTTCGGCATCCCCGGCCGCACTGCCTCGGCCGTACGCCGTTTTGGCCTATCAGCGGTGCAGAAACTGCCGCCATTGAAGGACCGCTTTATGGCCGAAGCTCGGGGCGAAAGCGGCGAGGTGCCCAAACTGCTGCAGGGGCTTACGGTTTAGGGCAGTCAATCCTCCGGCAGGTGCTCGACCTCGCAGGCTGGAGTATCGAAGAGAAAATTGCGGCTGCCATCCAGCATATCGGGCGTGTTGGTCCACCACCATGCCGCCGCCTGTGAGGAATGAGCTTCCAGTATATCCACCGCAGTCCTTGCGTTCACAACATAGCCGCTGAGTGTCATCGGGTTCCCGAATAGCCACTGAACGAACCGTCTGAGGAACGAACGCTGGTCGCTGAGGACCCCCACGCATTCCGCGGTCCGAGGGCCCGGGCATAGCAGCGGTATTTCCAGACCGATCCAGGCATCCCGCACCCATTCCGGAGCCTCGCCGATCGGCCGGGCGACAATGCGCACCGTTGGAGGTGCCTCGTTCATTGCAGCGTCACCGATTCCTCGCCGTCATGCCGGCCGAAGAACTGCATCAGCTGGATGATCAGCTCGGCACGATCCTCGATACCGTTGGCTTCGAGCAAGGCCTGTTTCGCCGCAACGTCGAACGGCGCGATCTGGGCGATGCCGTTGACCAGCGCCTCGTCATCGAGCCGGTTCACCGCTTCCCAGTCGACGGCATAGCCCTGTGCATCAGCGAAGCGCCGCGATTCCAATTCGAGCGACGAACGGCGTGACAGCGACAGGATCTCGGGTTCGTCGGACACCGGCAGCAATTCCGCCTCGACCTGGCGGAAGGCAGTGGTCACGTCGAGCTCGCGCAGGATGCGGAACAGCGCAATGCCTTCCAGCACGAGATTGTAGCGGCCGTCCTCGCTCGTCTCGAACTCGGCGATGCGGCCGACACAGCCGATCGTGAACAGGGCCGGTGCCTCGCCCGGCGCCAGCGGGCCCGGCCGCGGCTGGATCATGCCGATGCGCCGGTCGCGCGCCATCGAATCGGAGATCATCGCGCGGTAGCGCGGCTCGAAGATGTGCAGCGGCAGATGCATGCCCGGAAACAGCAGCGCGCCGGCCAGCGGAAACACCGAAAGCCGGGTCGTTTTCGGCGCGGTGGTTTCCGGCGCGTCGGTCATCCGAACAGGATAGCCGATAATCGGCGCCGTTGCGCGGAAACCCAGGGGTCTTCGAGCCCGACAACGTCGAACAGCTTGAGCAATTGCTGCCGCGCGGCGCCCTCGTTCCAGTCGCGGTCGGCGGCGATGATGCCGAGCAGCGAATCGGCCGCCGCATCGCGGTCGCCCGCCGCCATCTGGCCGCCGGCCAGCTCGAAGCGCTTGGCGAGATTGTCCGGATTGGCGGCGACCTCGGCGGCCAGGCCGGCAAGATCATCGACCGGCCGGGCCTCTTTCGCCAGCGCGAGCGCCGATTTCGCACGCTCGATCTCGGGGAGTTTGGCCAGGTCCTCGGGTAGCGCCGCGATTGCGGCATCGGCTTCATCGACTCGATTCGCCGCGACCAGAGCCCGCAGCCGGCCCGAAAGCACCGCGGGATGATCAGGCGCGATCTCGCTGAGCTGGTCGAAGATGCCCAGCGCGCGTTCGCCGTCCCCTTCGGCAAGGACTTCCTCGCCCATCGCGATCAACGGTTCGAGCTCGGCCTCGGCCTGCGCCGCCTCGCTCTCGACCGGCAGCTGCTTCAGGATCTGGTCGAGCATCGCCTTCAGCTGCGTCTCGGTCCGAGCGCTGGTCAGGTCGGCGACCAATTGCCCCTGGAACATCGCATAGACGGTCGGGATCGACTTGATCTGGAATTGCGCGGCGATGAACTGGTTCTTGTCGGTATCGATCTTCGCAAGCACCACGCCCTTGTCGGCATAATCGGCGGCGACCTTTTCGAGCACCGGCGTCAGCGCCTTGCACGGCCCGCACCATTCAGCCCAGAAATCGATGATGACCAGGGCATTCATCGACGGCTCGACGACGTCGCGGCGGAACGCTTCGACGGCTTCACGTTCAGTGGCGGTCATTCCAAGGCTGGCCAAGTCTCACTCCCAAGTGTCACGGATCAAAGTTGCGACGTTCGCGCCTTATGTGGGCGCTCATGGCTTCACGCCAACCCTTTTCGTCGGGGATGCATCGGCCCCGGCTCTGTCGCGAATCCATATTATTGGCCGTCGGATTGCTGGCGCGACTGCGGTTCTCCCGCTAAATCGTCGGAAACCGGGGGTAATATCGTGATTGCACATTCGTTGATCGGTGCCGGCTTCGCACTGGCGCTTGGCTGCGCCGGGGTCGCGTTCGCCGAGGAAAAGCCGGCGGCCGACGCCATTCCGGTGCGCCGCACCGTCGTGGCGGATCCGGCCATCCGCGCCGGCACGCTGCCGAACGGGATGCGCTATTTCATCATGCAGGCCGCTGCCCCGGCCAAGGGGCTCTCGCTGCGGCTGGGCATGGATATCGGCAGCTTCGAGGAAAGCGACAGCGAGCGCGGCTATGCTCATCTGATCGAACATATGGCGTTCCGCGCCACCCGCTCCGCGCCGGATGGTGGCCTCGATCGCCGTTTCGCGCCGCTCGGCGTCGCGTTCGGCCGGGATCAGAATGCCGCGACGATGATGTTCACGACAACCTACAAGCTCGATTTCGCCACTGCTGACGAACACGGCATGGACGAAGGCTTCAAATGGCTGCGCGACGTTGCCGATGGGGTCGTTTTTCCCGGCACCGCGGTCATGAGCGAACGCGGCGTGGTGCTGGCGGAGAAACAGGCGCGCGAGAGCCCTGAGGCGCTGCTTGGCGAAGCGGTGGAGCGCTTCCATACGCCGGGCCTGCGCTCGATCGATCGCAACCCGGTCGGTACGCCCGAGGCGCTTGGTGCCGCCACGCCCGAGAGTTTGCGGTCCTTTTACGAGCACTGGTACCGGCCGGAGAATGCCGTGCTGGTGGTGGTCGGCGATCAGCCGGTCGATGCGCTCGAGGCTCGCATAAGGGACGGCTTTTCGAGCTGGCGCGGCAAGGGCGAGCGGCCTGCCCAGCCGCCTTATGGCACGATCGCACGCGATCGCGGCCTCGACACCTTCTCGACCGGCGCCCCCGCCTTGCCCAACCTCATATCGGCGTGCCGGATACAGCCCGCGCTGCCGCGCGACATCAGCGAGATCGACCGGACCACGAAGGAAGTCCGCGAGGGCATCTGGCGGGGCATCATCGGCGAACGCTTCCAGACGCTGGTCAATGCCGGCAACAGCGGCCTGGTCGGCGCGGCGATGATGAACGACGACGAGCGGGATCATTCGGGCACCTGTCTGATCGCCGTGCCCCTGGGCGGCAATTGGGAAAAGGCGCTCGGCGTCATCCAGGCCGAGCTTCGCCGCTTCGCCAAGGACGGACCGACCGAGCATGAGCTCGAGACGCAGATCGAGGCCGGCCGCGCCGTGTTGCGCGGCGCGATCTCGGTTGCCGATGGACGTACCGCGCCGACCCGCGCCGACACGATACTCGACCGGGCGCTCGATCGCCGCCCGACGCCCTCGCCGCGCGAGGCGATGCACGCCTATGACGTCGCGGTCGAGGATCTCGATCCGGCCGCGGTGAAGGCAAGCTTCAACGCCGTCTGGTCCGGCTCCGGACCGCTGGTCTCGCTCGTCATGCCGAAACAGGTCGATGCCGCCGCCTTGCGTGCCGCCTGGGTGAAAGGCGATAGCGGGGCCGCGCTGGCCGCGTTCAGCGATCGCAAGACCCTGCCCTGGGACTATAAGGATTTCGGAACGCCCACGGCCGTGGTCTGGCGCGAGGAGATCAAGGATCCGGGGTTTGTCCGCCTCCATTTCGGCAATGGCGTTATCCTGAACTTCAAGCAAACGGCGCTCGAGAAGAACAGCGTCGAGGTCAGGGCCCAGTTCGGTGCCGGTCGCCGCGAAATCCCCAACGGCGATCTGATGGCGGCGCAGCTCGCCACCGGCTTGCTGGCAGCGGGCGGGCTCGGGCGTCTGACCGCGGCGGATATGGGTGCAAGCCTTGCGGGCGAGACCTGGGCCTTCAAACTCGGGCTCGGCAACGAAGCCTTCGATCTGACGAGCTCGACCACCCAGGCAAGCCTCGAAATCCAGTTGCAGGTGTTCGCCGCCTTCATGAGCGATCCGGGTTTCCGTCCGTCGATCGACGAGCGTCTTCCCGACGCGATCGAGATCATGTCGCGGGTGTACAACAGCAACCCCGCCGCGGCGCTTTCCGAAGCCTTTCTCGGCGCGGTGGATCCCGTGGATCCGGAGCGCATGCCGCCCCGCGCCGCGATGGATGCGTGGCGCAGCGCGGATTTCGCGCGCCTGTTGAAGCCGGCGCTGACCACGGCGCCAATCGAGCTGACGATCGCCGGCGATGTCGACGAAGCGACCGCCATCCGGCTGGTGTCGCGCACGCTGGGTGCGCTGCCGGCGCGGCCGGCACGGGACGGCGCCCGTGCCGACGCACATTTTCTCCGGATTCCCGATCAGGGATTCCCGGTGATCCGGAAGACCTATCAGGGCCCGGCCGACCGTGCGGCTGCCCAGCTGATCTGGCCGCTCTATGTCGCCAACGCCTCGCGCCGGGCGGAGGAATATGCGCTGAAGCTGACCGCCGCCATCTTTGATACCGAACTGCGGCAGCGCATCCGTACTGAACTCGGCAAGAGCTACGCGCCACAGGTGGCGACGCAGACGCCGGACGACGCCGATCAGGGGATTCTCGTCGCCCAGATGGAGGGCAATCCCGCCGATGTGGAGCAGCTCGTCACCGAGGCGCAGGCGGTGGCACGCAAGATCGCTGCCGGCGGGATAACCGCCGACGAGCTCGAAGCGGCGCGGCGGCCGATCCTGGCCGAGATCACGGCGCTTCGCGGCAGGAATCTCTGGTGGGCGGCCGCAATGGACGGCTCGGCCCGGAACCCGGGGATCACCGAAGAGGCGATCGGGATGGTGCCGCTCATGTCGTCGATCACCCTCGACCAGGTGAAGGCCGTAGCGGCGAAGTGGCTCACCCGGTCCCCCATTGTGACGATCGTCACACCAGCTTCGGGATCAGGCGCCGGCGGCGGCACCGCACCGACGACCACGCTGCACAAGGGGAGCGGGAAATGAGGCAATCGACCCTGCCGATGCTGGCGATCGCGCTTGCCATGGCGGTCGCGGCCCCGACTGCCGCCATCGCGGCCGGCGCCGATGCTCCGGCGCTGATCGTTCAGGCAAAAGCGCAGCTCGATGCTGACCCGAAAGCGGCGCTGCGCGATGCCGAAAAGGCGCTTCGCCTCGATCCGTCGGTCAAGGGCGGGCAATTGCTGCGCGCCCAGGCACTGGCGGCGCTCGGGCGCGATGCGGAGGCCGGTGTGGCCTATCGTGCTGTGCTTGCAGCCGATCCTGCCGAGCGATCCGCATCCCTGGGCCTGGCGCGGATCGAGCGGCGTATTGGCGACCCGCATGCGGCGCTTGCGATCCTCGATACGCTGGTGGGCACAGGCGACGATGGCGAGGCCCGGTTCGAGCGGGCCCTGACCTACAACAAGCTCAAATTGCCGGACAAGGCGATCGCCGATTACACCAGCCTGATCGCGGCCAAGCCGTCGGCATCAGCGCTCTATAATCGCGGCTGGCTTCTCGCCGAGCGCGACGACTATGCCAGGGCGCTGGCGGATTTCGATCAGGCTCACGCGCTCGATCCGAAGGATATCGACACGATGAATTCGATCGGCGACATGCTGATCGATCTCGACCGCTATGACGAAGCACTGGCGCGCTACACCGCGGCGCTCGCGATCGATGCTCGCAGCAGCAGTGCGCTGCGCGGTCGCGCTGACGCCTTGTACGATCTCAAGCGCTGGCAGGAGGCGGCTGCGGCCTATCAGGCCCGTGCCCGGCTGCCCGATCCCGACAATGCGCTGGTGATGGCGGCACAGGCGTTCGACAAGGCCGGCGATGCCAGGGCAGCGATGGCAAGCTATGATCGCGCCATCCACACCGACCCGCGCTCGACCGATGCGCTTTCCGGCCGCGCCGACCTGTTCGACGCCCGGGGAGACTGGGCGAAGGCCGTGGCGGATTATGGCCGGGCGATCGCCATCGCGCCGGAGAATGCCGATCTGCGAGTCCAGCGCTCCTTTGTCTTCCGGCATTGGAGCAAACCGGCATTGGCCTTGGCCGATATCGAGGCGGCCCTGAGGATCGATCCGAAATCCTCCTACGCGCTGAATGCGCTTGGCCTCCTTCACGCTGCAGCGGAGGATTATGACGCAGCGATCGCCGCCTATGACAGGGCGCTTGCCGCGGACCCCAAGATGGAAGGCGCCTATTATAATCGCGGCAATGCCTATTCGGACCAGGGCCATCAGGATCGCGCGATTCGCGACTATGACGCGTCGCTCAGGCTGTCGCCGCGCGATCCGATGACATTGACCGCCAAGGGCGAGGCCTATCGCCAGATCGACGATTATCCGCGGGCGATCGAGGAATTCGATGCGGCCATTGCTGCCGACCCCGATCATGCCCTGGCCTATTGGCGCCGCGCTCTGTCCCTCGACGCGCTCGACGACAAGGCCGCCGCCGCAGTCGATCGCGCTCATGCGCTGAAGCTTGATCCGAGTCTGGCCGACCCTTGAGACCAGCGTTCTTCGCCGGGGAGGGAGACAGGGCTTGCCGGGTGCAAAAGCCGATGCTAGAGGCCGCCCCCTTACCCGCCCGGTCGACCTGACCGGCGCAGGCGCCAGAGCGGGCGTAGCTCAGGGGTAGAGCACAACCTTGCCAAGGTTGGGGTCGAGGGTTCGAATCCCTTCGCCCGCTCCAGTTTTCAAAGCACTTGGCTTTGGGCTGGCTGCCGCAGCGGAGCGGACTTGCACCACGCACGCAGCTTCCGGGGCAAATCCAGATTCAGTGGCGCAGTCTTACCCGACAAAGGGAGCGATTCGCTGGCTGTTCCTGGCTGATATTCGGCAAATTTTTTGCTGGCTGTTACGTTTGAGCCAGAACCGGAATTTGCGACAGGATTCCAGCCATTTGCGGGGTGGCTGGCTGTTATCGAATAACAGCCAGGAACAGCCAGCATAACAGCGAGCAATGCTGGCTGTTCCGCAGAATAACAGCCAGCGCCGATCGTATAGAAATCAACGGGGAGAAAGAGCGGGACGGTGCCCAAGGAGCATGTCCGTCCGATCTTGTGATCCCATGTTCCACTGGCATGTTGAATCGGGGCGCCAGGCCCGCGGCTGGATGGCGATTCGTTCTAGAAGCCGAAACCCTGCTGGGCCGGTGCCGAGGGCGACAGATCGACACCCTCGATCGCCAGCATCCTCAGCTTGGACGTCGATCCACCGGGCGCGGAGAAGCCGCCGACCTTGCCGCCGGCCGCCAGGACACGGTGGCACGGGATGATGAGGGGTATCGGGTTCGAGGCCATCGCCTGGCCCACGTCCCGTGCCGCTTCCGGCCCGGCGCCGAGCTCTCTGGCCACGGCGCCATAGGTCGTGGTCTGGCCCCAGCCGAGTCGCCGCACCGCCGCGTAGACCTGCACGAAAAAGGGCGATTGCGTCCCGAGATCGACCGGTGCGCCGGAGAAATCCATTTTCTCGCCATCGAAATAGCGGCGCGCCGCTGCAATGGCCTCGGCGATTTCGGGCGGCGGATCGCCGGGAAGCGCATTTGGCAGAGGGCGCAGCACAGCGCGCTCAGCCGCTTCGGAGGAGGACGCGGGCAGCCGGAAATTGACGATGGCGCCGGCGCGCCAGGCAATCGCGGCGACGCCATGCGCGGTTTCGAAAAGCCTGTAGCGGGGCACCAGCCATCCTCTCCTGCGCGTCCCGACAAATTCGGGATCCGGAACACGCTTGGCAAGCCCTGGCAGGTCAGCGCCGCCCTTTCGGGGGAATCTTACGCTGCGGCTGCTCGCGTGACGAAGTCAGCCGTCGTCACCTCGAGCCGGGCGAGCTTGTCGTCGACGGCGCGGAAACCCGATTCGAGGCGATCGATATCCGAGGTGATCGTCTCGGTGTCGATCCGGATCGAGGCGATCGTGTCGGACATCGAATCGGCGGTCAGCGCAGTCTCGTCAACGGCGGCGGTGATCATGTTGACGGTCAGCGCCTGCGCTTCCATCGCCTCGCGGATGCGCTGGGCCGAGACCTGCACCTCGCCGACGATATCGCGGATCGTGCCGTTGACGTCGAGCGTCTCGCGGCTGGCGGACTGGATCGCGGCGATCTTGCCGGCGATGTCGTCGGTCGCGCGCGCGGTTTGCGAGGCGAGGCTCTTCACTTCCTGCGCGACGACCGCGAAGCCGCGGCCGGCATCGCCGGCCCGGGCCGCCTCGATCGTGGCGTTGAGCGCGAGCAGATTGGTCTGCCCGGCGATATCGCGAATCAGGTCCAGGATCGATTCGATCGCCTGGGCATGGCCGGAAAGCGCGACCGAGACAGCCACTGCCTGAGCCGACTGGTCGGCGGCCCGCACCGCGACGCCGGTGGCGACTTCCACTTCGCTGCGCGCCGCCTCGATCGCACGGATCAGGCCGGCCGCGGTCTGTGCCGCCTCGCGCATCGCGACCGCGGATTGTTCGGCGGCGGCGGCCACTTCGGACGTCTTGCTCATCATGCCGCGCGCTGCGGTCGAAGCCTGTGCGGTCTGATCGCGCAGCACGGACGAATCGGCCAGCGTCGATCCCAGCATTGATGCGACCTGGTCGCGAAACACGACGCCGTCGCTGCCGCGCTTGCTCGCCGAAACGAGTTTGAGGCGCTCGGTGACTTCAGCGCACAGCACTTCAAGCTCGATACAGGCGAGGTTGCGCAGCGTCCGCTCGGCCTTGCGCAGGGTTTCGGGATCGTCAGCGAATTTCTTGGTGAGCACATCGAGCATCGCATCGCCCATCGTGGTCACAGCGACGACGACGACGGTGGTGGACAGCTGACGGTCGACGATCTGGGATGCCCAGCTGGCGAGATTGCTGATCCATTGCGCATCGACAGGTCCGCGCAGTTTCGTACGCTGCTGATCCGCGAAGCGCGCGGCCACGGCGGTGAGCTCCGCCTGATTGCCCTGCTTTCCGGAGCTGTTGTTCTTCGCCCAGCGATTCGTCGCCGCCTTGACGAGATCCTCGCCGCAGCGGTCCCACAGGTCACGGAGGTCGCGGCTGAACACGCCCTTCGCGTCGTAGATCTCGACTCGCTCCTGGATCTCCGCCGCGCTGAGCGCGATATCAGGAGCGCCCTGCTGGGCTGAAGCAGCTTCGGTCATTAATGGCACCCCTCCGGATTCTCGTTCGAGGCGAGTCTATCTCCGTTTGGTAAACGAACCATTGTGCGTGCCCCGGCGCCTGCGGAGCCGCGAAAATCACTACCGTTCCAGCATCGGCATGAACCTTGTATCCACAGCGCGGCACCAACGGGCATCGGATATGGAACGCATCGATTGAACGAACCGGGCACCGCGACAGGACGGGCGTCGGGGCCGGACCGGTCCAGCGGCGGCGAGGATCTGCGCCTGTTCGCTCTGGTGCGCGCCGGTGATGTCCAGGCTTTCGAGGAGCTCTATCGGATCTACCACCCCCGGCTGGCGCGTTTCCTGCTCAAATTTGCCCGGCGTCCGCAGATCATCGAGGAGGTGTTGAACGACAGCATGATGGTGGTCTGGGAGCGCGCTGACAGCTTCAACGGTGCCAGCAAGCTCTCGACTTGGATCTTCGGCATCGCCTATCGCAAGGCAATGAAGGCGATCAACCGGCAGGACGAGCCGGTCGAGGACCGGGATGCCGAAGACCGCATGTCGCTCGATGCGAGCCCCGAGGATCAGCTGGGCGCGCATAAAAGGCAGCTCCTGCTGAGGAGCGCGATGGAGGAGCTTTCGCCGGACCACCGCGCCGTGCTCGAGCTCACTTATTATCAGGAAATGGGCTACCGCGAGATCGCCCAGATCATGAGTTGTCCGGTCGATACGGTGAAGACACGGATGTTTCACGCAAGACGCCATCTGAAACGCCGGTTGGGGGGCGAGCTTGCGGATTGGGTATAGGACGAAGATCATGGGTCATATCATTCAGCTGCATGACGATCCGCACGGCGCGGCGCAGAGCCTGCTGCCCTGGTACGTCAACGGCACGCTCGATCCGGCCGAGGCGGAACTGGTCGAGGCGCATCTTGCGGCGTGCGCTGATTGCCGGGCGGATCTTGCCGCGGAGCGCGCACTCGGCGGGCAGGTTGCCGCCATGTCGATGGATGTCGAGCATGGCTGGGCAGTGATGCGCGACAGGATGGAGGCCGCGCCGCAGCGCCGCGCCCTGTCGCCGGTCCGTTTCCTGCGGCGGCCGGTCGCGATCGGCTGGGCGGTGGCGGGCCAGCTCGCCGCCGCGGCGCTGATCGTCGCCCTGGTGCTGCCCGGACACCCGGCGTCGACCAGCGCGCCTTACCATGCGCTCGGATCAGCGCCTGTTGCCGAACCCGGCAATCTCGTCATCCAGTTCACACCCGACACAAGCGAGCGCGCCATGCGCGCTGCGTTCATGCGGGCGGATTCGCGCGTGGTCGACGGGCCGACGGCGAGCGGCGCCTATGTGCTCCGCGTCGATGCGGGCAAGCGGACCGCCGCCCTGAAGCAGCTCCGTGCCACGCCGGGGATCGTCCTCGCCGAACCGATCGACCGCGGCGACACCCCGTGAAACTTTGGCCATGATCTTGGGCCGCGCCCTGCTTGCCCTGTTCGTCGCGCTCGCCCTGCTGATCCCGACCGTGCCGGTTCGGGCCCAGGCGGGCGCGCCGGTCGCCGACCGCGAGATCCTGGTGATGCTGCGCCTTGCGCCGCCGCATTACCGGCCGAACTCGGGCTATAGCGGCGATTATGGCGATGGCGCCGCACGCACCGCGCGCCGGCGAATCGCACTCGGAATTGCGCATCGCAACGGGTTCGAGCTGATCGACGGCTGGCCGATGCCGCTGGTCGGCGTCGACTGCTATGTCATGCGCATACCGGCCAACGTCACGATCGAGACCGCGATCGCGCGGGTGTCGAAAGACCCGTCGGTCGTGTGGTCAGAGCAGATGAGCGTGTTCAGGACCGACGGCGCGGTGCATTCCCGCGGCTTCTGAACGGTTAGCCGCCGATGGGCGCTGGCTCGGCGCAGGCCTCGACCATGTGCCGCAGATGCTGGTCGGTAGCGGCTTGCGGGCCTTCGAGCTGCGCCTCGGTGGTGCGGACATCGGCGCCGCGCTCGAGCAGCAGATGGACCGGGCAGCGCATCGCGATCTCCATCAGCCGGCGCCGCTGTGCGCTGTCGAGCGCGCCGGCGATCTCGATCTCCCGCTCGAACACGTCGCGGGCCTGCAGCGTGCCGCGGACATGGTGGACCCGCGCCTTCACATGCGCGAGCGGCCACCCCTTGCGCTCGGCATAGAGGCGGACAGTCATCACCGTGCAGGCGCCGAGCGCAGCGCAGATCAGGTCATAGGGATTGGGGCCCGACCCGAGACCGCCGAAGGCCTGCGGCTCATCGACCAGGAAGCTGGTCGCGCCGGCATGGACCTCGACCTGATAGCGGCCCGCGCCGGTCTCCTCGACCAGGATGATCTCGGGGTGGATATCGGCGGTCGCGATTGTCTCGGGCATCCCTCGCTCCTCATGCAAACACTGTTCTGCCGTGCGTGACGTCCCTATCGGCCATGGTGCCGGCCCGGTGCAAGCGATCCGTCTCGATCGACAATCCTGAAAGAGCATGGAAGAGCGGCAGGCATGACCTGCTCTTACAAGATGATCGAGTCGCCCGTGGGACTCCTGAAACTCGTCGCCGGCGACGCCGGGCTGGTGGCGATCCTGTGGGAGAAGGATGATCCCGACCGGGTTCGCCTCGGTGCGATGGTCGAAGACCCGGACAATGCGCTTCTCGTCGAGACCGAGCGGCAGCTCAATGCCTATTTCGCGGGCAGGCTGACGGCGTTCACCGTGCCGCTCGATTTCAGGGGCACTGCGTTCCAGCGCAGCGTGTGGGCGGCGTTGCTGACCATCCCGTTCGGCGAGACCCGCAGCTATGCCGAGATCGCCCGGCAGATCGGCCGGCCGACCGCGGTTCGCGCGGTCGGGGCGGCGAACGGCCGCAACCCGATCTCGATCATCGCGCCGTGCCACCGGGTGATCGGATCGAACGGCGCCTTGACCGGCTTTGCCGGCGGGCTCGCGGCGAAGGAGCATCTGCTCGGGCTCGAGCGCGCGGGGGGCTGACCATCCCTCGACAAGCCGGGACCGCATACCCATTTCAGGCGCGATTGGAGAAACACCCCATGACCATCTATCGCAAGACCGACGAAGCTGTCGCTGCGCTCACGCCCGAACAGTATCGCGTCACCCAGCAGAGCGGCACTGAACGGCCCGGCACCGGCCCGCTCCTCAACAACAAGGAGCCGGGCATTTATGTCGATATCGTCTCGGGCGAACCTTTGTTCGCTTCGTCCGATAAGTTCGATTCGGGCTGCGGCTGGCCGAGCTTCACCAAGCCGATCGAGCCGGCGAATGTCAGCGAGCTGACCGACACGACTTATGGCATGGTCCGCACCGAGGTGCGCTCGGCGCATGGCGACAGCCATCTCGGCCATGTCTTCGACGACGGGCCGCGCGATCGCGGCGGCCTGCGCTATTGCATCAACTCGGCGTCGCTGCGCTTCGTCCACCGTGATGATATGGTGGCGCAGGGCTATGGCGCCTATCTCGACCAGATGGAGGAAGTGGCATGAGCCAGGAACGCGCAATTCTCGCCGGCGGCTGCTTCTGGGGCATGCAGGATCTGATCCGCAAGCTGCCGGGGGTGGTTTCCACTCGGGTCGGCTATAGCGGCGGCGAGGTGCCGAACGCGACCTATCGTAACCATGGCAACCATGCCGAGGCGATCGAGATCCTCTTCGATACCGACAAGACCGATTACCGGGCGCTGCTGGAATTCTTCTTCCAGATCCACGATCCGACCACACGCAACCGCCAGGGCAATGATGTCGGGGCGAGCTATCGTTCGGCGATCTTCTATACCGGCCCTGCCCAGAAGGCGGTGGCGGAGGACACGATCGCTGATGTCGAGGCCTCGGGTCTGTGGCCCGGCAAGGTGTTGACCGAGGTGACGCCGGCGGGCGATTTCTGGGAGGCCGAGCCGGAGCACCAGGATTATCTGGAGCGGCTGCCCAACGGCTATACCTGTCATTTCGTCCGCCCCGGCTGGAAATTGCCGCACCGGGCGGCGGCGCAGGCCTAAAGTCGCGCCCGGACTGACGCGCGCAGCGCCGGCAGCAGATCGCTCTCGAACCAGGGATTGCGCCTCTGCCAGCCGACGCTGCGCCAGGACGGATGGGGCAGCGGGGTGACTGACGGCCCGAACGCCGCGAAGTCCCGCACCCTTTCCGTCAGGGTCCCCTTTCGGGGGAGATAATATGCCTGGGCGTAAAGCCCGACGAGCAGGGTGAGGCGGTCCTTCGGCAGCAGCGCCAGGATGCGCTCGTGCCAGAGCGGCGCGCATTCGGGGCGGGGCGGCAGATCGCCGCTCGCGCCCTTGCCCGGATAGCAGAAGCCCATCGGCACCAGTGCGACCCTGGCCGGATCGTAGAATTCCTCCTTCGAGATCCCGGTCCAGTCCCGCAAACGGTCGCCGCTGTCGTCGTTCCACGGGATTCCGCTGAGATGGACCCTGGTGCCGGGCGCCTGGCCGATGATCAGGATGCGCGCGGTTGCGCTGAACTGGACGATCGGGCGCGGGCCCATCGGCAGGAAGGGCGCGCAGACGGTGCAGGCGCGCACTTGGTCGAGAAGGGTGGGCGCGGCGTCGGCCATGCTCATGCTTCTCGCATTCGGCCGCTCCGGAATCAACGCGCCCTCCGGCAACGGCATCGGGGCTCCTGCGTTGACGCCGCATGCCTTCGAGCGTCATCCGGTCCTTCGACTATGATCCCGAGGAACACCGCCTCGACATCGAGTTCGTGAGCGGCCGGCGTTACTCCTATCTCGATGTGCCCATAGAGGAGGTCGCGGCGATGCAGCGGGCCACCTCGAGGGGCGGTTTCTTCAACCGCCGGATCCGCGACCGCTACGACTATGTCGAGCACGCCTGAGCGGCGTCATACCACCGGATGCAGATATTGGTGGACCGCGGAGACCACCACCGAGCCCTCGCCGACCCCGGAAGCGACGCGCTTCACCGAGCCCGAGCGGACATCGCCGATGGCAAAGATGCCGGGCTTGCTCGTCGCATAGCCCGAGGTGGCGCCGGGCGCATCGATGCCGGTATGGACGAAGCCCTTGGCGTCGAGCGCGAGGCAGCCGTCGAGCCAGTCGGTATTGGGCTCGGCGCCGATCATCACGAACATGTTGCCGATGGGGTGGCGCTGCTCGGCACCGGTCTTCACATTGGTCCAGGTGACGTGGCGCAGATAGGAATCGCCTTCGAGCCCGGTGACATTGCTGTGGGTGTGCAGGGTGATCTGCGCTGACGAGGTGATCCGCTGGACGAGATAGTCCGACATGGTCGCGGCGAGGCCCTGTGACCGGACGAGGATATGGACGTGGCGCGCGGTGCGCGACAGGAACACAGCGGCCTGGCCAGCCGAATTGCCGCCGCCGACCACCAGCACTTCCTCGCCATTGCACAGATTGGCCTCCATCGCGGTCGCCGCATAATGGATGCCCTGGCCTTCGAACGTCGCATAATCCGGCACGTCGAGCTTGCGGTAGCGCGCGCCACTGGCGACGATCACCGCCCGGGCCGAAACGCGCTGGCCATCCTCGAGGGTGACGACATAGGGCTCGGCACCGCAATCGAGCGAGACGGCCGGACGGGCAAGCGCCAGGCGGGCGCCGAATTTCTGCGCCTGCACCTGGGCACGGCCGGCCAAGGCCTGGCCCGAGATGCCGGTGGGGAAGCCGAGATAATTCTCGATCTTCGAACTTGTCCCGGCCTGGCCGCCCGGCGCCATGCCCTCGATCACGATCGTGTCGAGGCCTTCGGAGGCGGCATAGACCGCCGCCGCAAGCCCGGCCGGCCCGGCGCCGACCACGACGACGTCATGCACGCGATTGGGATCGAGCGTCTCAGTCAGCCCGAGCGCATCGGCGAGCTCGGCGGTCGAGGGATTGCGCAGCACCTGCTCGCCGGTCGCGATCACCACCGGCAATTGATCGGGGGTGATCGCGAAGCAATCGAGAAAGCCGCCGGCATCGGGATCCGCATCGATGTCGAGCAGGCGGTGGGGATAGGCATTGCGTTCGAGGAAACGCTCCATGCGGAGCGTATCGGCGGCGTGGCCCGATCCGATCAGGGTGACGCCGCCATGGCTGTGGCGGATCAGCCCGACCCGGCGCAGGATGAAGGCGCGCATGATCAGCTCGCTGATATCGGCCTCGGCCGAGACCATGCGGCGGAAATTGGTGGGGCTGACCCGCAGCACCCGGCTGTCTTCGCCGGCGCGGCCGCTGACAAGGATCGCGCGGCCGTTGAACAGATCGAGCTCGCCGGTGAACTGGCGGGCACGATGGGTGGTGAAGACCGTGGCGACGCCATGCTCGTCGGTGTCGAGCACCTGGATCGAACCCTCCAGGACGACGAAGAAATCGACGCTGCGCTCGCCCCGCGTATAGAGTGCGGTGCCGCGTGCCACCGCTTCCTCGGTGCCATAAGCCATCATCCGCGCCACCATCGCCTCGCTCAGCACGGGGAAGGTCTGGGCTTCGCGTTCGAGCGGGTCGCTCGGGTCGATTGCGGTCCGTTCAGCTGCCATGCGCCACTCCCGAGCGTTTTGCCGCTGCGATGATAGCAGCCCTGCCCCTCTTCGCGAAAGCTGCCTCGATGGGTAGGGTACGCCCATGAGCAAAGGGATGATTCGCGCCGGCATCGGCGGCTGGACCTATGAACCCTGGCGCGGGACCTTCTTTCCCGAAGGCCTCGCCCAGAAGCGCGAGCTTGAATATGCCTCGCGCGCGCTGACCGCGATCGAGGTCAACGGCACCTATTACAGCAGCCAGAAACCGGCGACCTTCGCCGGCTGGGCCAAGACAGCGCCCGAGGGCTTCGTCTTCGCGCTCAAGGCGTCGCGCTTCTGCACCAATCGCAAGATCCTGGCGGAAGCCGGCGATTCGATCGCGAAGTTCGTCGGCCAGGGCATCGTCGAGCTGGGCGACAAGCTCGGGCCGATCCTGTGGCAGTTCATGGCGACCAAGAAGTTCGACGCCGAAGATTTCAGCGCCTTTCTGAAGCTGCTGCCGGCCTCGCAGGACGGGATCGCGCTGCGCCATGCGATCCAGGTGCGGCATGAAAGCTTCGCAGTGCCGGCCTTTGTCGAGATGACGCGGGCGGCCGGGGTTGCGATCGTCTATGCCGATTCGGCCAGCTATCCCGCGATCGCCGATGTGACGGGCGATTTCGTCTATGCCCGGCTCGAAAACGGAGTCGAGGAGGAGCCGGCCGGCTATGCCCCAGCCGAACTCGACCGCTGGACGGCGGCGGCCAGGGTCTGGGCTGAGGGCGGCCAGCCCGAGGGCCTGCCCTATGCCCATCAAACGCCGCCCGCGAAGACGCCGCGCGACACCTTCGTCTTCTTCATCAACGGCGCCAAGGTGCGGGCGCCGGCCGGGGCGATGGCGTTGATCGAGCGGTTGAAAACGGCCTGATTCGCCCCCGCCGGCGCTGTTCCTGGCGCAGATTTTTTCCGCTGCTGTTATGTAGGATTTTCGGCTGGAATTTCCGACGGTTTCTCAGCGGGTTGAGGGGCATCTTGCTGTTATCGGATAACAGCGGGAAAATTGGCAATAACAGCAGAGGAACAGCGCGCCGCATGGGGCGCTATTGCCTCGGTATTTTCCGACAATGCGAAAGAGCGGGCGGCATCCGACGATACCGGCGCGCAGGGGTGCTGCAGGGATTCGCGTCGATATTGAATCAACCCATCATCTAAAATTTCGGGCGTTACATCTGATTCGTTCGTGCCGAGTAGCGACCGAGTAGGCACAGCCGTATCGAAGGCGCGTATCGAGGCATTGGTGCGCGCAACACGTGTCCCTCGATACGCCATCTCGACAAGCTCGACGGCTACTCGGGACGAACGGAAGTAGAGCCGATTTAACGCTCGACGCGTCAGTGAGCGGGCGCGGGTGCCGGTACGCTGGCCTGGCCCTGGATCGCGGCTGTCTCGATCGTGTCGAGCGCCTGGCGCGCGCCGATATAGCGCCGGGCGGCGTTGATCCAGCGGCCGCCCTGTGCCGCGCCGGGCATCCGCGCGACTTCCGCCAAAGCTGCTTCGACCTGTCCGTTCTGGAGCATGCGACGGGCACGGGTCAGGCGGTCGGCGGGCAGCGGCGAGGGCGTGTCCGCGCGGTGCAGCACGATAAGATTGCCGAGCTCACGCCGGAAACTGCCGATCCAACCGTCTTTGGTGACGCCGGTCGCAAGCTCGGGGGCGATGACGTCGAGTCCCGCGCGAAGATCCTCGATCGTGACGGGATCGCCGGCCGCCTGGATGATCGTGCCGACCGCCGCGCCCTGATTGGCGCCGAAACGCTCGCGCAGCTGTGCTTCGAGAAAGCCGAGCGGCTGGCCGCGATCGATCTGACGGCGCGCGGCAAAGGCGATCATCAGCCCCTCGGCGCGGGTGGCGAAGCCCGAGGCGACCCGCGCCTCGACGCCGACATTCGCGGTCCGCGCCTCCAGATCGGCGAGCCGGGTCGCGAGATCATTCTCGCGCACCGTCAGCGCGGCAAGATCGATCGCGGGTGCGGTCGTCCCGCCGCCCGGCACGATCACGACCGGGGTCTGCTTGCCGCCGCTTGCGGTCGTGGCCAGCGGCACGGTGACGGTCGCGACCGGCTTGGGCGCGAACCAGCTTGCGTAGAAATGCAGGAGGAGGGCCATCGCGCCGAGCCCGGCAACGAAGGCGATGGCGCCGAGGATCGCGACGTTGCGCCAGCCTGATGCCGGAGCGGACGACCCGACTGCGGCCGGCTTTGGGGGGCGCGGCTCGAGAGGGGCCGATTGGGGAGGGCCCGGCTCGGTGGGCGCCGATGCGATCGGCAGGTCATCGTCCATGTGCGCCTTATCTCCGCCCGGGCGGGGTCGGTCAATCGCGCGCGCTCTCAATCAGGGCTGCCTCGATCAGGGCAATATCGGTCGGGTTGGCGGCGACGGTGATCGTCGCCCAGCCAGGACCGGCCGCGTCCGCCACGGCCGGGCTCAGCGCAGCGATACCGATCGAGGATCGCCGGATCGGCTGGGCATCGACGAGTGCTGCCAGTCGCGTTGCGGCGCGCGCCGAATGGAGCAGGGCGATACTGTCCTGGAGGCGCAGGACCTGGTGAGCCGGGATCGGCACCTCTTCGCTGGCATAGACGGCAATCGCGCGGGTGACGGGGCCGCCGGGTTCGATGGCGCGGTCGCGTCCACCGATATGCAGCACCCGCGAGAAGGTGCGGGCGGTCGCGAGGGCAAGCATGGCGGCTGCGTCGGTATTGCCCGCCGCCATGACGCCAAAGCCAGCGAGGCGCGCGGCTTCGGCTGTTTTTTCGCCGACCGCGAGGACCGGCAGGGGCAGGAGGTCAGCGAGATCAGGGCCGCCGAAACGGACGGCATTGGCGCTGGTCAGCAGCAGCGCATCATGCTCGGCCGGGTCAGGCGGGGTCCAGGCAAGCGGGCGCACCGAGAACAGCGGCAGGCGGATTGCCCGGACTCCGAACGCCTCGATGCGCTCGGCGGTCGCCATATTGCCCGGCTCGGGGCGAAGTACGGCGAGCGGCCGGGTCATGCAGCGAACAGCCGCCGTACTTGAGGCGGCGCGCGCGTCAGCAGATCCGCGGCCAGTGCCTCGGCAATGCGCGGATCGGCGATATCGCCACGGGCTTCTCCTGCGATATGGGCGCTACCGTCTTCTGCAAGCAGCTCGGCGCGGATCGTCACCTGATCGCCGTCGAGCGTCGCCAGGCCTGCGACGGGCGAATGGCAATCCGCCTCGAGCGCGGCGAGCAGGGCGCGTTCGAGCATCACACAGGCAAGGGTCGGGGCGTGGCCAATCGCGGCGAGCCAGTCGAGCATGCGGCCATCCGCCGCGCGCGTCTCGATGCCGACCGCGCCCTGGGCCGGGGCAGGCAGCATGACGTCAGTCGGAATGGCGACGCCGATCTCGCCACGGCCGAGCCGATCGAGCCCTGCCGCGGCGAGCAGCGTGGCATCGACCTCGCCGGCGGCAAGTTTGGCGAGGCGGGTATCGACATTGCCGCGGAACAGCATCGGCTGCAGATCGGGCCGCAGCCGGCGAAGTTGCGCGGCGCGACGCGGCGAGCTGGTGCCGATCCGCGCCCTGTCGGGCAAGGCTTGGATGCTCGCGGCGCCGATCAGCCGGTCGCGGACATCGGCGCGGGGCAATGTCGCCGCGATCCGGATCGTAGCGGGGCGGATCGTCTCGACATCTTTCATCGAATGCACCGCGCAATCGATCTCGCCATCGAGCAGGGCGCGGTCGAGCTCCTTGGTCCACAGCGCCTTGCCGCCGATCTCGGCGAGCGCGCGGTCCTGCACGCGGTCGCCGGTGGTGCGGATCGGCACGATCACGACCTCGTCCTCGGCCCAGCCATGGGTGGCGCACAGGGCGTCACGCACCATATGCGCCTGGACAAGGGCAAGCGGCGAACCACGGGTACCGAGGCGAAGAAGAGGTTGGGCCACGCATTCACTCCGTTCGGGCTGAGCCTGTCGAAGCCCCGCCTTCTGTCCTGCGACACTCGCCGCCGAGCGAGCGCCCCTATCCCTTCTCCCCCTGTGGGAGAAGGTGGCGCGAAGCCCGGATGAGGGGGAGTGAGGTTCGAGACACTCGCGCGTGTCCCCCTCACCCTTCCCATCGCTTCGCGATGGGCCCCTTCCCTCTCCCGCAAGGGGAGAGGGAGAAAGGATGCGTTAGAAGAAAGGACCGCCCTTCGACAAGCTCGGGGCGACCCGTTAGGGGATTGCCGCGATGACATTGATCCTCGGCCTCGAATCAAGCTGTGACGAAACCGCGGCGGCGCTGGTGACGGGCGACCGGCGCGTGCTGGCGCACCGGCTGCTCGGGCAGGAGGCTGAGCATCGGCCCTATGGCGGTGTCGTCCCCGAAATCGCCGCACGGGCGCATGTCGAGGCGCTGATTCCGCTGGTCGAGGGCGCGCTGGCCGATGCCGGCGTCACGCTCGCCGATGTCGATGCGATCGCCGCGACCGCGGGGCCGGGGCTGATCGGTGGCGTCATGGTGGGGCTGGTGACGGGCAAGGCGCTGGCGCATGCGGCGGGCAAGCCGCTGATCGCGGTCAATCATCTCGAAGGCCATGCGCTGTCGCCGCGGCTGTCCGATCCCGATCTCGCCTTCCCCTATCTTTTGCTGCTGGCCTCGGGCGGGCATTGCCAGTTGCTGCTGGTCGAGGGGGTCGATTCCTATCGCCGGCTCGCGACGACGATCGACGATGCGGCGGGCGAGGCGTTCGACAAGACCGCCAAGCTGCTTGGCCTCGGCTTTCCCGGCGGGCCGGCCGTCGAGCGTGCGGCCGCGCTGGGGAATCCCGGGGCCGTGCCATTGCCGCGACCGCTCAAGGGTTCGGACGAGCCGCATTTCTCCTTTGCCGGGCTGAAGAGCGCGGTCGCCCGCGCGCGCGATGCAGGAAGCTGGTCGGCCGAGGATATCGCCGCCTCGTTCCAGGCTGCGGTGGTCGATTGCCTGATCGATCGCACGGAACGGGCGCTGGCGCGTGCCGATGGCGCGACGGCTTTGGTCGTCGCCGGTGGCGTGGCGGCGAACAAGGCAGTGCGTGGTGCGCTGCAGGCTCTGGCCGACGCCAATGGCCTCCGCTTCGTCGCGCCGCCTTTGTGGCTGTGCACCGACAATGCCGCAATGATCGGCTGGGCTGGCGCCGAGCGCTTCGCCGCCGGGTTGACCGATCCGCTCGATATCCCGGCGCGCCCGCGCTGGCCGCTCGATCCGGATGCCGAGGCAGTACGCGGGGCGGGGGTCAAGGCATGAGGATTGGTGTCATCGGCGGCGGTGCCTGGGGCACGGCGCTGGCGAGCGTGGCCGCGCGCGACGGGGAGCCGGTGCTGCTCTGGGCGCGCGAGCCCGAGGTGGTCGAGGCGATCAACGCCGCGCACGAGAATCCCTTGTTCCTTGCCGGCGTGCCGCTGCCCGTATCGATCGAAGCCACGGGCAAGATCGGCGATCTTGCCGGGTGCGAGGCTTTGCTCGTCGTCACCCCAGCGCAGTTCGTTCGTCCGATCCTCTCCGAATTGCCGGCCGGCGAAACGCCTTTGGTGTTGTGCGCGAAGGGGATCGAGGCGGGGACGCGGCTGCTGATCAGCGAGGTCGCGCATCAGGTGCAGCCAGCGGCGCCGATCGCGGTCATCTCCGGCCCGACCTTCGCGCACGAAGTCGCCGCCGGGCAGCCGACCGCGGTGACGCTTGCCTGTACCGACGAGGGGATCGGGCAGCGGCTGGCCGATCGTCTCGCCGGGCCGACCTTCCGGCCCTATGCATCGAACGATGTGGTCGGGGCGGAGATTGGCGGTGCCGTCAAGAATGTGCTCGCGATCGCCTGTGGCGTGGTCGAGGGCGCGGGGCTGGGCCAGAATGCCCGTGCCGCGCTGATCGCGCGCGGCTTTGCCGAGATGACCCGTTTCGGGCTGGCGCGGGGTGCGCGGGCGGAGACGCTGGCCGGGCTGTCGGGGCTGGGGGATCTGGTGCTGACCTGCTCCTCGACCAGCTCGCGCAACTTCTCGCTCGGCATGGGCCTCGGCCAGGGCAAGGCAGCGCGCGACCTGCTGGCGGATCGCCGCACCGTTGCCGAAGGGGCGTTCACTGCGCCGGTGCTGCGCGAGGCGGCGGCTGAGGCAGGCGTCGATATGCCGGTAACCGAGGCGGTCTGCGCCTTGCTCGCAGGCAGCGATGTGCGTGCGGTGGTCGAAGCGCTGCTTGCCCGACCGCTCACCCGGGAGCATCGCTGATGCGCTGGGCAGCCCTGCTCAAGGGAATCAATATCGGGGGCAGGAAGATCCCGATGACCGAGCTCAAGGCCCTGGTCGAAGACCTGGGCTGTCATGACGTCAAGACATTGCTTGCCTCAGGCAATGTCGTCTTCAGCTGCGACGAGAAGGATGGTGCCGCGCTGGAGAAGAGGCTGGAGGCAGCGCTGGCGGCCTGTGGCTTGAAGACCGATGTGGTTGTGCGCAACCATGAAGAGCTGACGGCAATAGTCCAAGGCAATCCGTTCCCGGATGCGGCACGCGACCATCCCAATCATCTGCTGGTGTCGTTCCACCGCGATCCGGTGCCGGATGGCCTGATCGAGAAGATCCCCGGCATCTATGACGGCCCCGAGCGGCTGAAGGCGATCGGGCGCGAGCTCTATATCGATTATCCCGACGATGTCGGCCATTCGAAGCTGCCCCAGGCGATGGCCAAGCTGAAGTTTCCGAAGATCGCGACGATGCGGAACTGGAATACGGTGGGGAAGCTCAGGGATTTGCTGGGGTAGCCCCAGCCCGTCATGCCCGCGAAAGCGGGCATCCCGCTGTCCTGGATGCCGGGGGGAGAAGAAGCGGGATCCCCGCTTTCGCGGGGATGACGGTGAAGGGGTAGTTGCGCGCCTCAGAAATCGACGGCGATGCCCTTGAGTTCCCAGTCGCCATAGCGGGTTGGATCCAGGCCGAGGGGATCCTCCTCCGCATTTTCCGCGGGCTGGGGATCGGGTTTCGGCACCGGCTTGTTCCTGGAAAGATAGGCTGGCGGCTTCACATGTGGCGGGCGGCGGCCCATGGCGGTTTATCCCGGATGCTGCTTGGCACCCCATCCTCCCATAACGACATGAGTTCAAGTGCTTTGACCCGACCTCCCAAACATTCCCAAGACCGGGCCGACGATGCCCCCGGCGTTCCCGCGCGCCGTGCCGCGCTGAAATTGCTCGATGCGGTGCTCCGTCAGGGCCTGCCGCTCGAAGCCGCGCTCGACCGGGCCACCCAGGGCATCGATCGCAGCGACGATCGCGCGCTGGCGCATGCCATCGCCGCCGAGACGCTGCGCCGCCTGCCAGATCTCGATGCGCTCATCGATTCGGCCACACGCAGCCGCCTGCCCGATGACGCCAAGGCGCGCTTCGCGCTGCGCATCGCTCTGGTCCAGGCGCTGGCGCTCGGCACGCCGCCGCATGCCGCGATCTCGACGGTACTGCCTTTGGTCGATGGCGGTCCGCGCAAGCTGGTCCACGGGGTGTTCGGCACGCTGCTGCGCGGCAATGCCAGCCTGGACGAATTCCCGACCTTGCCCGAGGATGTCGAGGCGCGCTGGCAGAATGCCTGGGGCGAGGAGAAGGTCGCCGCCGCTGAACAGGCGATCGCCGCGCCGCCGCCGCTCGACCTGACCCTCGCTGATCCGGCGAAAACCGCGGCATTGGCCGAGGCGGTCGGCGGCGTGTCGCTGCTGCCCGGCCATGTCCGCCTCGCCGGCGCGCATGTGCCCGAGCTGCCGGGGTTCGAGGAGGGCGACTGGTGGGTCCAGGATATCGCTGCGTCACTGCCTGCGCGGCTGCTTGGCAAGGGGGGAGGAACGGTACTTGATCTCTGCTCGGCACCCGGCGGCAAGACGATGCAGCTCGCCAGCGCCGGCTGGACAGTGACGTCAGTCGATTCCTCGGAAAGTCGTCTGGCGCGACTTCGCGAGAATCTCGCGCGGACGCATCTGTCGGCTGAAGTGATCGCCGCCGATCTGCTCAAATGGTCGCCGGCCAGCCCCGCCGATGCCGTGCTGCTTGATGCGCCGTGCAGTGCGACCGGCATTTTCCGACGTCACCCCGATGTGCTCCACCGCGTCAATCCGAAGGTGATCGCCGAGATGGCGCGGGTGCAGGCACAATTGCTCGCCCGCGCCGCCAAATGGGTGAAGCCGGGCGGCCTGCTGGTCTATGCGACCTGCTCACTGGAACGGGCCGAGGGCGAGGAGCAGCTGATGGCCTTTCTCGGCGCCCAGCCCGAGTTCGCGATCGATGCGGTCGGGGCGGAGGAGTTGCCCGCCGGTATTGCCCCGCATCAGCGCGGCTGGGTCCGCACCCTGCCCGGAATGCTGAGGAGCGAAGGCGGTTGTGACGGGTTCTTCATCGCAAGGCTGAAACGCGCCGCCTGAGCCTTGCGGCGCGAGTCGGTGGACCCTAAGGATTCGTCATGCAACAGCCTGTCCGTATCGCCCCGTCAATCCTCTCCGCCGATTTCGCACGGCTCGGCGAGGAAGTGCGTGCGGTTGACGTCGCGGGCGCCGACTGGATCCATGTCGACGTGATGGACGGGCATTTCGTGCCCAACATCACGATCGGGCCGATGGTGGTGAAGGCGATCCGCCCGCACACGACCAAGCCGCTTGATGTCCATCTGATGATCGCGCCGGTCGATTCGTTTCTGGAGCAGTTCGCCGAGGCGGGCGCGGATACGATCAGCATCCATGTCGAGGCGGGGCCGCACACGCACCGCAGCCTCCAGCATATCCGCAAGCTCGGCAAGCGCGCCGGCGTGGTGCTGACGCCGCAGACGCCGGCCAAGGCGCTCGATTATCTGCTCGAAGAGGTCGATCTGGTGCTGGTGATGAGCGTCAATCCCGGTTTCGGCGGGCAGGGCTTCATCCCGAGCGCGCTGCGCAAGATCGAGAGCGTGCGCAAGATGATCGACAAGGCCGGCCTCACCGTCGATCTCGAGGTCGATGGCGGCATCGATGCTGCGACGGCACGGACTGCGATCGCGGCGGGCGCGGATGCGCTGGTCGCGGGCACGGCGACGTTCCGCGGGGGCGCAGACGCCTATGCCGGCAATATCCTCGCCCTGAGGGGTGGGTGACCGGCAACGGACCCGATTCCGGCGCCGACGGCATCGAGGAGGGCAAAAGGCTGATCCGGCTCGGAGGAGACAAGGGATTGTCGCTTGCGGAACGCCTGACCGAACGCTTTCATCGCCTCACCTGGCGAACGCCGATCCATGGCATGCGGCTGAAGGGACGCCATCCGTTGAAGCTGATCGCCGTGCCCGACGATCCCTTTCTCGGCGACCCGCGCCGCGGCAATCTGCTGCTCGACGGCGAGTTCAATTTCCGGGGCGAGCGGCGCAAGTTCGCCGAGTTTGATTTCGCCAGGCCCGATGTCTCGAAGGGGTTCAGCGACTGGTACCATAGTTTCGCCTGGCTGCGCGACCTGTCCACGGCGGCGACGCGCCCCCAGGCGACGCCCGTGGCCGAGCATCTCATGCGGCGCTGGCTCGCCGCGCATGCCGACAGCGTCACCGAACCGGCCTGGCGCGCCGATCTCTGGGGCCGGCGCATCCTGTTCTGGACAGCGCATGCGCCGCTGATCCTGTCGAGCACCGATCTCGTCTATCGCTCGCTCGTGCTCAACACGCTGGCGCGGGGCGCGCGGCATATCGATCGCGGCGCCGACAAGCTCGCACCCGGCGCGCCGCGCGTCGCCGCTTTGTGCGGTGTGGTCGCGGCGGGCGTGCTGATCCCGGGCGGCGATGCACGACGCGGCGCGACCGAAGCCGCGCTCGCCAAGGCATTGTCGGCGTCGGTGTTCGAGGATGGCGGCAGCGTCGCGCGGGCGCCGGCGGCGCAGCTCGACATCATCATGCTGCTGACGATGCTCCGCGAAGTCTATGCGGCACGCCGGCTCGAGGAACCCGCCGTGCTCGGCGCGGTGCTGGTGCGGATGGTGCCGGCGCTGCTCGGCGTGTGCCACGGCGATCGCGGGCTTTCGAGCTGGCAGGGCGGCGGCCCGGTGCCGGGCGAGACGATCGACCAGATCATCGAAGCGACCGGCGTGCGTGCCCGCCCGCTCCGCCAGGCGCGCGACTGGGGCTATCAGCGGCTTGCTGCGGGCTCGGCGATCCTGATCATGGATGCGGCACCGCCGCCGGTCGCACGACTGGTCGAGGGGGGCTGTGCCTCGACGCTCGCCTTCGAATTCTCCGACGGGCCGAACCGGCTGATCGTCAATTGCGGCGGCGCGCGGGCGGCGCTGGCGCAGGTGCCCCCGGCGCTTACCGAGGGGTTGCGCACGACCGCGGCGCATTCGACGCTGATCGTCGGCGACAGCAATTCCACTGCGATCCATGCCGACGGGACGCTCGGCCGCGGCGTCGGCGAAGTCGAGCTCGCGCGGCAGGAAAGCGAGAGCTCGAGCCGGATCGAGGCGAGCCATGACGGCTATGCCAAGCGTTATGGTTTCGTGCACCGCCGCCAGATCGTGCTGGCGGGCGACGGTCGCGAGCTGCGCGGCGAGGATATGCTGCTGCCCGCGAGCAAGCGCCGCAAACTGGCCGCGACCGCCTTTGCGATCCGCTTCCATCTCGGCCTGGGCGTCACGGTATCGCCGACCGCCGACGGCATGGCTGCCTTGCTGCGCCTGCCCGGCGGGGCGCTCTGGCAGTTCCGCTGCCGCGGCGGCACGCTGACCATCGAGGACAGTGTGTGGATCGATGGCGAGGGCCGGCCGCAGGCGACGCAGCAGCTCGTCGTCTCCGGCGAATCGCCTGCGGGTGGCGCAAGCGTCAGCTGGGCCTTGAAGCGCGCGACCTGAGCGGGCAGGGGGACGCGCGACTGTATCCTGCGGAGTTCCCATGACCCAGATCCCCATCCGCCGTGCCCTGTTGTCGGTGTCCGACAAGACCGGGATCGTCGAACTCGGCCAGGCGCTGGCGCGGCACGGGGTGGAGCTGGTCTCGACCGGCGGTACCGCGGCGGCGCTGCGCGCGGCGGGGCTTGCCGTGCGCGACATCAGCGATCTCACCGGCTTTCCCGAGATGATGGACGGGCGGGTGAAGACGCTTCACCCCAAGGTCCATGGCGGGCTGCTCGCGGTGCGCGACGATCCAGCGCATATGGCGTCGATGGCCGAGCATGAGATCGGCGCGATCGATCTGGTGGTGGTGAATCTCTATCCCTTCGAGCAGACGATGATGAAGGGCGCCGATCGGCCCGAGATGATCGAGAATATCGATATCGGCGGCCCTTCGATGGTGCGCTCGGCGGCGAAGAACCATGCGTTCGTCGCGATCGTGACAGACCCGGCGGACTATCCGGCGCTGATCGCCGAGATGGACTCAGGTGACGGCACGACGTCATTCGCGCTGCGCAAGCGGCTTGCGGCGCGCGCCTTTGCCGCGACCGCCGCCTATGACGGGATGATCGCGAGCTGGTTCGGCTTTGTCGACCAGGGCGAGGCTTTTCCCGAGACGATGCCGATCACGCTCAAGCTTGGCCAGACGCTGCGCTATGGCGAAAATCCGCATCAGCAGGCCGCTTTCTACACCGCGACCGGCCCGCGCGCCCGTGGCATCGGCCAGGCGCGGCAGGTCCAGGGCAAGGAGCTGAGCTACAATAATTACAATGATGCCGATGCGGCGCTCGAGCTGGTGAGCGAATTCCGCGATGCCGCGCCGACGGTGGTGATCGTCAAGCACGCCAATCCATGCGGGGTCGCGACGGCGGCGACGATCGAACAGGCTTATGCCGAGGCGTTCGCGTGCGACACGGTTTCGGCGTTCGGCGGCATCATCGCGCTCAACCGCGCGCTCGACGAGGCGACCGCGCGGGCGATTTCGGGGATCTTCACCGAGGTGGTGATCGCGCCCGATGCCGATGAAGCGGCGCTGGCGATCTTCGCGGCGAGGCGGAATTTGCGGCTGCTGCTCACCGGCGACCTGCCTGATCCCGCGCGGCACGGCTTTACCGCCAAGTCGATAACCGGCGGCTGGCTCGTGCAGACCCGCGACAGCGGCACGACGCCCGATCTCAAGGTGGTGACCAGGCGCAGCCCGACCGAGCGCGAACTGGCGGATTGCCGCTTTGCCTGGACGGTGGCCAAACACGTCAAGTCCAACGCGATCGTCTATGCGAAGGACGGCGCGACCGCGGGCGTCGGTGCGGGGCAGATGAACCGGCTCGAATCCGCGCGGATCGCCGCGTGGAAGGCGAAGGACGCGGCGGAGAAGGCGGGCTGGGCCGAGCCGCGCACGATCGGCTCGGCGGTGGCGTCGGACGCCTTTTTCCCCTTTGCCGATGGATTGCTTGCGGCAGTCGAAGCCGGGGCGACCGCCGTGATCCAGCCGGGCGGTTCGATCCGCGACGATGAGGTGATCGCTGCGGCGGACGAGGCCGGGCTGGCGATGGTCTTCACCGGGATGCGCCATTTCCGCCATTGATCGGCAGCGGTCTCAGGCCGGCAGGGTGGCCTCTTCCACTGACGGTATCTTGCCGAACAAGGCGCGGTCTTCGGGGCCGAACGCCCATTTTGACAGGATGTAGAAATAGGTCGCGGCGATCGCCGGAATGCCGATCACCAGTTCGACCCATTCATAATGTTTCGGCAGCGCCGTGAAGGCAGTCCCGACGATGGTCGCTGCCAGCGCCGCCCAGACCAGAGGGAGGCGGAAGCCGGAAACGCGCGCGCTGAGCAGCCGGGAGAGATAGGTCGATTTGATGATCGAGGTCAGCGTCACCGACAGCAGCAACGCCAGCGCGGGCCCGGCCGCCTGATAGGTGTTCGGCCAGCCATAAGCGCGGATGACGAAGATCAGCACAAGGCTGAGCACGACCTGGAAGCACAGCATCGAGATGGAGATCATCAGGTTCCGCAGCCGCGCGATATAGACCAGGGCGGATTCGCTCACTGCGCCGGTCGATGCCGCCGCCTCCGCCGTCAGCAGGAAGGCCATGGCCGCGGTGCCTGCGACGAATTCGGGGCCGAAGATGCCCATTACCGCCTTGCCCGGGATCGACAGCATCAGCGCCAGCCCAGCTTGCGCGGCGATGATCCAGAAGCTCACCTGCCGGACCTGGTTCGCCACGCCCTCGCGGTCGTCCTTGGCCAGGCTCGCGGTGATGACTGGCCCGAGGATCGGATCGAAGCTCGTCTTCAGCTTGCCGGGGATCGAGGCGACCTGTTGCGCGGTCCAGTAGATGCCGACGATTCTCGGTTCGAACATGAGGAAGATGATCAGCCGGTCGACGTTGCGGGTGCCCCATTCAAGCCCCTCGGCGCCGGCCAGCGGTGCATTCCTGCGTGCCAGCGTCGCGATCCTCATGGGGTGCGGGTGCCAGCCATGCGGCCAGCCATAGCTTTTAAAGAAAGGCACTGCCGATGACGCCAAAGCGGCAACCATCGACAGCATATAGGCGAGCACCAGCCCGTCATGCGGCGCGAAGGGATACAGGCATCCTGCCGCAATCGAGATGGTCCAGGGCTCGATCACGGCGCGGGCCGTCACCGCGGCGCGGACATTGCGGCGATAGGCCAGCGCGGCGAGCATGATATCGGCCCAGGCGCTGGCGATGATGACGCAGGGCAGCAGGCGTTCGAGCCGGGTCGGGTTGCTCGCGTGGAACATCAGATCGGGAAAGGCGAGCAGGAAGGCAGTGACGACCAGCGAGGCGCCCAGCGCGACCGTGAGGCAGTCCATGACGACATGGACATGCGGCCGATCCGTGGCGGAGAGCGCCTGCGCCAGTCCGCGCTTCAGGCCGAAGGTCGCGAGCAGGGCGGCCGCGTCGGCGAACAGGACGGCGCGGGCAAAGGTGCCGAGCGTATCGGGGCCGTAGAGCCGCCCCGCGATGAACAGGAACGGCAGGCGCGCCGCGAGGCGCAGGACGAAGCCGGTGATGTTGGTACGGCCACCCTTGGCCAGCGCGGTGAGGTTATCGGCATCCTCATCGACGCCACCGGCCGCTGCGGTCAATGCGCGGCTCCCCAGCTCGGCCCGACACCGATCTCGATGCCGAGCGGCACGCTGAGCGTGACAGCGGGCTCGGCGGCGGTCGCCATGACGCGTTCGATCACGGGGCGCGCCGCATCGACATCGCCCTCGGGCAGCTCGAACACCAGTTCGTCATGGACCTGGAGCAGCATCCGGACATTGGGCAGTCCGGCTTCGGCCAAAGCCGGGCCCATCCGCACCATCGCGCGCTTGATGATGTCGGCGCTGGTACCCTGGATCGGCGCGTTGATCGCGGCGCGTTCGGCGCCCTGACGTTCGTGCTGGATCTTGGACTTGATCCGCGGGAAGTGCGTCTTCCGGCCGAACAGGGTCTCGGTATAGCCCTTGTCGCGCGCCTTTTCGGTTGTCTCGACGATATAGTGATTGATGCCGGGGAAGCGCTCGAAATAGCGGTCGATCATGCCCTGGGCTTCGTCGGCGGTCACATCGAGGCGGCCGGCCAGGCCCCAGCGCGAGATGCCGTAGAGGATCGCGAAGTTGATCGTCTTGGCGCGGCCGCGCGTGTCGCGGTTGACCTCGCCGAACAGTTCCTGCGCGGTCATGCTGTGGATGTCGGCGCCGCTGGCGAACGCTTCCTTGAGCGCAGGCACATCAGCCATATGCGCGGCGAGGCGCAACTCGATCTGCGAATAATCGGCGGCGAGCAGGACATTGCCGGGCTCGGCAACGAACGCATCGCGGATCTGACGGCCGATCTCGGTGCGGATCGGGATGTTCTGGAGATTGGGGTCAGTCGAGGAAAGCCGCCCGGTCTGTGCGCCGGTCAGCGAGTAGCTGGTATGGACGCGGCCGGTCTCGGGGTTGATCTGCGCCTGGAGCGCGTCGGTATAGGTGCTCTTCAGCTTGGAGAGCTGGCGCCAGTCGAGCACGCGCGCGGCGATCACCTTGCCGGGCGAGTCCTTGTCAGCGGCGATGCGTTCGAGCTCGTTGACGTCAGTCGAATAGACGCCTGACTTGCCCTTGCGGCCGCCCTTGATGCCCATCCGCTCGAACAGAACATCGCCCAGTTGCTTGGGGCTGCCGATGGTGAAGGGGCCGCCGGCCAGGCCGTGAATCTCGGTTTCGAGCGCTGCGATCTCGTGCGCGAACTCAGTCGAGAGTTGCGCCAGCTTCTCGCGGTCGACCTTGATGCCGTGCCGCTCCATCTGCGCGATGACCGGCGCGAGCGGGCGATCGACCATCTCATAGATGCGGGTCGCGCCCTCGGCCGGAAGGCGCGGCTTGAAGCGGCGCCAGAGCCGGAGCGTCACATCGGCATCCTCGGCGGCGTAGCGTGTGGCCGCCTTCAGATCGATCTCGTTGAAACTGCGCTGGCTCTTGCCCACGCCGACCACGTCCTTGAACGCAATGCAGCTGTGCGAGAGATGAGTCGCCGCCAGCTCGTCCATGCCGTGCCCGTGCAGACCGGCATCGAGATCGAAGCTCATCAGGATCGTGTCGTCATGCGGCGCGACGTCGATGCCGAGCCGGCCAAGCACGATCATGTCATATTTGAGGTTATGGCCGATCTTGAGGACCGCTGGATCCTCGAACAAAGGTTTCAGCTTCTCGAGCGCCACAGCCGGTGCGAGCTGGTCGGGCTTCTCGGCGAACAGGCCGGTGCCGCCATGCGCGAGCGGGATATAGCAGGCTTTGTTCGGCTTGAGCGCCATGCTGATCCCGACCAGTTCGGCGCGCGTCGCGTCGACGCCAGTGGTCTCGGTGTCGATCGCCACCCAGCCCTGATGACGGGCTTCGGTGATCCAGCGATCGAGCGCGGCCTCGTCGATGATCGTTTCGTATCCGTCATGATCGCAGGGCGGGTCCTCCTCCTGCGGCACGCTTTTGGGCGCTTCGACCGGCGCATCGGCGACCGCCGAGAGCTTGGCGAGCAGCGACTTGAAGCCATGATGTTCGAGAAAGGCGCGCAAGGGCGCCTCGGGGATGCCCTGCAGCGCCAGATCCTCGAGCGCATCGGAGAGCGGCGCATCGTCCTTGAGCGTCACCAGCACGCGCGACAGGCGCGCATTGTCGGCGTGCTCGATCAGATTGTCGCGCAATTTGCCCGGCTTCATCGATGGGGCCGCGGCGAGCACGCCTTCGAGATCGCCATGTTCCTGGATCAGCTTGGCGGCGGTCTTGGGGCCGACGCCGGGCACGCCGGGCACATTGTCGACGCTGTCGCCCATCAGGCCGAGCACGTCGCCGAGCCGCTCCGGCAGGACGCCGAACTTCTCCAGCACATGCTCGGGGCCGAGGCGGCGGTTGTTCATCGTGTCGTACAGGTCGAGGCCCGGCTCGATCAGCTGCATCAGATCCTTGTCGGAACTGACGATCGTCACCGCCCAGCCCTCGCGCAAAGCCGCCTTGGCATAGCTGGCGATGATGTCGTCGGCCTCAAGCCCCTCCTCCTCGATGCAGGGCAGCGAGAAAGCGCGGGTGGCGTCGCGAATCATCGGGAATTGCGGGATCAGATCCTCGGGCGGTGGCGGGCGCTGTGCCTTGTACTGATCATAGAGTTCGTTGCGGAAGGTGTGGCTCGATTTGTCGAGCACCACGGCCATATGAGTCGGGCCATCGGCCTTGTGCAGCTCGTCGACCAGCTTCCACAACATGGTGGTATAGCCATAGACTGCGCCCACGGGCTCGCCATGCACGTTCGTCAGCGGCGGAAGCCGATGATAAGCGCGGAAAATATAGCCTGAGCCGTCGACGAGATAGAGGTGGTTTGACGCCATTGGTCAGGGGATAGCAGCGAGAAGCGCTCCCCCCAAGCCCGTGTCGCGATGAATTGTGCGTCAGGGGCGTGTCACGGGAGCGTGATGGGAGCTCAGCGGCCTCCGCTGTGTCCCGGCAGGGAGGACTGGGCCTCGCCCTCATGGCTGGCGATCACAGCCATCACCACTGCCTGCATCAGTGCCTGGCGCTGGGGGATGGGCTTGGGCGTATCACCGATCATCACTGCCACCGCATAGCTGCGGCCATCGGGCGCCATCAACAGGCCGACATCATTATAGCCCGCGGTGCGCCCGCCCAGATCCTGACCGGTGCCGGTCTTGTGGCCGAAGCTCCAGTCGCCCGGGACAGCGCCGTGCATGCGCTGCCTGCCGGTCTTCGACATTTCCATCGTGCCGATCAGCAGATCAGTCGAGCTTTTCGACAGCAATTCGTAGCGCTTGAGCTTTGCCAGCGCTCCGGCGATCGCGATCGGCGCGGCGCCGTCTGGCGGATCGGCGACATAGCGCTCGAACGCCTGGACGCGAGCCGTCTGCGGCAGGCGGGCGCGGGCGCGGGTGAAGGCGTTGCCGAAGGCATATTCCGGCTTCCATTCAAGCCCCGCGGTCGCGCTCTGCAGCAGCTTCTCGCCGGGGCCGAAGCGGATATCGCCCAGCCCCTTGCGCTGGATGAAGGCACGCACCGCCGCCGGCCCGCCGACATAGCGCAGCAGCCGGTCATTGCAGGTATTGTCGCTCATCGTCAGGGCGCGGTGGAGCAGCTCACCGACCGTGGTGTGATAGCCATCGCCCTTCACCAGCGCGGCAACGGGCTGATGGAACAGGGTGAAATCATCTTTGGTCAGGACAATCGGGTCCTGCAGCGTAAGCCGGCCCGAATCGAGCGCGTCGAGCACCGTCATCGCCACCCACAGCTTGCTCACGCTTTGCTGGGGCAGGCGGATATCGCCATTGCTGTCGACCATCCATCCCTGATCGATGCTGCGCACCGCGATGCCGACCCGGCCGTTGAAGTTGCGGCCAAGCGCTGCGATGTCGGCGGTCAGCGCCTCGGGTGCCCTGGGCCTGGGCGCGGGCGGCGGCACTGGGACGACGACCTGATAATGCGGCGGAGCGATCGGCTGCGGGGGTGGCGGCGGCAGGGTGGCGACGTGCACCCGCGTATCATGACCACAGGCACAAAGCGCCGCCGCGAGCAGAATAGCCGCTGCGGGCTTTGGAAAATGATACGGTAGAATCTGCGTCACCAAATTTGAGCCCCGCCCTGATCATGACCTTAGACGCAGAATCTTCTTGAGGAATCCCTGACTGGCAAGGCTTGCGGTGAAACGAAAGTGGCACGCGGTGAAACGGCCCTGGCAAGGTCGTTATGCAGGCATCTGATTTCATTCGAGAGTTCAGTCCCGCGGAAAATCGCGAAAAAATTCCCGGTCCGACTTTCAGATATCGAGACGTTGCAGCACGCGATTGACGTCATGGGCCGAGTCGCCGGCTATCGGCGTGCAGGCGCCGGGCCGGACATAGACGCAATAGTTGCGCCGCTTCGTGTCGCCGCACCCGAGCAATCGGTAGCCGGCCAGGTCACCCCCGCGATCCCAGGGCGCGATCGCAACGTTGAAGGCGCGGGAGCGTAATGCATCGGCCGTCTCGCCATCGCCAAATTGGTAGATCGGCGTCTCGCGGCGATAGAGCGTGTAGCTCGCGGCGAGCGGCTCGCGGACGCGGTAGAGACCGACGCCGCAGACATGCTGCACCGCCCCCGCGATCCGCCACGCAGTGATCAGCTTGGCATTCTGCCCCCACTCCTTGGCGGAGGAACCGAGCCCGCCACAGGCGGCTGACAGGATCAGCCAGCCCAGTGCCAGTCCCGTCGCCTGCAAGGCCGGCCTTCGCGCGCTGCGATAGCGCTGCAGGAGGTCTGCGCTGCCCAGTGCGGCGAGCACCACCAGGATCGCCGTCGTCAACAGGATGAAGCGATATTCCTTGTGGGGGATCAGCGAATGCACCCCCAGATTGACCAGGGCCGCGATCATCAGCGCCGGATAGCGGCGTGCGCCGAGGATCGCGAGCGCCAGGATCGGGATGGTCGCCCATCCCCACAGCCCGGCGATGATCGACAGATAGCCATGCGAGGGACTCACGCCGAAATCCGCGCTGCGATTGGCCACGAGGTTGAGGGTGATATTGTCGATCACCCAGGCGAAGGGCATGGTGCCCATCACGCCATCCGCAGCGGCGCTGAGCGCGAGTGCAACCGCCCCGCCTGCCGCGAGATGCATCCAGTCGCGCCAGCGCAGCCGGGCTGCCGCGATCGCCAGCACCCATATCGCCGGGGCATATTGAAAGCGGACGACGAAGCACAGCCCGAGCAGCAGGCCGCCGACCATCGTCCGCCTGGCGCTGCGCTCGCCGAGCAACAGCCAGGCGGCCGCGAGGAAGCAGGCGGTCGCGATCGGCTCGGACATGGTCCTGGGCCCGAAATAGACGAGCTCGTACCAGATCGCCGCCACGAATGCCGCGACCAGGCCGTGCAGCCGCGAGAGCCGAAACCCGAGCCCGGCCGCGCCGAGCACCGCGCCGATCGAGACCGCGACGCAGAGCAGCCGCGGCAGCACTATGTCGAGCATGGTCGTGGGCGCGACAGCGTGGCCGATCGCCATCGGCCCCGCGAACAGCATCGGCAACAGCCAGGAGCGGATGCCGGCACGTGCCTCCCAGGTCTGCACCCAGGGGCCCACGACCAGATGGTGGGCCGGCTCGAGATATTGCCAGAGTTCGTCGGCGTGATGGAGCACCGGCCAGCAGGCGACCGCAACGCGCAACAGCACGGCAAATACGACGATCGCCCATAAGCGACGGTCCCGGAGCACAGATATAGCGGTCACGGGACGAGGATCGTGTCGACCGCCTTGGCGAGCATTTTGGGGTAGTCGAGCGTGTAGTGCAGGCCGCGCGATTCATGGCGGTGCAAAGCGGACCGGACGATCAGATCAGCGGTCTGGAGCAGGTTGCGCAGCTCGATCAGATCGGGCGTCACCCGGAAATGGCCGTAATAATCCTCGATCTCGCCGGTCAGCAGCTTGATCCGGTGCTGGGCGCGTTCGAGCCTTTTGGTGGTGCGGACGATGCCGACATAATTCCACATGAAGCGCCGGATCTCGGTCCAGTTCTGCTTGATGACGACTTCCTCGTCCGAATCCTCGACCCGGCTTTCATCCCAGGGCCGGATCGGTGGCGGCGCGGGCAATTCGTCCCAATGCGCGGTGATGTGCCGCGCCGTCGCCTCGCCGAACACGAAGCATTCGAGCAGCGAGTTGGAGGCGAGGCGGTTCGCCCCGTGCAGGCCCGATTCGCTGCATTCCCCGGCGGCATAAAGGCCGGGCAGATCAGTGCGGCCGTCGAGATCGATCACGATGCCGCCGCAGGTATAATGCTGCGCCGGCACCACCGGGATCGGCTCTTTCGTCATGTCGATGCCGAGGCCGAGCAATTTCTCATGGATGTTGGGGAAATGCTCCTTCACGAAATCGGGGCCGCGATGGCTGATGTCGAGATGGACATAATCAAGGCCGAGCCGCTTGATCTCATGGTCGATCGCGCGGGCCACCACATCGCGCGGCGCGAGCTCGGCGCGTTCGTCGAAATCGGGCATGAAGCGATAGCCGGTCTCGGGGATCAGCAACCGCCCGCCCTCGCCGCGTACCGCCTCGGTGATCAGGAAATTCTTGACCTCGAGATTATAGAGGCAGGTCGGGTGGAACTGCATGAATTCCATGTTCGCGACCCGGCAGCCGGCGCGCCATGCCATGGCGATGCCGTCGCCGGTGGCACCGCGCGGCGCGGTGGAGAAAAGATAGGTGCGCCCGGCACCGCCGGTCGCGAGGATGGTCGCGCGGGCAGTGAAGAGCTCGACCCGGCCGGTTGCGCGGTTGACGGCATAGACGCCCCAGACATTGCCCGCGCCCGAATAGCGTTCCTCATGCCGGCTGGTCGCGAGGTCGATCGCGACCATATCGGGCACGAGCGTGATATTGGCATGTGCCTCGGCGGCACGCTGCAGCGCCTCCTGGACTGCCCAGCCGGTGGCATCGTCGACATGGACGATCCGCCGGTGGCTGTGCCCGCCCTCGCGGGTGAGGTGCGGGGCGTTGCCGTCCATGCTGAACGGCACGCCGAGCCGGGTCAGCCGCTCGATCGCATGCGGCGCCTGCTCGACGACGAATTCGACAGTGGCGCGGTCATTGAGGCCCGCGCCGGCGATCATCGTATCCTCGATATGGCTTTCGAAGGTGTCGCCGGGCTCGAGCACAGCGGCGATCCCGCCCTGCGCCCAGGCGGTCGAGCCCTCGGCGAGCCCGCCCTTGGCCAGCACCGTGACCTTGAAGCGATCGGCCAGGTTGAGCGCGGCGGTGAGGCCGGCGGCGCCGGAGCCGATGATCAGGACGTCGGAGATATGGGCCATGTTAAAGCGGTTCAGCCATTCGAGGCCCGGGTTAGGTTCAGGAACACATCCTCGAGATCGGCCTCGCGGGTCGAGACGTCGACAATGCCATAGCCGCCCGATTGCACCGCGGCGAGCACTTCGCCGGCATTCACCTTGTCCTTGGCATAGGTGATCGCGAGCGTGCGGCTGCCCTTCAGCTCGATCTTCTGGAAGCAGGTCGCCTCGGGTGGCGTCGCGACGTCGCGATCGACGGTGACCTCGACCAGCTTCTCGGTCGCCATGCCGACCAGCTCGCGGGTCGGCTTGTTGGCGATCACCTTGCCATGGTTGATGATGGCGATCCGGTCGCAGAGCTGCTCGGCTTCCTCGAGATAATGGGTGGTCAGCACGACGGTGACGCCCTGCTGGTTGAGGCCGCGGACATAGGCCCAGAGCTGCTGGCGCAGCTCGATATCGACGCCCGCGGTCGGCTCGTCGAGCACGAGCACGGGCGGGGAATGGACCATTGCCTTGGCGACCATCAGCCGCCGCTTCATGCCGCCGGAGAGGGTGCGCGCATAGGCGCCGGCCTTGTCTTCGAGATGGACGGCGCGGAGCAGTTCCATCGAGCGCCGCTTCGCCTTGGGTACGCCGTAGAGCCCGGCCTGGATCTCGAGCGTCTCGAATGGGGTGAAAAAGGGGTCGAACAGGATTTCCTGGTTGACGATTCCGATCGACACCTTGGCGTTGCGTGGGTGCTGGTCGATGTCGAAGCCCCAGATCGAGGCCTTGCCGCTGGTCTTGTTGACGAGGCCGGCGAGGATATTGATCAGCGTCGACTTGCCCGCGCCATTGGGTCCGAGCAGGCCGAAGATCTGGCCGCGCGGCACCTCGAAGGACACATCGTCCAGCGCGCGCTTGCCGCCCTTATAGGTTTTGCAGAGTTGGTCGATGACGATCGCAGCTTCAGTCATTGCCAGCGCATAGCGTGGGTTAGCGCGCCGGTCATCCCCCTCCCGCTTGCGGGAGGGGTTAGGGGAGGGCCTGTACTGGCCGCTTGCATGTCATTTGCGGACATGCCCTCCCCCGACCCCTCCCGCTCCGCGGGAGGGGAGAAGATAGAGCGGGAGGGAGAAGGCAGATTGCCCCGTCCGCCCCACCTTGCTATCCGCGCCCCATGATCGCTCCGCCCGAAACCCTCCGCGTCAACCACAGCCGCGTCGCCTGTGATGGCGCCAGCGACATTCCCGGCGGGGCCGCGCTCGGCCATCCGCGCGTGTTCCTTCAGATCGACGAGCTAGGCTATGTCGATTGCGGCTATTGCGATCGGCGCTTTATCCTGATCGGCGGACCCGCTGACGGGGTCGATCAATCGACCCTGCCCGATCATCCGGCTGGCGCGAGCGTATAAGCTTCTTATATTGCGGGGCATGACCAGCCTCTCAGACCCCCGCTCCTTTCTCTATCATGATGGCCAGCTCGATCCCGCCGAGGCGAAACGCCTCACGGCGATCGCGCTCGCCAAGGCCGATGATGGCGAACTTTATCTCCAATATCGCAAGTCCGAAGCCTTCGGCTTCGATGACGGCCGGCTGAAGACAGCCTCCTACGACACGCATTCGGGCTTCGGCCTGCGTGCCGTTTCGGGCGAGACGACTGCCTTTGCCCATGCCAATGAACTGAGCGCCGCGGCGATCGGCCGCGCCGCCGAGACGATGGCGCTGATCGATCCCTCGGCAAGCGCAAAGGCGCCGCCGCCGCGCGCGACCAACCGCCACCTCTATACCGATGCCGACCCGCTCGATCTCGTCCCCTTCGCCGACAAGGTGAACCTGTGCCAGACGATCGATGCCGCCGCGCGCGCACGCGATCCGCGGGTCGCGCAGGTCTCGGTCTCGCTGGCGGGGAGCTGGAGCGTGGTCGAGATCGTCCGCGCCGACGGCTTTGTCGCGACGGATATTCGCCCGCTCGTCCGGCTCAATGTCTCGATCGTGGTCGAGCAGAATGGGCGGCGCGAAACCGGCACTTTCGGCATGGGGGGCCGCTATCTCTATGATGACCTGATGAAGCCCGAGACCTGGAACCGCGCGGTCGACGAGGCGCTGGCCCAGGCGCTGGTCAATCTCGATTCGGTCGCGGCGCCAGCCGGCGACATGACCGTGCTGCTCGGCCCGGGCTGGCCCGGCATCCTGTTGCACGAGGCGATCGGCCATGGACTCGAGGGCGATTTCAACCGCAAGGGCACTTCGGCCTTTTCGGGGCGGATCGGCGAGCGCGTCGCGGCGCCCGGCGTCACCGTGATCGATGACGGATCGATCGCCGACAAGCGTGGCTCGCTCTCGATCGATGACGAGGGCACGCCGACCCAGGAGAATATCCTGATCGAGGACGGCATCCTCAAGGGCTATATCCAGGATCGGCTCAACGCGCGGCTGATGGGTGTGGCGCCGACCGGCAATGGCCGCCGCGAGAGCTTCGCCCATGCCCCGATGCCGCGCATGACCAACACCTTCATGCGCGCCGGCAAGGATGATCCTGCCGAGCTGCTGGCGCGGATGAAGAACGGCATTTTCGCCAAGAGCTTCGGCGGCGGGCAGGTCGATATCGTCTCGGGCAAGTTCGTCTTCTCCTGCACCGAGGCCTATCTGGTCGAGAACGGCAAGATCGGAGCCCCAATCAAGGGCGCGACCCTGATCGGCGATGGCCCGAGCGTGCTGACCAGGGTGACCGGGATCGGCAACGATTTCGCGCTCGACGAAGGCGTCGGCATGTGCGGCAAGGGCGGGCAGAGCGTGCCGGCCGGCGTCGGTCAGCCGACCCTGCTGGTGAACGGGCTGACGGTGGGCGGCACGGCGGTTTAGGACGTCCCCTCCGCGAGGGGAAAGGAGCAAGATCGATGCCTATATGGCCTGAGCTCGACTGGTCGAGCTGGCGCGAGACCGCGATCGGCCTTCAGCTCCGCGCGCAGATCGTCGGCAAGGTCCGGCTCGCGCTGACGCCGTGGCTCAACCATAGCTGGCACGTACCTCTTTATGTCAGCGGGCGCGGCCTGACGACGTCGCCGATCCCGTGCGGCGACCGGATCCTCGAGATCGAGTTCAACCTGATTGCCGACACGCTCGTCCTCGCCGCCAGCGATGGCGGCGTCCGGACGATCGCGCTTGCCCCCGGCAGCATCGCCGATTTCCATGCGGCGGTCGTCGCCGCGCTAGCCGAGCTCGGCATCACGGCGTGGTTCGACGGCAAGCCGAGCGAGATGCCCGGCGCGCTGCCCTTTGCCGAGGATCATACCGAGCGGCCCTATGACGGCGATGCCGTCCGCCGTTTCTGGCGTGCGCTGATCCAGGTGCAGCGTGTGTTCGGCCAGTTCCGCACCGGCTTCCTCGGCAAGGCGAGCCCGATCCATCTCTTCTGGGGCAGCTTCGATCTCGCCTCGACGCGCTTTTCCGGCCGGGTCGCGCCGCGCCATCCGGGCGGCATGCCCGGATTGCCCGACGCAGTGACGTGCGAGGCCTATAGCCATGAGGAGGCAAGTGTCGGCTTCTGGCCGGGCAGTGACGCCTTTCCCCATGCCGCTTTCTACGCTTATGCCTATCCCGCGCCGGCCGGCTATGCCGACGCGAAGGTCGCGCCCGAGGCTGCCGCCTATAATGCGGAACTGGGCGAGTTCCTTCTCTCCTATGATGCGGTCCGCGCCGCCGCCGATCCCGATGCCGCGCTACTCGCTTTCTGCCAATCGACCTATAATGCCGCCGCTGATCTGGGCAGCTGGGACCGCGCCAAGCTGGAATGCCCGATCGGCCGGCCGCGCGTGCCGCGGGTGGTGTGACGCCTTTCCCTGAAAAGCAGGGGCGTGATAGGGGGAGATATGGCCGAGTTCTTCGACGCACTCACCGATGACCACCGCGCCTTTCTCGCGCGACAGCCGGTCTTCTTCGTCGCCACCGCCGCGCCGGGCGCGCGGATCAATCTGAGCCCCAAGGGCATGGATTGCTTCCGGGTGCTGGACGACAGACGCGTCGCCTATCTCGATGTGGCGGGGTCGGGCAATGAGACCAACGCGCATCTCGCCGCCGATGGGCGAATCACCATCATGTTCTGCGCCTTCGACAATCCGGCGCTGATCTTCCGTATCTATGGTCGGGGAACTGCAGTGCTGCCGCAGGATGATCGCTGGGCCGAACTCGCCGCGCACTTCACGCTGCTGCCGGGCACGCGCCAGATTTTCGAGATCGCGATCGACCAGGTGCAGACCAGTTGCGGCTGGGGCGTGCCGCATATGAGCTTCGAACGGGAACGCCAGACGCTCAGCAAATATCACGCGACCCATGGCGATGAAGTCCGCTTCGCCAAATATGCGGTGCGCACGAAGAGCATCGACGGGCTGCCGGTGCGCAACCCGACCCGTGTCGCCTCCTGATGGCGCTGGTGGAGATTGGCCGCTTCAATCGCAACGAGGCGCATATCCTGATTGGCCTGCTCGACTCCGAAGGCATTCCCGCCATTGCGCTCGACGGCAATGCGAGCATCGCTGACGGCAGCTATCTGTTCATCCCGGTCCGCGTCATGGTCGATGACGAGGATGAGGCGGCTGCCCGGCGGATCATCGCGGCGCTGCCCGAATCTTAGGCAGCTCTTCGCAGCTGCACAAAAATTCACTTTTGAGTAACATTTTCTTGCGGGAAATGGCGCGGAAACGCGCTGTTTCGACTCTGGCACGACCATTGCTGTGACGTCCTCCGGGACAATAGCGAAAGGGGCGCCGGTGAAACTCATCATTGCCATCATCAAGCCATTCAAGCTCGACGAGGTCCGCGAGGCCCTCACCGAGATCGGCGTCGCGGGTATGACCGTGACCGAGGTGAAGGGCTTTGGCCGCCAGAAGGGCCAGACCGAAATCTACCGCGGGGCTGAATACAGCACCAACATGGTGCCGAAGATCAAGATCGAGGTGGTCTGTGCCGCCGATCTTGCCGCCAAGGTAGTCGAATCGATCCAGGCTTCGGCCAACACCGGCGCAATCGGCGACGGCAAGATCTTCGTTCTCGATGTCGGCCAGGCGGTGCGCATCCGCACCGGCGAAACCGACGAAACCGCGCTGTGAGTAAGGGGGCAGTGATGAAGCATGCATTGAAATACGCCGGCATCGCCGGTCTCGGGGCAGCGGTGCTCTTCGCCGCGGCGCCCGCCTGGGCGGCGGCCGCGGCCGCATCGCCGATCCCGGCACCCACCATCGACAAGGGCGACACTGCCTGGATGCTGACATCCTCGCTGCTGGTGCTGATGATGTCGGTGCCCGGCCTCGCGCTTTTCTATGGCGGCCTGGTCCGCACCAAGAACATGCTCTCGGTGCTCACCCAGACGCTGATGATCGTCTGCATGGTCGCCGTGATCTGGGTAACCTATGGCTATTCGGAAGCCTTCACCACCGGCACCGGCTGGACGGGCAAATTCTTCGGCGGCTTCTCCAAGGCACTGCTGATGGGGGTCGATTCGAGCAGCAAGGCAGCGACCTTCTCGAACGGCGTGTACATCCCTGAATATGTGTACATCTGCTTCCAGATGACCTTCGCCTGCATCACGCCGGCGCTGTACATCGGCAGCGTCGCCGAGCGGGTGAGATTCTCGCCGCTGATGTTGTTCACCGCGCTCTGGGTGACCTTCGTCTATTTCCCGATCGCCCACATGGTGTGGTGCTGGGACGGCCCTGACGCGATCGCCACTGCGGCGCTTGCCGGCAAGTCGGCGCTCGATGCCGCCAATGCCGATGCGGGCATGCTGTTCCAGTGGGGCGCGCTCGACTTTGCGGGCGGCACCGTGGTCCACATCAACGCTGGTATCACCGGCCTGGTGATGTGCCTGTTGCTCGGCAAGCGGATCGGGTTCCCCAAGGAGCCGATGCCTCCGCACTCGCTGACCATGACCATGATCGGCGCAAGCCTGCTGTGGGTCGGCTGGTTCGGCTTCAACGCCGGCTCCAACCTCGAGTCGAACGGCGTCACCGGCGTCGCCTTCATCAACACCTTCGTCGCCACCGCAGCTGCGGGCATGTCGTGGCTCCTCGTCGAACAGATCGTGCGCGGCAAGCCGTCGCTGCTCGGTGCTGCTTCGGGCGTGGTCGCCGGCCTTGTCGCGGTCACCCCGGCTTCGGGTTATGCCGGGCCGATGGGCTCGGTCGTGCTCGGCCTTATGGTTTCGCCGATCTGCTTCTTCTTCGTGAGCACGGTGAAGTCGATGTTCAAATATGACGACTCGCTCGACGTGTTCGGCGTGCACTGCATCGGCGGCATCACCGGCGCGATCATGACCGGCGTGCTCGATGCCCCCTATCTGGGCGGCCAGGGCATTGCCGATTATTCGACCAAGCCGGGCACGATGATCGCCGGCTCGTACGACATGCTCAGCCAGGTGATCACCCAGTGCTGGGCGGTCGGTGTGACCCTGCTCTGGTCGGGCATCGGCGCTGCGGTGCTGTTCATCCTGATCGACAAGACCTGGGGCATGCGCATCACGGCTGAGAAAGAGGTCGAAGGCCTCGACATCACCGAGCATGGCGAGCGCGCCTATCATTATTGAAAGATTGGGGCCGGCGCAGGCCGGCCCCTCCACTCGTTCCTCCTGCGGACGACCTCAGGCCGGTGCGGCAACGCACCGGCCCTTTTTTTTTGATCGGAGGGCGCGTCGACGCCCCTCCGATCAACCCCGGCGAAGGCCGGGGTCGCGTGCGGGGAGGGTTGCGTGCCGCAACGAAGCGATCCCGGCCTTCGCCGGGACGACGGGTCATTCGGGATCGGCCTTTACCGGGTCAGCCTCAGCCGCCTTCTTGCGATAGCGCCGCGCGGCAAGCCCCGCGCCGAGGATGAGGCCGCCCGGCACCAGCAGGATCGCGGCGGCCAGCCCGATCCGGTTCAACGTCTTTCTGTCCATCGCGCGTCGCTACACGGACGAAGCTGAACGCGCGCTGGAAAAAAGCCGGGGGAAATCAGCCGGCGAGATCGGCCTTCACGAAATCGGCGCAGCGTTCGCCGATCATGATCGAGGGTGCGTTGGTGTTGCCGGAGATCAGCTTCGGCATGATCGACGCGTCGGCGACATACAGCCCCTCGACGCCGCGCACCCGCAGCTTCGGGTCGCACACAGCCATCTCGTCCGACCCCATCCGCGCGGTGCCGACCGGGTGATAGATGGTGTCCGCCCGCGCGCGGATCAGCCGTTCGAGCGCATCGTCGTTATCGAGGTCGATCGGATAGCGGTCGCGGCCCTTGTGGCTGGCGATCGGCGGGGTCTCGAGGATTCGGTACATTGCCCGCACACCCTTTTTGAGCAGCGCCATGTCGCGCGGGTCGGTGAGGAAGGCGGGGTCGATCAGCGGCGCCGCGCGCGCGTCGATCGATTGCAGGCGGACGGTGCCGTGGCTTTCCGGGCGCAGCACACAGGCATGGCAGGAAAAGCCGTGGCTCTTCACCTTGGTGCGACCATGATCCTCGAGCACCAAAGGCACGAAATGGAGCTGGATATCGGGCGCGGGCGAGGCCGGATCGACGGTGATGAAGCCGCCGCTTTCGGCAAAGGGCGTCGTCATCGTGCCGCGCCGCTGCCGCATCCATTGCACGATAGCGCCGGCCATCTTGAGCGTGCCGAGCAGGGTCGAGCCGAGGAAGTAACCGCCTTTGGTCTCGAACCCGGCGACATAATCGACATGGTCCTGGAGGTTGGCGCCGACCATCGGCCGATCGATCCGGACCGCGATGCCATGTTCGCGCAGATGTCCGCCCGGCCCGATGCCGGAGAGCATCAGCAATTGCGGCGTGCCGAACACGCCGCCGGCGAGCACCACCGCGCGCCGCGCCCGGATCACCCGCGCCTCGCCGTCCTGGAGATAGGCGACGCCCCAGGCGCGGCCCTCGTCGAACAGCACCCGCTCGGCGATCACGTCGGTCAGCACCGTCAGCGTCTCGCGCTTCGCGCCGGGTTCGACATAGGCGCGTGACGAGCTCCAGCGCTCGCCGCCCTTTTGCGTCACCTGATAGATGCCGACGCCGTCCTGGCGGGCGCCGTTGAAATCCTCATTGACCGGATATTGGAGCTGGCGCGCCGCCTCGACGAACTCGACCGAGCCGGGGTGCGGGTCGCACTGGTCGCTGACATGGAGCGGGCCCTCCCCGCCATGCCAGGCATCGGCGCCGCGCGCGTTGGTTTCGGCATGCTTGAACCAGGGCAGCACCTCGTCATAGGACCAGCCCGGGCAGCCCATCGCCGCCCAATTGTCGTAATCCCATTTATTGCCGCGCAGATAGAGCATCGCGTTGATCGCGCTCGATCCGCCGAGCCCGCGCCCGCGCGGCTGATAGCCGCGGCGGCCGTTCAGGCCGGCCTGCGGCACGGTCTCGAACTGCCAGTTGGTCTTTTCGGTCTGGAAGGCGAGGAAGCCGGGCACGCGGGTGCGCAGCCCCGTGTTGCGGCCGCCGGCCTCGAGCAGGGCGACCGACCAGCGGCCGTCCTCGCTCAGCCGGCCTGCTGCCGCCGCTCCGCCTGATCCGCCCCCGACGACGACGATATCGGCTTCTTCCACTCGGCCCCCTCCCGCGCCTGCTCCTTAGCGAGCCAGCGTTCCTTGATTGTCTCCGACGTATCCCGGCTGCCGTCATGGCTCCACCCCGGCGGCATTACCAGATAGCCCAGTTTGGCACGCAAAGTCGGCGCCGCCCATACGTCCTTCGCAATGCCGACCCATTCGTGGAACGCAGCCCAGAGCAGGTTGAACGAGCCGAGATTCTTGACGATGCCGTAGCGCGGTGCGTCATCGTCGCGCTCGGGCTCGAAGCTGCCGAGCCATTTGTCCCAGACGATGAAGACGCCGGCATAGTTGCGATCGAGATAGCGCGGGTTGGTCGCGTGATGGACCCGGTGGTGCGACGGCGTGTTCATCACTGCCTCGAACCAGCGCGGCATGCGGCCGATCACCTCGGTATGGATCCAGAACTGGTAGATCAGGTTGAGGCCGCCGACGAAGAACACCATCGCCGGTGGAAAGCCGATCAGGAAGAGGGGCAAACGGAACAGGAAGGCGATCGAGATGAAGCCGGTCCAGGTCTGCCTGAGCGCTGTCGACAGATTATAATGCTGGCTCGAATGGTGGATGACATGGCTCGCCCAGAACCAGCGGACACGGTGGGCCGAGCGGTGGAAGAGATAATAGGCGAAGTCGTCGATCACGAAGCAGAGCACGAACCAGTACCAGGCATAGCCGATGTCGAAGAGGCGGAACTGCCAGAGCCACACCGCCAGGCCGTAGAGCAGGCCCGCCGTCAGCGCGCCCGCGACCGTACTGCCGGTGCCGAGCGCGAGCGAGGTCAGCGTGTCCTTCGGCTCATAGCGTTTGCGGTCCTTCGCCCAGGCGACGATCATCTCGGCCAGGACGAGCAGGATGAAGGCCGGGACCGCATAATCGACGGGGTTGGGCAGGTGCATGGCCACTGCTTACACTCTTGTCAGTGACGCTTCCAGCCCCCGCACATCGCTGTCGACCACGCCGAGCAGGGTCACATTGCCGAACAGGCGTTCGCCCGTCACCACCGTGACGCCCTCGACTGCAGGGTGGACCCGGAGCGGCGGCAGCAGCCGGCGCGCGGCGACCTGGGCGCCATGGCGCTTCAGCACTGCGATCGCGCCATTGCCCGCGACCAGCGCCGCGCCGCCATCCTGGCTGACCAGGGCGGCATGGGCGTCAAAGCCGGCGAGCATCTCCTCGGCGATCCGCCGCGCATCCTCGGCAGTGCTGATCCGGCTTTCGCCAAGCCGCAACAGCCGCGCGACGCCCGCCAGTATCAGGATCGCGACGATCGATCCGGCGAGCTGGTACCAGTTCATTTGCCGCCCGCGAGCGCGTCGAGCAGGGGCCGGATGCCGGTCAGATCATAGCCGGTCGCGGCCGCCTTCGCCATCAGCCGGTCGGGATTCTCGCCCAGTTTCGCCTCGGCCAGCGCCCAGAGATTGCAGGAGCGTGTGCCTGAGCGGCAATAGGCCAGCACCGGGCCATTCGCCGCCTCGAGCGCCGCCGCCATCGCCTCGACCTGGTTGCCCGAGAAACCGGCATGGGTGACCGGGATCTCGGTATAGCTGAGACCCGCCGCTTCAGCCGCAGCGCGGATCGCGGCGCCGGTCGGCTGGCCCAGATCCTCGCCGTCAGGGCGGTTGTTGATGATCGCGACGAAGCCCGCCGCGGCGATGCCGGGCACGTCCTCGACGGAAATCTGGGGGGCGACGGAGATTGTGTCGTCGATGGGGCGGATCATGCGGCCTCGCGGATCACATTGAGGAAAGCATCGCCATAGGCCTCAAGCTTGCGCGCGCCAACGCCCGTGATGCGTCCCATCGCAGCGAGACTGGCGGGCCGGGTCGTTGCCATCTCGCGCAGGACTGAATCATGGAAGATGACATAGGGCGGCACCTGCCCCTCCTGGGCCAGCTCGCGGCGCTTGGCGCGGAGTGCCTCGAACAGCGGATCACCGATCGGGTTGGGCGCGGTGCCGGCGCGCCGGCGACGCTCGCGCTTGGGCGGGAGGATCAGCGCGACCTCGGCCTCCCCCTTCAGGATCGCCTTGGCATTGGGGCCGAATTCGAGGCCGCCGAAATCATTCGCCCGAAGCGCATCGCGGAGCAGCAGCGCGCGGGCCACCGGCTTGATCAATGCCGCCTCTTCGGGGCTGGAGGCGATGCCGAACACCGAGAGTGCTTCATGCCCGTTCATCAGGCTGCGCTCGCTCGACTGGCCGGTCAGGATGCTTTCGATATAGCCGACACCAAAGCTCTGCCCCGTGCGAAAGACGGCGGAGAGGAATTTCCTCGCCACCTCCGTCGCATTCACTGCGCTCGGCGGGTTGAGGCAATTGTCGCAATTGCCGCAGGTCTCGGGCGGATGGTCGCCGAAATGGCGGAGCAGCACCGCACGCCTGCAGGCCGCAGTCTCGACCAGGGCGCCGAGCGCGTTGAGCCGGGTGCGCTCGCCCGCCTGGCGATGCGGCTCGACCTCACCGATGCGCTGGCGCGCCTTGGCGAAATCCTCCGCGCCCCAGAAGAGATGCGCGATCGCCGGATCGCCGTCACGGCCGGCGCGGCCGGTCTCCTGGTAATAGCTCTCGATCGACTTCGGCAGCCCGGCATGGGCGACGAAGCGCACGTCCGGCTTGTCGATCCCCATGCCGAAGGCGACCGTCGCGACGATCACCATATCCTCCGATTTGACGAAATCGGCCTGGTTCTTCGCGCGGATGTGCGGTTCGAGACCCGCATGATAGGCGCGGGTCGAGCGGCCGGTCGCGGCGAGCTTCTCGGCGAGCTGCTCGACCGCCTTGCGCGTCTGGGCATAGACGATGCCGGGGCCGGGCTGCTCGGCGATCAGATCGGCGATCTGGCGCGTGGTGTTATCGCGCGGCGAGATCAGATAGCGGATATTGGGCCGGTCGAACCCGGCGACGATCATCCCCTCGCGCGGGATGCCGAGCTGTTCGAGGATATCGGCGCGGGTATGCGCATCGGCGGTCGCGGTCAGTGCGAGGCGTGGCACCTCGGGGAAATGGTCGAGCAGCGGCCTGAGCAGCCGATAGTCAGGCCGGAAATCATGCCCCCATTCGGAGACGCAATGCGCTTCGTCGATCGCGAACAACGCAAGCGGCGCCTGGCCGAGCAGGTTGCGGAAGCTCTCGCCCGAGGCGCGCTCGGGCGCGACATAGAGCAGGTCGAGCGTGCCCGCCCTGAAGCGCGATATCGTCTCGGCCTGGTTGGTGTCGACCGAGGTGAGGGTCGCGGCGCGGATGCCGATCGCCTCGGCGGCGCGGAGCTGATCGTGCATCAGCGCGATCAGCGGCGAGACGATCACGCAGGTGCCGGGCAGCGCGACCGCCGGCAGCTGATAGCAGAGCGACTTGCCGGCGCCCGTCGGCATCACGGCGAGCGTGTTCTCGCCGGCCAGGACACGGTCAACCACCTGGCGCTGCACCCCGCGAAATTCGGGGAAGCCGAAGGTGGATTGGAGAATGGGAAGGGGGTCGAGCATCACGATGAGGGTCTGTTAGAGCATCGCGCTGAAAAGTGGGAACCGGTTTTCAGCTTTTCGCGATGCGACGACAGATTCAACCCGTGATGCCACAGACAGCGAGAGGCTTTGAATCAAGGACCTGTCAGCGGCCGTCACTGAACTGAATCAAATCCCAGAGATTGCCATAGAGATCCTCGAACACAGCGACCGTGCCGTAGGGCTGGTGCGCCGGTTCGCGGACGAAGCGGATTCCGGCCGCGACCATCGCCTTGTGATCGCGCTCGAAATCATCGGTGCGCAGGAACAGGAAGACGCGGCCGCCCGCCTGACTACCGATAAAGGCCGCCTGTTCCGGCGTGGCGGCGCGGGCGAGCAGGATGGTGCTGCTGCCGGCCGGTGCGCCGGGCGGGGCGACCACCACCCATCTCTTGTCCTGCTCGGGCTGGTAGCTGTCCTCGACCAGGGTGAAGCCGAGCTTGCCGACGTAAAAGGCCAGCGCCTCGTCATAGTCGCGGACGACGAGCGCGATATGGGCAAGCGACTGGGCCATGAATTGATGCGGGGCGGACGGCCCTCAGCTCGGGCCGACCGGCCGCCGCACCGCAACGAACCCCGCGATGATGAAGGCGATCAGTACCACGCCTTGCGCGATGGCGAAGGGCGGCTCGGCGCCGGTCGGGGCCAGGGGGTGGAGGAAGGGGATCTTCTGGAACGACTGCACCACCAGGACGAAGACGTTCAGGTAGAGCGCGAACACCGCAGTGATCGTATAGATCGGCCGCCAGATCCCGACCCGCTTGAACTGGTACAGGGCGACCAGAGCGATCGCGAGATCGACCAGCGAGATGGCCCCGACGATATGCGGCGGGCCGATCGTCGGCCGCACGAGCAGGAAGGGAAAGCCGGTGACGCTGGTCAGGATGGTGAAGACGAGGAACCACAGATTCCAGCCGCTGAGCCAGCGCCCGCGCAGATAGGCGATGAGGAAGACGAGCCCGGTGACAATGCCGACCAGGCTGATGAGCGTGTGCAATTTGGTGAATGCCGCAACCGAAAGCCCGAGAATCATCATCGATCTCCCTCGCTGAACGGACAGCCTAACCCGGAGGGGGCTCGCTTGGCCAGCTTATTCCGGCAGCGTTCCGACATGGCCGAATGACGACAAGCTCGGCCCGAACGGTCCAGCCTGGTCAACTATTGCTGCGACATCCGGTCGGCATCGAATTTGGCGCGGTCGCGTGCCGCGTTTTTCATCATCTCGAGCTCAGCGCCGATCTGGTTGATCCGCGCCAGATGGGCATTGGCCCGGTCGAGATCGCCCTGATTGGTGAAGAGCAGCTTGCCGCGCACCAGCACCCAGCGCCGCGCCGCGAGGACGCGGCAGAGATCGCCCGCCTCACCCGCGATCTGCCCGGTCAGCAGCCAGTTCCGCTCATAGTCGTTCCGCGTCTGCCCCAGGCCCCGGTCGAACGCGGCCACGGCGGCGGGGCCGATCTCGCCATCCTGCACGGCCTTTTTGCCGATCGCATCGGCCGCCGCCTGATAGGCTGAGAAGCGGTTGCTGTAATAATCGGTACGGGCGACCAGCGCGTCGACCGTGCCGCAATGGTTGAGGACCGGGCTCGCCTTGGTCAGGCCGGCGATGCCGATGACCTGGCGCAATCCCGAACTGGTGGTTTCGGCCTCGAACGCCTTGCGGTCAGCGATCATCGCCCCCATCGCAGCCGCGTTCATGCGCGATCCGGCGCCGGTGCCGGCCGCGATCCTGATATTCTCGGGATGGTCGGCATTCTCAAGCGCCTGGTTGATCTGCAGCGCGACGGTCGAGGCATCCTGCCGGGTCATGTCGCCGCTGCCGAGCCGCACGAGCGTGACGCAGGCGGAGACGAAGATCAGCGCCACCAGTGAACCGATCTTCCACCCGATCGCCGATTTGCGGATGGTGACGGCGAGCGCGACCAGCCAAACGATCACGCCGCCGCCGAGCGTGCTGGCGACGAGATAGGCGACCATATGCTGGCCGCCGAGCATCGCCCGCACATGGGGGATGAAGGCGGTCAGGATCAGGGCGATCGCAGCGATGACCGTCGCGAGCAGGGGGTGGCCGCTCGATTCGTCGCTCCAGTCGGAGTCGTCCGGCTCGGGATGCACGTACAGGCGATGCTCGCCCGCGGATTCGCCTCTGTCGTCGCTCATACAGTCCCCCGTCAGCCCGGCGGAGGCCGGGCCGCCTTGTTGCGAACGCCCGTGATACTACCCAGCGGCCCCGGCCTCCGCCGGGGTGACGGGAGGCTGGAAGATCATCAGGCCGCCAAGTACGATCGCGCCGATCAGCAGGGCCGGCACGTCGCCGAGCAAATGGCCTGTGTGCATCGGGCTGCCGAGCGACTGCGCCGCCATGATCGCGGCATGGACGAGGCTCGACCAGACAGCGAACCAGATCAGCGAGCGGTTCGCCGCCGGATTGCGCGCGGCAAGGATCAGGAAGATGCCGAGCGTGACATAGAGGCCGACGATCATCATGAAATAGTGCGAGGCAGCCGGCGCGCCTTCGTGCCACGCCCAGCCCGAGGGCCAGACGATCGCGAGCGGATACAGCAGGCAGGACACTGCGCCGAACAGGACAAGCGCGATCTGGAGCAACGTATAGCGTTGGGACACGGCCAAATCCTTCGCAACAAAGCGTTGAGGGGGATATGCTGGATCGGGCGAGGCTAGCCCGGCCTCTGGTTGCTGGCAAATCAGGCGGGATCGAAGGCCTGGAGGATCGGGCAAGGGCCCTTCGTCCCGGCATCGCAACTGGCGGCGAGGCGGCGCAGGGCAGTGCGGGCCTGTTCGAGCTCGACGATCTTCGCGTCGAGCGCCTCGAGCCGGGCGGTGGCGAGCGCCCGGGCGCGGGCGCGATCCTCCGAGGCATCGAGCGCGAGCAGCTCGGCGATCTCCTCGAGCGTGAAGCCGGCGGCCTGGGCCGAGCGGATGAAGCGCAAGGTGCGGACATCCTCGCTGCCATAGCGCCTGATGCCGCCGCCGAGCCCGGTGCCGCCGGTGCGCGGCGGCTCGGCAAGCAGGCCGCGGCGCTGATAATAGCGCACCGTCTCGACCCCCACGCCACCGCTGCGGGCGAGCGCCGCGATCGTCATCTCTTTCATCGCTTGACTCCGTACCATGGTACGGATGCCATATGGGGTGTGCCCGCTCCCGGGCAAGAAGGATGAAGACCATGAAAGATGTGACCAAGCCAGTCGTGAAGCCCGAGACGAAATCGGGCTGCCGCTGCAATCCGTGCACCTGCAAACCCTGCCAGTGCTGAACGAAACGGGGCCGCATCCGAGGGGTGCGGCCCCCTCTTTCTCTTTCGGGATGGAGTGCTGCTACCAGATTTCGATTACCGGGTTGAACGATCCCGTCTTCGTCTTGTGGGTGGCGAATATCCTGATGCGGGCGGGCACGAAGCTGTGGCCCTTATATTCCGGCTCGACGCGGAGATTATCGATCAGACCGTCCTTGACGAATCGGATGAGCGTGCCGGTGAGCTGGTCCTTGATCTCCGGAATTCCGGACGGGACATAGGTGATATTCTCCGGCTTGTCCTCGCCGCCGAACTCGGCTGGAAACAGCAGGATCTTATGGAGTTTCCCTTGCGCGACGAGCCGCTCGGCGATTTCACGCGATGTGACGTTCGAATAGTCTCGCTGCGAGTCGTCTTTGGGCATGTGCATGGCTCCCGACCCGCCAGCCGAGAGAAAACAGGCGGCGGCGATGGCGGTGATCAACTGCTTGATCATGTCGAGATTCCCCCGGTGGTCTACAGCAGCATAAGGGTTTGGCGGGATCAGGCAAAGGCGGCTCGCACCGCCAGCCGCGCAGAGTCCGGCGCAAATTCCATCATTCCAGTCCTGTCAAAGAGCGTCACGGCCGCTTTTGACGGCTCGCAGCGTCGGTATCGCCGGTTTCAGGCACGGGTTGAATCACGCACGCGAACCCGTGGCGGATATGTTGGAGAGCGTGACATAATTCGGCGCGGATTTCGGCCGGGAGAAGGGCTTTCACGAGGGGAAAGTCGGGGAAACCGGGGCGGCATGCCGGAGAATTATGTCATGCGTATCGGGGGCTGTGGCAGCCGGCCATGCGACCACGCCCTGGGAGCAGTGACCGGCGAACGCTGAAGCCTGTTGGGAATGTCATGCATCTGCTGACATTTCCTACTTGTACAGAAGATCGTACAATGTCGGCAGGAGACCAGTGATGCGCACACTCAGCTTTTCGGATGCCCGCGCCAATCTCAAGGCGCTGATGGACCGCGTGACGGAGGATCGCGCCCCGGTGCTGATCACGCGGCAAAGGGGCCAGGATGTGGTGATGGTCTCGGCCAGCGAATGGGCGGCGATCGAGGAGACGCTGCATCTGCTGCAATCGCCGGACAATGCCGGGCGGCTGCTGGAGAGCGTGGCCGAGCTCGATGCAGGCGGGCCGGCCGCGCCGTGACTCTGGTCTTTTCCACCCGGGCGGCGGCTGAGTATCGAGCGTGGCAGGCGCAGGATCCGGCGATGCTGGCGCGGCTCAACCTGCTGATCGAAGAAGCTTTGCGCGATCCCTTTCAGGGGGTGGGCAAGCCGGAGGCGCTATGCGGGCGGCTGGGCGGCTGGTGGTCGCGGCGGATCGGCGGCGAACATCGGCTGGTGTATCGGGTGACGGGTGACGGCGAAGCGCGGGCGCTCGAAATCGCCCAGTGCCGCTATCACGCCTGACCCTGGCGGCCGGGACCCGGTGCGCCGCGATGGCGTCGCGCCCATCTTTTAAGGCGCTGTAATAAATATGTCATAAATCTGTAATCATCGGCTAAGGGCAGCGGCGATGAACCGCACCCTCATGACGGCCGCCGGCCTCCTCGCCATGGCCCCGGCCTCTGCAGCGGCGCAGGAAGTGCAGCCCTGGCCGACGATCTTCGCCAGCGTGCCGATCGGCAAGGGCTGGTCGGCATCGGGGGAAGTGATCAACCGGATCTCGGGCGATCCGGCCCATCCCTCGCAGCTCGAGGCGCGGCTCGAGTTCGGCCGCCGCCTGTCCGGCTCGGTCACTGTCTGGGCTGGCTATGTCCATGTCGTCACCTATCGCCTCGGCCAGCCCGCCGGCATCGAGAATCAGAGCGTCGAGCAGCTCAACTGGACCATGGGTTCAGTGCTCGGCGTGAAGATCTCGTCGCGCACCCGGCTCGAGCAGCGTTTCCAGCGCGGTGCGGATGCGACCAACTGGCGGCTGCGCGCGCAGCTCCGCCTCGCGCTGCCGGTTGCGCGGAACGGCACGAGCCTGGTTGCCTGGACCGAGCCGTTCGTGGCGCTCAACCACACCAGCGCCAATCGCGAGACCTTCGACCAGATCCGGAATTTCGCCGGCGTGTCGGTGCCGGTGGCGAAGCATGTCGATGTGGAGATCGGCTATCTCAACCAGTATCTGCACCGGCCGACTGGGGATGTGTGGATCGATGCGGTGCCGGTGACGGTGAATCTGCGCTTCTGACGCGGCGGCTTGAAAATCATGGTGCCGAAGGGTGGACTCGAACCACCGACGCGCGGATCTTCAACCCGCCGCTCTACCGCTGAGCTACTCCGGCCCTGATGGACGGGCTCGTGATGGAGACTGGTTGCAGTGGCCGGGATCGAACCGGCGACCTGAGCCTTATCGGGGCTATGCTCTACCACTGAGCTATACTGCACCACTTGGGGGCAGCGCGCGCGAACACCTGCCCTTCAGCTGGTGAAGGGGGTAATTCGCGCGGTGGTAAAGAGCTCGTGGCGGGTCATGGTGGCGGGCTGGTAGCAGCGCGCATGGGTTTTCACAAGACTTACGCGCCCCAATGCTTTTCGATCGAGGCCAGCATTTCACGGCGGAGAATCGCGTCGAGGCGCGCCTGCGCCGGATGGTCGGTTTCTTTAATCGATTGGTTTCAAAGGCCCTATCGGCGCAAAACCCTTTGCCCGCTTGAAATTCATCTCGTGTGAGAAATTGCCTGTAATCGCGTCCGAGGGATCGATCCTGGAAAGGTCGAGGCGGTCGAATGTGTCCCGAACAATCCTCACCGATAGGATGGGCGTATGCCGTTGATGCCCGGTAACGCTGTCGAGAAGTAGGGGCATGCAAGTCACATAGACTTCGTCGAGCGGCAGGATGCTCAGCAGGTCGCCGCCGACCCTCAGTGCGGCACTGCAAATATAATCCTGATACAGCTCGTTGAATTCTCCGATCGGCATTTTCGATTCCGACAAGCGCCCGCTCTGCAGTTGCTTGCGCCGAACCTTCGGCACGACCTCATCGGTGTGGGTAAGCACAACTGCGTGAACCGAGCCGTCTGAGATGTGCAAGTTGATTGCGGTGCCGATCAACCCTTCGCTGGAGAGCGCCTGTATTTCGGCCACCACGTTCCGGATTGCGTCGGCCTCGCCCAACAGCAACCGCCGGGCGAGATCGGTTTCGGCCTTCCACTCAGCCAGGTCGGTTCGATATTTCTCCTCTGACACCCGAAATGTTTCCTCATCCCGGGCTTTTGCAAGTCCTATGGCGAGGGCGAGTTTCTCGCGTCGCCTTTCGGAGCCGCCAACCAGAAAGTCGAATATCCTTGGCTTGAAGAGGGCCAGCCGAACGCTGGCTTCCCTTTCATTGGCGTCGGACGGCAAGGGCGGTTGGGGTACGACGCGATCGGCAATTCGGTGCCAGTCGATTGCGGCGGCATGATGCGTGTGGATCGAGACGAGATCGTGAATGATCTCCTCCCATTCCTCGACGGCTTGACCGGCAGCTGCAGTCATCCGGGCTTTGGCGTATTGCTTTCGCCTGCGTTCGGCATTGCGCTCCGCTGCGTGCGCCGCGGCGGACATCGACCTTAAAGTGCCTCTCCAGCCCATCGGTCCTCCCCCAAGGCTGCCGTCGAGCAAGGCATAGCGAGCTTATCTGATCAATGGGAGACCGGCGTGGGCGCGGTATTCTCGAATGTGAGTTAGTGAGGTGCGCACGTCGCGGTTGCGTCTATCGAGACGACCGGCAGCGAGGTTTTCTGACACGTTGCTTCAACGCTGCGAGACAAGCGAAGTGTCACAAGAATATTCTTATTAAGCTCTCATCCAGGTGGCACCAGTTTTAACCGTGTCGACTTTTACAGCATATGCGGCAGTTTGCAGCTTCTCTAACTCAGCCACTCGACTGGCAAACTTGCTCGCGTCCGCGACGCCAGCGCGGAGGCCAGCGCGTATCAGAGTGATGTCGGGGGTCCGCTTCAATAGAGAGCGACTATCCGTCGCTTGCTTTATGAATGTTGCGTAAGACGGGGGATGAAAACCGAGCCTGGCAAGCAATCTGTGCTTGGCTGCTTTGGTACTCTCTGCTTCCAAAAGAGCCACGAGTTCAGCTTTGATGATGTCCGTGCCCCCATGGGTAACGAGAGCGCTCGTCGCATCCCTAACTTTAGCTTCAGCGGCCGCTTTTTCTTCAGCTTGCTCGCGCAGCACCAGTCGCGGCATTGAGCCACCGTAACCGTTTTCGATCTCATATTTCCCGATACAGACCGAGCAATTGAGGATGCCGTCATACGTGATCTGACTAGCTCTTACCCACGGATGGTCAGGGCTGGTCTGGGTAACCCGGATATGACCCTGCCCGCACATACACGGACTGTCGATCGTCATCACGTCGTCCGTTGCCATACATTCTTACTCCCATGCAGGGCGACGAATCTCTAGCCCTTTTCCCAAAACTTACCGCTAGTCTCACTTGAACCTTTCCCAGCCACGGCAACATTTTGCGGCGTTCGTCAGTCATTCGCAACAAGCGAAAGGTTTCTATCCGTATGCCGTGCCCAGATGGAATGAGGGGATCAGCGTCGTTCATTCATTTAGACTGCTCCGTAGCTTATGCGGCAACCCCGGATTGAGCGTTTCCCACGCGATCTTCTCGCCGACCCAGATTTCCACCGTCGGCGGAAACGCGCCCGGGTCGTCGAGGGTGGCGGTCGTGATGTCGTGATGGTCGGGGCGGGTGTCGCGGCAATAGGTGACGAGGCTGCCACAGGTGGAGCAGGCGCCCCAGTGGACGCCGGGTGACGAGCTGTATTCGCGCACTTCGCCGGTGAGCAGGGCGAAATCGGTCTTGGCGAAGACTGCCCAGGCGACGCTGACGCCGCCTGTTGCTCGGCGGCAGGAGGTGCAGTGGCACAGCGTGCGGGCGACGGGGGTGCCGGTTACGCGGTAGCGGATCGCGCCGCAGAGGCAGCCGCCTTCGGCTCCGGGTTCCGTCATTTTGTTCGCTTCCTTTCGGGGGTTCTCGTTTGGGGGCGAGGCCCCCTCCACCATTCGCCAGAAGATGGCGAATGGTCCCCCTCCCCCGCTGCGCGAGGGAGGATTAAGTGGGCTCCGCTACTCGGCGGCTGGGAGGTAGATTTCCCCGCCCTTCTCGCGGAATTTCTCGCTCATCTCGTCCATGCCCTTCTCGGCATCGGCGGCCGACAGGGAATTGGCGAACAGCGAGCGGGCCGCGTCGCCGTCCGCCGGCGCATCGGCGGCAAGGAACGTATTCGCCGGCGCATTCTGCTTTGCCGCGAAGTCTCGCACCTCCTGCGTGATCTTCATCGAGCAGAATTTGGGGCCGCACATCGAGCAGAAATGCGCGGTCTTGGCGCCTTCCGCGGGGAGCGTCTCGTCATGATATTGCTCGGCCGTATCCGGATCGAGCGAGAGGTTGAACTGGTCGCGCCAGCGGAACTCAAACCGGGCGCGGCTCACCGCATCGTCGCGCATCTTCGCGGCGGGGTGGCCCTTGGCGAGATCGGCTGCGTGCGCCGCGAGCTTGTAGGTGACGACACCCACCTTCACATCGTCGCGGTCGGGGAGCCCCAGATGCTCCTTGGGCGTGACGTAGCAAAGCATCGCCGTGCCGTACCAGCCGATCATCGCCGCGCCGATGCCGCTGGTGATATGGTCGTATCCCGGCGCGATATCGGTGGTGAGCGGCCCGAGCGTGTAGAAGGGCGCCTCGCCGCAGACCTCGAGCTGCTTGTCCATATTCTCCTTGATCTTGTGCATCGGCACATGGCCGGGGCCCTCGATCATCACCTGGACGTCGCTCTTCCACGCGCGGTGGGTGAGCTCGCCGAGCGTGTAGAGCTCGCTGAACTGTGCTTCGTCGTTTGCGTCGGCAATGCTGCCGGGGCGAAGGCCGTCGCCGAGGCTGTAGGCGATGTCATAGGCCTTCATGATCTCGGTGATCTCGTCGAAGCGCTCGTAGAGGAAGCTCTCCTTGTGGTGGCTGAGGCACCATTTCGCCATGATCGAGCCGCCGCGGCTGACGATGCCGGTGACGCGCTTCGCGGTCATCGGAATATAAGCGAGGCGGACGCCGGCATGGATGGTGAAATAGTCGACGCCCTGCTCGGCCTGCTCGATGAGGGTGTCGCGGAAGATCTCCCAGGTCAGGTCCTCGGCGACGCCGCCGACCTTTTCCAGCGCCTGGTAGATCGGCACCGTGCCGATCGGCACGGGGCTGTTGCGGAGGATCCATTCGCGCGTGTCGTGGATATTGCGGCCGGTGGAGAGGTCCATCACCGTGTCGGCGCCCCAGCGGATTGACCAGACCATCTTGTCGACTTCGGCGGCGACATTGGAGGCGACGGCCGAGTTGCCGATATTGGCGTTGATCTTGACCAGGAAGTTGCGGCCGATCGCCATCGGCTCGGATTCGGGGTGGTTGATGTTGTTGGGGATGATCGCCCGGCCGCGCGCGACCTCGTCGCGGACGAACTCGGCGGTGACATAGTCGGGGATCGACGCGCCGAAATCCTGGCCGTCGCGGATCAGCTTTTCCTTCGCGGCGGCGCGGCCGATATTCTCGCGGATCGCGACATATTCCATCTCCGGGGTGATGATGCCGCGCCTGGCATAATGCATCTGGCTGACATTCATGCCGGGCTTCGCGCGCAGCGGGCGCTTCACGACATTGGGGAATTGGGGCACGCCGGCCGAGCGGTCGGGGCCTGACAGGCCATTGTCCTCGGGGCGGGTCTCGCGGGCATCATAGGATTCGACATCGCCGCGGCCCAGGATCCAGTCGCGGCGGAGCGAGGGCAGGCCGGCCTGGATGTCGATATTGGCCTTGGGATCGGTGTACGGGCCGGAGGTGTCGTAGACGCGCAGGGGCGGCTCGCCGCTGGTCGGCTCGAGCAGGATTTCACGCATCGCGACCTTGACGCCCGGGATCGCAGGCGAGGCGACATGGATCTTGCGGCTGCCGCGGATCGCGCCTGTCGTAACGCCAATCTCGGTGCGGGCGGGGATATCGGCCATGTCTTTTGCTCCAATATGCGGAGCAAGGACGATTCCAGGTGAATCGCTCCCTCCCTCCGCCGGTCTCAACCGGATCAGGTTCAGCGGGTCGTGGCTTCAGCCACCTCTCAGCCGCTTGAGCGCGGCCCCCCGGGGAATATGGCTGCGACCCTAGGCTGGTCAGCGGACAAAGAAAAGGCCGCGCGATGTGCGTCGCGCGGCCCGGGAGAAACGGAAGGAGAGGCGCGCCTAGTTGGCGGCGCTCATCGTCAGGAAATTGCCGTTGATGCCGACGGGGAAGAAGCCGCCGCCGACCACCGCGGCATGATTGTCGTAGAAGATGTTGAGCGCCTGGCCCGTGCTGCGGGCGAAGACGATGCCGTTGGCGTCAGTCGGGGTGATGTTCGCGGCGCCGCCGACCACCACGCCCTGATCGTCGTCGGACGCGCCGTCGAGCGAATCGCGCGCGTCGCTGATCTGCCCGGCCGTCGTGACCGCTGTGCCGCCCAGCATGTAGAGCTGGCTGCGGATCAGCGCCGCGTGATGCGCTTCAGCCGAGAGGATTCCCGCCACCGCATTGCTGTAGAGCGTGCTGAGGAACAGCGGGATCAGGCCGATATAGGCGCTGACGATGACATCCTTGAGCAGGAAGGCGCCGAGCAGGAAGTTCTGATCATTGGCAAAGGCATCGAAGGTGGCCGCGGGGCCGATCACGCCGGCGGTGCGGAGGATCTTGGTGAAGCCGCCGGTCGCGGGCGAAAGATCGATCGCCGGCTGGGCCGACGCGGACGAGCCGATCATCGAGCGCAGGAAAGCGACATGCTCGACCTCCTCGATCGCCAGCTCGCGGGCATATTGCGCGTTGAGCGGGTCCGTGAAGGTGACCTGCGTGCCGCCCGTCACCGTGCCTTGCGTGCCGGTACCGGTGATCAGGGCCGCGCCGCCGCCGGGGAGTTGGGTCGACACCGGCAGCGCCTCGACGCCCGAGCCGGTCGCCGCGCGGAGGAAAAACTGCGCTGCGAGATATTCGAGGTTGAGCGCGAAGTTGAGATAGTCCCCGTCGAGCGCCACGGTGGAGGACGGGGTCGGGCTGGGCGTGGGGGTCGGGGTGGGCGTGGGCGTCGGGGTCGAGCTGCTGCCGCCGCTGCAGGCTGCGAGGCCCGCGGCCAGCGTCATGCTGCCGGCGATCCGCATGAAGCGGCGGCGTTCCTCACGGCGGCGCTCGCTCGCTTCGAGAAGCTGGATCAGGGTGTCGCTATCGATCATCTTCAAATCTTCCCTAGAGGCCAGGCGCGATCAGTTCGCGGTGCTGACTTTGATCGCGCCGTTGAGACCGGCCGTGAAGAATCCGCCAGTGCTCACCGACGCACTGTTCAGATAGAATTCGTTGAGCACTGAACCGGTCGACCGCCCGAGGATGCTGCCATTGGGGGCTACGGGCGTGATGCTCGAGACGAGATTGCCGCTGATCGTGACGGGCGAAATGCCGTGATCGTCAATCCCGGGCACGCCGTCGAGGCTGTCGCGCACGCCCGAGATCGCGTCGGCATAGGTGCGCAGGGTCGCCGTGGTCACCCCCTTGGCATAGAGCAGGGCGCGGATCACCGCGGCATGGTGGGAATGGGTCGCGAGGATGCCGGTGATGCCGGCGAGGATGGTCTTGTCGGTGATGCTGGGGATCGCGCCGATATAGGCGGTGACGATCACATCCTCGATCATGAAGGCGGAGAGCAGGAAATTGCCGTCGCTGGCATAGGGATCGAACGACACGCCGGCCGCGACGATGCCGGCAGCCCGGGCAAACTGGCTGAACGCGCCGGTCGCGGCGGTGCCGAGATCGATCGCCGGCTGGGCGACGATGCCGTCGGCGCCGAGCTGGGTGCGCAGCCAGGTGATGATCGCCGTCAGGTCCTGCGCGATCTCCGTGGCATATTGCGCGACGACCGGATCCGTGAAGGTAACCTGGCGGGCGCCGGTGGCGGCGCCGGCTGTGTCCGTGGTCTGGCCGGTCAGCAGCGCGGCGGGGAGGCCGGCGCCGGTGGTGGCGAAGCTGAAGAACTGGCCGGCGAGATAATCGAGCTGAGTCAGATAGCGCAGCATGTCGTTATCGGCGATCACCGCGGCCGATGCCGAGGTCGCGATCGCCAGCGCCGAGGCACCGGCCGCCGTTACCGCCGCCGCGCCGAGTGCTGCCCTGAAGAATTCGCGGCGTTCATTACGGGGCTCGTCACCCGATTCGGTTGCCTCAACCAGCTGCTGATCGTCGGTCATGAACGCGACCTCTCCTTGAATGGCTTCCGCGCGAACGGAAAATAGGCCGGTCCCAACCATTTGCGATTGAAGGGCAAGTCGAGTGCGACCGGATTTGAACCCCGGGTAGCCGATGTGCGGGGGCGACTTCAACAACCGTTAAAGCTGGATTCGGGCGAAAAGGCGGCGTTTGGTCTGATTTGAGGCCGGTACCACCCTCCGCCGCCGCTTCCAACGATGCTTCGCATCGCCGGAGCCTTTTGGGCTGGTGCCGTTCGCAGCCGGGATGCTGCCCTAAAAAGTATATCCCAGCCCCACGGCGCCCATCCATTGATTGGGGCTGCCGGCAATGCTCGTCACCGGGCTCGCCGCGAAGTCGCTCTCCATCCGGGTATAGGAACCCGACACGAAGATGCCGAGGCCGTGGAGCAGGTCGCCGGTCAGGGAATGGCCGGCGAGCAGGTTGACGCTGACGTCCTTCCAGCCGGCGCGGCCGGTGAAGACCGGCAGGCCGCTGCGGGCGGCGCCTGCTGCATCGACGTCGAAATAGGCAGTCGCATAGCCCTTCCCCGCATAGTCGGCCGAGGCGGCAATGCCGACAAAGGCCTTGCGGCTGAGCGGCGTGGTGTACTGGATCTGCGGGGTGATCACATAGCTTTTGTAGATGCCGGCGACATCATGGACATAGGCGACGCGCACCGTGAGATTGTCGTAATCGCTGGTGATCAACCCGGTCTTGCCGATACCGACATAGCCGCCAAGCTCGACGGCGAGCTTGCGGCTGCCCAGCGCCTTGATCTGCGGATCGACCAGCTTGCCGGTGCGATTGATGTTGACCCCGCCGATCGCGCCCAGTTCGAAATCCACTGCCGGGCCCGACGGGCTCTGGAGCAGATTGACATAGAGCTGGGTGTTGCGGGTGAAGAAGCTGTGGCGATCGATCTGCCCCCGTGCGGCCGCCGCCGGGACGAGGACATAATCGTTCGAACCCTCATAGCTCGGCATATAGGCGCCGCCTGCGCCGATGGTGACCGAGTTGCGGCCGGTGTCGATATCCGCCTTGGCGTCCGCCGGACCGGCCGTCTGCGCGAAGGCCGGCGTGGCAGCGCAGGACAGGACAAGGGCGAGAGTCAAACGGGCGGTTGATGTCATCAGGGGAGCTCCGGACACAAAAATGCAACTTCGGGAACGCAGTGCGCATCGATTTGGCTCCGCTGCAGTGCAACTACAACAGATAACGCATCCGCACCTGTTGCGCATCGGCATCAGTGGCCAGGGTAAAATGCGCTGCGTTGAAGCTCGGCGGGCCGAAAGTGATCACCGGATTGCGCGAAAAGCCGAAGCCTTCGCGCGGGATGCCGGCAAAGGTATCGAGCTTGCCATTGCCATTCTCGTCATGGATCACCGCGATGGCGTAGCTGCCATAGGGCAGTCCTTCATAGCTGATGGCGTGGCCCGTCGCGGGCACCGAGCGCGTCACCGCCAGCGCGCCATTGCCGCAGGCGGGGAAATTCTTCGGCACCGCGGTGAGGCAGATGCGGATCATGCCGTGCGTCGAGCGCAGCTTCGCGACATCGAGCGCCAGGCTAGAGACCGGCGTCGCCCCCGGCAGCAGCGCCATCGCGACGGCCGCCAGCAACAGCCGATGTGCGCGCATGCGCGCGGGTGAAGTCGCCGATCCCCCGATCAGTGCCGCAAAGCCGGTCCCAGAACCGGAAATAAAGGCCATAATTCCCCCCATAATGCTCATGGTGCCGCTGGTGATGGCTCGCCGTGATGAGCCAGGCGCCGAGCCGCCCCCGCCACAGGAAGGCCGGGAACATCTCCCAGCCCATGTGATTGGTGACACCCATAACCGTCATGACGGTCAGCACCACCGCGAGCGCGGCCGGATGGATCGGAATCACGAACACCAGTAGCGGAATTGCCACAGCCCCGGTGATCGCCTCGATCGGATGGAAGGCCATTGCCGCCCAGGCGGTCGGCGGGCGGCTGGCATGGTGGACGGTATGGGCGATGCGGAACAGGGCCGGCCGGTGCATCCAGCGATGCGTCCAGTAGAACCATGTATCGTGCGCAGCGAGATAGAGCAGCACCGAGAGCGGCAGATACCAGAGCGGGAAGGCGTGGATGTCGGTGTAGATCAGCGTCCAGCCGCGATTCTGCCAGCCCCAGGCGATGATCCCGGCGGGCGCGCCATAGATCGCCGCCGAGGCGAGGCTCCAGCCGATCTCGCGGCGGATCTGAGGATCGAGCCCGGCATAGAGGCCGGGATGGCGCAGGCGGGTGGCGGCGGCGAACGCGCCGCTGACGATCAGATAGCGGATGCCGATGATCGCCGTCATCGCGAGCGCGGAGAAGAGGATGGCAAGCGCGATCGTCACGCGCCTGCCTTACACGCCCAGCGCGCCAGGCCGAACCTGTTTCAGGCGGAGCCTGTTTCAGGAGGGGGAGAAAGCGCCGTGATCATCTCGATACAGTCAGCCGCGATTCGGTCGAGTTCGGCACGGGGCACGCCGGCGCGGGCGCGGATGCCGAGGGAATGGATCACCGACACCACGATCCGTGCATTGGTCGCCGGGTTGGCGATGCCGGTGGCGGCGAACAGCCGTGCCAGGCGCTCGTCCTGCATCGTGATGAAACGGGCGAGGCGCTCGCGCACCTCGGGGTCGCCGGCGGCCTCGGTCGTGGCGGTGGCGACGGCGAGGCAGCCCGAAGGCGCGACCTCGCCGGTGAGATAGCCGTCGATGGTGCGGGCGAAGATCGTCTCGAGCAGGGCCGCACGTGGCAGCCGGGCGGCGTCCAGTCCGTCGAACACGCCTTCCAGCCGGTAGTGGAGGCGTTCGAGCGCTGCGATGTAGAGCGCGCGCTTGTCGCCGAACGCGGCATAGAGGCTGGGGCGTGCGAGCCCGGTCGCCTCGGCGAGATCGTCGAGTGATGTGCCGGCAAAGCCATGGGTGCGGAAGCGTTCGCTCGCCGCCTTCAACGCAGTCTCGGGATCGAAGCTGCGCGGACGGCCGCGCGGGCGCTGTGACAAATTCTGTACCAATCCGCAAAGAATCGTTGACTTGGATGCATATTATGCGAAACGGTATTGAAATCAACCGCACCCCGGGGAGATCGACCATGAAACTCTATTTCGTCCCTTTCGCCTGCTCGCTCGCCACCCGCATCGCGATCGAGGAGGCTGAGCTCGACGCCGATTTCATCCAGGTCAGGCCGGGCGAGCCGCTGCCGGACGGGCGGCCGTTCACCGCGATCAGCCCGATGGGCTATGTGCCGGCGATGGAGACGGCGAGTGGGCTGGTGCTGAGTGAAGGTCCGGCCGTGCTGACCTATATCGCCGATCTCGCCGCCGAGGGCGTGCTGGCGCCGGCACCCTATACCGAGGAGCGCTACCAGATGATGCGCTGGCTCAATTTCGTCTCGACCGAGCTGCACAAGGCGGTGTTCGCGCCGCTGATGACGAGCAAGTCGAACGACGGCGCAAGGGAATGGGCGATGGGTCTCGCGGCGAAGCGCTTCGACCTGCTCTCGGCGCATCTCGACGGGCAGGATTATCTGGTCGGCAGCTTCAGCGTCGCCGATGCCTATCTGCTCAGCGTGCTCAACTGGTGCGAATATGCCAAGGTGCCGCTCGGCGACTGGCCGGTGCTTACCGCCTGGCGCGCGAAGATGCGCGCGCGGCCGTCAGTCGCGAGTGCGATGGCAACCGAGATGCCGCTCCGTCAGGCCGCTTGATCTCCCTGCGCTACCCGATTTGCGCAGGAACGCGAATCGGGTAGTGATTCGGGCATGCCCGCCGTCATCCCGTGCGACATCGCGATCGTTGGCGCCGGGCTTGCCGGCGGGCTGCTCGCGCTTGCGCTGAAGAAAAAGCATCCCGATCTCGACATCAAGCTCATTGAGGCGTCGAGCCGGATCGGCGGCAATCACCTCTGGTCCTTCTTCGCGAGCGATGTGGCGGATGGCGATCGCTGGATCGTCGCGCCGCTGATCAGCTATGGCTGGAAGGGCTATGACGTCGCCTTTCCGGGCCATGCCCGCACGCTCGACGCCTCCTATTATTCGATCGAATCCGAGCGGCTCGACGCGGTGGTGCGGGCGGCCCTGCCGGAGGGCGCCCTGATGCTGCGCCGGAAAGTGCTTGGCGCCAGCGCGACCGCGGTGGTGCTGGCCGATGGCGACCGCGTCCAGGCGAAGGGCGTGATCGATGCGCGCGGGCCGAGCGATCTCGGGCTGCTCGATCTCGGCTGGCAGAAATTCCTCGGTCGCGAATTCCATCTCGGCGAGCCGCATGCGGCGCCGCGGCCGATGGTGATGGACGCGAGCGTCGAGCAGCTCGACGGCTATCGCTTCGTCTATTGCCTGCCTTTGGCGGCGACGCGGATGTTCGTCGAGGATACTTATTACAGCGACACGCCGGAGCTCGATCGCGCGGCGCTGAACGGGCGGATCGACTCCTATGTGGCGGCGCGGGGCTGGCAGGTCGACACCGTCGCGCGCGAGGAGAGCGGCGTGCTGCCGGTCGCGATGGGCGGTGATTTCGAGGAATATTGGCGCTCGGGCGGCAACAAGGTCGCCAAGGCCGGGATGCGCGCCGGGCTGTTCCACCCGACCACCGGCTATTCGCTGCCCGATGCGGTGCGCACCGCGGCGCTGATCGTCAAATCCAGCGATCTGTCGGGCGCGGCGCTGCACGATCTGACCTTCGGTTTCGCACGGAGCCTGTGGCGCCGGCGCAGTTTCTATCGCATGCTCGACAAAATGCTGTTCAAGGCGGCCGAGCCCGCCGAACGCTATCGCATCCTCGAACGCTTCTATCGGCTCGATCCGCATCTTATAGGCCGCTTTTATGCAGGACGATCGACCATGACTGACAAGGCCCGGCTCCTGATGGGCAAGCCTCCCGTTCCCGTCGGCCGTGCCTTCGCCGCGATCCGGGGCGCGGTATGAGCCGTAAGGCGATCATCATCGGCGCCGGGTTCGGCGGGCTTGCGCTCGGCATCAGGCTGCAATCGGCCGGGGTGGAGACGGTCATCGTCGAGGCGCGCGACAAGGCCGGGGGCCGCGCCTATGTCTGGGAGAAGCAAGGTTTCACTTTCGATGCCGGGCCGACCGTCATCACCGATCCGCCCTGCCTGAAGGAGCTGTGGGCGCTGACCGGGCGCGACATGGCCGATGACGTGACGCTCGATCCGGTGCTGCCCTTCTACCGGCTCAACTGGGTCGACGGTACCAGCTTCGATTATACCAATGACGATAGCGTGCTGATGGCCGAGATTGCGAAGCTCAATCCCGAGGATGTGGCGGGCTATCGCAAGTTCCTCGAATATGCAGCCGGCGTCTATCGCGAGGGCTATGAGAAGCTCGGCCATGTCGCCTTTCTCGACTTCGCCTCGATGATCAAGGCGGCGCCGGCGCTGGCGAAATATCAGGCCTGGCGTTCGGTCTATTCGATCGTGTCGAGCTTCGTGAAGGACGAGCATCTCCGCCAGGCATTGAGCTTCCACACTTTGCTGGTCGGCGGCAATCCGATGACGACCAGTGCGATCTATGCGCTGATCCACAAGCTGGAGCGGGACGGCGGGGTATGGTTCGCCAGGGGCGGGACCAGCAGGCTGGTCGCCGGGCTGGTGACGCATTTCGAGCGGCTGGGCGGCGTGCTGAAGCTCGGCGATCCGGTGACGAGCATCGAAACGCTGGGCGACAAGGCGACCGGCGTCACCACCGCCTCGGGCTGGGAGGGCACAGCCGATATGGTCGCGTGCAATGGCGATGTCATGCACATCTATCGCGACCTGCTGAAGGGTTCGCGGACTGCGCAACGGACCCGGGCGAAGCTCGAACGCAAGCGCTATTCGCCGTCCCTGTTCGTCGTCCATTTCGGGATCAAGGGCACCTGGCCGGGCATCCCGCACCACATGATCCTGTTCGGGCCGCGCTACAAAGGGCTGCTGACCGATCTCTACGAGACGGGCGTGCTGCCGGAGGATTTCTCGATCTATCTCCACCATCCGACCGTGACCGATCCGTCGCTGGCGCCCGAGGGGCATTCGACCTTCTATGCGCTGGCGCCGGTGCCGCATCTCGGCAAATTCCCGGTCGACTGGGACGAGATCGGGCCGATCCTGGAGAAACGCATCCTCGACGAGGTCGGGCGGCGGCTGATCCCCGATATCCATGAGCGGATCGTGACCAAATTCCATTATGCGCCGGATGATTTCGCGCACGACCTGAATGCGCATCTCGGCAGCGCCTTCAGCCTCGAGCCGATCCTGACCCAGAGCGCCTGGTTCCGGGTGCATAATCGCGACGATCATATCCCGAACCTCTATTTCGTCGGTGCAGGAACGCATCCGGGGGCTGGGATCCCGGGGGTTGTGGGAAGCGCCAAGGCGACTGCGGCGCTGATGCTGGAAGGACCAAAGTGAAGCGTCTTGCCGTGTATTGTGGGTCTGCCTCGCCGGCGGACCCCATCTATATCGAAACTGCGCGCGCCGTCGGCCGCAGCCTTGCCGAGCGCGGGATCGGCGTCGTCTATGGCGGCGGGCGGCTCGGGCTGATGGGCGCGGTCGCCGACAGCGCGCTCGCTGCGGGCGGCGAGGTGATCGGGATCATCCCGCAGGCTCTGGTCGCTGCCGAGGTCGCGCATCGCGGGCTGACCGAGTTGCACGTCGTCGACACGATGCACCAGCGCAAACAGGCCTTTACCGATCTGTCCGACGGTTTCGTCAACCTGCCCGGCGGCACCGGCACGATGGACGAATTATGGGAAGCGCTGAGCTGGGCGCAGATCGGCTATCATGCCAAGCCGGTCGGTCTGCTCAACACTGCAGGCTATTATGATCATCTCATCGCCTTTTATGCGAAGATGGGGGAGGTCGGTTTCCTCCGGCCCCAGCATCAGGGCATATTGATCGTCGATGAGGAACTCGACGGACTGCTCGCCAAGATGGCGGCGCATGTACCGATCGAGACGATCACCAAGATGAGCGCCAAGGACCTGTGAGTCAGGCGCTCCCGACGCGCGACGCGATCGTCGCGACCGCGCGGGAATCGATCGCGCGCGGATCGCAGAGTTTCGCCGCGGCGAGCCGGCTGTTCGATCGCCGGACGCGCGAGCGGGCGTGGCTGCTCTATGCGTGGTGCCGCCGCTGCGACGATATCGCCGATGGCCAAGATCATGGCCATGGCATGACTTTGGTGGAGGACGCCCCCGCCCGTCTCGAGCGGATCTCGGCGATGACCGAGGCGGCGCTGGCGGGAAACTGGGTGGGCGATCCCGCCTTTGACGCACTCCGGATCGTCGCCGCCGAGACGCATATGCCGCCCCGTTTCGCGCGCGACCTGATCGCCGGCTTCGCGCTCGACGCCGAGGACTGGCGGCCGCGCAGCGAGGAGGATCTCTACACCTATTGCTATCATGTCGCCGGCGCGGTCGGCTGCATGATGGCGGTGGTGATGGGGGTTTCCCCCGAGGACGAGGCGACGCTCGACCGGGCCTGCGATCTCGGCATGGCGTTCCAGCTCGCCAATATCGCGCGCGATGTGGCCGAGGATGACCGGGTCGGGCGCTGCTATCTGCCGGTCGAGTGGCTGGTCGAGCTGGATATCCCGCCGGGCGAGCATATGAGGCCGGCCTATCGGCAAAGGCTGGCAGTGCTGGGGGCGCGGCTGGCCGAGCGTGCCGCCGCGTTCGAGGCAAGCGCGCGGGTCGGCACGGCGAAGCTGTCGTTTCGCTCGGCCTGGGCGGTGCTGGCGGCGGCGGAAATTTATGGCGCGATCGGCCGCGAAGTGGCGGCACGCGGCGAACATGCCTGGGACCAACGGATCTCGACCTCGGCCGCGGCCAAGGTCAGGATGATCGCGCGGGCCGCCAACGCGGCGCTGCAACGGCGCATGCTCTATCCGCCGAGCCAGCGCTCGGCAGCCTTGTGGACGCGGCCTCGCTAGCCCAGCAGTGGCTCGCCCGGATAGGGTTTGTGATGGAGCCGTGCGGCGAGCCAGCCGCCAAGGATCGGTAGCAACACTGCGCAGGCCTGCATCCAGAGCGGCTGCGGCAGATCGAACAGGTCGAGCACGGCGAGGGCGAGGACCAGCGCCGAGACGATCCATCCGGCCCATTTCCAGTCGCTGACCCTGAGCGCGAGCCAGGCGCCGCCGAACGAGGCGAGCAGCCAGGGGGCGACCCAGAGCAGCTTGTCCGGCATCGTCTTGCCAGCGATCACGCCGGCGACCGTCGCCTGGTCGGCAAAGTCGATATCGAGCGTGAGCGGGAAGAGTCGGTCATCCACCCAGCCGATTGCCGCGACGATGGCGAGGGCGGCGACTATGCCGAGGATGATACCCAGGATCTTGCGCATCATACCCCCGAGAAGCCGTGTGTGGCGACGACCTTAACCGGCGGTACGAAAAGCGCCAGCAACCTCAGCCGCGGCGGCGATCCTGGCGGTTCTGGACGAGCTGCTGCCCGACCGAGCGGCACGCGGCGCTGATGACCGGATAGTCGATATCGCTGTTCCGGACCAGCGCGGCAGGCATTGCCGCCTGGCATTGCTGGATACTGGTGTAATGGACCGGCTCAAGCCGCGCCTGGGCGCAGTTCGACGTGCCGTCGCTGCAGCCCATGATCGCCATGACGAAATAGAGCGGTTCCATGCTTCGTCCTCCAGTCAAGACATCAATCGACGAAGCGCCCCATTCGTTCCGCGAAATGCTTTCAGTTCAGGAGTGCCGCCCCTACATGGGGCAGCGATGCCTCCCTTGACCGAAACACCCAGCGTCGAACGCCCGTTGCTGCCGACGCTCCGCCGCTTCCTGCCCTATCTGTGGCCGGCCGATGCGCCGGTGCTGCAGCTACGGATCGTCGCGTCGATGGTCCTCGTCGTCGCGTCGAAAATCGTCCAGATCTTCGGCAGCGGCTATACGTTGAAGTACGCATTCGATCGGATGGCGCATGGCGATCGCAGCGTCGTCTGGATCGTCGTCGCGCTCGTGCTCGGCTATGCCGCTGCGCGCTTCTCGTCGACGATGTTCGACAATGTCCGCAATGTCGTGTTCGAGCGGGTCGGGCAGGAGGCGACGCGCCGGCTGGCAGGCAGCGTCTTCCGCCATCTCCACCAATTGTCGCTGCGCTTCCATCTCGAGCGGCGGACCGGCGCCGTCACCAAGGTGGTGGAGCGCGGCACCAAGAGCATTGATACGATGCTCTATTTCATGCTGTTCAACATTGCGCCGACGGTGCTCGAACTGATCATCGTGCTGGCCATCTTCTGGACCAGCTTCGGCCTGTGGCTGGCCGCCGGAACGGTGGTGATGGTCGTGGTCTATATCTATTTCACCCGAATGGTGACTGACTGGCGTGCCGCGCTGCGCACCCGGATGAACGACCTGGATACCGGCGCCGTCTCGCACGCAGTGGATTCGCTGCTGAACTTCGAAACGGTCAAATATTTCAATGCCGAGGAACGCGAAGCCGCGCGCTACGAGGCAGCCATGCAGGCCTATGCCAATGCAGCCGTGCGCAGCGAGAATTCGCTCGCCTGGCTGAATATCGGCCAGGCTCTCGTCACCAGCGCGACGCTCGGGATCGGCATGGCGATGATCGCCTGGGGCTGGGGCAAGGCGCAGTTCTCGGCCGGTGACGTCATTCTGGTCTCGACCCTGTTGTCCCAGCTGTTCCGTCCGCTCGACCTGCTCGGCATGGTCTATCGCACGATCCGCCAGGGTGTGATCGATATGGGTGCGATGTTCGATCTGATCGATACGCCGTCAGAGATCGTCGATGCGCCGGGCGCGCAGCCTTTGGTCGTCGGTAGCGGCCATGTCCGTTTCGAGAATGTGCAGTTCGGCTATGATCCCGGCCAGCCGATCCTGAAGGGGATCGATCTCGATATCCCGGCCGGCCACACATTGGCGGTGGTCGGGCCCTCGGGTGCGGGCAAGTCGACTCTGGCGCGGCTGATGTACCGTTTCTACGATCTGACCGGCGGGCGGATCACGATCGACGGGCAGGATATCGCGCAGGTGACGCAGGATTCGCTGCGCGCCGCGATCGGTATCGTCCCGCAGGATACAGTGCTGTTCAACGACACGATCGGCTATAATATCGCTTATGGCCGCGAGGGCGCGGCGGCGGACGAGATCGTTCGCGCGGCCAGAGGCGCGGCCATTGCTGACTTCATCGAGCGCCAGCCGCTCGGCTATGAAACGCGCGTCGGCGAGCGCGGGCTTAAGCTTTCAGGCGGCGAGAAGCAGCGCGTCGCGATCGCGCGCACCCTGCTCAAGAACCCGCCGATCCTGATCCTCGACGAGGCGACCAGCGCGCTCGACAGCCGCACCGAAGCGGAGATCCAGGACACGCTCGAGGATATCGAGCGCGGCCGCACCACGATCGTGATCGCGCACCGGCTGTCGACCGTGGTCAACGCCGACGAGATCGTCGTGCTCGAGGCCGGCCGGGTGGTCGAGCGCGGCAGCCATGCGGCGCTTCTGCGCCAGGACGGGCTTTATGCCGAGATGTGGAACCGGCAGGCGCAGGAGCGCGAGACCGAGGACGAGGGCGGCGTGCTGGCTGCGGAATAGCTGGCTGCCGGCCGGTCAGGGCAACAGGATCTTTTTCGCCCGGGCGAGATGGATTTTCGCGTCGTCGAGGCCAGTGGTGCCGCCATTGACCAGCTTGCGCACCGTGGTGACGTCGTCGGCATCGGCGGCATCGTTGATCCCGCGCGAGGTCCAGTAGAGGCAGGCGAGCTTGACCGACAGGATCGGGTCGGCGGCGAGTTCGGGCATGGATTCCAGCGGGACATTCGCTTCGTCGCCGCGCGCCTCGTAATTGGCCCGGCCGGTGAGCTGGATCAGGCCGCGGCCGCGGAAATCCCAGCCGTCGCCGGAGGAGGCCGGGCCATTGCCGAGCCGGTCGCTATAGACTTTCAGCGCGACGGGCCGGGGGTTCATCACGAAGCCGGCCGTCGATTTCAGGCTCGGGAAATATTTGGGGAAGATCGCCATCAACCCGGCGGCCGAATAGGCCAGATTTTCCTCGAGCGTCTTGTAGCCGCCCGTCTCGGTCGCGGTCTGGGCGAGGAAATGCGCGAGCCGCAGCTCGGTGGTGATGTCGGCGCCCGCGAGATTAGCGACGCAGCCGGTGCCGAAGGCAATGCCCTGGGCGCCGAGATCGGTCCTCGCCATATAGCTGAACAGGGCGGCATAGGTTCCCTTGCCCAGCCCGCCATCGACGGTCTGGTGGTAGAAGCCGGCATCCGCCAGGCGTTGCTGCAATCGTTTGACGTCCATGCCTGCTCCCCCGATCCCCGGCCTTATCGTCGTCCCTTGGCCGGGCAAGTCAACCGGATTGGAGCAGACGCAGCGTCTCGGCGTCGCGGGTGCCGGCGAAGAAGGTGTCGAGCAGCTGCGCGAAGGGCTCGCCGCCGCCCGCCGCCTCGAACAGGGTCATTGACGAGCGCAGCTTGACTGAGTCGATCCCGCCGAAGATCGCTTCTGCCGTTCGTTTGCCGGCATGGGCCAGCACGGCCGCCGTGCATTCACCCAGCCTCGAACCCAGCACCGGATGCGCGAGATAGGCCCGCGCCTCGTCCAGGTCGCGGATCGCGTAGCGTTGCGCCATGTGGCTGCGGCCCAGCCCGGCGATCTGGGGGAAGATGAACCACATCCAGTGGCTGCGCTTGTCGCCGGCTCGAAGCTCGGCCAAGGCGCGGGGGTAGACGTCGTGTTGCGCCGCCAGGAACCGAGACAGGTCGTGGCCGCCAGCCGGTTCGGTCATAGATTCACTCCTTATTTCAAGACTCGACTCCGACAAATGCTGGAACATATCATGAACATGTTTTTCCGAGTCGGAGACCTGTCATGGAAACCTGCCATCGCTTCTTTTTCGCCATCCGTCCGCCCGAGGGCGCTGTGCCTTATCTGCTCGAAGAACAACGCCGCCTCGGGCCGGGAGGGGCCGTCAGGGACGAGCGTCTGCATCTCACCACCGCGATATCGAAGGATTATCATGTCTATCCTTCGCTCGTGGAGAAAAGACTGCTCGCCGTCGGGGCCTCGGTTGTCGCGACGTGTTTCCCGATCGTCCTAGATCAGGTGGCGGCCCATGGAAACGCGGTGGTGATGCGCCCGAGCGAGCCATTGCGGTCATGCATTGCATTCCAGCGACGCCTGATGAGGCTGATGATCCGGGCGGGTGTCGAGACACGAAAAGGCTGGCAACCCCACCCACATGTCACCTTGCTGTATCGGTACGGATGGCACGTGCTGCGATGGACTGATCCGCTGAGCTGGCTGGCGACCGAGTTTGTCCTGATCCACAGCCATGTCGGCATGACCCGGCATCGGGAGCTCGGGCGCTGGCCCTTGCAGATACCGGCCTCGCCTACGTTACACTGACGCCGGCAGCGCCCAATCGATCGGCTTCTGGCCATGGCTTTCGAGAAATTCATTGGCCTTTGAGAAGGGCTTGCTGCCGAAGAAGCCGTTATGCGCCGAAAGCGGCGAGGGATGCGCGGATTTGAGGACGAGGTGGCGCCCGCCTTTATCGATGCTGTCGACGAACGCGGCTTTCTTCTGGGCGTAGCTGCCCCAGAGGATGAAGACGACCGGCTCGGGCCTGGCGTTGATCAGCCGGATCACCGCATCGGTGAACCGCTCCCAGCCGCGGTCGCGGTGCGAAGCAGCCAGGCCCATCTGCACCGTCAGTACTGAATTCAGCAGGAGCACGCCCTGCTCGGCCCAATGTTCGAGGAAACCGTGGCGCGCCGGCGGGATGCCGAGATCGCTCGCCATCTCCTTGTAGATATTGACGAGGCTGGGCGGCGGGCGGACCTCGGGCCGCACCGAAAAGCACAGGCCATGCGCCTGGCCCTCGCCATGATAGGGATCCTGGCCGAGGATCACGACGCGGACATTCTCCAGCGGCGTCAGGTCGAGCGCGCGGAACCACTCATTGCCCCTGGGGAAGATCCGTTTCCCCGCCGCTTTCTCGGCGACGAGATAGGATCGCAGCGCAGCCATATAGGGGCTGTCGAATTCAGGCCGCAGCGGTTCAAGCCAGCTCGGATGCAGTCTGACGCTATCGCCCATATACCGCCTTTCCCGCCCGGCATGTCCGAAGCCAGCGCCGGCTGTCAATCGCTCCGTGACGGACAATCGGCGGCGAGCGGGCAGGCGGCGCAATCGGGCGCGTCGAACCGGCATACGGTCTGGCCGAGGCGTTTCATCGCGATGTGGAAATGCAGGAAATCGTCGCCGTTCCAGTCGGGCAGTGCGGCGGTTGCCTTTTCGCTCGCGGTTCGAGGCTCGGCTCCCGCCGCCACGAAGCCGAGGCGTTCGAGCACGCGGTGCACATGGCTGTCGACGATGAGCACGGGCATGGCGAGCGTGCTCGCGTTGAGCGCTGAGGCTGCGACCTTGCGCCCGACGCCCGGCAACCGCTCGAGCCACGCCAGCGCCTTGCCGAGCGGCCAGGTACCGAGGAAATCGAGATTGAAATCGGTCCGGTCGCTTTCGATCCGGCGCAGCGCCGCCGTCAGCCAGTCAGCCTTGATTTCCGGAAAGCTGACATCAGCGATTGTCCGCTCGATCAACGGCAGCGGAGCATGCGCGATTTCCGCCGCCGCGCCGAACCGGTCGCGAAGCCGGCGATAGGCGGCGAGCGATACGGCATCGCGGGTGCGCCCGCTGATCAGCGATTTGACGAGCTGCCCCACCGGCCTGCGCCGCGGCAACGGACCGCGATCGGTGATCGGCACCAGCCGGTCGCGCCATCGCGCGATATCGGCCGCGACGAAATCGAAGCTCTGCTGCATGGCCCGGAACTATAGAACAAATACAGAACACAGGGCAAGGGACGCGAGGACGCTCCGGCCTCAGCGCTTGCGCACGAACTCGGCGCGCAGCACCAGGCCCTTGATGCCCTCATATTTGCAGTCGATTTCCTGGGCGTCGCCGGTCAGGCGGATCGACTTGATCAGCGTGCCGCGCTTGAGCGTCTGGCCGGCGCCCTTGACGGTCAGGTCCTTGATCAGCGTCACCTGATCGCCGTCAGCGAGCAGATTGCCGACTGAATCGCGGACCTCGATCGTCGCCGTGGCTGCGGCGGCACGGGCGTCAGCCGCGCTGATCCATTCGCCGCTGGCTTCATCATAGACGAAGTCGTCGTCGCTGGCCTCCGAACCCGGCATCGTGCTCAGTTCTTCAGCGTGGTCATTTCGACCGCCTTGCCCTTGCTCGACGGGTTCGAAGCATTCTGCTTCGGCGCCTTTTCGGCCTTGGGTTTGCGGACTTCCTTGTTCGATTTCTTCTGGCTCTTGGCCATGGCGGCGATCCTCGGGGCGTGGTGCCCGGTCGCACGCTACACTGTTCCCCCGCACCGCGCCCGCTTAATTACGGGCGCCGGGCCGGGGCGGATGAGTCAGATGGCGCCGATCACGGCATATTGGCCGAGGATCAGAAGTGCGGTCGTCGCGAACGAAGCGACGCCAATGGCAATGCTGCGGGTCATGACAAGTCTTTCGGGTATCTGGGTGTGTGACCCGGTCAGGCGACCGGGCCAACGGAAACCGCTGCGCTGAACATCACCAGGGTGAAGGCGAACGCTGCGACGAGCGAGAAAGCGTAACGCTGGGCATTTTCGAAACGGAGTGACATGATCTTTATCCCTGAACTTGGCGATCCGGACCATCCGGGCCGCCGATGCCAGGGTGAGTGCAGGGAGCGTGCCAATCCGGCAACTTGTTGTAATTGCTGGATAGTGAATTCGATCGCAGTGAAATATCCTGAAAATACCCAAAAGAGATTGGGAATTTTCACCAATATTTGGCGCTCGCGGTCAGACAATTTTAACCAGATCTGACGCCCAAGCTCAGCGCGTGAAGGCAATCCCGAGCCGGGCATGGCTGGCGCGGCGGTTATAGTCGCTCAGCGCCTCGCCATAGCCGGTAAAGGCCTCGCCGAAGATATAGAGATGCGGCAGCCCATCCCAGATGCCGGCGAGCGGATAGGACAGGAATGCCTCGGCCGCGCCCTTGCCCGTGCCGGGATTGCCGCGGCCGGTGACGGCGAGCTTGACGCTGTCCTCCCGGCCGATCGCGGCGGTGAGCGAGGTATAACCCCAATAGCGGCTGATATCGTCGGCAATGCCATGCTCGCCGAAATAGAGCCAGGCCTGGGGCGTGACGTCCAGATCCCAGCCATCGCCAAGCGCGAGTCGCTTCGAGGCGCGGGCGAAGATGCGGTTTATATCGACTGAGTCCGTCACGCCGCCGCCATTGCTGTCATGGCGATAGCCGAAACCGAGCAGGGTGGTGTGGTCGAGCGGCAGGTCGACGAACAATTCGGGGCTGTAATTGGTGGCGCGGAACGGTCCGGACGGTCTGTCGAGCGCCCAGAACATCGTCTGGGTATAGGCGAAATTGAGGTTCGGCCCCTCCTTGCTGCCGAACGCGCGGAAGGCGAAGCTCAGCTGCAGCTTGCCGCCCGCATCGCCGGCGCCGAACACGCCATAGACTGGTTCGTGCGGGCGCAGGCGATCGAGGAGGCTGGATCTGCCCGAGGAATCGGCGACGATCGTCTCGGTCCTGGCGACGGCGGGTGGCGCTGCGGCAGTCTCGTCGACCTGGTGATATCGAACCTTGGCGAAGGCACCGGGCTGCACTGTCACCGGGTCAGCCGTCAGGGCAGTCAGCGTCAGCTTCGTCCCGTCGGCTGCCCGCGTCTCGATCGGGGCGGGCGCCTGGGTCGCTGGCTGAGGGCCGTCATTGACCAGATAGACGTCCACGCCGGTTTTCGCCGCCTCGGCGGACGCCGGCGGTTCGACAAGTGGGCGGAGCTGGGCTGCGGCGGGGGTGGCGAAGGCAAGCATTGCCGCGCCCGCGGAGATCGAGAAGATGCGCATGAGCCGGGTGATGGCAGGCGAATGTTTCGGAGACGAGTCGAAATTGGCCACCGGATCAGGCTGGCAGTACCTGCGCGGGACGGCTAGGCGAGGCGCTATGCGTGTCACCGATGCCGAGATCGCTTTCGCCGAAACCCTTGCCGACCTGGCCGGCGCGGCGATCCGCCCCTATTTCCGCCGCCCGCACGGGCTGGAGGCTAAAGCCGATGCCTCGCCGGTCACACTGGCTGACCGGGCCGCCGAACAGGCGATGCGTGCCGCGATCGAGGCGCGCTTCCCCGATGATGCGATCATCGGCGAGGAATATGGCGTGCGCGAGGGGACGAGCGGCCGGGCCTGGGTGCTCGATCCGATCGACGGGACGCGGGCGTTCATTTCGGGGCGGCCGATCTTCGGCACGCTGATCGCGCTGGTCGCTGATGGCTGGCCGATGCTCGGGATCATCGACCAGCCGGTCCTGCGCGAACGCTGGCTGGGCGTGATCGGCCGGCCGACCCTGTTCAACGGCGCTCCGGCCGCGACCCGGCGCTGCCCCGAGCTCGCCCAGGCGCTGCTTGCGACGACCTCGCCGGCTTTGTTCGGCGACGACCAGCTTCATGCCTTCGAGCATCTCGATGCTGCGGTGATGAGCACGGTGCTCGGCGGCGATTGCTATAATTATGGCTGCGTCGCCTCGGGCTGGCTCGATATCGTCGTCGAGGACGGGCTCAAGCTGCATGATTTCGCGGCGCTCGTGCCAGTGGTCGAAGGCGCTGGCGGGCGGATGTGCGACTGGGCGGGCGATCCGCTGACCGCCGACAGCATCGGCGAGGTGGTCGCGGCCGGCGATCCGGCGCGGATCGAGGATATATTGGAAGCGCTCGCCTGCCGGGGGCATTGATCAGGGCTGGGGATCAGAGCTTGATCCCGAGGAACCGCTTGCGCTGCTCATGGCGCTCGCCGGGCGATTTCTTGCCGTTCTCCGCCTTGGCGGTGGTGCCATGGCCGACATCGTCGCGCGGTTTGCCGCTGGTCGTCCTCTGCGCGCGGGCGGTCGCGCCGGCGAGGACCGGGCCGCATTGCGCGCTCTTGGCATCGCCGACATCAACAAAGGCGAGGATACCGGCAAGCGGGCTCGCGAATACCGCCAGGCCAAGCCCGACGCCCGCGCGCCCGACGAGTTCCGGGCTCACCACATTGATGCCGGGCTTGGCGAAATAGCCGTTCACGCCGACTGGCGATTGCGCCGAGAAAAGGCTGAAGGTCTTGGCATCGGCGCGCACCGCGAAATCGAGCGATTCATTCTTGAAGCTGAAGCCGCCGCGGCCGAGGATGACATTCTTCTTCGTGTCGATCAGGATCGGGTCGGCCGCGCCGATGCCATTGCGCACGGTGAAGGCGATCAGCCCGCAATTGATCTGCACCGGCTCCTTCAGTTTATGCTGGAACATCTTCTGGACGAAGGTACCGATATCGAGCTCTGACAGCTGGACGTTGCGCGTCCAGAAGCTGCCCGCCGGGATGATGATCGCGATGCGTCCGCTCGCGGTCGACAGCGAATCATGGACTGTGTTGCCGTCTCCGGCGAGCTGGATCCGGGCCTTGACCGTGCCGCTGGTGCCGGCCTCGTCGACGCCATAGCCGGCGAGCAGAACGCCCATCGGCGTCGGCGACAGGCGGATGTCATAGTCGGTGTGGACGATCGGCCGCCGCGCATTGATCTTGATGTCCGACGTCACATGGCCGCGCGCCATGTCGAAGGTCAGCGGAGAAAGCGTCAACAGGCTGTTGTCGAGCCCGAGCGTGAGATCGATATTCGAGACCGGCAGGTTCTTCGCCCGCACGCTGCGCACGGTATAATGAAGGTCGGCGTCGAAATTCTTGAGCGCCTCGACGCGGAGCGGCGCATCGGGCAGCAGGCGCGGCGTGCCGTTCACTTTCTTGACGATCGCGCCCTTGCCCTGGGCGGCGACGGCGTCCGGATTATAGCCGATGAACGGCGCGATATCGATGATGTCGAGCGTATGGGTGGCGAGCGTCGCGTCGATCTTCAGCCGGGGTTCGAGCAGCCGGACGGTCAGCTTGCCGGCAATGTCGCTGTCGCCGAAATGGCCGCGCAGGCCAGTGAAGCGATATTCGTCACCGGTCTTGGTCAGCGCTGAATCGAGGCGATAGCTGCGCGTCTCGGGTACGGCGACGCCGATGATGCTGAACAGATCGGCGATATTGGTGCCGCGCGCGGTCACCTTCAGGTCGGCGCCATCGATGCGAGTCGGCGCGTCGAGCGTGCCGGCCACGTCGATTGCGGTGCGCGCGGCCTTGATGTGGAGCGCCACCTGGTTCTTCCCGCCGACGACGGTTGCATTGGGGGTCAGCAACTCGCCATTGACCGTGAAGGGGGTCTTGCGCTCGACCCCGGTGCCGGTGAACTGGATCGAGCTGGCAAAGCGGGTGTCGGTCGCCTCGATCGTCTTGAAGGCGAGATCGACCGAGAGCTGCAGCTTGGGGTCGATATAGCGCAAGGTCGTGCCCGCCACCGTCGCCTGGCGGATCAACGGCATCTCGAACGGCTTCCCCTTGCCCTGGCTGAAGGTCCAGGTGTTGGTCTTGCCGTCCTTGTCCCATTCGAGATCGACCGCGCCGTTGAGCATGTCGAGCCACTTCACCCGCCGGTCGCCGACGATCAGTGGGAAGGTGGAGATGCGCGTGTCGATCCGCTTTGCCTCGAACAGATTGGGTTTCGACGCCCATGAGGGATTGGAGATCGTCATCCCTTCGGCGACGAAATGGATGTTGATCGGATCGAAATAGAGCTGGAAGTCGCCGGGCACCTTCACCTGGCGGTGAGTCATCGCCGCGACCGTCCGCTCGAACGGATGCTTCAGGAAACGGCCCTTGGTGATGTAGAGGATCAGCCAGGCGAGGAAGATCGTGCCGATAATGCCGAGCACCACGTTGCGCGCGATTCGCCACGGCCGCGAAAGGCGGCGTGGTTCGACAACCGGCTCAGTCGATTCAGCGTCGGCTGCTTGAGTCGATTCGGTCTCGGCCGGCGTTTCAGCCCTGAAATCGTCGACGGTTTCGGGCGGTGTTACAGGCGTGCGCGGTGAATCCATTGCGTTTCAACCGTTCGCGCAGCCGTCAAGTTCCGAAATGGCCCTTTGCCGGAGGTTGCGTTTGCGCGCCTCAGCCGCTATGCGCCCCGCTTTCCGCGAGTAAGAGGAACTGCCCGGCCGGTATGGGCTGCCGTGGCCGTTCATAGATCGTCGCGATTATGAGGAGACGAAAATGCCCAAACTCAAGACGAAGAGCGGCGTGAAGAAGCGCTTCACGCTCACCGCTTCCGGTAAGCTCAAGCACGGCGTCGCCGGCAAGCGCCACCGGCTGATCAGCCATAACGGCAAATATATCCGCCAGAATCGCGGCACCTCGGTCCTGTCCAAGGCAGACACCGCAACCGTGAAGGCCTGGGCGCCTTACGGCCTCAGCTGAGCGGAAGGAATTAGAGAATGGCACGCGTAAAACGGGGTGTAACCACCCGCGCCAAGCATAACCGGATCCTCGATCAGGCGAAGGGCTATTATGGCCGTCGCAAGAACACGATCCGCATCGCCCGCCAGGCCGTCGAAAAGGCCGGGCAATATGCCTATCGCGACCGCAAGGTTAAGAAGCGCTCGTTCCGCGCGCTCTGGATCCAGCGCATCAACGCCGCGGTTCGCGCCGAGGGCCTCACCTATGGCGTGTTCATGCACGGCCTGAAGCTGGCTGGTGTCGAACTGGACCGGAAGGTCCTGGCCGATATCGCCATGCACGAAGGTGCTGCGTTTAGCGCCATCATCGCGCAGGCGAAGGCGGCTCTGCCCCAGGCCGCCTGAGCGACCTGTAGCGACCGAAACATGGGGCGCGGGTGGATTGCCACCCGCGCCCTTTTCGTTATCGGGCCGTGAAGCCCGGCCAGTTTGAGGATGCGATGACTGATCTCGACCATATGCGTGACAATCTGCTCGCCGCCATCGCAGCGTCCGGCGGTCTCGATGCGCTCGATACGGTGCGGGTGGGCGCTCTCGGCAAGCAGGGCAGCGTCACCGGCCTGCTCAAGACGCTGGGCGGCATGTCGCCCGAGGAGCGCCAGGTCCAGGGCCCCCGCATCCATGCGCTACGCGAGGCGGTGACGACCGCGCTCGCCGACAAGAAGGCGTCGCTCGACCGGGCTGAACTCGATGCGCGACTTGCCCGCGAAACGCTCGACATGACGCTTCCGGCGGATGGTGTCGGGATGGGAAGCGTGCATCCGGTCAGCCAGGTAATGGACGAGCTGGCAGAGATTTTCGCCGATCTCGGCTTCGCGGTCGCGACCGGCCCTGAGATCGAGGACGACTGGCATAATTTCACTGCGCTCAACATTCCCGAGAGCCATCCGGCGCGGGCGATGCACGATACCTTCTATTTCCCGGCGCAGCCGGAGGCGAGCACGGCCGGCGACGGGCGAAGCCCGTCGTCCGACGGCGAGCTTGGCTCGCCGCGGGCCGCGCTCGGTTCCTCGCGGATGCTCCTGCGGACGCACACCTCGCCGGTGCAGATCCGTACCATGCTCAACCAGAAGCCCCCGATCCGGATCATCGCGCCGGGCCGCACCTACCGCTCCGATTCGGACGCGACCCATACGCCGATGTTCCACCAGGTCGAGGGGCTGGTGATCGATCGCGGCATCACGCTCGGCCATCTCAAATGGACGCTGGAGACCTTCCTCAAGGCGTTCTTCGAGCGCGACGATGTCGTGCTGCGCCTGCGCCCGAGCTATTTCCCCTTCACCGAGCCCTCGGCTGAGGTCGATGTCGGCTACACGATCGAGAAGGGCAAGCGCGTGATCGGCGGATCCGATGGCTGGATGGAAGTGCTTGGCTCGGGGATGGTGCACCCCAAGGTGATCGCCGCCTGCGGGCTCGATCCCGACGAATGGCAGGGCTTCGCGTTCGGCTGCGGCATCGATCGGCTGGCCATGCTCAAATATGGCATGGACGATCTGCGCGCTTTCTTCGACGGCGATATCCGCTGGCTGAAACATTATGGCTTCGCGGCACTCGACGTGCCCACGCTGAGCGGGGGAGTCGGCGCATGAAGTTCACCCTGAGCTGGCTCAAGGAGCATCTCGAGACCGACGCGTCGCTCGAGACGATCGTCGAGGCGCTGACGCGCGTCGGTCTCGAGGTCGAGGGCGTCGAGAATCCGGGCGAGAAGCTCGCCGCCTTCACGGTGGCGAAAGTGCTGACGGCAGCCCCGCATCCGCAGGCCGACAAGCTCCAGGTCCTGTCGGTGGATGCCGGTGACGGTCCGCTCCAGGTCGTGTGCGGGGCGCCCAATGCTCGTGCCGGGCTGGTCGGCGTGTTCGGCATGCCGGGTGCTGTGGTGCCGTCCAACGGCATGGTGCTGAAGGTCGCTGCGATCCGCGGCGTCGAATCGAACGGCATGATGTGCTCGACCCGCGAGCTGGAACTGGGCGACGATCATGACGGCATCATCGAGCTTCCCGCCGATGCGCCGGTCGGCACGTCCTATCCTGATTATGCCGGGCTGAACGATCCGGTGATCGACGTCGCGATCACGCCCAATCGCCAGGATTGCATGGGCGTGCGCGGCATCGCGCGCGATCTGGCGGCGGCGGGGCTCGGGACGCTGAAGCCGCTCGCCGAGGTGTACCGGATGACGGCAATCGTGCCGGTCGCGGGCGATGAGCCCGGGCCCGCTGTGCGCACCGACGATCCGGAAGGCTGCCCTGCCTTCTTTGCCCAGAGCGTGTCCGGTGTGACCAACGGCGCATCGCCGGCCTGGATGAGCCGGAAGCTGACCGCGATCGGGCAGAAGCCGATCTCGGCTCTGGTCGACATCACCAACTTCGTTTCGACTGATCTCGGCCGGCCGCTCCACGTCTATGATCGGGCGACGCTCAACGGCGGGCTGGTCGCGCGCCGGGCGCGGGACGGAGAGCAGGTCCTGGCCCTCAACGGCAAGACCTACACGCTCGACGCAACGATGACCGTGATCGCCGATGACGCGGCGGTGCACGATATCGGCGGCATCATGGGCGGCGAGCATTCCGGCGTTTCGGACACGACGACTGACGTGCTGATCGAATGCGCCTATTTCGATCCCGACCATATCGCCCGCACCGGCCAGAAGCTCGGCCTGACCAGCGATGCTCGGACGCGGTTCGAGCGCGGTGTCGATCCGGCCTTCCTCGATGACGGCCTCGCCATCGCGACCCGGCTGGTGCTGGATCATTGCGGCGGCACGCCGAGCGCGGTGACCCGGGCGGGTACACCGCCGGTCGCGACGCGGACGATCGCTTATGATCCGGCCCGCGCCGAAACGCTGGGCGGGCTCGCCATCGCGCCTGATCGGCAAAAGGCGATCCTCGAAAGTCTCGGCTTCACCGTCGATGGCAGTTGGAACGTCACCGTGCCGAGCTGGCGCCGTGACGTGGACGGTTCGGCCGATCTGGTCGAGGAGGTCATCCGCATCGAGGGCATCGACAAGGTACCGACAGTGCCGCTCGACCGGTTGCCCGGCGTGGCCAAGCCGACGGCGACACAGGAGCAGAAGCTCGAACGCCGCGTCCGCCGCGTTGCGGCCGCGCGGGGGCTGAACGAAGCGGTGACCTGGAGCTTCATCTCCGAAGCTGAAGCCGCGCCCTATGGTGGCGGCGCGTGGAGCCTCGCCAACCCGATCAGTGAAGACCTCAAGGTCATGCGGCCGTCCTTGTTGCCTGGCCTGCTGGCGGCGTCTGCGCGCAATCTCAAGCGCGGCGCGCAGAGCGTACGATTGTTCGAGATCGGCCGCCGTTACCTCGCTGACGCCGAGCGACCGACCCTCGGTGTCGTGCTCGTCGGCGAAGGCCGCGCCCGGGGCTGGCAGCAGGGCAAGGCAGCGCCGTTCGATGCGTTCGACGCCAAGTCGGAAGCGCTGGCTTTGCTCGCCGCGGCGGGTGCGCCGGTCGAGAATCTGCAGGTCATGGGAGAGGCGGGCGATGCCTGGCATCCCGGCCAGTCGGGCACGCTCAGGCTCGGGCCGAAGACGGTGCTGGCGGCGTTCGGCATGGTTCATCCGCTCACCGCACGCGCCTATGATCTCGACGGGCCGGTGGCTGCGGTCGAGCTCTATCTCGATTCGATCCCGGGCAAGCGCGCGGCCGGCTTCATGCGACCGGCTTACACGCCGCCCGCGCTTCAGGCGGTGCGGCGCGACTTCGCCTTCCTCGTTCCGGCTGAGCTGGCGGCGGATTCGCTGCTGCGCGCAGTGAAGGGCGCCGACAAGGCGGCGATCACGGCGGTCAGGCTGTTCGACGTCTTCACCGGCGCCGGCGTTGACGAGGGCAGCAAGAGCCTCGCCATCGAAGTCACGCTCCAGCCCGGTGAGAAGAGCTTCACTGACGAGGAGCTGAAGGCGGTGGCCGACAAGGTCGTCGCGGCGGCAACGAAGCTGGGGGCGGTGTTGCGCGGTTGATGATCGATCGCTTCCTCGAAGGTCTGCACGAGAAGATGCAGGACCCGGACGATGTCGAGTATATGACCGTCATCATTCCGGGCGACCTCGATCCGTTCGATCGCCATTATCGCTTCAGCGTCCATCTCGACGCCGAGCTGCGGCTGACCGGGCTGGGGTGCAGCGTCGGCGGCGGTACGTTGTTCAGCGAGGAGGATGAGGACGGCGAGAGCGAGATCCTCTACTGCGTGTGCGATGTCGACGCGACCGATGTCGATGGCGCGCGGGCGTTGCTGCGCCTCCATCTGCCCGAACTGGGATGTCCCGAAGGGACCCTGATCCAATATGGCGAGGATCTCGAGGACCGGTATGAGGGCGAAGCCTGGGTCTTGGCGCAGCCGAGGACGATCAGTGAAGATTGAGCTCGAAGCGAACGGGAAAGCTGGATGCCTGAGCTGATCGAAATCGTGTCATCGGGCCTCTCGGCCGCGATCAATCCGCTCGGGGCCGAGCTCACCCATCTGCGCGATTCCCAGGGCCGCGAGCTGATGACCGATGCCGATCCGCGCTGGTGGACTGGCCATGCGCCGATCCTGTTTCCGGTCGTCGGCCGGCCCAATGGCGATATCATCCGGATAGACGGCGTCGACTATGCGATGAAGCAGCACGGCTTCGCGCGGCACAAGACATTCGAGGTGGTCGCGCACGAAGCCAACCGCGCCGTCCTCCGCTTGACCGACAATGCGGAAACACGCGCCGTCTATCCCTTCGCCTTCGCGCTCGAGATCGCGTTTACGCTCGACGGCTCGGCATTGGCGATCACTGTGAGCATCGCAAATCGCGGCGATGCCGTGATGCCCGCGAGCTTCGGCTTCCATCCCGCTTTCGCCTGGCCACTGCCGTACGGCGAGCCGCGTGCGGCGCATCGGATCCTGTTCGAGGCCGACGAGCCCGAGGCGCTCAAGGAAATCGTGCCGGGTGGCCAGATCGGCACTGTAGAACGCCCGTCGCCGCTCGATGGCCGGACGCTGGCGTTGCGCGACGACCTGTTCGCAAACGACGCACTGATCTGGGATCCGGTCCATTCGCGGCGGGTGACCTATGGCGCGCCCACCGGGCCGCAACTCGACATCGCCTTTCCCGATACCGCGAAGCTCGGCATCTGGACCAAGCCCGGCGCGCATTATGTCTGCATCGAGCCGTGGCACGGCATCGCCGATCCCGAAGGCTTCACCGGCGACTTTCGCGACAAGCCCGGTGTGTTCGAGATCGCGCCGCATGGCGAATGGCACTGCACGCTGGACGTGACGTTGCGCGCATGACCCGCTAGGGCCGCGCGACCATGTCCCAGATTTCCGACCGCCGCACCTTTGCGATCATCTCCCACCCCGATGCGGGCAAGACAACGCTGACCGAGAAGCTCCTTTATTTCGGCGGCGCGATCCATCTCGCCGGCGAGGTGAAGGCGCGCGGCCAGAACCGGCGCGCCCGGTCCGACTGGATGAAGATCGAGCAGCAGCGCGGCATCTCGGTTACCTCCTCGGTGATGACCTTCGAAAAGGACGGCCTCACCTTCAACCTGCTCGACACGCCGGGTCATGAGGATTTCTCCGAAGATACCTATCGCACGCTGACCGCGGTCGATTCGGCCGTGATGGTGATCGATGCGGCGCGCGGCATCGAGGCACAGACGCGCAAATTGTTCGAGGTCTGCCGGCTGCGCTCGGTGCCGATCATCACCTTCGTCAACAAGGTCGATCGCGAGGGCCGCGCGCCGTTCGAGCTGCTCGACGAGGTCGCCGATATCCTTCAGCTCGATGTCTGTCCGATGAGCTGGCCAGTTGGCATGGGCAGCGATTTCGAGGGCGTCTACGATCTCTACGCCAACACCCTCAGCCAGCCCGAAGGCCCGTCGCGCGAGTTCATGGGCAAGTCCCAGGCCTTTACCGGGCTCGACGATCCGGCATTGGGTAAAGTGCTGTCCGAGGGTGGCCTGGCGCTGCTCCGCGACGAAGCCGAGCTGGCGCAGGGCGGCTATGCGACATTCGACGCCGCCGCCTATCGTCACGGCGACTTGACCCCGGTCTATTTCGGTTCGGCGCTCAAGGATTTCGGCGTGGCCGAGCTTATCGCCGCGCTCGGCACCCATGCCCCGGGCCCGCGCCCGCAGCCGGCCGAGCCCGCGCCGATCGCGCCGGACAATGCCGAGGTCACCGGCTTCGTGTTCAAGGTCCAGGCGAACATGGACCCCAATCACCGCGACCGGATCGCCTTCATGCGGCTCTGCTCGGGCATTTTCAAACGCGGCATGAAGCTGACGCCTACCGGCCATGGCAAGCCGATCGCGATCCATTCGCCGATCCTGTTCTTCGCGCAGAATCGCGAGCTCGCCGATGAGGCGTTCCCGGGCGACATCATCGGTATCCCGAACCACGGCACGCTCCGGGTCGGCGATACGCTGAGCGAAAAGGCAGTGATCCGTTTCACCGGCCTGCCCAATTTCGCGCCCGAAATCCTGCGCCGCGTCGCGCTCAAGGATCCGACCAAGACCAAGCAGCTGCGCAAGGCGCTCGACGACATGGCCGAGGAGGGGGTGACTCAGGTCTTCTATCCCGAGATCGGCTCGAACTGGATCATCGGCGTGGTCGGCCAGCTCCAGCTCGAAGTGCTGCTCTCGCGGCTCGAGGCTGAGTACAAGGTCGATGCCGGGCTGGAGATGGCGCCGTTCGATACCGCGCGCTGGGTGTCGGCGGCCGACCCGGCCGATCTCAAGGCGTTCATGGACCTCAACCGGACGGCCATGGCCAAGGATCGCGACGGCAATCCGGTCTATCTCGCCAAGACCGCCTGGGATGTCGGCTATGTAGCGGACCGCTATCCCAAGGTGAAGTTCGCGGCGACGCGGGAGCGGTAGGCGAACCTGCCGCCGTCATGCTGAACTCGTTTCAGTATCCCTGCGCGGTCAGCTGAACCAGGAACGACACTCGTTGGGTGAGCGACCGCGCCTGGACCCTGAAACAAGTTCAGGGTGACGGTTGGAAGGTGTGGGCTCAGTCCACCCAATCCCGCCGCAGCGGCTTTACCGCCAGCAACATCAGCACCGCCGCGATCAGATAGAATACGAGCGCGCCGAGCGTCGCATATTTGAGCGCGTCGCCGCCCCCGAAGCGGTGTGTCATCATGTCAGCCGCCACGCCCATCAGGGTCGGCCCAACGCCGATGCCGATCAGATTGTTGATCAGCAGGAAGCTGGCCGCGGCGGTCGCGCGCATCGGCGCGGGGACGAGATGCTGGACAGCGGTCGTCACCGGGCCGAGCCACAGGATGTTGAGGCCGTTGGGCAGCAGCAGGAAGAGGAACGCAAGCAGCGGCGAATGAGTCGAGATGCCCAGCGCGAACAGCGGTGCAGTGATGACGAAGGCGATTGCCGGCAGCTTTGCGTACATGCCGCGATCGGCCTGGCCGAGCCGGTCGGCCAGCCAGCCGCCGAGGAATACGCCGGCACAGCCTCCCGTCAGGAACAGGGCCCCGATGAAGCGCGACAGCGTCAGCAGGTCGAAATGCAGCGTGGTCGCGAGTACCGAGGGTAGCCATAAGGCAAGGCCATAGCCGCAGAGCGAGCTCATCGAGGCGCCGAGGGCGAGCAGCCAGAAGCTGGGCTTGCGGGCAAGAATCGCGAAGGCGGCGCTGGGCGGCGCCTTGGGCACCGGCTTGTCGTACAGGCCGCGTGCCGGCTCGCGCACTGTCAGCCGGAAGATCGGCGCGAGGACCACACCGGCCAGCCCGAGCACGATGAACGCCATCCGCCAGTTGACGGTCGCCGCGATATAGCCGCCCAGCAAAGCGCCGGCGGCGAGACCGAGCGGAATGCCCAGCGAATAGATCGCCAGTGCACGGGCGCGCTCCCTGGGCGGAAAATAATCGGCGATGAAGGCATAAGAGGGCGCGACCCCGCCCGCCTCGCCGACCCCGACACCAAGCCGGCACCAGAAGAGCATGCCGAAGCTGGTGGCATAGCCGCACAAAGCCGTGAAGCCGCTCCATACCGCCAGCGACCCCGTGATCACCCAGCTTCGGCTGGTCCGGTCGGCGAGCAGCGCGAGCGGGATGGCGAGCCCGGCATAGAGCAGGGCAAAGGCGATTCCGCCCAGCGCGCCGAACTCGGTCTTGGAGAGATTGAGGTCGGCGCGGATCGGCCCGGCAAGGATGCCGAGGATCTGCCGGTCGAGGAAATTGAAGCTGTAGACGAGCAGCAGCATCGCCAGCACGAAAGCGCGATAGCCGCGCCCGGAAGCCGGGGCGATCGACTGTGTTCCGCTGTCATTGCTCATGTCGCGATCCCCTCAAATGAAACACCGGGCGCCCTTCTCGCGGGGCGCCCGGTGTTTCCTAGCTGATAACAGGGTTTTGTGCTCAGAACTTCGCGGTGAAGGTACCGAAGACCTGGCGCGGATTGCCGTAAAAGGCGGTGGCAATGCCCTCCTTGCCGAGCGTCGGGGTATAGCCGCCGCTCGGGGTCAGGATTGGCGTGCCGTCGATCTTCGCATTGATATATTGATAGCCTGAGGTCTTGTAGCGGACATCGGTCAGGTTCTTGCCGTGCACCCCGATCGAATATTTCCCGCCGCCGAAGCTGTAGGTCAGATGGGCGTCGAGCAGGGTATAGCCCGGCTGGTCGAGGAAGGGGCTCGCCGTCTCGAACTGATGGGTCAGGCTGCGATAGGAAACGACCGTCGAGGCGTTGAGCGAGCCCGGCCCGATCGGCAGGACGGCGGCGAGCGTGCCGGACAGGGTCCAGTCGGGCGTATTCTGGAAGACGCGGACATTGGCGACATCCACGCCGGTCGGGCCGATGAACGTCTTGTACTTCGCATTGATGTAGCCGAGCGTGCCGGTGAAATTGAGCGCTGAGCCCTGGCCGGCGAAATCGCGCGCCAGTTGGGCATTGGTCTCGAGTTCCACGCCCTTGATATGCGCCTTGGCGGCGTTGGTGGTGATGCCGCAAAAGGACTGGACGCCGCCGATGATGCAGCCGACCGATCCGGGAATCTGGACATCGGTGTAATCGGCATAGAAGCCGTCGAGCGCCCAGGTCAGGCGACGGTCGAAGGCAGCGCCCTTCCAGCCGATCTCATAGCTCTTCACCGATTCCGGCTTGAACAACAGATAGTTGTAGATTTCCTGATAGCTGCGCACGCCGTCCTGGTTGACGTCGGGCGCCGAGGTGCCGGAGCCGCGCGGATCGAAGCCGCCGCCCTTGAAGCCTTCCGAATAGGAGGCATAGAGCATGTGATTCTCGCTCGGCTTGTAGCTGAGCGATGCCCTGGGCGTGAATTTCCTGAAGTTCGCGACGCCGCGGAAATCGGTCGAGGGCGTGCCGAACAGGGTCGGGTTGCCGCCGAATTCCGAGGTCACGCCGCCAAGATAGCTTGCCTTGAAGATATAGGAGCTGCGCTGGTCCCAGGTATAGCGCCCGCCGAGCGACAGGCTGATCTGGGGCGTGAAATCATAGGTGAAATCGCCGTAGATCGAGCTCGTCTCGGTCCGCACGTCGCCGGCGGTATAGGCGTCGAAGCCGGCAAGCGTGGTCGAGAGCAGCACATCGAAGCCGGTCGAGGCCTTCGCGCCGAGATAATAGAAGCCGACAATGCCGTTCAGCTTGTCGCTCTTGTAGAGCAGCTGGAATTCCTGGCTGGTCTGCTCATTCTTGTAGATCGCCGGCACATCGACATCGACCGAAGGCGTCGAATCGAAATCGATCGGCGTATAGGAGCGGTCCTTGCGCCAGGCGCTGATGCTGCGCAGCGTCAGATGGTCGCTGAGCTCGGCATTGACTGACATGGACAGGCCGCCGGCCCAGACATCCTCCTTGGGATTGGCCAGCCCGGCATTGGTGTCATAGACATTGGCCAGCACCGGCGATCCGGTGAGCAGGCCGGGGATCAGGCGATGGCCGTTACGCGGATTGGACGTGTCATGGGTATAGTCGCCGGTGATGCGGACGAAGAGCCGCGAATCGGGCGAGGTGAACTCGACGGTACCGCGGCCGGCCCACACATCCTTGTTGTAATTGTCGATGCCGAGATTGAGGTTCCTGCCGAAACCGTCGCGCGTCAGCCGCGCGCCCGAGACGCCGACCCGGACCAGGTCGCCGATCGGAGTCGAGACGCTGACGATGCCGTCGGCCTGGTTGTACGAGCCATAGGTGCCCTTGAGGTTCACCTCGAGATGATCAGGCAGCTTCTTCGTCACATATTTGACTGCGCCGCCGATCGTGTTGCGGCCATAGAGCGTGCCCTGCGGCCCGCGCAGCACCTCGATCCGGTCGACGTCATAGATGTCGAGCACTGCGGCCTGGGGCCGGTTGAGATAGACGTCATCGAGATAGATGCCGACGCCCGACTCGAAGCCCGGAACCGGATCCTGCTGACCGACGCCGCGGATGAAGGCGGCGAGCGTCGAATTGGTGCCGCGCGCATCCTTCAGCGTCGTGTTCGGAGTGATATTCTGGATGTCGGTCAGGTCGATCGCGCCGATCTTTTCGAGCTTGTCGGCGCTGAAGGCAGTGACGGCGATCGGAACCTTGGACAGGCTCTCGCTGCGTCGCCGCGCGGTGACGAGGATATCGCCCTCGGTGGGGGCCGCGTCCTGCCCGGCATCGGTGGGCTGGGCCTGGGCTTCCGCGGCCGGAACACCCTGCGCAAAGGCCGGTGCGGCCACCAGCGTGGCGAGCGCCGCGCTTGCGTTGAACCCCGCCTTGAGAAGCGCGCGCGTGGAATTCAGGCGTGTCATGATGATCTCCCCTCCTGCGGCGCCGCTCATTGCGTTCCGGCTTCATACCGGGTTGTGCGCCAGTCCAGGGCGCTATACTGAAACATGAACCAGGTTTCAACTTGGGAATATGAGGGGGCCGAAAATGGCAGGTGAGCGTGTCCAACCGGCAACGCTTTCGGGGGGACTTTCAGAAGGCGGCGCGGCGCTGGTCGCGAGCGAAGGCAAGGCGCCGCGGACTGAGCGCGGGCGCAAGACGCTGCGCGCGATTCTCGACGCGGCAGCGATCGAATTCGGCGAGAAAGGTTTCCACGAAGGGTCGATCAGCGGGATCACCCGGCGCGCCGGCGTCGCGCTCGGCAGCTTCTACACCTATTTCGATTCGAAGGACGCGGTGTTCCGCGCCCTGGTCCGCGACATGTCGGATCAGGTCCGCGATCATGTCGCCCCGGCGATTCGCGCCGCGCCTGACCAGATCGCGGCTGAGCGGGCTGGCCTGCGCGAATTTATCGCCTTTGTGCGCGGCCACAAGGAGATCTACCGCATCATCGACGAGGCCGAATTCGTCGATCCCGAAAGCTTCAGGCTGCACTATGCGACGACCGCCGATCGCATCGCGGCGCGGTTGAAGGCGGGGGCCGAGCGCGGCGAGATCCGCGCCGACATATCCGATGTCCATGCCTGGGCGATCATGGGCATGAATGTGTTTCTCGGCCTGCGCTACGGCGTCTGGAACGACGAAGTCTCGCCGGATCAGGTGGCGGACACGGTCGCCGAAATGCTAGCGCGGGGGATCGGCAAGCCTCAGGCCTGACGGGCATCCTCGGCAAGCGCCCGGGCGAGGTCGTCCCGCACCGCGCCGACCGCATCCAGGTCGGCTGCCCTGGCCGGTCCCTTATCGGTCGCTTCAGGTGCCGGTGCCACGCGCTTGCGCTCCTCCGACAACATCTTCTGCACGCCGCGGATCGTATAGCCTTCCTGGTTCAGCAGGCTGCTGATCCGCGCCACCAAAGCGACGTCCTCAGGCCGGTAATAGCGCCTCTTGCCCGCGCGCTGCAGCGGGCGGAGCTGGGGAAAGCGCGTTTCCCAATAGCGCAGGATATGTTGCGGCAGCCCGGTTTCGCGCGAAAGTTCGCCGATCGTCCGGAAAGCGCCAGCCGCCTTGTCGGGCATGCCGGCCATGTTGGTATCAGCCAGCGCTGACGATGCGATCCCGCATCATCTGGCTCGCCCGGAACGTGAGGACCCGGCGCGGCGCGATCGGCACTTCGATGCCGGTCTTCGGGTTGCGGCCGACGCGTTCACCCTTGTCGCGCAGCACGAAGGTGCCGAAGCCAGAGATCTTGACGTTCTCGCCCTTCGACAGGGCTTCGCACATATGGCCGAGGATCTGCTCGACCAGCTTGGCCGAATCGGCGCGCGAAAGACCCACCTGATGGTGAAGCGATTCGGCCAGATCGGCTCTCGTCAACGTGCCCATGGGCGCCATATTACCCCTCCCCAAAGGTGGCAGGAACTCTGCCTAACACAATGAGGGAGCACCCGGAAAGGCCTTTGTTACAGTTTCGAAACAGGCGATAGCGAAGGCTATAATCTGACGACCGCCGCGCCCCAGGTGAAGCCGCCGCCCATCGCCTCGAGCACGAGCAGCTGGCCCGGCTTGATCCGCCCGTCGCGCACCGCGGCATCGAGCGCGAGCGGGACGGAGGCCGCGGAGGTGTTGGCGTGCTGGTCGACCGTCACCACCACCTGGGCGGGATCGAGCGAGAGCTTGCGCGCGGTCGCCTCGAGGATCCGGGCATTGGCCTGGTGCGGGACGACCCAGTCGACATCGTCGGCGGTGAGTCCGGCCACGGCCAGCGTTTCGGTCATCACCGCCGCGAGATTGACGACGGCGTGGCGAAACACCTCGCGCCCCTTCATCCTGAGCTTGCCGACGGTCCCGGTGGTCGAGGGGCCGCCATCGACATAAAGGAGCTCGTTGTGGCGGCCATCGGCATGGAGCCGGGTCGCGAGAATGCCGCGCGTGCCGCCTTCTTCGCCTTCGAGGATGATCGCGCCGGCGCCATCGCCGAACAGCACGCAGGTGCCGCGATCTTCCCAGTCGAGGATCCGGCTGAAGGTCTCGGCGCCGATCACCAGCGCGCGTCGTGCCGAGCCGGCACGGATCATGCTGTCGGCGACCTGCAGCGCATAAAGGAAGCCCGAACAGACCGCAGCGACGTCGAACGCGACGCAATCATTGATGCCGAGCATCGCCTGCACCTTGGTGGCGGTGGCGGGGAAAGTCTGGTCCGGCGTGGCGGTCGCCAGCACGATCAGGTCGATCTCCTGCGCGCTGCGATGCGCCGCGGTGAGCGCTGCCTTGGCGGCATCGGCGGCGAGGGTCGCAGTGGTTTCGTCCGGGCCGGCGATATGGCGGAAGCGGATGCCGGTGCGCTCGACGATCCATTCGTCCGAGGTGTCGACGGTCTCGGCAAGCTCGGCATTGGAGACGCGGCGAACGGGCAGGGCCGAGCCGGTACCGGTAATCGCGGATCGAATCATGCAGCCTTCGATTCGAAATTGCCGAGATCGTCGCTGATCCGGCGGGTCAGGTCGTCGCGCACCATCTTGGCGGCGGCGGCGATCGCGGTGGCGACGCCAAGCTCGCTCGCGCCGCCATGGCTCTTCACGACGATGCCGTTGAGGCCGAGGAACACTGCGCCGTTATGGACATTGGGGTCGAGATGGTGGCGCAGCAGCTCGGTCGCGGGCCGGGAGATCAGGAAGCCGATCTTGGAGCGCAGCGAGCTGCGGAACGCGCGCCGCAGCAGATCGCCGACGAAGCGCGCAGTGCCCTCCGCCGTCTTCAGCGCGATATTGCCCGAGAAGCCGTCGCACACGATCACATCGACATCGCCGCGCGACAGCCGGTCGCCTTCGATGAAGCCAGTGAAGGTCAGCGGCAAATGGGTGGCGGCCTTGATCGTCTGGGCTGCCTCGCGGATCTCGTCGGTGCCCTTCTGGTCCTCGCTGCCGATATTGAGCAGCGCGACACGGGGGGAGGCGAGATCGAGCGTGGTGCGGGCATAGGCGGCGCCCATCACCGCGAACTGGACGAGGTTGCGCGCATCGCATTCGGTATTGGCGCCGAGATCGAGCACGACGACATCATTTTCGCCGAGCGTCGGCAGCATCGCGGCGAGCGCCGGGCGATCGATCCCCGGCAGCATGCGCAGCGAGAGCTTGGCCATCGCCATCAGCGCGCCGGTATTGCCCGAGGAGACGGCGGCGCCGGCACGGCCCTGCTTCACCATGTCGATGGCAACGCCCATCGAAGTGGTCTTGGCGCGGCGAATCGCCTGGCTCGGCTTGTCGCTCGAACCGACGACTTCGGGCGCGTGGACGATTTCGCTGTGCGCGGTAAGATTCGGGTGGCTCTTCAGCCCCTCGGTGATCTGCGCCTCGTCCCCGACCAGGATGAAGCGCATATCCTCGAAGCGCCGGCGCGCGCGCGCGACACCGGCCAGCATCACAGCCAGCCCTTCGTCGCCGCCCATCGCATCGACGGCGATCCGGGAGCTGTTCGACACCTGGCTGGCCCCCCTTCCCTGTACTGTCGAGCTCAGCCTTCGACCGAGACGATCTCGCGGCCATTATAATGGCCGCAAGAAGTGCACAGGTTGTGCGGGCGCTTCAGCTCGCCGCAGTTCGGGCATTCCTGATATGCATCCGCGCTGATCGAGTCGTGGCTGCGGCGCATGCCGCGCTTGGACGGCGAAGTCTTTCGTTTTGGGACGGCCATTTCGGCGAAACCTTGTTCTTGTCTGGATCACAGCGCGACTACGCCCGGACAGGCGCCAGCGCAACCGACGCTTCCGTCAGCCGCGGTTGGCACCGGGACCGGACGCATCGCGAAGCGTGGCGCTATAGCGATTTGGCCGCACGTTGCAAGCACGGCGAAGGACTGGCACGGTCGCGCAACGATAAAGGGGAGAGCAATGATGGCAATGGTCCTGCTGCCGATCACATTGACGACCGCGGGCGCGACCGCGCTGATCGCCTTCTGGCTGGCGCTGCGCACCGGTGGCGCTCGGCGTGCGGCCAAGGTCAGCATCGGCGATGGCGGCGATCCAGCGCTGATCTGCCGGATGCGCGCCCAGGCCAATTTCACGGAATATGCGCCGTTCATCCTGATCCTGATCGCGCTGATCGAATTCTCCACGGGCAGCTCGATCTGGCTGTGGATCGCGAGCGTCGCCTTTCTGGTCGCGCGAATCGCCCATCCGCTGGGGATGGACGGCCTGAAAGGCGCGCGACCCTTCGGCACTGCGCTGACCTTCCTGCTGCTGGTCGGGCTCGGCCTTTACGCGATCAGCCTGCCGCTGCTCGCGAAGCACGAATCGAAGCCGACGGTGATCGAGACGGTGCCCGTCGCCGGGTGATCCGTCAGGCCGCCATCGCGCGGTCGCTGACGAACATGTTGTGCCGCCGCTCATGCGCGAAGGTGCTGGCCGGGCCATGGCCGGGGATGAAGGCAGTCTCGTCGCCGAGCGGCCAGAGCTTGTCGACGATCGAGCGCAACAGATCCTGGTGATTCCCTTGCGGGAAATCGGTGCGCCCGATGGAGCCCTGGAACAGCACGTCGCCGACCAGCGCGAGCTTCGAGGGCGCATGGTGGAAGATCACATGGCCGGGGGTGTGCCCCGGCGTGTGATAGACGTCGAGCGTCAGATTGCCGACCGTGACGGTATCGCCGTCGACCAGCCAGCGATCGGGTTCGAACACCACGCCGCGAATGCCATATTGCCTGCCGTCATCCTCGAGCCGGGCGATCCAGAAGCGATCCGCCTCGTGCGGGCCCTCGATCGGCACGCCATAGTCGTCGGCGAGCGGCTTGGCCTCGCCGCAATGGTCGATATGGCCATGGGTCAGGATGATCTTCTCGACCGTCACGCCGTGCTGCAGGGCGGCGGCCCTGAGCTTGGGCAGATCGCCGCCGGGATCGACAAAGGCGCCGCGCATCGTCGCGGTGCACCAGATCAGCGAGCAATTCTGTTGCAGCGGCGTGACGGGCACGATCGCGGCGCGGAGCGGGGGCATGGTCATGCTGCCTGAGGTAAGCGCCGACTCGGTTTCGGGCAAGCGCGGCCTTGGGGCAAACACGGGGTTGCCGATTGCCGGTGGGGACTGCATCTGCGGATCGCTGATGCGCCTCGATCTCACCTCCCCGTTCGTCCTGCTCGACGATGCCCGCCCCTCCGCAGCCCCCGCACGGCTGTATCGGCAGCCGGTGCGGACGATTCGAGTCGATCGACAGCAAGGTGTGCTGCCGGCGCTCGCCGAGCTGCGCGCGGCGCGCGCCGCCGGGCTGCATGCGGCGGGCTATCTCGCCTATGAAGCAGGCGCGGCGTTTGAGCCCAGGCTCCGGCCCGCGCCCGCGACGGGCGCCCCCCTGCTCTGGTTCGGCCTGTTCGAGGGCTATGAGGCAATCGCGCCCGACGCCGTGCCCGCCCTGCTGCCCGATCCCGCCGGGTGCTGGATCGGCGCGCCCGAGCCCGAGATCGACCGCGCGACCTATGAAGCGCAGCTGGAGCATGTGCTCGCGCTGATCGCGGCAGGCGACATCTACCAGGCCAATCTCACGTACCGGGCCAAGGCGCGGTTCGCGGGCAATCCGCTTGCGCTCTATGCGCAGCTCAGGCCGCAGGCGCGCGCCGGTTACGGCGCGATCGTCTCGACCGGTGCCGAGCTGCTGCTGTCCTTCTCGCCTGAGCTGTTCTTCGCGCTCGAGGGTGGGGCGCTCACGGCCCGGCCGATGAAGGGGACCGTCCGCCGCGGCGCCACGACGGAAGAGGATGCCGCGCTTGCGGCAAGTTTGCGCAGCGATATCAAGCAGCGCGCGGAAAATCTGATGATCGTCGATCTCATGCGCAACGATCTCACCCGGATCGCGCGGCCGGGCAGCGTGGCGGTGCCCGACCTGTTCACGGTCGAAACCTATCCCACGCTGCACCAGATGGTCTCGACCGTCACCGCTGATCTCGCTGCGGACAAGGATGCCATCGACGTGCTCGCCGCGCTCTTTCCTTGCGGTTCGATCACCGGTGCGCCCAAGATACGTGCGATGGAGATCATTGCCGAGATCGAGTCGGGCGCCGGGCGCGGTGCCTATACCGGGGCGATCGGCGCGCTGGACGCGAATGGCGACGCGCTGTTCAACGTCGCGATCCGGACGCTGTCGATCCGCAGCGGGGAAAGCGAAGCGACGTTCGGCGCCGGCGGCGGTATCGTCGCCGATTCGCGCGGCGAGGAGGAATGGGATGAGGCCCGCGCCAAGGGGGCGTTTCTGACCGCGGGTGAACGCCGCTTCGACCTGATCGAGACAATGGCGTTCGATCCGGAGCACGGCGTGAAGCTGCTCGAACGCCATCTCGAGCGGATGAAGGCGAGCGCTGATCTGTTCGGCTTCGCGTTCGATCGACATGGTGCGCGCAATGAGCTGCAGGCCGCGACCTTCCGGTTGCGCAGGCCGATGCGGGTGCGGCTGGCGCTGGCGAAGAGCGGCGCGATCGCGATCGAGGTATCGCCCGCGCCCGCAAGGCCAGCCGCGCCGGTCGCGGTGGCGGTAGTGCCGCTCCCGGTCGATCCGCGCGATTTCCGCCTCCGTCACAAGACCAGCGATCGCGGTTTCTACGACGCCGCGCGAAACGGGTATTTCGAGGCACTCTTCACGGATCCCGCCGGTTTCCTCACTGAGGGCAGCTTCACGTCGATCTTCGTCGAGCGGGGCGGCATTCTCGTGACCCCGCCGCTTCAACGCGGCCTTCTGCCCGGCGTGCTGCGTGCAGACCTGATCGCGTCCGGCCGTGCGGTCGAGGGCGATCTGACCCCGGCCGATCTTGCGGGCGGTTTTTTCATCGGCAATGCGCTGCGCGGGCTGATTCCAGCGATTGTTGCGGTTGCGAACGGAAGCAAGCCGGGTCTATAGCCGCGCCGCTCCCCGATCAAAGGCGCTGACTCATGCAACCATCCGCCGCGCTCGCGCGCATCAAGCCTTCGCCTACGCTCGCCGTCACGTCCCGCGTGCTCGAACTGCAACGCGCCGGCGTCGATGTGATCGGCCTGGGCGCGGGCGAGCCCGATTTCGACACCCCTGAGTTCATCAAGGAAGCGGGCATCAAGGCGATTCGCGACGGCAAGACGAAATACACCAATGTCGACGGCACGCCCGAGCTGAAGGAAGCGGTTGCGCTCAAGTTCAAGCGCGACAACGGCCTGACCTATGCGACCGACCAGATCAGCATCAATGCCGGCGGCAAGCACACCCTGTTCAACGCAATGGTCGCGACGATCGACGCGGGCGACGAAGTCGTCATTCCGGCGCCCTATTGGGTGAGCTATCCGGACGTGGTGCTGTTCGCCAATGGCACGCCGGTGTTCATCGAGGCAGGCGCCGACCAGCTCTACAAGATCCGTCCCGAGCAGCTCGAGGCGGCGATCACCCCCCGGACGAAATGGGTGATCCTCAACTCGCCGTCGAATCCGACTGGCGCTGCCTATAGCAAGGCCGAGCTCAAGGCGCTGGGCGAAGTGCTCGAGCGGCACCCGCATGTCTGGATCTTCGCCGACGATATGTACGAGCATATCCTGTACGACGATTTCGAGTTCGCGACGATCGCGCAGGTCTGCCCGTCGCTCTACGAGCGCACGCTGACCGCGAACGGCTGCTCCAAGGCCTATGCGATGACGGGATGGCGCATCGGCTTTGCCGGCGGCGCCCCCTGGCTGATCAAGGCGATATCGAAGCTCCAGTCGCAATCGACCTCCAACCCCTGCTCGATCGCGCAGGCTGCCGCGGTCGCGGCGCTGACCGGGGACCAGAGCTTCCTCAAGGACAATGCCGCCAAGTTCCAGTCGCGGCGCGATCTCGTCGTGTCGATGCTCAACCAGGCGAACGGCATCACCTGTCCCCGCCCTGAAGGCGCTTTCTATGTCTATCCCGAATTCTCGGCGCTGATGGGCAAGTCGACGCCCAAGGGCGTGCCGCTCGACACTGACGAGGCGGTGGTGACCTATCTGCTCGACGAGGCGCGGGTGGCAGCAGTGCACGGCGCTGCGTTCGGTCTCTCGCCGGCGATGCGGATCAGCTATGCGACTTCGGAAGATCTGCTGCGCGAAGCCTGTGAGCGCATCCAGACGGCCTGCGCGGCCGTACGATAGATTGGGTCAGCTTCCGTTCATACGAACGGGACGAGAGCCTCCGGGCTGATCGAGGTTGGATAGTGATGCGCGCGTTTCTGAAAGCGGGATTCTTCTGGCAGTTCGCAGGCGGCTTCGTGCTCGGCGCCGTGGCGTTGCTCGTGTTCCAGCCGGCCAATGCGACCCGGACCCTGGCGAACAATCTGGCGACGGCAGCGCACCTCTCGCGCTGATGCGCTGCGGAGTCCGGGCCTTTCGGTTCGGACAAAGCTTCCTACATTTGCCCTCGATGCCAATCGAAAGGCGCCCCATGATCAAGACCCTGTTCGCCACCGCCGCCGCGGCGGGAATCGCCTTTGTCGCCTTGTCCGGCGGCATTGCCAATGCCGAGCGCGCAGTGCCGATCCCGGCCGCGCTGCAGGACGTGCCCAAGGCGCCCGGGCTGCAGACCGCAGTGCTCGCGGGCGGATGTTTCTGGGGCATGGAAGCGGTGTTCGAGCATGTGAAGGGCGTCCGCGCCGTGACCGCGGGCTATGCCGGCGGCACCGCCGCGACCGCGACCTATGATCAGGTCAGTACCGAGACGACCCGCCATGCCGAAGCCGTGAAGATCGTCTATGATCCGAACCAGGTCAGCTATGCGACATTGCTGCGCGTCTATTTCTCGGTCGCGCATGATCCGACCGAGCTCAACCGCCAGGGGCCGGACAGCGGCACCAGCTATCGCTCGGCGATCTTCCCGCAGAGCGCGGCGCAACGCGCGGTCGCCTCGGCCTATATCGCTCAGCTCGGCAAGGCGCATGCGTTCCCGGCACCGATCGTGACGAAGCTCGAGAGCGGCGGCTTCTTCCCGGCCGAGGCCTATCACCAGCATTTCTTCGACCGGAACCCGAACCACCCCTATATCGTCCAGTGGGACAAGCCCAAGGTCGCGGCATTCAAGGTCGGTTTCCCGGCGCTGGCGCGTTAGGTTCACTTAAGCCCCTCCTCTTCAGGGGAGAGGCTTTTTCATTGGATCAAGCCGCGAGCCTGAACCGCAGCAGCTGGTCCTCGACCGGCACCAGCGCTTCGGCGCCGCCGCCCACCGCGCGGATGATCTCGGGATGCGTGGCATCGAGCCCGCCGGTCAGTGCACCAAAGGCCGGCAGGATGAGCTTGGTCGGCGTGGTGACGAAGCAGCGCCGCGAGACCTGCCGTCCGCGCACCCGCACCCGCAGCTTGGGATGGAAATGCCCGGACACTTCAGGCCGGGTCTCGCCACGCTCCGCCTCATGGCGCAGCACCAAGCCGTCGACAAAGGCTTCGGCCATCACCTCGCCGCCGCACCGGTCGATCACCGGATCATGATTGCCGGTGATCCAGATCCAGCGCCGACTCGCCGTCAGCGCACGCAGCCTGTCCTGCGCTTCGGGGCTCAATCGCTCGCACCCGGCCGAATCGTGGAAGCTGTCGCCCAGGCACCAGATCTCGGCCGCCCGGGTCGCTTCCGCAAGCGTTGCGAGCGCCGTCAGCGTCGCAATCGAATCATAGGGCGGCAGCATCTGGCCGTGCCCGGCGAACCAGCTCGCCTTCTCGAAATGCAGGTCGGCGACCAGCAGCGCACCGCGCGCGGGCCAGAAGAGCGCACCCTCGGGCAGCGCGAGCAGATCATGACCGGCGAACGAAAAGGGAACCATGACCTTGCTATGCCGGGTTCGGCACCCCAGATCAACGGCTTGATCAAAGGCCAGTTCACTGGCTCGCGGCAGTGCAACAATAGCGCTTGCGCTCGCCTGCAACAGGCGTAAAGCGCGCCGTCCGTTCCGACAGGCCAAAATCACCCATGTCGTCCGTCATCGAAACGCCATCCCATCCGGCGGTTCCCCATCCCATGATGCTGGCGCTCACCGTGGGCGCGATCGGCGTCGTGTTCGGCGATATCGGCACCAGCCCGCTTTACGCCTTTCGCGAGGCGCTCAATCTCTCGGCGAGCGACGGGCTCGATCCGAGCGAGATCCTCGGTGTGCTGAGCCTGACGCTCTGGTCGCTGATCCTCGTCGTCACGGTCAAATATGTCATCTTCCTGATGCGCGCCGACAACCAGGGCGAGGGCGGCGTGCTTGCGCTGACCGCGCTCGCCAGGCGGGCTTTGGGGCGCCGATCGATGATCGCTCTGGTGCTCGGCGCGGCCGGGGCCGCGCTTTTCTATGGCGATGCGATCATTACGCCGGCCTTGTCGGTGCTGTCCGCGGTTGAAGGGTTGCGTACGATTCCCGGCGCCGGCGACCTTGTCGGCCCCGATACGATCCTGTTCCTGACGATCGCGATCCTGATTGCCCTGTTCCTGCTCCAGGCGCGCGGCACGGCGCATGTCTCGAAGCTGTTCGGGCCAGTCTGCATCCTCTGGTTCCTGACGATCGGCGGGCTCGGCCTCTGGCATATCTGGGACGAGCCCTCGATCCTGCGCGTGTTCCTGCCCTGGTATGGCGGAGAGTTCCTCGCGACCCATGGCATCACCGGGCTGTTCGTGCTCGGCGCGGTATTCCTGACGGTGACCGGCGCTGAAGCGCTGACCGCTGATATGGGGCATTTCGGCCCGGCGCCGATCCGGCTCGGCTGGTTCGCGCTCGTCTTCCCCGCGCTGCTGCTCAACTATCTCGGCCAGGGCGCCTTCGCGCTCAACGCGCTCGAAGCTGCGACCGCCGCGCATCATCCCTTCGCCAATCAGGACTGGTTCTTCCTGATGGCGCCCGAGAAATTGCGCCCCTGGCTGATTGCGCTCGCCATGCTGGCGACGGTCATCGCCAGCCAGGCGGTGATCACCGGCGCCTATTCACTGACTCAGCAGGCGATCCAGCTCGGCCTGTTGCCGCGCCTGCGCGTTCGCCAGACCTCGGCATCGCATTCCGGGCAGATCTATCTCCCTGCGATCAACTGGCTGTTGCTGGCTGGCGTGCTGGTGCTGGTGATCCAGTTCCGCACCTCCTCGGCAATGGCTGCTGCCTATGGCATTGCGGTGACGGGGACGATGGTCGTCACCACCTGCCTTGCCTATATCGTCGCGCGGCACCGGTGGAACTGGCGCCGACCGGTCGCGATCGCAGTGATCCTGCCGTTCCTCGCGCTCGATCTGATCTTCTTCGGCGCCAATATCCTGCGCGTCGTCGAGGGCGGCTGGGTGCCTTTGGTCGTCGCGGCGGCGATCGGCCTGCTGATCTCGACCTGGGTGCGCGGCCGCGGCATCGTCCGCGCCTTCGAGCAGCGCCAGAGCGTGCCGCTCGCCGATCTCGCCGCGGCGCTGGCCAAGCGCCCGCCCGAGCGGGTCGAGGGCACCGCGGTGTTCCTCACCGCCAATCCGGAAAGCGCGCCGGGCGCGCTGCTCCACAATCTCAAGCACAACAAGGTGCTGCACGAGCGCAACCTGATCGTCAGCATACGCACTGCGGACCGGCCCTCGGTGCCGCCCGAGGAGCGCGCGAAGATGATGCCGGTGGACGATAATTTCAGCGCGATCGTGCTGACCTATGGCTTCATGGAATCGCCCGATGTGCCGCGTGACCTGGGGCTGGAACAGGCGGGCGAGCGCAAGCTGCTCAACCCGGCCAAGACCAGCTATTTCATCGGCCGCAACACGATCAAGCCGGCGGCCGACCAGGGCATGCCGCTCTGGCAGGACCGGATCTTCATGTTCCTGCAGCGCAATGCGAGCGACCCGACCGATTTCCTGCGCATCCCGCCCGGCAAGGTGCTCGAGCTGGGCGAGCAGGTGACCGTTTAGGCGCCAAGGGCGCCGGAACGGTCAGAGCCATGGGCGATATCATTCATGGCCCTGGACCCCCGCCTTCGCGGCGGAACAAAGGCGGCTAACTTCTACCCCGCATAGGCCTTCACCAGATCGAACAGATAGTCGCGCCCGTCATAAAGCGATTTCACCCGGATTCGCTCGTTCAGGCCGTGGATGCCGTTGAAATCGCTGTCGACGAAGATTCCCGGTGCGCCATAGACCGGAATGCCGATCGCTTGGAGGAAGATGCCGTCCGTGGCGCCGGTCGACATCAGCGGCAGCAGGGGCAGCCCGGGGAAATGCTTCGCGGCAATCGCCTTGGCCGGGCCGACGATCTTCGGATCGAGCGTCGGCGGGATCGCGGTGGGGCGGATCGGCTGGTTGGCGGTGACTTTCACCTTGGGCCCGGCCAGCGTCTTCAGCACCGCCAGCGTTTCCTCGACTGTCTCGCCGGGAAAGATCCGGCAATTGATGTTGGCAGTGGCGCGCTGCGGCAGCGCATTCTCGGCATGGCCGGCACTCAGCAGCGTGGCGACGCAGGTGGTGCGCAGCGTCGAGTGCATCGCCTTGTCGCGGCTGACAAGCGCGTCGGCGGCCTTGTCCTCAGGGTTGGCGAGCAGGCGGGTGATCGCATCGCCGACCTGGCCCGGATTCGCCGCGGCGGTTGCAGTAAAAAAGGCGCGTGTGGTGTCGGTGAAGCGGACCGGGAACTCATGGGCGCGCACTGCCTCAAGGGCGTCGGCGAGTTCGTAGATCGCATTGTCGGGCATCGGCTGCGAGCTGTGGCCACCCGGATTGGTCGTCTCGAACGTATAATTCTGCGCCGCCTTCTCGCCGACCTGGATCGCCAGCAATTGCGGCTTGCCCTTGTCGTCGTTGCGCCCGCCGCCGCCTTCGTTGAGCGCGAACTCGGCGGCGATCAGATCGGGGCGATTCTGCGCCAGCCACTGCGCGCCGTCGAACGCGAAGGTGGTCTCCTCGCCACAGGTCAGCGCGAGCTTGATCGTCCGTTTCGGCCGGTATCCGCTGGCCTTGAAGCGGACCATCGAATCCGCCCACACTGCGGCCATCGCCTTGTCGTCGACCGCGCCGCGCGCATAATAATAGCCGTCTTCCTCGATCAGCTTGAACGGGTCGCGCGCCCAGTCCTCGCGCTTCGCCTCGACCACGTCGAGATGGCCGAGCAGCAGCATCGGCTTGGCATTCTTCTCCGATCCGGCGAGGATCGCGACGATGCCGCCCTCCTTCGGATGATCAGGTACCGAGAAGAGCGTGATGTCCCGGTCGGCAAAGCCCGCCGCTTTCAGGCGCGCGCCGATCTGTGCCGCCGCCTGGGTGCAGCTTCCGACTGACAGCGACGTATTGGTCTCGATCAGTTCCTTGTAGAGCCCGAAAAAGGCCTGCTGGTCCGGGCGGAGTGCCCCGGCGGAAGCGGTAATCGGCTGCGCGGAAGCCGTTAGTGACGCAGATGCGACCCATGCAGCCGCCATGCCCGCCATCGCCCGGTAAAGAAGCCGCATTGTCCACCCCCTGATTGCTCAAGGGGCTATGTTAGGTGCCAAGTTTGACCGCGTCCAATGGTGACATGGGGGCATTGTGCACCAGGTCGCGTTTGACCGAGAGCCGAATCTCGCGGTTCGGAAAATCGATCCGCACCAGCCGGAACAGCCGGAGCGCATCCATGCCGAGCAGCAGGGCGGGCCGGTCGGTCAGGCCGAAATGGCGGAATGGCTCCGCGTCGGCAAAGGCGACGGGCAGGTTGGCGATGGTCGCTCCCGCCACATCGAACCGGTCTATCTGGGTATAATTCACCTCGAGCGATTCGCCGGTCACCCCGATCAGCTGGATCGGGTGCATCTTCTTGTCGCGCCGGGCGACTCGTTTCTGCAGCGCCAGATTGCCCATGGTGATGCCCGATCCGGTATCGAGGATCACCTGCACACGCTGGCCGCGATACCGGGCATCGGTCACGATCAGCTGGCCGTAGAGATTCTTCGCACGTACCAGGATCTCGCCGGGCGCGGCCTCGATACGGCGCTTGCGCGAGGCCGAGGGCGTCACCGTCATGACCTGACGATCGAAATCGATCGAGAGCATCGTATTCTGCAGCGTATCGATGCCGAGCATGCCGGCCGCGCCGAGATTGCGCGATTCAAGCGAGGGCGCCTCGATCCGGGCGCCGCCGATCATGCTGGTGCTGATCATCGGGATGACGACGGTGCCGACATCGGACGCACCCGTCATTGTCGTGAGCCGCACATTGGGGCCGGATGCGAGGCCCAACGTGCCGGCAAGCTCGCGCGAGATGACCGTACGCTGCGCGCCGGTATCGACGATGAAGCGATAGGGCCCGGTGCCGGAGATGGTCACCGGCACTGACATGCGCTCGTTGCTGTTGGTGAAACCGATCCGGTCTTCGGGGGACGGTGGCGGCGCGGACTGAGTCGTGGGCTGCTGTCCCGATACCGGCGCGGCCAGCATCAACACCAGGGAGACAAGGGCGGGACGACGCATCATCACAGGCTATTCCCGGCCAGGTCCTTTCGCAAGCGGCTCAAAAATGGTCTCGACCCGTGTCACGGGGCAGCGAGAACCGGACTTCACGATTGGCGAAATCGACATCGACGCGCCGGAACAGGCGCAGGGCGTCCATGCCGAGCATCAGCGCCGGCTGGTTGGTCAGCCCGAATTTCCGGAACGGGGCGACATCGGCAAAGGCGATCGGCAAATGGTTGAAGCCGACCCCGCCAATGTCCAGCCGCTCGATCTGGGTATAGTCGGCTGACATGGTCTGGCCGGTGACGCTGGTCAGCCTGATCTGCTCCGGCACCTTCTTCAGTTCATGGCGCATCCGCGCGCGCAGCGCTGAATTGCCCATGCTGACCTGGGCACCGGTGTCGATGACCACGCTGATCCGCCGGCTGCGATAATAGGCTTGGGTCACGATCAGCTGGCCATAGGCGCTCTTCGCCTGGACGACGATGTCGTTGCCCCGCACATCGTTATGCCCGCGCTTCGCCGAAGGCTGCAGCGTCATCCGGTTGGTCTCGAAATCGATCGAGAGCGAATGGCCGCTGAGCGTGTCAATCCCCAGCATTCCCGGCGCACCGAGATTGGCGGTGAGCAGGGCCGGCGCCTCGATCGGCTTGCTGGCGATGCTGCTCACGCTGAGCGAGGGGATGACGACAGTATCGACATTGCTGGTCCCGGTCATCGCCGTCAGCCGTACCTCGCGGCCCGGCGCAAGGCCGAGCGTCGTGGCGAGCTCGCGCGAGATCACGGTGCGCTCGGCGCCGGTGTCGATGATGAACTGGTAGGGCCCGGCGCTGCCGATGGTCACCGGCACGGTCATCCGTGTCGCGGCGTCGCCCATCGCCAGCACGCTCTCGGCAGGGGTTGGTATCGCCGCACCCTGCCCCGCCGGCAATGCTCCGGGAGCGGCCGTCAGTGCAAGAAGAAGGGCGGCTATTCCGCGCATGAAATGAAGGTACGCCCGTTTCGGACCTTCAACAAGGGGCTTGCACGAATTCTTGCAGAATCAATCAAGTCGCATCGCTTCCGCGGCCAGCGATTCAGCCTCGAGCAACAGCGCGTCGTCAGCCAGCCCCATCGCGATCCGTTCGCGGCCGATCAGCGTCAGCACCGGCACCGCGAGCGGCGATACGCGATCGAGCGAGACGTGCAGCATCGTCTCGGCGGCGCGATCGAGCAGATGCGCGAGCCGGCCGACATCCGTCATCTTCGCGCGGGCATCGGCCCAGGCCGCCTGGAGCAGCAAATGCGTCGGCTCATATTTGCGCAGCACGTCATAGATCAGGTCGGTCGAAAAGGTGACCTGCTTGCCCGTCTTGCGTTTGCCCGGATGCTGCCGCTCGACCAGCCCGCCGATCACCGCCACCTCGCGAAAGGCGCGCTTGAGCAAGGCCGAGCCCTGCACCCAGTCGACAAACTCGTCTTCGAGGATATCGGGCGAGAGCAGGGCCGCCGGGTCGGTGACCGGATCGAGCGAATAGCAGGCAATCGAATAGTCGCTCGCGACGAAGCCGAGCGGCTTGTACCCCTGAGTCTCCATCCGCCGCGTCAGCAGCATGCCGAGCGACTGATGCGCGTTCCATCCCTCGAAGCTGTACACGACCATGTAGTGCCGGCCCTCCCGCGGGAAGGTCTCCACAAGCAACTGGCCGGGCGCCGGCAGCTTGGAGCGGTAGGATTGCACCTCGAGCCATTCGCGAACGTCGTCGGGGAAGCGCGCCCATTCGCCGCTGTCCCACAGAAAGCCGCGCACCCGGTCAGCGAGATTGGTCGAGATCGGCATGCGCGCGCCGCCATAGGTCGGGATGCGCGCCGGTCGCGAGGTCGCGCGCACCACCAGGTCCTCGGTGTCGATCCGTTCGACCTCCAGGCTCATGCCGGCGAAGAAGAAAGTATCCTTCGGCCGCATCGACGCGGCGAACGCCTCTTCGACCTTGCCGAGCGAGCGTCCGTTCTTGAATCGCACCGTCAGCATCGTCGCCTCGACGATGATGCCGGCATTCAGCCGATGCTGCGCGACGAAGCTCGGATGACTGACCCGCCAGGTGCCGTCCTTGTCCTGAGTCAGGCGCTTGAACTTCTCATAGGCCTTGAGCGCATAGCCGCCGTCGCGGATGAAGCCGAGCACGCGCTCGAACGTCTCAGCCTCGAGTGCCGAATAGGGCAGGGCGGAGCGGACCTCGTCGAGCATCTCCTCCTGCCGGAACGGCGCGGCACAGGCGCAGGCCATGATGTGCTGGGCCAGCACATCGAGCGCGCCGGCGCGGAAGATGTCGGGATCGAGCTCGCCCGCCACCACTGCGTCGAGCGCTGCGCGCGCCTCGAGATATTCGAATCGGTTGCCGGGCACGATCACCGCCTCCGAAGGCTCGTCGAGCCGATGGTTGGAGCGTCCGATCCGCTGCAGCAGCCGCGATGACCCCTTGGGCGCCCCCATTTGCACGACGCAGTCGACATCGCCCCAGTCCACCCCGAGATCGAGGCTGGCGGTCGCGACCAGCGCGCGCAGTTTCCCCGCCGCCATCGCCCCTTCCACCTTGCGCCGCGCCTCGAGGCTCAGGCTGCCATGATGGATGCCGATCGGCAGCTGCATCGCGTTGACCTTCCACAGATCCTGGAAGATGAGCTCGGCCAGGCTGCGGGTATTGCAGAAGATGATCGAGGTCTTGTGGGTCTCGATCTCGGCCATCACCTGCTCGGCGGCATAGCGCCCCGAATGCCCAGCCCAAGGCACCCGCCCCTCGGGCAGCAGGATCGCGATATTCGGGTCGGCGCCGGGCTCGCCCTGGACCAGCGTGACCTGATCGATATCGCCGTCAGGCGCGAGCCAGGCGCGATAGCCGTCCGGGTCCGCCACAGTCGCCGACAATGCCACGCGCCGCAACCCCGGCGCGAGCCGCTGCAGTCTTGCCATGCACAAGGACAGCAGGTCGCCGCGTTTGCCGGTGGCGAAGGCATGGACTTCGTCGACGATGATCGTCTTCAGCCCCCCGAACATCAGCAGGCTGTCGGGATAGGAGAGCAACAGGCTGAGCGATTCGGGCGTGGTCAGCAGGATCTGCGGCGGCCGCACCCGCTGCCGCGCCTTGCGGTCGGACGGGGTGTCGCCGGTGCGCGTCTCAATCCGGATGTCGAGGCCCATCTCCTCGACCGGGGTGAGCAGATTGCGCTGCACATCGACCGCGAGCGCCTTGAGTGGCGAGACATAAAGCGTGTGCAGGCCGTCGGTGGGGGTTTCGATCAGCTCGGCAAGCGTCGGCAGGAAGCCGGCCAGCGTCTTGCCGGCGCCGGTGGTGGCGACGAGCAGGCCATGCCGCCCGGACCGCCCGACCTCGAGCATGTCGAGCTGATGCGAACGCGGCGCCCAGCCGCGCGACGCGAACCAGTTGGCAAGGGGCAGGGGAAGATCAGTCACTGGGAACTCAGGCGCATCCCATCCATATAGGTAGCATGGCGAAGCTCGGCGACTGGATCGATCCCCAACCTTACGGCATCCATGTCAAACCGGCGGGCATCTGGATCGATCCTTCGCGCCCCATGCCCCGGGCGCTCGTCACGCACGGCCATGCCGATCACGCGCGCGGCGGCCATGAGGCGGTCTGGGCGACGCCTGAAACGCTTGCGATCATGGAGGCGCGCTACGGCCCACAGCACGGCCACCCTGTCGCGTATGGCGAAGCGATGCTGATGGGCGATGTCGCGGTCAGCTTCGTGCCGGCCGGCCATGTCCTGGGTTCAGCGCAGATCGTGCTTGAGTATCGCGGCGAGACGATTGTCGTTTCGGGTGACTACAAGCGCCGCGCCGATCCGACCTGCGTGCCGTTCGAACCGGTCAAATGCGACGTCTTCATCACCGAGGCGACTTTCGGGCTACCGGTGTTCCGCCACCCCGAAACCGGCGACGAGATCGACAAGCTCACCACCGCGCTCCGCGCCAATCCGGATCGCTGCGTGCTGGTCGGCGCCTATGCGCTCGGCAAGGCGCAGCGGGTGATCGCCGAGTTGCGCGCGCGCGGCTTCGACGATCCCATCTATATCCATGGCGCCCTGCAGCGGCTGTGCGATCTCTATGTCGAGCATGGTGTCGCACTTGGCGAACTCCGCCCCGCGACGGAGGCGAGCAAGGCCGAGCTCAAGGGCCGGATCGTGATCGCCCCGCCCGGTGCGCTCAACGATCGCTGGTCGCGGCGCCTGCCCGATCCGATCACGGCGATGGCCTCAGGCTGGATGCGCATCCGCCAGCGCGCCGTGCAGCGCGGCGTAGAGTTGCCGCTGATCCTCTCCGACCATGCCGATTGGGACGAGCTGACCGACACCCTCACCGAGATCGCGCCGAGGGAGGTGTGGGTGACGCACGGTCGCGAGGAAGCCCTGGTCCATTGGTGCATGACCCGTCAGATCAAGGCCCGGGCGCTTGCGCTCTCCGGCTATGAGGACGAGGATGACTGAGCCGGATCGAGACGGGCGCGGCCATCAGGCCATCTGCGCTTCGTGGATCGGGATAACTCGCTCGCCAGTGCGATGATCATGAATCGCCGGTCAGTTCGCGCTCGATCGCGGCGACCAAAGCTGCATCGTCCGGGGCGGTATCAGGCGTAAAGCGCTCAACCACCTTGCCGTCGCGGCTGACGAGGAATTTCTCGAAATTCCACAGGACTTCAGGCTCGGGATTGGGTGTGATCCCATATCCCGCCAGCCGCTCGCGCATCCCGCCGCCATTGGTGCTGGTGGCGATCGGCCGGGCTTCGGTCAGCGCGGCGTAAAGCGGGTGCTTGTCCTCGCCCGCGACGCTGATCTTGGAGAAGAGCGGGAAATCAACCGCATAGGTCAGCGAGCAGAATTCGGCGATCTCGGAATCGGAACCCGGCTCCTGCGCGCCGAAATTATTGGCCGGAAAGCCGAGCACCTCGAAACCACGATCGCGATATTCGGCATGGAGTTTTTCCAGCCCGTCATATTGCGGGGTCAGGCCGCATTTCGACGCGACATTGACGACCAGCAGCACCTTGCCGGCATGGTTGGCGAGGCTGTCGTCCTGGCCGGCTATGGTCTTGAGCGGGATGTCCTAGATCGTCGTCATCGGGGGTCCTTTTTTCCGAAAAGTAAGGGCTGCGGCGTTTGTGACGATGGTCGTCCTAGCGTCGATAAAAGCCCGAAAAAGTCACGTTCAAGCCGCCACAATCGCCATTGTCAGCCACGACGAGATAGGGCCCGATGAGCCGCATCGACACGCGACACCCGTCATCGTCGGCGTCACCGAATAGGACTCGGTCACCCGTGATGGAGGCCTCATCCTCGAAATCTCCCGTGTTGATGCCGCCAATCTTCACGCGTTCCGGGTCGTGCATACCCCATGTCGCGATCCCGCTCGCCTTGATGCGGCCGGGGCGGGTACCCGCAGTGATATCGATACTGGCTTCGTCATAGGTCCAGTCCCCCAGCCATGCCGAGCGCGTGGGATGCGGGACGGGAACCGGCTCGACCAGGCTGCGCAGAATCCAGCCCTCGGTCGGGCGGCCGCCGCGATCATTATAGGCTGCCTTGACCAGATTGCCCTTTGTCGGGCCGCTCAACACCAGATCTCCGCCGATGATATAGGCGCGTCGCTGGCATCGCGCGGTCTGCGCCGGGCACCCGTCGACCTCGATATCATGGTAGAAGATCGCCTTGGCGCCAGGCCGGACCCGCGCGAGGGTCATGTTCTGATAGGCGGCGAGTTCGGGTGTGATCTGGTCCCTGGCTGCGGCCGGTGAGCCGATTGCAGTGATCCCGTACACCAGGACCAACAGCCGCAAACGCCTCATCCAACCCCCTCGAGCGCCTTTTGCCGGCGCCGCTGCACTGAGCTGCCGATTCCCAATGCCTCACGATATTTTGCGACTGTGCGGCGGGCAATGTCGAAGCCCTTGGCGTTGAGCAATTCGACCAAGGTATCATCGCTGAGGATTGCCTTCGGCTCCTCGGCCGCGATCAGCGCCTTGATCGCGCTCTTCACTGCCTGGGCCGAGACTGCGTCGCCGCCGTCCGAGGACTGGATCGCCGAGGTGAAGAAATATTTGAGCTCATAGAGCCCGCGCGCGCAGCTCAGATATTTATTGCTCGTCACCCGGCTCACGGTCGATTCGTGCATCTCGATCGCATCGGCGACCTGGCGGAGTGTCATCGGCTTGAGGTGCGCCACGCCGTGGACGAAGAACGCCTCCTGCTGCCTGACGATCTCGGTCGCGACCTTGACGATCGTGCGCTGGCGCTGGTCGAGTGCCTTGACCAGCCAGTTGGCGCTGGCGAGGCATTCGGACAGCCATGCCTTTGACGCCTTGTCCTGATGTCCGCCGGACAGCTCGACATAATAGCCGCGATTGACCAGCAGGCGCGGCAGCGTCGCGGCGTTGATCTCGATCGCCCAGCCGCCCTTGCGCTGCGCGACGAAGATATCGGGCACCACCGCCTGCATCGCCTCGCCGCCATAGCGGCAGCCCGGCTTGGGATCGTAATTGCGCAGCTCGCGGATCATGTCGGCGAGGTCCTCGTCGTCGACGTCGCAGATCCGCCTGAGCCGCGCCATGTCGCCGCGCGCGACCAGCTCCAGATTGTCGATCAGCCGCGCCATGCAGGGATCGTAACGGTCAGCTTCCTTCGCTTGGAGCGCCAGGCATTCGGCCAGCGAGCGCGCGCCCACGCCGGTCGGATCGAAGGTCTGGATGATCGCCAGCACATGCTCGACCCGGGCGAGCGGCACGCCGAGTCGGTTGGCGATCTCGAGCAGCGGGACCGTCAGATAGCCGGTCTCGTCGATCTGATCGATCAGATGCGCTGCGATGAAGGCATCGGCGCCGTCGACCACCGGCCCGGCCTGGGCAAGCAGATGGTCGGCAAGGCTGAGCCCGGTATCGGCGAAGGCGTCGAGATCGGGGCCGTCCTCGCCCATCGCGCCGCTCGCCGCGTTCATGCCGAGCGCGCCGTCCATCCCGCCGCCGCCATCGGCGACGCTGTCATGGTGGAAGCTTTCGGCGCTGAAATCGACGTCGAGCGACGCTTCGCCCGTGCTGTCGCCGCCCATCAGCAGCTCATCAGCGCTCGCCGGCTCGCTGCGCGGCTCGGGAACCGCCTCGCGCTCCAGGGTCGGGCCGTCATCCTCGGGCGCGGCGGATTCGAGCAGCGGATTCTTCTCGATCTCCTCGGCGATGAATCCTTCGACCTCGAGGTTCGACAGCGCAAGCAGGCGGATCGCCTGCTGCAACTGCGGCGTCATCACCAGCGATTGCGACTGGCGCAGATCGAGGCGCGGGGCGAGACTCATCAGGCTAAAGCGAGAAGCCCTCGCCCAGATAGAGCCTCCGCACATTGCTGTCGGCGACCAGCTCGGCGGGCGAGCCGGTGAACAGCACCCGGCCGTCATAGATGATATAGGCGCGGTCGACGATCTCGAGCGTCTCGCGGACATTGTGATCGGTGATCAGCACGCCGATACCGCGCTTCTTCAGCTCGCAGATCAGGTCGCGGATATCGGCGATCGACAGCGGGTCGATCCCCGCGAACGGCTCGTCGAGCAACATGATCGAAGGGTCGGCGGCCAGCGCGCGGGCAATCTCGGCGCGGCGGCGCTCGCCGCCGGACAACGCCATCGCCGGCGAATCGCGCAGCCGGGTCAGGCCGAATTCGTCGAGCAGGGTGTTGAGCCTCGTCTCGCGTGCCGCCGGATCGGGTTCAGCGAGCTCGAGCACGGTCAGGATATTCTTCTCGACCGAGAGCCCGCGGAAGATCGAGGTTTCCTGAGGCAGATAGCCGAGGCCGAGGATCGCGCGGCGATACATGGGCAGGCCGGTGATATCGTCACCGTCGAGCAGGATGCGCCCCGAATCGGGCTTCACCAGCCCCATCACCGAGTAGAAGCAGGTCGTCTTGCCCGCGCCGTTCGGCCCGAGCAGCCCGATCACCTCGCCCTTGCCGACCGAGACGGACACGTCCGACAGCACGACTCGCTTGTCATAGGATTTGGCGATCGAGACGACCGACAGGCCCTGCATCACCGGCGCCTCGCTGATCGGCTGGCTTTCCGGCATCGGCGCTTCAAGAGTGGTCACATCGGCCATCACGTGTCCCGTGCTCGCATAATCGGATTAGCAAAAGCCTGTCGGAGTCGCATTTGGCAGGCTTTGTGCATGTGCTCATTCACGGGCGCTCATGCAACAGACGCGGGGACAAGGAAAGCGCCGCGCGGTGGGTACGGCGAAAAAGGCGCCGAAAAAGACGGGGATCCGGGCGTTTAGGCTGGCGGTCCTATTTGCTTTGGTCCCGCTTCGGGACCGAGAAGGTGCCGGTCACGCGACCGCCGCTGCTCGTCGTCGTGCCCGGCGCCGCGCCGCCCACCGCCGAGCCGTCGATCACGGCGCGGCCGGTATCGAGGTTGATCGTCAGCCGCCCGCCATTCACCGTGTTGCCGCCCTGGACCAGGGTGACGCTGCCCAGCATGGTGATGACGCGCTTGTTGAGGTCATAGACGGCGAATTGGCTGCGCGCGGTCTGGTCAGGCCGCGTCACGAGCACGCTGCCGGCGGCGTCGAGTCGCGAGACCTGCGGGCTGCCATCGACCACCTGGCCGGTATAGGCGACCGTCATCCGTGCCGAGTTGAGCGTCATCTCGGCCTGGCGGACAGCGACATTGCCGGTCAGGATCGCGCGATTCGCCTTGTCCTGCAACTCGATATGGTCGGCGCCGAAATTGATCGGCGCGGTCGAATCATGCCGGTTCTGCGCGCTCGCGCCGCTGGCGAGAAGAAATGCGGCAAGCGCGATCATGCGGGTCGGATGAGCCATGGCGGCCTATTTCCTCTTTCGCGGCACGATCCGCAAGTGTGCGTTGCCGTCGAGCGTCACGACATGAGCCTCGAGGTCGGCGGTCAGCCGGTCAGCGCTGAACGTGCCCTGGGGTACGGTACCCGTCGCCGCGCCGCCGCTGCGCATCCGCCTGGTCTTGAGATCGACCGTCGCGTCATTGGTGTCGAGCTGATAGCCGCCGGTCGCGTTGAAGCGCAGCGGGCCGTCGAGCATCACCTGCTGCGTGTCGATATTGTAGCGGCCATGGCCCGCGACGAGCTTCGCCGGTCCGTCGCCGAGTCCGATCTCGGCGGCGAGCTGGTTCAGCTGGACGATCGGCGAGGCAGAGCTCTTCTGCACCGCGGATCCGGCGACGATCCGGAAGGGCTGGCCTTTGGCGTCCTCGCCGCGATAGGTGGCGGACTGAATCCGCAGCCGCTCCTTGGCGACCTCCACCTTGTTCTTGTCGAGCAGGAAGCTGACATCGCCCGAACCGGCAAGCGGCATCATCACCAGGAACGCCGCCAGCACGCCGATCAGGACCGGCAACACCAGGCGCAGCACGCCGATCACCCGGTCATGGCTGCTCCCCGGCGCAGCCCAGATCTGCCGCGCCGAGCGGACGCTGACCGCGGCTTCAGACATGCGCGAAGATATCGATTTCCGGCCAGCCGGCCAGATCGAGATCGGCGCGCGCGGGCAGGAAATCGAAACAGGCCTGGGCGAGTGCGGTGCGGCCCTCGCGCGCGAGACGGCGATCGAGCTCCTCGCGCAGGCGGTGGAGATAGCGCACGTCGGAGGCGGCATAATCCTTCTGCGCATCGGACAGGATCGGCCCGCCCCAGTCCGAGGATTGCTGCGCCTTGGAGATGTCCTGGGCCAGCATCTCGCGAACCAGCTCCTTCAGCCCGTGCCGGTCGGTATAGGTGCGCACCAGCCGGGATGCCGTCTTGGTGCAATAGACCGGAGCTGCATCGACCTTGAGATAATGCTTGATCGCGGCCAGATCGAAGCGCGCGAAATGATAGAGCTTCACCCGCGCCGGATCGGCGAGCAACGCGCGCAGATTGGGCGCGGCATAGTCGCTCTCGGGCGAGAAGCGGACGAGATGCTCGTCGGGCCCGCCGTCCGAAAGCTGGACGAGGCACAGCCGGTCGCGCGGCGTGATCAGCCCCATCGTCTCGGTATCGACCGCGATGTCCGCGCCGGCGGCGAACAGGTCGGCGGGAATGTCTTCTTCGTGCAGATATACAGTCATCGGTTTCGCCTAGCCGCGAAACCGCGCTTGCTCAATGCCCGCCGCCCGCCGCCTTTTTCCGCTCGCGCGCCTTGCGGGACAGGATGTTGAGCGTTTCGACCCCGGCGGAAAAGGCCATGGCCGAATAGATATAGCCCTTCGGGACATGCACGCCGAAGCCATCGGCGATCAGAACCACGCCGATCATCAGCAGGAAGCCGAGCGCGAGCATCACCACCGTCGGGTTGCGGGCGATGAAGTCGGCGAGCGGCGTCGCGGCGAACAGCATCACCCCGACGGCGACGATCACGGCGACGAACATCACCGGCAGATCGTCGGTCATGCCGATCGCGGTCAGGATCGAATCGATCGAAAAGACCATGTCGAGCAGCAGGATCTGCACGATCGCGGCGCCGAAGCTCATCACCGCCTTGCCCTTCTTGTCGAGCGTCTCCCCCGAGTCGTCCGGGTCCATGCTGTGATGGATTTCCGTGGTTGCCTTCCACAGCAGGAAGATGCCGCCCGCAATCAGGATCAGGTCGCGAATCGAGAAAGCGGTCTCGAAACTCGGCTCGCCATGCGCGTCGAGGCTGCCGACCAGGCCGAGATCGAACACCGGCACCACCATCCGTGCGATCAGCGCGATCGTCGACAGCAGGGCGAGCCGGAGGATCAGTGCGAGGCCGATGCCGACACGGCGCACGCGGACCCGCTGGCTCTCGGGCAGCTTGTTCGAGAGGATCGAAATGAAGATGAGATTGTCGATTCCGAGCACCACCTCCATCACGATCAGCGTGGCGAGGGCCGCCCAGGCGGCGGGGTCGGAAAGGAGCGCGAGGATGGACATGGCCGGGGGTCTGCCGCCTGGCTCGGGGCGGCGCAAGGGATGATGTTTCTGCAACAGCTGCGCAGCTTCGACCGTTCCTGCCGCATTTCGGACGAATTTATTCGCAGCCGGAGGGGATTTACGCTACACCGACTCGGTGGCGCGATTGGTTTGGCGTCCGAGCATGCGCGCTTTTCGTCCAGCGCAGGCGTGTTGATATGGCGATTTGGGCGAGCCGGGAAGACGAACAGGGCATGAGTTTCGATAAAGGACGCCGCGGGGATCGTGGCGGGCGCGGGCGCGACAAGCGTGACGGTTTCGGCGACGGCGGTTTCGACAGCGGCTTTGGCGGTGGTGACCGCTTTGGCGGCGGTGGCGATCGTTTCGGCGGCGGCGGCGGTGACCGATTCGGCGGTGGCGGTGATCGCTTCGGCGGCGGCGGCGGCGGCGGTTTCCGCAGCGGCGGCGGTGGTGGTGGCGGCTTCGGCGGTGGAGCAGGCGGCGGCGGTGGCCGCGGCATGCCGCCCCAGGTTGTCGGCGAAGGCACCGGCGTCGTAAAATTCTTCAATGGCCAGAAGGGCTTCGGCTTCGTCGTTCGCGATGATGGCGGCGAGGATGTGTTCGTGCACATCTCAGCGGTCGAGCAGGCCGGCCTCACCGGTCTGGCCGAGGGTCAGCCGCTCGGCTTCACCCTGGTCGATCGCGGCGGCCGTATCTCCGCGACCGATCTCAAGATCGAGGGCGAGCCTCTCCCCGTCACGGACCGCGGCCCGCCGCGGGATCGCGATGCGGGTCCGGGTGGTCCGCGCGGTGGCGCCGGCGGTGCCGGCCCGCAGCGTCAGCTGACCGGCGAGAAGGCGACGGGCACCGTCAAATTCTTCAACGCAATGAAGGGCTTCGGCTTCATTCAGCGCGACGACGGCCAGCCCGATGCGTTCGTGCACATCTCGGCCGTCGAGCGTGGCGGCATGACCAGCCTCAACGAGGGCGACCGGCTCGAGTTCGAGCTCGAGGTCGATCGCCGCGGCAAATATGCAGCGGTGAATCTCACCTCGATCGCATAAACCTCGGCCTCTCGGCGACAGGTTCAAGACCCGGCGTGCTTTACGGCACGTCGGGTTTTTCTTTGCTGACAGGCGGAGGAAGCCCAATCTACACCAATATGGTGTAGTTTAGAAAGTCTGGACCCATGCGAGCTCCCCTTCTGGCCCTGTTGTCCCTCGCGCTGGCCGCGCCCGTTTCCGCCGCCACCGCGCCGCGCATCCCGATCACGAGCTTCGAGCAACTCGCCATGCCGCTGCCGCTGCCCTATGACGAGCAGGCGAATGCGCGCGCCGTCGTGGCCGCGGCCAAGGCCCGCGCCAAGGCGCACCACAAGCTCCTGCTGATCGATCTCGGCGGCAATTGGTGCCTCGATTGCCGGCTGCTCGCCGGCACGATGGACCTCCCGGCGCTGCGGAAATTCCTGGACGCGCATTATGAGGTCGTCACGGTCGATGCCGGCCGGTTCGACAAGAATCTCGATATTCCCGCGCATTACGGCATCACCCAGCGGATGGAGGGCGTGCCGAGCGTGCTGATCGTCGATCCGCGCACTGACAGGCTGCTCAACCCCGGCCATACCGCCGCGCTCGCGGACGCGCGCAGCATGAGCCCGCAGGCGCTTGCCGACTGGCTGGCGAGCTGGACGAAATAGCCTTCAGGCTTTGATCGGCACTGCGTCGTGCAGCAGAGTGATGTCGAGCCGGATCATGCCGTTCTCGTCCGAGATCACATCGACGAACTCATGGTCGATCAGCACATGCTCGCGGTCATAGCGCGCGCCGCCCTGTGACGGGCTGGCGAGCAGGGTGTCGAGTCCGCCGATCGTCACCGTCAGCAGGAAGCGATCATCGCTCAGCAGCGACTCGAGCAGCGGGCTGTCGTCCTCCATCAGGTGCACGATCGTCCAGGAAAGCCCGAGCAGCGGATTGACGTTGCGCATCAGCGGCAGCGTGCTGAGGCTGCGAAAGGTGCGCCCGTCGTCGAGATGCACCGTACGCAGATAGGACATTTGCGCGGTCGCATCGGCCAGCGGCTGGGAGCGCATCGAGGCCACCCGCACCATCAGCGCCCGCTTGCCCTCATAGCGGCCGATCACCGCGACATTGCTGAACACCAGGCTCTGCCGCGGCCGGGCGAAGCGGGCGAAGATCAGACCGGTCATGGTGGCGGAGAAGAACAGCCCGGTCAGGATCTCGACCGAGGCGATGGCATGGCCGAAATGCGTCGCCGGGGCCATCACGCCATATCCGACCGTTCCCAGCGTATCGACCGAGAAGAAGAAGCCGTCGACGATCGATCCGGGCACGGCATTGGCCACCGTGCCGGGCAGCGCCGCATAGATCAGGCCGAACACAAGATTGATCGCGAGGAAGATCAGCGAGGCGAGCCCGATAAACATCGGCCAGCTCATCTCCATCACCCAATAATAGATATCGCCCAGCGGCGAGGGCGCGCCGACCTTGACGGCGGGCGATCCGGCGAAATTGACGATCTGGCGGCGCGGCTTTCGGGACATGGCGGCAAGCGTTCACCAGGATCGCAGCGCCGTCAATCAGCCGCCGCCGAGGATCAGCGCCGCCCCAGCCAATATGCCGAACACGCCTGCGATCCGTCCCGCCGTCGCGCGCTCCTTCAGGAACAGGATCGAGATGATGAGCGCGGTCACCATGCCGGTCTCGCGCAGCGCGGCGAGCGGCGCCGTCGGGCCGAGCGAGAGGGCGGTCAGTGCCATGCCGTATGTGAGGATCGAGAGCATGCCGGCGATCACCCCCGGTCGCCACTGCGCCCGCGCCGCCACGAACATCGCGCCGCGCGAAAGAATACCGAACATTGCCACCACCACCGCGCCCATCAGCACGAACAGCCAGACGATATAGCTGTCGGCGCTCGGCGCGGCGCGGACGCCGAGCGCGTCGACCACGGTATAGCCGGCGATGCACACCCCGGTCGCCAGCGACCAGCCGAGCGCGGCGCGGCCGAGATGCCGTCCCGCAACCATCACGAACATCGCAGCGCCGATCAGCGCGATCCCGGCGATCTGGCTGGTTGTGGCGTGCTCATGCAGGAGGCCGAGCGTCACCAGCGCGGTTATCAGCGGCGCCGTGCCGCGCAGCACGGGATAGGCAGCCGAGAGATCAGCGATGCGGTACGCGCGGATCAGCGCGTAGAGATAGAAGCAATGGATGAAGGCGCTCGCCGCCAGCCAGGTCCAGGCGCCGTGCGGTAGCGGCACGAAGGGGATTGCGGGCAGCAGGACGATCGCGCTCGTCCCGTCCGTGATCGCCCGCCCCGCCGCCTTGTCGCGCCCGCCCTTCACGATCGCGTTGACGATCGCATGGACCGATCCCGAGGCGATCATCAGCAGGGCGGCCAGGGTGTAGGTCGGCATCGCACCGCCATGCGGTGTGACGCGGGTCAGGGCAAGACGGCTGGCGCCTCAGGTGATCAACCGCTTCAGTCCCGCAATCGTATCCGCCTCGGCCGCTGGCTTGTCCGTCCTGATCCGGGCGATTCGGGGAAAGCGCATCGCCACCCCCGATTTGTGGCGTTTCGAGGCATGGATCGAATCGAATGCGATCTCGAGCACCAGGCTCTTGTCGACCTCGCGCACCGGGCCGAAGCGGTTGAGCGTATTGCCACGCACGAATCGGTCGAGGAATTTCAGCTCCTCGTCAGTGATCCCCGAATAGGCCTTGCCGACCGGGAGCAGTTCGCCCTCCTCGGTCCAGCAGCCGAAAGTATAGTCGGAATAGAAGGAGGAGCGCCGGCCGTTGCCGCGCTGCGCGTACATCATCACACAATCAGCGGTCAGCGGATCGCGCTTCCATTTGTACCAGAGGCCGACGCGGCGCCCGGTCACATAGGGCGAATCGCGGCGCTTGAGCATCACCCCCTCGATCGCGGCATCGCGCGCGCCGGCGCGGATGCCTTCGAGCTCGGTGAAATCACTTGCGTCGATCACCTGGCTGATATCGAACCGTTCGGTATCGAGATGTGCGGCAAAGGTTTCCAGCCGGGGTCGTCGCGCCGACCAGGGCAATTCGCGCAGGTCCTCCGCCCCATCGAACAATATGTCGTAGAGACGCACGAATGCCGGATAGTCGGCGAGCATCTTCGCCGAGACGATCTTGCGCCCGAGCCTCTGCTGGAGGGCGTTGAAACTCGCCGCGCCGCCGCCATCCTCAAGTGTGCCGCCCTGGAATTCGCCCTTCACCATCAGTTCGCCGTCGAGCACGCCGGGGATGGTGAAATCGCGCGCGACCTCGGGGAAGCTGCCGGTGATATCGTCGCCCGCACGGCTGTAGAGCCGGGTCTCGCCACCGACATGGACGAGCTGGACGCGGATACCGTCCCATTTCCATTCAGCGGCATAATCGTCGAGGCTGACGCGCAGATCCTCGAGCGGATGGGCAAGCATGAAGGGCCGGAACACGGGCACGTCCGCAGCGGTCGGCTGACTGCCGCGCCCTTCGGCCCAGGCGAACAGCGAGGCATAGGGCGGTGCGATGCCGTGCCACACCTCCTCGACCGCCTCGACATCGAGCCCGAAGGCCTGGGCCAGGGCTGTCTTGGCCAGCCTCGCCGATACGCCGATCCTGAGCGCCCCGGTCGCCATCTTGAGCAGGGCGAAGCGCTCGTCCGCATCGAGCCGGTCGAGCATGCCCGCCAGGGCGGCCGGCGCATCGGAGCGCGAGAGAGTGGCGAGCCGATCGACCACCTGCGCCACGGTCAGCGGCTCGGCCTCCTCGGGCGGCGTCTTCGGCGCCGGCCAGAGCAGCGCGACCGTCTCGGCGCTGTCGCCGATATAGTCGCGGCTCATCCGGAACAGCACCGGATCGACCCGCTCCTCGATCAGTGCGCGGATCATCGCCGGCTTGACCGCAGGCAGATCGAGATTGCCGGTCAGCGCCGCCATCGCCCAGCCGCGATCGGGATCAGGCGTCGCCACCAGATAATCGGCGATGAGCTTCAGCTTCGCGTTGCGCGAGCGGGTGTAGATCAGATGATCGAGAAGGTCGGCAAAGTCCCGCATCATGCAGGAACATGGCGCTGCCGCCGCGGTTCCGCCAGCGCGATCATGCTGGAATTCCGGATGGCGCCAGCTATGTTCGCAGGATGCGCCGCCTGATCAGGGTCCTGCTTGTCCTCGGCGTGATCCTGGTCGTCCTGTGGACCTGGGGCGCTTGCAATGCCCGTGCCGATCCGATCGTCCGGCAGACACGGATCAACCTGCCCGATTGGCCGACCGGTGCCCCGCCGGTCCGGGTCGCGCTGATCAGCGACATCCATATCGGCAACGGCGCGATGGACGGCGCCCGGCTGTCGCGGATCGTCGCGCAGATCAACGCGCTCAAGCCGGATATCGTCCTGATCGCGGGCGATTTCGTCTATGGCCATGATCCTGTCGCGGCGCGGGACTATGCGAGGGCATTGATCGCGCCGCTTTCGGCGCTGCGCGCGCCGCTGGGTGTCGTGGCCACGCTCGGCAATCATGACGAATGGACCAGCCCCGCCGCGATCGACGCGGCCCTGGCACAGGCGCATGTCACCGTGCTGCACAATGAGGTGATCGCCAAAGGGCCGCTCGCCATCGCCGGCGTGGGCGACGCATATAGCGGCCACGCCGATCCCTACGCGACCGGCGCGGCGCTGAACCACCTGCACGGCGCGCGAATCGCCCTGTCGCATTCGCCCGATCTGGCGCGGCACCTGCCGCCCAGTATCGGCCTGTTCTTCGCCGGCCATACGCATTGCGGGCAGGTGGTATTGCCGTTCATCGGCCCGATAAGCGAGGTCGCGATGAACCGCTATCTCTGCGGCGTGGTCCATGACGGCACGCGGACGACGATCGTCACCGGCGGGCTCGGAACGAGCGGCGTGCCGCTGCGTTTCGGCGCGCCGCCCGATCTGTGGCTGGTGAAGCTCGGCCCCAAGATCAGCACGACCAGGATCGAACTCGCCTCGAAAATGCTGGCTGTTCCTGGCTGATATTTCGGAAATTTTTGCTGGCTGTTATGTTGGCGCCAAAGCCGAAATTTGCGACGTGATTTCAGCTATTTGTGGGGTGGCTGGCTGTTATGGGATAACAGCCAGAAAACAGCCAGCATAACAGCCAAGATTGCTGGCTGTTCGGTGAGGAACAGCCAGCGCCTGTCATCCAACATTCAACAGTGAGAAAGAGCGCGACGAGACCCCAGGAGGGTCTGGTCCGATCCTGTGGTGTCACGCTCCGCTGTCGCGTTGAATTGATGCTAGTCGATTGCGTTTCTGACGCCCTTGCCGGCCATGAGACCGAGGACGAGCAGAATCACGAACAGCGCGATCGCGATGAAGAACAGCAATTTGGCGATGCCGATAAAGGCGCCGCCGATCCCGCCAAAGCCAAGCAGTGCGAGCACCAGCCCGACGACGAGAAAGATAATGGCCCAGCGAATCATGATCATCCTCCTGTGTTCCAGGGGATGAAACGAAACGCCGGGCCGGCTTGTTCCGGCTTCAGGCCTTGCGGCTGGCCTCGAACAGGAACCAGGCGCGGCGCTCGGCCTGGTCGGTCCAGTCGTCGATCATTGCGCTGGTCGCATTGTCCTTCGCGGTATCGGCGATCTCCTTGGCTTCGCGCAGCGCCTCGACCAGGCCGAGATTGTCGTCGCGCAGCTCGCGCAGCATGTCGGTGGGCGCGACGAAATCGCTGTCATTGTCCTTGATCGACTGGTGCCGGGCGATGTCGCCGATCGAGCGCAGCGTGGTGTTGCCCGTCTTGCGCACGCGCTCGGCGATATCGTCGGTGACGGCGAAGATCTCCGCCGCCTGCTCGTCGAGCATCAGGTGATAGTCGCGGAAATGCGGGCCGGAGACGTGCCAGTGGAAATTCTTGGTCTTCAGGTAGAGCGCGAAGGTATCGGCGAGCAGGCCGTTCAGCGCCTCGGCCACGGTCTTGGCGGCGTTGGACTTGAGATCGGTCGGGGTTTTCAGCGGGCGGGCGGTCTTGGGGGTCTTGGCCATTGATCGGGGGTCCTTGGTTGGGGGGATCGTTGCGATAATGAATCCATAGGCCAATCGGTCCCGTTTTTCTCGCCCATTTATGCCGATCAGAGCGATCGAGGCGCTAGATCAGCCTGAGCGCCGAAAAGCCGATCACCGCGCCGGTGATCAGGAACAGGATGCCGATCGTGATGCGCACCGCAGCAAGCGGCAGCGTCTTGCGGATATCCTCGCCGGCGAGGATCGCCGGCACATTGACGACGAGCGCACCAAGCGTCGCGCCGACCGCAGCGAGTGCCGGCGTCGGGCTGCGCGCAGCGAGTGCCGCGGTGATGAACTGGGTGCGGTCGCCGAGCCCGAGGATCGCGACGCCCAACAGGCTGGTCAGGAACGCGCCGATCCGCCAGCCCGACAGGCGGTCGGGCGGCTTGATCGCGAACAATGCCGATCCGCCCGCCGAGAGCAGCGCGAGTGCCAGCAACAGGCTTTGAGCATTGGGCGTGATGCGCGGGCCGATGATCGCGCCGCCGATTGCGCCGATGATATTGATGCCGGCAAGGGCAATCGCGGTGCCGGCGATCACCGCGCCGGGCCGCCTCGAGCCCGATTGGGCGAATCGGGTCGAAAGGATCGCGGTGAGCCAGGGCGTGCGGTCGCTCGCCTGGGCGAGCAGTGCCGCGACGAAAGCGGCCATCAGCGCGTCCATGCGCTGCGATCAGGCCGAAAAACGGACGAAGCCGGCGGCAACGAAGGTTTCGCAGGCGGCGCGATCCTGGCGGTCGCAGCCGATCGCATCGCCGAGGATAGCGAGCCAGCCCTGGATCAGTGCGCCGCGCTCGCCGCGCGCGAGCGCCGATTCGAGCGCCTGGCTGACGGCGACGGCGGGATACAGGCCATGACGATGCGCGATCTGGCGAATCGCGTCGATCTCGATCGCGATGTCGTCCACGCGCCGGCGCGCCGACACGGCATGGATAGCGCCGATTCGCGCCGCCAGGTCCGATTTGATCTGCCCGATCCCCGCCTGCACCTGTGTCATGGCCTTCTCTTGCCCCCTCAGGGAAAAGGTGCGCCACTCAAGGTTAACGCCGTGTTAAACGGCCATCGTGCTTGACATATCGGGTCGCTTCGGCCATCGGGCGGCGCTTGAGAGCGGCGGCATGTTCGCCGCTTTTGCTTTTTCAGCAAACAGGAATTCAGGTCATGGCAAAGCCGACCACCGTCAAGATCAAGCTTCTCAGCACGGCCGACACCGGCTTCTTCTACGTCACCAAGAAGAATCCGCGGACCAAGACCGAGAAGCTCAGCTTCAAGAAGTACGATCCCGTCGTGCGCAAGCATGTCGAGTTCAAGGAAGCCAAGATCAAGTGACCTGAAGGGCGGCGAGAGCCGCCTTCAGGTCATCCCGGCGAAGGCCGGGATCCAGAGCCGCGAGGGGTGCCCTTCGCGGCTTTTTCCGTGTTTGTACCAGATCGTTGATCGAAACCCATCTCCGTTCGGGCTGAGCTTGTCGAAGCCCAGGTTCCTGACGAGGTGTTTCGCTTACAAGGCCCTTCGACAAGCTCAGGGCGAACGGCAGAGGGATTCTCGCCGATATTACAGCAGCGCCGCCACGGCATCGACGAACCGTGTCAGCGCGATCGGCTTGGACACATAGGCGTCCGCGCCCGCCGCGCGGATCCGCTCCTCGTCCTCGCGCCCGGCATAGGCAGTCACCGCCATGATCGGGATCGCCTGGAGCGCCGGATCGGCCTTCAGCTGGCCGATCAGCTCGAAGCCGTTCACATGCGGCAGCTGGATATCCATCACGATCAGGTCGGGCATGAAGTCGCGCGCACGCTCCACCGCCTCGCGGCCGTCGCGCACGCCCTCCGCCGCATATTCGTGCGCGCGGAGCAGATCGCAGAAAAGTTTGAGGTTGAGTTCGTTGTCCTCGACAACGAGCACCTTCTTTGCCACGCGCAGCCATTCCCTTCGGTTCAGGTCCCGCTGATAGGCAATGCGCGCGCGAGAGACAAATCAGGATGCGGCAGCGCTCGCGCTGACCGCACTCGCATGGACGCTGGCCGAGCCCGGCCGCGCCGGCCGGCTGCTTGATGTCACCGGACTGACCCCGGCCGATCTCCGTGCCCGGGCGGCTGATCCGGTCGTGCTGGCCGCCGCGCTCGGCTTTCTCGAAGCCCATGAGCCCGATCTCATTGCCTGCGCCGCCGATCTGGAGGTGAAGCCCGAAGCCATTGTCGCCGCGCGGCGTGCCCTGGAGTGCGAATGAAACCCCTGCTGATCTGCGATTGTGACGAAGTCCTGCTCCATATGGTGCGCCATTTCGGCGTCTGGCTGGGCGAGACGCACGATATCGACTTCTCCCCCGATGGCGGCGATTTCTCCGCGAGCATGAAACGTCGTGACGGCACCCCAGGGCCAAGCCGCGAAGAGATGTGGGGCATGCTCGACCAGTTCTTCCCGGCCGAAATGGAGCGCCAGACTTTGGTGCCGCACGCCCGCGAAGCGCTCGCGACCCTGTCCGAGACCGCCGATATCGTCATCCTGACCAATCTCGGCGATCATGTCCGCCAGGCGCGGATCGAGCAGCTTGCCCGGTTCGGCATCGAACACCGGGTCGAGACCAACCAGGGCGGCAAGGGCGATCCGGTGGCGCGGCTGGTCGCCGAGCATGGCGACCCCATCACCGTGTTCGTCGACGATCTCGCCGTGCATCATGATTCGGTCTCGCGCCACGCGCCGCAGGTCCACCGGCTGCACATGGTGTCCGAACCGGCGATGGCGCCGAGCGTACCGCCCGCGCCTGCAGCGCATGCCCGGATCGATGACTGGCGCGAGGCGGAACGCTGGATCGCCGCGCGCTTTGCCGCCGGGCTGCCGGCGGCGTAGAACACAACATCCTTTGCCGGCTTGTCGAAGGGCCGGCTTTTCTGCATCTGCGGATCGAGAAAAATGCCCCGACGGGCCCGGCACGAATCGAGGAAAAGGCGTATCTATGGCTGATCGTGTTGAAACCAAGCTTGCCGAGCTCGGCCTCGCCCTTCCCGCGCCTGCAGCGCCGGTCGCGTCCTATGTGCCGACGGTCGAGGCGGGCGGATTGCTCCATGTCTCGGGCCAGCTGCCCTTCAAGGACGGCGCGGTGATGACCGGCCGGCTCGGTGCCGATGCCAATCTCGCTTATGGCCAGGAGGCGGCGCAGCGCTGCGCGCTGATGCTGGTCGCGCAGGTCAAGGCAGCGCTCGGCGGCCTGCACCGCGTCGAGCGGATCGTGAAGCTCGGCGTCTTCGTTAATTCAGCGCCCGGCTTCACCGATCAGCCCAAGGTCGCGAATGGCGCGTCGGACCTGATGTTCGCGCTGTTCGGCGATGCCGGCCGCCATGCGCGCAGCGCGGTCGGCGTCTCGGCCCTGCCGCTCGGTGCCGCGGTCGAGGTCGACGCGATCATCCAGATCGCCGGCAACTAGGCCGATCGACATTCAATTTCGGGATAAACGGATTCGCGCAGAGGCGCGGAGGCGCAGAGAGCTCGATTGAAGGGGGACTTTGCTCTTTACGCTTCGAGATTCCGAAGCGAGAAATCAGAAGCAAAGTTCCAACCGCACGCCCTCTGCGCCTCTGCGCCTCCGCGCGAACATCATCGCAACGCGGTCGAACCGAAACGTTGAATGTCGCCGGCTACTCGTTTCCGAGCATCCCGCCGAGCAACCCGCCCAGCACTGCGCCCGCCGCGCCGCTGCCGACCATTGAGCCGACATTGCCGCCCCTGGCCTCGCCCGAGGGCAGGTGCCGCGCGATTTCTTCCGCGAGGTTGAGGATCGGCATCGACTGAAGCCAGATCTTGCCCGGCCCGGTCAGCGTTGCGAGGAACAGGCCCTCGCCGCCGAACAATATGTTCTTGAAGCCACGGACCATCTGGATATCCGTGCTGACGCTCGGCTCCTGCATGCCGATATGCCCGGCATGGACGCGCAGGCGCTCGCCGGGGCCGAGGGTCTTTTCGACGACTTCGCCCGACAGATCCAGGAACACCGTGCCCGGGCCGGTCACGCGCTGCAGGATGAAGCCCTCGCCGGCGAACACGCCCGCACCGAGCCGCTGCTGCATCGCAATTTCGAGGCTGACCGATTTCTCCGCGCACAGGAAGGTTTCCTTGCGGCAGATCAGCGACTGGCCGGCGGCGAGCGTGACCGGCAGGATCTGGCCCGGGAAACGCGGGGCAAAGGCGACATGCCCGGCCTGCTCGGCGCTGTAGTCCGTGATGAACAGGCTGCCGCCACTCAGCGCGCGGCTCAACCCGGCGAACAACCCGCCGCCGGTATGCGTGTCCATCGTGATGCCGTCGCTCATCCACGCCATGGCATGGGTCTGGGCATAGATTGTCTCGCCGCGGGCAAGATCGATCGACACCGTCTGCATCACACTTCCCGAGATATCGTAGCGCACCGTGTTCCCTCCGTCGCGATCGTCCAGCTGCTTCTAGCGGCTCTTCAGGCCGCGCGCGCGGGAATTTACGCGAGGCGAGCACCTCACCACCGTGTCAGCGACAGGGGTCGCGAAAGCCGATTGTCGGATCGGTACGATGATCGGGCCCGGCACCGGCGCGTGGCAAAAAAAGAAACGCGGCAGAAACGAGCAAGACGATCAGCGCACCGATGACGACGAGGCCGGTGATGTTCATGAGAAATCCCTTTCACCTGCAGATTCCCGTTGAGCTGATCTGGGTGAATCGGGCGTTGGTTAGCGAGAGCGAATCGGCGGGCAATGCGTAATCATCACATATGGACAGAGCCGCCGATCGGGCATCACTATGCAAAACATATGGGATGCCCCTGCTTCTGATCTCGAATGCGTACGGCGCTACGACTTAATGCCCCATTCTCGCGCTGAGCCGTGCCGCCGAATCCCCGGCGACCGGCAGCGCTCGTCGAGGGTAGCAATGAAACGTCACGTCCAGGTCTTCCTGTCCCCCCTTCTGCTCGGTGCTGCCTGCGCCGCCGCACCGGCGCTTGCGCAGGACGCCGACGCCAAGGCTGCCGCGCCCGCGCCCGCCATCAGCGTTACGGGCAATGTCGCGATCGTGTCGCAATACCGGTTCCGCGGCATCTCCCAGTCGGACGGCGACATGGCGATCCAGGGCGGCCTGACCGTCTCGCACGAATCCGGCTTCTATCTCTCGACCTGGGCTTCCAATCTCGGTGGGTTCGGCACCTATGGGGGCGCGAACATGGAGCTCGACCTGATCGGCGGCTACAAGCACAGCTTCGGCAAGGCGACCGTCGACGGCGGGCTGCTATGGTATGTCTATCCCGGCACCAGCGGCCATAATTATGCCGAGCCCTATCTGAACGTCAGCGCGCCGGTCGGCCCGGTCTCGCTCAAGGTCGGTGCCAATTATGCGCCGAAGCAGCGCGAGATCGGGAATAACGACAGCCTGTACGTGTATGGCGAGGCATCCGTTGCGATCCCGCATACGCCGATCACCTTGCTCAGCCATTTCGGCCATACCGATGGGCGGGGCGCGACGCCCGCCGGCCCGACCGGCCATTATAACGACTGGTCGCTGGGCGCTGCCTATAGCTGGAAGATGCTGACGCTCAACGTTTCGTACGTCGACACCGATATCCGCCGTGCGGATGCCGACGCCTTCTACACCAGCGGCGGAACTCCGGGACACGAAATAGCCGATGGCGCGGTGGTCGCGTCGCTGACTGCCTCCTTCTGATCGGACATCATCATGCAGGATTTTCTCTGGGTTGCCGCTGTGATCGGGCTGTTCGCCGCGACACTCGCCTATTTCCGCCTGTGCGACAAAGCGTGAGGATATTCCCATGACAATCGATCTCTGGCTCGGCGCGCTGACCGCCATCGGCCTGCTCGCCTACCTCGTCGCCGTGCTCATCCACCCCGAGCGGTACTGAGCGGTGAAGGATCATCGTGCTGCTGCACCGGACGATGATCTCGCCCGTGCCTGCCGTCCCCTCCGCGCCCGGTGCCATGACCTCATGGCCCGGGCGCCACTAATCGGATCAAGATCATGACCTTGCAAGGTTGGCTTCTCATTCTGGTCTTCACCGCGCTTGTGGTGGCGATCACAAAGCCCATGGGAATGGGCCTGTTCGCGGTGATGGAGGGCCGGCGTACCTGGCTCCATCCGGTTCTCGGTCCGGTCGAGCGGGGCTTCTATGCCCTGTCCGGCATCAATCCCGAGGGGGAGCAGAGCTGGCGCCGCTACGGCGTCCATATGCTGCTCTTCAACCTCGCCGGCGTGCTGCTGACCTACGCGATCCTGCGGTTGCAGGACATATTGCCGCTCAATCCGCTGAACTTCCCGGCATTGCCGCCGCATCTGGCGTGGAACACCGCGATCAGCTTCGCCACCAACACCAACTGGCAGAGCTATAGCGGCGAGTCGACGATGTCGCAGTTCAGCCAGATGGTCGGGCTGACGATCCACAACTTCACGTCGGCGGCAACCGGCATCGCGCTGGCCTTCGCCTTCATTCGCGGCTTTGCCCGCAAGGAAGCGACGGGGCTCGGCAATTTCTGGGCCGATCTCACGCGCGTGACGCTCTATCTGCTGCTGCCGGTCTGCATCGTCTATGCGGTCATCCTGCTTGCGGCCGGCGTGCCGCAGACGTTCGACGGCTCGGTGGTTGCCACTACGCTCGAGGGCGCGAAGCAGACGATCGTGCTGGGGCCGGTGGCCAGCCAGGAAGCGATCAAGATGGTCGGCACCAATGGTGGCGGCATCTTCAACGCCAATTCAGCGCACCCGTTCGAAAATCCGAGCGCGCTGATCAACCTGCTCCAGATGCTCTCGATCTTCTCGTTCGGGGCGGGCCTCACCTGGTGCTTCGGCAAGGCGGTCGGCAATACCAGACAGGGCTGGGCGCTGTTCAGCGTGATGCTCACGCTGTTCCTCGCCGGCACCGCCGTCACCTATGCGGCTGAGTCCGCGGGCAATCCGATTCATCACGCAATGGGCATTGCCGGCGGCAACATGGAAGGCAAGGAGGTGCGCTTCGGCGTGGCCGCCTCAAGCCTGTTCGCGGTGGTGACGACCGACGCCTCGTGTGGCGCGGTCAACGCAATGCATGACAGCTTCACCGCAATCGGCGGGATGATCCCGATGTTCAACATCCAGTTGGGCGAGATCATCTTCGGCGGCGTCGGCTCGGGCCTCTATGGCATGTTGCTCTACGCCATTCTCGGTGTGTTCATCGCCGGGCTGATGGTCGGGCGAACGCCCGAATATGTCGGCAAGAAGATCGAGGGACGCGAGGTCAAGCTCGCGGTGATGGGGATCGCGGTGCTGCCGCTGATCATCCTCGGCTGTACCGGTATCGCCGCTGTGTCGAAGGACGGTCTGGCCGGGCTCGCGAACCAGGGTCCGCATGGCTTTTCAGAGATACTCTATGCCTTCTCGTCGGCGGTCGGCAACAATGGCAGCGCCTTTGCCGGGCTGACCGCGAGCACGCCCTTTTATGACGGGTTGCTGGGTATGGCGATGTGGCTCGGGCGCTTCTTCGTGATCGTGCCGATGCTGGCGATCGCCGGCAGCCTCGCCGCCAAGAAGGTCGTGCCGGCATCCGCCGGGTCCTTCCCGACGACCGGGCCGCTGTGGATCGCCCTGCTGATCGGCATCATCCTCATCCTGGGTGGCCTCACCTTCCTCCCTTCGCTCGCCCTTGGGCCTATCGCCGAACAGTTCGCGATGACCCACGGCCAGCTGTTCTAAGGAGCGCACTATAATGGCTCGCGCCGCTTCACCGTCGATCTTCACCGCCGAACTGCTCGCGCCAGCGATCGCAGATTCGTTCGTCAAGCTCGATCCCCGCAAACTCGTGCGCAATCCGGTGATGTTCGTCACCGCCATCGTCGCCCTGCTCGTCACCGTCATGCTGGTGACCGGCATCGGCGGCGGCACCATCGCCTTCAAGGGCCAGCTCGTCTTCTGGCTCTGGCTGACGGTATTGTTCGGCAATTTCGCCGAAGCCCTGGCCGAAGGGCGGGGCAAGGCGCAGGCCGCCTCGCTTCGCGCGACCAAGGGCGAGCTCACCGGCAAGCTGGTCACTGCGTCGGGCACACAGCACGTCGCGGCTGCAGCGCTGAAGGTCGGCGACGTCGTGCTGGTCGAGACAGGCGACCTCATCCCCGCCGACGGCGAAGTCATCGAGGGCGTCGCTTCGGTCAACGAAGCCGCGATCACCGGCGAGAGCGCGCCGGTCATCCGCGAAGGCGGCGGCGATCGCTCGGCAGTGACCGCCGGTACACGCGTCGTGTCGGACTGGCTCAAGGTCCGCGTCACCGCCGGCCCGGGCCAGGGCTTTCTCGACCGCATGATCGCCCTGGTCGAGGGCGCCGAGCGTCAGAAGACACCGAACGAGATCGCGCTGACCATTCTGCTCGTCGGCCTCACGATCATCTTCCTGATTGCGGTCGGGACTGTTCCGATGTTCGCCCAATATGCCGGCGGCATCGTTCCCGTCGTCGTCCTGTCGGCGCTGCTCATCACCCTGATCCCCACGACCATCGCGGCGCTTCTGTCGGCGATCGGTATCGCGGGCATGGATCGCCTGGTGCGCTTCAATGTGCTCGCCAAATCGGGCCGCGCGGTCGAGGCCGCGGGCGATATCGACGTGCTGCTGCTCGACAAGACCGGTACGATCACGATCGGCGATCGCCAGGCGAGCGAATTCCGCACCGTCGGCACCACCCGCATCGAGGATCTCGCCGAGGCGGCCTTGCTCGCCAGCCTGGCCGACGAGACGCCCGAAGGGCGTTCGATCGTCGTTCTCGCGCGCGAGAAGTTCAGGGTCACGGCAACGACGCTGCCGGCCGGATCCGAGATCGTGCCTTTCACCGCGCAGACCCGCATTTCGGGGGTCCGGATGGGTGAGGTGCTGATCGAGAAGGGCGCGGTTGATTCGGTCCTGAAGGCGCATCCCGGCCTGGGCAGCACCCCCGAAGCCGCCGAACTGCGCCGCATCACGGACGAGATCGCGCGCGGGGGCATGACGCCGCTGGCGGTGGCGCGCGACGGCAAGCTGCTTGGCGCAATCGCCCTCAAGGATATCGTCAAGGCCGGCATCAAGGAGCGCTTCGTCGAGCTGCGCAAGATGGGCATCCGCACGGTGATGATCACCGGCGACAACCCGCTGACCGCGGCGGCGATCGCCGCCGAGGCCGGGGTCGACGATTTCCTCGCCCAGGCGACGCCCGAGGACAAGCTTGCCTTTATCCGCAAGGAGCAGGTCGGCGGCCGGCTGGTGGCGATGTGCGGTGACGGCACCAATGACGCGCCGGCGCTCGCCCAGGCGGACGTGGGCGTGGCGATGAATACCGGCACCCAGGCTGCGCGCGAGGCGGGCAACATGGTCGATCTCGACAGCGATCCGACCAAGCTGATCGAGATCGTGGGCTTGGGCAAGCAACTGCTGATGACGCGCGGTGCGCTGACCACCTTCTCGATCGCGAACGACGTCGCGAAATATTTCGCGATCCTGCCGGCCATGTTCATCGTGCTCTATCCCGGGCTCGGGATTCTGAACGTCATGCACCTGGCGACTCCGACCAGCGCGATCCTGTCGGCGATCATGTTCAACGCCGTCATCATCCCGCTGCTCGTGCCGCTCGCGCTCAAGGGCGTCAAATACCGACCGATCGGCGCCGGGCCGCTGCTTGCGCGCAACCTCGGCATCTACGGGCTCGGCGGTCTGGTTGCGCCTTTCATCGGCATCAAATTGATCGATCTCGGCGTGTCCGCGATCGGTCTGGCCTGAGGAATTATTTATGGGTTCGGATTTTCTCTCGGGGCTGCGGCCCACATTGGTAATGACCCTGTTGCTCACATTGCTGCTCTGCGGTTTCTATCCGCTGGCGGTGATGGGCATCGGCAAGCTCGCCTTCCCCCATCAGGCGAATGGCAGCCTGATCGTCGACAAGGGGGTTGTGACCGGCTCGGAACTGATCGGCCAGTCCTTCACGAGCGATCGCTATTTCAACTCGCGGCCTTCGGCGGCCGGCAAGGGCTATGATGGGACCGCCTCATCGGGCTCCAATCTCGGCCCGACCTCCAAGGCGCTGGTCGACCGGATGAAGGGCGATATCGCGCTCAGGCGGTCGCAGGGGATCACCGGCCCGATCCCGGCCGACCTCGTCACCGCCTCGGCATCGGGCCTGGACCCGGATCTGTCGCCGGCAGCGGCGCTGGTCCAGGTGCCGCGCGTGGCGAAGGCGCGCCATATGTCCGAGGAAGCGGTGCGCATGCTGGTGGAGAATTCCATCGACCGGCCGCTGCTGTGGTTCGTCGGCGACGAACATGTGAATGTGCTGCTTCTCAATCGACAGCTGGACAGGCTCGGCGCTAAACCCGCTTCGTGAGTGCCGAGGAAGAACAGCGCCCTGATCCAGAGGCCCTTCTGCGCGCCGCCGCGCAGGAGGGCCGCGGCCGTCTGAAGGTGTTCCTCGGCGCTGCGCCGGGCGTCGGCAAGACCTATGAGATGCTCAGCGAAGGCGCGGCCCGGGCGCGCGCCGGGGTCGATGTGGTGGTCGGCGTGGTCGAGACTCACGGCCGGGCCGAAACCGAGGCGATGACGCGCGGGCTCGAGATCATGCCGCGGCGCGAGATCGACTATGAGGGCAGGACGCTGACCGAGATGGATCTCGACGGCCTGCTCGAGCGACGGCCCCAGCTTGTCCTGGTCGACGAACTTGCCCACACCAACGCCCCCGGCAGCCGCCACCCGAAGCGCTATCAGGATGTCGAGGAGCTGCTCGCGGCGGGGATCGACGTCTTCTCGACGATCAACGTCCAGCATATCGAGAGCCTCAACGACGTGGTGGCGTCGTTCACCCGGGTCCGGGTGCGCGAGACCGTACCCGACAAGGTGCTTGAAACCGCCGAGATCGAGGTGGTGGATATTCCGCCCGACGAGCTGATCGAGCGGCTCAAGGACGGCAAGGTCTATATCCCGCACGAGGCGACGCGGGCGCTGAACCATTTCTTCTCCAAATCGAACCTGTCTGCGCTGCGCGAACTGGCGCTCCGCCGTGCCGCCCAGGCAGTCGATGCGCAGATGCTCGATTATGTCCGCAGCCATGCGCTGGCCGGCAACTGGGCCGGCGGTGAGCGGATCGTCGTCGCGGTGAGCGAGCTGCCGGGTGGCGATTTTCTCGTCCGGGCCGCGAAAAGGATCGCGGATTCGCTGCGCGCGCCCTGGACTGCGGTGCATGTCGAGACGCCGCGTTATGCCGATTTCGGGCCCGAGGAGCATCGCCGGCTGGCCGCGACGATGAACCTGGCCAGTCAGCTCGGCGCGCAGGTGATGAGCCTGCCGGCGCCGACCGTGTTGCAGGGGCTGATCAGCGTTCTGGCCGATGTGCGCGCGACCCAGCTGATCGTCGGCAAGTCGAATCGCTCGCGCTGGTTCGAGCTGCGCCACGGTTCGGTGGTCGATCGTGTCGTTCGCGCGACCCCGGGGGTCGCGGTCCATGTCCTGCCGATGGAAGGTACATCCGCCCCGCCGCCGCGCGTCAGCAGGCCGCTGCGTTTCGAGAGCACCTATGGATGGACCGTGCTCATGATCGCGGCGGTCACGGCAATCGGGCTGGGACTGTCGCAGGTCCTGCAGGTCGGCAATATCGCCCTGTTGTACCTGGTACCGGTGCTGGTCGCGGCGAGTGTATTCGGACGCTGGCCGGGCATCACCGCCGGCCTGCTCTCGTCGCTTGCCTATAACTTCTTCTTCCTGCCACCGACCTATACGCTGACCGTCAGCAACCCGGAAAATGTCGTGACGCTGGTGGTGTTGCTGACGGTTGCGCTGGTGACCAGCCACTTCGCTGCGCGCGCGCGCGTCCAGGCCGATATCGCTGCCTCGAGCGCGCGCCAGAATGCCGCGATCGCCGGCTTCTCGCGCCAGCTCACCGCGACCGGCAATGACGAGGAGCTGATGCAGGCGATCTGCGCCGAGGTAGCGCGGCTGTTCGATGTGCGTACCGTCCTGCTGATGGCCTCGCCTGACGGCCCTGCGGTACGCGCCGCCTATCCGCCCGAGAACCAGCTCGGGACGATCGATCTGGCCGCGGCCGGATGGGCGCTGGAAACGGGCGTGTCGGCCGGGCGGGGGTCGGACACGCTGACCTCGTCGGACTGGCTGTTCACGCCGCTCAAGACGGCAAGCAGTACGCTCGGCGTGATCGGGCTGGCGCGCGACAATGGCGAGCCGCTCCGTTCCGACAAGCTGCCCTTGTTCATGAGCCTGATCGACCAGGCCTCGCTTGTGCTCGAACGGCTCCAGCTCGAAGGGCAGATGCGCGACGTGGCCGAGCTGCGCGAGCGGGACCGGCTGCGCGCCGCCCTGCTCTCATCGGTCAGCCATGATCTGCGCACGCCGATCACCTCGATCCTCACTGCCGTGTCGGGTCTCAGGCGCAAGGCGACGCCGGCATTGATCGACAGCGTCGAAAGCGAGGCGATGCGGCTCAATCGGTTCGTCGCCAATCTGCTCGACATGGCGCGGGTCGAGGCGGGTGCGCTCAAGCTCGGCGTGGAGGCAGTCGACCTGACCGACGCGGTCGCCGCCGCCGTCCATGATACAAGGCTGACGCTCGAAGGGCATGAGATCAGGCTCGATGTGTCGCCGGGCCTGCCGCTGGTCCGGGTCGATCCGCAGCTCTTCCACCACTGCCTGATCAACCTGCTCGACAATGCCGGGCGCTATGGCGATCCGGGCACGGCGATCACCATCGAGGGGCGCCGCCTGCCGGATTCGCTGACGCTCTCGATCATCGACGAGGGACCGGGCCTGCCGGCGGGCCGCGAGCGCGAGGTGTTCGAGACCTTCCGCCGGCTCGAGGGATCGGACCGGGTCAAGGGCGGCACCGGGCTCGGCCTTGCGATCGTCAAGGGCTTTGCCGAGGCAATGGGCCTGTCCGTCACCGCCGCGAACCGGGAAAATCCGCGCGGCGCCTGTTTCAGCCTGAATTTTCCGGAAAGCCTGCTCGTCCGCGAGTCCGGCGAGGGCATATCATGACCAATCGCGCCACCATCCTGATCGTCGACGACGAGCCGCAGATCCGCCGCCTGTTGCGTGGGACGCTGGAGCGCGCCGGCTATGATGTGGCCGAGGCCGGCAGCGCGCGCGAGGCGCTTGCGGCGATCGGCGCGTCCGATCCCGCCGCGATCCTGCTCGATCTCGGCCTGCCCGACCGCGACGGGATGGAGCTGGTGCCGGTCATCGGCAAGCAATCGCGCGCTGCGATCCTGATCGTCTCCGCCCGCGATGCGACTGACGAGAAGGTGACTGCGCTTGATCTCGGCGCGACCGATTATGTCACCAAGCCCTTCGATACCGAGGAGCTGCTCGCCCGCGTCCGGGCGGCGATCCGCAACCGTATCACGGCCGAGGGCGGTCGGACGTCAGTGACCGCCGGCGGCATCACGATCGATCTGCTCAACCACCGCATCGAGCGGGGTGGCGAGGAAATCCATCTGACGCCGAAGGAATTCGGCATCGTCGCTGCGCTGGCGCGTTTTCCCGGCCGGGTGATCACGCATCAGCAGCTGCTGAGCTCGGTCTGGGCGAATGATTATGAGCGGCATATCGAATATCTCCGGGTCGTCATCCGCAACATCAGGCACAAGCTGGAAGCCGATCCGGCGAGCCCGCGCATCATCGTCAACGAGCTCGGTGTCGGCTATCGCCTGATGAGCGACGAGGGCTGAAAAAACCGCCCTTCCTTATGCAAAACCTATGGCGCGCGGCGGGGCCTCATCTCGAATCCCTATGACGCGGCCAATAGATTCGCGCGATGCATGGAGTGTTGCGCCATTTTTTGCGGGGCCTTTCGGTCAGGGCGGTCGGGCTGACCGTGCTCGGCCTTTCCTGGGCGTGCGGGCACGCGCTGTGGCTGTTGCATGGAGAAAGGTCACCGGGTATCCCGGCGTTCCTGCTCGCCATGACGGCATTTCTGAGCGCCAGCATGGGCAGCGCGATGCTTGTCCTCGGCCCGCATCTTTTCGACAAGGTCGAAGTCTCGGCGCGCTGGGCGCGCCTCACCGTGGACCGCGACGAGGATGACTGATCAGGCGGTCAGAGCGCGGCCTGGCTCCGCGCTTCCTGGCCCTGCCTGCGTGGCGATTGCATGCGGCTCTGGGCGGCATTGTCCAGCATGATCATCCGCCGCCGTGACAGGTTGAGCTTGTCCAGGATCATATGGACGTGATTCTTCACCGTCGCCGGGCTGATGTTGAGCGAGCATGCGATCTCCTTGTTGGAGAGCCCCTCTTCGACCAACGCGGCGATCTCACGCTCGCGCCGGGTCAGGTTCGCGTCGCTGTCGGTTCGGCCCAGCCCGGCAAGCTGCGCCACGCGCTGCAGCAGCCGTGAGGTGAGCCGGGGCGGGCAGACCGGCAATCCGCTCAGCGCGCGGGCCGCGGCGACGTTCAGATCCTCGATCGTGCCGTCATGGTCGACGAACGCCGTCACGCCAGCCTCGGCGCCGGCCAGGCCTTCATCCTCGCTGGTCATGCCGAAGCCGATCACCTGAACCTCGGGCGCGAGTGCCCGCGCCGCGCGAGCTGCGTCGCGCGAGCAGGTCCGGGAGATATCGAGGAATATGATCTCCACCGCATGCGACGCCAGCGCCCTTGGCAGGGCTTCGGACGAGATCGCCCCGACCAGCCGCAGATCGCCGATCCGGGCGAGGCCGGCGGCAATGCCTTCCCGGTAGATCAGGACGTCGCTGACGACCAATGCTGCTGGCCGCGTGTCGGCATATGCCTCGCCAGCCCGATGCAATTCCATACGCGATACTCCCGCCGTCCGTACCTGGACTTGATATCGGCTGCCGGGCTCGAACGGCCCGGTCAACAATGCGAAGGGGAAGAAACTCGCGACCCGGTTTCCCGGTTTTCAACGTTGTTCTCGAGGGGTACTCCGCACACATCCCGGGAAAATTCCCCGGCTGCGCGCGAAGCGCGACGGAACCCCGCAAGCAACTTGCGCTCTTGATTATAGTCGAATCGGCCCGATTCGGAACCATGATTCGCAATAAAGATGTGGTTTTGGATGTTTCTCCCGCCCCGGCCGGAGGAATAGTCCGGCCTGAACCATATGGTCCGGGCCATCGGCCGGGCGGATGGCCCGGTCTTCACGCCCGGATGAAGACCCGGGCCCTTTTCCCGATCCTCCGGTTCATGCACTGCCGCGCCCACCACGCCTAGCAGGAGCATCCTGACCAGAAGCGGGGGCCGCGATGACGATCCGCGTATTGCTCGGCGCGACCACCGCAATGGTCAGATCGGCGTTCCACGGGGCGCTTTCCGATTGCGAGGATATCGAGCTGATTCAGACCGACCCCTCCGAGATTGCGCCCGACGATATCGACGTCGTCGTCCTGCATCAGGTGTCGCTCGGCGATTGCACGCCGGCGCTGCGGGCGATCGCCGATGCCGCCAGGATCGGCGTCGTGGCGATCGGGGACGATGGGCTTGCCGGCAATCTCTACCGGGTCGATCGCCAGGGCTGGCGCTTCACGGCCGGGGGGCAGCACAGCCTGGCCGACGCGATCCGCACGGTGGCGCGGACCAACTGATGGCCCAGCATCAAGCCATCGCCGCCGTCGCCGCCGCAATCCGCGGGCTGCTGCGCGAGCGCTATCCGCGCGATGCCTTCGATACGCTCACGGTCGAGATGTACCAGGCCAAGGATATCGAAAAGGGCCTGACGGTCGACGGTTTCGCGATCCTGCCCTGGCGGGTGGCGATCAACACCCAGCGCCGGCCCGGGCTCCGCGCGTCGATATCTTCGGGCGCCGCTTCAAGCCTTCGCTGCCGCTCGACCTGAGCTTCCTGATCATTCCGGTCGCCTCCTCGACGGAAAAGCAGTTGCGCATGCTCGGCTGGATGATGCGCGCTCTCGAGGATGCCGGCTCGATCACCGCCGCCCAGCTCAACGATTATCTGACTGAGGACAGCATCTTCAGCGTCGAGGAAGACCTGGATCTGGTCTGCGATCCGCTCAGCGTCGTCGATCAATTGTCGATGTGGGACCGGATCCGTCGGCATCCGCTGTTCGTCAATTATCTCGTCCGCATGGTGCTGATCGACAGCAACCAGGCGCTCGACGATACCGGCATCGTGCTCGAGCGCGGCTTCGGCGTCGGCCTTGCCGAGGACGTGGCATGACGCTCGTCCTCGTCTCGCCCGATCGTTTCGTGCGGCATGTGCCTTTGGGCTTCGCCTTTCGCGATGCCTCGGACCTGTCGCTTGTCGGTGACGATCTCGAGGTGCGCATCACCGATGCCGAGCGGCCCTTCCGCACCGCTGTGCTCGGGCCGACGCCGAGCAGCACCTGGATGACGCCGCGCCTGCCCGGGCTGGATGCCGGGCTTGCCGAATCCCCCGCCGACTGGCCCGCCAAGGCGCGGACCTTCCATGTCGCGGTCGACGATCCGGTCCGCCGCTTCCTGCCGATCCGCTTCGACGCCAGGCTGCCGGTGCGCGGCCGGTTCGTCTGGCCGGGCTGGGCGGGGCTCAACCAGGCCCTGATCGGCCCGTTGCTGCCCGCCGATGCGCCCGCCGGCTATGTGCCCGATTATCTGCCGCTGTTCCCCGCGATGACGCGCGCCATATCCGTCTCGCGGGCGATGGTCCGCGCCCAGCTCGCCGAACGCCAGGCCGACGGTAGCGACAAACCCGCCGCCTGGGCGGCGATGACGGTCACCGTCGGCGGCAAGATCATCGCGCTCGGCATCGCCGGCGCGAACGGATCGATCGCAGCCAGCGGCGGCTATCCGGCGCTCCCCAGCCAGACCCCCGCCGACGCAGCGAAGGGCCGCGACGAAGTCACCTGGGATGCCGAGATCGCCGTCTATTGGGACGAGCTCACTGACGATCTGCCCGATCTCGGCGCGATCCTCGGCCAGTTGTCGAGCCCGGCGCGCGTTGCGCTCAAGCAATTCGGCAAGACCGATCCCTTGCCGGCGCAACCGCTGACGCTCGGCCGTCCGCTCACGCTCGCCTCGATGAAGTCAGCCAGCGAGCGCCTTTCAACCCTCTACCTCAAGCCGAATTGAATCGAGGAGACTGCCCATGCCTGAATATCTCGCCCCCGGCGTCTTCGTGGAGGAAGTCTCCTACCGGGCCAAGTCGATCGAAGGCGTCAGCACCACCACCACCGGGTTCGTGGGTGCGACACGCTATGGCCCGATCGACATCGAGCCGGACATCATCACCTCGCTGGTCGAATTCGAGCGCGTCTATGCCGGGCGCCAGCAACTCGCATTCGGGGACGGCGGCAAGCCGACCGACAATTATATGTGGAACGCGGTCCGCGCCTTTTTCGAGGAGGGCGGCAAACGGCTCTATGTCGCGCGCGCCTTCAACGGCGATCCGATAGCCTGCTGTGCGACCGTCCCCGGCAAATCGGCGCCGCCCGCGAATGTCAGCATCCGCGCCCGCTTCCCCGGCAAGGCCGGCGAGGCACGGGTAAGGCTGCAATTCTGGGTCAGCCAGAACCGCCTGGTGATCACCGGCGGCGTCGCCCAGATCCGCGCCTCGCAGGACCGCGATGTGGTCTATATCGGCGGGGGCGCGGCCAAGACCGGCGTCTTCCTGGTCAATTACGACGCGCAGAAGGATCTGTGGAGCTTCACGCCGCAGGACGGCAGCGCCGATGTCACGCTTGCGGATCTCGCCAAGACGCCGACCGCGACGGTGCGCACCATCACCGCCACCGTCTATGTCGAGCCTTCGGAGCCTGGCCTGCCCTTCTTCGCCGCGACCGGCCTCGCCATCGATCGTGCTCACAAGACAGCGGGCGCGCTCGACTCGTTGTTCGACTATTTCGCCGCCGAGCCGGCCAATCTCTCGGATGCGCGTTCGATCCCGATCGTGTTCGCCACCCTCACCGAGGCCCAGGCCACGGTCGAGCGCGACGCGGCCAAGGCGCGCAAGGATACCGCAAAGACCGCCGACACCAAGGCCAAGGCCGCGCTGGCCAAGGCGACGAGTGATCGCGATACCGAGCAGGGCAAGCTCGATCAGGACAATGTCGATCTCGCCAAGGCGCAGAGCGATCTCGCCGCCGATCCCGCGAACGCCGCGCTCAAGCAGAAGGTCGCGGATGCCCAGAAGGCGGTCGATGACGAGCAGAAGCTGCTCGACGCGGCCCAGAAGCTGATCCCGCCGGCACAGGCCGACGCCGACACCGCTGCTGCCGAGCTAGCCGCGGCGACCGAACAGCTCACTGCCGCCGAGGCAGTGCTCCTCGCTGCCGGGACTGACGACACCAATCCGCGCAACGGCGCCAAGCTGGTCTGGGATTATCATACCACGGTCGCCAATACGCCGAACCGCTTTCTGACCACGGATCTGGACGGCAGCACCGGCACCGCGCCCTTCTTCGAGGCAGTCTTCTTCCTGACCGAGGGCAGCGACGGCGACATGCCGGTCCTGGCATCGTTCGAAGGGGCCGAAGATCCGACCACCAACCGCAAGACGGGCCTGGTGGCATTCGAGGATATCGAGGACATCTCGATCGTGGCGGCGCCGGGCTCGACCTTCACCGCCACCAGTGCCCAGGCAGTCGCCAATGCGCTGATCAGCCATGCCGAGCGGATGCAATATCGCATCGCGATCCTCGACAGCATCAAGGGCCAGTCGATCGCTGACGTGCGAGCCTATCGCGCCAAGTTCGATAGCAGCCACGCCGCCTTTTATTATCCCTGGGTGCTGATCACCGATCCGGAGACCGGGCAGGAGAATCTCTATCCGCCCTGCGGCTTCGTCGCCGGCATCTATGCCCGCAACGATATCGAGCGCGCTGTGTACAAGGCGCCGGCCAACGAGGTCGTCACGCTCGCGCTCGGCTTCGAGAAGTCGATCAACAAGGCGCAGCAGGAAGTGCTCAATCCCGAAGGGATCAACTGCTTCCGTTTCTTCGAGGGGCGCGGCATGCGGCTCTGGGGCGCGCGCACCGCGAGCTCCGATCCGGAATGGAAATATGTCAATCTTCGCAGATACTTCGCCTATCTCGAACGCTCGATAGACAAGGGCACCCAATGGGCTGTGTTCGAGCCCAATGGCGAGCGGCTCTGGGACAATGTGCGCCGCACGATCGAGGATTTCCTCCTCAACGAATGGCAATCGGGCGCGCTGCTCGGCGACAAGCCGGAACGGTCCTATTTCGTCAAGTGCGACCGCTCCACCATGACCCAGAATGATCTCGATAACGGGCGGCTGGTCTGCCTGGTCGGGGTCTCGCCGCTGCGTCCCGCCGAATTCGTCATCTTCCGCATCGGCCAGTGGACGGCCGACCGCAAGTCATAAGGGGACATCGTCATGGCAGTGCTCAGAGCAGATCGCCCATACGTCCAGTTCAACTTCCTGGTCGATCTGGGCGACGGCAACCCCGAAAGCCCGCAGGCCGGTTTCCAGGAGATCAGCGGCATCGGGATGGAAGTGACCGTCTCCGAATATCGCATCGGCTGCAGCAGGGAAAATTCGGTGATCAAGGTCACCGGCATGAACAAGTCGACTGACGTCACGATGAAACGCGGCGTGATCGGCTCGCTCAATCTCTACAAATGGCTCGATCAGATCCGCAACGGCGATCAGGGCGCGCTGCGCACTGTGACGATCACCCTCAAGAATGAGGATCATACGCAGGACGTCCAGGTCTGGAAGCTGCTGCGCGCGCGCATCATCAAGCACACCAGCGGGCCGCTCAACGCCAAGGGTACTGACGTGGCGATGGAGGAACTGGTCCTCGCCTATGAGCGGCTGGAGATGCAGTAAGCGATGTTCGCCGGCGACGCCCTTCCCGGCATTCGGGTCGACATCGCCCCGGCGCCTGTCGCCGAGGCGCTGCCGCGCATGGACGTCGCCGTCTTTGCCGGGTTCGCCGAGCGCGGGCCCTGCCACCGTGCGATCGCGCTTTCGAGCGCGGCTGCCTATGAGACCGTGTTCGGGGGAGATTGCCCGCTCGCTTATGACAGCGCGAGCGGGGTGCGGCTGACCGGCAATCTCGCCGCCGCCATTCGCGGCTTCTTCTCGAATGGCGGCAAGAGATGCTGGGCGATCCGGCTTGCCGAGACTGACGATCTCGCCGCCGTCCGCGCCGCGCTCGGCGTTGCCGATCCGGGGTCGCGCCCGGCCACCACGGGCAGTTTCCTGATGCCCGGCCTGCTCAGCCGCCTGCCGGCCCCCGATGATGCCACCAGCATCATCGCGCCGGCCATGCTGAGCGCCGCCAGCCTCGGCTCCTGGTCGGATGCGATGCAGCTTGCAGCGCGGGTCGCGCGCCGGCCGGTCGCGATCACCGGACAGCGCCGGGTGCCTTATGGTCTGGCTTTTGCCGATCAGGGCGTGCTCGCGCCGGGCGATCTGATCGAGCTGATCGGCGGCAACGGACTGGTCACGCGCTACGCCAAGGTCCTGAGCCTGGCCGGCGGCGAAGTCCTGGCGCTGTGGATCGCCTCCTTTGCCCGGATCGTCGATGCCGACCCGGCTGTCGTCAAGCATGGTCATGTCCGGATCGCGGGCGCGCCCGGAATCTTCTCCGCCGTCCTGACCGAAGGCGCCACCGCCACCCTGGCGCTCGATCCCGCCGCCGCGCGCTTGCTCGCGCGCGGCCGCTGGGTGCGGTTCCGGCACCAGGGCGAAGCGAGCTGGCTGCGGATCGATACGATCCAGGAGGAGAAGGCGATCGGCCCGGCCTGGCAGCAGGTCGCGTCACGCATGCCCGCCGGGTCGCTCGCGGCCGCCCGGGTGACGATCGACATTGCCGAGCATCGTCCGGCCGACGATCGCGTCCAGGCCGGTCTGGCGCCCGCGCCCGAGGGCAATGGCGCGATCCAGGGGCTGATCGACGCCGATCTCTATCATGCTGACCCGGCCAATCGCACTGCCGCGATCCGCCCCGGATTTGCCGTCTCGCGCGAGGAAAGCGCTGCGATCGCGCTTGGCTATCGCGGCAGCGGTGCGGACGCGAGCTTCGCCGGCATCGCCGCGCGGTTCGGCACGCCCGATTTCACCGCCGCCGATCGCATCGCGCTGCGCTCGTCCTGGCTGCCGATCGGCCTCGATGCGAGCTTCGGCGAGCCGGCGGGGCCACTGCCGCAGGCGGCTGATCCGCTCGTCCGCGACGGGCTCTCGCGCTTCGACGAGAAGCTGTTCCTCGATCCGCGCCTCGCCGATCTCCGCGGTGCGGGGCTGGTGCAGGCCGCCGCCGCGATCCGCGATCTCGAAGAGCAGCAACTGTTCGGCGTGCACGCCGCGCTCGATATCGCGGGCGATCTGTTTCCCGAGCCGAGCCTGTTGGCTGTTCCCGATGCAGTCCAGCCGGGCTGGGAGGTCGGCGCACCGCCTGATGCAGTGCTGCCGCCACAACCCGGCGCGCCGGCCATGCCTGACTGGCGGACCCATAAGGGGGGATGCCCATCGACCGACACCACCGCGCTGACCACGCCCGATTATGGTGCGTTCCTGGACAGCACGACCATGCTTCTCGCTACGCCGGTGCTGACTGGGCCAGTGGGTCCGGTCGCTGCGGACATGTTCACTCTGTCCTGGGGACCACAGCCCCTCGGCAGTGTCGTCATCCTCGAAGAGGCGGCGCGCGCCGATTTCTCGGATGCGGTCGAAATCCTGCGCGACACGGCCGTCGAGCATCTCGACATTTCCGGCCGCGCCCAGGGCATGCATTATTACCGGCTGCATATCGAGCTCGACGGCAATGTTTCCCCCTATGCGAGCATCGGGGTGGTGCTGCGCGCGGCGAGCTATGTCGCGACTCCGGTCGATGCCGTGCGGCTCGCCCGTCTCCAGATCGCGACCTTGCGGATCGCCGGTGCTGGCGGCGATTTCTTCGTGCTGCTGTCGCTGCCCCGGCAATTCCGCACCGCCGCGGCGACTGCTTATGCCACCTTGCTCACCACGCTTGCGCCCGGCGCGGGCTCGGCGGGGCAGCTCGGCAACGACGAGCAAAGGCTCCTGTCCTACGGCGCGCTCTATCATCCCTGGCTGGTGGCGCGCGGCAGCGCCGGGCTGGTTTCCTCTCCGCCGGAGGGTGCCGTTGCCGGATTGATGGCGGCACGGGCGCAGAATCGCGGCGCCTGGATCGCGCCGGCAAATGATCCGCTCCAGGATATTGTCGGGCTCGATCCGGCGCTGCCTGTGGCCGAGCTGCTCTCGCTCGATCGTGCGCGCGTCAACATGGTGCGCCGCCTGCCTTTGGGCTTCACGCTCTACGATGCCGATACGCTGTCGAACGAGCGCGACTGGCGGCAGATCAATGTCCGCCGGCTGATGATGCTGCTCAGCCGCACCCTGCGCCGCCGCGGCATGACCTATGTGTTCGAGCCCAATGGCCCGGTGCTGCGCCGCGCGGTCGAGCGCAGCCTCATCGCCACGCTCGACGACCTCCAGCAGCGCGGCGCCTTTGCCGGCGCCAGCTCGGCACAAAGTTACCGCGTGGCGGTGCAGGAACGCGACGCCGACCTCGATGGGGGCCGGCTTGTGGTCGAGATCGGCGTCGCACCGGCCCAGGCGATCCGCTTCCTCAACATCCTCCTCGTCCAGCAGGGCGCGCGGCTCACCATATTGGAGGATGCGTGATGGCAGATGTGCCGCGCCCCTTCAGCGCCTTCAACTTCTCGGTCGAGATCTATCCCGACGGCAAGAGCGCGCCGCTCTGCAAGGCAGCGTTCGCCGAGTGCGACGGACTGGAGATGACGCAGGATTTCAAGACGATCCGCTCGGGCGGTGCCAATGACCATGCGTATCGCGTGCCGGGGACGATCAGCTATTCCAACCTCACCCTGAAGCGCGGCGTGACCGACAGTTTCGATCTCTGGGCCTGGTTCGCGGATTCGATCGCTGATCCCTTCCTGCGCGCCAATGCCGAGATCGTCCTGCTCGCCGAGGACGGCAGCACGGAGCGCGCCCGGTTCCAGCTCAGCCGCTGCCTCCCCGCCAAGCTCAAGGCCCCGGCGCTCAACGCCAAGGACGGGACGATCGCTGTCGAGGAATTCCAGCTCGCCTATGAAAGGCTCCAGCTCGCTCAGGCCCTGGGAAGCGCGGCATGAGCGAGCAGGTCCTCGTCAAGGCGCAGCTCATCGAGCTCAAGCAGGATCTCACCTCGGAGCTTCCCGGCGGCAAGAAGCTCGATGTCCAGTTCAACCCGGAATCGATGAAGGTCACCTTCGCCAACCAGGTTGCCGAGCCCAAGGGTGGCGACCAGAAAGCGGGCACGGCGGGGCGCCAGTTCGTCGGCGCGGGCACCACCAAGCTGGCGCTGACCCTGTGGTTCGACGTCACCGCGATGACCGAGAATCCGCTCGACGATGTCCGTCGCCTGACGTCACAGGTCATTTATTTCATGACGCCGACCAAGGCCGATGCCGATCCCAAGAAGCTGGCGCCGCCGGGGACTCGCTTCTCCTGGGGCTCGTTCATCTTCGACGGCATGGTCGAGGGGCTCGAGGAATCGCTCGAATTCTTCTCGGCGGCCGGCAAGCCGCTGCGCGCCAGCGTCTCGGTCACGATGAGCCAGCAGAAGATCCTGGTTGCTGATTTCAAGGGCTCGAGTGGGGTGGTGCCGAACCGCCCGGGCCAGCGCCCGTTCACGCCCGCGCCGCAGGGCGGCAGCCTGCAGCAGATGGCGGGGGCCGCGGGCAAGGGCGGCGACTGGCAGGGCATCGCCGCCGCCAACAATATCGAGGATCCGCTGCGCATGTCGCCCGGCGCGCTGATCGATCTCGACGCCAGTGTGAGCGTCGGGGGCAGTGTCGGTTTCGGCGCGAGCGCAAGTGCGTCGATTGCGCCGCCGACCATCGAGGCGAGCGCTTCCGTCTCGCTGTCGATCAATTGAGGAGAGCTGAAAATGGCCGTCGTCATCGATGAATTCGAAGCAACCGGGGAACCGGCCGGCGACGCCAAGGGCGATAACGCGCCGCCGCGTGAACCGCACGCACATGAGACGAAGCGGCGGATGCGGATGGTCGCGCTCCGCGCCGCCCGGCTTTCGCCGCGCTGAGGCCGGTCAATGTCCGCTGAAGTCTCCCGTCTGCCCATGCGCCCGGCGCGGCCCTCGATCGCGATCGAGGGCACGCGCGACGCGAAGCTCGAGGCCGCCTTGCTCCGTTACGAGCTGACCGACAGCATCGAGGGCATGGCGCGCGCCGAGCTGGTGTTCGGCAACTGGGGCGGCGACGACAAGCCGGGCTTCCAGTATTTCGACCGCAAGACGCTCGATTTCGGCAAGGCGATCAGGGTCGGGGTCGGCGACGACAGCATCCTTTTCGAAGGCCGCATCACCGGCATCGCGGCCGCCTTTCCGGAAGGCGAGGCGGCGCGGATCACCGTCTTCGCTGAGGACCGGCTACAGGACCTGCGCATGACGCGGCGCACGCGCTGCTTCGCGCAATCCTCGCTCGGCGACATCGTCCGCAAGGTCGCGCAGGAACATGGGCTGCAGGCGCAGGTCGATACCCAGGCGCCGACCGTGCCGCTGCTCGCGCAGCTCAACCAGACCGATCTCGCTTTCCTGTTCGATACCGCACGCCGCTTCGACGCCGATATCTTCGTCCAGGGCACAACCTTGCACGCGGCCCCCGCGCGGACCCAGGACGGCGTCGCGCTCGCCTGGGCTGGAACGCTCAGGTCGTTCCATGTGCTGGCCGATCTCGCCAACCAGCGTAGCGCGGTGATTGCTTCGGGCTGGGATGTTTCGGGCAAGGAAGGCGTCAGCCATCGCGGCGCGAAGGATGCGATCCAGTCCGAGCTGAACGGCGACACTGCCGGCGGCGACGTGCTTGTCCAGGCGCTGGGCGAGCGCGTCGATACGCTCGCGCACGGCGTGCCGCGTTCGGCGGACGAGGCGAAGCAGCTGGCCGAGGCGAGCTATCGTCACATGGCGCGCGGCTTCATCACCGGCGAGGGGACGTGCGAGACCGATGTCAAACTGCGCGCCGGGGTGAAGCTCGACCTGACCGGGCTCGGGCCGCTGTTCGAGGGCAGCTACCGGGCGATCTCGGTCACGCATCTCTATGATCCGGAGCATGGCGCGCGGACCGAGTTCCGTTGCAACCGCCCGGGGATCAAGCCTTTATGAGCCTGTTCCTCCTCGATGGCGATCGCCGCGAGCTGCAGCTCGACGAGCGCATGCCGCATGGCTGGGGCGGCATCTGGTACGGCGTCGCTCCGGCGACGGTGGTCGATATCAAGGATCCCGATGGGCAGGGCCGGGTGCAGGTGACTCTGCCCTGGTGCCCGGATTCGGGCGGCGGCCGCTACGAGGCCTGGGCACGGATGGCGACCCTGTTCGCCGGCAAGGATCGCGGCAGCTGGTTCATCCCCGATGTCGGCGACGAAGTGCTGGTCGCGTTCGAGCATGGCGATCCGGCGCGGCCCTATGTGATCGGCGGGCTCTGGAACGGCTCGGATTCGCCGCCTGCGAGCATGGACGGTGCGGGCAGGAACAACCGCAAGGTGATCAAGTCGCGCCAGGGCGTGAAGATCACGCTCGATGACACGGACGGCCAGGTCCAGCTGATCCTCGAGACGCCCGGCGGGCAGACGGTGACGCTCAAGGACTCGCCACCGACCATCGATATCGAGGATGCCAGCGGCAATTCCGTCAAGCTCGAACCGGCCGGCATCACCGTTACGGCCGCCGCCAAGGTGACGGTCAATGCGGCGCAGGTCGCTGTGTCGGCGGGAATGGTGACGGTCGATGCCGGCATGTCGAAATTCTCGGGGGTGGTTCAGGCCGATACTGTGATCTGCAACAGCATCGTCTCGGCGAGCTACACGCCGGGCGCGGGGAATATCTGGTGACCGCGCTCGCCCATCCGCTGACCTGGGCCGCGCCGCGGCCCTTATGGCGTGGCGGCGCCTCGCCCGGGCGTGCGCCGACGATCCTGCGCTTCGCGACCGACGAGTTCATGGAGCAGCTGCTCGGGATACTCGCGACTGATCCGGGCAGCCTCGCCGATCATGTCGCCCGGCCCGAGACCTGGCGTTCGCCGCCGGGGACGCTCGCGACCGAGGATCTGATCGAGCGCGTGCCGCTGCCCGCGCCGCTCAAGCAGAGCCGGCTGATGACCCGGCTCGCACGGGCGCCGAAGCCGCTCGCGGCGCCGGCGGCGAGTGACCCGCCGCTCAAGCTCTATCAGCCCGCGCACCAGCGTTTCTATATCGCCTGCGCCACGCTTGCCTGCGCCATTCCCGGTCTGCCCGATCGCAAGCTGGCGGGTGGGCATGAGCAGGTCGGTTTCGTCCTGCGCCGCCGCATGCCCGCGACCGCCAAGGCGGCGGCCGGCGCGCCGCTGGTTGAATATGGCTATGTGAAGGATGCGAACGGCGCGCATTGGCAGCGCGTTTCCGACGGAGACGCCGCCGTGCTTGTGCCGGGGGAAGAGCGGTTGCCGGCCTTTCCGCTCGCGCATCAGGACAGCCACGGCCTCAAGCGCAGCCTGTGGGGCGGGCTGATCCCGGTCGGCCGGCGCGAGCAATATATGAGCGCGCCGGTCACCCGTACCGCAACGCGCCTGGTCGAGGGTCAGGCCGCAGCGCTTGCCGGCCCGGCCCCGCAGCCGGCCCGCAACTCCAAGCTCGCGCGTACCACCGAGTTCAAGATGGATTTCGCCGAGCCATGGAAGGCGCTGATCCAGGCGGCGATGAAGGCGGCCGACGATATCGATCGCGACAATGACCAGAAATATTCCGACGGCGGGAAGCGCCAGACCCGCGTCCGTGCGCGCAACCTCGCCTTCCAGTCGCAAAGCTGGCTGCTGCTGCTCGACCTGATGGCGTTTCTCGATCGGCATCTGAAGACCGTGGCCGATGCCGTCCGGCACAGTTCGTCAGCCGGCCTGACCGGCGCCAAGCTCGATCTCTACGCCTGGCTCGCGACCCAGATGACCACTGCCGCGCGCGACCTGCTGGCGAATGGTTTCAAGGCGAGTGCGGGCGACAGCACCGTCCGTCCCGAATATCAACGCAGCATCGCCGACGCGCTGCGCAAGGTCGACGCAGCCGGCGTCGGCGCCCTGCTCGAATCCGTCGAGACGCAATATCGCGACGATCCGGGCGAGCGCGCTTCCTGGCCGCCTTTCCACTATCTGCTCGCCGGCATCGCCAGCGATGGCAATGGTGGGTCGATCGATGCGCAGGGCGGCTTCCGCACCTTGCCGCCGTCCAACCCGGGCACGCCACCCGACGACGAGATCGACGCTCTGACGGTGCCGATGACCGGGCCGCCCGATCCGGTTACGCAGGACGGCGTCCCTCCGGCGCCCAAGCCTACGGCGTTCGACATCAACGCGGTCGAGAAGCTCACCGTGCTCGTCGCCCGCGCGCTCGATACCGGCGACGAGAGCGACGCCCGCGCCATGCCCTTCGCGCAGCAACTCGCCCTGGCGATGCAGGACAGCATCGGCGATACCGGCCAGTTCGTGCTGCGCTTCGTCCATATTAACGTGGATTGCGGCCCGGTCCATCCTCCGACGCTTTCCCAGCCGAGCGCCGGTTTCGAGCTCGCCAATTTCTTCGATCCGGATGCGCCGGCGCGTCCGGTTCGCATCACGCTTCCGATGGACACCAGCCCCGCCGGCCTGCGCAAGCATGCCCGCGGCACCGCCTTCGTCCTGTCCGACATGCTGTGCGGCCAGGTTCAGCGCGCCAAGGGGATGGGGTTCATCGACCTGGTGCTGCAGGTCCTGCCCTGGCCGCTCCACAAGGATATCGACACCGGCGACGGCGGCGGCTGCAAGGATGCCAACGGCTTCGACATCGGCATGATCTGCTCGCTGTCGATCCCGATCATCACGATCTGCGCGCTGATCCTGCTGACGATCATCATCACCCTGCTCGATTTCATCTTCCGCTGGGTACCCTTCTTCATCCTCTGCTTCCCGGTGCCGAAGCTCAAGGGCAAGGGGAGCGGCGGATGACCAGTCCCTTCGGCAAGAGCGTCGCCTTTCCGCCGCGCGTCGATGCCTCGGGCCGCATGCTGTGGTCCGAAGGCGAGCGGAACATCCAGGAATCGATCGCGATCATCCTCAGGACCAACCCGAATGAGCGGGTCGGCCTGCCGCGCTTCGGCGCCGGGCTCACCGCGTTCCTGTTCGAGCCCAACAATGCCGCGACCCATGCCCGCATCGCGCACGCCATCGATACCGCATTGAAGGCGCTCGAGCCGCGCATCGCGGTCGAAACGGTCGATGTCTCCGCCGATCCACAGGCGAGCGAGACCGCGATCGCCACCATTGCCTATCGCCTCGTCGCGACTGGTGCCGCCCAGACCGTCGCGCTCGACGTGCCGCTGGCCGCGGCGAGCTGAGGGGAAAGACATGCCACTCCCCGTCCCAGTCACCGACAACCGCCGCTACCAGGCCCTGGTCGACGAGCTGGTCGCGCGCATCCCGTCGCACACGCCCGAATGGACCAATTTCAACGATTCCGATCCCGGCGTCACGCTGATCCAGCTCTTCGCGCATATCACCGAAAGCCTGCTCTACCGCACCAACCAGATCCCGGAGCGCAACCGCGCCAAATTCCTCCAGCTGCTCGGTGTGCCGCTCGCCCCGGCGCAGGAAGCGCGTGGCCTCGCCGCCTTCGCCAATGAGCGCGGGCCGGTGGACTCGCTTGTAGTGCCACGCGGTACCGAGCTGTTTGCGGGCGCCTTGCCGTTCCGCACCGCCACCTCGCTCGATGTGCTGCCGCTCGACGCGAAATTCTATGTCCGCCGCCCGATCGTGTCGCCGAGCCAGGAGCTGCAGGATTATTACGCGCTGCTCTACGCCTCGTATAACAAGCCGGTCCCGCCGGTCCTGACGCTCTACGAGACGGTCGAGGTCGTTGCGGGCACGGATGTCGATCTTGCCGAAACCGTCGATCACAGCCTGTGGGTGGCGTTGCTCGGCCGCACCCAGGACCGTGTCGCGAAGGCGGACCGTGACGGGTGGGACGATCTGCGCGGCAAGCTCGCCGGGCGCACCCTGTCGCTCGGGATGATGCCGGATCAGGGCGCTGACCAGATCGTCGCCCGGCCCGGTACGCCGCCGGCACTGAGCGACGGTCTGCTCCGGTTCGAACTGCCGAGCCCGGGCCCGATCGCGCTCGATGCGAACGGCGCGCCGTCGCCCACTTATGTCCGCGTCGCGGCGCGCGCCGATTTCGATCCGCTGACTCAGCCCGGCATCATCGAGCTTGCGCTGCCGGCAGCGGCGGGGCTCGATCTCTGGTCGCTCGATCCGCTCGAGGCAGGGGTCGGCGATCTGCCGCCGATCGCCGACGCGCCCGATGTCGCGGATCGCCTCGTCACCTGGCTGCGCATCCGCTCGGGCAGCACGACGGACGTGAAGCTCAACTGGGTCGGGATCAACGCCGCGCAGGTCCGCCAGCAATTGCTGGTCAGCGCCGAGCGGCAGATCGATGGTGACGGTACGCCGGACCAGGTCCGCCAGCTGCGCCAGTCGCCGGTGCTTGCCGGCTCCGTGGCTGTGGTCAGCATCGACAATGGTGACCGGCACGACTGGATCGCGATCGACGATGTCCGCGCTGCCGGGCCCGAGCTGCCGATCACCGGCGCGCCCGATATGGGCGATCCGCTCGAAGTCTTTTCCTGCGATGCCGAGGCGGGCCTGATCCGCTTCGGCGACGGCTTCACGGGCCGTCGTCCGAAGCTCGGCGAAGCGATCTATGCAAGCTATGCCTGCACCAGCGGCGCAGCCGGCAATGTCGGCGCGGGCGCGCTCAAGGGTGGGCCGTCGCTGCCCGCCGGGGTGACTGCGACCAATCCAGTGCCGACCTGGGGCGGCGCCGATGCCGAGAGCGTGACAGCGGCCGAGACCCAGGTGCCGCGTTTCATCACCCACCGCGACCGGCTGGTGACCGCCGAGGATTTCCGCGCGATCGCGTGGCGCACCCCGGGCGTCTCGATCGGCCGTATCGAGGTGCTGCCGGCGGCGCACCCCGACGTGGCGCCGCTCACCATCGGCTCGGCCCCGGGCGCGGTGACGCTGATGGCGATCCCGACCCGCGACCCAAGCCATCCCGACGCGCCGCGCGCTGACCGGCCCTTCCTCAACACGCTCTGCAACTATCTCGATCCGCGCCGCCTGGTCACCACCGAGCTGGTGCTGCGCGGGCCCGATTATGTCGGCATCTGGATCTCGATCGGGATCGAGGTCGCCGGCGGCCAGTCAGTCGCCGAGGTGGTCGAGGGCGTGAAGACGCGGATCAAGGCGTTCCTCAGTCCGCTGCCCGCGCCCGATACGCCAATGCCGCAGCTGCCGATGCTCTATGGTCCGGATATCGATCCGGCGCTGCGCGGCTGGCCGCTGGCCCGGGCAGTCCATGCCCGCAGCCTCCAGGCCGAGGTCGCACGGGCGGCGGGCGTGGTGTCGGTCGAGGATGTGCTGCTCGCGCAAGGCTCCGGCGCTGCGGTCGACAGCGTCGATCTGTCCGGACTCCAGCTGCCCGAAATCCTCGGCCTGTCAGTGGTGGCCGGGCCGCCGCTGTCGCTCGACGTGCTGCGCGGGGCGACAGCGACGCCGACTGCGGCGGTCGGGCGCATGCCGGTCCCGGTCCTGGCGGGGACCTGCTGATGAACGTCAACAGCGCCCATTTCCATCTGCTGCTCGGCCAGGACGACTGGAGTGCCTGCACCACGGTCGGATCCAAGCCGGTGACGCTTGCGCGCCGGTGGAATGACGCGCCGACCGATGCTGGCACACCCGCCTTCGACAGCGGGCAGCTGACCTTGCTCGCGCAGGCCGAGATCCTGCCGCCGACGGCGGGCGAGCCCCTGTTCACCGCCGCCGACCACCGCGACGCGGTCGCCGATCGCAACGGCAACCTCTATGTCGTCGCCGACGATCGGCTCGGCCTGCTGGTGCGCTCGGCGGGGGACTCCGTCGTCACCCCCTTCTGGCCGCTACTCGCCAGCCGTCGTCGTCAACCGCCGCGCGCGTTCACGGATGCCGTGCCTGAAGTCGCGGCACCGGATGTGCTGGCCGGGCTCGCGGTGACCAAAGGCGACTTCCTGATCGTCGGCGCCGGGAACAGCCTGTTGCGCTTCGATCTGGTTGGCGGCGGCCCGCCCGAACGGCTTCGGCTGCCGGACGGCATTTTCGTCGCAGCGCTCGCCGCATCCGAGGATGGCGGCCTCTGGTTGCTCGATGCGGGCAAGCCCCGCCTGCTCAAGCTTGATTGCGATCTCCGCGTCGAAGCGCGACCCACGCCCGGCGAGCCAGCGATCTTCGCGCCCGACGGCACGGATCCGGCGCCAGGCGTCGTCGCCGAGCCGGTGGCGATCGATATCAGCGCCGTTCCAGCACCCGCCGGCCTTGCCACCTTCGCTGACGGCAGTGTCGTGCTGCTGGATGCTCCGGCGAAAACCCCGGCCGGGCTGTTCATCGTCGATCCCGGCGCAACCGCGATCCGTCCGCTGATCCGGCTCGATTTCGTCGCGTCCTGCTTCGGCGCGCTCGGCAGGACCGGCGTGCCGGCCCTGCTGCTCGCGGATACGGACGGCAATCAGGCGCACCGCGTCGATCTGATGCAGCGCGGCGGCCGCTGGGAGCCGCGCCCCTCGTCAGCTACCCTGCCGCTCCGGCGTTTCGGCGGGCGTGCCCTGGTCGCGATCGGGAACAGCGCTTATTATGACAGCGGCGCCACCGATCCGATCTGGGTGCCGATCGTCCAGGTCAAGCATCGCCGCTTCGCGCAACGTGCCGGCTTCGTCACCCCGGTCTATGACAGCGCCGCCCCGCAATGCGTGTGGGACCGCATGGTGCTCGACGGCTGTATTCCGCCCGGCACGAATGTGCTGGTCGAGGCCCGCGCTGCCGATGACTCCGCCGCGTTTGCTACCCAGGCCGATACCGGCTGGATCGCGCAGCCAGCGCTGGTCCTCTCGCCGAGCGGCACTGAGCTTCCGGGCAAGCGCGCCATCGCTATCGCCGCCACTGACGTGCGCATCGGCAAGGGCAGCTGGGGCCTGCTGCTTCAGGGCATCACCGGCCGTTATGCGCAACTGCGCATCACCTTGACCGGTGACGGTCGCGTTACGCCGCATCTGCGCGCGCTGCGCCTCTGGTATCCCCGCTTCTCCTATGTCGAGCGCTTCCTGCCCGGCGTCTATCGCGAGGAGCCGGTCTCGGCCTCGTTCCTCGAGCGCTTCCTCGCCAATTTCGAGGGGCTGAACACGGCGATCGAAGACCGGATCGCCAGTGCCGAAACCCTGTTCGATCCACGCATCGCTCCGGCCGAGATGCTCGACTGGCTGGCCAGCTGGCACGAGGTCGCGCTCGATCCGGTCTGGGACGAGCGGCGGCGGCGGCTGTTCATCGCCAATGCCGCGAGCTTCTTCGGCTGGCGCGGCACGATCCGCGGGCTGCAGCTTGCGCTCAAGCTTGCGCTCGACGCGACGATCACGGCGGCGGATTTCATCCTCGACGGCCCCGATTGTACCTGTCCCGGTACCATCCGAATCGTCGAAGCATGGCGCAGCCGCGCCCGGGTGCGGAGCTTCCCCGCGCCATCCGATACGCCAGCGCCCGGCATCCGCAGCCTCGACAGCGATTGGCTGCCCGAAGAAGGCACAGCCGGTTTATGGGCGCGCTGGCCGGAGACGTCTGCGCCCGGCGGCCGCTTCCCGCTCTTCCCGCCGGCCGGAAAGGAAGCGATCTGGACTGGCCTGGTCCAGCAGCAATTCGGCTTCGTGCCGAGCCTCGGCCAGGCCGAACGCGCGCGCTGGCTGGCGTTCCAGACCTCGATCGGCATCGCCTCGCCGGCCACGGATCTGCCGACTGCGACGAGCGATGCGTGGCAACGCTATGCCGCCCTGCCGACCCATGATCGCCAACCCTGGCAGGATTTCCTCGCGGCCCGCTACCGCACGATCGATCTGCTCAACGCGGCGCATGACAGCGCCTGGGACGATATCACCCTGGTGCCGCTGCCGGATTATCTGCCCGGCACCGCCGCCGCGGCGCGCGACTGGCTGATGTTCGAGGGGCAGGAATTGCCGATCGACCGCGCCGCGCACCGTTTCAGCGTGCTGCTGCCGCGCACCTCGGTCGATATGGATCCTGGCGTCGAGGCATCGCAGCTTGCGCTCGCGCGCCGCATCGTCGGCCTGGAAAAGCCGGCGCACACTGTGTTCGACGTCCGCTTCTACTGGGCGATGAATCGCATCGGCGAGGCACGGCTCGGGCTCGACAGCGCGATCGGCCAGGGCAGCCGCGCGCCCGAGCTGGTGCCGGCCGCGATTCTCGGCCGTGCCTATGCCGGCGCAACCTTCATCGGCGGACCCGCCGCCCCGCCCCGCGGCAGGAGCCGGATCGCATGCTGAGATATTCAATCCTCACCGGGGAGCAACTTCATGGGATGCTGTAGCCCATTTTCGGCAGTGGCGACGGCCGCGTCCGCTGACCCCACCCGCCATGTCAACTTCACCGCCGGCATGGTGCTGGGGGTCGATGATTACCGGCAGGAGTTCGCCTATCATTCGGCCCGCGACAAATGGATCGTCCGCGAATTCCTCGGCTATGGCACGCTGTCGGGCCTCGCCGTCACGCTCGAGACTGATGCCAATGGCCCGCGCGTGCGCGTCACCCCGGGTGCCGCCGCGGCGCCGAGCGGTCAGCTGATCTGTGTCGGCCGTGAGCAATGCGGGTCGCTCAACCCGTGGCTCCAGCGGGCGGAGGTGATCGCCAAGCTGCACACGCTGACGGATGGCACGGCCGATCCCGATCACACGACGCTCACTCTGTTCCTCACGCTTTGTTACGTCGATTGCGCGGTGGCCGATGTGCCGATCCCCGGCGAGCCCTGCCGCAGCGACGAGAATCTGATGGCGCCGTCGCGGATCGCCGATGATTACACGCTGAACTTCGCCTTCGATCCGCCCGCGATGGACGAGGCGCTCGCCGGCCCGGTCCTCGACAGTTTCTGGACAGGTCTGAACATGGGGGGCGTTCCCGACACGCCAGCCAATTTCGCGACTGCGCTGCAGCGCGCGGAATTGCAGCTGAAGCTCGCGCTCGGCACCTACCCGTCCGATGCGCCCGCGCCGGACCCGGCCGATCTTGTCGCGGTCGCGGTGCCCGCCGGCGCCGAGCTGCGCTTTCGCGCGGCGATCAAGCGGCTATGGATCACCAGGATCAGGCCCGGCGTCGCGGCCCAGAGCTGTGCGGCGAGTCCGGTGCCGACCAATGATTGCGTGCTTCTCGCGCGGCTGTCCGTGCCGGTGGTGCGCGCCGCGGGGAAATGGGGCGTCGATGTCACTCCGGTGACCCTCGACGAAACCGATCGCCCGGTGCTGTTGTCGGCTGCAATCGCCGCAACGACCTTCGGCTCGACCGTCGATAGCCTGTCCACCGGCGATACCATAGCGTTCTTCACCGCGCCCGGCACGATCCTGCCCGGGACGAGCGTCGCGGTGGTGCGCTCCGACACGCCGATCAAGATCAAGCTTCCCGCCGTCGCGGCCGCGAACACGGGCAGGGAGCTGACGGTCAAGGCCGGCGGCGCCGGCGTCGTCACGCTGACGACGCCGGGAGGGCCCACCAATATCGACGGTGCCGCCAGCCGCGATCTGGCGGTACGCGGCGCGATCTCGCTGATCTCGGATGGCGACAAGACCTGGCATATCACGGGGCTGGTCAAATGAGCGCGGCGAGCGACTTTCTCGCGCTCGAACAGCCGGTCACGGACGGCGGCATCGAGAGCGTCAATTTCTTCAACGGCCGCTTGCTGACCGGCGGCGACATGACGCGCGAGCAGCGCGCCCGCCGCGATTCCGAGGCGCGGATCGGTGCGGCGCTCGGCGACGGTATTGCCTTCGGGCTCGAGGTCTCGGCCCTGCCCCCCGACACCGGTGACACGCTCGCCAGCATCCTGGTCCAGCCCGGCCTTGCGATCAGCCAGGATGGCGGGTTCCTGCGCCTCGCCGGGGCAGAGCGCATACGGCTGTCACGCCCGGATGCGACCGGCAGCACCGCGCCCACCGGCTGCGCGTTCGGCGATTGCGTGCCGCTGGCGGGCGGCACCTATGTCGCCGGCGAAGGGTTGTATCTGCTCACCATGGCCCCCGGCGGAATCACCGCCGGCCGGGCGCCGACCAATGGCCTGGGCGCCACCGGCACCCCATGCGATGTCGATCGCCGCATCGATGGCGTGCAGTTCCGGCTGCTCACGGTGCCGACCAGGCTCTACGCCAGATTCCCGGTCACCCAGCCCGACTTCCGCAATCAGCTCGCTTATTATTGCTTCGGTGACGGCGTGCTGGTCGACTGGTCGACCTATCTGCTCGCCGGCGGCGCGCGTTCCAACCCGCTGCTCGACGATATGGTCGCGCAAGGCCTCTCCACTCAGGAGGTGCCGCTCGCGCTGATCGGCTTCGAGCGCGCGGCCGAACTGACCCTGCTCGATTGCTGGTCGGTGCGCCGGCCGCTCACGCCGGCCGATCCGTCGCTCGTCGATCCGTCCTGCGTCGTCCTCGGTACCACCGCACCGCGCCGCATCGCCACCGGGCGCGCAATGCTTGCCCAGTTCCAGGCCCAGCTCGAGGATCTCCGTCTCGCCGGCGATCCGACGGTCAAGGCGCGGACCCATTTTCCGCAGCTGCCGCCGGTCGGCGTGCTGCCGCGCATGTCCGTCGATGAGGCGAAGAATTTCTTCGGCGGCATGACGATCCGCGGCCCGGTCCACATCAACAGCGCGACGGTCGAAGCGCTGATCCGCGAAAGCCTCGCCTTTCCCGCGATCCGCTCGGCCAGCACCGAGATCGTCTGGCTGTATTCCGTCGCCGAAAACCTGATCGCCGGCGTGAAGGCAAGCGCCGACCAGGCCCTGGCCGACCCCTATCTCGTCTTCGCATCGGCGAACATCGCCTATCGCGGCGACGCCCGCTTCAACCTGCATCGCTGGAACTACGCCAATTACGCGCTCGGCGGCGGCTGAGCCCGGAAAGGATCGCAACGACCATGGTGACGACCACAGACCCCGGCACGATCTCGGTCCCGATGTCGAGCATCCTCGACGCGCTCGAAGGCGTGCTCACCGATGCCGAGCGCACCGCGCTGTTCGAGCAGCTGATCGGCCTTCGGCCCGCGGCGGTCGCCCCGGGCGATCTGATCACCGCGGAATTGTTCAACCAGATGCTGAGCGATATCAACGATCTCTCAGTCCGGGTCGCCTCGCTCGAAGGCATTGCCGGTGGCCCGATCCTGGATTCGCTCGATCCGCCCACCACGGTGGCCGTCAATGGCGTGCTGATTGTCTCGGGCCGAAATTTCAATCCCGACCGCCGCTTCAACACAGTCAAGATCGGCGATGTCGAGATCAGCCAGTTCCGCGCTGATTCCACGCCGAACAACCTGGTCTTCCCCGTCCCGGACATGTTCACCGGCTTGCCTGACAGCCTGCCGGTCCGCGTTATCACCGGCGGCCGCACCTCGAACGCGATGCCGATCACCGTCGTGCCCCAGGACAAGACTCAGGGCGGCGATTTCCTCCCCGGCGCGGCTCAGACCGGCAATGCCGCCGTCAAGGTTGGCGATACGCTGACCATCACCTGGCCGGTCCAGGCGGTGACCTTGTTCGAGGACAATGCGACGCTATCGCTTGTCGTCGGCAGCCCGGTGGGTGCCACTGCCGCCGCCTGGCTGGCCACCGCCGCCTTCCAGCCGACGTCGCTTCAAATCCTTCCAGGCGCCACCAAGCCTGTGCAGTTGACGGTTAAGGTGCCGACCGGAGCATCTTCGGCCCAGCTCAGCCTCAAGATCGTCAGCCAGGACGGACATGTCACCAACATCTCCGATCCGGTGGCGATCAAGGTCGGCGATGCGGTCGTGGTCTCGGATCCGCGCACTGCGATCAGCTATACGACCGTGTTCGGCGGTTTCATCACTGAGGGCACCGTCACGATCGACGGGGCCGACGGCCAGGGCCTGCTCGTTCAGAAGAACAAGGCCAGCAAATTCAAGGCCCATGCGGTTGACACCCGTACCAGCGGCGACCCCGCCAACTATGCCTATAGCGTCGAATTCATCGGACCAGCCAATGGCCTGACCGTCGATGCGCTCCTCCCGGCCGGCACGAATGGAATCCCCTTCGGCCAGGATGGGCCGTTCGACGTCCCGCTCAAGGCATCGGCGGCCAGCACGACCGGCGCCACCGCGCGAATCAAGATCATCTGCAACCAGACCAAGACCGGCGCGAACCTGACCCCCTATACTTCCTTCCGCATCATTCCCGTGAAAATCGTCGATTGAAAGGAGTCCCTCGATGGCGACCACCGACACATTGTGCTTTGGCGACGCGGACGGCGTCACCGGCAATCCCGTTCCGGACGGGCTGATCGATTTCGACTTCCTGCCTTTCAATATGACGGAGCCGGTGCCCGAGCACGGCTATGTCAATGGCTGCCGGCTCACCTTCGGGCCCGATATCGCCCAGGATGCCGGCGCGCAGGTCGCCCGCGTGATCTTCCAGGGGGTACGTCAGCCGCCCAGCGCCGGTGTGCCTGATGTGATCGCGATGGGCTTCATGTGCCGGTTCGATCCCAGCTTCGACCCCGAAGACTTTATCGTCCTGGCGCTGCAAAGCTCGTTCAACGCGGGGCCGCGGCGCATGATCGTGATCAATCCGAGCGTCAACGATACCGGTGTCGAGCCCGGGGTTGGCGACGGCCCCAATCAGATCAAGCGCAATGTCACCCCGCTAGCCTCGCAGGTCGATTTCTACGAGGACGACGGCAATGTCTGGAAGGTAATGGCCGCGCCACCGCCGGACGTAAAGATCAGGCTGCGTTCGTGGAAGCCCGGGCGGCCCGCAGGCTCACCGGATGAATGCGCCTGGAGTGTCGAGGTTTTCATGCCGCGTACCGGCGGCACGAACTGGATCACGCTCAACGACGATTTCGGGCTGTATTTCAATGTCGTCCGCGTCTTCAACATGGCCGCCTCGGCAGTTCAGTCGGCTTTTCCGACCACTGCGACGGACCTTCCGAGCGAGCCGGGCATCGGCTTCATGGTGCCGCAATGGGGCCATGGCCTGATCCCCGGCATCCAGGTGCCGCCGGGCAAGAATCTGGGCCTTGGCGTACGCTTCAAAAATGGCTGGATGGGCGTCGGCCGTCGCACGCTCGGGTCGGGCGCGCAGACGCTGACCGATATGATCGAAGGGCCAGGGGGTGTCAGCGACAACGAGATCGTCGCGCTCATCGAGAATACCGGAAATGCACCGGCCAACGACATCACCGCTGAATTCCGCTTCGCCAATTGGGGCCTTGGCGATTACGGCTTCAACCTCTGGGGTCAGCCGGCCAATCTCCAGCCCAACCCGACACCGCTTCGTGTCGGGCCGAATCCGGCCAATTTCGATCCGCCGGTGAACCTGCCGGCAGCGCCACAGCCGCTTATGCCGACCAGCGCCGAGTGCAGTTCGCCCTGGCCGCGCAGCAAGGTCCCAGCGGAGATCGTCAATTCCCCGCATCAATGTCTGTGGGTGCAGCTGAGTTCGGCCACCGGGGTCAACTTCATTCAGTCCTCGACGCGCCGGAACATGAACTTCACCCATTTCTCCTCGGTCGAACAAGACGCCGAGATCAGCGGCAAGGGGTATCCGGAACCACCCGACGGATCAGGCGAGCATGATTTCCTGCTTGAGACGTTCTGCCGACAGATCAACCTCTACGAACTTGTGAAGGAAAAGGACCTTCCCGAAGACGAACTGAAAGGGGTCATCCAGGGCGCGCTGGACCATGCTTATAACGGCTCGCCGAACGACCAGCCCGGCACCGTTCCGCGGCCGGGCAAATCCATGTGGACCAACAGCGTGGTCTATTTCTGGATCACGCTCGGCTATCGACGCACCGGCACCTTCATAGAGATCAAGGGCCGCCTGTTCGAAAATCTTGACCGCAGCCCCGGCGAGTTCGGACTGGTCGCCTATCATCCGGCGACACAGGACAAGTTCAGCTATGCGTTCCAGGGTCCGGGCCTGGTTCAATATGCGCCCGGCTTCTACGGTTTGAAGGTCCCGGACAAGGGCAAGACCGTGATCAAGGTCAAGGTCGGCGCCGATCCCGAAGGCCCCGCCGGCGACCAGTCCAAGCTGCCCAGGATACCCTGGCCCAAGCCGGGGACGATCGGTCCTGACGGCGGCCATGGAAGCGATGGCAGCCATGGTCATGGCGATGGTGATCATGGCGGCACCGGGCCGCATCATCGACCCAGGGGCTGCCTGGCGCTGCTGATGAGGTTGCTCGGCCTGGGGAAATAAGCGGTGGCGGCGGCCCTTACCGTCAAGCGCGCGCGAGTCACCAGGGCGGTTGCCTCGCGCGGCGAGGTCGAATCCTGGCTTGCGCGCGTCGCGACGGATCGGCTCGGCCTGGCGGGGGACGAAATCCTGTACGTTCCCCGCCTGCGCCTGCGCGTGCCTGCGCAGGCCGGTTCCGTGAATGGCCGAATCCCCGACCTGATCCTGGAGGCGCTGCGTGCTGAGCTCTCCACGGCGGAGCGAGGCTGGGATAGCGGTTTCTCGCCGGGCCGCGCCTATCGCTTCACCAGCCATGGCCGCTATTTCGCCTGGTTGATTGCCTTGTGGGTGAGGGATGGGTCGATTGCGGCGCGCGCCGCCTTTGCCGCCGCGACAGGCGAGGAATCGCTCCGGCAATGGCAACGTGTCGCGGTGCTGGCCGATGGCGCGACCCTTGTCGCAACGATTGCCCGATTGGCCGAGATCGGCTGCGCGGCGCGCTGGATCGCGCTGTTCGAGCCCGCCGACATTGCGCTTGCGCACCGCGCGCTCGAACATCGCTTCGCAGTCCGGATCGGCCAGGCCGCCCAGCCGCCAGGGTTTCGCGCCGATTTCGAAACAGCTGTTGATCCGGTCATGGCGTCTCCACCGCCGGCGCCGCTGCAGGAAGCGGTCGCCCGGCTCATCGCGAGCGGAAACGACTGGCATGCCCTCCCGCCGCTCGGGAGGGCGTTGCTGTTGGGCGCGGCGGTGCTCGCGCGCAGCCCGGCACAGTCTATGGCGCAGGCCGCTGCGTTCGCGGCAGCGATCGCGCGCGTCACTGATCCTGTCGCGGCGCGATCGGTTGATTCGGCGCCGGCCTTTCCACTCCGGGCCGCCCTCCACGGCGTTCCGACGCATCAGCGCGAGCCCGTTCCGGCCGGCTCAGCGCGCCCCATGCCTGGTGTCCCGCACGCCGACCGGCGTCGCGCGACGTCTCCTGCACGATCCGGGCAAAGCGCATTCCCTGTCGAGCGGCGGGCAACGCCAACAGACAGAACGAGAGCCGCGATCGAATCGCCGGCTTCTTCCGTCGCACGCGCGCCGGATAGTGCCGGCGGCGCTGTTCCCGGATTGCCCGTGGCGGCGCCGTTGTCGCTGTCGCCAGCCGCGCCCGGCAAGGGTGAGCCCGTGCCGTTTCTCGCGCCGGATGCGCATTTCGAAACCGGTTTTGGCGGCCTGTTGTTCCTGCTCAACGCCTTTGTAGCGCTCGACCTCTATCCCGATTTTACGCAGCCCGGAGGGGCTCGGCTGGAGCCTTCGCCATTATGGCTTGCCGATCGGATCGGGCGCTACTGGTTCGGCGCGCGCTATCGCGGCGACGGCTTGGCGGGATGGATCGCGGCGCAGGCCGCTGCGGGCCGCCTGCCGGCGGTATGGCGCGCCAAATCCGACTGGCTCATCGGTTTCGAGACGCGCGCGGCCCCACGCCTTACGGTGCGGCGCGGTCGGACCACGCTCTGGCATCCCGCGGGTTTTCCGCTCCGTGACGGGAAGGAAGGCCGGGTGCACCGTCGCTCATGCGCGGTCGGCTTCCGCCATCCGATCGCGGCCCGAATCTCCCCCGCCGGCAGTCTCCCCTCGAATCCTGCGGACCGCTGGGCAGCCTGCCTGGCGCTTTATCTCAACGCGCGTCTTCGCCTGTTATGCGGTGCCGGCCTCTCGCTCCTCGCGTTGCCCGCCCGGGTCCGGACCCGTGATCTCGATCTCGCCGCGACCTTCGCGCTCGATCGCCATCCGATCCAGCTCCGCCTTGCCGGTCTCGATCGCAATCCCGGCTGGCAGCCGGCCGAGGGGCGCAGTTTCGCCTTTGTGTTCGAATGAGGCGCGATCCGCCTTTCGCCGCCCTGGCGCCCGGCGCGGCCAGCCATTTCCGGCTGACCCTGTTCGGCACCGTGCTGCGCCTCGCCGAGCTCTGCGATCCCGCGGAGCGACCCGCCTTCCTCGCCGACTATCTCGCTGAATGCACGATGTTATGGGGCGGGCGCGACGTGCCGACCGCCGCCGCCTGGTCCGTAGCGGTCGATCGCTGGGCGGAAAATCGGCCCGATCTCCCCTTTTCCCGACTCGCGGTGCCGGGCCTCCCGACGCTGCATCGGCAGCTCGTCGCCACCATCGCCCTGATCGAGGAGGATCCGCGCTTTGCCCTGCTGGTCGAGCCTGATGGCGGCTTCCCGACGCTGGGCGGCCTCACCGCGCTCTGGCGCGACGCCACGCCGATGCGCGACGGCAGCGCGATCCGCGATCTCCTGCTCGAAATGGTCGCGACCGGCCTTGTCACCGTCGCCAATGAGGATGCGGCGCGGGTCGAGTGGCAGCTGCGCCTCGCCCATCCGCTGCATGATCTGCTATCGGGCGCAGTGCCGCGGCTCGACGGCGCTGCGTTCGAGCCATGCGCCACGCTGCCCAAAGCGGAGGGCTGGATCGGGGAGGGCGATCCCATGGCGCTGGCCGGGATGCTCGCCACCAATCGCAGCGCGCTGCTGCTGGTCCGCGGCCCGCGCAACAACGGCCGCAAGACCCTGTTGCGCGCCGCGGCACGGATGGCCGGGCTGAATGTGCTCGCACTGGCGCCCGCCTTGCTCACGGATCACGCGCGCTGGCGCACCGCCGGCGCGCTGGCGCATATCGGCAACGCGCTCGTGCTGGTCGAGCTCGAGCCTGCCCCCGCCGAGACGATCGATCTGCCCCGGCATCCCTTGTTCGCCGGCCCGATCGGGATCGTCACCGGCATGAGCGGCGGCGTCCGCGCGCCCCGCGCGATGCCGACGATCGGCGTGCATCTCGCGATCCCGGACACTGGGGTGCGCGCGGCGCATTGGCGCAGCATCGGCTTCGGTCCATTGGCCACGCCGCTTGCCGAGCTTTCGCTGACCTCGGGCAATATCCGGCGCGCGGCGACCGGGGCGACGAGCCGGGCAGCGCTCGCCGGCCGCGCCGTGCCGGAACGGCCGGATGTGCTGCGGGCGCTGCGCGATCTGCGCGACGCCGGGCTCGACGCGCTGGCGACGCCGATCGACCAGCTATCGCCGCCCGAGCCCTTGCATCTGGAAGCCCAGGATCAGGCCGAATTCGAGGCACTGCTGCTGCGCTGCCGCCACCGCGAGCAGCTCGGCGAACCCGGCGGCGGCCGCGGCGTGCGTGCGCTGTTCGCCGGCCCGAGCGGCACCGGCAAGACGCTCGCCGCACGCCATATCGCCGCCGCGCTCGACAAGGATCTGTACCGGATCGATCTCTCGGCCACGGTCAGCAAATTCATCGGCGAAACCGAGAAGAGCCTTGAGCGGGCGCTGTCCGCCGCTGAATCGCTCAACATCGTGCTGCTGCTCGACGAAGGCGACGCGCTGATGGCGCGGCGGACCGACGTCTCCAGCTCGAATGATCGCTACGCCAATCTCGAAACCAACTTCCTGCTGCAGCGGATCGAATCCTTTGACGGCATCCTGCTCGTCACCAGCAATGACGCGGATCGCATCGATCCTGCCTTTTCGCGTCGTATGGACGCGGTGCTCGCGTTCCGCGCCCCCGACGAGATCCGCCGCCACGGCATATTGGGCCAGCAGCTCGGCGACCACCGCGTGTCTGCCGGGCTGCTGCAGGACATCGCCTGCCGCTGCGCGCTGAGCGGCGGCCAGCTGCGCAACATCGCGCTGCACGCCCGCCTGCTTGCCTTCGATGCCGGCGCGCCGATCGGCGATGCCGAGCTGCGCCAGGCGGTGGTGCGCGAATATCGCAAGACCGGCGATTATTGTCCGCTCAAGCTGCCGCTGGCGGCGGTCGGCTGACATGGCAGAGGCCGCGCGCAAGGCGAAGGCCGAGGAGACCGCCAGTAGCGCCGCTACGGTGAGGCGCGCGAGCGAACCCGCACGCGCCACCATCGCCCGTGCTGCGCTTGATGGCCGCCGCTCTACCCTGCTCTCGTCGAAGACGATCCAGCCGTCGCTGCGCGTCTCCCAGCCGAGCGACGCGGCCGAAGTCGAGGCTGACCGTGTCGCCAAGGCGGTCGTGTCGATGCCCGATCCGGCGCCCGCGGTGGCGTCGCGCAGTGGGCGCGCGCTTTCCCGCAAGCCGGCGCCGGCAAAGGGCGGCAAGGGCGCGGCCGCCACTGATCCCAGGATCGAGGCGGAGGTCCGCGCTGCGGCGAGCGGGGGCACGCCGCTGCCGGCCAAGACCCGCAAGCTGCTCGAACCGCGCTTCCGTGCGAACTTCGCCGGCGTGCGGATCCACACCGATGGCAACGCCGCCAGGCTCGCCAACACGCTGAGTGCTCGCGCTTTCGCCTTTGGCAGCCACATCTTCTTCAGCGGCGGCGCTTATGATCCGAACAGCAAGGGCGGGATGGAGTTGCTCGCCCATGAGCTGACCCACACCATCCAGCAGGGCGAGGCGATCCAGCGCAAGGCCGCTGATGCGTCCGAAACGCGCGTCAGCGAACGCACGCCGCGCCAGGCGAGTCGGCTCGGCCTCAGCGACGCGCTCGATTTCTTCGCGGACGCCGCCAACGCGATCCCAGGCTACCGGATGTTCACCATCCTGCTCGGGGTCAACCCGATCAACATGAGCGCGGTCGAGGCGAGCGCCGCCAATATCCTGCGCGCGATCGTCGAGTTCCTCCCCGGCGGCAACATCATCACCCGCGTGCTCGACAGCTATGGCATCTTCGACAAGGTCGGCGGCTGGATCGAGGGCCAGCTCAAGTCGCTCGGCATCAGCGGCGCCTCGATCAAGGCAGCGCTCACCAAGTTCATGGATTCGCTGAGCTGGAGGGACATCTTCCACCTCGGCGCGGTGTGGGACCGCGCCAAGGCGATCTTCACCGAGCCCATCGGCAAGATCATCGCCTTCGCCAAATCTCTGTTCAGCGAAATCCTGCGCATGGTGCGCGAGGCGGTGCTGCGCCCGCTCGCTGCGCTGGCGGAAGGCTCGGCTGGCTATCCCCTGCTCAAGGTTGTGCTCGGCTTCGATCCTGTGACCGGCGAGGCAGTCACGCCCACCGCCGACGCCGTCATCGGCGGGCTGATGACGCTGATCGGTCAGGACGAACTCTGGGCGAACATCAAGCGCGCCAACGCGATTCCGCGCGCCTGGGCCTGGTTCAAGGGCGCGATGGGTGGGCTGAAGGCACTCGTCACCAGCATCCCGAGCCGCTTCATGGCAGCGCTTAAGGGCCTCGAGATCATGGATTTCGTGGTGTTGCCGAGCGCCTTCATCAAGCTGGCCAGGGTCTTCGGCAATTTCATGGGCGATTTCGGCAGCTGGGCGCTGGGCACGGTGCTCGATCTGCTCAAGATCATCGTCGAGGTCGTGGCCCCCGGCGTGATGCCGTACATCGCCAAGGCCGGCGCTGCCTTCAACAAGATCCTCAAGAACCCTGTCGGCTTCGTCCAGACGCTGGTGCGCGCGGCGATGCAGGGCTTCCGCCAGTTCGCCAGCAACTTCATCACCCATCTCAAGGCGTCTCTGGTCGGCTGGCTCACCGGCGCGATGTCTGGTGCGGGCGTCTATATCCCGCAGGGCTTCTCGCTGCGCGAGATCCTGAAGTTCGTGCTGTCGGTGCTCGGGCTCACCTGGGCGAACATCCGTGCCAAGCTGGTCGCCGCGACCAGCGAGACCGTGGTCAAGGGCCTCGAACTGGGCTTCGACCTGGTCAAGACCCTGGTCACCGAAGGCCCCGCCGCTGCGTGGCAGAAGATCCTGGAGTCGCTCACCAATCTCAAGGACATGGTGATCCAGCAGGTGATGGATTTCGTGAAGAGCAAGGTCGTCGAGGCGGCGGTGACCAAATTGCTCTCGATGCTCAGCCCGGCTGGCGCGGTGATTCAGGCGATCATCGCGATCTACAACACAGTGATGTTCTTCGTCGAACGGTTGCGGCAGATCGCGGCGGTCGCGGCAAGCTTCATCGATTCGCTCGCGACCATCGCGGCGGGCAATATCGGCCCCGCCGCCAATCGCGTCGAGCAGACCATGGCCGGGCTGCTCACCTTGGTGATCAGCTTCCTTGCCCGCATCGCGGGTCTCGGCAAGGTTTCGGACGCCGTCGTCAAGCTCGTTGCCAAGGTCCGCGCACCAATCGACAAGGGCCTCGACAAGGCGGTCGCCTGGATCGTCGCCCAGGCCAAGAAGCTCGGCCGGATGATCATGTCGGCGGGCACCCCGGCCGATCCCAATGCCCGGCTGACCCAGGGGCTCGCGGTCGCGACCGCCGCGGTCAATGCGATGAGCGGATCGAAAGTCACCGTCGCGCTGATGCGTCCCGTGCTGGCCGCCATCAAGGTCCGCTACGCCTTCACCTCGCTCGAGCCGGTCGAGCAGAACGGCGTGTGGTGGGTCGAAGGTACGATCAATCCGCGCGGCCGTGCCAAGACGGCCAAGCTGTCGAAGGTCGCGGGGCTCACGCCCGCGCAGCTCGGCGCCCTGCTTGAGCCGATCCTCGCCAAGACGGAGCGCGCCTGGATGATCGAGCGCGGCCAGGCCTCCTCGCGCGCCTCGCGTATTGCCGGCAAGCTCGCCAAGTCGCAGATCAGGCAGGGCGGCAAGGCCGGCAAAACCAGGCTCTCGCCGCTGATTTCGGCTGAGGCCGAAGTGCAGCTGCTGCGCGACATCAATGCCGGCAAGGTACCGATCACGCGGACGGCGGACACCAAGCTTCTCGGCGAAGCGGCGCTCACCGGCGGCCGCTCCGGGGGGACGGTGTTCATCAACGAGATCGGCAACCAGGGCCGCAACTTCGTCCAGTCGGCAGGGAAATATGAAACCTCGATTCCGGGGCATGTCCAGAAGGTCACTGACCAGGTGACCCAGGACAGGCTGGCGGGTGCGCGCGAAACCGCGGGGGCGCCGGCGATCGGTCCGCTCACGCCGGAACAGCAGGTCAGGGTAGATGCGCAGATCAATTCCGAGACGATGGACACTCTCTCCAGGACGCGGCAGCGCCTGACCCGGGTCGTCGAGCCGGCCAGGTCTCCGGGCAACGTCGTCGCGCGCCGGCTCGCCGAGGAACTGGCGGTCAGCGGCCAGGCGACGCCAGCCGAAGTGACGCATGGCGACATGAACGCGCTGGCCTTCAAGGACGCGTCGGGCGAGAATATGAACGAGCCGGCGAACCAGGCGGAGCGGCAGCGCCGCATCGGTACGATCATCGCGCGCATTCGGGCGACGGCGTCGCGTGCCACCATCCTGGTCGAGCCCAATGGTCCGCAATTCCGGCGGCTGGGCATGGCGATCGAAAGTTGGTTGCGCTCGAACGCGTCGGGTATCAACGATCAGGATCCGCGCCGTGCCGAATCGGCGGGGCGGCGGCTGGTCGATGCATTCCTCGCATTCCTGCGCAGCCAGCAAGGTGGAGGCTGACGATTCAATATTCGATGGTCATTGATCCCGACCTGTCGGGCGCCGAGCTGGTGGAGGCAGTCGACGGAACGCTTGCCGCGGCGGAAGCCGAGGGGCAGCGGCCGTTCGCCTATGCGGATAGCGAGATCGACGAGAGCGGTTGCGCCATCCACCTCTGGTTCGGCGCTGAGGAGGGCGAGGAGGTCAAGGCGGTTGAAGACCCGCTGATGGCGGCGAATTATCTGCTGTATCAAGGCCCCAATGCGGAAGCGCTCGAGCCCTGGCTGGCGCGGGGCCTTGGTAGACGCACCGCCGATCAGGTCCGCGCCGATCTGGTCGGGGCGGTGCACATATATCCCCAAAGGCTGATGCTGCTCGCATTCTGCGACAGTCGGCGGTTCGATGCCGAATCGGCGAAGCTCGTCGCGCAATGCCTGAAGGATCCGAACCCCGATATCCGGCTTGCGGCAGTGAACTGCGCAGCGCTGGTCAAATGGCCTGAACTGGAAAGTGCGATCACGACTGCGCTTGCGGTGGAATCCGATGAACGCGTCGCGCGGACGCTCCGCTATGCCCTGTCGGTGTTGGGCTAGCGGCGCGCTGAGGAGGTGGCCGCCCGCCTGATCACCAGATCCCGATCCGCACCTCCGGCCCGAGATAAAGCCTGTCGCCCGGTTTCACGTGGAAGGCACGGGTCCAGGCCTCAGTATTGCGCACCAGATTGCTCCGGCATGCCGGCGGAGCATGGGTGTCGGTTTCGATCTGCCGGCGCAGCGCGACGTCAGTCTGCACCCGCCGCCAGCGTTGCGCGAAGGCGATGAAGAAGCGCTGCTCGCCCGTCAGGCCGTTTTTGACGATATCGGGCTTGCCGCGCAGCGACAGACGATACGCATCATGCGCGACCGCCAGCCCGGCTAGGTCGGCGGTGCTCTCCGCAAGCACCTGCTTGCCGTGCGCACAGGCGTCGAGCTGTGTGGCGAGCGGCGCTGAAGCAGCCTGAAAGCGCGCGAGATCGCCCGCGGTCCACCAGCGGACCAAGCGCCCCTGCGCATCATACTGGTTGCCCAGTTCGTCGAAACTATGGCTGATCTCATGGGCAATGCCGGCCCCGGCCGAGCCGTAATTGGCGGCGGCGTCCCCCGCCGGATCGAAATAGGGCGGCTGCAACAGGCCTGCGGCGAAATCCATACTGTTGGGGCTGATGTTGAGAACCGCGCCGACCATCTGGGGATGAAGCTGCCCGGCCCATTCGTCGGGATCGACGGGACGGCCCAGCTTTGCGAGTTCGTGGCGCCAGGCAAAGGCTTCCGCGCGCTGGAAATTGCCGAAGGCGTCGCCGCGAACCACGACGAGCGGCGCATAGTTGATCCAGGTCTCGGGATAGCCCAGCCCGATCCTGAGCGATGCCAGCTTGGTCAGGGCTTTCGTCTTCGTCTCGGGCGCCATCCAGCGCAGATGGGCCAGGCGTGTGCGGAAGGCGGTACGGATATTCTTCACCATGATGATGGCGGCTGCCTTGGCGCGGGGCGGGAAATAGTGCTCGGCATAAAGCCGCCCCACCGCGTCGCCGAGAGCGGCCTCGGTGGCCGTGATGGCCTGTTGCGCGGGGGGCGGCGCCGGAGGAGGGGGGCTCCCCGACAGGAGCGCGTCGAAGGCACGGTTCTCCGCGCCGATCGCCCGTGGCAGGACGTCGGCGTCATGCTCGATGAGGTGGAAAGCGAGATAGTCCTTCCAGGCCTGGAGCGGCTGGGTGGCCACGAGCCTCGCTCCGCCGATCACCGCCTGAGGCTGCCACACCACGAAACCGGCTGCGGGATTCAGGCCGGCGGCCGAGAACCAGGCGGCCCAGTCGATACCCGGCGCCCGCGCAGCAAAGTCTGCGCGGTGCCAGCCATTGTCGGTCTTGTAGACGTCGTCGGTGTCCGCGCGGGATGCGTGCGTCCCGGCGATGGCGATCTCGAGCGCCAGAACCCGCGCTGCCCGAACCTCCGGCTGATCGAGGCCGGCGAGCCTCAGGACATTGGCGATATGCGCCCGGTACAGTGACCGGCGCGCCGACCGATCCGGAGCGGGATCGAGATAGTCATCCCTCTCGGCCAGCCCCAGCCCGCCCTGCACGAGATGGGCGGCATAATGATAGGGGTCGTGAAAACCCTGGTGGATCCACACCCCCCAGAGGCTCTCGGTCTGCTGATTGGTGCCGTCGTCGAGGCGGGACGCGCGCCCGAGCTGGATCGCCAGCGCTTTCCGGTCGGTGATCGCGGCGATGGCAGCAAGATCGGCGGAGAGCGGCGCAAACCCGCTGGCCTCGATGCCGGCCTGATCCAGCCGGCTGGCATAATAGTCGCCGACCTTGCGGATATCGGGCCGCGCCGCGTCCGGGGCTGCCCGGGCCGCGTCCTCGATCAGGCCCTGCACCCGGCGTGTGTTTTCCGTGCGGAGCTGGCCCGTGGTGTCGATCCGGGATTGGCCCTCCGGCAACCGCGTCGCCTTGATCCAGACGGTGTTGGCATAGCCGTAGAAATCGTCCCCGGGCTTGATCGACGGGTCGACGGCCACGCTCGTCCCGCCTGATGAGGCAAGGGCTGCGGCACAGATCACCATCAGAGCGGCATGAAGAAACTGTCTCAAGGATCGTTGTCCCCAGGTTCGTCGCAAGCTTGACCCGCGCCGCCCGGACACCCAAAACGCCGATAAAGGCATCGGAAATACCGATGGGGTGAGCGATGGCGAAGGATCTCGAGATTCGTCACTGCCGTGCGCTCGTCGCGGTGCGTGACAGTGGCGGCGTCGGTGCCGCGGCACAGGCCCTGGGTGTGGCGCAGTCGACCGTGTCCGAGACGCTCCTGTCGCTGGAAAGGCTTCTCGGCGCCCCTGTCACGGTGCGCCGCGCCGGCCGGGAGGCAATCCTCACACCGGTGGCGGAAACCCTGCTCCCCCACGCCCGGTCGCTGATTGCAGCGTCGGAGGCGGCGCTTGCCGCCGGCGCCCGGGGGAGCCCGGCAATGATCCGGCTCGGCACTGTCGAATCGATCAGCTCCTTCCTGTTGCCCGGGCCGTTGAGCAGCTTCCGGCTGCTATGGCCCCATGTCGATGTGCGGATCGCCATCGGCCTGTGCGAGGATCTCAGGAAACGCGTCGAGCGGCTCGATCTTGATGCGGCGCTGACGATCGAGGGTGCCGAACGCGCCCGTGATCGGGACGGTGCGGGAGAGATATGGCCGGCCCGACTCAGCCTGATCGTCTCCCCGCATCATCCACTGGCTGGAAGCGCGGTGAGCCGCCACAGCCTCCAGGGAAGAATCTGCCTCCTCGCCGATGCAGAGGGCGCCTTTTATGATCTCATGAAATCCTGGACCGGCACCGCCGGGCGCCCGCCGAGGTTCGAATCGGCCGGCAGCGTCGACGGCGTGAAACGCGGCGTCCTGAATGGCGACGCCATCGGCGTTCTGCCCGACTATGCCGTGGCCGGGGAGCTGGCGGCGGGGTCGCTCGTCGCGCTGGAAACGGACGATCCACTGCCGCGGGTTTCCTTGTGCCTGACGATGCTGAAGCCGCGCGCCGCATCGCCGCTGGAAAGCCTGGCGGAAAAAATTCGTGAGGCGTTCCACAGGCCGGAGCCGGTGGCGCATTGATCGGGATTTGAGAGGAAGCCCGAGGCGGGGTGTCCTCGGACGACCCCGCGGGAAATGGTGCCCAGAAGAGGAAACCGTATGGCTCCCTAACTAGTTGATATCAAAGCGCGATTCCGTCGCCTTCTCGCTGTAATGTCACAGTAGCAGACACAAAGCACGGCGCAAGCCTCGGCCTCCCAAGCCGGACATCAAAAAACCTTCGGTTACCTCTGCGAGGACCGTATCCGCGCGGTTCTGCATGGGCAGCATCGAGATCTCGACGGTCGGAAATGACCAAAGAACTGGGGACTTTTCCCACTCCCACTCCACGCGAATAGCAACTCCTGGCACGAGCGGATGTTCGGCGGGGACGTCACCGTTCGCACCCGAGCTCCGCAGGATGGCCGTGAGCGGACGGTGCGCTTCTAGGTCCATATCGATCGAAGCAGACCCGCGTCTTGATGATCACTCCCCGCCGCGAGGAGCGAGATATTGCTCGTCGGTGACCTTCTCCATCCAAGTCACCGGTGACCCGTTCACCGACTCCTGAGTGGCGAGGTGAGTCATGGCCTGGTTCGGCGTCGCGCCATGCCAATGCTTGTGCTCGGCAGGGCACCACAGGATATCACCTGCTTGGAACTCGAGCTTCGGCGCGCCCTCCACCTGCGTCCATCCGACACCTTCGGTGACGATCAGCGTCTGCCCGGCCGGATGCGTGTGCCATGCCGTGCGCGCGCCGGGCTCGAAATGGACGATCGCGCCGCCGACGCGTGAGGGGTCCGACCGCTGGAACTGGCCGGTAATCGTGACGTTGCCGGTGAAGTATTCGGCGGGACCGTCCACCGTCTTCATCTCTGCCTTGCGGGCGATGTCCATGGTTCTTCCTTCCTGGGCTGAAGCGCCTGTCGCACTCACGAGCGCTGCGAGTGCGAGCGACAAGCTGACGAGAAGCTTCATCACTGACCTCCGGCGAGATGCGTCCGGAAGAAGCTGGTGAACTTGTCGAAGGGTATTACGTCCACGCGGTCATACAGGTCCGTGTGGCTGGCGCCGGGAACGATGACTAACTCCTTCGGCTCGGCGGCTGCCGCATAGGCGGTCTCGCTGAAGTAGCGCGAGTGTGCCTTTTCCCCGTGGACGAGCAGCACCGGGCGGGGCGAGATTTCCTTGATATAGCTCAGGATCGGCATGTTCATGAACGATAGCGGATTGGTGACCGTCCACGACCCGTTCGAGTTGACTGCTCTCGGATGGAAGCCGCGTGGCGTCTTATAATAATCATGATAGTCGACGAGGAACTGCGCCTCGCTGCCCTTGAGCTCGTTCATGGCCGGACCGTAGGCAGGTGTGCCCTGGGCTGCGTCGTTCCACCGTTGCCGGCTGAGCTGCTCGAGGGTCTGTGCACGCTGCTCGAGCGTGACGCTGTCATTGTAGCCCTTCGACATGACACGGGTCATGTCGTACATCGTGCTGACCGCGACGGCCTTCACGCGCTTGTCGACTGCGACGGCGTTGAGCGCCATGCCGCCCCAGCCGCAAATGCCGAGAATCCCAATGCGCTCGCGGTCCACCGCCGGGTGCAGGCCGAGGTAATCGACGGCGGCGCTGAAATCCTCGGTATTGATGTCGGGCGAGGCCACATTGCGCGGGGTGCCGCCGCTTTCGCCGGTGTACGATGGATCGAAGGCGAGCGTGACGAAGCCGCGCTCCGCCATCGTCTGTGCGTATAGGCCCGAGGATTGCTCCTTCACCGCGCCGAACGGACCGCCAATCGCAATCGCAGGCAGAGGGCGGTCGCCGCGGTTCCTGGGCAGATAGAGGTCGGCCACGAGGGTAATGCCGTAGCGGTTCGTAAAGGTCACCTTCTGGTGGTCGACCTTGTCGCTCTTTGGGAAGGTTTTGTCCCATCCTGGGTCAGTTGCACGGTGGTCCCTTTCGTCATGGTCTGTGCGAAAGCGGGTTGGGCGCCCGCAACGGCAATCGCTGCGGCGAGCACGCCATGCCGAAGCACGTTGCGCCGGCTCAGTGCAGTGCGGGCGGTGGTAGGGTGTTGCATGAGTCTCTCCGGTTTCAGGATGCCGCCGTGCTGGCGGTGAAATGCGCCGCGCGATCGGGCATGGGACGTGATTTGCGGGAGGCGAGCGCCGCGATCAGTGCCGACGAAACCAGCAGTGCGGCGCTCGCGAGGAAAGTCGCCTGATAGCCCCAGCCGTCGAACAGCATTCCGCCAAGCGCCGCGCCGAGCGTGATCGCCAGTTGGATCACTGCCACCATCAGCCCGCCCCCGGCCTCTGCTTCGTCGGGAAGCGCTCGGCTGACCCAGGTCCACCAGGCGACGGGCGCGGCGGTGCCGATCAGGCCCCAGGCCATGAGCAGTATCGCGACACTGACAGGCGACGAGCCCAGAACAATTAGCCCCCCGGCGATCAGCGCCATCGCGAGCGGCATCGCGACCAACAACCCGAAGAGCGTTCGCTTGAGCGCCAACCCGATCGCGTAGGTTCCGATGAGGCCGGCAAGGCCAAGGTCGAGCAGCAACAGCGAAAGCGTGGTCACATCGACAGCAGTGACCGTCTCCAGGAAAGGCCGCAGGTAAGTGAAGAGAGCGAATTGCCCCATGAAGAACAATGCGACGGCGAGCATGCCGAGAGGCACCTGCGGGCGGCGAAGGACCTTAAAGGCCGCTATGCCGCTCGCGCGTTCGCGGCTGGGCATGCTCGGCAAGCTGAAATACTGCCAGGCGAGCGTCACCGCGGCGAGTGGGACGACGAAGAAGAACGCGCCTCGCCAGCCGATATATTGGCCGAGGAAGCTGCCCAGCGGGGCGGCGATTGTCGTTGCCAGCGCATTGCCGCCGTTGAGCAGCGCCAGCGCTCGGGGCACGGCCTCTTCGGGAACTAGCCGCATGACGGTGGCGGTCGACATCGACCAAAATCCGCCAATCACCACGCCGAGCAGCGCGCGCCCGATCATGAAGATCGGATAATTGGGCGAGAAGGCCACGACAGCGCCCGAAACAATCATCAGGCCGGTGAGCCATAGCAGCAGCGTGCGACGATCCAAGCTTCGCGCTGCCGAGGCTATGAGCAAGCTCGTGAACACGGCGAAGATGCCCGACACTGCAATCGCCTGCCCCGCCTGGCCCTCGCTGACCCGGAGCCCCAAGGCTATCGGCGTAAGCAGGCTCACCGGCATGAATTCGGAAGCGATCAGCGTCGAGACGCACAGCGTGAGCGCGAGCACCGCCGGCCATCCGCCGGCCGAGGAAGGCTCGATTGCGAGCCCGTCTGCTTCGATGAAAGTTTGAGTCTTTTCCATGGCCCGACATTTAAGGCTTCAGCATCATATTGATTAGGCGCTACGATGCGCATGCAGCTGTGAGTAGAATTCAACGATGCATCGCGAAAACATGGCGAACTTGGTCGCATTCCTGGCGGTGGCGAGGGAACGCAGCTTCACGCGGGCCGCCGCAAAGCTCGGTGTTTCCCCATCTGCCCTTAGCCATACAATCCGCAAGCTGGAGGAACGCCTCGGCGTGCGTTTGCTCACGCGCACCAGCCGAAGCGTTTCGACCACGGAGCCGGGTGAGCGGCTGTTGGAGCGCGTGGGGCCGCATTTCGATCAGGTTTCCGCAGAACTGGACGGTCTGACCGAGCTACGCGACAAGCCCGCGGGCACCCTGCGCATCACCACAGGTGATCAGCCCGCCGAGTCCATCTTGCTACCCGCTTTGGCCAAACTCTTGCCACTCTATCCGGACCTGACGGTGGAGCTGACGGTCGATAATGGCTTCGTGGACATCGCTGCCGAGCGCTTCGATGCTGGGGTTCGCCTAGGCGAGACACTGGCTCAGAACATGGTGGCTGTGCGGATCGGGCCCGAGATGCAGATGGCGGTCGCTGGGTCGCCGGGATATTTCGCTGCGCACGGATCGCCGCGTACGCCCGACGAGCTTGCCAACCACAACTGCATCAATCTTCGTCACCAGGCGAAGGGCGGCATGTCAGTGTGGGACCTCGAGAAGGATGGTCGTGCCGTGAATGTGCGGGTCGATGGGCAGTTTGTCGTCAACGACATCGCTCTTGTCCGCCAGGCGGCCATTGATGGCCTAGGTTTGTGTTACCTGCCGAAGGACTTCCTGCAAGCTGGGCTCGACGCGGGGAAACTCGTGCAAGTGCTGGACGATTGGTGCCCGCCGTTCCCCGGCTATCATCTCTATTATCCAAGCCGCCGGCAGCAGTCCCCGGCGCTGGCAGCTTTCATCGACGCCGTGCGGTATCGCGGCTGACAAGTCCTGATTCCGATAGGCAACCTGACCGCTTTCGATCTGCTGGAAAGCTGAGGATCAACGTCGGATATAGGGCCCACTGCGCTCATGCAGCTTTTGGGCCGTCAGCCGACGGGCCGCTCCTAGCAAGGATTTGGGGAAAGCCGTCGTAGGGCAGCGAGCTCTCGGCTGTTGATCGAGCGGCGGTGTTTGGGCCGGCGACCGACTGGCGGCTCTACGAGCCCAACCCAGCTAAGCGGCCAGCGCTGCCCCCATTCCGTCGTAGTTTGGGATGTGGCTGCAAACCGGTCGGGATGCTGGCGGAGCGTCAGAAGAACTCCTTTGCTTCATTTGATTGCCGAATTAGCATCGTCGATCTCCGCCTACTGCCTTCGGCTGCGGAACGGTCAGCGGTTCGGCCAGTCCGCATTGTCGATCGGCACCCACTCGAATCCCGCGCCGGCCACGCGGATGTGGCCGACGCCGGGGAACGACATGTGGGGCACGGCGACCAGGGTGCGGCTGGCGGCGAGCTCGGCGAACGCCTTCTTGCGGACGGCGATGGCGAGCGTCGGCTCTGCGTCGTAGACGATGGACACCGACGGCGACGCGAACTGGACCGCGGCGGCGTGGACGATGTCGCCCACGAAGACGATCCGCTGGCCCTTGTTGACCAGCCTGTAGAAGGCGCTTCCCGGCGTGTGGCCCGGATGCGGGATGGCGGTCAGGCCGGGTGCCAGCGTCGTCTCGGCGGAGAATGTCGAGACTTTGCCGGCGTCGATGTAGGGCTGGAGCATGTCGCGGGCCTGCTTCGACAGTTCCGCGTTCCCGTGCGACTTGCCCGGCACGACCGGCCCGACGAAGAAGGCCATGTCGGGCTGCCCGTAGTGGATCACGGCGTTGGGGAACACGACCTTGCCGTCCTGCACCAGCCCGCCCATGTGGTCCGCGTGGACGTGCGTCAGCATGATGTCGTCTATCTGGTCCGGCTTCACGCCGGCAGTCGCGAGCGCCGAGAGCAGCTTGCCCGCGGTATCGGGACCGAACAGCGATCCCGTTCCCGTGTCGATGAGGATCCGCCGACCTCCGATCTCGAGCAGGTAGGCGTTGATGGAGGTCTGCAGCGGGTTCACCTCGAAGACGCTGCGGAGAGCGGCGTCGGTCGCGGCGGGCGTGATACCCTGCAGGAGCTTGTGGTAGTCCTGCGCCGCGGTCCCGTCAGACAGCGTCGTGATGCGGACGTCGCCCACCATAAACCGGTAGACGCCGGGAAGCTGGGGCAGCGTCCCGACCCGCGCGTCCGGCTTGGCGATCGCGCCGACGGCTGGCGGCGTCGCGGGTGCCGCGATCAGCTTGGCGTGGAGGAAGGCGGGTAGTCCCATCCAAATCTTCATGCGGCTAGTCCCTCTTCAGCGGCCCGCTTCATGGCTTCCGCCGCCCCAAGGAACCGGCCGCTAATGCGGTCGTGCTCCGCGGCTCGGCGGACGTCGTCCATCGGTGCCTGGTTGTTGGATATCGTGTAGGTGAGCGAGCAGCCGTCGGCGCCGGTCGATTTCAGCGCGACGCATCCGTGATAGAGGAACGACGACATCGGTCCTTGGGTCTGGACGTAGTGTTGGAGGCGTCGCCGCTGCCGACCATCGCCTCGAGTATCGCGTCGCCGACCTTGCGGATGCTGCCGATGTCGCCTTGGCCGACGATCAACCTGCTGGGAACGTCGAGGAACTCGCCGGCGGCCGCGAAGCTGCGGATCCGCGCCCAGCACCGCTCGATGGGGAGCCGGACGTCGACGGTGCAGGTGATCACCGCCAGGTCGAGGTCCGGTGAGTCGATGCCCGTCGTGGCGCCGACGCCTGGGCTGGTATCCATTGCTGGGAGCGCGCGGCCGGTCATCCGATCACGCTGATCGAGCAGTGCATCGCTTCCGCGCGCAGTTCCGCTAGGGCTCGGTAGGCGGCGCTTTCGTGCCAGCCCGTCGCCGCCGCGCGGTCCGGGAAGGAGAAGATCGCGCCACGCTCGAACGTCGTGCCGTTGTGCAGCGGGCCGAGAGCGCCGATCGAGACCGGCGCGCCGCCGTGGTCGATGACGGTCGAGAGGGCCCGCCGCGAGTATTCGGCGAGCTTGGCCTCGTCGATGGGCGTCGAGAAGAATATGACGTAGGCGGTCATGCCGCGTCAGCTCCGTCCCGCGAGGTGTGCGCGATGTGCCGGGTGGTGTAGTTGCCCTCCGCGCCCAGCCACGTATTGGACACGAAGGCTGGCCGGCTCTGATGCAGCGCGTGTCCTGCCGCATGTCCGTGTTCCGGCCTGAGCACCTGGACGTCGTTGTAGTCCCCGCCGTTCTGCGATCGCAGCGGGATCGGTGCGGTATGCCCGATGTCGAGCAGGCGCTGGACGTACGCGTTGATCTTCCACTGGAGGTCGGCGGCGTTGGCCTGGAAGTTGTGGCCGATCGCCGGCAGGGCGACCTTGACGACTGAGCCGTCGATGAAGGCGAGGCTGGAAGCGGAGATCGTCGCGACGAGGATCCAGCGCGGATGGCGGGTGTCCTCGCTGTCCGGGGCGGAGAGGGCGACCGCGTGGTCGCTCCCCGTCGGTAGCTGGGCCATCACGCTGCGGCCCCGCTGATCGGACCCGTGCCGGGCCGGCGCAGGGCGAGTGTCACGACCACGACCGACGCCACGAGCGCCAGGATGCCTGAGGCCAGGAAGGCGGGGGTGTAGCTGCCAACCTCCTGGCGGATCAGACCGGCGCCGAACGCCGCGACCGCGGCGCCGGCCTGGTGGCCGACCGCGATCCAGCCGAAGACAATCGGCGCGTCGCGCTCGCCGAACGCCTGGTTGGCCAGCTTCACGGTGGGCGGGATCGTCGCGATCCAGTCCAGGCCGTAAAACACGGCGAAGACCCCGAGGCTGACGGGACCGAAGTCGATGAAGGGGAGCGCCACGAGCGAGAGCCCTCGCAGCCCATAGTAGACGCCGAGCAGGCGGCGGGGATCGTACCGGTCGGTCAGCCATCCCGAGGCGGTCGTGCCGAACAGGTCGAGAAACCCCATAGCCGACAGGAGGCCCGCCGCCGCGACCGGTGCGATGCCGTGATCGCCGCAATAGGCGATCATGTGCGTGCCGACCAGGCCGTTGGTGGTCAGGCCGCAGACGAAGAACGTGCCGAAGAGCAGCCAGAACATCGGTTGGCGCGCTGCACGGAACAGAGCCTCGAAGGCCAGCCAGGGCGTCGCCGCCTGCCTGAGTTGCAACGGCGGAGCGCTCGAGTCGGTCTCGCCGAACCGCCGCGCACCGACATCGCTCGGGCGCTCAGCCAAGAACAGGGCCACCAGCGGGATGAGCACCGCGCTGGCGGCGCTGACCGTCAGCACCACGGGGCGCCAGGCGCCCTCGCGCGCGAGCCATGCCAGGAACGGGAGGAAGACGAGCACGCCAGTCGCCGTGCTGGCGCTCAGCATCCCCATGACCAGCCCTTGCCGCGTCGCGAACCAGCGGTTCACGACGGCGGCGCCGAGCACCGAAGCGACAGCGCCGCTGCCAAGTCCCGACAGCAGGCCCCAGGTCAGGACGTAGTGCCAGGGTTCGGTCATCCACAGGCTGGCGAAGGTGGACGCGGACATCAGTGCCAGGCCGGCCAGCATCGTCCGCTTGATGCCGTAGGTTATCATCAGCGCCGCCGAGAACGGGCCGACGAGCCCGTATAGGAAGATGCCGACCGCAGCCGCGAATGAGATGGTCGCACGGTCTCAGCCGAAGTTGGCCTGGAGCGGGATGATCAGCACGGCCGGGGAGGAGCGCAGGCCGGCGGAGACGAGCAGCGCGAGGAAGGTGACGGCGACCGCGATCCAGGCGTGTGCCCCGTAGCGTCTGAACCTGATCAGCATGCGGATCCCCCCGCTCGCCCGCCTGAGCGGAACGTGTCCACGGAGAAGGCGGGCTCCCCCGTCACGTGTTGCCGTTCCGAATGGTGCCCACAGGCGTCAGAAGGTGGCGTGCCCGAATCTCGTCGGCGTCGAGTTCCTGCTCGAGCGCGCGCAGCACGTCGTTGTCGATGTCGCCGTCGCGGAACAGCTTGATCAGTTCCGCCCGCCCCGCCGCCACCGACGCGAGCAGCGTGTCGAAATGGTCTGTCCGCACCGAGTCGAGCGCGCCGCCGGCCTCGATCGAGCGCGTGATGGCGGCCAGTCGGAAGTTGAGCTGCTCGACGATCCGCGGGTGGCGATGGCTTCCGTCATCGGAGAGCGACAGCTCCTCGACCGCCCGGAGTTCCGCAGCGATGACGTGTTGCCGGGCGACGTTCTCCGTGAACCGCCGGCCTACCGGAGCGTCCTTGTCGAACCCCAGCCAGCGGACGAGTGGAGCCAGCGTCGCGCCCTGCACGACGACGGTGACGAGGATGACCGCGAACGTCGCCAGGAGGATGAAGTCGCGCCCGGGGAAGCCTTCCGGGAGGGCGAGCGCCGCCGCTAGGCTGACGACGCCGCGCATGCCCGCCCAACTCATGACGAGCGGGATGCGGAAGGCCGGATACGGGTCGCGCCGCCTCAGACTCGGCAGGGCCGCGCGGACCCCGTAGGTCGCGGTCACGATCCAGACGAAGCGCGCGAGGATCACGGCGCCGACGATGATCGCCAGCTGGCTCAGGATCTGCGCCGACGCGATCGAACTGACTGACATGCGGTCGAGGACGCTGCGGAGCGAGAGGCCGATCAGGATGAAGATGAGGCTCTCGAGAATGAAGCCTATCACGCTCCACACGGCCTGGGACTGGAACCGCTGCTCGGCGTCCAGCAGTTCGTGCTGCCGCCATCCCATGATGATCCCGCAGACGACCGTGGCGAGGACGCCCGATACGCCGAGGGAATCGCCCAGGATGTACGAGCCCCAGGAGGCGAGGAAGCTCGCCGTGACCCCGAGTTCGCCGTCGAAGACGAGCCCGGTCGCGGTGCTCGCGGCGAAGCCGCAGGCCACGCCGACCAGGATCCCGCCCAGGACCAGCAGGAGGAAGCTGCCGGCGGCCCCGGATCCGCTGAACGTCCCCGTCAGGGCCGCGACCACCGCGAAGCGGTAGAGGACGAGGCCCGTGGCGTCATTCAGGAGGCTTTCGCCCTCCAGCAGCATGACCGTCCGGGCCGGTAGCGGCATTCCCTTGAGCACCGCCTTCGCAGCCACCGCGTCGGGAGGGGACACGATCGCGCCAAGCGCGAAGCAGGCGGCCCACGGCAGCTCCGGCAGCAGCCAGTGCGTGACCCATCCGACGGCAGCGGTGGTGAAGAGAACGGCGCCGATGGCGAGCTGCAGGATGATCCGCAGATCGGCGCGGAACGCCCGCCAGTCGGTGAGATACGCGCTGAGCAGCAAGAGCGGGGGCAGGAAGAGTACGAGGACGAGGTCCGGATCCAGCTCGATCGACGGCATGCCCGGCACGACGGCCAGGAACAACCCCCCGAAGATGAGCGCGCCCGCCTGTGGCAGGCGGAGGCGCTTCGCGAGCACAGTAAGCACCACGCAGGCCGCGATCAGCACCAGCACGACCTCGAACCGGTGCGCCAGCGTCATCGGGCCACCTGCGCGCCCGACCCACCGGCGCCCGGAATGGCCGCCTGCAGGCTTCTCGGCCCGGCAGTCTCTTGGGCTCGGCCGATCATCCCGGTGACGCGATCACTCTGCGGCGATCGCGTAGCGCGACGCGGGCGCGCTCGTCTGCGACGCGCCGAGCAAGGCGAGCGTGGCGGCGTCGAAGTCCGCGAGGAGGCGCTCCGACTCCTCGACGGACGGCATGGTCACGCTCTCGCTGGCGTCCAGGCCCGCGATCGAGGCGTCGACCATCGCGTCGACCGACATGACGGTCGCGGGATCGAGGGCGGTCAGCGGCACGCCCGAGATCTCCCAGATGTCGGTGGCGGTCGCGGCCGGCGCGACCAGCTGCACGCGGACATTGGTGTCGGCCAGTTCGTCGATCAGGCCGCGCGTGAAGAACGTGACGTAGGCCTTCGTCGCGCTGTAGATCGTGCTGATCGGCAGAGCGCGGAAGCCGAGCACCGACCCAATGTTCACGATGGCGCCGCGGTCGCGGGACTTCATCCCGGGAAGCACCGCCAGGGTCAGGCGCACTAGCGCGCCGATGTTGAGGTCGTTCATCGTCTCGGCCGCGGCGACGTCGGTCGCCGACACCGGCGCGAGCGTCGAGGTGCCGGCGTTGTTGACGAGCAGGGTGAGGGTCTCGTCGCCGCCGATCTGCCGCGCGACGCCTTCCAGCTGCGTCCGGTCGCCAAGGTCGGCGGTGACGGCGCGGACCGTGACGCCGAACCTCGTCCGGAGCGTCTCGGCGAGGGCCTCGAGCCTGTCTGTCCGCCGCGCCACTAGGACGAGGTCGAACCCACGCTCGGCGAGTCGCTCGGCGTATTTCGCGCCGATCCCCGCGGAGGCTCCCGTCACGACAGCGGTTCCATTGGTAGACTTGCCGTTTGTCATTGGTGGCCTTCCCGATCTCGATGCCTGGTGCGCCGGCTTAGCCGGCGGCTGGATGATTTACCTGATGACGATCAGGCTTATAGTCAACTCGGCAACCCGCAAGGTGTCGTTATATCTAGGTATAGGTCGGAGTGGCATCGCGCACACGCTATACCCCTGTTGCAACCGAACCTGACAGCCGTCATGTTACCGGGCGCCGGCGGCAAGGTCTGCACCTTTCCGCCCGGCGCGGCACGTTGGAAGCAGCATTCATGGTAGAAGTCAGGATCAACGGGGAGGTTAGGACGCTCGACGTCCCGTCCGACATGCCGTTGCTATGGGTTCTCCGCGACGTGGTCGGTCTGACGGGCACGAAGTTCGGGTGCGGCATCGCCCAGTGCGGCGCCTGCACGGTGCATGTCGATGGGATGCCGCTTCGCTCCTGCCAGCTGTCGGTCGGCGAGGTCGGCTCGCGCTCGGTCACGACGATCGAGGCGATCGGTGGCACTTCCGTCGGCCAGCGCGTCCAGCGGGCGTGGCTCGATCGCGAGGTCGTGCAGTGCGGCTACTGCCAGTCCGGTCAGATCATGTCCGCCACGGCGCTGCTGGCGACGAACCCCGCGCCGTCGGACGACGACATCGACGCCGCGATGTCCGGCAACATCTGCCGCTGCGGAACGTATGTCCGCATCCGCGAGGCCATCAAGCTGGCCGCCGCCTCGGCCAAGCCTGCATGACCGTAGGCGCCGCCGGCCCTCCCAGCCGCCGATCCGTCCTTCAGGCGGTGGCGCTCGCCGCGGGCGGCCTCGTCCTCGGGATCGGGCTGCCGGGGGAGGCGGAAGCCTCGGGGATCAGTGACGGCCTCGCGTCAGGCGGCGCCGCGCTGAACGCGTTCATCCGGATCATGCCGGACGGAAGCGTCACGATGGTGATGCCGTCGGTCGAGATGGGACAGGGCGCCTACACGTCGATGGCGATGATACTCGCGGAGGAGCTCGACATCGGGCTCGGTGCCGTGACGCTCGAGCACGCGCCGGCGGACCAAAAGAACTACGGCAACCCCGCCTTGGGTGAGCAGATCACCGGCGGCTCCACCACGATGATGGCCTGGTTCATGCCGCTGCGCAAGACCGGTGCGAGGGCGCGGTACATGCTGATGGCTGCCGCCGCGCGGCAGTGGGGCGTCGACGTCGCCGCGCTGCGAACCGGTGGCGGGGTGGTGTTCCACGACCCTTCGCAGCGTTCGGCGTCCTACGGCGCGCTCGCCCGGCGGGCGGCTAAGGTAACACCGCCGGCCGATCCCCCGTTGAAGCCCACGTCCGACTTCAAACTGATCGGCAGGTCGCTGCGGCGCCTGGACACGCCCGACAAGGTCACGGGGCGGACGGTCTACGGCATCGACGTGATGGTCCCGGGCATGAGGTTCGCGACGCTGGCGGCGGCGCCGGTGCTCGGCGGCAAGGTGGCGCGGGTCGACGACAGCCGCGCGCTTGCTGTCCCCGGCGTGAGCCAGGTCGTCGTCTTGGACGACATGGTCGCGGTCGTGGGCGCCCACATGTGGGCCGCCAAGAAGGGTCTAGAGGCGCTCGACGTCGAGTGGGACGAGGGTCCCAACACTACCCTCACGCAGGACGCGCTGTGGATCCGGCTGGAGCGGGCGTCCGATGGCAAGGGAGTCGTCGCCAAGTCGGTCGGCGACGCTGCGGGCGCCTTGGCCGGCGACGGTGTCTACGACGATGCCTACGAGCTGCCCTATCTCGCGCACGCCGCTCTCGAGCCGCTCAACTGTACCGTGCATGTGCGACCCGACGCCTGCGAGGTCTGGGTCGGGACGCAGGTCATGGGCAAGGCCCAGACGACCGCCGCCGAGGTGACCGGGCTCGACCCCTCCAAGGTGGTCGTCCACAACCACATGATCGGCGGCGGATTCGGACGCCGCCTCGAGATCGACTGCGTAACCAACGCGGTCAGGATCGCACAGCACGTCGAGGGACCGGTCAAGGTTGTCTGGACCCGCGAGGAGGACATCCGCCAGGACAAGTTCCGTCCGCTCTATCGCACGAGGACGCGGGCGAGGGTCGAGGACGGCAAGGTCACGGCCTGGCATCACCGGATCACCGGGCCGTCCATCCTCGCGCGCTGGCTGCCGGCGGCGTTCCAGAAGGGCATCGACGCCGACGCCGTGGACGGGGCGGTCGACACCCCCTACGATTTCCCCAACCTGCTGGTCGAGTTCGTCCGGTACGAGACGCCGGAGGTCCCGACCGCGTTCTGGCGCGGCGTCGGACCCAACGCGAACGTCTTCGCGACCGAGTGCACCATGGACCGGATCGCCCGCGACGTCGAGATGGATCCGATCGCGTTCCGCCGGTCGATGATCCGCAGCAAGCCCCGCGCGCTGGCCGTGCTCGACCTCGCGGCGGCCAAGGCCGGTTGGGATGCGCCGCTTGCCACCCCTGCGGACGGAGGCCGCGCAGGTCGCGGCGTGGCCCTCCTCGCCTCGTTCGGTTCGTTCATTGCGACCATAGCCGAGGTGGTGGTCGCCGACGACGGCGAGGTCACCGTCAAGCGGGTGGTCACGGCGGCGGACGTCGGCCAGATCGTGAACCCCAACACGCTGCTCGCCCAGGTTCAGGGCGGCACGGTCTTCGGCATCGCCGCGGTCCTCCATGGCCAGGTCACGATCGACCAAGGCAGGATCCAACAGAGCAACTTCAACGACTATCGCGTGACGCGGATCAACGAGATGCCCGTCCTGGAGACCCACTTCGTGAAGAACGAGGAGGCTCCGGGCGGAATCGGCGAGCCCGGGACGGTCGCGGTCCAGCCCGCCATCGTCAACGCGGTCGCCGCTGCCACGGGCGTCCAGCTGTCGCGTATGCCGATCAGTCCGGCCCTTCTGGCCAAGGGGGTCGCGTGAGGATCCGCAGGGGCATGCTGCTGTTCACGGCCGCCTGCGGGGTGTTCGTCGCGAGCTTCGGCGGGCGGATGGTATTCCAGCCCGGCCCCACGGATTTCGCCGAGGGGCGCCGCTCGAGCCTCGCCGACTACACCGGGTCGTCGCCCGCGGGCGTGCCGCCCGAGTTGGCGTCCGCAGATCCGGTGACCCGCGGGAAGTACATGATGGCCGTGGCCGACTGCGCAGCCTGCCACACCGCCAAGGGTGGCATCCCCTTCGCCGGCGGGCGTCCGTTCAAGCTGCCTTTCGGCACGATCTACACGTCGAACATCACGCCTGACGTGGAGACGGGCATCGGGGCCTGGACCGACGCCCAGTTCCTCCGGGCCGTCCACAACGGCGTGGGAAGGGACGGCAAGCGCCTCTATCCGGCGTTCCCATACGCGTCCTACGCGATGCTTAGCGACGCCGACGTCCTCGCGATCAAGGCATACCTCTTCTCGCTCAAGCCGGTTCGCAACCCGACCAAGCCGAACACCTTTGCCTACCCCTTCAACCAGCGCTGGCTGATGGCGTTCTGGTCGGCGCTGTTCAACCGGACCGGCGAATACCGCCCCAACCTGGACAGGAGCCCGGAGTGGAACCGGGGGGCCTACCTGGTCGAGGCCGGTGGACATTGCGGGGAATGCCACACGCCGCGCAACCTCATGCAGGCCATGGACCAGCGCGCCAAGTTCACCGGCGGCGCCGCCGAAGGCTGGAACGCCTACAACATCAGCGGCGATCCGGAGACGGGCATCGGGGCGTGGTCGCCGGCCGAGATCTCGACCTATCTGCGCACCGGCTTCGCGCCCGGTCGGGGAACCGCGTCGGGGCCGATGGCCGAGGTCGTCGAATTGAGCACGAGCCGGCTCACGCAGTCCGACCTCAACGCGATCGCGGTCTACCTCAAGTCGGTTACGGGCATCCGCAGCCCATCCCTCCCGGCCATCCGCACGTCCCCGGCGGCGCGGCAGCCGCTCGCCGGTTCTGGCGGGTCCGACGGTCGGCAGCTGTTCGCCGGGGCCTGCGCCTCGTGCCACGCTTGGACGGGCGGGGGATCGCTCTATCCGCAGGCGGGGCTGACCGGCTCGCGATCAGTCAACGACCCGTCGGGCGTGAACGTCGTCCAGATGATCCTCTCCGGCACGGGCAGGCAGCCGCTCGGCCGGCCGTTCATGCCCGCGTTCGGGAGCGTCTACAGCGACCGCGAGGTCGCGGCGCTGGCGAACTACGTCACCGCGAGGTTCGGAACGAAGGCGTCGACTGTGACGCCGCGCGACGTCGCGAAGCTGCGGCAGCAGAACTGAGGACCGGTGGTCGTCGTGCACCATCTCGACTTCTCGCGATCGACCCGCGTGCTGTGGCTGCTCGAGGAGATCGGCATCGAGTACAAGGTCGTCCCGCACTTCCGCGAGCCGGGCTTCCGGGCGCCCGCGAGCCTTCGCGCCGTGCATGATCTCGGGAAGGCTCCGGTGATCGAGGACGACGGGCTCACGATCGCCGAATCCGCCGTGATCCTCGAATACCTCGACGCCAGATACGCGCACGGGCGGTTCTCGCCTGCCGCGCAGATCGACCGGCTCCGGCACGCCGAGGCGCTGCACTTCGCCGAGAACGCGCTCGCGAGTCCGCTGATGACCAACCTCTACGGCCATCTCACGGGCGGCCTCGTCGGCACCTTCGCGGCGATCGTCGCGCGCGACGTCGAGGCGGCTCTCGGCCACGTGGAGCGGATGGCCACGGGGCGGTACTTCATCGGGGACGAGCTGACGCTCGCCGACATCCAACTCGCCTATCCGCTCGAGCTGGCGAGCTACCTCGGCTTCCTGCCGGAATACCCGAAGGCAGAGGCCTATCTCGCCCGGCTCTATCGCCGAGATGCGCTTTCGCGCGCGATCGCGGTCGGCGGACCTATGAGGTCGCCGCTGTGATGGGCGCCTGTGACACTCAATCAACCAACGGAAGATGACAATGGATTCCAAGCCCTATGAGACGGCCCTGATCATCGGCGCCGGCACGGGAATAAGCGCCGCGTCCGCGCGCGCCTTCGCGGCTGGCGGGATGAAGGTGGCCCTCGCCGCCCGCGACATCGGCAAGCTGGGCGACCTGGTCGCCGCGACGGGTGCGGTCGCGTTCCCGGTCAGCGCCTCCAGCCCGGAATCGATGGCCGCGCTGTTCAACCAGGTGGACGCGTCGATCGGGTCGCCCGACGTGATGCTCTACAATCCAGGCGCCCGTGCGTCGGGGCCAGTTACCGAGATCGACCCCGACGCGGTGCGCGAGGCGATCGAGATCTGCGCGTTCGGCGGCTTCCTGGCGATCCAGCAGGCCGCGCGCCGCATGGTGCCCCAGGGCCGCGGGGCGATCCTCCTCACCGGCGCGTCGGCGAGCCTGAAGGGCTATCCTCGGTCCGCCGCCTTCGCGATGGGCAAGTTCGCCCTCCGCGGACTGGCGCAGAGCGCGGCGCGCGAACTCGGTCCGCAGGGCGTCCACGTCGCCCACTTCATCATCGACGGCGGCGTCAGCAAGGAGGGTCCGAACCCGAACGGCACGCTGCTGGGGGCGGCGAGCATCGCGAGCACCTTTGTCGACGTGATCCGCCAGCCGCGAGACGCCTGGACCTTCGAGATGGACCTCCGACCGTGGGCCGAGACCTTCTGACGCCGCCTTCGGCCCAATCACCAGCGATAGGGAGATTACAATGACCGACCACACGTATTCCGCCGCCGACACAGCCCTGCTGATCGTCGATCCCTACAACGACTTCATGAGCGAGGGCGGGAAGCTCTACGAGCTCATCAAGCCGACCGCGGAAGCGTCCGGCCTGTTCGACAACCTCCGCAGGATCATCCCCGCCTTCCGCGCCGTCGGCGTGAAGATCTTCATCGTTCCCCACCATCGCTCGCGGCCCGACGACTTCGCCAATTGGAACCACGCGAACATGTTCCAGAAGGCGAACGTGGCTGGACAGGCGTTCGGCGAGGGCACCTGGGGCGGCGAGTTCAACGAGGAGTTCGGACCCCAGGAGGGCGACGTGATCGTCAAGGAGCACTGGGCGCAGAGCGGCTTCGCCAACACCGACCTGGATCTCCTCCTGAAGCAGCACGGCGTACGCAAGCTCGTCTTCGTCGGCCTCATCGCAAACAGCTGCATCGAGTCCACGGCGCGGTTCGGCATGGAACTCGGGTACCACGTGACGATCGTGCCGGATGCGACCGCCGCCTTCAGCCACGAGGGCATGGTCGCCGCCGCCACAAACGCCCCGATGTATGCGCACGCCATCCTCAAGACGGATGAGCTGCTCGGTCAGCTTGGATGACCGGCCGGTCGACGGGATTTCGGGTCAGCCGTTTCGGGAGCACACGATCGGTCTCGGCAGGCATCGGGTCCCGTCGCCGATCCCAACCCGGTCCGGGATGTCGCCGGCCGCGCGGCCGACGACTTGAGGATCTTCGGCGCGCGGTTGGAGATCTGCGGCGCTCGGTCGAACGCGGACGCTGGCGATGGTCGCGGGTCCGACTTCACGAACGCGCCGCTCGTCGGCGCCACTCGATCTAGGAACAAGCCATGATATACCTGCTCGCCGCACTCATCGGCATCGCCGCCGGCCTGAGGGCCATGGTCGCACCCACCGTGGTGAGCTGGGCCGCCGGCCGGGGGCAGCTGGACCTGTCCGCCGGCTGGTTGGCGTTCCTGGGCTACAGGTGGACGCCGTGGATCCTGAGCGTCGCCGCGATCGGGGAGCTGGTCAACGACAAGCTCCCGGGAACGCCGTCGCGCAAGGTCCCGCCCCAGTTCGTCGTCCGCATCCTGTCGGGTGCGGTGAGCGGAGCGGCCATCGCCACGCCTTCCGGGAACTGGGCGATGGGCGCGATCATGGGCGTCGTCGGCGCGGTCATTGGAACGCTCGGGGGCGCGGCCATCCGTGGCCGTTTGGCATCCGCGTTCCGACGCGACCTCCCGGCGGCGCTGATCGAGGACGCGGTGGCCATCGTACTCGCGGTCGCCGTGGTCGCGTGGGCGGGATGCCTCGCCGCCTGACGGTGGCGACGTTTGGCCTGACCCCCGCCGCGGCGGGGGTCAGGCCTCCCGGAAACCGTCCTTCAGGCCGTCCGCGACCTCGCGCAGTATCTCGAGGGAGAATTCCTCGTCGTTCACCGCGCGGGCGAGCATCAGCCCTCCTACCATCGCGGCGGTCGCGCGGATCGCGTCCCGGCGCGCGGACCGCGGCTTCTGCCACGGGAAGCGGCTGGACATCTTGTCGATGAAGGAATGGATGAAGCGCGTCATCGAGCCCCTGGCGTATGGTTCGCGGCGCACCTCGGAGGCGAGCGCCGACATGAGGCATCCGCTGCCCGGATCGTCGCGGTGCGCGACGCTGAGGTAGTCGTCGACGTAGGCCTTCTTGCCGGTGGTCGAAGCCTCGACCTGGTCCATGTTCGCGAGTGACTTGGTGGCGCCGTGCACGATGCAGGCGTTGACGAGGTCGTTCTTCGAATCGAAGTGGTTGTAGAACGCGCCATGGGTCAGGCCGGCGGACTTCATGATCTCCGACAGGTTCACCCCGTCGAAGCCCCGGTCGCGAAAGAGCCGTGTCGCCTCGTCCAGGATGCGCTGATGCTTCTCGGCCGTCTCGGCCGCGGGATACCGCACCTAGTTCGAACCCCTCAGAGATCACCTTCAGTCTGATCGCTTACCCCTGCCAGATCAATTATGCAAGATTATACCTGATATTCGTCATGGATGCGGGCATGGTCGATCGATGGCTTCCCTGTCCACCCGAGCGGGCGTTCCGCTTCCGCACGACGAGTTGCGCCGGGTGGGGGCTGCGCGCCTCCGACCCGTGGGGCGGACCGTGTGACCGCCCAGGTCACCGGCTTTTTCGAGGAGCAGCGCTGGGACTTCGCGCCGCATGAGCGTTCGCCCCTGCCGGGAGCCCCCGCGACACCCGACCATCCCACGGGGCGCAGAGTGCTTTATGGCCTGATAGGCGTCCTCATTGCCATCACGGGCGGCCTCGGCACCGCGCTCATCGCGGTCAACCTCCCCTACCTCCAGGGAACGCTCGGCCTCTACCAGAACGAGATGGCCTGGCTGCCCGCGGTCTACGTCATGACCAACGTCCCGACCGGCATGGTGCTGATCAAGTACCGTCAGCAGTTCGGACTTCGCTCCTTCACGCTGATCTTCCTCGGCCTCTATTGCGCCCTCGCGTTCGCGCACCTCTTCGCGAGCGGCTTCTGGGCGGCGGTCGTCGTCCGCGCGGCCAGCGGGATCGCGGGCTCGGCGCTGACCACGCTTAGCCTCAACTACTTCATCCAGGCGTTCCCGGCGCCGCGCCGCCTGGCGGCGATCACGCTCGGCCTGTCGGTGCCCCAGCTCGCGATCCCGATCGCGAGGCTGTTCTCGGTCGATCTCCTCGGCTTTGACCAGTGGCGGTCGCTCTACCTCTTCGAGTTCGGCCTCTCGATCGTCTCGTTCGCCGTGATAGGCGTGTTCCGGTTGCCGCCGTCGATCCGCGAGGATGCCTTCGAGTGGCTCGACGTGCCGACGGTCGTCCTGGCGACGATCTGCATCGGCCTCGTTAGTGCCGTCCTGTCGCAGGGGCGCTACGAGTGGTGGACCGACAGCGCGTGGATCGGCTGGGCGCTGGTGGCCGCGCTCCCGCTGTTCGCGGCGGTCGTCCTGCTCGAGTACCACAGGGCCAATCCCATCATCGACGTGCGGTGGCTCGGCAGGTCGTACTTCCTGCGGCTGATGCTGGTCGGGACGATGGCCAGGATCGTGCTGTCGGAGCAGACGTACGGCACGGTCGGCTTGCTCAACGTGCTGGGCTACACCAACGACCAGCTCTTCCTGTTCTCGGCGCTCACGGTGTTGGCGGCGGCGGCGGGGATCGTGGCGGGCGCGCTCGCCGTCGGGCCCGACCGCCTCACCCAGCCGGTCGCGTTCGCGATCGGCCTGGTCGGGATCGCGGCGTTCGTCGACTCCCACGCCACAAACCTGACCCGTCCGCCCGAGCTCTACCTCACCCAGATGGTCATCGCGTTCTCGACCACGATGTACATCGGTCCCGCCATCCTCGTCGGCCTGACGCAGGTACTGGCGGAGGGCGGGAAGAAGCTGACCAGCTTCATCATCCTTTTCGGCACCACCCAGTCCCTCGGCGGCCTGATCGGCACGGCGCTCCTCAGCACCTACCAGTCGTATCGGGAGAAGCAGCACTCGTTCGACATCGTCGGACACGTCACCGCGACGGACCCGCAGGTGGCGTCGGCGCTGCAGCAGAGCGCGGCCCGCTATTCCGCCGTCATCGGCGATCCAGCGCTGCGGTCGGCGGCCGGCGCGGCCGCCTTATCCCAGCGCGTCTCGATCGAAGCCAACGTGCTCGCCTACAACGACGTGTTCCGCCTCATATCCATGATGTCCGCCGGCACGGTCGTCTTCCTGATGCTCGTGCTCTACTTCCGTTACCGGGCAGCGCGCCTTGCGCGGGCGGGATCGGCGACGTGAGCGACGAGCTTCCAAAACCCCCGGCCTCGCCGCCTGCCGCGCCGCCTGCCCCGCCGACGCCGTCGGGTTGGCAGCCCGTTCGGAACAGCCGGCGCGTCGTCGTCATATCGTGCATCGCGGTCGTGCTGGGCATCGTCGCCATTCTCGCCGCCTGGCGCCTCCCGCCCTTCGCGAGCGCCGTGCAGCGCACGGAGAACGCGTATGTGCGCGGTCAGACGACTGCGATCAGCCCGCAGGTGAGTGGCTACGTCTGGAAGGTGTTCGTCCAGGACTACGAGGTGGTCCGTCGCGGGCAGGTGCTCGTGAAGATCGACGACCGCGTCTATCGGCAGCGGGTCGAGCAGGCGAGGGCCGTCCTCGACGCGCAACGCGCCAACCTGGCAAACAACGTCCAGAGCCTGGGGTCGAAAAAGGCCGCGGTCAGCTCGGCCGACGCCGCGGTCAGGAACGCCCAGGCGCAGCTGCAGCGTGCGGTGGCCGACCAGCGCAGGGCGGACGATCTGGTGCGCGACGGCTCGCTCTCGGTGCGCGAGGTGGACCAGACCAGGGCGGCGCTCCGTCAGGCCCAGGCGGCGCTGGCGCAGTCGATCGCCGCGGGGGATAGCGCAACGCAGGACGTCGTGTCCGTCAACGTCAACCGGGGCAGCCTGAAGGCGGCCGTCGAGGGGGCGCTCGCCGCCCTCCACGCGGCGGAGATCGATCTCGAGAATACGGTGGTGCGTGCGCCAGAGGACGGCCGGCTCGGCGACGTGGCTGTTCGGGTCGGCCAGTACGTGACGAACGGCACGCAGCTTGTATTCCTCGTTCCGCCGCGCCTCTGGGTGACGGCCAACTTCAAGGAGGCGCAGACCGCGCGGATGGTGCCGGGACAGCGCGCCTGGTTCACCGTCGACGCCCTCGAGGGCGCCGAGGTCGTGGGCAGGGTGGAGAGGATCGCGCCCGCCGCCGGGTCCGAGTTCACGCTCATCAAACCGGACAACGCGACGGGGAACTTCATCAAGGTGGCTCAGCGGATATCGGTCCGCATCGCCGTCGATCCCGGGCAGTCCCTGGCCGCGAGGCTGAGGCCCGGCATGTCGGTGGAGGCGCGAGTCGACACCAGTAGGGAGCCGCGGCCGTGAACCGGTGCCGCGCGAGCGCATGGTCGGGGTGCCTGGCGTCCGCTGTGCTCCTGACGGGATGCCTCGGCGAGCGTCCGGCTGCCCCGCAGCTCGCGTCCGTCACGCCCCCGGTGGGCTGGCGCGCGCCGATCGGCCCGTCCTCGGAGGCCGAGGCCGGCTGGTGGCAAGGGTTCGGGGATCCGACGCTGGACTCACTTGTCGAGCGGGCCCTCGCGCGCAACGCCGACATCGGTGTCGCCGTGGCGCGCGTCGACGAGGCACGCGCTCTGGCGCGCCTGTCTCGCGCGCAGCAGCTTCCCCTCCTGACCGGCGGGATCGTCGCGGCGGACGCGAGGACGGTTGTGCTGGGGCGCGGCGTCGACGCGTTCGCCGCCACGCCGCAGGTCGCAATCTCCTACGACCTGGACGTCTTCGGGAGGTTGTCGGCCGCCACAGCGAGCGCCCGGGCGACCCTGCTCGCGGCGTCATACACCAGGGATTCCGTCGAACTCGCGGTCGCGAGCACTACCGCTTCCAGCTACGTCTCGTTGCTCGCCCTGGACGCGCGTCTCGCGACGACCAAGGCCACGCTCGCGGCAAGGGCAGATGCGCTGCGTCTCGCCAAGCGACGGGCGGAGGCGGGATACACCTCCAGACTGGAGCTCGCCCAAGCCCAGAGCGAATACGATGCGACGGCCCAGCTCGTGCCGATCGCCGAGCTCGCGATGGCCCGCCAGGAGAATGCGCTCAGCGTGCTGGTCGGGGACCCACCCGGGTCGATTGCGCGGGGCGCCGGCCTTCGATCCCTGACCGCGCCCGCTATCCCGGCGGGGCTTCCGGCCGACATCCTTCGCCGGAGGCCCGACATCGCCGCTGCCGAGGCGGGCCTGGTCGCGACCGACCGCTCCCTCGACAGCGCCCGGGATGCAATGCTCCCGAACGTGTCGCTGACCGGCGGCGCCGGGCTCGCGCTTTCCACCGCGCTCGCGAACCCGATCACGCTGTTCTCCGCCGGGGGAAGCGTCCTCGCACCCCTGTTCGACGGCGGGCGGCTCCGGTCGCAGGCCGGCGCCGCCGCCGCCCGTCGGGACCAGGCCGCCTTCGCGTATCGGAGGTCCGTCCTCACCGCCTTCCGCGAGGTGGAGGACGCACTCGCCGCGGTCGACCGCCTCGAGGCGCAGCGCAGGTTCGTGGACGAGCAGATCGCTGCGTTGGATGAGGCGGTGCGGATCGCCACCAACCGGTACCGCGAGGGCTACGCGCCCTATCTCGACCAGATCGACGCCCAGCGGAACCTGCTCGCGGCGCAATTGGTGTCGATCCAGCTCGATGCCGACCGGCTGACCGCGCTCGTGACGCTCTACCAGGCCATGGGCGGCGGCTGGCGCCCCCGGGCGGTCTCCGTTTCCTCCTCCCCGCCAACCCCATGGGAAAAGTCATGAACAAACCAGTAGAGATCCTCCTCCAGACCACGATCGAGCACGTCGAGAACGACTGGCACATCGGGCGCTTCTCGATGCTCGGGGAGTTCCTGGAGAACGAGCGTGGTCCGGACGGCTGGCCGCTGTTCAAGATCACCGCGCGGGACCGCGGCCCGGTCGGGACGCCCGACCCCGTCCTATCGACGCTCGACGCGTCGACCTTCGACGAACTCTGGCTCTTCGCGGTCGATACCGGGCAGGGCCTGGACGACGCCGACCGCGCGGGGATCGAGCGGTTCCGCTCGCGTGGCGGCGGCATGATGCTGACGCGCGACCACATGGACCTGGGCTGCTCGATCTGTTCGCTGCCGGGGATCGGCGCGGCCCACCTCTTCCACACCCACAACGTCGATCCGGGCAAGCCCGTCGCCGGCCCGGACGACACGGGAACACCCGAGATCCTCTGGCCTAACTACCATTCTGGGGCGAACGGCGATTATCAGGTCATCGAGCCGGTCGAGCCGATCCATCCCGTCCTTCGCGATCCGGCCGAGCCCGGCGGGGTCGTCCGCTACCTGCCGGCGCATCCGCACGAGGGCGCGGTCGTGGCTCCGCCGGGCGACAGGTCCGCCCGCGCGATCGCCACGGGCACGAGCAAGACGACCGGAAGCCTCTTCAACACGGCGGTCGTGTTCGAGGCCTCCGAGCAGGGCGGGCGGGCGCTCGCCGAGTCAACCTTCCACCACTTCGCGGACTACAACTGGGACGTCGCCCGCGGAGCGCCCGACTTCGTGAGCGAGGCGCCGGGCGGCAACCTGCTGGAGAAGCCCGACGCGGTGGCCGCGGTGCGCACGTATGTGCGCAACGTCGCGCTCTGGCTCGCCGGACGGGACCCGGCCTGATCGCTGACCGAGAAGCAAGGAGAAGCTGAATGGACGCCACCGGATACGCGACGTGGGAAGGGACCTGGAAGGAGGGTGGAGGCAGCCTGTCCACCCGGAGCCAGACCTTGAAGGACTAGGCCTACAGCTACGCCAGCCGCTTCGTGGGTGCGCCCGGCGCGAGCCCCGAGGAGCTCCTGGCGGTCGCCGAGGCCGGCTGCTTCAATCAGGCGCTCGCCAACAACTTTGGGATGAACTCCCTCACGGCGACGCGCGTTTCGACGACGGTCGTGGTAAGGATCGAGCAGGACGAGAAGAGCCGTCCGACCATCACGACAATCCATGTCACCACGGAGGCGGCGGTCCCGGAAATCACCGAGGAGCTCTTCCAGAACTGCGCCGAGCGCGCGCGCGCGAACTGCACCATTGCGCGCCTCCTCAAGCTCGATCTCACGATGACGGCTAAGCTCCTTGGCTGACGCGGCGGACGCCTCGGGACCGTCCCGAACCAGCGCGGTGACCACCCGCCCGCTGTTCACGCTCGAGCTGCAGACCACGCCGCACGACGTCGGTCACCTTCCACAGGGCTTCTCGCGGGTCGTCCACCTCATCTTCGGTGGATCCTTCACGGGCGAGCGGCTCAGCGGGCAGGCGATCGCGGGCGGCGGGGACTGGTCAATGCGTCGCGACGACGGCGTGGTGCACATGGATGTGCGGGCGGCGCTGGTCACCGATGCTGGCGGCATTATCGTCATGACGTATGGTGGCCGGCTGAGGATATCGGAGGAGGCGCGGGTTCGCCTTGCCGGGGGCGAGGCCCTGGGCGTTGACAACATCTATTCCCGCATGCTCGTCCAGTTCGAGACCGCCGCTCCGGATCTCCTGTGGCTGAACGACATCGTGGCGGTCGGGTTGGGGGAGCGCTGGCCGACCGGTCCCGTATACCACGTGCACGAGATCCTCTGACGCGCGCGCCGGCCGGGCGGGTCCGACGGGACCCGTCCAGCCTGACCCGCGCCGCCGGCTTGCTTCAGGCGGCGGCCTCGACGGGAGCGTTGCGCGCGTGGAGGATGAGCACGCCCGCAAGCGAGGCGGCCGCCATGCCCGCGCCGGCGAGCGACACGGCCGGATACCCCAGCCCAGCGCTGATCACCGCGCCGCCAAGGGCCGCGCCCACTGCGTTGCCGAGGTTGAACGCCCCGATGTTCATGGCCGAGGCGAGGTTCGGCGCCTCCGTCGCCGCCTCCATCACCTGCATCTGGAGCGGAGGGATGATCGCGAAGCAGGCGAATCCCCAGAGCGGTATGACGAGCGCGGCCAGGAACGGCGACCTCATCGCGACCGCAAAGGCGACGAGGACGGCGACGACCGCCGAAAGCGTGGCCACGAGCGCGCGGTTCAGGCCTCGATCGGCGGCGCGGCCGCCCCACAGGTTGCCGAAGGTCATACCGATCCCGAAAAGGACCAGCATGGCGGAGATGAACGCCGCGGACGCGTGCGCCTCGTCGCGCAGGATCGGGGCGATGTAGGTGAATACGGTGAACATCGCGCTTGAGCCGAGCACGGTCAGGAGCATGGCGGACAGCACGGGTCGCCGTCCGAGCACGCGGATCTCGGCGAGCAGGTTTCCCCCGGCCTCGGCTGGTAGCGGCGGAAGCGCGATGCGTAGTGCCGCGATCGCCACGATTCCCAGCCCCGAGATGCCGAGGAACGCCGTCCTCCAGCCGAGCACGTTGCCCACCCACGTGGCGAGCGGGACGCCGCCGATGGCGGCGATCGTCAGCCCGAGAAACATCTTCGAGACGGCGGCCGCCCGCCGATCGGGAGGGACGACGTTCGCGGCGACGACCGAGCCCACCCCGAAGAAGGCGCCGTGGTTCAGCGAGGTCACGACCCTCGCCAGCAGCAGCATCGTGTAGCTGTCCGCCAGCGCAGACAGCAGGTTACCAAGCGTAAAGATCGCCATCAGGCCCATGAGGAGCAGCCGCCGAGGCGCCCTTGCGGTCGCGAGGGTCATCAACGGCGCCCCGGCGAGGACGCCGATCGCGTATGCGCTGATCAGCAGGCCCGCCGTAGGGATCGACACCTTCAGGTCGTTCGCGATGCCTGGAAGCATCCCCATCGGCGCGAATTCGGTCACGCCGATCGCGAAGGCGCCGATCGCGAGAGCGAGAACGGGGCCGCCGGCATTGGAGCGACCGGGCCGCTCAGCGGTCGCTCCCGTCACGATCCGACTGGACCGTCGTCGAGGAACTCGCGGAGGTAGCGGAGCAGCGCCTCGGGCTTCTCCTCGGCGATGAAATGTCCCGAGCCCTCGATCCTTATCGTCTGGGACCCCGGCGCGAGCTGGTCGAGCGTCGCCTTGAGGCGCGTGAACCCGTTTCCACCCAGGCCGAGCACCGGCATCTTGAACCTCCCGTAGGCGTCGTCGTCGGCGATGTCCTTGTCGAAGGACTGGTACCACCCGTTGCCCGCCCTGGTGCCGTCCAGCGTGGAGTAGGCCTCGGCGTAGACGGCGCGAGCGCGCGCATCGATCGCGGTGTCGACCTTCGTCTGGTATTTGAAGAACCACTCCTGCTCCAGGCCGGCACGGCCCTCGAGCAACTTCTCCGGAAGCCCTTTGACCTGGTGGAACGCGAACCACCAGAAGTAGGGGTGGTCCTCGTCCATCTTGTCGCCGAACGTCTCCGGATCTGGAAGCAGCTTCAGGTTGCGGTAAGCGGCCGACGGATGGGTGACGTCGAGGAGGACGAGCCTGTTGGTGAGGGACGGGTAGTTCTGCGCGAAGCTGAAGGCAACCATCGCCCCGACGTCGTGCCCCACGATGTCGGCCTTCGCGTAGCGGAGGCCGCGGATGAGCTCCGCGATGTCGCCCGCCATCGTCTTCTTGTCGTAGCCGCCAACCGGCTTGCTCGAGGTCCCCATCCCGCGGATGTCGACCGCGTAGACGGTGTGGCGTTTCGCGAGCTCGGGCATCACCTTCCTGTATGCCCACCAGGTCTCGGGCCAGCCGGGAAGCAGGAAGACGGGGCTGCCGCTGCCGCCCACGACGTAGTGGAGCGTGATGCCGTTCACCCTCGCGGATCTGTTGCTGAACCCAGGGAGGCTTCGCACGAGAGCGGCGTCCGAGATGTCGGTCCTGGCCACGGCCGCCCGCCGGGCCGGTCGCGCCTCGGCGGTGGTCGGCACGGTGGCCGCCAGCGCCACCGCGATGAAGGGGAATGCGCGAATCCTCATCTTGCCTCCAATTCGGCAGGGATGTTCAAGCCGGAAGGTTTTTGGCCGGCGCCGCGATCGACGAGGCGCCGGCCAGGATCGCCTCTACGAGTCCTGCTTCGGGAAGATCGTGCCGATCTGCGTCCCGAGGTTGTACTCGATGTCGCTGCGGGTCTGCAGTCCGTGCTCGAAAAGCTGCTTGTTGACCGACTGGAATGCCGGGCGGCGCGCCGATGCCCAGAACGCGTCCGACTGCGGCGGGAACTCCTCGTCGGGGATGAGCGTGTACTTGTTCACGTACAGCTTGATGTCGGCGATCACCTGGCGATCCCACTTGGAGACGCGCAGCGCCCAGGCGTCCACGAAGGCCACGAAGTCCACGTCGGGGATGGCGCGGTTCACATAGCCGTACTTCTCGGCCAACTCGGCGGGATAGTCCTCGCCGCTGAGCAGGATCTCGAACGACCGGCCGCGACCGACCAGGGCGGGCAGGCGCCCGGCTGCGCCGCCGCCGGGAAGGGCCGTGAAGCCGACCTCCATCTGCCCGACGATCGCCTTCTCCAGGCTGGCGAAGCGGATGTCGGTCGCCAGGATGAACTCGCTGCCGGCGCCGCGCGCGATGCCCCTGATCGCCGAGATCGTGACTGCGGGGACGTGCGACAGGCGGACGAGCACGTCGACCCAGGCGGCGTAGCCCGTCGGACTGGGCAGCGCCTCGGTCGCGGCATGGTCGGCTGCGAGGTCGTAGTGGGCGAGGTAGAAGTCCGGGTCGGCGCTGTCGAACACGACGGCGTTGACCGTCGTGTTGCTCTCGAGCTCGGTCAACAGCAGCTTCAGGTCGCGGATCATCGCGGTGCCGATCACGTTGACGGGCGGATTGTTGAACGTCACGCGCCAGAGCTGTGGGGTTTCCACCGTCAGGGTGAAGTCGGTCGGCTTGAATTCGTCAGTGAACATGGTTGCGCTCCGGTTGTCGGGAGGGTTGGCCGCGGCCGCCTAGGACCGCGTGGCGGGGATCAGTCGGCGACGAGGGTCGCCGCCATGCCGATGTCGATCTTGAGCAGCATCGCGATCGTGCATGTCGTCCGCGCGCGTTCGGCGCAGTATTCGAAGCGCTCCTGCGGGATGCCCGGCACCTTCGCCGAGGTCGTCACGAACGAGCTGAGGATCGCCGGATGGCCGTTCTCGCCGTAGCCGAGTTCGACGGCGACCAACGTCTCAATGCTCTCGGCCTCGAACCCGATCATACCGAAGTTGTTGGCCAGCGCCTGGTTGAAGCAGCCGGCGTGGGCGGCCGCGAGCAGTTCCTCGGGACTCGCGCCGGGCGTGCCCTCGAAGCGGCTGGAGAAGCTGTAGGGCTTGTCCTTGAAGGTGTCGGTCGTGGTGGAGATGGTGCCGGCGCCTTCCTTCCAGGTGCCCTTCCAGTCGGAGAGTCCAATGGCTTTCATGTTGAATGTCCTCGTTGGTTTCGGGGTACGCTGACCGCCGCCGGGGGCGTTCGGGGGGATGGCTGGCGGCCAGCGTTCGGTGAAGGCCTCGTCGCGGCCGGTGCTACTGGGCCGCCTTCTCGATCTCGGCGGCCAGGGCCTTGGGCTGGGTGATGAACGGCGTGTGGCCGGTGTCGATGGTCATGGTGAGACGCATCGGCGTGGCCTTGATCATGCCGGCCTGGAACTCGGTGCTGATCGCCTGGTCGCGCAGCGTGCGGATCGAGACCTTGTCGACCTTGCCGAAGCGCGCCGCGGTGAGCGTGACCGGGGTGGCGAGCGGGGCCAGCGGTTCATCGATCAGGCTGCGCCCGACGGCGTCCTGCAGCGGCTGCGGGCCGTCGTTGGCGAACACGCCGCCGCCGACGCCCGTCTTGACCGAGGCGTATCCGCGCTCCTTGTCGATGTTGAGCACCGGTCCGAGCTTGCTGCCCTTGTCCGCGGTCGCGAGCGACAGGAGGGAGTCGCCGTTGTTGGGGACGTAGGCGGCGAGGTACACAAGGGTCTTGATCTTCTGCGGTTCGGCTTCCGCTTCGGCCGAGATCGTGAACCCGCCGAAGCTGTGCCCGACCAGGACCACCGGGGATGTCTCGTCGGCGATCGCCGCGGCGACGGTCTTCTGATACAGCTCGAGCGAGACCTCGTTGGGCGCCTTCTCGTTCCCGGTCCTTCCGGGCAAGTCGACGTTCTTCACCTTGTAGCCGTCCTTCTCCAGGATCGCGATCACTTGACCCCAGACCTCCGAGGTCTCGAAGGCGCCATGCACGAGCACGATGGTGGGCTTGGTGGGACCGGCGACCGCCGGGATCGACACGGTGGCGGAGGCGAGCGCCGCGGCGGCGGTGATCAGTTTATTCATGTTCGGCTCCTGGTCTCGTGATCGGGCCAGCCATCACGACATTGGTGGGACTCGGGAGCGTCGAACATAGGCGTCCGGATGGGTCGGCCACCCTATACGTAGGTGTATAGTTCCGCGATTCATGCATGATCGTGGTAATTGCAGGCGTGCAGGAATGTGGCCCTTGGTGTCGCAGTGTGGGCGGAATCGGCCGGGTGGACCGCCAACCCGATGCATGATAGGCATCCTGCTTCTTCGACTTCTTGAGAGAGGCTGTTGCAGGTGGCTAGCCGAACGCTTCCGGTCCAACCCGAGGTCGCCCGCGCGGATATCGTGCAGGCGGTCGGGGACGACGCCGGCGTCGAGCGAACTCTTCCCGTTGGGGCTGGATCCGACCGCGCCAACCTGCTCGACCTAATCCAGGAAAGCGTGATCGTCTGCGATGCCGATGGCCGCATCCTCGACTGGAACCTCGCGTCCGAGAGGATCTACGGCTGGACCTTCGGGGACGTCCTCGGCCGGACAGTCGCCAACGTCATGGGGGAGGCCGACTGGCCTGAGGCTCTGGACGCGGTTGCTGGCGACCTGCCGCGCGAGAGGCGGCGCAGGACGGCGAGCGGTGCGGAGGCGATCGTCGAGACGCGCATCGCGGTCGAACGCGACGGCCACGGCTCCGTCACGGGCCTCATAGAGACCGGCATCGACGTAACCCGGCATCGCCGCGCCGCGCTGGCCGCGGAATCCGAGCAGCGCCACTACCGGAACGTGTTCCACGCCATACCGGCATCCGTCTGGGACATCGACTTCTCAAAGGCCGGGGAGTTGGCGCGCTCCTGGCTGGGGGGCGTCGGCGCGGAACGGCTGGAATGGCTGCTGGCGAGGCCCGACAAAGTCCGCGAGCTGATGCGGTCGACCTTCGCGAGTGACGTGAACGAGCAGGCGATGACGCTGTTCGGACCGTGCTCGCGCGACGACCTGCTGGTGTCGATCGAACGCTACTGGCCCGACAGCAGCCTCCCGGATTTCGCCAAGTGGGTGGTCTCGGCGCTATCCGGCGAGCAGTTCTTCACCTGCGAGACCCGGCAGCGTCGCTACGATGGCCGCGAGTTCGACGCGCTCTTCACCGCGAGCTTCGCGCCGGGGACGGTGGAGGAGGGGCGCCTGGTGGTCTCGATCGTGGACCACTCCGAGGTCAAGTCGAGCCAGGCGGCGGTCCGCGAGAGCGAGGCATTCTACACCGACATGTTCCACGCCTCGGCGTTCTCCGCCTGGCACCTCGACGCCCGGGAGACCAAGCCGATCTACGCCGAGCTGCGGGCGCAGGGCGTGACCGACATACGCGCGCACTTCGCCGAGCACCCCGAGACGCTCCATCGCCTGATGGACGCGATCAAGGTGGTCGACGTCAACTGCACGACGCTGCAGCTCTTCGAGGCCGGTGACAGCGGCGAGATCGTCGGTCGGCCGATCACGCGGTTCTGGCTGCCGGACCGGTTGGACGCGCTCATCGGCAGCCTCGAGTCATCGTTCAACGACCGGCCGATCTACAAGAGCCTGTCCCGCATGCGGACGCTCTCCGGCAAGGAGATCGACGTCCTGTTCACCCGCTCCGCGTCGAGCGCGCTGCATTCGGCCGGTCAGCTCCTCCTCGCCATCGTGGACATGACGGATAAGGTTCAGGCGCAGAACGCGCTCGCCGAGATGCAGGCGACGCTCGCGCACGCGGCCCGCATCTCCTCGCTCGGCGAACTGACGGCATCCATCGCCCACGAGGTCAACCAGCCGCTTGCGGCGATCACCGCGAACGGCGAGGCCGCCCTCCTGCGGCTGGACCAGAGGAAGCCGGATCTCGAGCGGCTGCGCGGTCTGACGGAGGAGATGATCGCCGATGCCAGGCGGGCATCGGAGGTGGTGGCCCACATCCGTTCGATGGCCTCGCCCCAGACCGGCCAGTATCGGCCGGTGTCGCTCAACGCGGTCGTGTCCGAGGCGCTCGCGCTGGTCGGTTCGCAGCTCGAGAAGCGCGGCACGGTCGCGAGCCTTGACCTGAAGCCGGGGTTGGCGGAGATCATGGGCGACGCGGTCCAGTTGCAGCAGGTGGTCGTCAACCTGATGCTGAATGCGCTAAACGCCCTCGAGGCGACGACCAACCCTTGCATGGTGATCCGGACGAGGCGCGTCGCGCAGATGATCCACCTGACGGTGGAGGACAACGGCGTGGGCATCCCGCCCGACTGCATCGGCAAGCTGTTCAACAGCTTCTTCACGACGAAGCCGGACGGCATGGGCATCGGGCTCGCGATCTGCCGGACGATCGTCGAGGCGCACGGGGGCAGCATCTCGGCGGAGGACAGGCCGGAGGGCGGGGCCCGGTTCACCGTCCGGCTGCCGGCGGCGTCACCGGTCCCCGCGGCGTGAACCACCGCGGCCTCTTGTTCGGAACGCCCCCGCCGGCCGCTCGGAAGAGAGGCATGACTATCTACAAGTATAGATCGCGCCGCAGCCGGTACCCGTCCATTTTCAACGACCTGTCCCCCCAAATCCTGGAGCTACCGCTACCATGACAGTCCCCCGCAAAGCCCTGATCGCCATGACGAGCCACAGCGCGCCGTTCTATCCGGACAGCCGCGTCAACGGCGTGTTCTACACCGAGGTCGCGCACCCCTATCAGGCCCTGACCGAGGCGGGGTTCGAGGTCGATCTGGCCAGCGAGACCGGCTCGTTCGTCATCGACGCGTACTCGCTGAGCGACCAGTTCCTCGACGACGAGGACAGGAAGGTTCTCAACGACGAGGAGCATCCGTTCAACGTCCTGCTAAAGGACGGCGTCCACAAGGCCAGCGAGCTGAACGCCGGCGACTACGGCATGTTCTTCGCGTCGGCCGGCTTCGCCAGCGTTTACGACTACCCGACCGCCACGACGCTCCAATCGATCGCGGAGGACGTCTGGTCGCGCGGCGGCGTGGTCGCCGCCGTCTGCCACGGCGGCGCGATCCTCCCCGGCGTGCGCGATGCGGATTCTGGCGAGTCGATCATCAAGGACACCCGAGTCACCGGCTTCAGCACCGAGGGCGACCGCCTCGCCGGCGTGCTGCCTAAGATCCACGAGGACGGCGTGAAGACGACGGAGGAGAGCGCTGTGTTGGCGGGAGCGGATTACGTCGCTCCGCCGGAGCCGTTCGGTCCCTTCTCGGTGGCGAGCGGGCGCATCGTGACCGGCGCCAACCCCGCCAGCGCGCACATCACGGCGGCGGGCGCGATCGAGGCGTTCGAGAAGCTGTAGCGTCGACCGGGCGGAGCCTCCAGAGGGTTCCGCCCTTCCGCGACCGGCTGACCCGGACGATCGCCGTCACATCCGCTCCGTCCAACGGGGTGCCGGACGTGCTGGCCGGCGTGACCTTGCAGCTTGCGCTTGCGTCCACCGCTGTCGACAGGATACCTTATGAACATCATGCTTCAAGGAGTCACCTATAGTCATGGACAGCGCTAGCCTCCCCGACCGACGGTCTCATCCTCAGACTGCGGGGACGCCCGCCACCGGGGGCCGCTCGCCCCAGCGCCACCCGCCTAGGCGCGATCGTCTCGATGACAGGCACGCCCTCGCGCCGGAGGCGGCGGGTGCCAACGAGGACGACGTGGTGGAACGTGTCCACATCATCGAGGACGACCCGTCGGTCCGGTCGGCGCTCGCGAACCTCATGTCTGCGAAGGGCTTCGAGACCGCCACCTACGACTCGGTCGACACCTTCCTGGCGGACGGCGCCGACGTGTTCGCCGGCTGCTTCATCCTCGACGTGAGGCTGCCCGGGTTGAGTGGCCTGGAGTTCCTGTCCGAGATGACGACGTTCGACCTTCACCTGCCGGTCATCCTCATCAGTGGGCACGGCGACGTGCCGATCACGGTGCAGGGTATGCGGGCGGGCGCCATCGACTTCCTCACCAAGCCGTTTCAGCCCAACCAGGTGCTGGAGGCCGTTAGCCGGGCCATGGATGCCGACCGCGAGCGTCGGCAGGCGCAGGCGAGCCAGTCCGACGTCGTGGCCCGCTACGAGTCGCTGTCGAGGCGGGAGAGGCAGGTCATGGCGCTCGTGACCGCAGGCAAGATGAACAAGCAGGCGGCCGGCATCCTCGGCTTGAGCGAGATTACGGTGAAGGTGTATCGGGCCGCCCTCATGAGGAAGATGCGCGTGAGGACGCTGGCGGACCTGGTCAGGATAGCCGAGCAGCTTGCGACGCACTCGCCGGAACTCTTGGAGGACGCGTAGCGGCCGCGTCGTGCCCACTGAAACCGCCTTTCCCGAAGGATCGACCTTGTCCAGAGTGCCGACGATCTGCGTGATCGACGACGACCCTTCCGTTCGAAAGGCGCTGGTCGGCCTGATCGCATCGATGGGTTTCCACAGCTGCGGGCACCCATCGGTCGAGGATGCGCTGGCCACCGGCGACGCGGTGTCCTGCGCCTGCGTGCTAACCGACATACACATGCCGGGAATCGACGGCTTCGGCCTGAAGCGCCTGCTCGACGAGCTCGGCGCGGACACGCCGGTGATCATGATGACGGGACGTGACGACGCGCACCTCGAGCGACGGGCCAGGGAGGCGGGCGCGTTCTGCTTCCTGCGCAAGCCCCTGCGCGCCGATGCGCTGGCGAAGTGCCTGGCGCTCGCGGTCGGGGACTGAGCCGCCGTCCGGCCACCGCCTTCGGCGGTCGGACCACTTGGATGGACGCCTCAGCGTTCGTGGAGCATCGGGAAGTCGCGCTGATGCCAGACCGGATACGGAGCGGGGATGTCGCTCGCCTCGTCGAGCCGCGCGACCTGCTCCGGCGCCAGCTCCCAGCCGAGCGCGCCAATGTTCTGCACGAGCTGCTCCTCGTCGCGCGCGCCGACGATGAGCGTGGCGACGGTCGGGCGGCCCAGCAGCCAGTTCAGGGCGATCTGGGTGATGGTCTTGCCGGTCTCGTCGGCGATGACGTCCATCGCGTCGATGATCCGGAACAGCCGTTCGTCGTCGTATTGCGGGCCGGTCCCCGCGATGTCGTGCGCGCGCATGCCGGGCTTGGCCGGCTGCCCGCGCCGGATCTTCCCGGTCAGCTTGCCCCAGCCCAGCGGGCTCCACACGACGGCGCCGACGTCTTGGTCCTCGGCGACCTGCGCCAGCTCCCACTCGTAGTCTCGGTTGAGCAGCGAGTAGTAGACCTGGTGCGCCACGTAGCGGGACAGCCCGTACCGCTCGGAATGGGCGATCGACTTCATCAGGTGCCACGACGAGAAGTTGGACGCCCCGACGTAGCGCAGCTTGCCGTCCCGGACGAGCTGGTCGAGCGTGGCGAGGGTCTCCTCGACCGGAGTGTTGAAGTCCTGCCCGTGCAGCTGGAAGAGGTCGATCCGGTCGGTCCCGAGCCGCCCGAGCGCCTTGTCGACGCTGTCGATCAGGTGCTGGCGCGACGATCCGTAGTCGTTGGCGCCGTCACCGAGCGGGAAGGTCGCCTTCGTCGAGATCAGGAGGCGGTCGCGCCTGCCTTTGATCGCCTCGCCCAGGATCCGCTCTGCCTGACCGTCGGAATAGACGTCGGCGCTGTCGAACATGGTGATCCCGTGGTCGAGGCAGATGTCGACGAGCCTGGAAGCGCCCCCGGCGTCGGTGGAGCCGAACCCCTTGAAGAAGTCGTTGCCGCCGCCGAAGCTGGCGGTCCCGAAGCTCAGGGCCGGAACGCGGAGTCCCGACCGGCCTAGACGTCGATTGAGCATAGGTAGCATCCTCTGATCATTGAAGGTGGCATGCGTAGGCGGCATTCCAGCCGCGACCGCGTCTGCCGCGTCAACCTATCCTTATGCATCAGATTGACTCTATACCTGACGATCATCATGTATCGCGGTCGAAGACGGGTCGACGTGCAACCATGGGCCGATCGGCCAGCGGCCAGCGAAGGGACGACGGTGAAGACGGTGCGCTTTCACGAGACCGGCGGTCCCGAAGTCCTCCGTTACGAGGAGGTGCCCGACCCCACGCCCGGTGAGGGCGAGATCCTCGTCCGGGTCGAGGCCGTCGGCGTGAACTTCGCGGACGTGCTGCGCCGTCGCGGGGACCCGTATCCCGAGCCCAGCCCACTCCCCTTCATCGTCGGCGGCGAGGTCTCCGGCACGGTCGAGGCACTCGGCCTGGGCGTCGACCACCCCGCGGTCGGAACGGCGGTCTACGTCGCATCGAGGACGGGTGGCTACGCGCAGTACGTGACGGTCCCGGCGGCGAGCGCGATCCCACTCCCCGACGGTATCGACGCCGTCCAGGCGACGACGCTCGTGGTGCAGGGGTTGACGGCGCTGTTCGCGCTCCGTGAATCGGCGCGCCTCGCGACCGGCGAGTCAGTCCTCGTCGAGGCCGCGGCCGGCGGCGTGGGATCGTTCGCCGTCCAGCTCGCCAGGATACTCGGCGCGGGCAAGGTCATCGCGGCGGCCAGTTCTGCGGGCAAGCGCGACGTCGCGCTGTCGCTGGGGGCCGACGTCGCGGTCGACTACACCGCTCCGGACTGGGCGGCGGAGGTGCTCGCCGCCACCGGCGGGAAGGGCGCCGACGTCGTCCTCGAGATGACGGGCGGCGACACGCTGCACCGCGCGCTCGATGCGATGGCGCCGTTCGGCAGGATGGTCGTCTACGGCCTGGCGAGCGGCGAGTCCGTCGAGGTCGACCCGCAGCGGCTCGTGACGCTGAACCAGACGGTGACCGGCTTCTACATCGGCGGGTTCTTCGCCCGTCCCGCCCTCATCGCCGACGGCCTCGCCGAGATCGTCGGATACGTCCGCGACGGCAGCCTCGAGCTGCAGGTAGGCGGCGTGATGCCGCTCTCGCAGGCGGTCGAGGCGCACCGGATCCTGGAAGGCCGGCGCTCGACGGGAAAGCTCGTACTCCAACCATGGGAAGACAACGAATGACGCAGGCGGAAACCTCGAGCGACTCCGTGGAAGCCACGCCGCATGGCCCCAAGCTGCTCTTCATCGTGAGCGGTGCCGAGATCGGCTTCTGGCTATCCGAGCTCACCCACCCGTTCTGGCATTTCTCGGAGCGCGGCGCGGCGATCACGCTCGCCAGCCCGAACGGCGGCAAGGTGACGCCGGACAACCTCAGCAACCCCTATTCGGAGAACTCGTGGGAGGCGGACGACCTCGTCAGCCGCGGCTTCCTGTCCGACGACCGCTGGAAGGGCCGGCTGGAACGCACGGTCGCGCTCCGCGACGTCGTCGTCGACGACTATGACGGCGTGCACGTGGTCGGAGGCGGTGGCGCCGCGGTCGACCTCTATCCCAGCGACGACGTGGCGCGCGTGCTCGGCGAGGCCTTTGACAAGGGGAGGATCGTCGGCACCATCTGCCACGGCTCGATCGCGCTGGCCAACGTGCCGGATCACGTCGCGGGCCGCTCGGCGACCGGGTTCTCGCGCGTCGAGGACGCCCAGGCGGAGGAGCTCTACGGCAAGGGCTTCATCCCCAACTTCCCGCAGCCGGTGATGGAGGCGGCGGGCATCGAGTTCACCGCGACCGACCCCTGGGGCGTCCACGTCGTGGTCGACGGCAAACTCATCACCGGACAGAACCAGCAGTCCGCGTCCGAATACGCGATCGCGTATCTGCACCTGCTCTCGGGTGGCAGCCCGGTCGTGGGCGGCTGATACGCGCGGCGACTCGCGCCGGCCCCGACCGCCCCGCCGGCTCTCCTCCTATGCCGGCGGGGCGGTCACCTGACACCAACGCATGGCATGCGTAGGCGCCGACATGGCGCGGCGCCGCCCCTGGACACGTGCGCTAGATGAGCGAATTCCCGGATGACATCTTCACCGAGCCGACGTCGGTCGAGGCCGACACGCAGGCGAGCCTGGGACCGCTCCGCCGTCTGGCCGGGGTCTGGGGGGGTAACTGCGGCGTCGACCTCAATCCCAAGGCGGACGGACCGGAGCGCCGCGTATACCGCGAGCGGATCGAACTGCAGCCGATCGACGCCCAGGCGAACGGGCCGCAGCTGTTCTACGGTCTGCGCTACCACACTCACGTGAACACGCCCGAGGAAGACATCGCCTTCCACGACCAGGTCGGCTACTGGCTGTGGGAGCCTGCGACCGGACTGGTGCTCCAGACCATCGCGATACCGTGTGGCCAGGTCGCGATCGCCTCGGGCCACGCGGAGCCGGACGCCAAGTCTCTGCGGCTGAGGGCGACGCGGGGAGAGCCCGGATACGGCATCTGCTCGACCGCTTTCCTGGAACACGCCTTCCGGGCGGAGAGCTAAGACATCGCGGTAAAGTTTAACGACGACGGGACGTGGAGCTACGTCAGTGACATCGTACTGGCGGTGCGTGGCCAGGGCCCGTTCCTCCACCGCGACCGCAACACCCTGACCAAGGTCGCCGATCCGGATCCCAACCCGCTCGCCCGACTACCGTGACACACCCAGTCTAAGTGCTGATGATCGCGGCAGCTATTGGATAAAGGTGAACCTGGCGGCAACGGCCGATTTTGGGGCGCACTGCCGACCGGCCGCTTTGCCCAGTCTGATCAACAGCTTCCTTCGGGTCTGGAGGTTCCCCCAAGCCAATATGAGCGACCGGCTCTGTTAGTACACTGAGTTCGGTGCCCTCAGGAGAACCCCAAGAGTAGCGGCATTGACTCGGCTTTTGGGTTTGAAAATTGGCCCGATTTCAACAAGATCAGCAGCTAGGGATCTGGGGTTAGCCGCAGAAGAGGAAACCTATCGGCTCTCTAACGTGCGGATTTCAAAGCGCGATTTTCACCGCCTTCTCGCCGAGGCACACAATAGCAGACACAGCCATTTTCGCAAGGTTTCAAGAGGCCGTCCGGCGCCTTGCTTGGGCTGTGATCAATCACGATACGAGTAGCTCGTGACCCGAGACTGAATCCACTACCGTAAGGCGCTTCAGGCCGCCCGTTCGACCCGGAGCAGCGCGCCGACGACCGGCATGTGCACCCACAGTTCGCTCGCCGCGCCGGGCCGAACCTTCGCGAGCGCCTCCGCATACAGGTCGAGTTGCGCGCCATGGCCGATCGCCCTTGCTTCCCAGCTGTCGGGCGCTCCGGGAAACGACTTGTGGTCGATGATTGCAAACCCGTCCGCCTGCTCTGCGAGGAGGTCGATGCGTCCCCTGACGAGCTGGTCGCCGATGCGCGCCGCCACCGGGCACTCGCGATGGAGCACGGCACCGGCCCAACGAATCGCGGCTTCCGCCCAGAGCCGATCGCAGGCACCCAGCGCGTCCGCGGCCGCGATCTGGTGGACGCCCCAGCGCTCAAGGGTCGCCTGTGCGCGTCCCAATCGGGCGTTCCGCTCCTCGTCGCGGCGATCGGCCGCCACGATCGCGTGTATCGCCTCGCCGAGCATCCGCATGTCGGGGGAACCGTTGAACGGAATACGGGGCCCGAGCTGCACGCGCTCGACGACGCGGTAGTCGGCGTGCATGCCCCGCAAACTCGGTCGACGGTAGAGCTCGGCGCGCTCAATTGGGGGCCTAGCGACGCGTACGAATGAGGGCGCCACGACGCGCTCCTCGGGCTCAGCCGATGCAGAGAGGGTTGCCACCCCTGCAGCGAAGGCGGCATCACCGGCACTGACGGCCTGCCCTTCCACACGTGGCAGATGGAAGTGTGGGTCGCCTGCGCCGTCGAGCACCGAGATCCAGCCGAGCGGGCCCTTGGCGGGTGGCGCCAGCACGAGCTGGTCGCGCGCGCGCGTCATCCCGACGTAGAGCAGGCGCGCCTCCTCATCGCGCGCGCGAACCGCCGCTTGGACGCCGAGTGGCGAGGCGGGCCCGCTCGCGTCGAGATGGACGTCCTTTTCCTGACTTCCGTAAGGCCATGGCCAGAACCTGATCCACCGACCGCTGAGCGGATCGCGCCAGTCGATCTCGCCATCCGCCTCAGCGACGGGTTCCCACAGTCGCGCGCGCGGTGCCTTGGCCAGACCCGTGAGCACCACGCACGGCCACTCCAGACCCTTGGCGCCGTGATAGGTCATGATGTTGATCGCATCGTCACGCAGGCTACGCGGTCGGGTCGGTTCCTCGCTGGCGAGTGCGAGAACGAGGCCCGACGGCGTCGCCGGCATGCCAGCGCCGGAGCAGTTCGCTTCGTAGTCGCGCGCGAAGCCGCGGAGCGCTTCGAGATCGTCGAAGCGGGCGACCACGTCGCCCCAGGATTCGATGCGCCGCGTAACCTCCGGGAGGAGGACGATGGCGTCGACGAGATCTGCGGGTGTCAGCGACAGGATGCGTTCGCGCAGTGCGTCGAGGTGGGGCGCGATCGGCACCGAGGCTGCGAGTGCGCTTCGCGGCTCGTCCTCGCCGAGCGCGCGGAGCCATGCGTCGGACCGCGGGTCTTCGGAGAGGAAGCGCGAGAGTTCCGCGAGCGCGATGGTGTCGGCCGAATCTGCCACATAGCGGTAGGCCGCCATTACCAGCTCGACGTGCGGCGTCCGTGCGAGGCCCTGGCGCTCGACCGCGACCTTCAGTCCGAGCGCGCTAAGCGCGGCACCCGCCTTGGCGATGTCGGCTCCGCTACGACACAGCACCGCAACGTCGCCGGCGCGCATCGCCCTCACCGCGCCGTCGCGGTCCGCGACGAGCCACGGCGTGTCCGAGGCGACTGCCGCCCGGATCGCCTCCGCGAGCGCGGCGAACTGGAGTTCGAGCTTGCCCTCGAGCCACCACACGTCGATCGGATCGCGGGCGAATCCCTGTTCGGAGCGGGCGGTTCCGGAGAACGCGTGCTCCGCTGGATCGAGACCCATCGCGGCGAGCGCCGGCCCGAACGCGGCATTGACCAACTCGACGATGCCTTCGCGGCTCCGGTAGGAACGGGAGAGCAGATCGGGGGCGGCGGCGGACTCCGCGGTAACCCCCGCCATGGCCGCCTGAGTGAGGGCACTGTCCGCGTTGCGGAAGCCGTAGATCGCCTGCTTGGGATCGCCGACCCAGGTGCTCGCGTCAACGAGCGGCGCGAGAGCGGTGAAGATGGCGAGTTGAAGCGGGCTCGAGTCCTGAAACTCGTCGACGAAAAGCCGGCCAATGCGTTCGCCCAGGCGCTCGCGCGTTTCCGGCAGGCCGAGCGCCTCGAGCGCTAGCGCCTCTTGATCTATGAAGTCGACGAGCCCGCGCTCGGCCTTGTGCGACTGGTAGGCGGCGAGCGCCTCGGTGGCGCAGGCGAAGACGGTCCGGATGAACGTTGCGCAGTCTTCGCGCAGCCGTGGATGGGTGGGGTGGCGGGACGCCGCGCGGCTTACGTCGTCTAGCGCGTCGGAGAGCGCCTGACCGTCCTTCTTCGCGCATTCGCACTTGGCGAGCCTCGCCCAGTCGGGCCACCCGATCCGATCGTGCCGGCGGAACGCAGATGCGGTCTGGCGAAGCTGCGAAACGGACTTGGCAGCCGTCTTGCTGACCAAGTCGGGTATCGCCGTCACCGCTGCGGCGACGGCGTCGGCGAGGTCGGCGTCGAGACCGGCGGCGTCCTCCGCCGGCTCGGGCAGGAGCTTGAGGAACGTCGCGACCGAGCGGTCGGCGGACGCCATCAGATCGTTAGCGGCGATGCCATTCGAGCGCGCCAGTTCGATGATCCGGCGGACGCTCTTGCGCCAGTCAGAGGCCGCCGCCTCCCCGCCGAACTTCGGCTCGACGTGTCCCATTGCTTCGCCGAGGGCGTTGAGAACGGCTGCGTGGCGCTCGATCGCCGCGTCGGCAGCGATTGCGAAGACGTGTCCTTGACTGCCCTCGGGTATGACCTCGGCGCGCGGCGAGCGCCCGAGGGCTATAGCGTGTTCGGCGACGATCTGGCCGCAGATCGCGTTGACCGTGCCGAACCGCGCGCCGAGGAGGCGGGCGGCCTTGTCGGAGCGACCGGTCTCGAACAGCTTTGCGCGCGAGCGTTCAATGAGTTCGTCTGCCGCCCTGATAGTGAAGGTGGTCGCGACGATTGCTTCAGGGTCACGGCGCTCCACCTCTTCCGCGATATCGCTAACGATGCGGAACGTCTTGCCGGTACCCGCGGATGCGACGACCGCGGCGATCGCATGACCTGTCATCAGATGTCCTCCTCGACGACACGACACAGGCCGGTCAGTTCGCAGTAGCGGCAAGGCTCCGCGCCGGGCGCCATCGGCAGGTCGGCTGGCACATGGTCGGCGGCATCGCCCGTTCCGGACGCGACGAGAGTACCCGCGAGCGTGAGGTCCCGCCAAATGCGCCACGTCCCGGCGAGGGCGTCCCACGTCTCCGCGAGCGTGCGGTTTGAGGAGATCGTCTCGTCTGCGAGGAAGCCATCGGCGAGCCCGATCATCCGGCGCTGCGCAAGGAGATAGTAGGCGCCTTCCGCGACCGCATTCGCGGTCGGGTCCGCGAGTTCGCCGTAGGTGGCGAGCTGCAGCGCGCGCCCTTCGGCGAGCTCGGTGCGGCGGCGCGTCGTGCTTCGGCTCCACTTGAGATCGATCACACCGAGGCCCCGGACCGGGTGGCGGACGACGAGATCAAGGCGGCCCGCGACGGCGAGGCCGTCCGCGAAAGCCCGATCGCGCTCCAGCTCGGTCCCGACCACTTCGACGCCTCGGTCGCGCAGCATTCCGGCGAGCTTCGCCAGCGCCTGCGGCACGCGCACCCTGGCGGCGGCGAGTTCGCCTGCGTACTCCGGTCGCCGGAGCGGCGACGCGATCGCATCAACTGTCGCGTCAAACCCCTCCTCGACGTGGGCGAGCACGCGCGCCGAATCCGGCGGCTCGCCAGGCCGCATAACGGCGTTCGCGAGTTGGTGGGCGAGGTTTCCGAGAAGCTGGTTGGCGTCCGGGATCTCCGCCGCCCGGCCGCGGGATAACTTCATCACGTCGACAATGAGCCAGCGCATCTGGCAGTCGACAAGGCGCTCGAAGCTGGTGGCGCTCTCGACGCGTGCCGCGAGCCGGCCCTTCACGCCCTCGGGGATCTTCCACGTCGTCGTCTGCGCCGGCGGCTCGTCGATCGCGATCTTCTCGCGGCGCAGATCGCGACCTAGAAGGAGGTGCTCCGCTTCTTGCAGGAGCCGTTCCGCGTCCCATGTGACAAGCGACCGCGTTTTCGCGACGATCGGCTGCAACTGGTGTTCGAGCGGGTGACTGGTCGCCTGCGTCGTGCCGGTGAACGCGGGCTTGACCAGCATCATGCGCTCGCCGGCCATAAGGACCGCGTTCACGTAGCTTCGAGCGATGCGGCGTGCCGCGTCGGTCGCCGCCTCAAGGACGCATCCCGCAGCCGCGAGCGCGGCGACTTCCGCGTGGGACCAGGGTGAGGAGGGCACCCGCTCGCCCTGTCCCCTGAAGTCCCACCACAACAGCCGCGGCGCTTTCGACCAGATCGCGCTGGGATGCCGCACGCAGCGCAGTCCGCCTGCCGTGGCAAAATGGTCCGGGTTTTGCGCGCCCTCTGCCGTCACCTGATCCAGCATGCGTTCGAGGAGGAGTGCGGGGATCACTTCTAGTCCGAGGAGGCCGACTGCCTCGATCAGCGCGCCCGCCGCGCCCGCGGCGGCAAGCAGCAGCGGATCGCCCGCTCCCGCATCGATCTCAAGTGCCCAGGCCTGCACGCGCCCTGCAATGTCGCAGACCGTCCGCACAGGCATGCCCGCTTCGCGGTGGTGGACGCCTCCGATAGTCCACTCCCGCCAACCAGCGAGGCGGCGATCGGCCTTCTCCTGGTCGAGCTCGCCGTTCGCAACCTCGGTCGCGAGGTCGTCTTCGATCGCCTCCCAGGCCGCTTTCCACCCCGCCCCTCCGATCCCCGGCTCGCGACTGAGCGAGTTGGCAAGCCGGCGGGCGATCCGTCGCGGCACCGGCGGGCGCGGCAGCAGCAGGAGGTCGAGAAGCGCTCGGGCGTCGAACGGAACCCACGCCGCGGCGATTGCGAGCGGCAGCACCTGGAGCGCGCCCCGCCAGGGCGACGCCGCCGATTGGCCGAGCGCGGGCAGTCCCCGCGCCTGGAGAGCGAGATCGAGCAGGGCAGTGTCGCCGTCTGCGCTGATGACCACGGTGCCATGCAGCTCCTCCTCGGACCCGTGGGCGAGCCATTCGGCGAGAGCCTCGGCTCCGGCAAGCGCGGTGTCCGCCTCGACGAAGGCGACGCTGCCGTCGCCGGTAAGCGGTTCGACCTCGCCGGCGGCGAGGAAGCGCTGGATTCGCCCGAGATCGCCGTCCGCGTCCGGCGCCGGGCCGGCGCGGTCGGTCACGGTGACGCCGCATGCCTCGAGCGCGTCGATGAGGCCGCGCCATCCAGGCGGCATCAGATCGCGCCGTTCGATGAGTTCGATCGAGGAGATCGCAAACTCGGGACCGGCGGTCAGGGCGCGGCGGAGCGCGGCGAGGCGGTCGTCGAGCCCGGCGGGAAGCGGATCGATCTCCTCAGCGAGCGAGGCGAGCGCGTCGATCCGCCCGCTGCCGACCGGCTGCTCGTCCCAGCCCGCGCCGACCAGCTCGTCGCGCCAGCCAAGAAGCGTGCGCGCCGTCGCCCAAGGATCGAGCCGCGCGGACGAGGCGAAGAAGAGGTCGGGCGCCGTCTCCAGCGCCTTGAGCATCCTGGCGACGTAGCGGGCGACGCGCGCCGCCTGGGAACGGCGTGGGGCGGTGAGGCCGAGGCCGATCTCGACTGCGTCCACTAAGCCGGTCGGCCCGACGACGGCGCAGCCGAAGGCGCCGTCGCCGTCGCCGTCGCCCGGGAAGTCGGGCCACGTCGGGCCGTCGCAGGCCATTCCGAAAACGAGCTTCATGCGAGTCCCCTCAGATCCGTCTGCACGCGTCCGCGCCTCGGCGCTTCCATGATGCACGCGCGCGCGCTCTTCGGGAAGTTGCGGCGGGCGCGGCGCCCCCTGGAGCCAGCCGGCGTCCCCTGACCTGGTCTTCTTGCGTTTTGCGTCGACAAGGCCCGGGATGTCGGGATCGCGTCCATCATCCGGCCTCGCGGTATTAAAAGCCCTAAGGAAGAATCGAACCCGCGTATAAAGCCTGCGATCGCAGTCCGGCTTGCAACTATCGCGCATCTGAAATGCGAGATAATTTATGGCGCTCTATCTGGTCGGGGAAAATATCGACGCGCAGACCGCCTTTCGCCGCGGTCGCGAGGGCGATCTCGTCCAAGTCATCCGCGCCATCTATCTAGACGCAAAGGCCCATGCCGAGGCGAGGTCACGCTAACGGACGGCATGTCGTGGCGCGAGCAACCTCGGCCGGTGGGTCGGACCACGGTTACGATGCCGGCTCCGTGGAACCGCCAGATTCTTGGAGAATTCTACGCGTAGAAAGGAGAACTGGAATGGCAGACGACAAGTCGAAGCGCGGCGCCGCGGACCGGCGCCAGGTTGCCGGTGGCGAGGGCTATGAAGTAAATTATTTCGCGCGCAAGCACGAAATCACCAGGGAGCAGGCGGCGGATCTGATCAACCGGGTAGGCAACGACCGCGCGAAGCTCAATGCCGCAGCCACGAAACTGAAGAAGTAGCCCGCTGTTCGGGAACGACTCCTCCTTTGAGGGAGTCTTCCAGAGATGAAGCAGGCGACCTAGGCGCATGGCTACGCGCACCGCAACGAGAACGACACTCAAGCGCGCGGCGAAGCCGGGCGCGCATCGCGCGGCCACATCCGAGTCGAGGCCGCCGTCGTTCCGGCCGGTTCAGCTCGCCACCCTCGTCGATGCCGTTCCCGCCGGCAGTCGGTGGCTGCACGAGATGAAATATGACGGCTACCGGGCCTTGATTGCGGTGGGCGGCGGCGAGGCGCGCGCCTATACGCGGTCGGGGCTCGACTGGTCGGACCGGTTCGCCGGCATCGTAGCCGAGGCCGCCAAGCTCAAGGTTTCCTCGGCGCTCATCGACGGCGAAGTCGTGGTTCTCGACAGCGAGGGCCGCTCGAGCTTCCAGGCGTTGCAGGGGGCGCTCAAGGGCGCACCTGGGACGATCGATTATTATGCCTTTGATTTGCTCGAGCTCGACGGCGAGGATCTGACGGGCCTGCCATTGACCGAGCGCAAGGAGAGGCTCGCGCGCATTCTCCCAAAGGCGAACGCCCGCATCCGCTATTCCGACCATATCGTCGGGAACGGCGAGAAACTGCTCACCCAGTTTTGCGCGGCCAATCTCGAAGGCGTGATCTCGAAGCTCGCCACCTCGAAGTATGTCGGCTCGCGGTCAGGCAACTGGCTCAAGGCGAAGTGCATCAAGCGCCAGGAATTCGTCATCGTCGGCTGGACGCCATCGGATAAGTCGCGCTCGTTCCGCTCGCTGATCCTCGGCGTCCACGACAAGGGCGAGCTCCGCTACGCGGGCAAGGTCGGCACGGGCTTCAACACGGCCGAGCTGTTTCGGCTCATGGAGATCATGCAGCCGCTCGAGCAGAAAACAGCGACGGTAAGAGCGCCGCGTGCCGAGGTGCGCGGCGCGCATTGGCTGCGGCCTGCGCTGGTCGCGGAGATTGCCTACACTGAGATGACCAACGAGGGCACGCTGCGGCACCCGAGCTATCTGGGGCTGCGCGAGGACAAGAAGCCCGAGGCCGTCGTGCTCGAATCCGAGGCGCCGGTGGCAGAGGTGGCGACTTCCGCCGCGGCGACGTCGGTGAAGATCAGCAACCGCGAGCGTATCATCGACCCCGACGCCGGCATCACCAAGGGCCAGGTTGCCGACCATTATGCGGCGGTCGCGTCGATCATGTTGCCGTGGGTCGGCAGCCGGCCGATCAGCCTGGTGCGCTGCCCCCAAGGCCGGGCCAAGAAGTGCTTCTTCCAGAAGCACGATGCCGGCAGCTTCGGGGAGACGGTGAAACATGTCGGCATTCGCGAGAAGGACGGACACGAGGAACCCTATCTCTATATCGATACGCCCGACGGCCTGCTGACCTGCGTGCAGATGGGCACGATTGAGTTCCACGGCTGGGGTGCCCGGATCGAAGACGTCGAGAAGGCCGACCGGCTGGTGTTCGATCTCGACCCCGATGTCGGGCTCGATTTCGAGGCGGTTCGCAAGGCAGCGTTCCACTTCCGCGAGATCCTCCAGTCGATCGGGCTGGAAACCTTCCCGATGGTGACGGGCGGCAAGGGCATCCATGTCATCGCCCCCCTCGTGCCGCGGGCGGATTGGCCGGAGGTGAAGAGCTTCGCACATCGCCTTGCCCAGGCCGTGGCGCAGAGCGATCCCGGCAATTTCACGGCTGCCCTGCCAAAGGTACAGCGCAAGGGACGCATCTTCGTCGACTATCTGCGCAACCAGCGCGGCGCGACGGCAGTCATGCCTTACAGCGTCCGCGCCCGATCTGGCGCCCCGGTCGCGGCGCCCATTACCTGGAAGGAAATGGAGACGATCGACACACCGGCGCATTGGCACGTCGGCGACGCGCGGGAACTGGTGAAGCGCGCCGGCTCGAGGGGGCTCTCCGGCTGGGGCCGCGCCGACCAGACGCTACCCGACCTGTGAAGATCGCGACGTACAATGTGAACGGCGTCAACGGCCGGCTGCCGGTGCTGCTGCGCTGGCTGGAAGAGGAACAGCCCGATATCGCCTGCCTGCAGGAGCTCAAGGCACCGGACGAGAAGTTTCCGCTGAGCGCGATCAATGCCGCGGGGTATCAGGCGATCTGGCATGGCCAGAAAAGCTGGAACGGCGTCGCAATCTTGAGCCGCACCGGTGAAATCCACGAAACCCGGCGCGGCCTCCCTGGAGATCCGGACGACACGCACAGCCGCTATATCGAGGCAGCGATAAACGGCATCCTGATCGGCGGCCTGTACCTTCCCAACGGCAACCCGCGCCCGGGGCCCAAGTTCGACTACAAGCTCAGATGGTTCGATCGGCTGATCGATCATGCGGCCGAATTGCTCGAATCCGGCCTCCCCGTGATGCTCGCCGGCGACTTCAACGTCATGCCGACCGAGCTCGACGTCTACAAACCGGAGCGTTGGCTCGACGATGCCCTGTTCGCGCCGGAGGTCAGGACCGCTTATTTCCGGCTGCTCGACCAGGGATGGACGGACGCCTTGCGGACGATCCACCCAGGCGAGGTCATCTACACGTTCTTCGATTATTTCCGGAACGCATACGCTCGGAACGCGGGCTTGCGGATCGACCATCTGCTGCTGAGCCCTGCGCTGGCGGACCGCCTAGTCGACGCGCAGGTCGATCGCCATGTCCGAGGCTGGGAGAAGACAAGCGATCACGCGCCGGTTTGGGTCGAGCTTGCCGACAAACCGAAGCGGCGCCGCAAATCCAAGGTGACGCCGGGAGTGGAACCGCAACCATGAAGGTCGAGACCTTTTCGCTGCCCGAGCACGATTGGGTGCCCAATAACCCCAGGCTCCCGGTACTACTATATCGGGGCGCCGTTGGGGTCGCGGATTGCGAGCAAACGGCCAAGGCCTTCGAGGACGCGTTCGAGCGCAATGGCTGGCCGCCGCAGTGGCGCGATGGGATCTTCGACTATCATCATTATCACTCGACTGCGCATGAAGCGCTCGGCGTGGCCGCCGGCTCCGCAATTCTCACTATCGGCGGCCCGGGCGGTCGGGATGTCCGGGTGGAAGCGGGCGATGTGCTAGTGCTACCAACCGGGACCGGCCATCGAAGCATCGAGACGAGCGATGATTTCCTCGTGGTCGGCGCTTATCCGGACGGACAGGCTTGGGACATTTGCCGCGAGGCGCCGAGCGACAAGGCGCGCGAGCGGATGGCCGGCCTGCCGGTTCCGGAATCCGATCCGGTTGCTGGTCATGCCGGCCCGTTGACCGAGCACTGGGAGGGCTGACCCGTATGGGTCAGGCGCTCGAAGTTCACCTCGACGGCTAGCGCAGCTGGCTATCCTTGCTGCCGCGCCGATTAATCCCGATGCTCCGAATGCTCGCATCGCGCTTCGACTGACAGCCGACACAGGTTCGCGTCCCGCTGATCGCGGCGCGACGTGCGGATGGAATATCCTCGCCGCAATCGTCGCATTCATCGCTGCCTTCGCCAGCCGGCATCATGACGCGAGCACGCAGCACGGCATCCATGACCGTGTCGTCGATCTGTTCCTGTACGGCGCCATCGCGCGCCCAGCCGTTCGCCATCGTAAACTCCGCGCCGAAAATGCGCCCCTCCAAGCCAGAATATAAGAACCGCGATGTCCGGTTCAAAGTTCGGTCGCGAGTCTCGCCTCACCCCTTTTTGTCGGGCAGGCCCTTGCGCCTGGTGCTCGCGAACTCCTCGAGCTGGTCTTCCGACATCGACTCTTCCATTTGCCTGGAAGCGCCTTTGAGCTTGGACTTGGGCTCTTCGCCGCGCTTGGCTGCAAGCGCAGCGCCAGCGGCCTTCTGCTGTGCTTTCGAGGTTGCGGGCATGATCGGTCTCCTTCGTGCGATCAAAACGCACGAACGATCATCGCGTTCTCTGGCTAGAGCCGGCAGGCTCGCGCGACCCGGCCGCCATTGTCCCACTGCGGCTTGTAGATCGCCTCGTTGTGAGCGAGCTGCCAGCAAGAGAGGTCGCCGCCTTGACCCATAACCATGCCGAGGATCCGGCCATATCGGTCGGTGCCCACGCGCTCGATCCGGACGAGCGCCCCATTTCCAAGGCCGCGGACAAGGCTATCGGTGGATTCGAACGGATCGCCCGAAGCGCAGTCACGGCCTTGCCGACAATGACCGGGGAGCTCGGGGGCGTCGATGCCAAGCAGCCGGATACGGCCGCCATCACAATGAAGGGTGTCGCCGTCGACTACGCGGCAGTTGGTGACCGTGTCCGGATACGCTGCCGGGGACGCGGCGGACGAGGTGGGCAAGCCGAGCAGGGAAGCGGTCCCGACCGCTGCGCCAAGTATGGCCGACGCGAGCAGCATGCTCGCGAGACGCCTGTGCGGTTTCGGAGCTCTACTCACGGATGAAGACTCGAGAGGAAGGGACGGGCGGCCGGCGCATCACGCCGGCCGCGACCACGGCTCAGGCAGGCTTCGCGCCTGCCGTTCCGCACTTCACAAACTTCCCGTTCGCCCCGCGGCATTTCTTTGCGGCGGGTGCCGCGGCCTTCGGTGGCGGGCACTTGATGAATTGACCCTTTGCGCCGCGGCAGCGGTTGGCGGCCATCGACGGCGAGGCGACCATTGCAACGGCGGCAACAGCGAGCAGAACGCGATACATGGACTTTTCTCCCCTTGTGGGAAGGCGAACCTATTCCATCTTCAGGTTCCCGCCAATCGTACGCGCAGACTGACGCGCTTGATGCCCAGAGACCTGCTCGTGATCGGGGGCCGCTCATCGTTCAAAACTCACAGTGTGAACGCTCGCTGACGCGTGCTTTTACCGATCTCCTCGATACGGAAGCTGCGCGCCGGCGGCGTCACCAGCAGTTCGCTTTCGGGCACCGTCATGTCGAGCCAATCCATCACCCGGCGGCGCAGGATGATCGCACCGTGCCGATCCTGATAGTGGGATACCTCGGAATTGGCCGGAACGGTGATGATGCGAAACGACAGCGGCCACTCCGCCATCGCTGGCTCCCAGACGCCGGCCAGGTAAAAGAAATTTCCGTCTTCGAGGCTGACGCGGTAGCGCTTCCTGTCGACCTTCATCTGGAACTCGGAAGCGGGGATCAGGCAGCGATGGCCAGGAAAGGTCTTTCCTTCGGAACGCACGAACCGATATTCAATGCCGCCACCGAACCGCGGGTCGGAACCCCAGTGCGCGTTGATCAATTCCTTCCTGCCCGGCTCGTCGGGCTTATACCGGACGATGGGACGAAGACTGCCCTCGGGCGCGTCGGAGTCGAAAGGTGTGGCGGCGGCGTTCATGCCTGAGAACATAAAAGGAACGTCGGTGAGTCGCAAGCAGAAGGAGTCAGGCCGCTCGCATGTGCAATGACTATCGCCTTGAGGTGGAGGTCGTCTCGATCATGGAAGACTTCGACGCCCTCGAAATCAACATCGAGACGCCGGAAGGCGTGCCCGAGGTCGAGGCGCGCGCTGATATCAAGATGACCGACATTGCGCCGATCGTGCGCACCATCGACAAGGACCCGGGAAATCGACGGGCGGTCGGCGAACTGGTCAACCGACGATGGAGCTGGCCCGCGCCGAATGGGAAGCCGGTCTACAACTTCCGTTCCGAGGGCCGGGAGTTCACATCGGGGCGTTGCTTGATCCTGGCCGACGGATTTTATGAATTCACCGACCCGCTGCCCGGACAGAAGCGCAAGACCAAGTGGCTGTTCACGATGAAGGACCGCCCTTGGTTCTGCATCGCGGGCATCTGGCGCGCGCATCCTCAGGTCGGCGAGGCGTTTACGATGCTGACGATGGATGCAGGCGAAGATGTCGTACCCTACCACCACCGCCAGATCATCCCGCTTGCAGCTGACCAATGGGCCGACTGGCTCGACCCAACGGTGCCGGCCAAAGACGTGCTCAAATATCTTCCGGTCGGCAGCTTGCCGGTGAGGCGGATATTTCCGGAGCCCGCACAAGAGATGCTGGTCTGACCCTGCCGATAGCTCGCTCGATCGCTCAGGCCTGGTCGCGTGGTTGCCATGTGTGAGGTTCTTCGTTCGCAAGAGCGTGGGTACGACAGTACAGTCGATCAGCTTACGGGCGTTGTCTGCTTGAGGTCCTGAAGAGTCATTGAGCTCTCAGAATTAGCTACCCCAGATGCACCGGCCCCTGTTTCACTTCTTTTGGAGTGTCGCGCGCACCGCGGCTCCAGCAACGTGAGCGCCAGCGACAGCAGCTCCGAAGGTAGCGCCTTGCCCGGGGGCAATGGCGTTCACGAGATACATAACGCCGACCCCCAGCACTGTCGCGGCACCGGTAAGCGGTACGCTCCCGAGGGAGAGGCCCATGGGGCTTGTTGACCAGGCTAGCACCTTTTCCTTCGCGGCGCGGACCGAATTCAATTTCTCTTCGAGCGGCTTGCCGGCTTCTGCTAGACTGATCAGCTCGCCGAGCTCGCGGTGCAGATTCTTCAATTTCCGAATGGCGTCGGCTCGTTCTTCGTCCACCGGTCCGCCGTTGTGTGAAGGTCTTTCCTGCTCCTCGAGCAACAAGTCCACGCCCAAGAGCGCGTCGTATCCCAGCGATATGACCACGCGGGCCTGCTGTGTCGCTGTGCGTCGTCCTGTCCATCTCGCCGACGGTACGGCCGGGCTGGTTCGTCCTTCGACACGGTCGAACAGGGGTTCGAAGGTTGCGCGGATCATCGCCCGACGATCCTCCCATTTGGCGGCGTAGGCTTTGATGAACTGCCAGAAGGACGCTAGGTCTCGGTGCGCCCGAATATATTTGGGAATGACGTCCGCCAGGTCGGGCCGCCGTAAGAGCTGGCTCCGGAATGCCCGGTATTCGCGCCCGTTCGACAGATCCTTGTTGCCCTCGCAGGCGAGCAGCAGCAGCGCTTGCAGCCGGTTGACTGCATCGTCATCGCTCATGCCGTCTGGCCATTTGGCGATCATCACGCTGATAGACTGCGCGCTGAATTCCTACTTAGCCAGCCCGCCCGTGCATGTACGGGGTTTCTGCGCTTGCCCCCTGCCGCGCAGTTCGAGCCAATCGACAAGGCCGCCTATCGCATGTTGAAGGTGGCCTTACACCTTGCGCGTCACGAGGCGCTCGCCGAAACACAGCGAGCAGATGTCGCGACGGCGCTCGAACCCGCCCATCCCGACTACTTCGCGAACTTTGATGTTAGCCGCCTGGGTGCTTCCCAATTCTAGCCGCTCCGCCACACAGGCGTCGCAGACCGGCGCCTGCGAAAGGCGAGTGATAAAGGCTTGAACGCGGTCGACCATCATGGCGAAAAAGCAAATCGGTGACTGTTACGCAATCCTGCGACGATCTCTGCAATCGGTTCGAAAGCGGCTCCTTGGCTCAACGAACCCGGATTCATCGAGCTTGACGTATAGCGCGACTCAGCGGAACATAATGGGAACAAGTGAGTCGATGCAAACTGATGTTCTCAACCGTGGCCTCCCGGGATCGGACTCGTGCCGAGCAGCTTTCCGCGCTTCGCGCCGAGGTCGTGCGCGTGCAGGAAAGCCGGGAGCCTGTGTTGGGCTTCGGGATCGCGGTACTCGATGACCGGCTGGCCGATCACGGACTTGCTGGCGCTGCCCTGCATGAGGTCGCGGCCGCCTCGTCCGAGCTGAGCGACGACGCTGCAGCGACACTGTTCGCGGCCGGGATCGCATCGCGCTTTGCGTCCGAGATCGGATCCACGACACTATGGGCGCTTACCCGGTTCGATCTTTATGCACCCGGACTCGAGCAGGTTGGACTCGGACCGGACCGAGTCGTCTACGCGCAGGGTCGCAAGGATGCGGAGGTCTTGGCAATGGCCGAGGACGCGTTGCGCGACGGGTCGCTCGCCTGCGTGATCGCCGAAGTGAAGGCCGCGGACCAGACGGCGACGCGCCGGCTCCAGCTTGCCGCGTCGGACGGGCGCACGCCGATGCTGCTCTACCGGCGCCACCGATCGCGCGACCGTTGCCCGCTCGAGCAACCGTCCTCGGCGATGACGCGCTGGCGGATCGGCTGCATGTCGTCGGGTGGACTGCCCTATCCCGGCGTCGGCCGTGGACGCTGGTCGGTCGAACTGGTCCGGCAGCGGGGCGGCAATCCCTTCTCCCTCGAACTGGAGGCGTGCGATGCCACGGGTCGCCTCGCTCTACCTGCCGCAGCTCGCGATCGAGCGGCTGCGCCGGGCAGAGCGGCCAGCCAGGCCGCCTGACGCGGCACCGGCGCTGGCCGGCCCGCGCTTCGCCGCACCGATCGACGACGACCCCGGTGCCTGCTCGGTGCCGCGCGCCGGGGGTTGGCGCCCCGGCGCGCGCTGGGCGCGTGACGGTGCGATCGGCGCACCGCCGCGGGAGGCCGACATCGAGGCGCTGCCTGCCCACCAGCGCCCGACGATGCGCGAGATGGGCCGGCGCAGCGAGCCTGCCAAACACCCGTTCAAGGCGATGCCGCCGGACGAAGGTGCCCGTGGCTTGGCGGGCGTACCGGCGCCACCCACTTGGGCAGAACTATGGGGCAAGCCGACCGTGCTGATCGCGCGCACCGGCCAGCAAGACGTCGTCACGGCTGCGTGCCCGATGGCGCTGGAGCTTGGATTGCGGCCCGGCATGGCGGCGGCGCATGCGCGGGCGCTTGTCACCGATCTCGAGCTCCGCGACGCCGAGACCGACCGGGACCGCGCGCTGCTCGACCGGCTTGCGCTCCATGCCGTCGGTCACTGGACGCCGACCGCGAGCGTTGCTGGCGCGGACGGATTATGGCTGGACCTGAGCGGCACGACCCATCTGTTCGGCGGGGAGGAGCGCTTCTGCAGGCGACTGCTCGGCTTCATGCGCCGGCTTGGCTTCACCACCACCATCGCGATCGCGGGCACACCGGGCGCCGCCCATGCTCTTGCCCGCTACGGCGGGCGCGCCACCGTCATTCTGCCCACGGGCGCGGAAGCACAGGCGATCGCTGAACTGCCGCTGGCGGCGCTGCGACTCGAGCCCGAAGCGCTGGTGGCAGCGGCGCGGTTCGGTCTGGAGCGGGTAGCCGACCTGTACCCGATGCCCCGCGGGCCGCTCGCGCGGCGGCTGGGGCTGAAGACAGTCGAGCGGCTCGACCAGGCGCGCGGCGTGATCGGCGAGCCGATCGTGCCAGTGGTGCCGTTCGAACAGCCACGGGTCGAACGACGGCTGCTCGAGCCGGTCTGCACCGCCGAATCCATCACGCAGGTGATCGGTGATCTTGTCGACGACATGGTTGCCGAGTTGCAGCGCCGCAGTCTTGGACTGCGCAGCGCGGTGCTGACGTGCAGCGTCGTCGATGGCGGGAGGCAACACGTCGCCATCGGCACCGCTCGGGCCACGCGGGACGCGAACCATCTGAAACGCATGCTCGGCATGCGGGTCGAGCGGATCGATCCGGGCCTCGGTATCGAGGCGATGACGCTGTCCGCGCCGCGGGTCGAGGATCTCCAGCCCTTGTCGCTCGCGGCGATATTGGGCGAGGCGGACCGTACCCCTGAGATCGCGCCTTTGGTCGACCAGCTCGGCGGACGGGCTGGACCCGATGCGCTGTTCCGGCTGACCTCGGTGGAAAGCGACGTGCCCGAACGAGCGGTTCGCCGCGTCGAACCGCTTGGCGAGGCTAGCGGCTGGCCGGCCTGGCAACGGCCAGTACGCCTGTTGCGGCGGCCCGAGGCGCTGTCGAACGTCGTCGCGCTGCTGCCCGACCATCCGCCGCGGCGGTTCACCTGGCGCGGCAATCCCTACCGCGTCGTGGCCGGCGACGGACCCGAGCGCATCCACGGCGAATGGTGGCGTCGCCCCGGCGAGCTATGGGCCGTGCGCGACTATTTCCGGGTGGAGACCGAGAGAGGCGAGCGGTTCTGGCTGTTCCGGCGCGGCGACGGCGTCGAGGCGACGACCGGCGATCTCAGCTGGTACCTGCACGGGCTGTTCGGCTGATGGCCACCTATGTCGAACTCCAGGTGACGAGCCACTTCTCGTTCCTGCGCGGCGCGTCCTCGCCCGAGGCACTGTTCGCTGCCGCCGGGCTGCTCGGCCACCAGGCGCTCGGGCTAGCCGACTGGGGAAGCGTCGCGGGGGTCGTGCGCGGCTGGGACGGGCAGAAGGCGACCGGGGTCAGGATGATCCCTGGCGCGCGCGTCGCCTGCACCGACGGTCGCACGTTGCTGCTCTATCCGACCGACCGGGCGGCATGGTCGCGGCTTACCCGGCTGCTCACGATCGGCAAGGCGCGCGGCGGCAAGGGCCGCTGCATTCTCGACTGGTGCGACGTCGTCGCCTGGTCGGGGGGCCTCATCGCCATCCTCGTGCCCGATCTCGCCGGTGATTTGACCGTGTCCCATCTCTCTGAACTTCGCGAGGCGTTCGGCGAGCGCAGCCATCTCGCGCTGTCGCTGCGGCGGCGCCCGGACGATGCCGCGCGACTCCACGCACTCGACGCGCAGGCGAGGGCGGCCGGCGTCCGGAGCGTCGCAACCGGCGACGTCCTCTACCACGCGGCCGATCGCCGCCCGCTCCAGGACGTGATGAGCGCGGTTCGCGAGAAGACCACGGTGGATGCGCTCGGGTTCCGGCGCGAGCGCTTCATGGATCGCCATCTCAAGTCGCCTGAGGAAATGGAACGCCGGTTCGCGGCCTTTCCCGATGCTATCGAGGCCAGTGCCGACATCGCCGCCCAGTGCCGGTTCGATCTGGGCGAGATCCAGTACCAATATCCGTACGAGCAGGTACTGGCGGGCCGCACCGCGCAGGAAGCGCTGGCGGAGCTGACCGCGCAGGGTGCCGCGCGCATATTTTCGGATGGCCTGCCGCGCGCCTATCGCGACCAGATCGATCACGAGCTTCGGCTCATCGACCAGCTTGGCTACGCACCCTATTTTCTCACCGTGAACGCGATTGTCGCGGAGAGCCGGCGCCGCGGCATCCTGTGCCAGGGACGCGGCTCGGCCGCGAACAGCTGCGTCTGCTACATGCTCGGCATCACCTCGATCGACCCGGTCAAGCACGAGCTCCTGTTCGAACGGTTCGTCTCGGGCGAACGCAAGGAGCCGCCCGACATCGACGTCGACTTCGAGCACGAGCGACGCGAGGAGATCATCCAGTGGATCTACGAGACCTATGGCCACCAGCATTCGGCGCTGACCGCGGTAGTCACCCGCTATCGTACGCGGGGCGCGGTCGCCGAAGTCGGCAAGGCGCTCGGGCTGCCGCGCGATCTCACCAAGATGCTGACCGGCCTCGTCTGGGGCTGGTCGATGGACGGGATTGCGGACGAGCAGGTCGCGAGCCTCAACCTCAATGCCGATGACCATCGCCTCCGGCTGACGCTCGACCTCGCACGGCAGCTGATCGGCACGCCGCGGCATTTGTCGCAGCACCCAGGCGGGTTCGTGCTGACCCAGGACCGGCTCGACGACCTGGTGCCGATCGAGCCCGCGCGGATGCAGGATCGCCAGATCATCGAGTGGGACAAGGACGATATCGACGCGTTGAAGTTCATGAAGGTCGATGTGTTGGGGCTCGGCATGCTCGGCTGCATGAACCGTGCCTTCAACCTGCTGGAGGAGATGAAGGGCATCAGGATCGGCATGGCAGACCTGCAGGATGATGATCCCGCCGTCTACGCGATGATCCAGAAGGCCGACACGCTTGGGGTCTTCCAGATCGAGAGCCGCGCCCAGATGTCTATGCTGCCGCGCATCAAGCCCGCCAAGTTCTACGATCTCGTGATCGAGGTGGCGATCGTGCGGCCCGGCCCGATCCAGGGTGACATGGTCCACCCGTATCTTCGTCGTCGCGAAGGCAAGGAGAAGCCTGAATATCCCAAGCCCGAGCTGCGCGCCGTGCTCGAGAAGACCCTGGGGGTTCCGCTGTTCCAGGAACAGGCGATGAAGGTGGCGATCGTCGGCGCCGGCTTCACCCCGGCCGAGGCCGACCAGCTCCGTCGCGCCATGGCGACCTTCAAGCTGACCGGCGGCGTCAGCCACTTCTACGACAAGCTCGTGGGTGGCATGGTCGAGCGCGGATATCCCAGGGACTTCGCCGAGCGCACGTTCAAGCAGATCGAGGGGTTCGGCTCCTATGGCTTTCCCGAGAGCCACGCGGCCAGCTTCGCGAAGATCGCCTACGCTTCCTGCTGGGTGAAGCACCACCACCCCGACGTATTCTGTGCGGCATTGCTGAATGCGCAGCCGATGGGATTCTACGCGCCGGCCCAGATCGTGCGCGACGCGCGCAACCACGGCGTGGAGGTGCGGCCGGCCTCGATCAACGAAAGTCATTGGGATTGCACGCTTGAGCCGACGTCCGGCCGCTACATGGCGGTCAGGCTTGGCTTCCGGCAGGTGCGCGGGCTTGCCAACGTCCATGGTGCAGTGATTGCCGCGGCTCGAGGTCCGGCCGCCTACGAGAGCGTCGAGGAGGTCTGGCGGCGCGCGGGCGTCCCACGCGTCGCGATCGAGCGGCTCGCCGAGGCGGACGCGTTCCACTGCATCGCCATGGACCGTCGCCAGGGGCTGTGGAAGGTCAAGGGGCTCGGCGAAGCGCCGCTGCCGCTCTTTGCCGCAGCCGACGAACGCGAAACGAGATTTTCGCCGGAGGGACTGGAACCATCGGTATCGCTGCGGCCGATGACGGACGGCCGCGAGGTGGTGGAGGATTATCGCTCAATCAGCCTGTCGCTGCGCGCGCACCCGCTGAGCTTCCTCCGGTCGGAGCTCGACGCGATGCGGATCGTGCGCTGCGCCGACCTCGCCTCGATACGCGATGGGCGCAATGTCGAAGTCGCCGGCGTCATCCTCGTGCGCCAGCGGCCGGGGTCAGCCAAGGGCGTCCTGTTCGTGACGATCGAGGACGAGACCGGCATCGCCAACGGGATCCTCTGGCCCGATCGGTTCGAGACCTACCGGCGCCAGGTCATGTCAGCGTCAATGATCGCGATGCGTGGTCGACTGCAGAAGGAAGGTGAAGTCATCCACATCATCTGCGATCGCATCACCGACCATGACGCGATGCTGCGGTCGATCGGGCGGACCGATTTCACCGTGATGCCTGGGCGTGGCGATGGCGCAAGTGGTGGCGGCCCCGACCCACGTAATCCATCGTTTCCCAAAGGCCGAACGCTTGCCTCGCCACCATTGGGGACCGCCGCCGAGCAGGAAGAAGTCCTGCGCATCCGCAGCCATGATTTTCACTAGGCTCAAATGGTCCAGACGAGGAAACCTGATGGGCGCCCAAGCAGTTGACTTCACAACACGATTCTCATCGGTTGATCGCAGAAGATCACAATATAAGCCACATGTTAGGATCGCAAGCTTTTCTCGAGCAGTTTAGCCCTGAGCTGACCAGCAGCTGAGGGCCCGGAACTAGGCAATCCGCCCAATGCGGCGGTCAACGATAAGGTATCGAGCTTGGCGCTCAAGGGGTTGAGCGCACGGATCGAGCCGGGCTTCAATCTTGCAGTCCAGTTGGCGTGCTGAGCGTCAATAGCGCAAGCCGATGATCACTCCTGCGGTAAGGGGCTGATTGGTCGCGGCGCGGTCATAGAAGGGGAGGCTGATCGCCTGCTGCGCGATATAGTTGAATATCGCCTTCTTGTTGAACGCATTGTCGACGAAGGCGGTCAGTGACCAGCGATCCTGGGCAACGCCGATTCGGGCATTGACGAGTTCAATGGCCGGCGTGGGTGTCAACGAGAGATACCCGCCGTTCACACGCGGCCCGGTGTAAAGATATTCGATATGGGAAATCAGCTTCATACTTCCCGACAACGGCCGGGTGTAGGTTAGGCCGGCATTGCCGGTCCACTTCGGCACCGTTTGAATGGGTTGGCCCGCAATGGTGCCGACCGCCGCGTCGCCGCGTGTCAATTTTGCGTCGATATAGCCGGCGCTGGCGTCGAGGCGCAGTCCACCGACCAAGACTGCGGATAGCTCGAGTTCGGCGCCGCGAATCCGCGCCTGACCCGCATTGGCGGTATGGCCGAAGCCGCAGCTCAGGCTGACCCCCTGCTGAATGCCTCTCCAGTCGATCTGGTAGACGGCGCCGTTGACGCTCACCCGGCGATTGAACAGGCGCGTTTTTCCGCCGAGCTCGTAACTCCACAGCGAATCAGGGCCATATTCCGTAGGCGATCTGGTCAGGCCCAATGCGGCGAGGTCGGCGGCACACTGGGCGCCCGTGCTGGTGGAATTGTTGGTTGGAACGGCCTGGTTGCCGCCGCCGGGCCGGAAACCCTTTCCGGCCGTGGCATAGAGGGTGACCTGGTCGGTCGGGGTAAAGCTGACGTCGAATTTCGGATTCACGCCGCTGTTCCTGGCGTTGACGAATTGCGTGCTGACGTCGTCGCCACCGGTGACGCTCGAGATGCCCGAAACGATGCTCGTCACGCTGGTCTCGTATCGATATCCCCGCAGACCGGCGGTCAGCTTGAGCCTGGGCGTCACTTTGAAGGACAGTTCCCCGAAGATCGCTGATTGCCTGATCTGGTAGGGCTGGTGGCGTGTGAACAGATTGTCCGTGCCGACAATGGGGATCAGCCCTGGCACGATCGAGACATTGTTTCCCTGGGATTGCAGGTTCGAATAGAAGGCGCCGACCAGCCACTTGAACCTGCTGTCGCCGGATGACGTGAGCCTGACTTCCTGGCTGAACTGCCTGGTGTCGTCACGTGCGTTGAAGGTCACCGGTCCCGCCAGATACGGAAATGACAGGCCAAAGGCATATTCGAGCCCTTCGGTCGTGTCCTGGACCAGGGTCTGCTTGCGGCTGAACCGCGCGGTGTTCGAGGTGAAGTCGACCGCCCCCAGATGATATTCGATGTTGAGCGTGCCGAGCAGGAAGCGCTCGTTATAGGGTTCCGGAATATCATAGGCGTCGTAATGGGCGAGGGTGCCTGGCCGGGTGTCGAACGCGTTCGGCCCGTCCTGGGTCAGATGCTGATAGAGGATCGAGGGCGTGATCGTCAGGCCCTCGACCGGCTCGAAACGGAGCGCTCCCCGGATCGTCTGCATCCTGATCCGGTTGGATTGGTCATAGTCCCTGGCCACGGGTGCCGCCGCGACATCGCCGCGCACCAGGTGAATCAGGTCGGGGAAAGCGCCTGGGGCGATCACGACGCGGTGGATCCACCCGCTTTGCACTTCTTCGGTCCCGACAATTCTGAGCGCCAGGCGGTCAGCGACGATCGGAATGTTGATCATCGCGTTCTCGGTATGATTGAATCCGCCGCCTTCGGTTCCCGACAATTTGACCTGGCCGCTCGCATCGAATTTTCCGGCGTCCGGCTGATTGGTGATCACCCGGATGGTGCCCCCCATCGAGCTCGATCCGTAAAGTGTGCCCTGCGGGCCGCGCAGGACCTCGACGCGATTGATGTCGTAGAGATTGGGATCGACGACGACCTTACCACTGTTCGAATTGGCTGCTGCGGTCAGCGGGGTATCGTCGAGATAGAATCCGACCGTCGCCGAATTGCCGCCCGGTGAGCTCACGCCGCGCAGGTTGAACTCGGTCTGCCCGGGGCCGGACGTCGCTGACGACAGACCGGGAATCGTGGCGGCAAGGCTCGAGAATTCGGAAAAACCCCGCGCCTGGATCTGGTCGCCGGAAATCGCCGTGACGCTGCCTGATGTCTTCAGCACGGTGGATTCGCGCCGCTGGGCGGTGATGACGATGTCGTCTATCTGACCAGGCGCGGCCTGGGGCGACGGCTGACCGGCCGGCGATGGCACGGCTTCCTGGGCCGTTGCAGGCGCCGTGACGCATGCGAGCGATACGCCGCCCAGCAATGTCATGAATACCGTTTTCCGGGCGTGTCTTCCAGACGGCGTCATTTCCAGTCCCTCCCTTGTTTGGCTTCGACATTCGCCCGCGCATCGCCGTACGACGCGAAGGCAAAACCCGGCCGTGGCCCCATTTCGAGAATGGAGTCGAATTTCTAGTTTAGAAATTTTTTTGCTAGAGTGGATAAGATAAATAAATCGCCGGCGAGTCAATCGAATTTTGCTCGGCGAGGGGCTCGATGGCTGTCCCCTGCTGGAGCGGGGCTGCTAGTCGATGGTCGCCACATCCCGCGTCAATCGTTCCGGCGACATTCGCGCGACGTCGATGCCGTGCAGATCACTGTCGCCGCCGGCGCGCCCGGTGAGCAGGATGTCTGCGGCGATTTTGCTCAGCGCAGGCGCGGTCTGGATGCCGTAGCCGCCCAGCGCGGCGAGCCAGAAGAAACCTGGCTGCTGCGGATCGTGGCCCACCACGGGGGAGCGGTCGGTGACGAACGACCTCAGGCCTGCCCATCTGCTGGCGATTCGCCGCACCTGCAACGTAGTGGCGCGCTCGAGACGGTCGACCGCGATCGCGATGTCGAGTTCATCCGCCTGCGCATCGCAAGGCGAGGTCTCGGTTTCATCGGCCGGCGATAGCAACAGCAGTCCCGCATCGGGCTTGAGGTAGAAATCCTCCTCGACATTCAGCAGCATGGGCCAGTCAGCGATATTGTGACCGGCAGGCGGATCGATGAGGCAGGCGGTGCGCTTCAATGGCCGGAGTCCGATGTCGATCGCGCCGGCGAGCTGGCCGATTTCACCGGCCCACGCGCCCGCCGCGTTGACGATGACAGGTGCATGGGCGACCGATTCCTTTGTTCGGATCCGCCAGCCGCCGGCGCCCGGCTGTATTTCGAGGATGGGCGACGACATGGTCGATATGCCGCCTCGCCGGCGGAACAGCCGCAGATATCCTTGCTGCAATTCGTTGACGTCGATGTCGGCCGGACTCGTGCTCCAGGCTGCTGCGGCGAGAGGCTCGGGCCGAAGGACGGGGCACAATGCCACTGCCTCGCTGGCCGACTTGCGTTCAATATGGCCGGCCTCGCGCGCCAGCTCCATGAAGTGTTCGAGGGCTTGCTCCTGACCCTGATTTGCGATGATCAGGGCGCGACGCGGCGTTAAAAGCGGCACGGCGGTGAACCCGGACGGCGGTGAGTAGAAGAATTCGCGGCTGGCGCGCGTCAAGGCGCGAATGAGGTCGTTGCCATAAGCCTCGGAAAAGACCGCGGCGGAGCGCCCGGTGGAATGGAAGCCCGGGCTATCCTCCATGTCGAACAACTGGACCTTGCGATGCGCGGCAAGATGCGCCGCGATCGATGATCCGGCGATACCGGCACCGATCACGATTATGTCCGGCTGAAACGTCATATCCTTCCCCCTGCGGTTATCCCGCTTGACTCGGGCCCAAATGATGCCCGCATGTTCTCTGAATGCGTAAATATATCAACGGAAATTTCTATTTTAGAAATATAGTTGCAAATGGAGATATTCGAGCTAGGGTCGCTCCAAAGAAATCTGGACGCCGCCGCAGGAGCTTCGCTCTCTGTGCGCAGTCGAGATCGGCAAGAAGGAGCTGAGGAGCGGGATGGGCATGCGCAAAATAGCGACCCTGGTCATTCTGGGAGCGCTGGCCGCCGCCGGCGCCCGCGCGGACCCTTCATCCTCCAGGTCGTCGCAGTCGCCACTGCTTCAGCCTGCGAGGGTGGCGTCGGCCGATACCGCTCCACCGTTCCGGACCGAACTGACCAAGCAGGACGCCGATGCGTGGTTCGATGGCTTCATGCCCAATGCGCTCGCGCAGGGAGATATTGCGGGCGGCGTCGTGGTCGTCGTGAAAGACGGAAAGATCCTTACGCAGCGCGGCTACGGTTATGCCGATATCGCTGCGCGCAGAAGGGTCGATCCTGCGACGACGATGTTCCGGGTGGGATCGACGTCAAAGCTTTTCACATGGACCGCTGTGATGCAGCTGGTCGAACAGGGGAAGATCGACCTCGACGCCGACGTCAATCGCTACCTCGACTTCACAATCCCGCCTTTCGAAGGCAAGCCGCTGACGATGCGCGCGATCATGACGCACACATCGGGGTTCGAGGATGTCGTAAAGGGCGGCTTCAGCTACAGCGGAAAGGTCGAGCCGCTAGGTACCGTCGTCAAGAACTTGCTGCCCAGGCGGGTGTTCGCGCCGGGCTCGACGCCCGCTTACTCCAACTATGCGACGGCATTGGCAGGGTATATCGTCGAGCGCGTTTCGGGCTTGCCGTTCGATACTTATGTCGAGCGGCGCATTTTCCAGCCGCTCGGCATGGACCATTCAAGTTTTCGGCAACCTCTTCCCGCGTCGCTCGCGCCATATATGGCGACCGGTTATTCCCGGGCATCGGGTGAGGCGAGGCCGTTCGAGTTGATCTCCGTCCCGCCGGCCGGCTCGCTATCCATGTCGGGTACGGACGGCGCGAAGTTCATGATTGCGCAGTTGAACGACGGCGCAGGACTCATGCGACCCCAAACCGCGCGAGTCATGCAGACACCGGCTTACGGTGCGCTGCCGGCCCTCAACCGCATGGCGCTCGGGTTCTACGAGCAACGGGTGAATGGCCTCCGTGCGATCGCGCATGGCGGCGACCTGATCAATTTCCACGGCTATATGTGGTTGTTCCCCGAAAAGAACGTCGGGCTGATGATCGAGATGAACAGCGCCGGGGAGGAGGGCGCGACGTCGCGCATCCGCCAGGCGCTGTTCGAGCGATTTGCCGACCGCTATTTTCCCGCAGCGAGCGACAAGCCGCCTGTCGAGCTTCCCACTGCCCGGGAACATGCCCGCATGCTGGCCGGCAACTATTTCAATAGCCGGGCCCAGTTCACCACTTTCCTCGATATCGGCAATTTCCTCGGCCAGACCAGTGTCGGGCTCGACGCCGATGGCCGCCCGCAGGTGCCCGAGCTGTTCGGCGGGCCGCCGCGCAAATGGATCGAGGTGGCGCCCTTCGTCTGGCAGGACGCTTATGGCCATGCCCGGCTGGCGGCCAGGGTGAATGGCGGCCGCGTCACACGCTGGAGCCTCGACGAAGTCTCGCCCTTCATGGTCTTCGAGCGGGTACCCTGGTACCGGGATTCCGCCTGGCTCATGCCGCTCACGCTGGCCGCACTGGCCATCATTCTGATCGCGGCCCTGTATTGGCCGACGAGCGCGATCGTCCGTCGCCGGTTCGCTGTTTCCCTGTCGCTGACCGGCAAGCACAGGACCGCGTACCGTCTCGTATCGGGGATGTCGTGGCTTGTGATGCTGGCATGTCTGGGCTGGGCCTATGTTCTTCTCGTCTTCCTGGAATCGTTGAGCAAGGAGGATTGGCCCGTCCTGCTTTGCCGGCTTCTTGGTACAATCGCCTTTGCCGGCATGCCGATCGCCGCGGCATGGAATCTCGCGCTGACCTGGACGCGTCGACCACCCTGGCTGCAGCGACTTGCAAGTCTGCTCCTGCTGATCGCGGCACTGGTCCTGTTCTGGGTAGCAGCGGAGTTCCACCTTCTGGGGCTCGGCACACGCTATTGACGGCGTCGACCGGAGGGGGCCGACGCCCCGACCCGATCTCACGAAAATTGAAGGATAATAGATGATCGCCAGCTATCTACGTTTTTCGGCAGCGTTGATTGTCGCCGTGCCGCTTGCCACCGCAGCGCCCATACAGGCCCGAACCGGATCATCGACCGTCGCGCGGCCACCGGCCGCGCTGCCGATGGCGCCTGCCGCCATCGACGATACGGTCGCCCGCGCGATGAAGGCGTTTCACGTGCCCGGCATGGCGGTCGGCATCGTCAAGGACGGCAGGCTGGTGTTCGCCAGGGGCTATGGCGTCCGCGACGTCGGCCGCGCCGGCAAGGTGGACGTCGATACGCTCTTCCAGATCGGGTCGAATACCAAGTCGGTTACCGCGGCAGCGCTGTCGATCCTGGTTGATGAAGGAAAGCTGCGCTGGGACGACAGGGTCATCGACCTTCTGCCCGACTTCCGGATGTACGATCCCTATGTCACGCTTGAATTTACCGTGCGCGACCTGCTGACGCATCGAAGCGGCCTGGGAGAGGGCGCCGGCGATCTGATGTTCTTCCCGGCAACCGACATGACGCGGGCCGAGATCATCCACGGCCTGCGCTATCTCAAGCCGACGTCGAGTTTCCGGTCGAAATACAATTACGACAACCTGCTTTACATGGTGGCTGGCCAGCTCGTTCCAGCGGTCACCGGCCAATCGTGGGAGGATTTCGTCACCAGCCGCATCCTGGTCCCGCTTCATATGGCGGGATGCGCTCCGCGTTACGATCTCATCGCCGATCACTCGAATGTCGCGGCGCCACATGTCGTGATCGACGGCCTTGTCCGGGCCGTTCCCGTCGTCGACATGCGCTCGATCGGGCCGGCGGGGACGATCAACTGCAATGTCTCGGGCATGGCCAGGTGGCTCGAAACCCAGTTGGCCCGGGGCGTGGAGCCGGATGGCCAGCGATTGTTCGGTGCGGATCGCAGCGCGGAAATGTGGGACGTCACCACGCCGACGCCGCTCACCCAGCTGCAATCGGGCCTCTATGGCTCGCATTTCGCCGGCTACGGCTTTGGCTGGGAGATCAGCGATACGCGCGGCTATCGCCTGATCCACCATAACGGCGGCGTGCTTGGTACGGTGACATGGGTCAGCATGGTCCCCGAACTCAATCTCGGCGTCGTCGTACTGACCAACCAGCAGAGCGGCGCCGCGATGGAGGCGGTCGGCGGTCAGATACTGGACGCCTATCTGGGCGGCGAAAAACGTGACTGGGTCGCAATCGCGCAGGCCATCATGGCGAAACGCGATGCGAATGCTGCAAGCGTGAACGATACCGTCGCCAGAACGCTCGCGAGTGCCGGACCGCCCGCCCTGCCGCTGAGCGCCTATGTCGGCACCTATCGTGATCCGTGGCGTGGAGACGCCACGGTTCGACGGGCCGGCGACACGCTCGTCCTCAAATTCAGCCGCACCGACAGTCTGGAGGGCAACCTCATCCCGTACCAGGGGAACATCTTCGTCGTCCGCTGGAAGGACCGCAGCCTCGACGCCGATGCGTTTGTCCGTTTCGAACAGGGTTTCGACGGCAAGGCGGCCGATATGACGCTCCGCGCGATTTCGCCTTCGACCGATTTCAGTTTCGACTTCCAGGACCTCGCGTTCAAGCGGTCCGACTAGCGGCGCCCTCCAGGTCACCTCCACCTCCTCAGCAAAAAGGATCCAAACCTTGCCCAACGCCCTGCGCGGCGCCAGCGTCGCCGCATTGTTCGCCACCGCAGCCGTCGCGGGCCTGTACGCCCCGCAAGGCCATGGCCAGCCCCGATCCAGGCGCACCTTCGATCTGCTCATTGCGCGAGGTACCGTATATGACGGCAGCCTGGCGGCGCCCAGGGTCGAGGATATCGGGATCGTCGGCGACAAGATCGTCTTCATCGGTGATGCCGCCAGGGCAGGTCTCCGGGCAAACAGGACGCTGGACGCCAAAGGTCTGATGGTGACGCCCGGCCTGATCGACGCCCATACCCATACCGATGACGAACTCCTGTCGCCCGACGCCACGAAGCGTTTGATCGCGCGGCAAATCATGCAGGGCGTCACCACGAGCGTCATTGGCGTGGACGGAGACGGTACGCCCGACGTCAAAGCCAATTTCGACAAGATGGAGGAAATGGGGATCGGTCAGAACGTCGCCGCTTATGTCGGCTTCGGCAAGATCCGCGAACGCGTGCTGGCCGACGACGCCCGGGCGCCGACCCCGCTCGAACTCGACAGGATGAGAACCCTCGCGGCCAGGGGCATGTGCGAAGGTGCGATCGGCCTGTCGTCAGGCCTGTTCTACGCGCCGCAGAGCTTTGCCGCGACGGCGGAGGTGATCGCCGTGGCGAAGGAAGCAGGCAGGCGCGGCGGCATCTACGACACACACCAGCGTGACGAAGGCGACAGTTCGATCGGCGTGATCCCGTCGCTTCGGGAAGCGCTGCGGATCAGTGCGGAGAGCGGCGCGCCGCTGCACCTCGCGCACATCAAGGTATCCGGCGGCCCTCATGCGATGACCGAACTGGCGGCCATGGTCGAGGCTGCCCGCGGCAGGGGACAGAAGGTGACGGCCGACCAATATCCCTGGACCGCGGCCAATACCGGGTTGGATGCCGCCGTCATCCCGCGCTGGGCGCAGGACGGTGGTCGCGCGGCGATGGTCAAACGCTTCGCGGACCCCGTCGAGCTCGCGAGGATTCGCGCGGACTCGAAGCTGAACCCGGCCCTCGCGCAGGCGATCGTGATCAGCGATGCGGCCAATGAACCGCAAATCATCGGGAAACGACTGTCGGACCTGGCCGCCCAATGGGGAATCGCGCCGATCGACGCGGCCATCCGCATCCTGACCAGGGACGATGCCGGGGTCGTGGTCTTTGTGATGAACGAAACCGATATCATCACCGCGATGCGCAGGCCCTGGGTGATGAGCTCAAGCGATGGCGGCGATGGCGGACATCCCCGCGGCTATGCGAGCTACGCGCGGCTTTGGGAAAATTATGTGATCGCCCGAAAGATTCTGACGCCGGTCCAGTTCGTGCACCGGTCCACGGGGCTCGAGGCGGACACGTTCGGCTTCAAGGGCCGCGGCTATATCAGGACGGGCTATTTCGCCGACATCGCGGTTATTGATCCCAAGGCCTATCATGCGCGCGCAACCTACACCGCCCCCCAGCTCCTTTCGACCGGAACGATCGATGTGATCGTCAACGGGCGCATCGAGCTCGAAAACGGCAAGGCCACCGGCATTCTCTCGGGCCGCGCAGTGCGCAAGACGCCGCCACCCGGCAGCTGTCCCTGACGGAGCCGGGGTCGGGCTCCGGGCTCTTTATGCTTGTCGGTCGATGCGTCGATTGCGCACAAGCCGAAACAGGCCGACGGTCATCAACGGGCCGATGTAAACGGCCAGAATGGTATAGGCCAGCCAGCGATAGCCGCTGCCAATCAACGCCACCAGGCCGAACCGGTCAGCGACAAAGATGCAGCCGACCAGCAGCAGCGAGGCGATCGAGCCCCGCGCGACACGCGAGAGATCGGCATCGCGCTTCGCCCGCCACGCGCCTGCGATACGTTCGTTGATCGCGTGAACCGAACCGGTGCCGCTTTCCAGGAGCGCCGCGAAGATCATCAGCTGGAACAGGATGTGGAACGCCGGGATGTCCAGTCGCCGGAGCATGAAGTCCGAGGGCAGCGTTTCCCCGGCAATCCCCGGATAAAAGGCAATCATGCAAATGAAGAACAGCAAGGCCGGCAACATCGCGAGCGGCCCGGCGATCAGGCCCGACACAATGGCGTCGCGGCGGCTCGTGAGATGCCGAAGCACGGGCAATATCGTCACCGCACCGACGACATTGTAGCTGGCGTAGGTCAGCCCCCCCGCGCCCCAGCCCTTTGAAGGCACGATCAGGGCCAGTTTCTCCGAAATTTGAGGGCCGAACTTGCCGAGGGCCAGGACAACGAACAGCGCGTAGACGCCATAGAGGAGAACCGACACATATTTGAACAGGCGTTCGACCGAGGTGTTGCCGAAGGCGGCGACTGCCGCGATCGCCACCGCCAGGACCACCGATCCCGTCATTGGTGACAACCCGAACACTGCCGCGCCAATCGCGCCCGCAGCCGCGCCGAACACGGCGAGGATCAGGACCACGAACAATAGATAGGCGATTTCGAATATCACCCAGCCCGGCCCCAGCAGGCGCTCGAAAAATGTCCGATAATCATATGCCTCGCGGCTTCTCGCGAACGCAAAGGTGATCGCGCAAACCACACTCCAGATGGCCATCGCCAGCATGATCGCGGCTATCCCGCCCCAGGGCCCGGCCGGCATGAAGAACTCGGCGAGTTCGCGGCCCGTGGCATAGCCACCGCCGATCACGACGGCCTTGAAGGCGAAGCCCGGCAACAGGAAGCGCTGGAACCAGGTCGATGGCGTTGTTCGGGCTTGGGCGGTCACCTGGCGCACCCTCCGCGCGCCGCGTCGCGGTGACCCATCCCGTCGTCCTTCCAGTGCGCCACCATCCGCTCTCTCCCTGCCCAAGACGCGCCCGATCACGATCGGATTCGAGCGGTTGTACCAAATCGCCAGATTGTTGCCGCTTGACAATGCTATTTTTCCAAACGAGAAATAAATAATCTAAACTAGAAATTTCATAATGTATTGCGGGGAGAAGCACGATGACGCGACGGTCCTTGTCTTGGTATCTGACGATCAGTGCGGCGACGCTCGCCCTCGCGCCAGGACTGGCGATTGCCCAAACGGCAAAAAAGGATGCCGGCGCACCCTCGACGCAATCGACCCAGAGCGCGGATCGGGATGACGATATCGTCGTTACCGCGACGAAGCGGCCGGAAGCGGTTCGCAAGATCTCCGGATCAGTTACCGCGCAAAGCGGCGAACAGCTGGAGAAGCTTGGGGCCGACGGCATGGCGGATTACCTCACCCGCACACCCGGCGTGGTGTTCAACGCGTCCAACCCTGGCAATAGCAACGTGACCATCCGCGGCGTATCGACGACGACGGGACAGGATGCCGGTCAGGCCACGACCGGATTCTTCATCAACGACGTCCCGCTTACCGATCCCGCTTTCTCGATCGGGACACCGGACATCGACACGTTCGACGTCGACAATGTCGCGATCCTGCGCGGGCCGCAGGGCACGTTGTTCGGATCCTCCTCGCTGGGAGGTGCTGTCAATTATCAGGCCGCCAAGCCCGACCTCCAGAACTTCAGCGCCCATGGCCAGGCATCGTTGCGCGACACACGGGATGGAGAGATGGGCGGCGCGGGCAAGATCATGCTCAACGCGCCGATCGTGGAGGGCAAGCTCGCCGTCCGTGGCGTTTTTGTCTATCGTCGGGATGGCGGATACATCGACAATATCAGTACCGGCACGGTCGACGCTAACCGCACGACCACCCGAAGCGGCCGCATCCTTGCGACCTGGAAGCCGACCGACCGGACGACCGTCAACTATCTGTATCTCGAGCAAAGCCAGAATACCGACGACGACGGCTACAGGGAGCCGGGGCTGGGCGGCGACCTTCTCAAGAGCACCAATATTCCGGAATATGCCCGCTATCGGACGCTGATCCACCAGTTGCGCATTGACCAGGACTTCTCGTTCGCCACGCTCACCGCGACGGCCACACGTCACAAGAAAAGCTTCAGCTATTCCAGCGACCTGACCATACCCCTGTCGCCTGCGCTGTTCGGCCTTGCGCCCGTCACCAATTTCGGATCCGGGACCAGCAAGGGCGAGACGTTCGAAGTGCGGCTCGCATCCGCACCCGGCGGCAGGTTCGATTATCTCGTCGGCGCGATGTACGACCGGACCAGGATGAACCAGGGGCAGCTCATCTACGCCGCCGGCCTGGCCGATTTTCTCGACGTCGCCGGTCCTGCCCTGGGGCTCGCCCCCAATATGGGCCAGCAACTGGCGCCGGGCGATCTGCTGGTGAATGCGCGCTTCCCGGCGACCGCGCGGGAGATCGCCGCGTTCGGCGAAGCCACCTATCATTTCAGCGATCAGTGGAAGCTGACGCTTGGCGGCCGCTTGTTCCAGCAACGCCTGACCAACGAGTCGAGCGCCTTCGGCACCTTCGTCCTGCTGACCCAGGGGGCGTATGCCCAGAGTACCTCGGGCACACGGACGTTCAGTGGCTTCAGCCCGAAAGCGTCGCTGACATGGACGTCGAGCAAGGATCTGATGATTTATGCGCTGGCGTCCAGGGGATATCGTTTCGGAGGGTCCAACCTCACCGTCGGACCCAATGTGCCGGCCTCGTACGGCAGCGACTCGCTGTGGAATTACGAGATCGGCGCCCGCGCCAACTTCTGGGACCGCAAACTGCTACTCGATCTGACGGGATTCTATATCGACTGGACCAACATCCAGTTGAACCGCCAGACCTCCGGCATCGATTATACGAGCAACGCCGGCAATGCCCGGATCTATGGTCTCGAAGCGAGCGTGACGCTCCGGCCCGCGCGCGGTCTCGATCTGACCAGCAACGTGACGTATCTCGACGCTGCGCTGAGCAAGACCTTCATGCCAGATCCGAGTGATCCGAGCGCGGGCGTCTTTCCCAAGGGCACCCGGCTCCCCGGCGCGGCCAAATGGCAAATATCCAACACTTTGAGCTACGAACTGTCGGATTCCGCGCTCAAGCCGAGGATTCTGTTGGCGCATCGCTATCTGTCGCGGTCGCCCGGGGAACTGGAGGCAACCACGCGCCAGGGCGGCTATAATCTGTTCGACGCGCGGCTCGGTGCCAATTTCAGGTCGTTCGGCATAACCTTGTTCGTCGAGAATATCGGCGACAAACGCGGTGTCTCGCGCAGCCAGGACCTGCCGCCGATCCAGCAATATCTCGTCCGGCCACGGACGATCGGCGTGACGTTCGACTTCAAGCTCTGACTTACTCGCCGCCCGGCCGCAAGAAGACGATGCGGGACGGGGCGGGGCGAGGGCGTCGACAAGGTCGGTAAGTTCCAGGCAATCGCGGGAAAGCGCGACGTCTCGCGTTTTGCCGACCCTCGTCGCCCGCGTTACGCGAGGCCCGCTTGCTGCATCATCAGCATGGTGTCGGCGTTGGTCCAATGCTCGGCGATGCGGCCATTCTCGATCCGCAGAATATCCGTGCCGGTGAAGCTTATCCTGCGAGTGCCGTGAGGCCCTTCGCCGCGCCAGCGCACGGCGCACATCGCCCCGTCTGCCAGCGGTCCGACCTCAATGCCAAAGCGGATTTCCGGCAGCATCGACCGAGCGGTTTCGATCCAGCGGCGCAGCGCGTCACGTCCTGTCAAAGGTGCGTCGCCGGCCTGCCCGATCAGCGCGGCGTGGACCACCACGTCGGGCGTAATCAGCGTCTCCATTTCCTGCATGTCGCCATTCCACAGTGCCATCCAGCGTTGCACGATCTCGTCGGTCCCGGTCATCTCAGCGAACTCCCCCAAAGGCGCGGACAGTGGCCGGCACGCCGACCTCGAAAGATGTGGCGGCGAAGCCGAAGCGGCGGGCGAACTTTTCGCCATCGACAAGATAAGGGCGGTCCCAGGTGAAGCCGACATCCGCTACTTCCCTGGCGAAGCGATAAAAGAGTCCGATCGTCCGGAGCAGGAAGAACGGGACGGCGAGCATCCGCAACCTGATCCCGAGTGAGGCCGCGCCCATCGCGAGGAGTTCCCGGGGACTCCTGGTCGGCGCGCAGGGCATGTTCCAGGCCTGGCCGAAGTCTGCGTCATCGGCATCGAGCAGCGCCACCGCTGCGCGGGCGATGTCGGGCACATAGGCGAAGTCATGCGGTATGTCGGCAGGAACAAGAAGCTGCGCCGACCGACCCTTTGCGAGCTCCCCGAAAGCGCTTGCGCCGAGGTGCGACACGTCGACACCGGGCCCGTAGAAATCGGTGCAGCGCAGCGCCGCCACCCGGACCCGCGCCGCGGCGGCCTGCCAGATGCGGGTCACCTCGGCGAGGATCACCGGCTTCTCTCCCGTGGGCTCGAGCGCCATGACCTCGGTGCGCGGCGCGCGTTTTGGCCCAAGCTGGTAGAGATTGTCGATGAACACAAGCCGCACGGAAGTGCGTGCGCAGGCATCGACGACATTGCGCATCGTTTGCGGCCAGACCGTCCGCCACAGCCTGGAGTCGTAGGCGAACCCGACGGCAAGCACAGCCTGCGTCGCGCCCTTCAGGGCCCGAACCACGTCGTCGATCTCGAGAACGTCGCAGCGGACATGCTCCGCGCCGGCCGGCAGATCCGCCGGCATGTTGCGGGTCGCGACACGGACCTCGTCGCCTCGATCGAGCAACGTCTCGACGATCGGTCGCCCGACCGCGCCGCATCCGAAAACCGTGATTGTCATGATCCTCCCTCCAGGAAGTTGCATGCCGGATCTAGGTGGGTACGGATAAAACAGAAATTGTCTAATAACGTTGGTCTACTATACGGAAAAGATGAGCAGTGAACCTGACTGGGCGTTATATCGCAGCCTCCTGGCCGTCATGGACGAGGGTTCGCTCTCGGCCGCCGCGCGAAAGCTCGGCCTGACTCAACCGACGGTCGCGCGTCATATCGACGCGCTTGAGCAGTTCCTGGGCGCCGATCTTTTCATCCGGTCGCAACGCGGTCTTGCGCCGACCGACCTCGCACAGGCGCTTCGCCCCCAGGCGATGACCATGGCGACGACCGCCGCCGCGATGCTGAGAACCGCGAGCGGCGCGATCGGCGCGATTGAGGGCACCGTGAGGATCACTGCGAGCGACGTGGTGGCCGTGGAGCATCTTCCGCGCATCCTGACCCGGCTGCGCATCGCGCACCCGCGCCTGGCCATCGAGCTGACGCTCTCCGACCGGGTCGACGACCTGCTCGCGCGAGAGGCCGACATCGCAGTCCGCATGACCGAGCCGACACAGTCCGCGCTCCTCGCGCGCCGCCTGCCGCCGGTAGAGATCGGGCTTTACGCACATCGCGATTATCTGGCGCGCATGGGAACACCCGCCACCGTCGCGGACCTCTCGCACCACGCGCTGGTCGGTTACGACGTCGAGACGCCTGCGTTGCGCGCCATGGCCGCGCGGCTGCCCCAGCTACAGCGTACGGTATTTGCACTGCGGACGGACAGCAACGTCGCGCAGCTGGCGGCGATACGCGCCGGCTTCGGCATCGGCTTTTGCCAGATGGCGGTGGCGCTGCGTGATGTCGCGCTGACGCGCGTTGTTGCCGAGATCGCGCTTATGCTCCCGCTCTGGATTGTCATGCACGAGGATCTCAAGACGAACGCGCGCTATCGCACGGTCTTCGACGCGCTTGCCGCCGGGCTGGCGGCATAGAGATGCAGGGCCTGCAATCGTCGCGCTTCCTCCTGACGCGAAGCGAGGACGGGGTGAAGACGTTGCGCGGCAGGCCAACCAGGCAGTATCGGCAACGAATATATCCGCTCTCGCATTTTTGCGCCGGAATCGAAAATCACCTTGTCGCTTTTACAACGGGCGTTACCGTCCGCTTACAGGAGAGTGAATGCCAAGCGAATTTCCCCAAGGAAGGGTTCAAGCAAACCCCGGAGCAGCTTTGAAGAAGCTCCGCACCCAGCGCGGACTGACGCTGGCCGATCTCAGCAAGCTGACCGGAATGAATGTCTCGACGCTTTCCAAGATCGAAAACGGCAAGGTGGCGTTGACGCTCGACAAGCTTCTCCGGGTCAGCGAGGGCCTCGAGGTCGATATGACCGAACTCATCGGCTCCGGCGCGAAGGAGACACCGCGGCTGGAAGGCGCCGCTCGCCGCAGCATCTCACGCGCTGGCGAAGGCCATGCGATCGAGATGCCCCGGGGCAATTACCTCTATGTCGCGGCCGAGCTGCTGAACAAACGCATCACGCCTATCATCGGCGACGTCTTGGCGAAGAATATCGACGAATATGGCGAGTTCATGCGCCACCCCGGCGAGGAATATGTCTATGTCCTGGAGGGCATACTCGAGCTTCATACCGAACTTTATACCCCGGCCATTCTCGAAAAGGGCGACTCGGTCTATTTTGACAGCCAGATGGGCCACGCCTATATCGCCATAGGCGATCAACCCTGCCGGATATTGTCGATTTGCGCGACCTCGGAGCCGCATCTCATCGACAAGCACCAGAGCATCGCCGAAGCCGAACATATCAGCGAAGCGGCTCGTCGCACCGAGCGGAAACGCACGGCCCGCTAAAACGGCGCGGGCCCTGCGGTCAGCGGCGCCATGCTCAGGCGGTCTTGCCGGACCGCCGCGCGATGACCTCGATCTCCACAAGTGCGGCGGGGACCATCAGGTCGCTCACAACGGTCGAACGCGCGGGTTTGTGACTGCCAAAGGCGCGTGCATAGCTCTCGTTGAAGCCGACAAAGTCGCTCGCCCGTTTCAGCCATACCGTCGCCTTCACGACATCCGCCAGTGTCAGCCCCGCGTCGGCAAGCACCGCGATGATATTCTCCATCACCTGGGTCGTCTGCTCCTCGATCCCGGATGAGGCAATCGCACGGTCCCTGTTGAAGGGAAGCTGGCCCGAGAGGAAGAGGAAGTCGCCTGCCTCGGTCAGCGGTGCCAGATGGGGGATCGTGGTCATGGATTGCCTTTCGTGCTCGGGGTCGCCGGCGAGATGTTAGCCGATATTTCTATATTAGAGAATATTGCTATTATAGAAAAACTGCGATTTTCGTTCGCCTGTCACCAGCGCCGTGGCGGTCAGCCCGCGCCGCTCTCGTCGTGCCGGTCCGGCGACAGGATCAACGGCTTTACGTCTTCACCGATTTGCGTGCCGAAGCTTGAATCCTCGGCCAGCCGGCCGGATCGCGATTCAGGGTAAATGCGCGCCTCACAGGGGAAGCGTTCCGGCCCCGCTGTGGCGGAAACGCCGTTTCACGGTTCAGCCGAGGAACCGGAGCCATCCATGCGCATCAGGTTCGATTCCGCGTTGGATATTGACGAGCCTGGCGCGCAATTGTGCCGTGGTGGCTCCAATACCGCCATCCCCGTGCGTGAAGGCGCCCGTCTTGTAGTGGACCTTGCCGATCGCCGCGACCACGGCTGCGGTGCCGCAGGCAAAAGCTTCCCTGAGCTTCCCGCTATGCGCATCTGCACGCCAGTCGTCGAAGCTATAGGGCTGCTCCTCGACGAGGAGGCCGGCATCGCGGGCAAGCGCAATGATCGATGCACGCGTGATGCCCGCCAGGATTGTGCCGAGCGGCGGGGTCACGATGCGATCCTCAAGCACGAAGAAGATATTCATGCCGCCCAGTTCTTCGACCCAGCGATGCTCGGCAGCGTCAAGAAACACCACCTGGTCGCAATCATGCCTGATCGCTTCGGCCTGGGCGAGCAGGCTCGCGGCGTAGTTGCCACCGCACTTTGCCGCGCCTGTACCCCCCGGTGCCGCGCGCGTGAACTGCTCGGACACCCATAGATTGAGCGGTCTTCCACCACCCTTGAAATATGGACCGGCGGGCGATGCGATCACGCAGAATATATACTCCGCGGCGGGACGTACGCCGAGGAACGCCTCATTGGCGAACATGAATGGCCGCAAATAAAGGCTGCCGGGACCTTCCGGGATCCAGTCGCGGTCGATTTCCACGAGTTTCTCGACCGCAGTGAGGAAAAGCGCTTCGGATATTGGTGGCATCGCCATTCGCTCAGCGGACTTCCGGAAGCGACGCGCGTTTTCTTCGGGCCGGAACAACGAAATGCGCCCGTCCGCGGTGCGATATGCCTTCATGCCTTCGAAGATCTCCTGCGCATAATGCAGGACAGCGTTCGCGGGATCGATCGGGAACGGCTCACGCGCGCGAACCTCGGCGCTGTGCCAGCCCTTTCCCTCACTCCAGCGGATCGTGACCATGTGATCTGAAAAGAATTTGCCGAAAGCCGGGTCGATCAACAGGTCGGTCCGGGCTGCCTTCGAAAGGCGCCGTTTATTGGGTGATACGACGAAGGCGGGCATGTCGGTCATAGCTCATTCCTCTTTCACAAGCCGAGGCGTTTCATGTCGCCGCGCGGCGCATCGCCCCGCCGAGGTGAAGGGTCTCTCGGCTCAACATCGATTGGCCGCGGGTCCATGGCTTCCATGTCGGTTCGCTAGATGATCTCGATCGCAACCGCAGTAGCCTCGCCGCCGCCGATGCAGAGCGCTGCAACGCCCCGCGTCTTCCCACGCGCCTTGAGCGCGGCGACAAGCGTCGCCATGATCCGGGCACCGCTCGCCCCGATCGGGTGACCAAGTGCGGTCGCGCCGCCATTCACATTGAGGCGCTCGTGCGGGATTCCCAGGTCGAGCATGGCGATCATCGCCACCGCCGCAAAAGCCTCGTTGATCTCGAATAGATCGACCTCGGCGATCTCCCACCGGGCCTTGCGCAGGAGCTTGCGAATGGCGTCAACCGGTGCGGTGGCGAATGATGCTGGTGCCTGGGCATGGGCGGCGGTCGCGACGATCCTAGCTTCCCGCTTGAGGCCAAGACGCTCTGCCACATCCCGCCGCGTCAACACGAGGGCTGCGGCCCCATCCGAAATCGAGGCCGCGCTTGCCGCCGTGATCGCGCCGTCGGCCGCGAATGCGGGCTTGAGCGCCGGGATCCTGTCCGGATTAGCCTTGCCCGGCTGTTCGTCCTCGGCGACCATGATGACACCACCGCGGACGGGCACCGGGACGGGGACAATCTCGTCAACAAAAGCACCACTGTCGATTGCCGCATTGGCACGCGCCAGGCTTTCGATTGCATAGGCGTCCATATCGGCCCGCATGAACTCATAGCGTCGCGCCGTGTCCTCCGCGAACGCGCCCATCGGCTTGCCGCGATCATAGGCGTCCTCCAGCCCGTCCATCATCATCGTGTCGATGACGCGGCCATGGCCGATTCTGGCTCCCGTGCGATGTTTGGATAGCGCATAGGGTGCGTTGGTCATGCTCTCCATGCCGCCCGCGACGATGATATCGGCATTGCCCGATGCAAGGGCTTCCGCGGCCAGAATCGCGGCCTGCATGCCGGAACCGCACATCTTGTTGACCGTCGTCGCTTCAACCGATTGAGGCAGGCCTGCGCCCAGCGCTACCTGGCGTGCCGGCGCCTGGCCGAGCCCGGCTGGCAGGACACAGCCCATATAGATCCGGTTGATGGCCCCGGGCGTGACGCCCGAGCGCTGGACGGCCGCCTCCACCGCAACGGCGCCGAGCTCGACCGCGGAGAGCTTCGCGAATGCACCCTGGAATCCGCCCATGGGGGTTCGCGCATAGCTGCAGATGATGATGTCGGACATGGTGGGGATCCTCAGAGTGATCGAGCGATGACGAGACGCTGGATGTCGGAGGTGCCCTCGTAGATCTGGCAAACGCGGACATCGCGATATATCTTGGCCAGTCCGAATTCCTCCAGATAGCCATAGCCGCCAAGCGTCTGTATCGCCCCTGAGACAATGTCTTCAGCGGCTTCGGAGGCGAAGAGTTTGGCCATTGACGCCTGTGTGAGGCAGGATTCCCCCGCATCTTTGAGCGCAGCAGCATGGAGCACGAGCTGGCGCGCTCCCTCCAGCCGCGTTGCCAGGTCCGCCAGCCGAAAACCCACGGCCTGGTGCTTCATGATGGGCCGACCAAAGCTTTCGCGCTCCCTGGCGTAGCTGATCGCGATCCCGAGCGCGGCCTGGGCCATTCCGACGCTCTGCGCTGCGATGCCGATCCGGCCGGTCTCGAGATTTGAAAGGGCGATACCATAGCCCGCGCCTTCAGCGCCGAGACGGAGTTCGTCTTCGATGAACACATCCTCGAAACGGATCGCGCAGGTGTCCGATGCGCCCTGGCCAAGCTTATGCTCGACCTTGTCCACAAAATAGCCGGGCCGGTCGGTCGGAACGAGGAAGCCGGTGATCCCGCGCTTGCCCGCTTGCGGATCGGTCACCGCATAAACGATCGCAAGGCTTGCGATGCGGCCCGAGCTGATGAACTGCTTTGCGCCGGTTAGCCGATATCCACCATCCACCCGCTCGGCGCGGGTGCGCATTGCGGTCACGTCCGACCCGGCATTGGCCTCGGTCAGCGCGAACGCTCCGATGGCGCGACCGCCGATCAGGTCCGGAAGGAAGCGCGTACGCTGCTCCTCGGTTCCATCTTTGAGCAGCGCCGACACGATCAGGCTGTTCTGGATCGACAGGATGGTGGAGAGCGCACCGTCCGCCGCTGCAATTTCGATCAACGCCAGCGCATAGCTCAGATAGTCCGCGCCGGCGCCGCCAAATTCCTCCGGCGCGGTCATGCCCATCAGGCCGAGCCCGGCAAGCTGCTCGAACAGGCCGGCCGGATAGCCTCCCGCGGCTTCAAAACCAGCACTGTGTGGACGGATTTCATGTTGTGCGAATTGCCGCACCATGGTCTGGATGGCAGACTGGGTCTCGGTCAGAATTGTCATTGTTATGCTGCCATCTCGATGATTTGCTCAGGGGTGTCGGCCAGCAGGTCCAGGCGCGTGCGAGCATATTCAGCCAGTGCCTTTTCCTTGACCGGGCCGTAGCCGCGAACACTTTCGGGCAATGCGGCAAGGGCGGTCACCTTCGGGATGCTGGCCTTGTCGATCGACGCGCACAGCCTCTCGATCGTCGCGAGATACTCGTCGCGCACCGCACGTTCGGCCCGGCGCTCGCGCGTGCGGCCGAACGGATCAAAGCTGGTGTCGCGCAAGATCTTGCCGCGGGCCAAGATGCTGAGCAGGGGGAATATCCACGGGCCGAACCTGCGCTTTGCGGGGCGGCCTGTGTGCGGATCGCTTCGCGACAAAAGGGGAGGGGCGAGCCATATCGAGAGCCGCTTCGTTTCGGCGAACTGCGCCTTCAGCATGTGACGGAATTCCGGTGCGCCATACAGCCGCGCCACCTCATATTCGTCCTTGTACGCCATCAGCTTGTAGGCATTGTTCACGACGGCGCGGAGCAACACCTCGCCTTCGGCGCCGAAGGCGGTTGTTGCGTTGCGAACGCCGTTCACGAGCCGCTGGTATCGTGCGGCATAGGCTTGATCCTGATACGCAAGGAGATCCGCCGCCCGGCGCGCGATGGCCTCGCCGATGCTCTCTTCCGGAGGGCGCTGAGGCGCTGCGATTCCGGCGACTGTCTCGACCAGCGCGAGGTCGACCGCCGCGAGACGGCCCCATGTGAAGGCGCGCCGGTTAAGACCGACGGCAGCGCCGTTCGCCACAATCGCTGCGTCGAAAGCGGCGCCGGAGAGGGGCAGGAGGCCTTTCTGCCAAGCATAGCCCAGCAGCAGGACATTGGCCGCGACATTGTTCCCGAACAGCCCCTCGGCGATGCGCGTCGCACCAAGAAGATGGCCGTCCGTGCCAGCCTTGCCGAGCAGGGTATCGATCATGCGCGCCGTCGGCAGCGTCGCATCCCGGTCGCTGACCATATCGGCTGTGGGGGTCTCGTCGCTATTGAGCACGATCGCGCTTCGCCCCTTTGCAAGCCTGGCGAGCGCATCAGGACTGACCGCCGCCACCATGTCGGTGGCGAGGAGCAGGTCAATCTCACCAGCGCTGATGCGGACGGCGTGGATCGCGGTGTTGGCCGGCGCGATACGCACCTGACTCACCACGGCGCCATTCTTCTGCGCGAGGCCCGTGAAGTCCAGCACGCTGGCCGACAGGCCATCGAGGTGCGCGGCGGTGCCCAGCAGCGCGCCGATCGTCAGCACGCCCAGTCCACCGATACCGGCTATATAAACATTGTAGACCGCGCCCGGCGCGCACGGCACGGGGTCAGGCAAGCCAGGAAAGTGCAACCGTTCGAGCGCGGCGATGCGCACCTCGTCCGGTTTGCGCAATACCGGCCCGTCAATCTCGACAAAGCTTGGACAGAAGCCTTTGACGCACGAAAAGTCCTTGTTGCACGCTGACTGGTTGATCTTGCGCTTGGTACCATATGGAGTCGGGAGCGGTTCAATGGAGATGCAGTTGGACTGGACCGAGCAGTCACCACAGCCCTCGCAGACCAGCGGATTTATGAAAAGGCGTCGATCCGGGTCGGGAAAGTCGCCGCGCTTGCGGCGACGCCGCTTCTCCGCGGCGCAAGTCTGCTCGTAGAGGATCGCGCTGACGCCGGCTACGTCTCGCAGTTCGCGCTGAACGGCCTCCAGCCTGTCGCGATGGACCGGACGCAATCCGCCCGGCAGGGTGCCCCATTTGTCAGGGTCGTCGCTCACGAACCGTACATCGCCGACACCCTCGGCGAGGAGCTGAGCCACAATCCGGACCGGATCAAGCGCGCCTTCGGCCGGCTGGCCGCCCGTCATCGCGACCGCATCATTGTAGAGAATCTTGTAGGTGATGTTCGTCCCGGCCGCGATGGCCGCGCGGATCGCTAGCAGCCCGCTATGCTGATAGGTGCCGTCGCCGAGATTCTGAAAGGCATGTCGCGTGTCGGAAAAGGGAGCCGCACCGACCCATTGCATGCCCTCGCCGCCCATCTGGCTGAACGTCGAGGTCTTGAGCTCGGGCACCGACAGGGCCATCACATGACAACCAATGCCACCGCCGCTGATCGAACCCTCCGGCGTCCGCGTCGAGCTGTTATGCGGGCAACCGGAACAGAAGAAGGGCTTGCGTGCCGGGAACGGGATTATCTCGCCTCCCCGGGCACGTGCCTGAAGCGTCTCGAGGCGATCCGCCAGGCCAACGGGATCACCATCGGCATAGTGCCGGACAAGTGCCGTCGCGACCATCAGCGGGGTGAACTCGGAGACGGTCGGGAGGAGCAGCCTGCCTTGCGCATCCGTCTTGCCCGAGACGAACATTGTCCCGGATAATCCGTTGAACAGGGCCGCCTTGATCTGGTTCTCGACGATCGGCTGCTTTTCCTCGACCACGAAGATCTCGTCGGTATCCCCGGCGAACGCGACCAGCGGGTCCGTCGCCAGCGGCCAGCTCATCGCCACCTTGTAGATCGACAGCCCGAGCGCTTCGGCCTCGGTCTCACCGATTCCGAGCAGCTCCAGTGCCTGCATCAAATCCTGATGAGCCTTGCCGACCGTGACGACGCAGAGCCGCTTGCGGCGGCTCTCGAAGATGGCCGTGTCGATGCGATTGGCCGTGGCCCAGCCGATGGCCGCCGGCAAGCGCTCTTCAATCTGACGGCGCTCGAGCTCGGCGCGCTGGGCGGGCCACTGGATGCGCCGATCCCAGCTGAGGCCATGTGCCGGGATCAGGTCGGCAGGCGAGATATACCCGGGACAGGGATTTGGCAGCTCGAAGCTGGCCGCGCTCTCGACCACCTCGGCGATCGTCTTCAAACCCACCCAAAGGCCCGAGAAGCGTGAAAGTGCGATGCCTGCCAGGCCCAGACTGAGGATCTCTGACACATTCGCCGGCTGCAGGATCGGCATCAGCACTGACTGGAAGATGCCGTCGGTCTGGTGCGGGAACATCGACGATTGCGCGGCGTGGTCGTCGCCTGCCACCGCCAGCACGCCCCCCAAGGGCGAAGTGCCGATCATATTCGCATTGCGAAATACGTCGCCGCTGCGATCGACGCCCGGACCTTTGCCGTACCAGATGCCGAATACGCCATCGACCCTGGACGGGCCGAAGGCCTTGTGCATCTGGGCGCCCCAAAGGGCCGTCGCCGCAAGATCCTCGTTCAACCCGGGCTGGAAGAGCACATCGTGCTGTCCGAGATACTTTTTCGCTTTCCAGAGCTGCTGGTCATAGGCACCAAGTGGTGAGCCACGGTACCCCGAGACGAGGCCGGCGGTGTTCAGACCATGTTTGCGATCAAGGCGGCGCTGCATGAGCGGCAGGCGAACCAGCGCCTGGATTCCGTTCATGAATACGGGGCCTGTCTCCGCGTTATAAATGGCGTCCAAGCTGACGACCCGGTCTTGTTGCATAACCCTCTCCTCGCGCACGAGGATATCGCAGGTCGCGCAGCAAGGGTTGCCATATATGCCTATCTAAAAACCATGATATTGGTATATCTTACCAAGAATGACACTCGAGGTAGGTAAATGAGCCAGGAACGTGCGCTTGATGCGCTGGATATGAAAATCCTGCGCCGACTCAGCGAAGATGGTCGCATCACATGGAGGGACCTTTCCGACGAGATCGGTCTGTCATTGACTCCGACGGTACGCCGCGTGCGTGCGCTGGAGGAGGCAGGGTATATCACGGGCTATTTCGCGCGACTCGACGAGCAGCGTCTGGCTGGCGGAATGATCGTCTTCATCAACGTGACCCTTGAACGGCAGGTCGGGGAAGCTCTGGAAATCTTCGAAAGATCAGTCTCCGAACTACCCGAGATCATGAGCGGATTTTTGATGTCAGGCGGATCGGACTATCTGTTGCGGGCGGTCGTGCGTGACCTCGACCATTATCGCGACCTGCTCGAGAGCCTGACCCAGGTGAAGGGCGTAGCGCATTTGCAAAGCAGCTTCGCGCTCAAGTCCTTTATCAACCGGCCCTCGCTGATGCTGCAGAAGCCGGGCCACCCCGCCGGCCGGCGAGGGGGAAGCTGATTGCGGTTATGGCAAAGATAGCCTGGCACTGCCGGCGCGGTTCTGCTCGATGAATCTGGCAACGTCATCGTGCATAATCTTCAATGAGTCCTCGTTGAGATAGACCATGTGCCCGGATGGGTAATATCGGTATTCTATATTACCCTCGATGCCTGGCGGCATTGGCAGATGATGCATTTCGTACCAGCCCGAGAAATAGGGCGTCGAAAGGTCGAAATAGCCACCCAGCAACAGGATCTTGAGATTGGGATTGCGCTTCATTGCTGATGCGAGATCCGACATGACGCTCAATCCGCCTTGATTGGAGGAGGTTGTCTGGGACCCGCTGTGGCTGAATTCGAAGTCGGGGACCGCAATGACCGGAGCGAATGTCTTGTTCTGGCCATAGCCGAGGGAGGTGCGGGCATAATTATTGTAGGTCGAGACGAATGCCGACCCGATCGAGGCGGCCAGCGGGTCATACTCCGATGCGCCCGCCAGCGGGTCCAGCACGGGGCCCACAAAGCGGGAGTCGAGATCACCTGTTGTCAGGCCTGATTTTTCCAGCAGGGCTTTCCTGAAATGCCTGACATCGATGCGAAGGTCCGCCTTCAGCACATAGTCCGGCGCCAGCCCGGTAAGCGCAGCGAACCGTGCCGCGACCTCTTGCCGCCGCGCCGGATCGAGTTCCGATCCCATTTGCAGAGCCTGGGCATATTCCGTCCTGGCAAAATGTTCGACCTCCTTCAGAAAGGGTTCGAGGGTGGCAGGGCGATCAGCGCCAAGACGATGATGGTACCAGGCTGTTGCGGCATAGCTCGGTAGCGCGTTGATATAAGCCTGGTCGTCACCCGGATTGATCCCGTCGACATCGGTGTCGTAGCTGAGAACCTGTGAAAGCTGCACCATGCCGTTGAACTCGATGGCGCTCTCACGTTGGAGCCCCTCGATTACCACTGCGCTGCGGAGCGTTCCATAGCTCTCGCCGAAGATGAAGCGTGGCGAGTTCCAGCGTTGATACCTGGACAGAAAGAGCTTGATGAACGCCTCGAAAGCATGCGCGTCGCCGTCCACGCTGCGAAAGGCGCGTTCCGCGTCCTTGCCCGAGACACGCCCGAAGCCGGTTCCGGGCGCATCGATGAACACCAGGTCGCTTGCGTCCAGCAAGCTATGGGCATTGTTCACCAGCTGATAGGGCGCGGGCGGCACATGGCCATCGCCCACGGCCAGCCGCCTCGGACCAAAGGCGCCGATGTGAAGGAAGACGGTGGAAGACCCGGGGCCACCATCCCAGAAAAAGGTGATGGGCCTGTCGCCGGTCGGCGTGCCGGATTTGAAATAGGCGACATAAGACATGACCGCCTGTGCGGTATCGGCATCGGTGCCGGTGTCGCGCTGGGCGCTGGCGGAGTCGCCAGAGGAAACCGCGAGCGTTCCCGCTGTCGCCCGGTAGCTGAGCTTCGTTCCGTTAATCGTCACCGATCCCGTCGTCGTCACCTCATCGGGTCTTGCGGTTTCACTGTCCTGGATTCTGTCGGGCGTGCCGGGCGCGGTCGATGGAGCGGGCCCCGGGGCCGCGGCATATGCCCCGCTTGCGAGACATCCTAGCGCGGCAGCGATTGCCCAGGCCTTGCTCATCTCCGGTTCCTTTTTCTCAACAGTGATTGTGTGATCGGACGCCCCATCCGCGGGCATTCCGCGCGCTCTCGTGCTCCGGCCCATCGCTCCGCGACGACCCGGACCGGCTGGTTGCGACGCATTGTCATCCTGCTTCGCCTGCCTCCCGCAAGCTTGAACTGGAGACCCTCAGCGGCAGAAATATCACGCCCCTTGCGAAAATGTGTATCTCCCCGGAAAGCTCTTGCTCCAGAGAAAATAATCGCAAAGGTGCACGCAGCGCAAGTGCGAGAATCGCCCGGGCGGCCCGTCAGGGCATCAGGCGCGCCTGCGTCCGGCAGGGTCGGCCCGGAAAAAGCTGTCCGGTGAGACAAAGTGGAGGGTTGATAGTGAGGAGGAATTCCATGAGGTGTTCAATCGCGGCGGGAGCGGTGATCGCCGCGCTCATGGCGGCGTCAGCTTCCGCGCAGACTGCGCAGCCGGCGACATCCACGCCGACCGGTAGCGAAATCCAGCCCGATCAGACCGCCCAGGACGGCGATATCGTCGTGACCGCGCAGAAGCGCAGCGAAAAGCTTCGCGACGTGCCTGCATCGGTAAGCGTCATCAGCGGCGAGACGATTGAGCGCACCGGCGCGAAGTCGCTTGCGGACTATGCGAGCTACATCCCTGGCTTCGCCATCAACAGTGGTGGTGCACCCGGCCGCAACCAGATTGTCCTGCGCGGCATCAATACCGGGGGGTCCGATACCAACGGCGCACTGGTGGGGATCTATCTTGATGACACGCCGCTTGGATCCAGCTCGGCTAATGCGCGGGGCGGAACCTATTCGCTCGATCTTCTTCCCTACGATATTGATCGTCTTGAAGTTCTGCGCGGCCCGCAGGGCACGCTCTACGGGGCCAGCTCGATGGGCGGCTTGGTGAAATATGTCCTCAAGCAGGCAGATCCCGACGCGCTCGAAGTCCGTGCCGGTGGCATCCTCGAAAGCACCGCGAGCACCAGTCGTCCGACATGGGGGCTGCGCGGCGAGACGAACATTCCGATCGTTGACGGTGTCCTCGCCGTTCGCGCCAGCGGCTATTATCAGGACAATGCCGGCTGGATCGACAATGTTGGGACCCGCGTGCGCAACGAAAATGGAGCCCGGCAGCAGGGCGGACGCGTCGCGCTATTTTGGCGAGCCACAGACAAGCTCGATTTCAAGGCAACTGCATTGCTGCAGGATATCAATGCTGACGGGACAGCCGCGATATCGCTCGATCGGGCAACCCTGGAGCCGGAGTTTGACAAATATTCACACACCAGCTTCCTGGGGCAGCCCTTCAAGCAACGGCTCCGCTTCTATTCGCTCACAGGCGACTGGGACGTTGGATTTGCTTCACTGACGAGCGCAACTAGCTGGTCCAGCAGCCGGAACACGCAGCGGCTCGATGCAACCAATGTCTATACTCCCTTATTGGGCCTTCCTGCCGGCCCCGTCACGACGCCGTTCGACCTCGACATCAAGCTGCACAAGTTCACCCAGGAACTGCGACTGGCGTCGCCGACGGGCAACAAGATCGAATGGCTGCTTGGCGGGTTTTACACCAACGAGCGGGCGGTCAACGTTCAGAATCTGACCGCGCAGGATTCGACCGGAGCCCAGATCCCCGGATTGAATCCGCTGGCCGTGGTGTTCTTCCCGAGTACCTACCGCGAATATGCCGTTTTCGGCAATTTGACATACAAGTTCACGGACTGGTTCGATCTCTCCGGCGGCGTACGCTACAGCCACAACAAGCAGAGCTATTTTCAGGACCTGACAGGCCTGGTGTTCGGCACCCCGCAGCACACCGACGCGCGTTCCTCCGACAACGTAACGACTTGGTCGACGGCCGCTCGTTTTCACCCCGACCGGACATCGACCATCTATCTTCGGATAGCGACCGGGTATCGACCCGGAGGGCCGAACGTGCCGCTTCCCGGGGTGCCAACCTCCTTCAAGGCCGACACCCTCACAAACTATGAGGCCGGCTACAAGGCCAGCCTGTTCGACGGCAAACTGGATCTGGATGTATCGGGCTTCTACATCGACTGGAGGAACATCCAGATCGAGCAGACGCTCGGCGGCGTGACCTTCCCGGGCAATGGCGGCAAGGCCAGCAGCCGCGGCTTTGAGGCGAGCGGTTCCTACAAGGTCAACAGGCAGCTCCGTCTGGGCGCAAATGCATCCTATACGGTTGCAAGGCTCGACCAGGATGTGCCTTCGCTGAACGGATTGAAGGGCGACCAGTTGCCGCTGTCGCCTCGTTGGACGGCGGCCGCCACCATCGACTATTCGTCCGCCGTCTCGCGCACCTTGACGCTCACCGCCGGGGCCGCATTCCGCTATCGGGGCAAGGAACTCTCCTCGCTGACGAGCGACCCCACCACGCTTGTCGTTCGTGCGCAAAATCTCGTGGATGGCTATGTCGGCCTTGAGAGCAAGCGTGTCGCGGCACGGCTCTACATCCGCAATGCGTTCAACAATCGCTCGTACAGCAACTTCGGCGAACAGAACGATCCGGCCTTTCCGACCTTCATCCCGGTCCAGCCCCGTACGATTGGAGTGTCTCTCGATACCAGGTTCTGATGGTCCGGCGGGAGGGAAGTGTCGAACACTTCCCTCCCTGAACAGAGCGCACCGCCACGGTCGATCCACTGAGTGAGATTCGGGCGCTGCTTCACAAGGATCGCCTCCCGGTGCGCGAGTATCGGGCTCGCCGCAGGCGCGGATGCGATCGCAACAACGTTACAACAGGGGGATATTTGATGCGAATTTGTAAGAGAAAGCTCTCGTTGCTCGCCGCGGCTTCCATGCTGTCGGTGGCACCTGGCGCGCTCGCTCAGACGACTGCACAGACGCCGGCTTCCGCAGAATTGCCGGGTTCGAACGCGAGCGTGGTTGATGGTTCATCCGGCGACATCGTTGTGACGGCCCAGAAGCGTTCCGAACGCCTGATCGATGTTCCTGCGTCGATCAGCGTCTTGACCGGTACCCAGCTCGAAAAAACCGGCGCGACCAATCTGGTGGACTATGCTGCGTCGGTGCCTGGGATGAGCGTCAACAGTGGTGGTACGCCCGGCAAGACCAATGTGGTGTTGCGGGGCATTTCCACCGGCGACGGCGGGGCGCTGGTGGGTACCTATCTTGACGACACGCCGCTCGGTTCGAGTTCGGGTTTCGCCCGGGGCGACTCTTTTCAACTCGATCTGCTGCCTTACGATATCGATCGCGTTGAAGTTCTGCGCGGGCCGCAGGGGACCCTCTATGGCGCGAGCACGATGGGCGGGCTGCTCAAATATGTGATGCGCCAGGCAAACCCCGATCGATTTGAAGCGCGCGGGGGCGGGATGGTCGAAACGACCGAAAACTCGGGCCAGCCCAGTTGGGGCGTACGCGGCATGGTCAACGCGCCGATCGTTGGCGGTTCACTCGCCATTCGAGTCAGCGGCTTTTATCAGGATAACGCAGGCTGGATCGACAATCCTCTGCTCGGCATCCGACACGAAAATTCCTCGACGCAAAAAGGCGGACGAGTCGCACTGTTCTGGCAGCCGACCGACCGGCTGACATTCAAGGCGTCCGCCATGCTGCAAGACATCAAGTCCAACGGCAATGCCGCGGTGTCTGTCGATGCAACGACAATCGAGCCGCTTATCGGCCGCTATAGCCGGAATCACGCGCTCGCTGAACCGTTCAACCAGCGGCTGCGCTATTATTCGCTTACCGGAACTTGGGACGCGGGTTTTGCGACGCTTACGAGTGCTACCAGCTGGTCAAAAACCCGCAACAGGTCGGTCGTGGATGAATCGGCTGTCTACAGTCCGTATTTTCAGCTGTTCGATCCTGCCGCGCCGGCCAATGCTCTGTCTGCGTTCTCGGTCGATATCAATCTCGACAAATTCACGCAGGAACTTCGTCTGGCATCCCACAAGAGTGACCATTTCGAGTGGCTGATCGGCGGCTTTTATACGATCGAGCACGCTCTCAACCAGCAATCGCTCAGCGCGCTCAATCCGGACAGGACAGCGATTGCTTCGCTGACGCCGTTCGCTGTCGTATACTGGCCCACGGCCTATCGCGAAGAGTCTGTCTTTGCGAATGCGACCTATAAGTTCACGCGCTGGTTCGATATCACCGGCGGCATACGCTACAGTCACAACAAGCAGACTTACGACCAAAATCTTGACGGCGTCCTGTTTGGCGGGCCGACCCACACCGGGCTGGCGTCCGGTGCCAATATCACGACCTGGTCAGCCAGCGCGCGCCTCCGGCCCAATGACAGTTCCACATTCTATGCGCGCGCGGCGAGCGGTTATCGCCCGGGGGGGCCCAATGCACCCGTACCTGGTGCGCCCGCGGCCTATGCCGCTGACCGGCTGACGAACTATGAGGTGGGCTACAAGGCGCTGCTGCTGGACAAGAAGCTCGATCTGGAGCTTTCGGCATTTTACATCGACTGGTCGGGTGTGCAGGTGCCCATCGTGCTGGCGACGGGCAGCACCACGGGGAATGGCGGCAAGGCCAGCAGTCGCGGTTTCGAGGTCAGCGCGCAATATCGCGTTGCACCCGGGCTCAGCGTTGGCGCCAATAGCTCCTATACCGAGGCACATCTCGACAGCGACGTACCGGCCCTCGGGGCCTTGAAAGGCGATCACTTGCCTAACGCCGCCCGGTGGCAGGCCGCGGCACTGATTGACTATTCGCGACCTGTGTCCAGCAATGCCGAAGTGCAACTCGGCGCAAGCTATCGTTACCGGGGCGCGTCGCTCACCGGGCTCGAGAGCATTCCCGGCACCATCAGGATACCCGCGCAAAGTGTAGTCGACGCCTATGCGGGTCTGACCTTTGGTCGATTCAACGCCAGAATATATGCGCGGAATCTGTTCAACGAGCGCGCATACACGACGTTTTTCGATCCGGATGCGACAGGAGCAGGTCTCCTTGTTCCCATTCAACCGAGAACGATCGGCCTGTCGCTCGACGTTCGTTATTGATCTCGAGAGCAAGGCCCGGGCGATCGGGCCCGGGCCTTGCTCCGTACCTTCTTCTGTTACCGCGATTCTGTCGTGTTCCGCCGAGATTCTGGCGATCCGTCCGAAATCCCGGGCCTCGCAATCGCAAAGGATCTGCCATGCCGACCGCGCCCTCCGAGCTCGCCTATATCCCGTTTGTCAGCGTCGAAAACATGATGCGGCTCGTACATCATTTCGACATCGAGAGCGTCTTGCTGGAGCTGACCGATGCCGTGGAAAACGACTATCGCCGATGGGAGCTTTTTGAAAAGTCGCCCCGGCTCGCATCGCATTCGGATCAAGGGGTGATCGAACTGATGCCCACGTCCGATGGCGAGGCGTTCAGCTTTAAATATGTGAATGGTCATCCCAGCAATGCAGCGAAAGGCTTCCAGACCGTCGCAGCGTTTGGCCTGCTCGCACGCGTCGACACGGGGTATCCGCTTATGTTGACGGAGATGACCTTGCTGACCGCGCTGCGAACTGCCGCTACCTCGGCGATGGCCGCGCGCCACCTGGCCCCTGCAAACGCCGAGGTGATGGCCCTGATCGGGAATGGCGCACAGGCTGAATTCCAGGCTCTCGCGATGAAGGCCGTTATTGGAATCAAGGAGGTGCGGCTCTTCGACATCGACCCGAACGCCACGGAAAAGACCGCCCGAAACCTGCAGAACAGTGGTCTGCGTGTCGTGTCCTGCAGTAATTCGCAGGAGACCATCGAGGGAGCCCAGATTGTTACGACGTGCACGGCCGACAAGGCTTACGCGACGATCCTGACCGACAATATGGTCGGTGCCGGTATCCATATCAACGCTATTGGCGGGGATTGCCCGGGAAAAACAGAGCTCCACAAGGATATTCTCGCCCGGGCGGACACGTTCGTCGAGTTCGAGCCTCAAACCCGCATCGAAGGCGAGATTCAGCAAATGGGAGCGGCGTATCCGGTAACAGAATTCTGGCAGGTGCTGCAGGGCAATGCGCCGGGCCGACGCGATGCGCGGCAAATCACCTTGTTTGACAGCGTTGGGTTCGCGATCGAGGATTTCTCCGCGCTTCGCTATGTCTTTGACAAGTTGAAGGGCACGGACTTCTTCCAGAAGATCGACATCCTCGCCGATCCAGACGATCCGCGCGACCTGTTCGGCATGCTTCAGCGCGCGGCCTAACTGGACTCATTTTCAGCGCGGCTTGAGTAAACGCTCTGCACCTTGTCTGTACTGGCGGGAACGACTGATCGAGCAACCAAACTCGCTGCGGATAGGCACGTGTATCAACTTGGCAAGGGGCATTCGAGTGAATGCCCAAGGCCCCGTCCGCTGAAAGCGCTCCGTCCAATTGAGCGAAGCGCGCTGCCGTTGCCGGCTTACCTACCAGATGCGAACCCGCTTCTCAGGCGGAATATAAAGCGCATCGCCGGGTCGTATACCAAACGCAACGTACCAAGCATCAATGTTTCGAACCACGCCGTTGACCCTGTATTTGCGATAACTGTGTTCGTCGCTTGTTGTCAGCCTCACGATCTCCTCGGCGGTCGCCTTCCCGGCCCAAACCTGGGCCCATCCAAGAAACACTCGCTGTTCGCCGGTCAGCCCGTTGAGCACCGGCGCTGGTTTGCCGTTCAGAGACTTGTGATACGCATCGAGCGCGATCGATAGGCCTCCCAGATCGGCGATATTTTCGCCCATGGTTACCTCGGGTTTGATATGCACGCCGGGAGCCGGTTCATAGGCGCCATATTGAGCACCCAGCATGGCTGCCCGCGCCTTAAACGTCTCCGCATCCGCCGGCGCCCACCAATCGCGCAGTGCTCCGGTCGCGTCTGTGCTGCGCCCTTCGTCATCGAACCCGTGGGTCAGTTCGTGCCCGATGACCGCACCGATCGCGCCATAGTTGATCGCGGGGTCGGCGGCGGCGTCGAACATTGGCGCCTGCAGGATAGCGGCCGGAAAGACGATATCGTTGAGCGCGCCGCTATAGGCGTTGTTCATTTGGGGAGCCAGGAGCCACTCCGCCCGGTCGACGGGCCCATCGCTACGCCTCACGCCGAATGCCCAGTCTTCTTTCAGAATAGCGCGAACGTCACCGACAAGATCGCCGCGACGGATCGTGACGCGGCTGTAATCTCGCCATTGGTCAGGATACCCCACTTTCATCACGAAGGTGTCCAGCTTCTTCAGCGCTTCTGCCTTGGTCGCCGGCGCCATCCAGTCAAGCGCGACCAGTCGGTCGCGGAACGACGCTTTGATATTTTGCGCGAGATTGGTGATCTGCGTTTTCGTCTCCGGAGGGAAGTAGCGCTCTACATAGAGCTGCCCGGCGGGCCATTTGAGTGTGCCGGTGCAGCGATAGCAATCGCCAGCCGCAACCGCTTCAAGCCCGAGCCGCCAGCGCGGGCGCTGCCGGACCTGGCCCGCCAGCGCCTGGTCGCGCATCGCGAACCTGGCTTCCAGAAAATTTCTCGAAAGATAGGGGGCCGCATTATCGGCAACGCGAAAAGCCATCCATGCCTTCAGCGTTTCGACCGGTGTTTCGGCGATGAGCCTGGCCAGCTTCGGAAATGCGCTCTTCTCCTTGACCACCAACGTCGTCTTCGCACTCAGGCCAGCACCTCCGAGGAACTCTTTCCATGCAAAGTCGGGCGCAAGGTTGGCCAGCGCGACAGGCGTCACAGGATTATATTGAACGGTCGGATCGCGTTGTTGCGTCCGGGTCCAGCCAGCCTGCGCGAGTTGCGTCTCGAAGGCGATGACCCGTTCTGCGGCGGCCGGCGCGTCGGGCCATTTGATCAGCGAAAGGAGCCCGGTCGCATAGCCCTTATACTTGTCGCGTTGGGGCGCGAACTTCGCTTCGAGATAATAGTCGCGGTCTGGCAGACCGAGATTGGATTGTCCGAGATAGATTGCGTAGCGATCGGGTCGCTTGAGATCGTTATCGATGCTCGCAGTGAAGGGGCTTGGGTAGAAATCCGAATTCGACTGACCCATGAGTGCCGCGAGCGCTGCGCGGCTCGATGCCTGACGAATCGCCAAGAGCTCGGGTTCGATCGCGCGATTGCCAATCCGTTCCAGCGTTTCGGTGTCCATGAAGGCGGCATAATAGGCACCGACTTGCCCCTGCGGTGTCGTGGCTGCCAGCGGAGCGGCCCGGGCCATTTCATCGAGCAGAGTGTGCAGCTGGGCCTCGGTACGATCCGTCATTTCGTTCCGCCGCGATTCCATGACCTTGTCCGCCGGAATCACGATGCGCGCGAGATAAGCACCATTTGCCCATTGGAAAAAGTCATCGCCCGCGCGCGTACCAAGATCCCGTGCGGTGAGATCAAGACCAAAGGGCGGGTAAACGGGATCCTGCCGCGGCGCTGCGGCTACCGGGGTTACGAGACCGCCGGCGACCATCAGCAAGCCAGCAGCAAAGCGCCGCCGCGCTGCGCTTCTATGAAGGTGCCGCGTCTCCGACCTCTGCAAGCGCTCATGTATGATGTCGTTGGGCATTGCTGCTGTCCTCACGTTTCGACCTAGTATGGATCGGATTTACATTTTCTGTGACGGCAGTAATGCACCATAAGAAAATTGTTGCGCAACAGAAAACACTGCTTACGCTCGGCGGCAGGGCGAAATCGCTGCTATGGCCCGCTTGCGTCGGGATCGTAGCTTCATGCGGGAGGAAGACGATGCGTTTTCAAGGGTTCATTGGCGCTGTGGTCGCACTATGCATCCTGGCAGGGCCATCGATCGCCCAGCAGGAAGCGGCGCAACTCAGTGGGGCAGTGTCACCCGCGAAAGCGCCACCTGCGACAGTCACAGCTGCCCCCCGCGCACTGGTCCGCGACGATGTTCAGACCTGGCTCGACGGCTTTATGGCCACCCGGCTTGAACGCAACGACGTGGCCGGTGCAGTCGTGGTGGTGGTCAAGGACGGCTCTGTTCTGCTGCAGAAGGGCTATGGGTACGCCGACATCGCGCATCGTCGTCCGGTCGATCCGGACACTACGCTTTTCCGGCCCGGATCGGTCTCGAAGCTGATGACCTGGACAGCGGTGATGCAGCAGGTTGAACTCGGGCGGATTGATCTTGACCGCGACGTCAACGCTTATCTCGATTTCAAGATTCCGCCATTCCATGGCCGTCCGGTCACGATGCGCAACCTGATGACCCATACGCCGGGCTTTCAGGAGGCGCTGAAGGATCTGTTGCTGTTCGATCCAAAGGGACGAATGCCCCTAGGCGCGTTCCTCAAGAATCAAATTCCCCCCCGGATATACGAGCCAGGGCAGGTCCCGTCCTATTCGAATTATGGTGCGGCGCTTGCCGGCTACATTGTGGAACGCGTGTCAGGGCAATCATTCGAAGACTATACCGATCAGCACATCTTCCAGCCGCTCGGCATGCGGCAGTCGACATTCCGCGAACCGCTGCCTGCCGGACTGCGTGCACGAATGTCCAGCGGGTACCAGGCCGCATCAGCTGCCCCCATGCGCTACGAAATGTTTCCCGGGCCCGCAGGCTCCGCTGCCCTAACTGCAGCCGACATGGCAAAGTTCATGATCGCACACCTCCAGAACGGGGAATATGCCGGCGCGCACATCCTCAAGCCAGAGACGGCGCGGATGATGCACGACACGCCATTCACCACGATAAGTCCGGTGCTTAACCGCATGATGCTCGGGTTCTGGGGCATGAACCGTAATGGACACCGCATCATCGGGCATGAGGGAGACACGCGGTTCTTCCATAGCGTGCTGAAACTGCTTCCGGACGACAATGTCGGGATCTTTGTGCTGGTGAACAGCGTGGGCCGGAATGAGGGAGGCCGCGCCATACGCAATGATCTCGGCACGGCGTTCGTCGATCGCTATTTCCCCGGTCCTGTCATGCAGGGCAAGGTCGCGCCCGATATGGCGCTCGAGCATGCGCGCATGCTCACCGGTACCTATAGTGCCAGCGAGCATTGGCAGGTGGGGTATGCCTCGCTGCTCGACCTTGGCAGTCAGACGACCGTAACGGCGGATGCCGCCGGCCATGTTACAGCCTCATCGCTTACCGGCCTGAATGGCCAGCCGCTGCAACTCGAGGAAATCGCGCCTTTCGTCTGGCGCGAAATCAACGGCCAGACCCTGCTGGCGGCCAAGGTCGCTGGCGGTAAAATCGTCATGTGGAGCGACGATGAGAGAGCGCCGACCGGCGCCTTTGTGCCAACACCTGCCGGTCGTCGCGCCGCCTGGGTGTTGCCTACCCTGCTGCTCTCCATAGGAATATTGCTGCTGACGACCCTGCAATGGCCGATTGGAGCGCTCGCTCGGCGTCGCTACGGAGCATCACTCCCTTTCCAGGGTGGCGTTGCACTGGCGCGTCTCTGGGGCCGCGTCGGGAGTGCGGCGAGCCTCACATTGATGCTGATATGGTTCGCGACCCTGGGATATATTGTCGGCGCGTTTTCGTTTACCTCGTCGCTCGATCCCTGGATCCGCATCCTCCAGTTTTTGAGTCTTCTCATATTTCCGGTAGCCGCCGCTGTGACGGCCTGGAACCTGTGGGTCGTCACCAGACAGATGACTGGGCAGCGCAGGCTGACCTGGATCTGGAGCCTCCTGATGACGATCAGCGCGGTGATGCTGCTTTACGTCGCACTTGCCTTCGATCTGATCGGGCTGAGCCTGGCACTGTAGCTGGAAATGCGCACCAGCACCCCGCATCGACCCCTGGCTAACCAGGGGTGGTGCGGGTGCTTCCTGAAGCAATGAATGCAAGAGTTTGCCCGGTCGCCCGCGACCAGCAAAACCTGCGATCAGCGTACCGCCAGCCCGTCCTTCTGAGGTTTTGTCGAAAAATCATCGAAGCCCGCGCCAGGGGCTTCCACCAGATCGAGCGGCTGACCCGGTGCGCAGATCAATAACAATCGGCAGGGACCCTCGCCGGCGCTGACATAGGCGTGCCCCATCGTACTGTCGAAATACATGGAATCGCCCTTCTTCAGATGGGTCGGCGCGTAGGTATCTGTGTGGAGTGCAAGTTCTCCCTCCAATACCAGAATATACTCCTCGCCGACATGGCGATGATAATTGCCAAATTCCGCGAGGGTGCGCGCGCGGATCTCCGCAATGATCGGGGTAACATGCTTATCCAGCAGATCCTGCGCGTGATAGGTATACTCCCCATAGGGAGACGAAACCGCGGGGACCTCGCCGACGCGTGTCACGCTGCGCCTGCTCCGTGCAGTCCCGCCCCTGTCCACGGCGGGTGAGCGGAACAGATCGGCGATGTTGACCTCGAGCGCCACACTGATCCGCAGCAGACGATCCATCGTCAGCTCGGTCTTGCCGTTTTCTACCTTGGACAGCGTGGAGACGGGTACGCCTGTGCGTTCGCTGACCTGCGCCAGCGTCCAGCCGCGCTCGGTCCGCAGTGATTTGAGTGCCGCGCCCGGCGTCACCATTCCCGTCGGCTGGCTGCCATAGTCGTTCATGTCGTGTCTTTCGCTTCGGAAAAATCATTGGACCTCAGCTATCCGGGGCGAGGGTGTTGTCAATAGCGAAACAATTGGCCCGAACTTTCGCAGAGGGAATCGCTCGCCTCCGCGCCGATACGTGCCCTTCGGCATTTCGGCGCCCGGCCGAGGCGGAGTCTGGCCGATACGCTGCTGGAACGCGTCTTTATCTGTGATCGGGCCGACCGCAATTCGAAGGGCGCAGGTTTAGACCATCGGAAATGTCTCCATATGCGAACCGGGATGCGCAATTTCTATGCGGCATAAATATTCACAGATGGAGATAAATTTCTGCACAGAATATTTTGATTGACACGTTCGATGACCCTGACGACAGGAGGTGACGGTCGCAGGCAACGTGCTGCGCAGTGCGCGCGCCCTGGTCGGGCTGCCATCGGGGAGGAAGAAATGCGAGCGTCCGATCTGCGAGCGTGTTCGTTCTGATGCGTCAACTGGATGTAGCGGCAGAGCGTTGGGCGCTGGCAGTACCGGTCGTCATTTCCGGCTATTCGATGCCAGATCCTGAGCCGGTCGTGGTGACGCTTCGCCAAGGCGAACATGTCGGACGCGGCGAGGGGCTGGGTGTCTATTACCACAATGACACTCCTGCGCGCCTCATCGAGCAGATAGAGTCAGTCCGCCTTTCCATAGAGGCTGGAGCGGGCCGTGAGAAGTTGCTTGCGCTCCTGCCGCCGGGCGGAGCACGTAATGCGCTCGACTGCGCGCTATGGGATCTCGAAGCCAAGCTCTCCGGCATTCCCGTGCACATCCCGGCAGGGATGGATCCGCCCCGACCGCTTCGCACGACATATACGCTGGCAGTGGACACGCCGGGCGCCATGGCCGAGCGCGCGCGGGGCGCCTATCGCGACGCCACAGCCATAAAGATCAAGCTGGCCGGAGAGCCGCTCGACGCCGCGCGTATCCGGGCGATCCGCGCGGCACGGCCGGACGTGTGGCTCGGCGTTGACGCGAACCAGGGCTATTCGCGGGAGCGGCTGATCGAGATGCTTCCGCTCTTCGCCGACGCGGGCGTGTCCTTGATCGAGCAACCCTGCAAGATCGGTAGCGAGGGAGAGCTTGACGGCCTTAAATCGAAAATCCCGTTTGCCGCCGACGAGAGCGTTCAATCGCTCGGTGATATCTCCGATCTGGTTGGTCGCTTTCAGGTGGTTAACATCAAGCTCGACAAGTGCGGTGGGCTGACCGAGGCGTTGCGGATGGTAAAAAGGGCGCGTGCCCTTGGTCTGGGAGTCATGGTCGGCAATATGGGCGGCACCTCCCTGGCGATGGCGCCTGCGCTGCTGGTCGGTCAGCTTTGCGATCTGGTGGACCTCGACGGCCCGCTGTTCCTAGGCGCCGATCGGGTGCCAGGCGTGATCTATGAACACGGTTTCGTCAGTGCCCCGCCGGCACTTTGGGGTTGGCCCGTATGAGTCCTTCGAGCTTGGACCGCGCACCTTCCGCCGGCGATTGGTTCGGGCAGCCACGGGGCCTCACCATCCTGTTCCTCACTGAAATGTGGGAAAAGTTCTCCTTCTTCGGGATGCGCGCGCTGCTCGTGCTCTACGTCACGAAGGATCTGATGTTCACCCAGGTGACCGCCTCGTGGGTTTATGGCGTATATGCAGGCGGCGTATATGCAACGCCGATATTGGGCGGAATAATCGCCGACCGCTGGCTGGGGCGACATAAGGCTGTCCTGATCGGTGGCGCGATCATGGCTCTCGGCCACTTCATGATGGCATTTGAAAGCCTGTTTTTCGTTGCGCTGACTACCATCGCGCTGGGGAACGGGCTCTACCTGCCCAGCCTTCCCAGTCAAATCGACGGCCTCTATGAGCGCGACGATCCACGGCGAAAATCTGCCTACAATGTCTATTATGTGGGGATCAACCTGGGCGCTTTTGCCGCTCCTGTCGTGGTGGGCACCATAGGCGAACTGTGCGGGTTCCACTGGGGCTTCACTGTCGCTGGCATCGGAATGATCGTCGGCCTCGTCACCTATATTGCCGGCTCACGGTATCTCCCTCCGGATCAGCCAAGGTCCGCATTGGTGCGGTCGGCCACGCCGCCAGTCGAAAGGCCGATGCAGCGTTTTCTGCTATTGGCGGCGATCGCAGCGGCAATCGTTATCTTCCGCGGCGCCTATGAGCAGCTCGGCAACACCATTCCGCTATGGACGGATACGAGCGTCAACCGGGTAGTGGCGGGCTCGTGGACAATCCCCGTGACATGGTTCCAGTCGCTCAACCCGCTGATGGTGTTTCTGCTCACCCCCTTGCTCGTGGCCTACTGGACGCGGCGAGCGAAACATATGCGAGAGCCTTCCTCGCTTGCCAAAATGGCCATGGGCGCTTCCGTTGTCGCGATCGCATATTTGATGGTCGCCATAGTCGCGCACTGGGCCGAGATCCGCACGCTGCAGGCATCATGGCTGTGGCTTACCGGTTTTCTCATCGTGATGACCGCCGGCGAGCTCCTCATTCTCCCGGTGGGGCTCGGCCTTTTCGGCCGCCTGGCGCCGGAGGGGCTGCGTGCGACAACGATTGCCCTCTGGTTTTCGGCAGGCTTTCTCGGCAATCTTTTCGCCGGATGGCTGGGAACGCTCTGGAGCCCGCTCAGTCACGGCGCCTTTTTTCTCATCGCGGCCGGCGTTGTAGCGCTGGCGATGACATTGCTGCTGCTGTTGCTGCCCTGGGGGAGAAGCGCCGAGCGTGCAGCCTGAGACCTGCCATGCCGCAGACCTTTAGCAGGCGCGGCAGACGGGGTAGCCTTTCCGCCGCGGATGGCGATCAAAGATCACCGGACCGACAGCAATTGACACCCGACACCATCGGGTTCGTTGCGTCCGCGCAGCTTACAGACATAGCGAGAGAAGGGGGCAGATATGTTTACGATCTCGATCGACGGATCCCGCAAGCTGATCGTCGCCGCGCTTTCCGGATTCCTGTCCGTGGACGAGGTTCCGGCTTTCTACGCGGCGGAGCAGGAGGCCGCCCGCAAACTTGGCGTCAGGTCGGGCGAACATCTGCTGCTCATCGACGCCACGCATTTCGTCCCGCAAAGCCAGCAGGTGGTTGCAGAGCTCAAGGCCCTGATCAGCACCCGCGAGCTCCAGGCGGAACGGGTCGCCATCGTGATCGACGCCGCGCTGTCCCGCATGCAGATGCGGCGATTGGTCGAGGATGAGAAAAATGTCGGAATCTTCGAGACGCTGCGCGAGGCCGATACATGGCTATTCCCGGCCTCGCGCGAGCAACCCTAGGCCCGGACGATCTCGCCTGCCGGCCCGCCTGCATCAGATCTGCCGATGATCTCCCGGGCCATTTTCTCCGCGACAATTTCAGGGGGAAGAAGCTCGGCACTGCTACGTGCGAAAATTTCGAGCAGTCGCGTATGGATCGCGGCGAGTGACTGCTCGATAGGGGGAAAGTCGAGGCGTGCACGACCCGGCATGGCGCTCGCTGCCGCGAGCCCGCTGATGATACCGCCGGCATTGAGGACATAGTCCGGCGCGAACAGGATGCCCCGCGCCGCCAGAAGCTCACCTGATTGGGCTGATGCGAGCTGGTTGTTCGCAGCGCCGGCGACGGCACCCGCGCGGATCTCCGGCACACTTTCGAGGGTGATCACGCCGCCAAGTGCGCAGGGGGCGAAGATGTCTACCGCCGCTGCATGGATGTGCTCGGGCGTGCTCGTCGCAGCGCCGAATTGCTGAACGGCGCGTTCGACCTGTTCGGCCCGGATATCGGCGACGACCAATTCGGCACCCGCTTCATGGAGCCGCTCGGCCACGCCCCAGCCAACAGCACCGAGGCCTTGCACTGCGACACGCATGCCGGTGAAATCCGACCGCTCGAAGCGCGCCTCAAGCACCGCGCGCAAACCGTGCATTACACCGGTCGCCGTGTGCGCGGCGAGATCGCTGTTGCCCGCAGTGGTACCCCCGACAAATGGCGAGACTTCACTGACAATGTCCATGTCGGCAACCGACATGCCGACATCCTCGCCGGTCGCGAAGTGAGAGCCAATGCGGTTGATGAACCGCCCATAGGCGTGCAGGAGTTCCCGACTCTTTATCCGCGCGGGATCGCCGATGATGACGGCCTTCCCGCCTCCGACCGGGAGACCGGCGAGCGCGGACTTGTAGGACATCGCGCGAGAGAGACGCAGCGCGTCATCGCCGGCAAGGGCGTCATGGGCATAGGCCTTGAATCGGGTTCCCCCCGCCGCCGGGCCAAGCTTTGTGGAATGGATCGCGACGATCGCGCGTAGCCCGGTTTCTTCATCGGAGAAGAAGCAGACCTGTTCGTGGGCGTCAAACTCGGGCGATTCCCAGATGCTCATTCAATTGTCCTTCGCTTGGTTCGGTGCGTCTCCTTTCCAAGCACGTTTTTTCTAACAGGAAAAGTGTAGAAAGTTTTTCTGTGAGCCTGGGTGGGAGTCATTCACCGCGTCGATATCGCTACACATGAGATTAAATTTAGGATTATCAAGTCGATACTTAAAGGCTGCCGCAGCGCTCCATCAGCGATCACCCTTGACCCGCCGTGGTTCAGATCTCCGTAATTGATCCATTTGCCATAAAGGAAATTGTTGCTATGTCGAAAACACGGGTGCGGGAAGGACCGCGCGTGTTTGGGAGGGTATGTGGCTCGCACAAAACGGTTCGCGCGCTTTCTGCTGCCCGGCCTGGCTTTCAAGGCGGCGGTGATCGGTGGTGGCTATGCCACTGGCCGCGAGCTCGCGACTTTTTTCGTGCCCAGCGGGCCAATCGGTGGATTGGCGGCGATGTTGCTGGCGATGGCGATCTGGAGCGTAGTCTGCGCTGCCACCTTTGCCTTCGCGCACCGGACCGCAAGCCAGGATTACAGGACCTTCTTCAGCAATCTGCTCGGCCCGCTCTGGCCGACCTATGAGATCGCCTGGTTCCTCGCTCTCATGCTCATCCTGGCTGTCTATGCGGCGGCGGCGGGGGCGATAGGGCACAGCCTTTTCGGCTGGCCGGAACTGGCCGGTGCGTTGCTGCTGACAGTGATGATTGCAGGCGTGACAGCATGGGGTAACTACGCGGTCGAAAGATTGTTCAAGTACGTCTCAATTCTGCTTTATGGCACCTATGCGGCCTTCGTCGTGCTATCGCTCACCCACTATGGCGACCGGATCGTTGGTGCTTTCCAGGCAGGAGGCTGGCAGTCCGGCTGGGCACAGGGTGGCATCACCTATGCGAGCTACAATATTATCGGTGCGATCGTCATATTGCCGGTCACACGCCACCTGACCTCAACACGCGACGCGGTCATCGCCGGCATGATCGCGGGACCGCTCGCAATGCTGCCCGCGATCCTTTTTTTCATCTCCATGGTGGCCTGGTTCCCCGGCATCGCGAACGAGGCACTGCCGTCGGATTTTCTCCTTGAACGGCTTAATCTGCCGTGGTTTCGAATCCTCTTCCAGGTCATGATTTTCGCGGCGCTGCTCGAAAGCGCGGTGAGCGGCGTGCATTCGATCAACGAGCGCGTAGCCATTGTCTGGAAGGCACGGCGCGGGGCGGAATTGACGCCGGGCTTGCGCGTGGTGATTACGCTCGGCGTGCTCGCGGTCTCGGTGTTTGTCGCCGGTCGTTATGGCCTCGTGGCGCTTATCGCCCAGGGGTATAGCTGGCTCGCTGCGGCATTCCTCCTGATTTACGTCCTCCCGCTGATGACGCTCGGGCTGTGGCGCCTCGCGCGCGGGCGAATACCACCATCCAGCCTGCCGCCGCACGGCGTGCACTGATGGCTGACTTACCCCCAGCGGAGAATGCGATGGCTGCCCCAGACGCAGTGACACTCGACGACAAATATCGGCTCGACGGGGAACTGGCGCTCGTAAGCGGTCGTCAGGCGCTCGTTCGCCTGCCTATGATCCAGCGTGCGCTGGATCGCGAGCAGGGGCTGAACACTGCCGGCTATATCAGCGGCTATCGCGGGTCACCGCTTGGGGGATTTGACGCCGAGCTCTGGAAAGCGCGCAAGCAGCTGGAGGCGCACGACATCATCTTCGAGCCTGGGGTGAACGAGGATCTGGCGCTGACCGCGCTGGCCGGAACCCAGCAACTCGATTTCCTGCCGGGACGTCGCGTCGATGGCGTGTTCGGCCTTTGGTACGGCAAGGGGCCAGGTGTCGATCGGTCGGGCGACGCGATCAAGCATGCCAATCTCGCCGGAACCTCGCCGCTCGGCGGCATCGTCCTTGCCTTCGGGGACGACCATGCTGGCAAATCGTCTACCACGGCGCATCAAAGCGAGCTTACCCTGGCGAGTTGGGGCGTGCCGATCCTCTACCCGTCGACGATAGGCGAAATCCTCGAATATGGTCTCGCGGCCTTTGGCATGTCGCGCTTTTCGGGGGCGCTGGTAGGGCTCAAGCTGGTCAACGAAACCGCCGAGGCGACCGGCGTCCTCACCTTCGGCGCGCCTCCCAGGTTCACCATGCCCCCTGTAAGTTCGCCACCGGGCGGTGTGCATCTGCGGCGGGAGGTTCTGGCGATGCTCGACCAGGACATGCGTCTGCAACGCCAGAAGCTGCCGCGAGCGCAGATGTTCGCCCGCCATAACGGGCTGGATCGGGTTGCCTTCGGAAGCGACCGGCCGTACTTCATGATCGCAACCGCGGGCAAGCCCTATGCTGACGTCCTGGCGGCGCTGCAGATACTCGGCATCGATGAGGCGACCGCGCAACGCGCAAGGATCGGCGTTTACAAGATCGCCCTTACCTTTCCGCTCGACGTGGTTGGCATGGCGCCGGTCGCTGCGGCTGCCCGGGAGATATTCTTCGCCGAGGAGAAACGCGCCCAGGCCGAGCCTCAAGCCCGCGAGGCGTTCTACAATCTGCCGAACCGTCCTCGCATCACGGGCAAGACGGATCCCGAGGGATTGCCGCTCCTGCCGTCGGATGTGCCGCTCAGCGTGCCTCTGATCGCTGCGGTGCTTTCCGAGCGCCTTCAGCATGTGCTGACAAACAAGCGCCTTTCAGCCCGTGTTGCAGAGGCCGGTGCCCGCGCCCGCACGATGCTTGAAGCGGCTGCGGCGCAAACACCGATTGCCGTGCGTCGTCCCGCATTTTGTGCCGGCTGCCCGCACAACAGCTCCACCAAGGTTCCCCAGGGCTCCTTCGGTGCAACCGGAATCGGTTGCCATGGCATGGTGATGTTTCATCCCGAGCGAAATCCGCTGCCGATGGGGCAAATGGGGGCGGAGGGTGCCAACTGGATCGGCCTTTCGCGCTTTACCGACATACCCCATATCTTCCAGAATCTCGGCGATGGCACCTATAGCCACTCAGGTTCGCTTGCGATCCGCGCCGCCGTCGCTGCGCGCACCAACATCACGTACAAGATTCTCTACAATGACGCAGTCGCCATGACCGGCGGCCAGCCGGTCGAGGGAGGGCTGACCGTAGGCCGCATCGTGCAGCAGGTCCTGGGCGAGGGCGTGGGCCGCACCGTCGTCCTTTCCGATGATCCGAACCGCTTTTCGGGCAAGGACAGCCTGCCCGTCGGTACCGAGTTGCGTCATCGCGATGCCCTTGCCGAGGTGCAAGAGGAGTTGCGGTCGACGCCAGGCGTTACGGTGATCGTTTATGATCAGGTCTGCGCAGCAGAGAAGCGTCGACGGCGGAAGATCGATCGGTTTCCTGACCCGGACAGGCGCGTGTTCATCAATGCTGACATCTGCGAAGGGTGCGGCGACTGCTCCATCCAATCTAATTGCCTCGCGATCCAGCCGCTCGAAACCGAACTCGGCCGGAAGCGGCGCATCGATCAATCCGCGTGCAACAAGGACTTTACCTGCCAGAAGGGGTTTTGCCCGTCCTTCGTGGTAGTCGAAGGCGCGCGGCCGCGCCGGCGCCTGGCCGCGACCGTGGAGACTGCCCAGCCACCGGAGCCGCAGATCCGATCGATTGGCGACGGCTTCGATATGGTCATCGCAGGCATCGGCGGCACAGGCGTTGTAACGGTCAGCGCGATTCTGGGCATGGCGGCGCGGATCGCAGGCGTCAGCGCCAATCTTTACGACATGACAGGCCTCAGTCAGAAAGGCGGGGCGGTCTTCAGCCATGTTCGCCTGAGAGCGGCAGCCGACGCCGTGACGCCGGCACGGGTCGGGCATGGCGAAGCGGACCTGATATTGGCCTGTGATCTCGTGGCTGCCGGTCAGTCCGAGGCGACGGCAACTATCGCACGCGGGCGCACGACGATTGTTGCAAATAGCGATCTCACCGCGACCGCCGACTTTCAGAGCGTTCGCGACGCCCGGCTTCCCGGAGCCGATCTCGTCGCCAAACTCGAATCGTTGGCTGGCCGCTCGCCGCACCTGTTGGGCGCGGCGCAGCTTTCTCAGGCGCTGATCGGTGACACGATCGCCGCAAACATGCTCCTGCTCGGCTTTGCGTGGCAGCAAGGGGCGATCCCGCTCGGTCGCAGCGCTATCGAGCAGGCGATCCGCCTCAACGGTGTCTCGGTGGAAGCCAATCTCAAGGCCTTCGCGGCAGGACGGGCGGCGGCCGTAACAAACACTGAAGATCCCGCTCCACAAACCCTCGGGGATTTTATCGAGCGGCGTGCCGCCGATCTGACCGCCTACCGCAACCGCGCTTATGCGGACCGATATCACACGCTGATGGTGAAGGTCTGCGCGGCCGCGAAAGCGGTCGAGGGAGGCGAGGCCTTTGCTTGGGCTGTCGCGCGGTCAGCCTACAAGCTGATGGCATATAAGGACGAATATGAGGTCGCGCGCATTTATTCCGGCAGTAGCTTCCGGGCTGCGCTTGATCGGGAGTTCGAAGGCATACGCGGCGTGAAACTGCAGCTGGCGCCTCCCTTGCTTGCGCGCATGGACAAAATGACGGGGCGTCCGCGGAAGATGAGCTTTGGCGCGTGGATCTTCCCCGTGCTGCGCGTCCTGGCGGCGTGCCGCGGCTTACGCGAGACTCCCTTCGATCCGTTTGGCCGCACCACCGAACGACGTGTCGAACGAAAACTCAGAGAGGCCTTCCTCGCACGGATCGCCAAAGCGACCGAAGCACTCACCGCGGACACTCTGGTAGACCTCGTTGGTCTGGCTGAGTTGCCGATGGATGTCCGCGGCTTTGGCCCTGTGAAGCACGATGTCGCAGCAAAGGTGCTGGCCATCATGGATGAGGTTTCGGAGTTCGCAGATCGTTCCTTGCCGTCGCCAAAGGTGCAGGGGCCGCTTTAGGTAGGCGTCCCTGAAAATTTGGTGCGGGAATACATTGGCGGGCCCGAGGTCGGGGTCCAATCGGATATGAGGGGGCCAAGGACTTGACGGATGCCATCTACTCCTCGTTGGCAGAGAACGTCGTTCGGCCTTGAGCTGACCAGCACTATCGTCAGCGCGCTGCGGGCAACAGTGACCACAACCGAGCTCAAAGCACTCATGAAGGCGGTGGCGCTTGAAATGGGCTTTCGCCATTATGCATTGATCCATCACGACGACCTCCGGGTACCAAGCCCCGACCGCGTCGATCTCAAGGACTATCCCGCGGCGATCACCGAACGTTTGATCGGGCAGCATCGGTATCGCCGCGATCCCGTCATTCGGGGCTGCATTTTTGCGGATAGCGCCTTTCTCTGGTCCGAACTTTCCCGCTTTATCCGCTTGGACCGGCACGATCGCGCCAGTTTCGAGCTTGGCGCGCGCGCAGGATTGAACGAGGGTATCACTGTACCCTATGTGCGCCTTGGTGATCGCATGGGATCCTGCACGTTCGCTGGCATACGCCGCCCCGAACGCGCGCATCGTTACCTTGGCGCGGCGCAGATGATCGGCATCTTCGCGTTCCAGGCCGCACGGCGGATGGTGTTGGGAGAAATATCAGTCGTCCCAGCCTTGCCGAAATTGCACCCGCGTCCTCGCGACTGTGTCATCCTCGCCGGGCGTGGGCTTTCCAATAAGCAGATCGCCCGGGCGCTATCCCTGACGCCCCGGACCGTGGATGGCTATCTGACCGAAGCCCGCCGCCTGTTCGATGCCCACGACCGTACCGAACTGGTGGTGAGCGCGGTCTTGGCGGGCGAAGTCGAACTGGACGAGCTCCGGAGCCGTCAACCCGAGTAATCACTCGGTCTATTTCAGTGGGCTCGCGGCTGCTTCCTTCGTGTGCGGGAAATACGAGCCGGGAGCACCCTATGATCCACATCATCGACAACCATCTGGCAGCGGAAAATCGCCCTCTGCTCCAATCCATGTTCGCCGATCGCAAGCGTCTCTTCGTCGACCTGTTCGGCTGGGACGTGCCGGTGGTGGACGACCAGTACGAAATGGACCAATTCGACAATGCCGATACGATTTACCTGATCGTCGCAGACGAGGACGGCGACCACGCGGCGTCGATCCGCCTCTTCCCGAGCACTCGCCCGCACATGCTCGGCACACTCTTTCCACACCTCTGCCCATTGGGAGTACCGGTCGACGAAGCGACTTGGGAAAGCACGCGGCTCTGCCTGCCCCAGCGGCACGGGGCCGCGCGTCGCCGCGAACTGCGCAACATGCTCTTCGCCGCGATGGTCGACGTGGCGCTCGAGCGAGGCATCGAGCGCTACACCGGTGTCATCCCCGATCCCTTCCGCAAGGAAGTGCTCGCGATGGGCTGGCAGGCAGAGCCACTCGGTCCAGCGGTTCGCATACCCGGTGGGCCGATCGGCGCCTTCCTGATTCACATTGGCCCAGACACCCGCGAACGCCTGCGCTGGACCGGCGTCTATCCCGAGGCGATCGAGCGGGTGACGGCATGAGTGCCTTGGTTGATCGCCACGCCGCCATGCTGGCACGCGATGGCTGGTGCGTGTTCGGCCAGGCAATCGACCCTGCCGTGCTCGCCGAAATCGAGGCGGACCTCGACGCTCGCTTTGCGGCCACGCCCTTGTCCGAAGGGGCCTTCTATGGTGCGCGGACCAAGCGCTTCGGGTCGCTGCTGACCCGATCGCGGGGGGTAGAGCGTCTTGTCATGCATCCCCTGCTGCGCGACATTGTCGAGCAGATCCTGCTGCCCTGGTGCGAGCGGATTGCGCTCAACCTCACTCAGGCGATCGAGATCCATCACGGCGCACTGCCGCAGCTGCCGCACCGCGATCAGGACATGTGGCAGGGACCGAAAGGCAGCCTCGAATATCTCGTCAATGTGATGTGGCCGCTGACCGCTTTCACCCGGGAAAACGGCGGCACTCGCCTGTGGACCGGCAGCCATTCCGACCAGGACGTCCCCCTCCTGCCCGAGGATGACAGTATCGTTCCCGCAGTGGTGCCGGGCGATGCGCTCCTGTTCCTCGGATCAACGCTGCACGGCGGCGGCGGCAATGTCAGCATTGCGCCGCGCCGAGGCATCATCATCAGCTACTGCCTTGGCTGGCTCAAGCCGTTCGAGCTGCAGTGGCTGGTCTATCCGCCCCATGTCGCCCGCCACTTCTCGCCCGAACTCGCTGCGCTCGTCGGCTACGCGCAGCATCGGCCCAACCTTGGCAATGTCGAAGGACAGTGTCCTTCGATCCTGCTGCGGCAAGATGTTCCGGACCATTTGCCGGCGATCGACGCGCTGCGACCCGACCAGGCAGAGGCGGCCGCCCTGTTCGTTCGTTCCCAGCTCGGCTGACCGGCGATGAGCAGGCCTGATCCCGCAGCCCATGATGCCGTGATCCGACGCGGACGCCCCGCGCTCGCCTGGGAAGTGCTTCGCCGCGATCCGGCCTACCGCGCAGCCTATGCCGGCCTGACGGCCCTGCCGCTAGCCGGTCAAGCCGCAGACGCCGACTTCGCGGCGCACTGGGGGCTGCACTTTCCCTGAGGACCCGGCTCAGAGCTGCGCTCGGATTCTGCCGATATGGTCGGCCGACGTCGACCCGTGCGTGCTTGCCGTCCGAGCTGGCCAGCCGACCGGCAATCAGCAGTGGTCGTTCGATCTTGCGACGACCGAGGCGCGTCACCTGCGCGGCGGCGACGCCGAGCATCTCCTGATCGTCCGCGGCAACGAGCTGTTCCGGCTCGACGTCATCGCCGGCACCGTTGCCGCTGGCCCGGTCTCGCTGCGTTTCGACATCGCGCAGGATGATCGCCTGCCTGCACAGCTCTCCACGATCGGCAGGTATTGCCACACAATCAACCCGGTGCGTCGCTACGTCCAGTTGGGCAATCGTCTCCTCGCACTGACGGCCATCGATGCCTTCGAAGCCGGCGCCAGCCTCAGGGAAACCGCGGACGTCGTCCTTGGATCCGGCGCGTGGCCGGGAGAGGGCGACCATCGAAAATCACGTGTCCGAAGAATGATCGTCGCCGGAAAGCGCATGATCAGGGCCGGGCCACAGCCTATTCTTGCAGGAGGCTAGGGGCTTTCGTCGATCGGTTGGACCAGGTCGGCCGGCATGGCGTCAATGGCTTGGGCTAGCATCCATATGGAAATTGCGGTGGGGTTCCGTTGGCCGCGTTCCAACCAACCAATGTAGCTCTGCGAAAACCCTGATCGCTCGGCAACGGCCTCTTGGGTCAATCCCTTTCTCTTCCTCAGCCGAGCGAAATTGCTCCCGATCACCTTTCGCATATCCATCGACCCACGGTCGAGGAATTGCCTCCGCCGAGTTATTCACTATATTTAATAGTCGTGGCAGCTCCAAATCGCACGAGGAGACAGATGGACACGCTTGATCGTTTAGCGCCGTGCGGCGAGGAGGCGGTCGATTATGATCGACGCCATTTGGCTCTTTACGCTGCGCTTCTCGATGCAGCTGATGCCCATACCTCCTGGCAAGAGGCGGCGACTTCACTGATGAAGCTCGATCTCAACGAGTCCGACGCGGAGGCCTGCTGGCGCTCGCATCTCGAGCGGGCGCGCTGGATCATCGGTGATGGTCTCGCCAACGCGCTTGCCACGTTCAATGAGCGCCGTGTGGCGATCAAGGCCGTATAACGGGTGGATCGCGCGGTGGAACTGGTGGTGACCAGCCGCTATCTGGATGGTGTGGAAAGCATTGACGAAGCCAGCGCCCTCCTGATCGCCCGCGAGCTGATCGCCGAGCATGGGGACGATGTCGCACGGGTCGTCCAGGACAGGATCGATGCTTATTTCGAGTCAGTTGATCTCGAGCGATTCTCGAAGTGGTTCATCATCCGCAACGCCGTCACGCTCTCGCTGGGGTCGGGTACGACCCTCCAATAGTCGCCGCCGCTGTGCTGGATCGCGTGGCGACTGAGCAGAATACGGAGTCTTCACACAGGCTCGCGTGAGCCCTCTTCGCCACCCTTCGGAGCGTTGCAGACCTTGTAACGGACAGGCGCCTCGCAACTTCGTGCGACCGCGCTCTACTTCGACCGTCGCCCGGGCGCCGGTCTCAGCCGAGCCCCTGGCGGGTCTCGGCCAGCCGGTCACGATCGCTGGCGTGGCCGCGGACGCCGCGCCTGTGCGCGGCGGCGTTGCTTGTGCCTCTCCCGGTACGGCGGGTGCGGGCGGCGCTCCCGGCTAGGCCCGTCGCGGCCGGCGGCAACCCCTTCGCTTCGCTCCTGGGTGCTCCACTTCGTTCCGCCCTGGCGGTGCCGCCGGCCACTGGAGCCGGGCCTCTTGGTCGCGTTTCGCCGCCCACCCCCGCCTTTGCGGGGAGGCTTGCTGCTTTTTGGGTGGCGATGGAGAATAGCGATGCGAGAAGCCGCCAACCGTCGTTCCCGCCGCAAGGGTGCGGGCGAAGATCGTCAGACCGAGAACCGGGCGAGCCTCTATGACGAGGTGACCGGGCGGATCATTTCCGAGCTTGAGGCCGGGCGCTTGCCGTGGGTCCAGCCATGGGGATCGACCGGCAGCGCAGGTCCCGGCTTGCCGCGCAATGCCCTGACCGCGCGCACCTATTCGGGCGTCAATGTCCTGATCCTGTGGGGCGCGGTCATCGAGCATGGCTTCCCGTCGCAATCGTGGCTGACCTTCCGGCAGGCGCAGGAGGCGGGCGGATGTGTCCGCAAGGGTGAGCATGGCGTGACGGTCGTCTACGCCGACCGCTTCACCCCCGAGGCCGAGAAGGAACGCGCGACCCGCGACGGCGACGAGGCCAAGGCGGTGCCCTTCCTCAAGCGGTTCACCGTGTTCAATGTCGCGCAGTGCGAGGGGTTGCGCGCCGGGCTTGCTTCCGATCCGGCACCCTTGCCAGAGCGCGAGATCGTGCCCCTCGCCGAGGAGGTGATCGCCGCGTCGGGCGTCGATTTCCACATTGGCGGCGACCGCGCCTTCTATGTCCCCTCGCTCGATTTCGTGCAGGTGCCACCGCAGCCCGCCTTTTTCGAGCAGGTCAATTATTACCGGACCTGCCTGCACGAGCTGACCCACGCCACCGGCCACGCCAAGCGCCTCAATCGCGACCTGACCAACGGCTTCGGCAGCAAGGATTACGCCCGCGAGGAACTGATCGCCGAAATGGGTTCGGCCTTCCTCTGCGCCGCGCTCGGCATCATGCCGACCGTGCGCCACGCCGACTATATCGGCTCCTGGCTGGAGGTATTGCGCGAGGACAATCGCGCGATCTTCCGCGCCGCCAGCGCCGCGACGAAGGCCGCCGACTGGCTGCTGGCGCGCCACCGCGAGGCGCAGGCCGCGCGCGAGGACGGAAGGATCGCGGCATGATCCTCCTGACCCCCGAACTCCGTTTGGCGCTTCGCGCGAATGACATTTCCCGCCGCGCCTGCGAGGAAAAAGGCGCGCGATTCGATCCGCCGCCCGTGGTCAAGCTGTTCAACCCGCTTGGCGCGGCGACATGGCTGGCGACCGAACTGGACGAGGATGGCGACACCCTGTTCGGGCTGGCGGACCTTGGCTTTGGCTGCCCCGAGCTTGGCTATTTCAGCCTGTCCGAGATCGCCGCCGTTCGCCTGCCGTTCGGCCTGTTCATCGAGCGTGACCTGTCGTTCGACAGTGCCTTCCCGCTGTCGGTCTGGACCGAAACCGCGCGCCGAACCGGTTCGGTCCTGTGGGCCGAAACCCTGCTGCGTCGCGCCGCCGCAAGCGGCGCGGACCCCGAGCTTCCGCCAAGCGGCGGATGACGCTGGCGGCCGTTCGCCGCCGATCAGAACCGGCCCGCCATCCCAGCAAAGAGCGACGGACCGGCACTCACAAGGAGTTGTGCCATGACACTCGTTTTCATCGACCAAGACAAGCTGTCTGTCAGCAAGACCAACATGCGCTACGGGAAAAAGGCACCGGACGTGTCCGATATGCTGCCAACCGTGCGCAAGCGCGGCATCATCCAGACACTGCTCGTGCGCCCCAATTGTCAGGAGGGCCATTATGAGATCGTCGCGGGCGCGCGGCGCTTCCATGCCGCGCGGATCGTCGCCGAGGAAACCGGCGAGGCCGAGCCGCTGCCCTGCCGCATCCTCTCCGAAACCGACGACGCAGCCGCCATCGAGGCGTCGATGATCGAGAACCTCGCGAGGCTCGACGCCGACGAGGTGACGCAATGGGAAACCTTCACCCGGCTCGTGAAGGAAGGCCGCGACGTTACTGACATCGCCGCGACCTTCGGGCTTCCCGACCTGACCATCGCGCGAGTGCTCGCGCTCGGCAACCTGCTGCCGCGCGTCCGCTCGCTCTATGCGGCGGAGAAGATCGACCGCGCCACCGTCCGCCACCTGACCCTTGCCAGCAAGAGCCAGCAGCGCGCGTGGCTCGCGCTCTATGATGACCCGGAAACCTATGTGCCGACCGGACACCAGTTGAAGGCGTGGCTGTTCGGCGGCCAGTCGATCCCGGCCCGGTTCGCGCTGTTCGACCTTGATGGTTTCAAGGGCGCGACCGTCGCCGACCTGTTCGGCGACGACCGCTATTTCGCCGATGCCGACGCCTTCTGGACCGCGCAGAACGAGGCAATCGAGGCGCGCCGTGCGGCCTATCTTGAGCACGGCTGGAGCGATGTTGTGATCGTCCCCGCGTCCGAGCATTTCCATTCGTGGGAATATGAGAAGGCGGGCAAGCGCAAGGGCGGGCGCGTCTATGTCGACGTCCGCAGCAATGGCGAGGTGACCTTCCACGAGGGCTACATGACGCGGAAGGAGGCGCAGCGCGTCGCGCGCGGCGACAGCCCGGAACCGGCGAAAGCCGCTCGCCCGGAGGTCACATCGACGATGCAGACCTATCTCGACCTGCATCGTCATGCCGCCGTGCGCGCGGCATTGCTCGGGCATCCCGGCGTCGCGTTGCGCCTGATGGTCGCGCACGTCATCGGCGGATCGCACCTGTGGCGCGTATCACCCGACCCGCAGACGACGCGAAACGACGAGGTGCGCGAAAGCCTCGAAACGTCGCGCGCCGAGACGGTCTTCGACGAGCGCCGTCGCGCGGTGCTGGCGGTGCTCGACTTCTCGCCCGAGGAGCCGACAGTGACCGGCGGCAACGGTGACGATTACGGCGTGGCGGGCTTGTTCCTGCGCCTGATCGAGTTGCCCGACCCGGTCATCATGGAGATCATCACGGTCGTCATGGGCGAGACGCTGGCCAGCGGCAGCGCCGCCGTCGCCGCTGTCGGCGTGCAGATCGGCGTCGACATGGCCGACTGGTGGCAGGCCGACGCGGCGTTCTTCGAGCTGATCCGCGACCGCGAAGTGCTGTCGCGGATCGTCGCCGAGGTGGCGGGCGAGACCGTCGCCACCGCCAATGCGGGCGAGAAGACCAAGACCTTGAAACGCATCGTCCGGGACCATCTCGACGGCGCGGACGGACGGAACAAGGTCGAGCGCTGGGTGCCGAAATGGCTGGGCTTCCCGGCCTCCGCCTACACCAGCCGGGGAGGCGTCGGCACCGTCGCCGCCCATGCCAAGGTCGAGGCGGCACGGACCCCCGAGCCGGACCCCGACGCCGAGCAAGAGGCCGAGCACGAAACCTTCGCGCAGGCGGCATGATCACGCGGACGGGCGGGCTTCGGCCCGCCCGCCATCCGCACCCTGAAAAATCGGCCGCGCGCCTCCGCCGTTCCGGCGTCGGCGCGCGGATCTTTTTTGCGCTGGGCGATGGCGCGATCGGCTATGCTGCGGGCGCGGATGAACCGCGTGACGGGACGGAGCCGGTGCGGGAGATCGAGGACTTCACGGACGAGCGCCAGAAGGCGTGGTGCATCCATTGCGGTGCCGTGATCGCCGACATCGAGAGCAATCGCGACCATGTCCCGACCAAGTCGCTGCTCACCAAGGGGCTGCGCGAACGTGGCGCCGACTATGATCGCGGCGAAGGCGACGAGTTCGACTATCTCCCCCAGGTCGTCGTCTGCCGGCAGTGCAATTCCGGTTTCTCAGCCGACGAGAACTATCTCCTCTGCGTGCTTCACGCGGTCATGGCGGGCAGCCTCTATCCCGACCCGGCGAGATCTCCCGAGGCGTCGGGCATCCTTCGCAGCAACCGCCACGTCGTCCGATCTCTCAAGAAAGGGCCGGACGGACAACTGCTCCTGTTCGACGATCTCCAGCCGTTCACCCTGTCTCCGGACATCGGCAAGGTACGGAATGTGATCGTCAAGAATGCACGCGGGCACGCCTATCACGAGATCGGCGAGCCGTTGCTCGACGCGCCGTCGCATGTCGCGTTCGTCCCGCTCGAGCAGCTGAGTGCCGAGCAGCGCGAAGCCTTCGAGTCCGCCGGCACGCCCGGCGAGCTCGCCGTCTGGCCCGAGGTCGGCAGCCGGATGACCGTGCATCTGCTCGACGATCAAGCCATGGTCGGCGGCTGGATCACGGTCGAGCCAGGACGCTATCGCTACGCGATCGACTGGTCCGGCGACGTCACCGTGAAGTCCGTGATCTGGGAATATCTCGCAACGGAAACGCGCTGGGGACGATAGGCAGGACGCACCCCGCCTACGGGTTCCCCTTGCGACAGATCACCAGCTTGGTCCCGCCGCAGATCGCGCAGGCATCCTTGCGCCGTTCGAATCCGCGCGTTCCCGCCAGCTCTCGCGTCTTGTGGTTGGCGTGCTGCCGGACCGACAGACCGAGCTTGTCGCTGATGCAGTCGTCGCAGATCGGGTCCGGCGACAGCCGCTCGATCAACCCGCGAACCTGATCCAGAACCGTCATCGCTCCCCCTTGCCGGATGTCTAGCGCACGCCGGGCGGAAGGCCAACGCGGGCGGTGGAACGGTCCGTATTCGCCTCCGTCGCGGACACCCTTCGCGCCGGAGCGTGACGATCCGACAGCCTCGACCGCATCCTCTTCCGGGCGGTGCGACCCCGGCGGCCTTGATCGATCGCGGTCTGCCGCAGGCCGTCCTCTGCCGCGCAACGGCTTCGCCGACCTTCTTCCCCGGCGCGGTGCCCGCGCCTTCCTCGCGAGGCAAGAAGCCCGGCTCGGGCCGTCCTCCGCTGCGCTCCGGCCTGACGGTGCGCGTCGTCCGGCCAACGGCCTGACAACCGCATCGAGGCCGCATGGGGCGGCATCGACCCATCGAATGGAGGTTACCATGGCACAGATCGGCAGCTTCACCCGTGGCGAGGGCGGCGTCTACAACGGCGAGATCCGGACCCTCACGCTTCGCGTCAAGGCCAGCATCCGGCCGGTCGATCGCGAGAACGACAAGGCGCCGGACCATCGCGTCAGCGCCGGCGGCGTCGAGTTCGGCGCGGGCTGGACCAAGGCGGCGCGCGACACCGGCGCGGAATATCTGAGCCTCAAGCTCGACGATCCGTCCTTCCCGGCGCCGATCTACGCAACCCTGACGCAGGGCGACAACGGCGAGCACAAGCTCATCTGGTCGCGCTGAACACGGTGTCCCGCGCGCTCCGGCGCGCGGGACTCGAGCGGTGAGCCGGATTTGCCATAGCTCGCGAGGGACCTCGCAGGCGGGGGCGTCTGCATGTGTCCGCTTTCCGTCGCGCGGGGCTTCGGACCCGCGCCACCCGGCCTCACCCGCACCGCTCGCATCGGGTGTGTCGGAATCCGCACCCCGGTTTCCGACACTCCCTGCCCGGTGTTCCGCCCGTCATTCCCGGTGCCGCGGACGCACGGTCGCGATCCGCTTCGCCAGGACAACGACCCGATGGACACCGATGACGACATCGCCCGGGCGAACCGCGCAAAGCGCGGCTCGCCCTTCCTCAACACCGACCAGGCCGCCGCCTATCTCAAGCTGTCGAGCCGGCTGCTCAAGCGCCTGCGCCGGGCGGGCAAGGGCCCGGTGTTCCGACGGCACAGCCGGTTCGTCCAGTACCATATCGACGACCTCAATGCCTGGTCCGGCGAGCAGGCCGCGCGCGAGATCGGCCGATGACTGGCCGCCGCGATCGCGCGGGCGAAGCCCCGCTGCTCGCCTGGGGCGACGCGCTGCGCGCCGAGAAGCTGCGTCGCAGGCGCCTTCGCAGGCGCATCGGGATCACCGGCGCGGGCATCGCCATTGTGCTCGCCAGCGCCGCGCTTCCGCCAGCCCCGCGTCTCGTCTGGAACGCCAGCGCGAGCGCGCCGGTCGGTCTCTACACCGTGTCGCCCGGTGCTGCGGCGGCGCCCGGCGACATGGTCATCGCGCGTGTCCCCGAACCCTTCCGGTGGCTCGCGGCGGAGCGCCGCTACCTGCCGATGAACGTGCCGCTCGTGAAGCGCGTCACGGCCTTTGCCGGCGACGAGGTCTGCGCCCTCGGACAGGAGATCTTCGTCAACGGTCGCTGGACCGCCGAACGCCGGCTCGCCGATGGACAGGGCCGGCCGATGCCGATGTGGTCTGGGTGCGTGCGGCTCCACGGCGGCCAGCTGTTCCTGCTCATGGACAGTCCGGCCTCGTTCGACGGGCGCTATTTCGGCGTGACAGAGGCCGGTAACATCGTCGGAAAGGCGCAGCTGCTGTGGCGCCGCTGAGGATGATCGCATGTGCGGCGGCGCTGGTCGCCGCCGTGCCGGCGCAGGCCGAGAGCGTCGCCGACTGGCGGCCGTGGATCACCGAGGCGTCGCTCCGCTTCGGGGTCCCGACCGGGTGGGTCGAGCGGGTGATGCAGGCCGAAAGCCGTGGCCGGACGACGCTCGATGGCCGCCCCATCCGCAGCCGGGCCGGGGCGATGGGGCTGATGCAGCTCATGCCCGCGACCTGGGCGGCGATGCGACGGCGGCTCGGTCTCGGCGCCGATCCGGACGATCCGCGCGACAACATCCTTGCCGGCACCTTCTACCTGCGCCTGATGTACGACCGCTTCGGCTATCCCGGCCTCTTCGCCGCCTACAATGCAGGCCCTGGCCGCTATGCGGCGCATCTGGCCACCGGCGGCGCGCTTCCCGAGGAGACGGTCGCCTATCTGCGGACGGTCGGCGGAGCGGGATCGACGACGCCATCGCCTGCGGTCGAGGCACCGCGCGAGACCCTGTTCGCCGTCCGCTATCAGGGAGCGCAGCAGCCTCGATCGGCCGACCCTGCGCCCACCCAATCCACGCTTTTCGCGGTGCGACGCGATGGTCGATGAGGCGAGGTCACGCGCGAACGAGAGGTGGGAGGCTCGTCTCGACAGACCCAGCATGACGGGTGGCGGAGCGGCTATCAAGGCCCGCGGGTGCCCCCCAATTTTCTTCGAAAATCGGTTCCCCCCACGTCCGCTTCGCGGCGCTGCGCTGCGCTCCGCGGCCCTGACAGCCGCTCCGCCACCCGTCCCTCGGACGCCGTTCTCGATGGTGAGGACGCAAGCGTTGGAGGACATCATGAGCATGTATCAGAGCATCGGAACGGCGTCGGATCGCGTGATGGCGACGCTGATGGCGGGTCTGGAAATGGAGTTCGGGCGGGGTGCCGGAGAGGCACTGGCGCAGCGTTTCCTGGAGGCGGAAGAGACCGATTTCCTCTGGGATGCCCGGGTCGAGGAGCGCTGGATCGGGTCCTACGAGAGCATCGACGACGATGATCTGGAGCTCGACCGGATAGCGATCTGCGGGCGACTGGATGGTCGCTGGTTCGCGAGCGTGATGCTCGTGGATGGCGACGGAATGGCGCACGGGACGATGGGGAAGCGCCACTGCAGGTCGCGCAGATCGGCCCATGAAGCGATGGTCGATGCGCATTGATCGCGGGTCGATCGGCAGGGAGAGGCAGCGTCGGACCGGCGCTGCTTCTCCTCCTTTTTTGAGCCGGGAAGGTCAGGAGGAAGGGGGGAAGGGAAAACAAGATAAAGGCAGTGTCTCGCGACCCTGCTCAAGTGATTGTCTGCACATCGTTTTTTCACGAGACAAGCCGCCCCGGCCGCGAGACTCCGCGGAAGGAAACTTCCAGAATCCGGCACTTTCCTTCCGAAATCGCGAGACTCGCCATGGATGACGACGACTTCACCCCGAAGCTCGGCCGGACCAAGGGGAAGGACGGGAAGAAGGTGCTGCGCTACGGCAGCCGGATCGTCCTCGCGGCGCGGCTGGCCGGGGCCAGGACCTGCATCGTCGGCCGCCGCTTCGACGGCAGCCGGATCGGCCGCGGCGCCAGCATCGGCCGCCTGCTGTCCAGCCGCGACCGGTTCGCCGGTCTCAGGAGCCGCCGCGCGATCGTGAAGACCCGGCTCGTGCGGCTGGGGGCGAAGGGTCTGCCCGGTGCCCGCACGCATCTGCGCTACATCCAGCGCGACGGCGTCACCCGCGAGGGCGCGGCGGGCGAGTTGTACGGCCGCGAGGCCGACCACGCCGACGGCAAGGCCTTCCTCGAAAGGTGCGACGGCGATCGGCACCAATTCCGCTTCATCGTCTCGGCCGAAGACGGCGCCGAATACACCGACCTCAGACCCTATGTCCGACGCCTGATGACCCAGGCCGAGCACGACCTCGGCACGAAGCTCGACTGGGTCGCGGTCGACCATTTCAACACCGACCAGCCGCACACCCACATCATGCTGCGCGGCGTCGATGATCGCGGCGAGAACCTGATCATCGCGCGCGAGTACATCGCCCACGGCTTCCGCGAACGCGCCGCCGAACTGGCGACGGTCGATCTCGGGCCGCGCACCGATCGCGAGATCGAGGACCGGCTGCGGCACGACGTCGAGCAGGAGCGGCTGACCACGATCGACCGCCGTCTGATCCGCCGCATGGACGATGAGCGGACGGTGACCGCGGCGAGCAACGACCCGTTCCAGCAGTCGGTCGCGGCCGGTCGGCTGCGCAGGCTCGGCACGATGGGCTTGGCGGAGGATCTGGGGCACGGGCGCTGGCGCCTCGCCGACGACATCGAGGACACCCTGCGGCGCATGGGAGAGCGCGGCGACATCATCCGCACGATGCAGCGCGAGCTGACGGCGCGAAAGCTCGATCGCGCCGGTGTCGATCGCCGCATCCATGACACGCCGACCGAGGAGATCGTCGGGCGGGTCATCCATCGCGGCTTCTCCGACGAGCATCGCGACCGCCACTATCTGATCGTCGACGGCATCGACGGCCGGGTCCATTATCTCGACATCGGTCGCGGCGACCTCAGCGAACCGACCCCGGAGGAGACGATCGTCAGGATCGCACCGCGCAATGCCGGCGTGCGCGATGTCGACAGGACGGTCGCCGAGGTCGCGAAGGGCAATGGCGGGTGCTATTCGATCGACGCCCATCTCCGCCACGATGCCGGTGCGAGCCAGGGCTTCGCGGAGACGCATGTCCGGCGCCTCGAGGCGATGCGCAGGGCCGGTGCCGGCGTCGAACGCAACGCCGACGGCAGCTGGTCGATCGCGGCGGATCATCTCGACCAGGCCGCCCGCCACGAGGCGCGGGGACTGCGCGATCGCCCGGTCGACATCGAGACCGTGTCGGCGATGCCCATCGCACGGCTCGAGACCGCCGATGCCGCGACATGGCTCGACCGGCAGATCGGCGCGGTCACGCCCGTGCCGGTGCGCGATACCGGATTCGGTCGCGAGGTCCGGTCGTCGCTCGATGTGCGGCGCCAGTGGCTGGTTCAGCAGGAGCTCGCCGACATGGACGGGGACAAGGTCCGCCTGCGCGCGAATGCGATCATGCTGCTCCAGCGCCGCGAACTGCTCGGTGCCGGAGAACGGCTCGCCGGCGAACTGGGCAAGCCGTTCGTGGAGGCGCAGGCCGGGAGCCCGGTCGAGGGCCGGCTCACCCGGCGCCTCGACCTGGCCAGCGGGCGGTTCGCGCTCGTCGAGCAGTCGCGCGAATTCACGCTCGTGCCGTGGCGGCCGGTGCTCGAGCGGCAGATCGGCAGCAGGGTGAGCGGGCTGGTGCGGTCGGACGGGGTGAACTGGCGCTTCGGGCGTGACCGCGCCGGTCCGCAGATCGGCTGATCAGCCCGGCGCCGCGTCACCGTCGGCGCGGCGTCTCACGAGACCGCTGTCGAAGTCGCCTGCGCCTTTGCGCAGCCAGTCCGCGATGCTCTCGACGAGCTCGTCCGCACCCGATCCGCGAAGGCCGCACTCCCATGCGATTGCCACGCGCCAGCCCGCGTGATGCAGGGCGTCGATCGCGGCGGCGTCGCGCACGACGTTCCGATCGAACTTATCCTGCCAGAATTCGGCATTGGACGCGGGCGTGGTGCACCAGTGACAGCCCTCGTGGCGGTGCCAGAAGCAGCCATGCACGAAGGCGACGGCCTTGTACCGCGGAAAGACGAGGTCCGGCTTGCCCGGCAGGCCGAGCGCGTGGAGGCGATAGCGGATGCCCGCTGCATGCAGCCTTTGCCGGAGCACGCGCTCGGGCTTCGTGTCCTTGCCACGAATGCCCGCCATCATGCGCGACCGGGTCGCCGGATCAACTGTGTCCACCATGGACCTTGGCCTGTCTTTTCCGAGTGCAGATGCTATTCGTTGCGCAACTCTCCAGCGGGACTGAAAGCGCACGATTCTTGTCCACATATTCTGTCGTCGACATATTTGCAGGTCCGGGGGGACTGGCCGAGGGATTTTCGAGCGTTTCGGGAATTGATGGTGCGCGCGCTTTCGACATCGCGCTGTCGATCGAGAAGGATGCCGCCGCCCATTCGACGCTCAGGCTGCGCGCGTTCCTGCGTCAGTTCGAAGGCGACCTGCCGGATCGATACTACGAGTTTCTGAACCACGGAGGCGACGAGCCGGACTGGGCGACCGAATATCCGGAAGAGTGGGACGCGGCTGTCGCCGAAGCGTGGCAGCTGGAGCTCGGCAAGGAGAATTCGGATCTTCGGCTGAACGCGCGACTCGATCACATCCGGGAAAGCTCCAGCGGCAACGTCGTCCTGATCGGCGGGCCTCCCTGCCAGGCCTATTCGCTTGTCGGCCGCGCACGGAACCAGGGCAAGGAAGGCTACGTCGCGAGCGAGGATCACCGGCATTTCCTCTACGAGGAATATATCCGCATCCTCGACCGTCTCCGGCCGGCGGCCTTCGTCATGGAAAACGTCAAGGGGATGCTGTCATCCTCGGTCGACGGCGAGAACCGGATCTTCGATCAGGTGCTGAAGGATCTGCGCGGAGAGGAGCGCGACGGCGCACGATATCATCTCATCGCGCTGGCACCCGGCGAGCGCCGCCAGTTCGACTTCGGCCGCTTCGCGCCGAAGGGCAGCGATTTCGTCATCCGGGCCGAGAACTTCGGCGTGCCGCAGGCGCGCCACCGCGTCATCGTGATCGGCCTGCGGTCCGATCTTGCGAGCGGTGTGCCCGACACCGAGCTCTCGGACCTGATGGTGCGGCACTCCCTGAAGGCGACCGTCGGTCAGGTGATCGCGGGAATGCCGAAGCTGCGCAGCGGCCTCAGTCGCGGCGCCGACAGCGAGGATGACTGGCGTCAGATCGTGTCGGCCGCGATGGCGTTCGTGGCGGATGTCGACACCGGCCTCTCCGACGAGCGGCAGCTTGCCTTCAACCTTGCGGCAGCACGCCACCACGACGAGTTTCGCGCCCTGAACTTCCTCCCCGGACGGGAAGGTCACGGCACCGGCATCTCTCCGGACTGTCCGACGGATCTCGCCGAATGGCTGACCGATCCCCGCCTCGAGACGTTGCCGAATCATCAGGCTCGAAGCCACATGGCGAGCGATCTCGCGCGCTACTTCTTCGCAGCCGTGTTCGCCGAGGTGACGGGCAAGTCGCCGAAGGCCTCCGATTTCCCCGAGGAACTCGCCCCGGAACATCAGAACTGGTCGTCGGGGAAGTTCGCCGATCGCTTCCGCGTCCAGGTCGCCGGCGGTCCCTCGACTACGGTCACCAGCCACATCTCGAAGGACGGGCACTACTTCATCCATCCCGACCCGCAGCAGTGCCGCAGCCTGACGGTCAGGGAAGCGGCTCGCCTCCAGACCTTTCCGGACAACTATCTCTTCAAGGGAAATCGGACCCAGCAGTACGTCCAGGTCGGCAATGCGGTGCCTCCGCTCCTGGCACGCTGGATCGGCGAGGCGCTCGCCACGATCCTCGCAACCCGCGTCACCTCCGCCGAAGGGGCGAGGCTCAGCCATGTCGCCTGAGTATGACATCGCGAGCCCGGGCGCGGCCGAGCTTTTCGAATCGCTTCGTGCCTTCGGGTATGACCTTCCCACGGCGCTCGCCGACATCATCGACAACAGCATTTCCGCCAGTGCCCGGAACATCTGGATCGACATGACCTGGGATGGCGCCGCATCGCGGGTCACGATCCGGGACGACGGCAAGGGCATGAGCGAAGACGCGCTCCGGCAGGCGATGCGGCCGGGAAGTCTCAGCCCGCTAGAGGATCGGGCCGCAAACGATCTCGGCCGGTTCGGCCTCGGAATGAAGACGGCGTCGATCTCGCAGTGCCGCTGCCTGACCGTCATGTCGAAACCTCGTGACGGGGAAGCCTGCATCCGTCGCTGGGACCTCGACTACATCGCATCGACCGGAACCGGCGAGTGGCGCCTTCTCAAGGGAGGCGACCTGCTCACCGACACGGACCGCAGTCTCCTCGCGGACCAGGATCAGGGCACGATCCTCTTCTGGGACCGGCTGGATCAGCTGGTGGGCGATGCCGCGGTCGACGACGAGACGGCCCAGAAGCATTTCCGCGAGCGCGCCGATGCCGTGAAGGCCCATCTCGCGATGGTGTTCCATCGTTTCCTGCGCGGCCGGAATGCGATCAGGCTCCACCTGAACGGACGTGCGATCGAGGCATGGGATCCGTTTCTCGAAGATACCGACAAGGTCGATCCGCTTCCGGCGGAGACGCTCGTCGCCGACGGCGAGGCGGTGGAGGTCAAGGCATTCATCCTGCCGCACCACACGCGGATCACGCCCGAGCAGCACGCGGCAGCTGCGGGACCGCGCGGATGGAACGCCCATCAGGGCTTCTACATCTATCGCAACAAGCGCCTGCTCGTCGCCGGCGACTGGCTCGGTCTCGGCATGCAGAAGGAGGAGCATTTCAAGCTCGCCCGCATCCGCATCGATCTCGCCAATTCCGCGGACCTCGTCTGGCAGATCGACGTCAAGAAATCCCGGGCACGGCCACCGGCAGCGCTGCGCCGCGATCTCCTGCGGATCGCCCGCGCGGCCCGCGGACAGGCGTCCAGCATCTATCGTCATCGCGGCAAGGTCGTGCAGCGCAAGCTCGGCAGCAACGACGTGTTTCTCTGGAACCACGTCGTGAAGCGGGGGAAGACCTACTACAAGATCAACCGCGACCACCCGCTCGTGCGCAAGGTGCTCGAGACGGCCGACGACAAGGCTCCGGTCCGCGCGCTTCTCGCGCTCGTCGAACAGACCATCCCGGCACCGCTCATCGTCATCAACAACGCGGAGACGCCCGACGGCTTCGGGCAGCCGTTCGAGGACTCGTCGGCCGATCTCAGGACGGCGATGGCCGAGACGTTCCAGGCTATGATCGAGGACGGTCGCGGCCGTCCCGATGCGGCCCGCGCGCTCCTGACCATGGAGCCGTTCAACCAGTATCCCGAAATGGTGGCAGTCTTTCTCGAGGAAGCAGCGACCGGACAGTAACAGGAGTGGAATGCAATGGGGGGAGGTCCGGGGGAGCCGATGTTCGACGCTGCCTATGCCGTCGCGAACGGCCTGCTGATGATGGAAGCGCGACTTACGCCCGAGGCGCTCGACCGTGCCGTCGCGACCGTGGCCGGCATGCCGAACTTTGCCGGCATCAATGCCGATCGTCTTCGCCGCGAGCTTGAGGCCAGCAACAACGTCCATGTCGGCGGCTATTCGGTCATCGACGATCGCGACTTCAAGGCTTGGATCAAGGCTGCGCGCGAGAACCGGAAATTCGAGTTCTGGACCCGCTACCGCAAGTATCTCGAGCTTCGCAAGCGCATGGCGCACGACGTGGTCGACCAGCTCGACGGCCTGACCGACGACATTCTCGACCGACTGCGGGATCCGCAGACCGAAGGCGAATGGGATCGCCGCGGCCTAGTCGTCGGCGACGTGCAGTCCGGCAAGACGTCAAACTACACCGGCCTGATCTGCAAGGCCGTCGATGCCGGCTACCCGCTCATCATCGTGATGGCCGGCGTGCACAACAGCCTGCGCAGCCAGACACAGATCCGGCTCGACGAAGGATTCTTCGGGTTCGACACGCGTCTGAACCTCCGCGCCGACCAGCAGAACCAGCGCATCGGCGCGGGGGCCCTGCCGGGGGCGCCCTTCCTCGTCGCCCACTCCCTGACCAGCAGCATGGAGAGCGGCGACTTCAAGCTGTCCACCGCGCAGGGAACGAAGATCATTCCGGGCGGCAAGGATCCGGTGCTTCTGGTGGTCAAGAAGCGGGTGAGCATCCTCGACAACCTGCACAAGTGGCTCAAGGTGCGGGCGGAAAAGGACGAGGGCGTGCCCGGCGGAGACATCGTTCGAGGGGTGCCGCTGCTGATCATCGACGACGAGGCCGACTATGCTTCCGCGAACACGAACGAGTATCGCGACCAGGACGGCAACATCGACGAGGACGCGGATCCAACCAACACCAACAAGCATATCCGCCGGCTGCTCACGCTGTTCGAGAAGAGCGCCTATGTCGGCTACACGGCCACGCCGTTCGCGAACGTCTTCATTCACCACGAAGGATGGAACAAGAAGTACGGCGAGGACCTCTTTCCCCGCAGCTTCATCATCAACATCCCAGCGCCTTCCAACTACATCGGTGCCGAGAAGGTCTTCGGTCTCGCGCGTCCGGGCCCCGACGGCGAGAGCCGAGGGCTGCCGATCATCCGGGAGGTCGACGATGCGGAGACCATCTTCCCCCCCAAGCACAAGAAGGAGCTTCCGGTCGCGGAGCTGCCCGGAACGCTGCACAAGGCCATCCTCGCCTTCATCCTGGCCTGCGCTGCCCGGCGTGTGCGGGGCGACGTGTCGGTCGACAATTCGATGCTCGTCCACGTCACGCGGTTCACGCTCGTACAGCAGCAGGTCGCCCGGCTCATCGAGGAGGAACTGACCGACATCCGCCGGCAGCTCGAATATCCCGGCACCGGCGGCGATGCGCTCGAACGTCTGGAAGCCCTCTGGCGCAGCGATTTCGAAGCGAACTTTCCGGTGCTGCAGGAAATGCTCGCCGATCATCAGCTCGCTCCGGTGGAATGGGATCAGGTGCGCGCGCAGCTCTTCGACGCCGCGCGCCGCATCGAGGTACGGGAGATCAACGGATCCGCGAAGGATGCCTTGGACTATGCCGAGCATCCGGACGGCCTGTCGGTGATCGCCATCGGCGGTGACAAGCTGTCGCGCGGCCTTACGCTCGAGGGCCTTTCGGTCAGCTACTTCGTCCGCACGTCGAAGATGTACGACACGCTCATGCAGATGGGCCGGTGGTTCGGCTATCGCCCGGGCTATGCCGATCTCTGCCGTCTGTACACGTCGTCGGAGCTCGTGACCTGGTATCGCCACATCGCGGTGGCGACATCGGAACTCCGCGAGGAATTCGACCTCATGTATGCGACCGGCCAGACCCCCGACCAGTTCGGGAACCGCGTCCGTGCGCATCCGAACGGCATGTTGATCACGGCGGCGAACAAGATGCGTGCCGTGGCCAAGGTGCGTGCCGGGTTTTCCGGCACGATTTCGGAAACCGTCTCCTTCGACACCGCCAGTGCGGTCCGCAATCTCGAGACGTTTTCGGGTTTCATCGCCGGACTGCCCGTGATCCAACCGGAACGCGACCGCTACATCTGGACCGGCGTCGGGGGCGCGGACGTCGCGGCGCTGATGGCGCGGATCGAGACGGCAAAGGAATCCTGGAAGGCGAATTCGCGCGCGATCGCCGACTACATCGCCGATCGGGTGTCGGACGGGCAGCTGGACGACTGGACCGTCGCCCTGCTTGCCGGCGGGCGCGGCGGTGGCCGGCACGACATCGGCGGCTATGACATTGCTCTCACACGCCGCGAGAACAGGTCGCCGAGCCAGAAGGGAAAGTACACGATCGGCCGGCTGGTCAGCCCTTCCGACGAGGTGCTTGACCTCGATCGACCTCAGATCGACGCGGCATTCGACGCCACGCTGGCGGCCTGGGATCTCAAGAAGCCGCCGAAGCGCGACCAGCCGAGCAGTCCGAGCGGTCCCTTCATCCGCCGGCAGCGCGATCCATCGCGCGGCCTGCTGCTGATCTATCCGATCGACACCGGGGTGGGATCCACCCCGCTGATGGGCTTCGCGGTCAGCTTCCCCTGGGACGAGAATGCCCGCGAGATCGAATATGCGGAGAACAGCGTGAAGCAGCTCGAGGACCTGTTCGATTGACCCCCGCCGAACTCATCGAGCGCTGGGCAGACCTTGCTTCGGCCCGCCGCAGCATGTCGGGGATGGACCGACGGCGGCTCGACGCGCAGGCGGCGGTCGATGTCTTTGCCTGCGTGTTCTGGCCGCGGGGGCGCAGCGGTCTTCTGATCGAAGGCGACGGACATGTGGCCGATCTCGCAGAACGCGTTCCGCGTTGCCGCGGTGTCCGCGTGGCGCTGGAAGAACATGGCGGCGGTGGTCAGCCGGAACGCACCACCCTCGCGATCGTCCTCGAGGAGGAGCGGCTGCGCGAGATCTTCGCCGTACTCTCAGCCGATCTCGTCAATGCCATTGTCGCCGAACCCAGTTCGGCCGGAGCTCTCCGTCGCTGCATCGATCGGCTCTGCATGTGGCAGGGACTGTTCGATCGGATCGCACCGGAGGGTCTGTCCGAGGAGCGGCAGCGCGGCCTGTTCGGCGAACTCGTCGTCCTCGACCGCCTGTTTCTCGAGAGCGGAAGCCTGCTCAACGGGGTCGCGGCGTGGATCGGTTCCGACAGCGCGCACCAGGACTTTCGCCGGGGCGGGCTGGCGATCGAGGTCAAAGCCTCGCTCGCAAAGCGCCACGCGAAGATATTGATCTCCAACGAGAAGCAGCTCGACGAGCGACCGCACGACATCCTAGTCCTCGCCAGCGTGCGGCTCGACGAGAGCGAGCCGCACGGGCTGTCGCTGCCCGACCTCGTCGCGCAGCTGCGACTGCGGCTCGCCGCGGACGAGCCTGCGGCCCGGCTGTTCGACGAGCGTGTACTCCTCGCCGACTATCTCGACGTCCACGCGCCGCTGTACGAAGGGCGCCGCTATCGAATCGCGTCCACTCGGTGGTTCCATGTCGAAGGCGAGTTTCCGAGGCTGACTGAGGCAACCCTGCCGGCCGGTGTCGGCGACATCCACTATTCGATCATCGCCGACGATCTCGGCGCGTGGGAAATGGATGAAGAGACCGTGCGCGACATGACCGGGGGAGGAGCATGACCGAAGGCGAAGAACTGGCCCAGTTTGCGCGGGACCTGCAGCAGGATGTTATTGCCAGAGCAGACGCCGCTGAGGACGGCGCACTTCGCGCCAGCGCGTTCACAGAACTCATGATCGAGTACTTGGTCGATGCCTCCGAGATCGATGACGGCACGGCCTGCGACTTCGAAGGGCGCGGCATGCGCTGCAGCGGCTGGTATCTGTCCGAAGATGGCGACCGGCTCGATCTCTTCTTGTCGCTGCCCCGGCTCGACGGCGAGGCAGGAACGGTTCCCAAGGCCGATGTCGACGCCGCCTTTCGGCGCCTGTCCACCTTCCTCTCGCGCTCGCTGGAGGGACAGCATCGCTCGATGGAGGCGGCACTCGATCGCTATGACATGTGCCGCTCGATCCACGACGCGCGCAACGATCTCAGCCATGTCCGTCTCTTCGTGCTCACGGACGGCGTCGCCACAATCGATCGCATCCAGAACGAGATGATCGAGCGGATCGAGGTCTCCAGCCATCTCTGGGACCTCCGCCGTCTGATGCGCGCGCGCTCCTCGGGCGTCGATCGCGAACCAATCGAAGTCGATTTCAGCCGGATGGGGAAGCCAGTCCGCTGCATCGTCGCGACCCCGCCGGACGCCGGCTATCGCTGCCTGATGACGATGCTACCCGGCGACATTCTCGTCGAGATGTACCGCCAGCACGGGCCTCGGCTACTGGAGCGCAACGTGCGCAGCTTCCTTCAGCTCAAGGGGAAGGTGAACCAAGGGATCCGCAAGACCATCATCGACGAGCCGGAGATGTTCCTCGCCTTCAACAACGGGCTTTCGGTCACCGCCTCCGGCGTGAAGCTGATGGATCACGGTGACGGCACGGCCGATCTGCTCTCTGCGAGCGACTTCCAGATCGTGAACGGGGGCCAGACCACCGGTTCGATCTTCCGGGCATGGCGCAAGGACGGCGCCGATCCTGCAAGGCTGCAGGTGCCGGTGAAGATCACCGAGATCCTGTCGGACGGCGACATCGACGACATCGCGCCGCGCATCTCGCAGTCCGCCAACAACCAGAACAAGGTGAACATGGCGGACTTCTCGTCCAATCATGCCTTTCACCGTCGGATGGAGGAGCTGTCGCGCTCGATCTGGGCTCCCCCGGTGGGCGGACTACAGCGGCAGACACGCTGGTTCTACGAGCGGGCCCGCGGCCAGTACCATGATGCGCTTGCGCAGAACCGGACCGACGCCGAACGCCGGAAATGGGAGCTGATCCATCCGCGAAATCAGCTTGTCACCAAGACGGATCTGGCAAAGTACGAGCACAGCTGGTCGCAGCTGCCGCATATCGTCAGCCGCGGCGGGCAGAAATGCTATCTCGACTTCATGGACGTGCTTGAGCAGCGCGGAAACTTCGAGCCTGACGAGCGCTGGTTCGAGCGGGCGGTGGCGCGGGCCATCCTGTTCCGGCAGTCGGAAAAGATCGTCTCCCGTCAGAAGTTCGGCGGCTACCGCGCGAACATCGTCACCTACAGCATCGCCTGGCTGTCCCACCACACCGAACGCCGGATTAATCTCGACGAAATCTGGGCGACCCAGGAGCTGACGCCGGCGCTCGCCGGGTTTGTCGAGACCCTCAGTCATCATGCCCACGACCACATCACCACCCCGCCCGGGGGTCAGAACGTGACGGAATGGGCAAAGAAGCTCGCCTGCTGGGAAGGCTTCCGGGACCTCGCCATCGAGATTCCGGCGGCCCTGAAGGCGGAGCTGGTGACGCGCGACGGCGCGCGGACGGCGGATGGCGCGCATGTCTTCGAGGAACAGGTCAGTGCCGCCGAAGGCGAGCAGCTCGCACGGGTCTCGGCCGTGCCGTCGCAGACATGGTTCGATCTTGCCGCCTGGGCGAAGGACACGCAAAGCCTCCTGCCATGGCAGCGATCGCTGTCGTTCAGTCTCGGCAGGGCTGCAGGCAACGGCAAGCCGCCGACCCGCAAGCAGGCGGTGCACGGAGAGAAGATCCTGACGGAGGCTCGGTCGCTGGGCTTCAAGGGCTGAGGTCGCCTCATGCCGGCCCGCGATCCCGTCCCCGGTGCCGTGCGCGAGTTCTTCGACGCGCTTACCGAAAAGGAGCGTAAGTTCGCGGCCAGCATTGCGGCTGACAATCTCGGTCTCTTGCTTCGCGCGGCGATCAACGAGCTGGACTGGTACACCTACAATCTCGCGCGAGCCGATGAGCCGACCTTCGATCAGCAGGAGCAGTTCTATCTCCTGCACCTCGGGGTCACCCGCCTGATCAAGCTTGCGCTGGAGGGCCGAGCATCATTCGATGTCCCGACCGTGCTGTTCCGCAGGGATCGCACCATCACCATCCCTGTGCTGGAGATCGCCGCCGGCCTCGGGATGATCGAGCACGGGCGGCGCGTGGCGCAGACCGCGATGTCGGGGCTGGGGACGGTCGAGCGCACAGGTCCTCACGAATTTCTGGTGACGCTGCCGCCGGTCCTGCCGGATGACGGATATTACGAGCGCGCCGTTGCCGAGCATTTCGACGCGATCGCCCGCGCGAACTTCGAAGAGCTCCTCCATTCGGAGATCGGCCAGGGTATGGCGGCCGACGTCGAACGGCTGCTGACCGAGCTTGTCCACCCCTTCATGGTTCACTTCATCGGCTACGACGCCGACCCGACCCTCGACGCATATTTCTTCGGCGTCGCCTCGCACCTGCTCCAGATGAAGGAAGGATACGATTCCTTCCATTACGCCGTGACCTTCGGGGGCGTGCCCTTTCAGAAGTACATGCTGGGGCTGACCTTCTTGATGTCCCTAGCGTTCCGGCACGAGCGCTTTGCCGAGGCGCTGGTCAGAAAGGACGCAAGCGTTCGCCTCGAGAACGTGCTCACGGTCTCGGCGGAGACGACACCATTCCTCGAGGACATGCTCGCGGCAATCAACTTCTTCGGCGGTGTCTTCGACGAATACGAGGAAGCCACGGCGGAACAGGTGCGAACCGTGTTCGAGGTGCTGTCGGTCGGTCGCGACAACACGAAGGTTCTGGACCGGCCCGGCAGTCCGTTGCCACTTCTGATCAGATGCTCGGACAATGACTTCATCCGATGCCAGTCTTCGGTCCTCGCCAATCCGATGCAGTATCTTCTGGATTCGCTTCGACATCGCTTTCCCGGCGAGTACGACGAGAACCAGAGAACGCGCGAGCATTCGATGCAGCGCGCCGTCCGGCGCGTCCTGGACGACGTCTTTCACGGGCTTGAATATCGCGACAATGTGCACCTCCGGAAGGGCGGAAGGACCCTGACGGACATCGACTTGGTCGTCCTGGAGCCGACCACCGGGAGCGCGGTCCTCATCCAGCTCAAGCATCAGGACATCTACGGCATGGACCTCCATTCGGGTCATCTGCGGGGCAGGCGGCTCAGGGAACAGTCGGAACGCTGGCTGGACGCGGTCGCCGACTGGAGGTCGTCCGTCGGTCGCAGTGAAGTGCGGGCGACCTTGCGCGTCGGGTCCGACTTCCCCGAAGTCGAGACGTTTCGGGTCATCGTCACGCGGCATTTCGGGCACCCGCTTGGCGGCGTCACCCGGGCGCCGGACGTCGCGTTCGCAAACTGGAACCAGTTCTACAACGCGACGCTGCAGGCGCGCGACAGGCACGGGCGGCCGACTCTGGCCGGCCTCGTGACACTGCTGCGAGAAGGCGAACGACCAGGCGGTGCGATGGAACATCACCCCGAGCCTCGCAGTGAGTGGATCATCGACGAGCTGAGATTCACGACCAGACAGGTGGCGGAAGCACCGGAGTCACCAGACAGGTAGGTGGCGACCCCGGAGAGTCTCTGAATCCCGGAGCCCTAACAGGCGACATTGCGGTCACAGCCCGTCCGGCGATTCCGACGCGGGTGGAGGCCCGCATGACACCCACCAAACTCCTGATCGGCCAGATCATCGTTGTGTTCGCGATCGTGCTCGCGGGCATCTGGGCTGCGACGCAGTGGGCAGCCGCGGCGCTTGCCTATCAACCCGAGCTCGGATCGCCATGGGCAATGATCGGCGGCGTCCCGATCTATCGTCCCTGGGCGATCTTCCCGTGGTGGTATCACTTCGACGCTTACGCCCCGCACGTCTTCGATCGGGCCGGCGCGATCGCCGGTGCGAGTGGTTTCATCGGCTGCGGGGCGGCAGTGGCGGGGTCGCTTTGGCGCGCGCGTCAGCGGCGCAATGTCACCACCTATGGCTCGGCGCACTGGGCATCTGACCGCGAGACGGCAGCCGCCGGGCTCTTCAGCGACCGCGGCATCTTCCTCGGTCGCGTGCGTGAGCGTTATCTCCGCCACGACGGTCCGGAGCATGTCATGGCCTTCGCCCCGACGCGGTCCGGCAAGGGGGTGGGCCTGGTCGTGCCGACCCTTCTCGGCTGGTCCGGGTCGACCGTCATCCACGACATCAAGGGAGAGAACTGGCAGCTGACGGCGGGCTGGCGCGCCCGCTTCTCCCACTGCCTGCTGTTCAACCCGACCGATGCGCGTTCCGCGCGCTACAATCCGCTGCTCGAAGTTCGTCGCGGCGCGGACGAAGTGCGCGACGTCCAGAACATCGCGGACATCCTGGTCGATCCCGAAGGCGCGCTGGACCGGCGCAATCACTGGGAAAAGACGAGCCACTCGCTGCTTGTCGGCGCGATCCTCCACATCCTCTATGCCGATGCCGATAAGACGCTTTCGCGTGTAGCCACCTTCCTGTCCGATCCGCAGCGGCCGTTCGTCGCGACCCTGCGCGTCATGATGACGACCAACCATCTCGGGACGCTCGACGCCCCGGTCGTCCATCCCGTCGTGGCCTCGGCGGCGCGCGAACTGCTCAACAAGAGCGAGAACGAGCGTTCGGGCGTGCTGTCCACCGCGATGTCGTTCCTCGGACTGTATCGCGACCCCACGGTGGCCGCCGTCACCGCCGCTTCCGACTGGCGCATCGCCGACCTGGTCGAGGGCGATCACCCGGTCTCCCTCTACCTCGTCGTGCCGCCGTCCGACATCAGCCGCACGAAGCCGCTTATCCGGCTGGTGCTCAACCAGATCGGGCGCCGCCTCACCGAACATCTCCACGCGGAGAACAAGCCGGGCCGCCATCGCCTGCTGATGATGCTCGACGAGTTTCCGGCGCTCGGCCGCCTCGACTTCTTCGAGACGAGCCTGGCATTCCTCGCCGGCTACGGCGTGCGCGCCTTCCTCATCGCCCAGAGCCTCAATCAGATCGAGAAGGCCTATGGCGAACACAACGCGATCCTGGACAACTGCCATGTCCGCATCGCCTTCGCGACCAATGACGAACGCACCGCCAAGCGCATCTCCGACGCGCTCGGCACCGCGACCGAGCAGCGCGCGATGCGCAACTATGCCGGACACCGGCTCGCCCCCTGGCTCGCACACGTCATGGTCAGCCGGCAGGAGACCGCTCGCGCCCTGCTGACACCCGGCGAAGTCATGCAGCTTCCCCCTGTGGACGAGCTTGTCCTCGTCGCCGGGCACGCACCCGTGCGCGCGAAGAAGCTCCGCTACTACGAGGACAGGACCTTCAAGGCGCGCATCCTGCCCGCACCGTCACTGGGAAGCGGGTGCTACGCCGATCTGCCCATGGCACGGGCGGACGACTGGCATGACCTCGTGCGCGGCACGGACGCCCGCCTCGGCGAAGCACGGGACGACGGCGACGAAAAGGACAGCAGCGGCGGCCTGGAACAGGTTCGGCATCCCGCGCACGAGCTTGAGGCGCCCGTACAGCAGGACGTGGTCCCGGCCGATGTCCTCGGCCTCGGCGACGACGACACCGATGCTGCCACCGACAAGCGCGCGATGGACCAGGCCCGGTCGCTCGCCGCCACGCGCGCCGTCTACGCGATCGATTCCGCGTCGTCGCGTCCCGACGACCTCCAGCTGGACTTCTGACCATGGTCGAGAAGGTCCGCCATCAGCTGTTCCTCGCGAAGCCGCTCAGCGATCGGCTGGAGGCCCTCGCGGCAAAGCCGGGGGCGACCAAATCGGCGATCCTTGCCGATGCCCTGACGGCCTGGCTCGACCGCCGCGGTTCATCCGAACTGGACGACCGGTTCGGGCTGAGGCTCGATCGCATGACGAACGCGCTCTCGCGCATCGAGCGCGACGGCTACGTCCTCCTCGAGACGGTCGCGCTCTTCATCCGGTTCGAACTCTCGATTCAGGCCCCGCTTGCCGACGGAGATCAGGCGGGACGTGCGATCGGCCGCGAGCGGTTCGAGGCGTTCGTGGCGCAAGTCGGCCGCCAGGTCGCCGCCGGACGGCGCACGCTCGGTGCGGAGCAGGATCGATGAGCGGCGCGCTCGCCCGGGATCGCCGCCGCGTGATGCTGCGCACGGCGATGGGCCCCGATATCGCCCTGGCGCTGGCCGACGCGCAGGTCGTGGAGATCATGGTCAATCCGGACGGCGCGCTTAGGCTGGACCGCCTTGGCGAGGGCCGGACGGACACCGGGGTCCGTCTCGACCGGGAGCAGGTCGAACGGATCATCCGCCTTGTCGCCAGCCATGCGCGGGCCGAGGTCCATGACGGCTCGCCGATAGTGTCGGCGGAGCTGCCCCCACATGCCGAAGGTCGCGCCGGCGAACGCTTCGAAGGCGTGCTGCCGCCAGTGTCGGCGGCACCCTGCTTCTCGATCCGCAAGCCCGCCGAGCGGCTCCACGCGCTGGGCGATTATGTAGCCGACGGGATCATGACGGAGCCAGCTGCGGATGCCCTGCGCGCCGCGGTCACCCAGCGCTTCAACATCCTCGTTGCCGGCGGCACAAGCTCGGGCAAGACCACGCTTGCCAATGCGTTGCTGGCCGAGATGGCATGGGTCGATGCACGCGTGATCCTCATCGAGGACACCCGCGAACTGCAGTGCCCGCTGCCCGACACTGTCGCATTGCGGACCCGCCCCGGGGTGGTGTCGATGACCGACCTGGTCCGTTCGACCATGCGGCTCCGGCCCGACCGCATCATCGTCGGCGAGGTTCGCGGCCCCGAAGCCCTCGACATGCTCAAGGCCTGGAACACCGGCCATCCGGGCGGGATCGCCACGGTCCACGCGAACAGCGCGATCGCCGCCCTCTACCGGATCGAGCAGCTCGTCCAGGAGGCCGTCATCACGGTTCCCCGCCAGCTGATAGCGGAAGCGATCGACATCATCGTCTTCATCGCCGGCCGCGGCACCCAGCGCCGGATCGCCAGCATCGCGCGGGTCGGACCACTCGACCCCGACACCGGTGCCTACGCCCTCACCGAGCTTCTCGCCCCCCGCAACCAAGGAGATTGACCATGACTGCCATCAGGATTCCCGACCGCCGCACCACCTTCGTTGCCGGCGCCTTCATCGGCCTCGGACTGGCGATCGCCACCAAGGCGCACGCCGCCGGAACCGGCATGCCGTGGGAGCAGCCCCTGCAGCAGGTGCTGGATTCGGTACAAGGCCCCGTCGCCAAGATCGTGGCGGTGATCATCATCATCGTCACCGGCCTTACCCTCGCCTTCGGGGAGACCGCCGGGGGCTTCCGCCGCCTGATCCAGATCATCTTCGGCCTGTCGATCGCCTTCGCGGCATCGAGCTTCTTCTTGAGCTTCTTCAGCTTCGGCGGCGGAGCGCTGATCGCGTGAGCGAGCACATCGAAGGCTTCGAGGTTCCCATCCACGGGAGCCTCGGAGCGCCGATCCTCCTCGGCGGTGCACCGCGCGGCCTCGCGATCGTCAACGGGACGCTCTCGGCGGCGATCGGTCTCGGTCTCCAGCAATGGATCGCGGGGATCGTCGTCTGGGCGGCTGGGCACAGCATCGCGGTCTTCGCGACCCGTCGCGACCCGTCCTTCGCTCCCGTCCTGATCCGCCACCTCAGACAGAAGGGCTATCTCGCATGCTGAGCCTGCGTGAATACCGTCATGGCGCCGATCGCCTTGCCGACCATCTTCCCTGGGCTGCACTGGTGGCGAAGGGTGTGGTCCTCAACAAGGACGGCAGCTTCCAGCGGACGCTGTCGTTCCGCGGACCTGATCTCGAAAGCGCGACCGAGGCGGAGCTCGTGTCAGCCTGCGCACGCGCGAACAATGTCCTCAAGCGCTTCGGCACAGGCTGGGCACTGTTCTTCGAGGGCGAACGCCGGGACGCTCTCGGCTATCCGGGCAGCGCGTTTCCCGACCCGGTCTCCTGGCTTGTCGACGAGGAACGCCGCGGGCGCTTCGAGGCCGAAGGCGCCCATTTCGAGAGCCGCTACCATCTGACCCTCGTCTGGCTTCCTGCGGCAGACGGCGCGGACGCGGCGGGCCGATCGCTGGTCGATCGTCCCGATGCTGCTGACGGCCGGGACTGGCACGCTTCACTGGCGACCTTCGTCGCCGAGACAGACCGCGCACTCGATCTGTTCGCCGCCTTCATGCCGGAGGTCCGTGCGCTCTCGTCCGAGGAGACGCTGACCTATCTGCACGGAACGGTCTCGAACCGTCATCACCGCGTCTCCGTGCCCGAGACGCCGATGTATCTCGATGCGCTGCTGGCGGACACGCCGCTGGTCGGCGGGCTCGAGCCGACACTCGGCGGCCGGCATCTGCGCACCCTCACGCTTGTCGGTTTCCCCAATGTGAGCCGACCCGGCATCCTCGACGCGCTCAACGAGGCGGACTTCGCCTATCGCTGGGTCACGCGCTTCATCACATTGGACAAGACCGACGCGACAAAGCTGCTGACCAAGCTGCGCCGGCAGTGGTTCAACAAGCGCAAGTCGATCTCCGCGCTGCTGCGCGAAGTGCTGTACAACCAGCCCGCCCAGCTGCTCGACAGCGACGCGGACAACAAGGTCGTCGACGCCGACCTCGCCCTTCAGGCGCTCGGCGGCGACCACGTCTCCTTCGGCTATCTGACGACGACGATCACGGTCGCCGACGAGGATCGCGCGGCCGTCGAGGCCAAGATCCGACAGGTCGAGCGGATCGTCGGCGGCCTCGGCTTCACGACGATCCGCGAGGGCGTGAACGCGGTCGAGGCTTGGCTGTCCTCGATCCCGGGCCATGTCTATGCGAACGTCCGGCAACCGATAATCCATACCCTCAATCTCGCTCATCTGATGCCGCTGTCGGCGGTATGGGCGGGGCCTGTCGTCAACGGGCATCTCGAAGGTCCGCCGCTGCTGGTGGCGCAGACGGCCGGATCGACGCCCTTTCGCCTGTCGACCCACGTCGGCGACGTCGGCCACATGATGGTCGTGGGGCCGACGGGCGCCGGCAAGTCGGTGCTGCTGGCGCTGATCGCGATGCAGTTCCGCCGTTATCCCGACGCCCAGGTCTACATCTTCGACAAGGGATTCTCGGCGCGCGCCGCCGTGCTCGCGATGGGCGGAGCACACCATGCTCTCGGGGCGGACACCGGATCGGACGCCGCACTGGCATTCCAGCCGCTCCTGCGGATCGACGAGCCGACAGAACGGAGCTGGGCAGCGGAATGGATCGCGGCGCTGCTCGACGCCGAACGCGTCGTCGTCACCCCCGAGGTGAAGGACGCCGTGTGGTCCGCCTTGGGCAGCCTGGCCTCCGCGCCGCCTGCCGAGCGGACGATGACGGGGCTGGCGCTTCTCCTCCAGTCCAATGCGCTGCGTACCGCGATCCAGCCTTACACGCTCGACGGACCGCATGGCCGGCTTCTGGACGCGAGCGAGAGCGGGCTGGCGTTCGCCGACGTCCAGTGCTTCGAGACCGAGGCGCTGCTCGGACAGGCGAGTGTCGTGGCCCCGGTGCTGACCTACCTGTTCCACCGCCTCGAAGAACGCTTCGACGGCCGCCCGACATTGCTGATCCTCGACGAGGCCTGGATCTTCCTCGACCACCCGCTCTTCGCCGCGCGCATCCGCGAGTGGCTGAAGACCCTGCGCAAGAAGAACGTGGCGGTCCTATTCGCCACGCAGAGCCTGGCCGATATTGCGGGCAGCAGCATCGCGCCGGCCATCATCGAGAGCTGCCCGCAGCGCATCCTGCTTCCCAACGATCGCGCGATCGAGCCCCAGAGCAGGGAGGCCTACGCCCGCTTCGGTCTCAACGATCGCCAGATCGAGCTGGTCAGCCGGGCGACGCCGAAGCGGCATTATTACCTGCAGTCCGCGCGCGGGAACCGACTGTTCGAGCTGGGTCTCGGACCGATCGCGCTGGCGCTGTGCGGTGCATCCGACCCGGCCAGCCAGCGCCGCATCGACACCATCCTCGCCGAAGCCGGCCCCGACCGTTTCGCCGCCGATTACCTGGCGGCCGCCGATCTCGGCTGGGCTGCCGACCTTCTCGCCGATTTCACCGCTCCCTGACCCCAAGCCCCGGAGAATCAAGATGACCAGAATCCCCTTGAAGAAGTATCTGATGGCCGGCGCGCTCGCGCTCGGCGTCAGCGGCTCGCTCGTGATGGGTGTGCTGACAACAGCGACACCGGCACGAGCGCAGCTCACCGTCTTCGACCCGAGCAACTACAGCCAGAACATCCTGACCGCGGCGCGGACGCTGCAGCAGATCAACAATCAGATCCAGATGCTGCAGAACCAGGCGCAGAGCCTCATCAACCAGGCCAGGAACCTGAGCACGATCACGTTTCCCGAGCTGCAGGCGATCACCCAGACGATCCAGCAGATCGACCAGCTGATGGGACAGGCGCAGGCCATCCGGTTCCGCGTCGCCGGCCTCGACCAGCAGTTCCAGTCGATGTTCCCGACGAGCTTCAATAAAGCTCTCACCAGCAATCAGCATGTCATCGACGCCCGCGCCCGTCTGGATGCGTCGATGGATGCGTACAAGCACACCATGACCGTCCAGGCACAGGTGGTCGAGAACGTCGCCGCGGACGCGAGCGCGCTCAACGGCATCGTCCAGCGCAGCCAGGGTGCGCAGGGCGCGCTTCAGGCGCAGCAGGCCACGAACCAGCTTCTCGCACTCGTCGCCAAGCAGCAGTTCCAGCTCCAGACGCTGATGGCGGCGCAGTACCGCGCCGATGCGATCGAGCGGGCAAGCCGCGCGCAGGCCCAGTCGGACGCACAGGGCGCGACGAAGAAGTTCCTCGGCTCCGGCAACGCCTACACCCCCCGGTAGGCGCCGGCACGGCGTCGACGGATCTCGCCCCTCCGCCGACGTCGCCGCGGGGCGCGTCGCAGCTCCCCCAGGCGCGCCCCGCGGCATTTCTCCTCATCTCGTCAGGACATCACCACCGTGAACGACCTCAACGTCATCGACCAGTTCATGCAGGCCTTCATCACCTACATCGACAGTGGGTTCGGCCTTCTCGGCGGCGACGTCAGCTTCCTCAGTCGCACATTGATCGCGCTCGACATCACGCTGGCCGGCCTGTTCTGGGCGCTAGGCGGCGAGGACAATGTTCTCGGACGCCTGATCCGCAAGATCCTTTACATCGGCGCCTTCGCCTTCATCCTGAACAGCTTCTCGACGCTCGCCGACATCATCTTCCGCTCGTTCGCCCAGGCCGGGCTGACCGCCGGCGGAGGCGGGATGGCGGCGGCGGATCTGCTCAAGCCCGGCCGCCTCGCCGGAACCGGCTTCTCCGCGGCCTGGCCGCTGCTCGAGCAGGCCTCGCAAATGATGGGCTTCACCAGCTTCTTCGACAATTTCCTGACGATCATGGTCCTGCTGATCGCCTGGGTGCTCGTCATCCTCGCCTTCTTCATCCTGGCCGTGCAGATGTTCGTGACGATCCTCGAGTTCAAGCTGAGCTCGCTGGCCGGCTTCATCCTCGTCCCGTTCGCGCTCTGGAACCGGACGAGCTTCCTGGCCGAACGCGTGCTCGGACACGTCGTCAGCTCCGGCATCAAGGTCATGGTGCTCGCCGTGATCGTCGGCATCGGCTCCAACTATTTCTCCCAGTTCACCACGGCACTGCAGGGCCAGGAGCCCGACATCGGCCAGGCACTGAGCCTCGTGCTCGCCAGCCTTGCGCTCTTCGGTCTCGGCATCTTCGGCCCCGGAATCGCCTCGGGACTGGTGTCGGGCGCACCGCAGCTAGGTGCCGGCGCGGCGTTCGGCACGGCTCTGGGTGCCGGCGGCATCATCGTGCTGGGCGCGGCGGGTGCTGCCGGTGCTGCACGGGGACTGGCGGCGGCCGGACTCGGCGCCGTCCGGGCGGGCACGACCATGGGGTCCGCCGCAGGCACGGCCTACAACCTGGGTCAGGAAGCGAGCGGCTCGGCGTCCGTCGGCGCCGGAATGAAGGGGGTCGCCACCGCCGCCTCCAGTGCCACCCGCTCGCGCATGTCCGCCGCCTTCGGTCTCGGCGAGGCTGCCGAAGCCGGCCGACAGGGTGCCTTCAACGCCATGGTCGGTCGACAGGCGCCCGCCGGTGCCGCCGCCGATCACGCCCGCAGCGTGCCCGGCTGGGCACGCGCGATGAAGGATCAGGCGTCCGCTCGACACCACCGCCAGGCCGCCATCCACGCCATCGGTCAAGGCGACCGCGGCGGCGCCGGTGCCACCCCCGACATCAAGGAAAGGGACGACTAATGATCTTCAAACGTGCCGTGCAACGCTATGGGCGATCGCCTATACCCGAAACGCCATTCCAGCGAGCCGGTCAGCTCTGGGACGATCGGATCGGCTCCGCCCGCGTGCAGGCCCGGAACTGGCGTCTGATGGCATTCGGATGCCTCGGCCTGACCGCCGCCCTCTCGGGCGGTCTGCTCTGGCAGTCGGTTCAGAGCCGGGTCGTCCCCTATGTCGTCGAGGTCGACAAGCTCGGCGAACCCCGTGCCGTGTCGGCCGCCGATGCCGTCTACCATCCGACCGATCCGCAGATCGCATGGTTCCTCGGGCGGTTCGTGACGAGCGTCCGGTCGGTATCGCTCGATCCGGTCCTGATGCGCCAGGACTGGCTGTCGGCCTATGACTTCACGACCAAGCGAGGCGCCGTCTTCCTCGGAGACTACGCCCGCTCTGCAGACCCGTTCGGTCGCGTGGGTGAAAGGACAGTGTCGGTGCAGGTCACCAGCGTGGTCCGCGCCTCCGACCGCTCCTTTCAGGTGAAATGGATCGAGACCGCCTACGAGCGCGGCGCGCAGGCCGGATCGACGCACTGGACCGGAATCCTGACGGTCGTGCTCAAGTCGCCGCCGACAGCGGACGCTCTTCGACGCAATCCTCTCGGTCTCTACGTCGACGCAGTCGACTGGAGCCGCGAGCTGGAACCGGGAACGACAGCGCCGGCACCCTCGCGCCCCGCAGCAGTGCCGACAGCGAACCTGCCGCTCGGATCGCCGCTCGATCCGAGCCTCGCCCAGCCTCAGCAACCCCAAGCGGAGACCCGTCAATGAGATTCCACCTTCTTGCCGCGCTGCTCGCCAGCGCCGGCAGCGCTGCAGCGCAGACCCTTCCAGCGCCGCCGCCATCATCGGCCGGCACCATCCCGCCCGTTGCGGCGCCGGTCGCCGCAGTGCCGATGCCCGTCGTCACGCCGCCGGCTGCCCCGCGTCGGCGCCTGCCGCCTTCGCCGGCGGAACTGCGGGTACGCGCTGCCAATCGCGCCGCGACCCTGGAGCCGGCGACGGCCGGCTACATCAATGCGGTGCAGGTCTATCCGTTCAGTGACGGGTCGGTCTATCATGTGCTCACCGCCCCGGGGCAGGTCACCGACATCACGCTTCAGCCCGGCGAGGTGCTGGGCGCGGTCGCCGCGGGCGACACCGTGCGATGGGTCATCGGCGACACCACCAGCGGGACCGGCGAGACCCGGCGGACGCACGTCCTCGTCAAGCCGTTCGCACCCGGGCTTGCCACGAACATCATCATCACCACCGATCGCCGGACCTATCATCTCGCGCTGACCAGCGTCGGACGCTCGGCGATGGTCGCGATCTCCTGGACATATCCGCAGGACCAGCTCATCGCGCTGAAGGCAGCTGCGGACCGCGCTCGCGCCGCGCAGCCGGTTGCCACCGGGCTTTCGGTCGACCAGCTTCACTTCGACTATGTCATCTCGGGCGACCGTCCGACGTGGCGGCCCGTTCGTGCATTCGACGACGGCCGCCAGACCTACATCGAATTTCCGTCAGATCTGGGGACCGGTGAAGCACCGCCGCTCTTTCTCGTGGATGCGAAAGGGTCTGCCCAGCTGGTCAATTATCGCGTGCAGGGTCGGTATTACGTCGTCGATCGCCTGTTCGAGACGGCCGAGCTGCGCCTCGGTCTGAAGCGCCAGGACATCGTGCGGATCAACCGGGCCGGTCAGTCCGCCACACGACGGAGGGCGTCGTGACGGAGACCGCACTCCCGCAGAATGCGAAGCTCGACCCCGAGACGCTGGCGATCCGCGCCCGACCACCGCGCGCGATCCGGTTCAAGCGCGGTGTGCTCATTGCGATTGCCGCCATCGGCTCGGTCAGCCTGATCGCCGTGACGTGGATGGCGCTGAAGCCGCGCCTGTTCCAGCACGGCGAAAACCAGCAGGAGCTCTCGCAGCCGAACGTGCGGCCCATGAGCGACGGTCTGAACGGCGCGCCTGCCACCTATGGCGACGTGCCCCGGCTCGGCCCGCCGCTTCCCGGAGACCTCGGCAAGCCGATCCTGGAGAGGCAGCAGCAGCTGGCGACCGGCGTGGACCCCGGCAGCCAGCAACTGCAGCAGGCGGAGGCCGCGGAACGCGAACGTCGACTGGCCGAACTCAAGGCCGCCCGGGAATCCGGCGTGCTCGTGCAGAACCGGCAGGCCTGGACGCCGACTGAACCCGTTGCGGCCGGATCGTCGCCCGCGCCGGCGAGCGATACCGACAAGGTCGCGCTCGATCCGGATCGGGATCCGAACGCGCAGGGACGCAAGGCCGCCTTCGTCGGCAAACGTGATGCGACGGGGGACATCAATCCCTACGCGCTGGCCGCGTCGCCGTCGCCGTACACACTGTCGGCTGGCAGCCTGATTTCAGCCAGCCTGATCACGGGGCTGCGATCCGATCTCCCGGGACTGGTCACCGCCCAGGTCACGGAGAACACCTTCGACAGTGCGACCGGTCGCATCCTGCTCGTACCGCAAGGCGCCCGGCTCATCGGAAGTTACGACAGCGTCGTCGCCTTCGGGCAGAAGCGCGCGCTCATCGTCTGGCAACGCATCATCATGCCGGACGGCAGCTCGCTGCGGATCGACAACGTGCCGGCGACCGATCCGTCGGGCTACGCCGGTCTCGCCGACAAGGTCGATCTCCATACCTGGCAACTGCTCAAGGGCGTCGTCCTTTCGACCGTGCTGGGCGTCAGTTCCGAGCTCGCGCTGTCGGGTCAGAGCGATCTCGTTCAGGCGATCCGGATGTCGACGCAGGACAATGTGGCCCGGGCCGGCGATCAGATCACCCAGCGCAATCTCGGGGTCCAGCCAACGATCACCATTCGACCGGGCGCCCCGGTGCGCCTCGTCGTTCACAAGGATCTGATCCTTGCGCCACCCTCGGACAGGAGCAATTGAATGGCCGACATCAAGCTGCCGCAGCTTCCGGACCGCACCCCGATGAAGCTCACGATCTCGGTAATGCCCGATCTCCATCAGGCATTGACCGACTACGCCGCCCTCTACGCCAAGACCTATGGCCGGGACGAACCGGTTGCCGAGCTGATCCCGGCGATGCTGGGCGCCTTCCTTGAAAGCGATCGCGGCTTCGGCCGAAACCGCGCCGGCCTAAAATGAACGACGACCAGCCCGATCGCTTCCTCAAGCTCGACGAGGTCAAGCGCCGGGTCGGGCTGGGAAAGTCGATGATCTATCGCCTGATCCAGGAGGGCAAATTCCCCGCGCCGTACAAGGTCACGCCACTGGCGTCCCGCTGGAGCGACCAGGAAGTACGAGCCTGGATCGACGACGTGAAGGACGGCTTCGAAGGGAAAAAGCGGACCATCTGACTTTGTGGCTCCGGCGAACGCTGACGCAATCACCTTGATGGGCTACGTACTTTCAATGGCATTTCCTGCAGCTCCACAACATGGCGACTCTCCAGATCAGTTCCTGATCCAGGACCCCTTCAACCTGCGAAAGCAGGTGCTGCCTATTCTGACGATCAACCGTGAGACGGGCCTGTTGACCGGACTCGGGACGAGCTTTCGCGCCGACCCCTTCGAGACCTACCTGACCGCAGAGCACGTGCTGAAGGATCATTTTGAAGCGGTCGAAACGGGGGATGATGCCGAGATCGCGGCTGCCCTGTTCAGCATTGGTCTGGTGTTCGGCACCGTTGGGTTGAAGCGCGAGCTTTTTGCGCCGGTGAATGCCGTCTATTCGCTGAGGTCGCTGGCCGAGCCGCCGGTTCCCGTTGTCGGCGCGGCCGAATCGCGCCCAATCATTCTCGACCTGATGCGCTTCCATCTGGACATGTCGAATGTGCCGGATGGACACCGGACGCCGCCTGCACCGATCCGGACACAGGGTAGATCACCTGTAATCGGCGACCGCGTGATGGCGATCGGCTACCCGGAACTGACGTGCCTCCAAGGTGCGAGCGAGGCTGCCGCGATGACGTACACCGAGCGGATGTACGGTGCGGTCGGGACAATCACCAACATCCTGCCGGAAGGTCGCGGAAGGTTCTATCCGTGGCCTTCGATCGAGGTGGAAGCACACTGGCGAAGCGGCATGAGCGGCGGGCCGGTCTTCAATGAAGCCGGAGAGGTTATCGGGATCGTCAGCTCGAGCATCGAGCCTTTCGAAGGAGATCCGGGCGTCGGGTATGCGGTCGATCTATCGCGCATACCGCTGACCCGGGTGATCCCGTCCCTCGTTGCCGACAGTCCGGGCAGCTATCGCGGCTTCGGCGTGGTGAGAGGCAGCCCATGGCGACTGGCCGGTCTCTTTCCCGATGCCGAGCAGGCCGAAGAGCTGCGTGCTACACTTGAGCCCGAGTTCGAAGTGCATTTCGGCACCAATCGCTTCGGGACTGACGACTTCATCTGGTGAAGCCGTTGGCGCGACGAGCGAGCTTTCAACCCACCGCCTTACGGCAGCTGCGAGCGAACAGGAGAGTCCATGCGCGATTTCATCATGTCCGAAGATGATTGGAAAAGGCATGCCCGCCAGGTCGTGGCGGGTATGCAGGCCTTCACTGCGCCGTTCGTGTCAGCAGTTTCATATGAAAAGCTCGACGACGAACCGCGCCTGTCAGGATCCGGCTCCTTCATCGACCTCTTCGGTCGCCGTTTCCTGCTGACGAACGAACACGTTCTGAACGATCAGCAGACCGGTCTGCCACACCCGAGTCCGGCTTTCGGCGCGCATGGAACTGATGACGTCTTTCGCATGCTGAACGGCAGTCTGGGAGCGCCATATCCGGTCGACTGCGCCATCATTCCTGTGCCGGACGGGATCTGGAGCAGGTCCCATAAGGCCCAAGCGATACCCGAAGAGAAGTTCAACTGGGCGCATGTTCCGACCGACAGGGAAATCCTCTTCTTCCGCGGCTATGCGCAGGAAACGAGCAGCTTCCACTTCGAAAATCTGTTCAGCGCGGCAACGTCATACGGGACGCAGATCATGGAGGAGGCACCGATGGGGCCCGACCGTCGCTACTTCTTCCCGCTGCACCATTCGCCGGAGAAGGCCGAAATGCTCAACGGCCAAGGCCATCTTCCTTTGCCCCCAGGTTTCAGCGGCTCGACGGTGTGGGACACGCGCTTCGTCGCATGTCTTCGAGACGGCACGCAGTGGTCGCCGGACGAGGCTCGCGTCACCGGAATTGTCTGCCGTTGGCGCAGCGGTGACACCGGAATCGAGGTGCTGAAGGTCGAGCATGTCCGCAGCTGGCTGCTCGACGCCTTCCATCAGATGTCCGTCAAAGGCCACCTTTAGGAGGCATGCACAAGGTCGATCTACGGCGCGCCCGGAGCCCGGCGATTTCCTCCTGACTGGCCATCCTCTTCTCCCGCCTACGGCAGCAGCCGACACGGATCTCGCGCCGGGGTCATGATCGTCACATTGGTACGCGCGCGGGTCGCGGCGACATGGAGGTTAAACCGCGCCGAGCGTTCGGCTTCCGCGCGCCCCACCCGCAGGTAGCGTTGGAAGGGGCCCTCGAACACGATCACCTCGTCGAATTCCTTCCCCTTGGCCTTGTGGATCGTCATCACAGTGACGCCGAGATGTGGTCGGCCCGTCGCCGCGAACTGGTCCTCCATCACGGCCGCGTGCAGTAGATGGCGCGCGTCGCGATAGGCGCCGTGGGTGCGCCATGCCTCCGCCAGGCGTGCTTCGATCTGCGCGCCGCGCCGTAGGAGCCGCATGTGCCGGGCTTCCTTCGCCACCGTCTGCAACTCGGCGCGCGGGCTCTCTCCGATCGCCGCCCGCACAGCCCGCCAGTCGGTCATGGGGTCGCCCGTCAACTCGAGCGCGGCGATTGTGACGAGCAACTGCCGCACGTCAGCGGCCACCCCGCGCGCACCATAGCCGGAATCGCCGCGCTCCCGCACGGCACGCGCCGCCTTGCGCAGCTTGCCGGCTTTGGCGATCGCCGTCGCCGACGCGCTTTCGTTGCGGCCGACCTCGAACGCAGCCAGCGCCTCCAAAACCAGCGCGCCTAACGGAACCTCGGATCCATGTGGCTCGAGGAGGAGCGCGATGAGCTCGCCCGCGAGCATCGGCCCTTCGGCCGACACCAGGATCTCCACCGGATAGCGCGGCAGGCCATGCTCGGCCTTGCCCATGTAATCGAAAATGCTCGCCGCCAAGACGTTGGCCGGCACCAGCACCGCAAGCGACCATTCGCTGCGGCCACGCAGGCGCCTGGCGACCTGGAGGATCGCTTGCTTGAGCGGCCGCAGGCTCTGCCCCGGATAAGCCTCTAACGTCACGCCGGCATAGGGCGCCGCCCGGAACGCGCCGGTCAGCATCGCGTCGGCGAAAAGGGTGATGTCGGTGCCGGCGCTGCGCCGGTTCTCGCCCTTGAAATCGAACGTGGTCGGCTGGAAGGCGGCGATGAACTCGTCGAAGCGGCGGGGATCGGCGCCCTTGAAATCATAGATGCGCTGCTTGGGATCGCCGAGCGCCATGAGCCGGCTTGCCTCACCCAGCTTGGAGATCATCGCCCATTCGTCGGCGTTCGTGTCTTGGAACTCGTCGACGATGATGAACGGGTAGGCCCCGCCATAAGCGCGCGCCAGCACCGGCACTGCCTCGAACAACTCGGCGACGAGGCTCGGAAATAGATCGAAGGCGATCAGCCCCTCTTCGTCGAACATTTGCCGCTGACGCGCGCGGCGCGCCTGGCCGGAGAGGCCCGCTAGCCGGCCGCGCGCTTGCGCCGGCAGGAGGAGCGACACGCCGGGACGGGCGCACAGCAGATAAGCGTGGCTCTTGAGGATCGACCAGGCGAAGCCGTGATAGGTGTTGATCTCGATCCGCGCCATCTGCGCGCGCGGGATCGTCGCGGTGGCCTGCTCGGCGACTCGGGCGATGGTCGCGCGCGCGAAGCTCAGGAACAGCGCCTTGCCGCTGGTCCCGAGCTTGCCCTCGTTGAGATCGGCGCAAGCCTTGGCGAGCGCGATCGTCGTCTTGCCCGAACCCGCACCGCCGCGTACGAGGATGTTCCCATCCGTCGCGAGCAGCCGCCGGCGCTGGTCACACAGGATGAGAGTCATCGAGTGCGTGCCGCTCAGCCGCCCGGTGCCGGGGGCGCCGGCGGTAGCGGGATCGGCGGAGGCGGCGGAGGCGGCTGGACCATAGCGCGCACCTGCTTGAGAATTTGCATGATCGTCGCGGGGAAGTGGCCTAGCTGGCACTCATTGAAGAAGATCGTCAGATATTCATCGCCCTTCTTGTGCTTGAAAAGCGCGAGGAACGGTGCCGCATAGGCGGCATCCGGCGCGTCCGCTGGTGGCAGCAGGTTCTGAAGGGCTGGCGGCCATTCGTTCTGGTGCGCCAGCCACTGCACGAACCATTTGTGCATGGCCGGGGAAATCTCGGCGCGCAGCAGATCCTCGAACCCGGCGTAGGGCTGCTCGAAGGCCCGGTCGCACGCAAGCTGGATCACCGCCGCCGCTTCTGGCGTCTGCTGGTCGAAGATCGTCGCGACCGTTTTGCCGACGCTGCGGAAGAAACCGGCGAAGGAGGCGACATTGGTCTCGCCGCCCGCGTCGAACGGCACCCATCCGAGCGAGTCGAGTCTTTTGTGCTGGCCGGGCGCGAGTTCGGCGGCGCGCCTCGCTACGGTGCTATAAGCGACGAACTCGGTCTTGCCCTCGACCACCAAGACGCGGCGAGCAAGCAATGCTTCGCAGAATCGGGTGCGAAAGCCGTCGCGGAAGATCTTGAGGCGTAGGCTGGGCGGCAGGACCACCGCGGATGCCTGGAGCAGCGCCGTCGGATCGCGCTGCATCACCGTCATCTGCTCGGGCTGGAACTGCTCGATCACATAGGGCGAATGCGAGGTGAAGAGCGCCTGGGATGCCAGCCCGCGCACCTTGTCAACGACGCGCTGCTGGACATGCGGCGGAAGCGACAGCTCCGGTTCTTCCATTGCGAAGATGACCCGGCCCTTGCGTCGCTCGGCGATCAACCCGAGCATCGCGAGGACGAGCGCGTTGATCGTGCCAGAGCCTTGGTGCTGGAAAGGCGCGGCATAGCCGGGCACGCCAGTTGCCAAGAACGACTTGAGCACGCGGCGCAGATCCTCTCGGGTCAGCTCGGACACGCGCAGATGCGGCGCGTCCGCCCATTCGCCGGGCACGATCTCGCGCATCGCATCCTGGATCGCGGTCAGGATCTTGCCGAACTCAGGATCGCTCGCGCCGACGACATCGAGGTTGCGCAGCTGGTCGAGCAGCGTCTCCCACATGCGCGTGCGCACTTCATAGGTCTTGAGGATTACGTCGAGTAGCGAGCCGCGCTCCATCGACAAGGCACGGCTGCCGGTGCGCAGCGCGCGCAGGTGCAAGAAGCCGAATTCGCGCTTGTCGCTCGACCGGCACTCGCTCGTCGGCGTGCCGTCGTCTGCCCGGGGCACCGCGAACCAGGTCTTCGCTGTGAACTCGTCGCCATCCGGGTCATAGGCGCCTTCGAAGCGGATGCGAACCGCCGGTTCGACGTCGGGCGCTGCCACCTGGCCCGCGCCGCCGGGGCCGATCAGCGTGCGGTCGGCGCGGCGCCAGAACTCAATATTGTTGCGAAAGCGGTCGCAATGCTGCTGGTCGAGCCCGGCGACCACCACCTCGACAACGATTGTCGGCGCGGGCTGATCCTCTGCGGCAAGATAGCGGCCGCCGTGGAAATCATGCTCATCGATCGCCTGCGTACGCGCCAGCCGATCGGCGCCGATGGCGAGCTCGATCGCCTCAAAGACAGTCGATTTCCCGGTGTTATTGTCACCAAGGAGGACGGTTGTTCCCTCGAAATGAAGATCGGCAAGCCTTATTCCCCGGAAGTTCTCGATATGGACACGAACAATTCGCACGAACTCCATTCCCCCGGCTCTGTCGTTCTCAGGGTTCGTCTCATATCATCTACTCACGCTTGAGCCGAGCGGGCTTAGATCGCCGGTCGAAATGAATCAGTCCGCTCTGGTGGCGCTTGAGCGGCACCATTACCTACGAAGTCTTGTTCCTGCATCGGCAACAGCGGTTCGCGTTCGTCTTCCGCGGGCGGAAAGACCCGCTTTGCGGGCAGGCTGCCTATGTGGAGAGCCTAGTATGTCCTTCGTCGGCACTGTGGGATCGAGCTAGTCCGCCCATCGGTCCAGCGCGAGCGGGATAATCTGGTGCGAGTGATAAGGCGCAACGTTGTCGCCTACGACCATCGACAGCATCATGAACGCCTCGCCGAACTCGGGGTGCGCGCGCCAGATGCCGCAATGCAAAACCATGGACGGCCCCTCATCGGGAACAGCCACTTGTCCATCGCCTTCTGCTTGGGATCGTCGGGCTTGGCAAACTCGTATAAGAACGACCGCTATCAGACTAGCCGAGCCCCAAAGCGGACGGCGAACAAAGTCCTAAAGGCAGTCATTCCCACATCGCCGAAACCTTGCGTTGTATCGTGGGTTCGAATACGGTGCACGCAGTCGAACTGAGCCGACAAGTGACGGTTTTCAGAGGAAAAAGTCGACGAGGTATATTCCGAGGTATCGCGGAAATTCGGATCGGTCAGAAGCTGGATAAATCAGCCGCTTAGCCGTTCAGTTCGAATCCCTCCCGCTCCATCATTCCTCGGTACTTTTCTGGGCTTGCAACAAGCCGGAAGGGTTACGAACCGGAGAAGCACGCGGATTTTTTTGGGACAACCTGTGCACCTTTTCGTGTCACCGCTGCTAATATCAGGGGGCCGACGCAGAGTCTCGTTGTGGACAGATCACGCCACGAAACAATCCAGCGCTGCGGCGAGGTCAGCGCGTAGTTCGCCCAGCGGTCGATCCGTTGCGAGACCTGTCGCCAGCATGCCATTGATGAGCGCGTTGACCGCAAACGCGGTCCGCAGTGGCGTCATGCGCAGTTTGACGCTGCCATTGTCCACCATCGCCTGCAGTTTTTGGGCGAGCACCTGCAGCGCCGCATCGGCCATTGCACCATATTGCTTGTGAAGCGCTCCGGGATGGAGGCTCTCGGCCTGGAGATGGAGCCGCATGCGAATGACCGTGAAGATATCGAAGCCCATCTGGTCGCCCAGGCTTAGGATCATCTCTCGTAACGCGGGCCAATCGTCCGGCAAATCGAGCGCGGTCACGCTTCCATAGCGCAGCGCCTCCGCAAGGATTTCTTCCTTGTTCTGAAAATGGACATAGATGGCGCCCGCGCTCAGCTGCGACAGCTTACAGATGCGCGCGATCGATGTGCCCTCGACCCCGCGCTCCGATATCGACTGGATAGCTGAGCGAACTATTCGTTCGCGTTGCGCAGCCATGTGCTGCGGGTCGCGCTTGGGCATGGATTCCTCTCGAGACGTAAGGCGATCGGTATTGCTGCGGGCATCGCTTGACAATCCCACTAAAAAAAACGAGCATTCGTTTTGTATAAAGATGGGAGCGGGACATGGCTACGAAAATGTTGGCTTGTGCGACGGCGATGGCAGCGCTGATGGCGGCGCCCGCCTGGGGGCAGACGGCGCCCGAGCCTCAATCGTCCGATGGCTCTGACCAAGCAGATATTATCGTCACCGCCCAGAAGCGCGACGAGCGGCTGATCGATACTCCGCAATCGATCTCGGTATTGCGGGGCAGCGACCTGGAAGCGCAGGGCATGACGCAGTTCCGCGACTTTGCGGACACGGTGCCGGGCCTTTCCTACACAAGCTTCGGCGCTGGCCAGACCCAGATATCCCTCCGCGGCGTCACGACCGGTATCGATATCGGACCGACCGTCGGCGTCTATGTCGACGAAGTACCCTATGGCTCCAGCAGCGCCTTTTCCAATGCCTCGTCGCTGGCGCTGGATGTCGGATTGTCCGACGTCGACCGGATCGAAGTGCTGCGTGGCCCCCAGGGTACGCTCTACGGCGCCAGCACGATGGGCGGGCTGCTCAAATATGTCTCGGTCCGTCCTGACACGACCGATTTCGCGGCAGACTTGCGGGCCGGCATTGCCGGCACCGCGGACGGCGGCACCAGCTACAATGGATCGGCGGCGGTCAACCTCCCTATCGCGACCGGCAAGGTCGCGTTGCGCGCCAGCGGGTTCAACTCGAGCGATGCCGGGTTCACTGACAACCTGGCGCTGGGGCGCGACGATGTGAACCGCGCAAGGATTTATGGTGGGCGGTTGGATCTTCTGCTGACACCGACCGACCGTTTTGCAATCCGCATCGTCGGCTTCCTGCAAAACATCGACCGCGAGGGAACGTCGGCTGCGGACTATCTTTTCACTGGCCGCCCAGTCGATGGCGCGCTCGACCAGCGTCGGCTGATCGCCGAACCCTATCGCAACCGATTCCGCTTGATCAGTGGCACCGTGACGTATGACATCGGGCGGGCCACCGTAACCTCGATCTCGAGCTATCAGACCAGCGACATCCGCTTCGTCCAAGACGCATCCGCCCTTTACGTCCCAAGCTTCGCGGCTGCCGGCATCGACCTCGGTAAGGCGGCCGTCGATCAGGGCAGGGGAACCGACAAATTCACTCAGGAAGTGCGGATTTCCTCCGACGGTGAGACGCGCCTCCAGTGGCTGTTGGGCGGCTTCTACACCTCGGAAAAGGCGTATAACAACCAGCATATCGCCGCCTTCCTGCCTGACGCGACGCGCTTTCCGTTGGATCTCGCAACGGTTGCCATTCCCAGCCGCTATGAGGAGGTCGCAGCCTTCGGTAACCTGACCTGGCGGTTGACCGACAAGTTCGACGTGTCCGGCGGGCTGCGCTATGCGCGCAACAGTCAGAACTTCGAGCAGATCGGCTCTGGCCTCCTCATCGGCTCGCAGCCAAAACAGCGTGCGACTGACGAGGTCGTTACCTATTTGGCCAATGCCCGGTATCGCTTCAGCCCCCACGCGACTGCTTATCTGCGCTATGCGACGGGATATCGACCCGGCGGCCCGAACTATGTGGTCAATGATCCATTGACCGGACTGCCGCTGGCGCCTGCAACGTTCGCTTCGGACTCGCTGCAGAGCTACGAGGTGGGGTTCAAAGGGGAGACGTCCGACCGGACCTTCGGCGTCGATCTCTCAGTCTATCACATCGACTGGAAGAACATTCAGGTGTCATATGCCGCGGGCGGCGTCTCGGTTATCGGCAATGCGGGTCGCGCGCAGGTCGACGGTGCCGAGGCAACCTTGACGGCGCGCCCTGCACGCGTGCTCACCGCGACCGCTGCGCTCGCCTTCGAGGACGCGCGCGTACAGGACGCGAGCCCCGACTTGGGCGCCGCAGCGGGTGAGCGCCTACCGAACGTGCCGCGGATTTCGGCTGCAGTGACGCTCGACTATCGCGCCCGCGCCGGAAACCTACGCCCAACCGCAGGGGCGACGCTGCGCATGATTTCCGATCGCCGCGTATCGTTCGACGGCAGCCTCGGCTTTCCGCAATACCGGCTCCCCCCTTATGCCCTGCTCGATCTTCGGGCGGGCATATCCGCAGGGCCGGTCACGCTTACAGCCTATGTCCGCAACATGTTTGACGCGCGGGCTCAGCTTTCGGGCCAGACCGTGCTTTCGAGCGCCGGGGGCCCTGCACAGATTACAATCGCACAGCCGCGGACAATCGGGCTCGTTGCGACCGCACGCTTTTGATCGGGGGTCGCGAGCATGACTAACGCCCATCTCGATATCGCGGCGCTTGACGCGCTGTTTGCGCCTTTCGACCGCACCGACGCGCCCGGCTTTGCAGTGGGCGTAGCCCTGCCGGGGAAGGCGGCCTACCGGCGCGGCTTCGGCATGGCCAGCGTCGAACTGCCGGTGGCGCTCTCGCCCACCATCCGCATGCGGATCGGGTCAACCAGCAAGCACTTCTGCGTTCTCGCGGTGATGCTGCTTGTCGAGCAAGGCCGGTTGTCGCTGGACGATTCACCGCGCCGCCATTTGTGCGAACTGCCCCAATGGGCAGAACACATCACGCTCCGCCAGTTGATGGCGCATACCAGCGGCATGCGCGACAGCCTCGACCTGCTGCTGCTGTCGGCCGGAGCCGGGGCTGCTGCCCCCGCCGACCTGCAACTGCGCCTACTGGCGGGTATCGACAGCGTCAATTTCGCGCCCGGTGACGACTGGAACTACAATAACGGCGGCTATGTCTTGCTATCGGAGATCGTCGCCCGGACCAGCGGCGAACCCTTTCCGGACTTTCTGCGCACGCGCATCTTCGACCCGATCGGGATGCAGGACACGCTGGTGCGTCCCCTCGACACCGATCTCTTGCCCAACAGCGCGACATTGCACGTACCTAAACCCGAGGGTGGTTGGTCCCGAGGCATCTTCGGTCCGCCGATCCTCGGCGAGGGCGGGATCGTCTCGACCGTCGACGACATGCTCAGATGGCTCCGGCACATGCGTGAGCCCGTCGTCGGATCGCGGGCGAGTTGGGCGGAAATGCGCACGCCTCTCACCACGCATGGTTATGGCCTGGGGCTGCGCATGGAAGAGCATCGCGGCCTGGCGACGATCCATCATGCCGGCGGCGTCATCGGCGGATCGAGCCAGATGATCAAGATACTCGAGCCGGAGCTCGATATCATCCTGATGACCAACGGGCGCAGCCCCATAGATCTCTATCAACTGGTCGACCGGATCATCGAGGTGTGCATACCCGGTCTGCCGCGCGCCCTGGAGGACATTGGTGGCGCGCCTATCCATGGCACTTTCTACTCGGCCGATAGCGGTCGCGTCTTCCGTCTCAGCGCACAGGGCGATCAGCAGCTTGCTGAGATCGGCGGCATGGCCTTGCCAGTGAGGCGCGACACGCAAGGGTGGTTACACGTTCCGATCCTCCCTTCCGACCTGCGCATCATGCCCGTCGGCGGAGGAGATGAGGTCACGGCGATCGAGACCGCGGAGTTCGGCAAGCGCGATCGTCTGACCCGCGTCGAGCCGCCCGCCGACGCTGCGCTGGCGGACCATCTCGGTACCTTCGAAGCTCCCGGCGCGATGTTGACGGCGCGGGTAGAGGGGCCGCCGGAGCAGCCGGTCATGACACTTGCCGGGCCGACCGGAAGCACCGTCTATCGCCTGGTGCCGCTGGGACCCTCCTTGTGGCAGGCAGTCTCGGACTCGACAATGGCGATCGGGGGCTCGCTTGAGTTCGACGGGGACGGCTTTCGCCTCACCACCGGCCGAACGGTCCGGCTCGCTTTCGGCCGCGCCGCGTGACGGCGCAGGTTGAGGCGCGACAGCCGGTTCTTTATCCCGCCACGCGGAGTGCTGCCGGACGCATGGCGGTCCTCGCACTGTTGGGGTTCTTCCTTTCGACCGACATCTCGCTCACCACGATGTTGATCGAGCCGATGAAGCGCGAAATGGCGCTGAGCGATCTACAAATCGGCCTTCTGCAGGGAACGGCTTTCGGGCTTGCCTTCGGCCTCGGCTCGATCCCCCTGGGGCGATTGGTCGACCGTTTCAGCCGCACGCGTATGCTTCTCTTTGGCATTCTCGCGTGGATCGCAGCGATGGTGGGGACGGCCTCATCGCATGGAATCCTCCCCCTGATGTGCGCCCGGGTGGTACTCGGGCTGGTTGCTGCCCTGACTTTTCCGGCGGTGGTATCGCTGATAGCCGATTTGTTTCCCCCCGAGCGGCGCTCGATCGCGACAAGTCTGTTTGCGGTCGGACAAGCCTGCGGCCAGGGATTTGGCATTCTCGTCGGCGGGCTTGCGTTTGACGCCCTGACACGCGCTTCGGCCTTGCATGGCCACCTGATCGCCGGGATGACGCCCTGGCGCTCGCTCTACCTCGCCGCCGGCCTACTGGGAGTCCCGCTCCTGATCGCACTTCTCGGATCGCGCGAGCCCGATCGGCTCGAACGGACCCGGGACGCGCGCTCGACCTGGGCGGCGCTCCGCGAGCTATGGCAATATCGCGGCTTCGTTGCGCCCTTGCTTGCCGCGATGCTGTTCAGCACGATCACGGTGCAGGCGGCGCAGGTCTGGGCTACCCCGGTTCTAATCCGCAATTATGCCCTGACGCCGGGACAATTTGCGGGATGGCTCAGCGCCACCACGTTACTTGGCGGCATTGTCGGCTCAATGGTCGGCGGCCAGTTGGGCGAACTGAGCCGCCGGCGGTTTGGGCGGGGCGGCGTACTGCTCCCTGCGTTGATCGGCGCCCTGCTTGCTGCGCCGCTTTCGATGTTCTCTATGGTCGGCAGTCTGCCCGTGTTCGCGGCCATGCTGGGTCTGGACCTACTGATGGGCGCGGTGCTGGCTACCTTGGGAATCGTCGCGATCGCGTTGGTGGTGCCCAACGAGATTCGCGGGATCGCGGTCGGTGCCAACATCTTCGTCTCCGCAGTCTTCGGCTCGGCCACTGCACCGGCGGCGATCGCATTAGCGAGCCAGCTGTTGGGCGGCGAGGCGATGCTCGGCGAGGCAATCGCCGCGGTCGCTCTTCCCTCCGCGCTATTCGCTGCCGTCTCCTTTGGCCTGGCGATGCGCGGCGCAAGGCGGCTGGCCGCGTGATGCGGCTCAAGGTTACCGCGCATCCGATGACGTTTCGCGAGCCGCTGCGCATTGCCGGGCGGTTGTTCGAAGGAATCCCGGCGATTCGTGTCGAGCTACGCGACGGAGTCATCAGCGGGCGCGGCGAGGCTGGGGGTGTCTTCTTTACCGGTGACGACGTGCCTCACATGCTGGCAGAGATCGAGCGGTTCCGCCCGGCAATCGCGGCCGGCATCAATCGGGGGGAGCTTCGCGGTCTTATGCCGTCGGGCGGCGCGCGGAACGCCGTCGATGCTGCTTTGTGGGATCTTGACGCGCAACGGGTCGGGCAGCCGGTATGGCGATTGCTTGGCGGCGCCCCGCCGCGGCCGCTTGTGACGACGTTCACGCTTGGTGCCGATCCTCCCCAGGGCATGCTTGCGGCGCTGCGGGGATACCAAGGCGCGCGCGCGCTCAAGCTGAAGCTGGACGGCGACTTGGCAGCCGACGCCGAACGGTTGCGCCTCATCCGGCGCGAGCGGCCCGACGTCTGGCTCATGGCTGATGCCAATCAAGGATACGAGCCGGCGGTCCTCGACAACCTCATGACCCACCTCGTCGCCGCGCGAGTGGCGCTCCTCGAACAGCCGATAGCGCGGGGGCGGGAGGCCGATCTGATCGGGTTCAAGTCGCCGATACCGCTCGCCGCCGACGAGAGCTTGCTCGGCCTGTCGGACCTGCCCCGGCTGGCGGGCATCTTTCAGGTGGCGAACATCAAGCTCGACAAATGCGGGGGGCTGACCGAGGCGCTCATGCTGGAAGCCGAAGCCCGCCGGTTCGGCATGCGCGTGATGGTTGGCAATATGGGAGGGTCGAGCCTCGCAGCAGCACCGGCGTTCCAGCTCGGCCAGCGGTGCGACTTCGTCGATCTGGATGGGCCGAGGTTCCTGCAGCGTGACTGCAGGCCCGGTGCGCGTTACCGCGGTGGGACGATCGAGGTGCCGGCGGTGGTTTGGGGCGACGTTCGTTGACAGCCGCACGGCGCAGTCCAGAGTGAACGGCTCTGGAAGCGACCGTTTCTCCGGCGCGATACCGAGAGTTAACTGCGATCTCCCAAGTAGTTCGGCGATGAATCACTTCGCTCACGTCCCTGAAGGTCGCGATATCGCAACTCAGACGCCGCGTAACCGAGGGGCGGCTTACGAAGGCGCCTTTATTGATTGGTGTGACGTGCCCCACCGTCGGGGCCTCAGCCGCGCGCAAGCAGCCGCTATCTCGGCGAACGTCGGCTTTTGGAATTGCTGCCCGCCCGCACTAGCGACCACCATTGGACGCTCAGCTGACAATCACTTGAGTTTCGGCGCCGTCCCATTTTCCGGTGAGGCCAGGTACTTCGTCGAGCTGGCGAAGCGCGTCGAACCGGCCGCGCTCGCTGCGGTAACGGACAATTTCGAAGCCGTGGCCCCTGAGTTCTGGGACGGCGTCCAAATCTTCCGCGGTGGCAGTGTTCAGGTCGATCATCACTCTGTCATTACCACAAACGTGAGCCGATGCGAGGTTCGGACCGGCGGCCAGCATTCAAACACTAACGAAAAAAGGCAGTGTCCGGGCGCAAAACGGCCGTGGTGGTCCATCCGATTTCAGGCAGTCCCGTGCTTGCTGTGGGGGGAAGGCTCGCCCCTGAGTGCGCGTGAGGCTTGCTCGTAGTTGCAAAGCCGAGCGGGAATTTTGGGATTCGTCGTGCACTGCAAAAATATGGAGAAGATCAGTCACGCTGACAGCTCATCTGAGTTCAGTGTGGCGCACCGATTTTCGGGCTTCTGGTTCCCTAGAATGCACCAGTATGTCCCCAAGCATGGTCTGGCGCTTCAGTGACGCCTACGTCAATTTTGCGTCGCCCTGAGCGACTAAGCCGCGTGTGGGCCGGAGACCCGATGACACCGTCAATATTATGCAACGTTCAAATCACAGCGAGTGCCGCCACCGTTCTGGCAAGCATCTGGCTCGAGCTTGGTTGGACGCCAGCGCGACCACGGGGCCAGAAGTGATCGAGCGGGCATGGGAGCAAAAGATCGAACCGCTGACGGTACGAATCTCAACGGCGGTGCGGATAACCGGTCTTAGCCGATCGCGCATCTACGAGCTTATCCAGTCCGGCGATCTCGACGCCGTCAAGGTGGGGCGCGCCACGCTCATCCAATATGGGAGCCTGAAGGCGCTCACTGCGGCTTCCAGGGAGGCGCAAGACTGACTCGTCGGAAGAGCAGCCAAGTGCCCTGCGGACATCGTCCGTACGATGTTCGCAGGGCATGATGCACTTACCGCTTCGGCCGGCCGCGCGGGCGCCCTGCCTTTGATTTTCCGGCCTTGGGCTTGCGGGAAACTGCCTTCGCAGGCCTGGGCGCTTCCGCCGCATCGCGCAGGCCGTCCAGATAGTCCGACCAGTGCTGCATCATGGCGACGCGCTCGTCCCAATATTCGCCGCGTGCATAGGCGCGGCGGACCGACGAGGCTTCCTGGTGGGCGAGCTGCCGTTCGATCGCATCCGGGTTCCATTGGCCCATCTCGTTGAGCAGCGTTGCCGCCATCGCCCGGAAGCCATGCGCTGTCATCTCACCATGCTCGTATCCGAGCCGGCGCAACGCCTGGTTGACGCCGTTCTCGGACATCGGTCGCCTCGGGCTTCCCATGCACGGGAAAAGATACTGGCGATGACCAGTGATCTCGCGCAGCTCCTCGATCATCGCAAGCGCCTGCCGCGAAAGCGGCACTCGGTGTGGACGGCGCATTTTCATCTTCTCGATGGGGATCGACCAGACGGCCTTCTCGATATCGATCTCGGTCCATTCGGCCTGCCGCAGCTCTCCCGGCCGGACGAACAGGTGTGGCGACAGCCGCAGCGCCATCCGCGTGACCGCCTGCCCGGTGTAGCCGTCCATTGTCTTCAGCAGGATGCCGACTTCCTCGGGGTCGGTGATGGCAGCGTGATGCACGGTCCTGGGGGTTGTCAGTGCGCCACGCAGGTCGGCCGCCACGTCGCGATCGCAGCGGGCGGTGGCGATGCCGTAGCGAAATACCCGGCTGAGCACGCTGCGCATGCGCCGCGCACTCTCGTATCGACCGTTGGCCTCGACCTTGCGCAGAACGGACAGTGTCTCGGTAGGGGTGATCGAGTTGATCGGATGGGAGCCGATCAGAGGATAAGCCATGCCGAGCAGCCAGCGGATCTTGTCCAGCGTGATCTCGGCACGACCTTCCCGCTCGCACTTCGCGATCCATTCGAGCGCGACTTCCTTGAACGTGGTGGCGACGGCGAATCGGGCGGTCACCTTCTCGCGCTTCTTCTCGAGTGCCGGGTCGAGCCCGGCAGCGATCGCCCTTCTCGCCTCGCGGCATTTCTCGCGGGCGTCGGCGAGCGAGGTGGCCGGCCACGGCCCGATGTGGAGCGTCTTCTGCCGGCCCGCATATCGATAGCGGAAGCGCCAGAGCTTCGACCCGGTGGTCTGGATGGCGAGGACCAGCCCTTGTCCGTCGGAGAGATTGTACGGCTTCGCCTTGGGCTTGGCGGAGGTGATCTGGAGTTGTGTCAGCATGGTCGTGATCCCGGTTTTCTCCGGGTCCACCCAGCAGACACAAAATGAGACCTTTTTTGTGTCTCTTTTGCTGGAATCAGCTGGATCAACCCGGACGGTTGCCAGCGATCGTCGATGAAATTGTGCTTTGAAACCAGCCGCTTGCTGGACGCCTCTGGACGAATCCAGAGGCGGAAACTGGTGCCCAGAAGAGGACTCGAACCTCCACGCCCTTGCGAGCGCCAGCACCTGAAGCTGGTGCGTCTACCAATTCCGCCATCTGGGCACGGGGTAGGGGGCGCGCCTTAGGTTAGGCTCGTGCGCCTTGTCAACACGAGCCTCGCTGGGGCAAGGGGGGCATCCACATCAGGCAAGGCATTGAGGGCAATGAAGGACAGGCTGGTTACGCTGATCGGCGGCGGCGGATTTATCGGCCGCTACGTGGCGCAGGAGCTGCTGGCAGCGGGCGCGCGCGTCCGAATCGCGCAGCGCGATCCGCGCGAGGCGCTGTTCGTGAAGCCGCTCGGCGGGCTGGGCCAGACTCAGTTCGTCGCGGTCGATGTCCGCAAGCCCGAGACGATCGCCCGCGCCGTCGCCGGTGCGGACGGCGTAGTGAACCTGGCCGGCAGTTTCTCGGATATGGCTGCGGTGATGGCGCGTGGCGCCGGGGCGGTGGCTCAGGCCGCGGCTGCGGCCGGGGTCGCGAACCTCGTCCATGTCTCGGCGATCGGTGCCGATCCCGAATCGCCGTCAGCCTATGGCCGCGCCAAGGCGGACGGCGAAGCAGCGGTCCGCGCGGCCTTCCCCAGCGCGGTGATCCTGCGCCCCTCGACCGTCTTCGGTCGCGAGGACGCGTTCGTGAACCGCTTCGCCGCGATGATCGCCCGCTTCCCCGTCATCCCGGTGCTGCGCGCCGGGGCGCGCTTCCAGCCCGTTTATGTTGCCGATGTCGCCCAGGCAGTGAAGGCAGCGCTGCGCGATTCGGCCGCGGCCGGCCAGACCCTGGAGCTCGGCGGTCCCGATACGCTGACGATGGGCGCTCTGATCCGCTGGATCGCCGGCGCGATCGGCCGCCAGCCGGCGATTCTCGAACTCCCCGATCTGGTCGGCGGGCTGATCGCCCTGGGCGGTTTCCTGCCCGGCGCGCCGATCACGCGCGATCAATGGCAGATGCTCCAGCGCGACACGGTCGTGACCGGAGTCGACGGGCTTGCCGCGCTCGGCATCGCGCCGACGCCGATGGACGCAGTCGCGCCCGCCTGGCTCGTCCGCTACCGCCGCAATGGCCGCTTCGGGACTCACGCCGCCGCGTGAACCTGCCGCACTGATCGATACATTTGTCGCGGCCGGGCCGCTGAAGGGGAAGCCACGTGCACGATCTGATCACCACCATCCTGCTCGGTATTGTCGAGGGGGTGACCGAGTTCCTGCCCGTCTCGTCCACCGGGCATCTCATCCTGGCGACGAAACTGCTCGGCTATGATGCCGCCCGGTGGGAAGTGTTCAATATCGTCATCCAGCTCGGCGCGATCCTCGCCATCGTGGTGCTCTATTGGCGGACCTTCTGGGCAGTCTTGCAGGGCTGCCTGCGACTCGATCCCGTCTCCATCCGATTCGTCCGCAACATCCTGATCGCCTTCATCCCGGCGGCGGTGATCGGGCTGGTGCTGCACAAGCGCATCGAGGCCCTGCTCGGCAATGCGGAGGTGGTGGCGGTCGCGTTGATCGTTGGCGGCATCGCGATCTTCGCGGTCGAGCGTTTCACGAAGGAAGGCGACATCGCCGGCGTTGCCGACATCCCCGTCTCCAAGGTGATCGGTATCGGGTTTCTCCAGTGCCTCGCCATGGTGCCCGGCGTCAGCCGGTCGGGCGCGACGATCCTGGGCGCGCTTGCGCTCGGTGTGGAGCGCCGCACCGCAGCCGAATTCAGCTTCTTCCTGGCTATCCCGACAATGATCGGCGCCACGACACTGGAATTGTTCAAGAATCGGCACGAACTCGCGACCGGCGGCGGGGTTGGCCTGGGCAGCATCGCCATTGGCTCCCTCGTCGCGTTCGTGGTCGCGCTGCTGGTCGTGCGCGCTTTTGTCGGCATCGTCGGCAAGCGCGGATTCACCCCTTTTGCCTGGTATCGGATCATCGTCGGAAGCGCGGCGCTGGTCTGGCTTCTGACCAAATAGGACCGGATCGGAATTAAACTTGCGTCCGGCTTCAGCGGAAACGGCGGGCAGCGGAACAAAATGCGCAATATAGGACACGTATACTGTCCTATATTGCTGAATCTGCGTGACTCACGAGACAAAAGCGGATAGGGCGCCGGAAAATCTCAGGCGGAAAAACCCATGCCCGGCGAATCCACGTTGAAGTTTGTCGATCGAGCCCAGGCCTATCCGGGCAAGCGCGCATCCAGGATCCGCGCCGAGGATTTCCGCGAGATCGCCGATCGCTACGCGCCCGTCGCCGCCGAGGAGCAGGCCGGCCGCTGCTCGCAATGCGGCGTCCCCTATTGCTCGGTCCATTGCCCGCTGCACAACCATATCCCGGATTGGCTGCGGCTCACCGCCGAGGGCCGGCTGCGCGAAGCCTATGAGCTGAGCAACGCTACCTCGACCATGCCCGAGATTTGCGGCCGCATCTGCCCGCAGGACCGGCTGTGCGAGGGCAATTGCGTCATCGAATTCTCCGGCCACGGTGCCGTGACGATCGGCTCGGTCGAGAAGTTCATCACGGATACCGCCTGGGAAGAGGGCTGGGTCGAGCCGCTCGTGCCGGGGCCCGATCGCGGCCAGTCGGTCGGGGTGATCGGGGCCGGTCCGGCCGGGCTGAGCGCCGCCGAATATTGCCGCGCGCTCGGCTATGAAGTCCATGTCTATGACCGGCATGATCGCGCCGGCGGCCTGCTGACCTATGGCATTCCCGGCTTCAAGCTGGAGAAGCATGTCGTCACCCGGCGTGTCGACCGGCTGAAGGCGGGCGGGATCGTCTTCCACGAGAGTTTCGAGGTCGGCCGCGATGCGAGCCTCGACGCGCTGCGCCAGCGCCACGATGCGATCCTGATCGCGACCGGCGTGTACAAGCCCCGCGCGATCAAGGCGCCGGGGATCGGCAGCGCCGGCGTGGTCGAGGCGCTCGATTATCTCACCGCATCGAACCGCAAGGGTTTCGGCGACAGCGTGCCCGAGTTCGACAATGGCAGCCTCGACGCCGCGGGCAAGCATGTCGTGGTGATCGGCGGCGGCGATACCGCGATGGATTGCGTTCGCACCGCGGTCCGCCAAGGCGCGAAGTCGGTCAAATGCCTGTACCGCCGGGATCGCGCCAATATGCCCGGCTCGCAGCGCGAAGTCGCCAATGCCGAGGAAGAGGGAGTCGAGTTCGTCTGGCTGTCCGCGCCGGAGGCGTTCGAGGCCGGCGACCGGGTCACCGGGGTGCGCGCCTCCCGGATGCGGCTCGGCGCGCCCGATGCCAGCGGCAGGCGCGCGCCGGAGGCTGAGCCGGACAGCGTTTTCGCGCTCCCGGCCGATCTCGTCATCAAGGCCCTCGGCTTCGATGCCGAGGAATTGCCCACCCTGTTCGGCGCGCCCGAGCTCGGCGTCACCCGCTGGGGCACGGTGCTGGTCGACAACAAGACGCTGATGACGTCGCTCGACGGGGTATTCGCCGCCGGAGACATCGTGCGCGGCGCAAGCCTGGTGGTCTGGGCGATCCGCGACGGGCGCGATGTGAGCACGGCGATGCATGCATGGCTGAAGGCAAAGGCACAAAAGGCGAGGAAAGCGGCATGAAGATCCTGAAGCGAGCGATGTTGGCGAGCTGCCTTGTCGCCCTCCCGGTTGTCGCGGCGGCACAGGCGACCCCCCAGGCTGCCCCGCCGGCGGCAGCTCCGGTCGATCCGGAGCGCCTGGCCGCGGCGCGCGCCCTGATGGACCAGATCATGCCGCCCGCCACGCGTGATCAGATGGTTGCGTCGATCATGGCGTCGATGATGCAGGCGACGATCCAACCGCTCCGCCAGGATCCGAACCTTGCTGCCTTGTTCGAAAAGGAGCCGGGGGCACGCCCGGTCTTCGATCGCTTCCTGCAGCGCCAGCAGGAACTCGGCCTCGATCTGCTCAAGACGAGTTTGCCCGGTATGCTCGATGCCATGGCGCACGCTTATGCGCGCCGCTTCACCCTGCCCCAATTGCACGAAATCGCGACTTTCTTCGCCACGCCGACGGGCCAGATCTATCTCGCCCAGGCACCGACCGTGATGAGTGATCCGGATGTGTCCGCGTGGATGGGCAGTCTGATGCAGAGTCAGATGAAGCGGATGCCGGCTGAACTCGGCAAGCTGACCGCCGAGCTCAAGGCGCTGGACGACAAGGGTAAGAAACATGGTGGCTGAATCCGAACGCCTCCGCCTCGCGGCGGAAGGCATGTACCGCCCCGAATTCGAATCCGATGCCTGCGGCGTCGGCCTCGTCGCCGCGACTGACGGCACGCCGTCGCGCCGGGTCGTCCAGTCGGCGATCGATGCGCTGAAGGCGGTGTGGCATCGCGGCGCGGTCGATGCCGATGGCAAGACCGGCGACGGCGCCGGCCTCCATGTCGATCTGCCGCTCAAATTCTTCGACGATGCGATCAGCGCTTCGGGCCACAAGGCAGCGCCGAACCGGCTCGCGGTCGGCATGATCTTCCTGCCGCGCACCGATCTCGGCGCGCAGGAGGCGTGCCGGACGATCGTCGAGAGCGCGATCATCGAGGAGGGATATACCATCTATGGCTGGCGCCAGGTGCCGGTCGACGTTTCGGTCATCGGGCTGAAGGCGCAGGCCACCCGCCCCGAGATCGAGCAGATCATGATCGCCGGGCCGCTGCCCGAGGAGCAGAGCGCTGCCGAGTTCGAGAAGAATCTCTATCTCGTCCGCCGGCGGATCGAGAAGCGGGTGATCGCGGCACAGATCCAGGGCTTTTATATCTGCTCGCTGTCGTGCCGCTCGATCATCTACAAGGGGCTGTTCCTCGCCGAGAGCCTGTCGGTCTTCTATCCGGACCTGCAGGATCAGCGCTTCGAGAGCCGTGTCGCGATCTTCCACCAGCGCTATTCGACCAACACCTTCCCGCAATGGTGGCTCGCTCAGCCCTTCCGCTGCCTCGCGCATAATGGCGAGATCAACACGATCCGCGGCAACAAGAACTGGATGCTCAGCCACGAGATCAAGATGGCGAGCCTCGCGTTCGGCGAATATTCGGAGGACATCAAGCCGGTCATCCCGGCCGGCGCATCCGACACCGCCGCGCTCGACGCCACGTTCGAGGCGATCTGCCGTTCGGGCCGCGATGCGCCGACCGCCAAGCTGATGCTCGTGCCCGAGGCCTGGGGCCCGAAGGGCGAGATGCCCAAAGCGCATCTCGACATGTACAAATATCTCGCCAGCGTGATGGAGCCGTGGGACGGCCCCGCTGCGCTCGCGATGACCGATGGCCGCTGGGCGGTGGCGGGCATGGACCGCAACGCGCTCCGGCCTTTGCGCTACACCCGCACCAGCGACGGGCTGCTGATCGTCGGCTCCGAAAGCGGCATGGTCGTCGTGCCGGAATCGACCATCGTCGAAAAGGGCCGTCTCGGCCCCGGCCAGATGATCGCGGTCGATCTCGATGAAGGCGTGCTGCTCAACGATCGCGCGATCAAGGACAGGATTTCCGGCGAGGCCGATTATGCCACGATGATCGGCAATTTCCTGGGGCTGGCGGATCTGCCGCCGGCGCCGGCCGAAGCCACCGTGCGCTTCGACCGCGCCGAACTGACCCGCCGCCAGATCGCCGCCGGCCAGACGCTCGAGGATATGGAGCTGATCCTGTCGCCGATGGTCGAGGGCGCCAAGGAAGCGATCGGCTCGATGGGCGACGATACGCCGCTCGCGGTGATCTCGGACAAGCCCCGGCTGATCAGCCAGTTCTTCCGCCAGAATTTCAGCCAGGTGACGAACCCGCCGATCGATTCGCTGCGCGAGCGCCATGTGATGTCGCTCAAGACGCGCTTCGGCAATCTCGCCAATATCCTCGATACCGAGGATCGACGCGATGGCGTGCTGGTGCTCGAATCGCCGGTGCTGACGGGTGCCGATTGGGCGCGCTTGAGGGCGTTCTTCGGCGCGAAGGTCGCCGATATCGATTGCACCTTCGAGAGCGGCGGCGGCGCCGAGACATTGCGCAACGCGATCCAGCGTATCCGCAATGAAGCCGAGCAGGCGGTGCGCGAGGGCAAGAGCGAGCTGTTCCTGTCCGACATGCGGATCGGGCCGGACCGGGTCGGCATTGCCGGCGTGCTCGCGGCGGCGGCGGTGCATACGCATCTCGTGCGCAAGGGGCTTCGCTCTTATGCCAGCATCAACATCCAGACGGCGGAGTGCCTCGACACCCATTATTATGCAGTGTTGATCGGCGTCGGCGCGACCACGGTGCACGCCTATCTCGCCGAGGCGTCGATCGTCGATCGTCATGCGCGCGGGTTGTTCGAGGATTTCACCCTCGCGGAATGCCTGTCGCGGCACCGTTATGCGGTCGACGAGGGTCTGCTCAAGATCATGTCGAAGATGGGGATCGCGGTGATCTCCAGCTATCGCGGCGGCTATAATTTCGAGGCGGTCGGGCTCTCGCGCGCGCTGGTCAACGATCTCTTTCCGGGCATGCCCGCCAAGATCTCGGGCGAAGGCTATGCCTCGCTGCACCTGAACGCAGCGCTCCGCCACGAAAAGGCCTATGACAGCAGCCTCGCCACGCTGCCGATCGGCGGCTTCTACCGCCAGCGCCACACCGGCGAGGCGCATGCCTATTCAGCGCAGCTGATGCATCTGCTGCAGACAGCGGTCGCGACCGACAGCTATTCGACCTATCTGCAATTCTCGCGCGGCGTCGAGGCGCTGCCGCCCATCTATCTGCGCGATCTGCTCCAGTTCAATTTCCCGAACGAGAGCGTGCCGATCGACCAGGTCGAGGCGATCACCGAGATCAGGAAGCGCTTCGTCACCCCCGGCATGTCGCTGGGCGCGCTCAGCCCCGAAGCGCATGAGACGCTGGCGATCGCGATGAACCGGATCGGCGCCAGGGCGGTTTCGGGCGAGGGCGGCGAGGACAAGGCGCGCTACACCCCCTATCCGAACGGCGACAACGCCAATTCGGGCGTCAAGCAGATCGCCTCGGGCCGCTTCGGCGTCACCGCTGAATATCTCAACGCGTGCGACGAGATCGAGATCAAGGTCGCGCAAGGGGCAAAGCCCGGCGAGGGCGGCCAGCTGCCCGGCTTCAAGGTCACCGAGTTCATCGCAAAGCTGCGTCACGCGACGCCGGGGGTGATGCTCATCTCGCCGCCGCCGCATCACGATATCTATTCGATCGAGGATCTGGCCCAGCTCATCTATGATCTGAAGCAGATCAACCCGATCGCGCGCGTCTGCGTCAAGCTGGTCAGTTCGGCCGGCATCGGCACGGTCGCGGCGGGCGTCGCCAAGGCGCATGCCGACGTCATCCTTGTCGCGGGCCATGTCGGCGGCACCGGCGCTTCGCCCCAGACCAGCATCAAATATGCCGGCACCCCGTGGGAAATGGGCCTGTCCGAGGTCAACCAGACGCTGACGCTCAACGGCCTGCGCGGCCGCATCAAGCTGCGCACGGACGGCGGCCTGAAGACCGGGCGCGACATCGTCATCGCCGCGATCCTCGGCGCCGAGGAATTCGGCATCGGCACGCTGAGCCTCGTCGCAATGGGCTGCATCATGGTGCGGCAATGCCATTCCAACACCTGCCCGGTCGGCGTCTGCACCCAGGATGAAAGGCTCCGCGCCAAATTCACCGGCACGCCGGAAAAGGTCATCAACCTGATGACCTTCATCGCCGAGGAAGTGCGCGACATCCTCGCCCGGCTCGGATGCCGCAGCCTCGACGAGGTGATCGGCCGCACTGAGCTGCTCCGCCAGGTCAGCCGCGGCGCCGAGCATCTCGACGATCTCGATCTCAACCCGATCCTCGCCAAGGTCGATGCCGATGATGCCGAACGGCGCTTCTCGCTCTCGACCTTCCGCAACGATGTGCCCGACAGCCTCGATGCGCAGATGATCAAGGACGCGCAGCAGGTCTTCTCGCGCGGCGAGAAGATGCAGCTGACCTATTCGGTGCGCAACACGCACCGCGCGGTCGGCACCCGTCTGTCAAGCGAGATCACGCGGAAATTCGGCATGTCGGCGCTGGCCGACGGGCATGTCCATGTCCGCCTGCGCGGCAGCGCCGGCCAGTCGCTGGGTGCGTTCCTGTGCAAGGGCATCACGCTCGAGGTGTTCGGCGACGCCAATGATTATGTCGGCAAGGGCCTGTCCGGCGGCATCATCGCGGTGCGCCCGGTGGTGAGCTCGCCGCTCGCCAGCCAGGACAATACGATCATCGGCAACACCGTGCTCTACGGCGCCACCTCGGGCAGCCTGTTCGCGGCCGGCCAGGCCGGCGAGCGCTTCGCGGTGCGCAATTCGGGCGCGACCGTGGTGGTCGAGGGCTGTGGCGCCAATGGCTGCGAATATATGACCGGCGGCACTGCCGTCATCCTCGGCGCGGTCGGCGCCAATTTCGGCGCGGGCATGACTGGCGGCATGGCATTCGTCTATGATCCGGACGGCAGCTTCGAACGGCGCGCCAATCCCGAGAATATCGTCTGGCAGCGGCTGTCGTCGATGCATTGGGAGGCAGTGCTGCTCAACCTCGTCCGCGCGCATCATGCGGCGACCGACAGCAAATGGTCGGCCAGCCTGCTCGACGATTGGGGCCGGGTGATCGACAATTTCTGGCAGGTCGTGCCGAAGGAGATGCTCACCCGCCTCGCGCATCCGCTCGATGACCGGGTGGAGATGGTCGCGGCGGAGTAGGTGGTCGCCTGCTGAGATTCAAAGACTGTGCGATAGCGATAAAGGAGACATTGTCGCGAGATCGCCTGGCGATCTCGTGGCGGCTCTTTCTCTTCGTCAAATAGCCTCCCTGTTCCGCTGCAGGTTCTCCCTGTTATCGGCCATGCGCCTCCCTGTTCTTCGATAACAGGGAGGAAGCCAGTCAAGCATTTGATTTATCTATAGTATTTTCGATGCCGGAGTGAGCGGAACAGGGAAGAAAGCGGCAGGAAGCGTGTTTCCCGAATTAACAGGGAGAAACAGGGAGGAACAGCGAGGAACAGGGAGGCTGGCCGTCGGGCAGGTCAGCGCGCCAAAGGGCCGGATTGAAACCGGCCGCCCCTTTCATGCCTTCCCCCGCCAGCCAAGCCGAACTAACACGGCCTCATGTGGCAGCTGTATCAATTCCCCCTGTGCCCCTTTTCGCGGAAAGTGCGTCTCCTGCTCGGCGAAAAGGGTGTCGGGTACGAACTCGTCCGCGAATCCCCCTGGGATCGGCGCGACGAGTTCCTCGACATGAACCCCAGCGGCCAGGTGCCGGTGATGGTCGATCCCAATCGCAACATCCTGCTGATGGATTCGATGGCGATTTGCGAATATCTCGAGGAAACCGTCGACAAGGCAGCGATGATCAACGGCACCGCGGTCAACCGCGCCGAGATCCGGCGGCTGGTCGCCTGGTTCGACACCCAATATTTCCAGGATGTCACCGCCCCGCTGCTCGGCGAGCGGATGATGAAGCGCCTCGTCACCAAGGCATCGCCCGATTCCAGGATATTGCGCGAGGCGATGAAGGCGGCCGAGCGGCATCTCGATTACACGGATTATCTGCTCGACCATCACAACTGGATGGCCGGCGCGACGATGAGCCTCGCCGATCTCGCCGCGGCAGCGCAGATCTCGGTCGCGGATTATCTCGGAGGGGTCGACTGGAAGGGGCATGAGCAGACCGCGCGCTGGTATCGCGGCTTCAAGAGCCGCCCGAGCTTCCGGCCTTTGCTGTCCGAACGGATGGAGGGCATCTCGCCGCCCAAATCCTATGACGATGTGGATTTCGACTTCTGATGCACAAAGTGCCCGACCCTCAAGCCGCCGCGGCAGCTACGATCGGCTTTGACGATTTCCTCGCCGTCGATATCCGTATCGGCACGATCGTCGAGGCGCTGCCCTTTCCCGAGGCGCGTAAGCCCGCCTATCGGCTGGCGATCGATTTCGGTCCGGTCATCGGCATCAAGCGCTCCTCGGCGCAGATTACCGAACATTATACGCTTGAGGATCTGCCCGGCCGGCAAGTCGCCGCGGTGGTCAATTTTCCGCCGCGCCAGATCGGCCCGATGATGTCCGAGGTGCTGACGCTCGGCTTTCCGGACGCCGAGGGTCGGGTCGTTTTGATCGGCCCGAGCGTTCCCGTGCCCGATGGTGGCAGGCTCTTCTAATCCCGGGATCCGGATCGGTACCGCCGGCTGGTCCCTGTCCAGGGCGATCGGCGAGCGCTTTCCGGGCGAAGGCAGCCATCTCGAACGCTATGCGGCGCGGTTCAACGCGGTCGAGATCAATTCGAGCTTCTACCGCCCGCACCGGGCGGCCACCTATGAACGCTGGGCAGCGAGCGTGCCTCAGTCCTTCCGTTTCGCGGTCAAGCTGCCCAAGGCGATCAGCCATCAACGGCGGCTGGTCGATTGCGACGATCTGCTCGCCCGCTTCGCCGACGAGATCGCCAATCTCGGGGACAAGCGCGGCCCGGTCCTGGTCCAGCTCCCGCCGAGCTTCGCGTTCGACGCTGATCTCGCCGCAGCCTTCTTCGATCGCGCGCGCTCGGCGCTTGACGGCACGATCGTCTGCGAACCGCGGCATCCGACCTGGTTCACGCCGGCCGCGGATGCGCTGCTCGCCGCCCATCACATCGCCCGTGTCGCCGCTGATCCCGCTCCCGTGCCTGAAGCAGCGCATGCGGGCGGCTGGCCGGGCCTGCGCTACACGCGGCTGCACGGATCGCCGCATATGTACCGCTCGCCTTATGACGGCGCAGCGATAGCCCGCTATGCTGCCGCGGCCTGCGCTGCGGATGTGGAGGACTGGACCATGTTCGACAACACGACCACCGGCGCCGCGCTCTTCAATGCGCTCGACATGCTTGATCGGGTCGCCGAGACCTGCGGCTGATCAGCCCTCCAGGCTTTTGGAAGCCTGTTCGAACATGTCCTTCGACAGCCCCGGCGTCGCGACGATCCGTTCGAGTTCGGCACGCATCAGCTTGCCCCGCGCCTCGTCGAAACGCCGCCAGCGGCCAAGCGGCGGGATCAGCTTTGCCGCTGTCTGCGGGTTGAGCTTGTCGAGCGCGATCAGCTGGTCGGCGACGAAGCGGTAGCCGGCGCCGTCGCCCGAATGGAAGGCGCGCTGGTTGACGCTGAACGCCCCGACCAGCGAGCGGGCGCGATTGGGGTTGGCCAGCGTGAAGTCGCGGTGCTGCGCCAGCTCCTCGACAACCGCGAGCGTGTCGTCGCGCGACGACAGCGCCTGGGTCGAGAACCATTTGTCGAGGACGAGCGCATTATCCGAATAACGGTTGTAGAAGATGTCGAGCGCTGCGATCCGCCGGTCTGATGTGCCGTTGACCAGCGTGGTGAGCGCGCCCTGGCGATCCGTCATATTGTCGGCTGCCTCGAACTGGGCAAAGGCCAGCGCTGCGGCCTCGTCGCCGCCATTCGCCGCGATATAGCCGAGCGACACCGTCCGCAGCCGGCGCATCCCCTTGGCGAGCGGCGAATATTGGAAATAGGCAGCGCGGGCTGCGTCATATTCGGCGCGCCATTTCGCGTCGAGCACCCGCCCGATATCGCGCCGCAGCGCCTCGCGCGCGGCGAAGATCGCCTCTGGATCGACTACTGCGATCTGGTCGCCGATAAAGCTCTCCGACGGCAGCAGCACTGCCTCCGCCACAAAGGCACGGTCGAGCTGGGGATCGTCGAGCGTATTGGCGATCGCGTCGATCACCGCGCGGTGGTCGGCCCGGCCATGGGTGGCGCCGGCTACGAGCGTGTCGAGCATCAATTGCTGCATCGCCTCATAGCGTGCGAACGGATCATCGTCGTGCGCGGACAGGAAGGCGAGATCGGCGGCGGTCCGGTCCGTCTCGACGATGACTGGCGCTGAGAAGCCGCGATTGATCGAGAGCACCGGGCGCTGGGTGACGGTCTCGAAGCTGATCTGCTCCTCGGCATCAGTCAGCAGGATCAGCTGCTCGGGGCCGACAGGCTGACCAGTCTCCGCACCGAACAGCTTGACCTTGAGCGGCAACACCATCGGCGCCTTGTCCGCCTCGCCTGGCGTCGGCAGCGTGCGCTGCGCAAGCGTCAGCACCGCGCGGCCGCTGTCCGGCTCATGCGTCATCGAGGCGGTCACCCGGGGCGTGCCGGCCTGGCTGTACCACAGGCGGAACTGGGCAAGGTCGATATCGCCCGCCTCTTCCATGCACGCCACGAAATCCTCGCAGGTTGCGGCGGTGCCGTCGAAGCGGTCGAAATAGAGATCGGTCGCGGCGCGGAAACGCTTCGGCCCGAGCATCGTCGCCATCATCCGGATCACTTCCGCGCCCTTGTTGTAGATGGTCGCGGTGTAGAAGTTGGAGATCTCCTGATAGGCGTCGGGGCGGATCGGATGGGCGAGCGGCCCGGCATCCTCGGGGAATTGCGCCGCACGCAGGCCTCGCACATCCTCGATCCGCTTGACTGCAGCGGAGCCCTGGTCGGCCGAGAAGCTCTGGTCGCGAAAGACGGTGAAGCCTTCCTTCAGCGAGAGCTGGAACCAGTCGCGGCAGGTGACGCGATTGCCCGACCAGTTGTGGAAATATTCATGCGCCACCACCGCCGCGATCGCGTCGAAATCATAATCGGTCGCTGTGTCCGGGTCAGCCAGCACATAGCGCGAGTTGAAGATGTTGAGGCCCTTGTTCTCCATCGCGCCGAAGTTGAAATCATCGACCGCGACGATGTTGAACACGTCCAGATCATATTCGCGGCCATAGACCTGCTCGTCCCATGCCATCGCGATCTTGAGCGCCTCGAGCGCATGGTCGGTCTTGGCAAGATCACCGGCGCGCACCCAGATGCCGAGCGAAACCTCGCGTCCCGACTGAGTGACGAAGGTCGCGCGGTTGGCGACGAGATCGCCCGCCACCATCGCGAACAGGTAACAGGGTTTGGGGAAGGGATCATGCCACTCCGCCCAGTGCCGCCCGTCGCCGAGATCGCCGGCATCGACCGGGTCGCCATTGGCGAGCAGCACGGGGAAACGCGCCTTGTCGGCCGTCATCCGCACCTTGTAGCGGCTGAGGATATCCGGCCGGTCGGGGAAGAAGGTGATGCGCCGGAAGCCCTCAGCCTCGCACTGGGTGCACAGATTGCCGCCCGAGGCATAAAGCCCCATCAGCTGGGTATTGCGCTCCGGCGCGATCTCCACTTCGGTCTCGATCACATGCGCCGAGCCCGAGAGCGGGATCACCAGCACATCGTCCTCGATCCGCCAGTCGTTGATCACCACGCCGTCGACCGTCACGGAAAGCGGCACCTGTCCGCCGCCGTCGAGCCGGATCGGCCGGTCGTGCAGGCTCTCGCGAACCACGTTGAGCACGGCGCGCACCCGGGTCGCCGCTGGGTCGAGCGCGAAGTCGAGCGCGATCTCGGGCACCAGCCAGTCGGGCGGGCGGTAATCCTCGCGGCGTGTGACATGCGGATGGGCGGCGGCGGTCTGAACGTCGAGCATGTCCCGGGATGTAAGGGCGGCTCTCCGCCTGTGCCACCGAAATCGGCCATGTTGTGCCCGTGCGCGCCGTGGTGCTACGCCGCAGCACAAGGCTGGCAAGGGAAAAGGCATGTTTCGATCGATCGGCGCGGTCGTGCTGGCGAGTTTCGCCTTCACCACGCTCGCCCAGGCGGCTTCAGTTCCCGGCCGCGATCCCGCCGCGATCAACGCCATCGTCAACGCGCCGCTGCCCGACGATCAGGCGGCGATGAAGGCCCATGTGATGTTCCTCGCCTCGGATGCGATGCGCGGGCGCGAGGCGGGCAGCCCCGAATTCGATATCGCCGCGCAATATGTCGCAGCGCAATTCTATGCGGCCGGGCTCAGGCCGGCCGGCGACGATGGCGGCTATCTCCAGAAGGTCCCGCTCGTCACCTATCATGCCGCGGACAGGGGCGATCTGGTCCTGTCGCGCAAGGGCGCCGATCCGCTGCGGCTGGTCTTCGGCGAGGATTATGTGCCCGGCGCGATCGCCGGCAAGAGCGAGACCGCGCTCGACGCGCCGGTGGTGTTCGTCGGCTACGGCATCGTCGCGCCGCAATACAAGCGCGACGACTATGCCGGGGTCGATGTGAAGGGCAAGATCGTCGCCTATTTCGGCGGCGCGCCCGGCGACTATCAGAGCGAGGAACGCGCCCATTTCGCCAGCACCATCACCAAGGCGATGACCGCCGAGGCGCATGGCGCGGTCGGCGCGATCCTCCTGCAGCGCGGCACCGCGAACCGGGGCCAGGGCTGGGACCAGGTGCGCACGACCTGGGCGCGCCGCGACGGCACCGGCGAGGTGGCCGGCGTGCCGCAGCTCGCCACGCTCACCGACAAGGGCGCCGCCAAGCTGTTCGCCGGCGCGAGGAATCCCTGGCCGCAGGTCGCCAAGCGCGCGGGCGTCGACAATGCGGTGTTCGAGGCGGAGCAATTGCCGGGCAGCCTGACCGTCGCGCTCAGGACGGTCTTTCAGCAGGGCGCGAGCAGCAATGTCGCGGGCATGATTCCCGGCAGCGACCCGAAGCTCGGGCCGGAGGTCGTCATATTGTCAGCGCATCTCGATCATCTCGGCGTGGGCACGCCGGTCAATGGCGATGCGATCTATAACGGCGCTGAGGACAATGCGGTCGGCATCGCCTCGCTGATCGAGGAAGCGAAGCGCTTCAAGCTCTCCGGCAAGCCGCCGCGCCGCACGGTGATGTTCCTCGCCGTCACCGCCGAGGAAAAGGGCCTGGTCGGATCGAGCTATTTCGCCGCCCACCCGACCGTGCCGATCGACCATATCGTCGCCGATGTGAATCTCGACATGCCAATCCTCACTTACCGGTTCGAGGATATGACTGTATTCGGCGCGGAGCGTTCGACGCTCGGGCCGATCGTCGCCAAGGCGGTCGCGACGCTGGGTGTCTCGCTGTCGCCGGATCCCGATCCGTCGGAAAGCTTCTTCGTGCGCTCGGACCATTATAATTTCGTCCGGAAGGGCATCCCCTCGGTGTTCCTGTGGCCGGGCGAGGCGGGCCCCGGCAAGGCAGCGTTCGAGGATTTCATGGCGCATCATTATCACCAGCCCTCGGACGAGGTATCGTTGCCGATCGACTGGAGCCAGGGCATCCGCTTCGTCGATGCGAACTACGCGATCGCGCGCGAGATCGCCGATGGCGATGCGCGCCCGCGCTGGAACAAGGGCGATTTCTTCGGGCTGCTCTACAATGGCTATGGGGCGAAATAGGGGGAGCGGATATGCGCGGGAAGATCATGTGCGGCCTGGCGGTGATGGCGCTGGCCATGCCGGGAGCCGCCTTCGCGGCGACCAGTCCGCATTTCGACGTCGAGGCTGCCACGCGCGCCTATCTCGATCTGCTGCAGGGCCCGGCGCGGGCGAAATCGGATGCCTATTTCGAGGGCGGCTATTGGCTGACCTTGTGGAGCGCCCTGATCTCGGTGGCGGTCTATCTTCTGCTGCTCCGGACCGGCCTCTCGGCCCGTTTCCGTGCCTGGGCCGAGCGGGTCGTGAAGTGGCGCTGGCTCGTGCCGGCACTCTACGCTTTGCCCTTCATCCTCGCCACGACTGTGATCCTGCTGCCCTGGACGATCTACACTGACTTCATCCGGGAGCAGCAATATGGCCTGATGAGCCAGAGCTTCACCGGCTGGCTGGGCGATCAGGCCAAGAGCCTGGGCATCGGGCTGGTCGTGAATGCGATCCTGCTGACTGCGCTATTCGCCGTCATTCGCGGTTTCCGGCGGACCTGGTGGTTGTGGGGCGCAGGCGTGATGACCGCGCTGTTCGCGTTTGGCGCGCTGCTTGCGCCGTTACTCGCGCCGCTGTTCAATACCTATACCGAGCTGCCCGCCGGACCGATCCGCGACAAGATCGTGGCGATGGCCGAGGCCAATCATATCCCGGCGCAGCATATCTATCTGTTCGATGCCTCGAAACAGTCGAAGCGGATTTCGGCCAATGTCTCGGGGCTCGGGCCGACGATCCGTATCTCGCTCAACGACAATCTCCTCAACCGCACCGGGCCGGACGAGGTCGCCGCGGTGATGGGGCATGAGATGGGCCATTATGTCCTCGGCCATGTCGTGCGGATGATCGCGCTGTTCGCGCTGGTCTTCGTGATCGTGTTCGGGATCATCTACCGCGTCGCACCGGCACTGATCGCGCGCAACCCGCGCTGGGGCGTGCGCGATATCGCCGATCCGGCGGCGACCCCGGTGCTCGCCTTGCTGGGCGCGATCGCTTCGCTGGTGCTGACGCCGGTCCAGAACACGATCGTCCGCACCGCCGAAAGCCAGGCCGATGCCTTCGGCCTGAACGCAGCGCGCGAGCCCGACGGCTTCGCCAAGGTCGCGATGCGCCTGTCCGAATATCGCAAGATCGAGCCCGGCCCGATCGAGGAATTCCTGTTCTTCGACCACCCCTCGGGCGCGACCCGGGTGCGGATGGCGATGCAGTGGAAGAAGGATCATGTGCCCGGCGCGACGATGGTGAAGCCGGACATCAAGCTCGATGGGAAATGAGGCCGCGCCTGCTCGTCTTCGGGCTCGGCTACACCGCGAGCGCGCTTGCCGGGCGGCTGGCGGAGGAGGGGTGGCAGGTCACCGGCACGAGCCGTGATGGGCGATCCGGGACGATCGCGTTCGAAGATGAGGCTGCAGTTCGGGCCGAGATCGGGCGAGCGAGCCATATCCTGTCCTCGGTGCCGCCCGAAGGCGAGGCCGATCCGGTGCTCGACCGCTATGGCGCGCTGATCGCGGCGAGCGGCGCATGGCTAGGGTATCTCTCGTCTACCGGCGTCTATGGCGACACGGGCGGGGCATGGGTCGACGAAACCGCCCCCATCGGCGGCGGTCGGCGCGGTGCCCGTGCGGCGGCGGATGCAATGTGGCTGGCGATGGGCGCGCGGGTGTTCAGACTACCGGGCATCTACGGTCCCGGCCGCTCCCCGCTCGACCGCGTGACCGAAGGCCGGGCGCATCGGATCGATCAGCCGGGGCAGATCTTCAGCCGCGTCCATGTCGACGATATCGTGTCAGGCGTGATTGCCGGCTTCGACGCGCCGCCGGGGGCGTATAATCTGGCGGACGACATGCCGGCGGGCCAGAACGTGGTCGTGGAGCTCGCCGCACAGCTGCTGGGCCGCGATCCGCCACCCTTCGTGCCGCTCGACAGCCTGTCGCCGATGGCGCGTGCCTTTTACGCGGAGAACCGCCGCGTCGCCAACGGCAAGGCGAAGCGCGTCCTCGGCTGGACGCCGCTCTATCCCGACTACCGTGCCGGCCTGCGCGCCCTCAGCGCGATCATCAGCCCGATCCCGGTCAGCACCGCCCCAGCCCCGGCGAGCAATGACCAGTGATAGCCCTCGAAGATGGTCGAAAGCAGCATTGCGATGACCGGTACGATGACGCTCGAATAGGCCGCCTTGGCCGGGCCGATGATCCGCAGCACACCGAAATAGAGCGTGAAGGCGAGCGCTGAGGCAAAGACGCCGAGATAGGCGAGGCCGAGCAGATAGGCCGGGCTTGTGTCGATCACCGGCGGTCCGTTCAGCGTCCACGCGATCGCGGCATCCATGCCTGAACCGATCAGCATCGCGACCGCGAGCGTCGGCGCCATTGCATAGCGCCGCGCGGTCTCGGTGCCCTGCAGCACATTGGCGCTCGACGCCGAGAGCACGGCGAGCAAGGTCACGCCGATCCCGGTCAGCGCTGCCCGGGGCCCGTGCGGATCGGATCGGGCTTCGTGCAGGAACAACAAGGCGATGCCCGCCATCGCCACGGTACATCCCATGATCAGTTGCGCGCCGAGCCGCTGGCCGAGGAAGATGCGGCCGAATACGGCGTTGGGAACCAGCAGCAGCGCGAACACCACCGCGACCAGCCCCGAGGTGATATAGGTCTCGGCGCGGTAGACGAAGTTGAAGTTGAGGCAGAATTGCAGGAGCGCAAGCGCAACCACGAAGCGCCAGCCGCGCGGGTCGAGCGAGATGCGCTCGCCCCGGAACGCCGCATAAGCGAGCATGGTCAGCCCGCCGATCAGGAAGCGGTAGCTCACTGACCAGCCGAGCGGCACCGTGTCCACCTGCCCGCGAATGACGATCCAGGTCGATCCCCAGATCAAAGTCACGATCCCGAACGGGATCAGCACCGCGAGGCGGGTCGATTGCGGTGCGGGCTGGTCGCTCATGGCGACGCCTTAGCGTCCGGCCGGGGGTTGCGGGAAACGCGAACTTCCTGTCACCTCACAAGCCAGGCTTATGATCAAAGCGCCGCGATCGCATCGGCGAGCGGGCGGATCGCGTCCTCGCTCTGGCTCCAGGAGATCACCAGCCGCGCTTCGCCCGGCCCCCAGTCGTAGAAATCGAAGCCGAGCGTGCGCAGCTTCGCCGCCTCTTCGGGCGACACGCGAAGGAACACCTCGTTCGCCTCAACCGGATTGACCAGCCGGTCGCCCGCCGCCCGCGCGAGCAAGGCTGCGCCGGCATTGGCGATGCGGCCATTTTCGAGCCACAGGTCATTGTCGAGCATCGCCAGGATCTGCGCGGCGAGATAGCGTCCCTTGGACAGCAGCAGCCCGGCGCGCTTGCGGCGATAGAGAGTCGCATCGGCGAGTTCGGGCTTGAAGAAGACGAGGCACTCGGCGCTCATCCCGCCATTCTTGACGAAGCCGAAGCTCAGCGCATCGACCCCGGCGCGCCACGTCACATCGGACGGCGCGCAGTCGAGATGTGCGACCGCATTGGCGAAGCGCGCCCCGTCCATGTGCAGGCCGAGATTGCGGGCGCGGGCGAGGTCGCCGATCGCTGCGACATCGTCGGGCGAATAGACCAGCCCATATTCAGTCGCGTTGGTGATCGAGATCGCGTGCGGCTGAACTTGGTGGACGTCGTTGCGCGTCACATCGAGCACTGCCCTGATCGCCTCGGGCGTCAGCTTGGCGCCGGGGCCTTCGGCGAGCAGCAGCTTGGCGCCGTGCGTGTAGAATTCGGGCGCGCCGCATTCGTCGTTCTGGATATGCGCATCGCGGTGGCAGATGATCGCGCCGTGGGGTGGACAGAGCGCGGCGAGCGCGAGGCAATTGGCCGAGGTGCCCGACGGCACCCAGAGCGCGCGGACGTCAGTCTCGAACAGGTCGGAGAAGCGTCCGTCGAGCTGCTTGCTCCAGGCATCGCCGTCATAGGCAGTGTCGAGGACGTTCGCATCGGTCAGCGCGGCGAGCACGGCGGGATGCACGGGGGCGGCGTTGTCGGAGAAGAAGCGCATGGCCAGCGCCTTGCTGCGCGAGGCGGCGCGCGTCAACTCGGCGCGGCGATTCGCGCCCTGGCCATGCGATTATCGGGCGGCGGGGCAGGTGATATCGGGGCCTTCGCCATGCTGAAGCGGCTCCAGCCTCCTGCCGCGCCGGTCGATGCAGTTCCAGCGGCCACCGGCATAAGAGGAATGTTCGCCCGCGATCTGCACAGTACATCCGATACAGACGCGGGCCGTGCCATGCTCGAACGGAAAGGCGCCGTCATAGCGTGCCGGAACAACCAGCTTCAGGCTCCGGTCGATATAGCCGATCTTCTTGCCGACCGGGGAGCGGGCGAGACCGTTCGAAAAGCCTTCGGGCCAATTGTCCATGATCATCACCGGGGCCAGCGCACCGTCCCGCCGGACGACATACCATTGGTCGATGAAGATGTTCGACAGGCCATGGCGATCATAGGCCAGCCTCTGGAGATGGTGCCGGGTGACCCGAAGCCGACCATTCGCACCCTTTCGCGCGCAATGATGGAAGAGCGTGACGTCCCCCGCAGCGCGAGACGAATAGGTGCAATCCAGGGTCGGTCGGTCTGCGGGCGGCTGCCGCGATATTGCCGGCCCTGCGACCATGCCGCCCGCGACCGCCGCCAGAAAGAAGATGATATGCGGCCTATTGCTCATCGTCGCGCGGGCGCTGCGGGGGAGGATCGTCGCGGCGCTGAGGTGGTGGGCCATCGTCGCGGTGCACCGGCTTGAGATCGATGCTGCCGTCGCGGCCGATATGCAGGTTGAGGCCAAGCCCCTGGATCGCGCCCTCGATCGAGGGGCCCGGCCCGGCATCGGGATCGATCATGTTGTCGGGGTCGTCGGGATTGTCGATCACCGGCTCGGGCGCGACCTTGGGGCCGACGCCCAGCGCCTGCTGCATGAAGTCGCGCCACACTCGCGCCGGGATGCCGCCGCCCGACAGGCCGGGATTGGGGCTGTTGTCGTCATTGCCGACCCACACGCCGCAGACCAGGCCATTGGCGAAGCCGAGGAACAGCGCGTCGCGATTGTCCTGGGTCGTGCCGGTCTTGCCATAGGTGTCGACCGACAAGGCCGCCTGGCGCCCGGTACCGGTCTCGGCCGAGGCTGAGAGCAGGTCGAGCATCTCGTCGCGAATCTGCCCGGTCAGCGGATGCGATCGGGTAGTCAGATTCTCGTACCAGCTCTGGTCGCGTACCGTTTCGAGACCGCGCGCGCTGACCGGATAGGCCTCGTTGGCGACGGCGGCATAGGCCGAGGTGAGCTCGAGCAGCGAGACGGTCGATGTGCCGAGCGCGATCGTCGCCTCGCTCGGGATCGGCGTCGAGATGCCGAGGTCGCGGGCGGCCTGGATGACCTTGCTCACCCCGACCTTCTGGATCAGCCGGGCGGCGGCGACATTGCTCGATTTGGCGAAGGCCTGGCGCAGGGTGATCGGCCCGAGATATTTCCCATCGGCATTCTTCGGCGACCAGTTGGCGATGGTGATCGGCGAATCGTCGACCATTGAATCCGGGGTCATGCCGGCGCGCATCGCTGCGAGATAGACGAACAGCTTGAACGCAGAGCCGGGCTGGCGCCGCGCCTGGGTCGCGCGGTTGAACGGGCTGTCGGCATAGGATTTGCCGCCGACCATCGCCACGACCCGGCCATCGGGGCGCATCGCGATCAGCGCGATCTGCGCCTGGCGGAGCGATGCATGCTTCACCGCGCGCTCGGCGGCCTTTTGCAGGCGGCGGTCGAGCGTCGTCTTGACCGTGGTCTCGGTGACGATCTCGCCGGCCCGGTCGCGGGCCTCGGGCAGCACCCAGTCGGCGAAATAGGTGCCGTCCGGCAGCGGCATGATCCGGTCAGCTGCCAGCCGGGCGGGGCGGACGCCAGCAGCGGTGGCCTTGTCGAGGAAGCCGGCCTCGACCATCGCCGCGACTACCAGTTTCTGCCGGTCGCGCGCGCCTTCCAGATTGGCGGTCGGGGCAAGCTTGGACGGCGCCTTGACCAGCCCGGCCAGCATCGCCGCCTGGCCGATCGAGAGCTTCTCGGGTGCTCGGTTGAAATAATGTTTTGCCGCGGCGCGCAGGCCGTAGACATTGTCGCCGAAATAGACGTTCGACAGATAGCGCGAGAGGATCTGGTCCTTTGAAAGCCAGGCCTCGAGCCAGAAGGCGATCATCACCTCGCGCACCTTGCGCGCCGCGGTCCGGTCCGAATCGAGGAAGCTGTTCTTGGCGAGCTGCTGGGTGATGGTGCTGCCGCCCTCGTGCAGCCGGCCCGAGCTCATATTGTGGAAAAAGGCGCGGGCGATGCCGCGCGGATCGATCCCCCAATGCGAGCGGAAACGCCGGTCCTCGATCGCGAGAAAGGCGTTGGTGACGTTCTTGGGCAGGGTCGCCGCATCGACCGGCTTGTCGATGATCGCACCGCGCCGCGCGATCGGCGATCCATCATCGGCGAGCAAAGTGATGCTCGGCGGCGTCAGCGGCTTGAGCGACTGTGAGAGCGGTGCAGTGACGGCGAGCCAGCCGACCGCCACCACGAACAGCAGGATGAGCGCCCCGATCCCGCGCATGACCCAGCGCCAGCGGCGCGGCTTCTGCACCACCGGCAGGTTGGTCGTGTAGGTCTCGGGTGCATCGACATGGTCGAAATAATCGGCGGCATAGCGGCCATAGCCGCCCGGCGGCGGCATGCCCTCGGTCAGGTCGAGCGGCGCCGCGGTGCCGTGCTCGGCGGCCGGATCGAAGGGGTATGGACGCATCGTCTCTTTCAACTCGTCCCGGTTACGCCGCCCGCAGGTGTATTAGCGCGATATAACAGTGATCGCAAGTATTGGCCATGAGGCGTCCTAACAGCAGGCGGCGGTGCTTGCGAGGGCTGCGACGCGAACTGGCCATTGAGGCGTCCGGGCGCAGAGGCTATCCAGCGCAAGCGCGTCTCCGCGCCCAGAGGATCCCGAATGACCGATGCCCCCGCTGCACTGCCGCTCGTCGTAGGGATCGGCGGCACGATCGGCGGCATCTCGTCGACCGAACGGGCGCTGCGGATCGCGCTCGATGCCGCGTGCAAGGAGGGGTTCCGCACCCGGATGTTCGGTGGCGCGGATATGGCGCGGCTGCCGCTCTACGATCCCCGCGCCACCGAGCGCACCGAGCATGAGCGCGAGTTCGTCGATACCATCCGCCAGGCGTCGGCGCTGATCATCGCCAGCCCGGGCTATCACGGCAGCATCTCGGGCGTGGTCAAGAACGCGCTCGATCTGCTCGAGGAGACGGCGCGCGACGAGGCGCGGCCCTATCTCGCCGACATGCCGGTCGGATTGATCGCGACGGCTTATGGCTGGCAGGCGACCGGCAGCACGATCGCGGCATTGCGCTCGATCGTCCATGCGCTGCGCGGCTGGCCGACCCCCTTTGCCGCGGCGATCAACACCCAGCTCACCAAGTTCGATGACGAGGGCGGCAGCAGCGATCCGGCAGTGCTTGAGCAGCTTTCGCTGATCGGGCGCCAGGTCGCGCGCTTCGCCCCGCTGGCCCAGAACGGAGGATAGCATGGACGACGGGATCAGATGGCCGCGTGGTTTCGAGCCTGATGCGTCCCCCGTCCATGTCATCAACCGGATCGAGTCAGCGACGGCGCCGCAGATCGTCTGGCGGCGCCTCATCAATGCCAGGGGCTGGCCGGAGATCTACGAGAACGCCAGCAATGTGAAGGTCGAGGGCGGCGGTGCCGACCTGTTCGCCGGCGCGCGCTTCACCTGGAAGACCTTCGGCATTGCGCTTGAAAGCGAAGTGAAGGAGTTCGAGCCGGAGACGCGGATCGGCTGGCTTGCCACCGGGCTCGGCGTCCAGGCTTATCATGCCTGGCTGATCACCCCGACCGCGACCGGCTGCACGATCCTGACCGAGGAGACCCAGCACGGCCTGGTCGCGCGCTCCGGCCGGTTGATCTTCCCGAGCCGGATGGAGCGCTGGCACCAGAAATGGCTCGAGGCGCTGGCGGCTTGAGCGGGCGCAGCTATTTCTTCGGCCCCAACCCTGCCTTGATTGCTTCGGCACCGAGCGCGTCGGTCGATTGGGTGACCAGGTCGACCCAGGCCCGGAAGGTCGCACGCGGCATCCCGGTCACGACCGATCCGGCACCATAGCACAGGCGGCCATCGTCGTCTGTCCAGATCTTGATGAGGTCGAAATTGAGATTCTCTTTGGCGACCCAATTCGCGGGGGCGTTCTTGATGTCACTAAAGGCGCCGATAAGAGCGACATAAGTGCATTTCACGCCCTGAGTGCAGCCCCCGAGCACCATCACCATCGCTTCGTTGGGGAGATGCGCGACAATCGTCGTCGTGTCGGTTCCGATCTCGGGCTTGTCGGGCGCATAGCCCATCTCGCTCAATTGCTGGGCGAAGACAGTCGGATCCCTCGCGTCCATCGGCGTCTCGGCGGCCGCGATTCCTGGCGACGCCATGAGTGCGAAGCCGGCAAGCATTGTCTTCAATCGCATTGAGAACCCCCGATTTATTCAAATGCGCTTTATCGAGTCGGCACCGGCTCGTCGCCGGAATAATCGTAGAAGCCGCGGCCGGTCTTGCGCCCGTACCAGCCTGCCTCGACATATTTGATCAGCACCGGCGCCGGGCGGAACTTGGGATCGCCGGTCCCTTCGAACAGCACGCGGGTGATTTCGAGGCAGGTATCGAGCCCGATGAAATCGGCGAGGGTCAGCGGGCCCATCGGGTGGTTGAGGCCGAGCTGGCAGGCAAGATCGATATCGCGGATCGTCGCCACGCCCTCGCCGAGCGCGAAACAGGCTTCGTTGAGCATCGGCATCAGCACGCGGTTGACGATGAAGCCCGGCGCGTCGTTTGCGCGCACCACCTGCTTGCCGAGCGCCTTGGCATAGTCCTCGACCAGCTGAACCGTCTCGTCCGAGGTGGCGAGGCCGCGGATCAGTTCGATCAGCCCCATCACCGGCACGGGGTTGAAGAAATGGACGCCGACGAAGCGCTTCGGATCAGGCGACGCCTGGGCGAGCCGGGTGATCGGGATCGAGGAGGTGTTCGAGGCGAGCACGGCGTCACTGCCCAGCACCTTGCCGACATTGGCGAAGATCGCGCGCTTGATCTCCTCGCGCTCGGTCGCCGCCTCGATCACGAGCCCGCACGAGGCCATCGCTTCGACGCTCTCGACTGGCTCGATCAGCACGAGCGCCTGGTCGCGCGCGGCGGCGGTGATCTTCTCCTTGGCCACCAGCCGATCGAGTGCCTTCGCAATACCCGCCTTGCCGGCCTCGGCGCGGTCCTTCGAGACGTCGCTCAGCAGCACATGATAGCCCGCCTGTGCCGAGACCTGCGCGATTCCCGCACCCATCTGCCCCGCTCCGATCACGCCAATCATCTGCATTGCTATGCTCCACTCATCCGATGTCGCGCCGCTCCTATCGACTCCAACGCGCCCGGGCTAGGATCGGCATGTCCTGCCCGGAGCTGGCTGTTCCGACATAATTTTTTGCTGGCTGTTATGTTGGAAGTTCAGGCCAGAAATAATGCCTATTTCCAGTGGGTTATCATAGGGCTGGCTGTTATTTGAAAACAGCCAGTAACAGCCAGCATATCAGCCAGCGATCCGGCCATAACAGCCAGCTATCAGCCAGGAACAGCCAGCGTGCCGGGACAGCTGGCCACGATGCCCGTCATGCCGGGCTTGTTCCGGCATCCTTGTTTCCGCAGGGTGTGCAGATGTTGCTCTTGCGGCTCGATGGACCCCGGAACAAGTCCGGGGTGACGATTCGACCTTAAAGGCTGTTCCGCTTCCGCGTGGGCTGCAGGAATATATAACCAGTCATGGGAAAGAGCAGGATGGTAGCGCCCATCCGGCCCCGGGCTGCCACAACAGGCGCCCCGGTTGAATCACCCTAAGGTGCGAAGCGGGCCGGCTGGGCTTCGGCGAGGATCACCGCGAACAGGCCTTCGGGGTCAGTCCATTCGGCGATCGGCGTCCAGCCGCCGGCGCGGAGCAGGATGCGGCCGTCGCGGCGGCCATATTTGTGGCTGTTCTCGGTGTGGATCATCTCGCCCGCCTGCATCGCGAAGGGGCGGCCCTCGACGGTGAAGGTGATATCCTCGAGCGCCTCGAGATGCATTTCGATCCGGGCCCGATCGTCATTCCAGATCGCGCGGTGGCGGAAGGCCGATACCGGTATCGTCGCGCCCAACTCGCGGTTGATCCGTTCGAGCAGGTTGAGGTTGAAGGCAGCGGTCACGCCCTGGGCATCGTCATAGGCGGAGACGAGGCGCTGTTCGTCCTTGATCCGGTCCATGCCGATCAGCAGCATCGATCCGTCGCCGAGCGACGCCTTCATCGCGCGCAGCAGATCGACCGAGCTGTGCGGGATCATGTTGCCGATCGTCGATCCCGGGAAGAAGCCGAGCTTGGGCGTGTCTGCGATCTGCGGCGGCAGGGCGATGGGGCGGAGGAAATCCGCCTCGACCGGCAGGACGGGAAGGCCGGGGAAAGCGGAGGCCAGCCCGGCTGAGGATTCGCGCAGGAAATCGCCCGAAATATCGATCGGCACATAGGCGGCCGGGTCTACGCTCTGGAGCAGGATCGGCGTCTTGGTCGAGGAGCCCGATCCGAACTCGACCACGGCGCGGCCCTTGCCGGCAAGCGTCGCGACCTCGGGACACGCCTCGTGCAGGATCGCAGTCTCGGTGCGGGTCGGGTAATATTCGGGCAGCTCGGTGATCGCCTCGAACAGCTCCGAGCCGCGCCGGTCATAGAACCAGCGCGCCGGGATCGCGCGGGGCCGGACCTCGAAGCCGCGCAGCACGTCGGCGCGGAACATGGGGTCGGCGAGGGTGACATCGCCGTCCTCGATTTCCTGCTTGAGCATCTCAGAGATCCTTGGCCAGGCGCACGCCGGTGAACTGCCAGCGCTGGTGGGGATAGAAGAAATTGCGATAGCTCGCCCGGGCATGGCCGCGCGGCGTGGCGCAGGAGCCGCCGCGCAGCACGAACTGCCCGCTCATGAATTTGCCATTATATTCGCCGACCGCGCCCTCGACGGGTTTGAAGCCGGGATAGGGGCGGTACGCGCTACCGGTCCATTCCCACACATCGCCGAAAAAGGCCGGGCCGTGCGTGGCAGGCCGGGGCTCGACCGCGCCGGCGGCATCGAGCTGGTTGCCCGAGAGCGGATCATGAGCGGCTGCCGCCACTTCCCATTCCGCTTCAGTCGGGAGCCTTGTGCCGGCCCAACTCGCATAGGCATCGGCCTCGTAGAAGCTGACATGCGTGACCGGTGCCGCGGGATCGATCGGGCGGCGGCCATCGAGCCCGAAGCGCGTCCAGACACCGTCCCGCTGCTCCCAGTAAAGCGGCGCGGCGATGGCTTCTGCCTTTACCCAGGCCCAGCCGTCGGAGAGCCAGTGGCGCGGATCGGCATAGCCGCCGTCAGCGATGAAGGCAGCCCATTCGCCATTGGTGACGGTGCGGTCAGCGATTGCGTGCGGGGACAGAAGGGTCGCGTGACGCGGGGTTTCGCAATCGAACGCGAAACCGTCGCCGCCAAAACCGATCTCGGTGACTTCGGCCGCGCCCTCGATCCAGCCGATCGGCCCGGGCATTTCGACAGGGACCTTGCGCTCGCCCGGCCAGATCGCTGGCTCGATCGGGTTCTGTGCCATCAGGTGCAGGATATCGGTGATCAGCAGCTCCTGATGCTGCTCCTCATGGTGGCAGCCCAGCGCAACCAGCTCGAGTGCCTCGGCGGGCAGGCCGGGAAGCGCGGCGCGGATCGCGGCATCGACATGCGCGCGATAGGCCAGCACTTCGTTCAGCGTCGGCCGGGTCACCATGCCGCGCCGCGCCCGGCTGTGGCGCTGGCCTTCGGCCTCGTAATAGCTGTTGAACAGGAAGGGGAAGCGCGTGTCGTGGAGCGCATAGCCCTTCACGAAATCGCGCAGGATGAAGGTTTCGAAGAACCAGGTGGTGTGCGCCAGATGCCATTTGGCGGGCGATGCATCGTCCATCGACTGGACAGTGGCATCGGCATCGGAGAGCGGCGCGACCAAAACCTCGCTCAGCGCGCGAACGCCGTCGAAGCGCGCCGCCAGCGCCGTGCGATCCTGCAGAGGCTCAGGGTTTGTTCGCATTCTGTTCTCCTCTTTCCAGAACGCGCACAGCAAAGTCAAGCCGAGCTACGGCCCCGTTTCGCCGCGGGATGCGCCCGGCACCCATAAAACGTCGCCGGTCCCGCTATGGTTCACGGCGCGTGCGGCGACGAACAAATAGTCCGACAAGCGGTTGAGATAGGAAAGCGCGGCGGGATTCAAAGGGGTAATCTGCGCTGCCGCGACGGCGGTGCGCTCGGCGCGGCGGGTGATCGCGCGCGCGAGATGCAGCGCCGCCGCGCCCGGGCTGCCGCCGGGCAGGATGAAGCTGCGCAAGGGGGCGAGATTTTCATTCATCCCGTCGATCTCGGCTTCGAGCCGCGCCACCTGTGCGGCGACGATCCGCAGGGTCATTTCGGACGGGGTGAAATCATCGCCCGGCGTGGCGAGATCGGCGCCGAGATCGAACAGGTCGTTCTGGATGCGGGTCAGCGCAGCGGCGAAAGTGCTGGGCCCAAGCGCCGCGATCGCGACGCCGATCGCGCTGTTCGCCTCGTCGACATCGCCGATCGCGGCCATGCGCGGATCGTGCTTGGCGACGCGCGATCCGTCGACGAGGCCGGTGGTGCCGTCGTCGCCGGTGCGGGTGTAGATCCTGTTGAGCTTGACCAGGGGGTCAGTTCTTTCCGGCGAGGATCAGGATAACGACCACTATCATGATCGCGATCGCCTGGAAGAAGATGCGATATTGCATCATCTTGTTCGATTTCAGCGCTGACGCGCTCGGGCCCTGGTTTCCGCTCCGCACCTCATTGCTCGCATTGAGCAGGAAGATGGCAAGGCCACGAACCAGCATGACGACGGTCGCGATCATCGCAGCGATCAGGAGGATGGAGAGGAAAGTGTTCATGCCCGCAATCTAGGCCTCCGACACCCGAAAGCCAATGGGCAGGCGGCCGTTTCGCAGGTCGTCGGCAAGCGCCCGGCCGTCCATGCCGGCGGCGCGCATCGATTCAAGCGTCGGCGCCTTGTTGCGCTTGGCGAGCCGTTCGCCTGTATCGTCGGCGAGTAGCGCGTGGTGGCGATAGAGGGGCGTCGGCAGGCCAAGCAGCGCCTGGAGGAGGCGGTGGACATGCGTCGCAGCGAACAGGTCGCGGCCGCGGACGATATGGGTGATGCCTTGCGCCGCATCGTCGATCGTGACGGCGAGGTGATAGCTGGCTGGGGCGTCCTTGCGGGCGAGGATGACGTCGCCGTGGGTTTCGGGCGTCGCAATCACGTCGCCGGCGATTTCGTCGTGCCACCACAACCCGCCGTCATGCCGGACTTGTTCCGGCATCCATGCTTCGGCCGGGTGATGCCCTTCCGGGTCTTGCGCCAGGCCGCCCGATGGACCCCGGAACAAGTCCGGGGTGACGGTCGGAAGTGAGGCGATCGCCATCGCCATATCGAGCCGCCAGGCATGCTGCTCCCCCGTCATCCGCCGCTCTCGTTCGTCGGCGGTCAAATGCCGGCACGTTCCCGGATAAACCGGCCCGGCATCGCCATGCGGCGCGGACAGGCTGGCGGCGATTTCGGCGCGCGTACAGAAACAGGGATAGAGCAGGCCCATCGCCTTCAGCCGCTCGACCGCCTCGGCATAAAAAGCCAGACGCTCTGACTGGAGCAGCACCGGCCCATCCCAGTCCAGCCCCAGCCAGTCGAGATCGCGTAGGATCGCTTCAATGAACTCAGGCCGGCTGCGCGTCCCGTCGATATCCTCGATGCGCAGCAGGAAGCGCCCGCCTTCCGCCCGCGCGCGATCATGCGCAAGGATTGCCGACCAGGCGTGGCCGATGTGCAACAGCCCCGTCGGGCTGGGCGCGAATCGGGTGGTGATTTCGCTCAAACTGGCTCTTGACCGCGAGTCGCGCGCCGTGCTGTCATCATGGCGTCATCCTAGTCGGCGATTGCCGCGCCAGGAAGCGAGGGGTAGTCACGTGTATCATCCCGATCTGATCCGACACCCCGATAGCTGCCCCGCGCTCGTGCTCAACGCCGATTATACGCCGCTCAGCTATTATCCCCTCAGCATCTGGCCATGGCAAACCGCGATCAAGGCGGTGTTCCTCGACCGGGTCGATATCGTCGCGCAATATGAGCGCGAGGTGCGCAGCCCCTCGGCGAAGCTGAAGCTGCCCTCGGTGATCGCGCTCAAATCCTATGTGCGGCCGAGCGCGTTTCCCGCGTTCACGCGGTTCAACCTGTTCCTGCGCGACAAGTTCGCCTGCCAATATTGCGGATCGGGGCATGACCTGACCTTCGACCATGTCGTGCCGCGCGCCCAGGGCGGGCGCACGACCTGGGAGAATGTCGTCACCGCCTGTGCGCCGTGCAATCTGAAAAAGGGCGGGCGCACGCCCAAACAGGCCGGCATGCCGCTCCATATCGCGGCGATCCGCCCGACCAGCTGGCAGATGCAGGAGCATGGGCGCCGCTTTCCGCCCAATTATCTGCACGATACGTGGCACGACTGGCTCTATTGGGACGTTGAGCTCGAAGCCTGAGCGCGCTTCCTTTCCGGGACGCGGCCGACAGGTCCGCCCGGAAAGGGATTGCCGATGCGCCTCGTTGCTGCCGCTTTGCTCGGCCTTGTCGTTACGGTCAGCCTGACCGGGTGCTCTAAGCACAAGGAGGAAAGCGCCCCCGGCTTCGTGCCGCCGACCGACCAGACCCGCGCCGACTATCTCGACAGCCTCGACCGCGCCTTCGCCGCAATGGACCGCGGCGGCGACGGCGTCATCACGGCAAACGAGATCAGCGCCAGGCGGGCGGCGCAGATCAAGGTGCGCGATGCCGATCATGACGGCGCGATCACCCGCGAGGAATTCGTCAAGGGCGGGCTTGCCCGGTTCGACCGGATCGATGCCGATCATGACGGCGTCCTGACCACGGCCGAGCGCCGTGCCGACAAGGGCGGGAGCAGCGACACGATCGGCAACGTCACGCCGTAACGCCGCATCCGAGGTTGACCGGGGCGATGCCGCAATGCAGCATCGTCACATGGCCGATCTCCCCTCAATCGCGAACAATCCCGATATCCGCTTCCTCGGCAAGCTGCTCGGGGACGTGATCCGCGCTTATGGCGGCGAGACCCTGTTCCGGCGCACCGAATATATCCGCGCCGCCTCGGTCGACCGGCATCGCGGCGTGGCGGCGAAGGATGCGACTGATCTCGGGCTCGACCGGCTCAGCCTCGACGAGACGCTCGATTTCGTGCGCGGCTTCATGCTGTTCTCGATGCTCGCCAATCTCGCCGAGGATCGCCAGGGCGTCGCCGCCGAGAAGGGCGCCGATGTGGAATCCGCACTGAAGCGGCTGGCGGACGAAGGGATCGATCAGGCGGCGGTGATGGCGCTGCTCGATCATGCGCTGATCGCGCCGGTGCTTACCGCGCACCCGACCGAGGTGCGCCGCAAGAGCATGATAGACCATCGCAACCGCATCTCCGAGCTAATGACGCTCAAGGATGCCGGGCTGGCCGAGACGCCCGATGGCGATTCAATCGACGAGGCGATCCTGCGCCAGATCGCCCTGCTCTGGCAGACGCGGGTGCTGCGGCGCGAGCGGCTGTTCGTCACTGACGAGGTCGAGACTGCGCTCAGCTATCTGCGCGACGTGTTCCTGCCGGCCTTGCCCGCGCTCTACCAGCGCTGGGACCGGGCGCTCGGCGAACGCAGCCCCAGCTTCCTGCGGCCGGGCAGCTGGATCGGCGGAGATCGCGACGGCAACCCTTTCGTCACCGCGGATTCGCTTCGTATCGCGCTCGCCAAGGCCTGCGAGGCAGTGCTTGGCCATTATCTCGATGCAGTGAACGCGCTCGGTGCCGAACTGTCCATCTCGAGCGGCATCGCCGAGGTCGGCGACGATGTTCGGGGCCTGGCCGAGGCGAGCGGCGATACCGCGCCGAGCCGTGCCGACGAGCCCTATCGCCGCGCGCTTTCAGGCATTTATTCGCGCCTCGCCGCCACGCACCTGGCACTGACCGGCAAGCCGGCACCGCGGCCCGGCACGCTGCACGACGAGGCTTATCCCGATCCGCAGAGCTTCCGCGCCGATCTGGTCGTCATTGCCCGCGCATTGCGGGCGGGCGGCGGCGGCGCGCTGGCTTCGGGCGGGGCGCTCGGCCGGCTGATCCGCGCGGTCGAGACCTTCGGCTTCCATCTCGCAACGCTCGATCTCCGCCAGAACAGCGCAGTCCATGAGCGTGTCGTCGCTGAACTGCTCAAGGTGGCTGGGGTCGAGTCCGATTATCTTGCGCTGAACGAATCCGAGCGCGTCTCGCTGCTGCGCCATGAGCTGTCCAACGCCCGACCGCTCTCCAGTCCGTTCGCGACCTATTCGGATGAGACGGCCTCCGAGCTGGCGATCGTACGGGCGGCGGCCGAGGCGCACGCCAAATATGGTCCGGCCTGCATCACCCAGCATATCGTCTCGATGGCGCAGTCGGTTTCCGACCTGCTCGAGGTCAACATCATGCTGAAGGAGGTCGGCCTGTACCGGCCCGGCGAGCCGGCCTCGGCCGCGATCATGGCGGTGCCCCTGTTCGAGACGATCGGCGATCTCGAGGCCGCGCCGGGCATCATGACGGAGTGGTTCGCCCTGCCCGAGGCGGGCGCGATCACCCGGGCGCGGGGCTATCAGGAAGTGATGATCGGCTATTCGGATTCGAACAAGGACGGCGGCTATCTCACCTCGACCTGGTCGCTGTCCAAGGCCTCGACTGCGCTGAAGCCCGTGTTCGAGAAAGCGGGCGTCGGCATGCAGCTTTTCCACGGCCGCGGCGGCGCGGTCGGGCGCGGCGGCGGCTCGGCCTTTGCCGCGATCCGGGCGCAGCCGACCGGCACCGTCCAGGGCCGGATCCGCATCACCGAGCAGGGCGAGGTGATCGCGGGCAAATATGGCACGCGGGAAAGCGCGATGACCAATCTCGAGGCAATGGCCTCGGCGACGTTGCTGGCGAGCCTGGAGCCAGATGCATTCTCGCCGGCCGAGCAGGCGCGCTTCGGCGCGGCGATGGACCAGCTTTCCGATACCGCGTTCAGGGCTTATCGCGACCTTGTCTATGGGACGGAGGGTTTCCGCACCTTCTTCCGCCAGATGACGCCGATCGCCGAGATTTCGGGCCTCAAGATCGGTTCGCGTCCCGCCAGCCGGACGAAGTCGGACCGGATCGAGGATCTGCGCGCGATCCCCTGGGTGTTCAGCTGGGCGCAGGCGCGGGTGATGTTGCCGGGCTGGTACGGCGTCGGCGCTGCAATTGCCGGATTCGAAGACAAGGGTCTGCTGGCCGAGATGGCGGCGGGCTGGCCGTTCTTCGGGGCGATGCTCGACAATATGGAGCAAGTGATCGCCAAATCCGATATGGGGATTGCGGAGCGGTACGCGGCTCTGGTCGAGGACCGGGCGCTGGCGGACAGCGTGTTCGGCCGGATCCGTGACGGCTGGCAGCAGACGCATGACGGGCTGCTCGAGATCACCGGCCAGTCGCGGTTGTTGGAGAAGCATCCCGCGCTCGATGCTTCGATCCGGCTGCGCCTGCCCTATATCGAGCCGCTGAACATGCTCCAGATCGAACTGATGAAGCGCCACCGCGCCGGCGAGAAGGACGAACGGATCGGCGAGGGGATTCTGCTCTCGATCAACGCGATCGCGACGGCGCTGCGGAATTCGGGTTAATCGTCGCCCCGGCGGAGGCCGGGGCCGCTGGGTAGTTGCGTGGGCCGGTTGCCACAAACGCAGCGGCCCCGGCCTCCGCCGGGGCGACGGTTATAGAAAAGGCGCGGCCAGTTCCGGCCTTACCCGAAGCAGTCGCCCGGTTGCCCGATCGAGCAGCGCCCAGGTCGTCACTGCCTCGACCTTCACCTTGCCGTCAGCGCCGGTAAACCGCACATGCCGGTCGAAGCGTGCGCCTCGGGGCGGTTCGGGCACCCAGGTCTCGCCCGTCACCGTCTCGCCAGCGCTGACATTGCCGCGATAGTCGATCTCGTGCCGGGTCACGACCCAGATATAGGCGGCGCGCTGCTCGGCCGACGCTACTGCATCCCAATGCGCGACGGCGATGTCCTGGATCCACTTCACCCACACCGCATTGTTGACATGGCCGAGCTCGTCGATGTCGGCCTCGGTCGCGGTTTTGGTGAGAACAAAAGCCATAATCTAACCGTCACCCCGGACTTGTTCCGGGGTCCATGGCTCCGCGTATGCAACAGTCGTAATGTGGGTGGCACGATGGATGCCGGAACAAGTCCGGCATGACGATGGAGGCGAGGTCATCCCTCCACCCCGAGCTGCCAAAGCACGAACGCATGCTCTTCGGCCCCCTCGCGCAAGCTCTCGAACCGTCCCGATTTGCCGCCATGTCCGGCGCCCATATTGGTCTTGAGCAGCAGCACATTGTCGTCGGTCTTGGTTGCGCGCAGTTTCGCGGCCCATTTCGCGGGTTCCCAATAGGTCACGCGGGGATCGTTGAGACCGCCCGAGATGAACAGCGGCGGATAGGCCTGGGACTTCACCTGGTCGTAAGGCGAATAGGATCGGATCAGGTCGAACGCGGCCTTGTCCTCGATCGGGTTGCCCCATTCGGGCCATTCGCCCGGGGTGAGCGGGAGGGATTCGTCAAGCATGGTGTTGAGCACATCGACGAACGGCACATCGGCGATCACAGCGCCCCAGAGCTCGGGATCGCTGTTGACGACGGCACCCATCAGCTCGCCGCCCGCGGAGCGGCCGGCGATGGCGATCCTGCCCGCGCTGGTCCAGCCGTCTGCGATCAGGCCTTTCGCGACATCGACGAAATCGTTGAAGGTATTTTCCCGCTTCTCGAGCTTGCCGTCGAGATACCATTGCTGGCCGAGATCGTCGCCGCCGCGGATATGGGCGATGGCATAGGCAAAGCCGCGATCGAGCAGCGACAGTCGCCCAGTCGAGAAGCCGGGCGGGATCGCATAGCCATAAGCACCGTAGGCGTAGAGGAAGAGCGGCGCCGAGCCGTCCCTCGGGAAATCCTTCGGATAAACGATCGAGACCGGCACCTCGGTGCCGTCCCGCGCGGTGATCTTCAGCCGCTCGGTGCGATATTTCTCGGCGTCATAGCCCGAGGGGATTTCCTGCACCTTGAGTATGGTCAGTTCGCCGGTCGCGACGTCATAATCATATTCAGTGCCGGGCGTGACCATCGATTCATAGCCGACCCGAAGCACGTCCATCGCATATTCGGGATTGTTGCCGAGGCCGGCATCATAGCTCGCCTCGGGAAAGACGATCCGCTGCGGCGCGATGTGCGAATCGTAGCGGTGGATCTCGATCTGATCGAGCCCGTCCTCGCGTCCGTCGACGATGAAGAAGTCACGGAAACAATCGACGCCGGTCATGTAGAAATGCTTCGATGGGCCGATCAACTCGGTCCATTCGCCGGGCGCTTCGATGCTCGCCGTGCAGAGCCGGAAATTGGGGTCGGTGTCGTTGGTGTGGATGAAGAGCGTGCCGTCATGCTCGTCGACATCATATTCGCGGCCGACTTTCCGCGGGGAGACGCAGATCGGCTCGGCCAGGACATTGTCGGCGGGGAGGAGATAGATCTCGCTCGTCACATGATCGCCGGACGCGATCACGATCCATTTGCGCGAGCTCGTCTCGCTCACCCCGACGCGGAAGCCTTCGTCTGCTTCCTTGAACAGCTCCACATCCTGGTCGATCGGCGTGCCGAGCCGGTGCAGACGGGCATTGTCGGTGCGCCATTGCTCATTGGCGAGGCCGTAGAGAAAGCCGCTGTCGTCCGCCGTCCAGACGATCTCGGAGAGCATGCCGGGGATGACATCGGGCAGATGCTCGCCGGTGGTGAGGTCCTTCACCCGGACTTCGAACCGCTCCGAGCCGTTATCGTCGATCGCATAGGCGAGCAGCTTCGCATTGTTGCTGACCGAGAAGGCGCCGAGCCGGAAATATTCCTTGCCCTCGGCCAGTGCCGGCTCGTCGAGGATCAGTTCGTCCGGGCCGCCGGCGACTGGCTTGCGCCACCATTTGCGATATTGTCCGCCGGTCTCGAACGCTGTCCAGTAGAGCCAGTCGCCGTCCTTCTGGGGAACGGAGCTGTCGTCTTCCTTGATGCGCCCCTTCATCTCTTCATAGAGCGTGTCGATCAGCGGCTTGTGCGGCGCCATCACGCTTTCGAAATAGGCATTCTCGGCTTCGAGATAAGCAAGCACATCCTTGTCGGTGACCTCGGGATAGCCCGGATCCTTGATCCAGGCATAAGGGTCTTCGATCGTGACGCCGTGGGCGGTGAAGCTGTGCGGGCGCCGTTCGGCGACGGGGGGCTTGGGATCAGTCATGCCGCCCCTATGCCCTGCCGGCGCCCGGGGCGAAAGCCGGTGTTACGGCCTAATGGCGCGCGGCGGCGGCGCGGAATTCCGGGCTGACGAAGAGATTGGCGACGAGGGTGTTGGACAGCGACGCGTGAGTCCTGAACGCGGCGGGAATCGCGATCGCGCCGATGAACGAGGAGCCCCATTGGACTTCGGCGCGGATGGATCGCTCGAAGACAATCTTTCCGTCGCGGGTCAGGCGAAAGGTCGCGACCTCGACGCCGTGCCCGTTCTTGAAATCCTCGGTCGCCGCATTCTCGGTCAGCACTGCGCTGAGGATCAGCGGCGCGGCCGGATCATAATGGCCGTTGCTGCGGAGTTCCGTGATCAGCACGTCGTGGAGATAAGAGGAGAAGCGTCCGGTCGGCGGCGTCATGGTCGAGCCGCGGATGTTGATATGGCGATCGAATGCGGCGTCCGCCGGCGCGGTGGTGACTGGTCCTACCGCGAGCGGCGCCATATCGAATGCCTGCGCCGCCCTTGCCGCGGCGATGCTCGGCTGGGCGCCCTCCATCTTCTCCTGGATGCATCCGCCGAGCATCGCCAGCGATGCGACGAGCAGCAATCGCGCGATCATTGCAGCTATTGCCCGGCGGCAGGCGTGGCAGCCATCTTGCCGGCAAGGCAGTTGATGCCGTGCGCCATTGCCTGATCGATGATCATCTGCATGCCGACCTGCGGGTTCTTCACCAGGATGCCGATCGTCGGATCCTCCTGCTTGCCCATGGTCAGATGCAGGGCATGCTCGACGTCGCACGTGATCGGCGTGCTTCCCGGGCCGCGCAGCAATTCGAAATGGACGGCGTAGCGGTCAGTCACCAGAAGCGGGGCGAGGCCGAAGGTCAGGCCGGTCTTGAAGCCTTTGCCAGCCGCGCCTTTTTCCGTGATGTTGTTCATCGCGATGGTCAGCACGGCGCCGCCTGGCGTTGGCGTCTCGGTCAGCTCGGTGAAAGCGTGCCGGGCGTTGATCGCGGGAATGGCGAGCGGCTTGGCATATTTGGTGCCCTTTGCGTTCGGGACGCCATCCGTCTGGAACTCGAACAGGAGCTGCGCCGGTTGCGGATTGGCGACCGTGACGATTTCCGCGGGCTTCAGATCGCCGAGCTTGGCATCGACATACCATTTGGCGGCGATCGCAGGCCCGGCACCCAGCGCGGCGAGCAGCGCGAACAGGGCAAGGCTGCGGAGGCGCAACTGCGCCGCCCAGTGAATCGCGATTGCGGACATGTGATGAATCTCCCCCCGGTTTCATGCCGAGAATAATTCAACCGTGCCGACCGGCCAAATGGAAAAAGCAGCTCTTTCCAGCTTTGTCGGACATGCGGACAACCGGGCTCTTTCGCCCTGGTTCAGGACCGCGCTATTGAGGTGCCCTGCATGGCCTGTCACAGGATGCCCCAATGTCCACCTATCGAGATCGCCTGAAGGCGCTGCGCGAACAATTGAAGCGCGACCGGCTCGACGGCTTTGTCGTGCCGCTCACCGACGAGCATATGAGCGAATATGTCGGCGCCTATGCGCAGCGGCTGGCGTGGCTGACGGGGTTCCAGGGCTCGGCGGGCAGCGCGGTGGTGTTGCCGGAGGAAGCCGCGATCTTCACGGACGGGCGCTATACGCTCCAGGTCCGCGAACAGGTCGATGGCAGTGACTGGGAGTTCGTCTCGGTTCCGGGGACGAGCATGTCCGACTGGCTCGGGGCGCATGCGGCGAGCGGCGCACGCGTGGGTTATGATCCCTGGCTCCATACTCGTGCCTGGGTCGAGGAAGCAGGCAAGGCGCTGGCCGAGCGCGGTGCCGAGCTGGTCGCGGTCGATACCAACCCGGTCGACGCGGTGTGGCCCGATCGGCCGCAGCCGTCTGACGCGAAGCTCGCGGTGCAGGATGACGCGCGGGCGGGCCAGTCTTCCGCCGAAAAGCGCGCCGCGATTGCTGACTGGCTGAGCGAGCGCAAGGCCGATGCGGTCGTGCTCTCGGCGCTCGATTCGATTGCCTGGGTGCTCAATGTGCGCGGGCAGGACGTGGCGCACACGCCGGTCGCCCTGGCCTATGCGATTGTCGATGCGGACGGCACCGCCGATCTGTTCGTCGCGCCCGAGAAGATCGGCGAGGATGTGCTCCAGCATCTCGGCAATGCGATACGGGTGCGCGACCGGGCGTCTTTCCCGGGGGCGCTGGGCGGCTATGCCGGCAAGCGCGTCGCCGCCGATCCCGAGCGGGCGGTCGCGGCGATCTTCGGGCGGCTCGAGGCGGGCGGCGCGACGGTGCTGCCGCTGCGCGATCCGGTGATCCTCGCCAAGGCGATGAAGAACCCGACCGAGATTGCCGGCCACCGCGCCGCTTCGGTGCGCGACGGTGCGGCGCTCGCGCGGTTTCTGAAATGGGTCGAGGAAGAGGCGCCCAAGGGCGGCCTGACCGAACTTTCCTGCGTGGTGAAGCTGCAGGAATTCCGCGAGGCGACGGGTGTGCTCAAGGACACCTCCTTCGACACCATCTCGGCAACCGGGGCGCATGGCGCGAGCCCGCATTATCATTCGACCCCCGAATCGAACGTGCCGCTCGAACCGGGCCAGCTCTATCTGGTCGATTCGGGCGGCCAATATGCCGACGGCACCACCGATGTGACCCGGGTCCTGCCGATCGGCACGCCGACCGACGAGATGCGCGACCGTTTCACCCGGGTGCTCAAGGGCCATATCGGCCTCGCCACGGCAGTGTTTCCGGCGGGCACCAATGGCGGCCAGCTCGATTCGTTCGCGCGCCGGCCGCTATGGGAGGCAGGGCTCGATTTCGCGCATGGCACCGGCCACGGGGTCGGCGCCTATCTTGCGGTGCATGAAGGGCCGCAGCGCATCGCCAAGCCGAGCTATCCCGGCGGTGGACCCTCGGAGCCGCTGCGGGCGGGCATGATCATCTCGAACGAGCCTGGCTATTACAAGGTGGGCGAGTACGGCATCCGGATCGAGAATCTGATCCTGGTCGAGGAGCGAATCATCCCGGGCGGCGACGAGGCGATGCTCGGCTTCGAGACGCTGACCTTCTGCCCGATCGAGCGTTCGTTGATCGTCGCCGATCTGCTCACCATCGCCGAGCGTGAGTGGCTCGACGCCTATCATGCGAAGGTACTGGCGATTCTAGGACCCGAGATGGCAGGCGCTGAGCTGGCCTGGCTCCAGGCCAAGTGTGCGCCTATCGGTTAGGCTCGTCCTCGCGCGGCGCGGGTGGCGCATCGCTTGCCCGTGCCTGCGCCTTGCGCTTGCGCAGATTCTCGCGCAGCGCCGCCGCCAGGCGCGCTGCCTTTTCGTCCTTCTCGGCCATGCGTGCTTATCTCGTGCCCGCTTCGCCTTGACAATCCCGCCGCCCTCGTCTCTTAGGCGCGCTCCCGCGGCGCCATCATGCGCCGGTCGGGATATGCTGCCGTAGCTCAGTGGTAGAGCGCATCCTTGGTAAGGCTGAGGTCGTGAGTTCAATCCTCACCGGCAGCACCAGCATCCGCCTTTGAATTTCTGCGAGATTTCCCCGACTGGGGTCAGCCGCGGCGCAGCCGGCCGAACAGGCGCGCCAGCAAGCCGGGGCGAGCCACGGGCTCGGTGGCAAGAATGCGCCGACGGAGCGTGTGGGCAACGGGATCGGCGGTCGGGTCCTCTCGGGGGACCCATGGCTTGACGGTCAGGGTGGCGAAGCTCGGCTCGGCCGGCGCGATGCGGGTCGCGGACACGGCAATGGTGGGCTCCGGGCCAAGGATCGTGACGAAATCGGCGTTGATTCCGACCGTCCCGACGATGAGCCGGCAGCCGGCGGGAAGACAATCCTCGGATACCGCCCGTTCGGCCGCCTGGAGGAAGCGGGTGGCCAGCAGCCAATTGGCGAGGATGAATTCGACATAGCCACCGGGGGCCCGGCCTTCGACTCCGTCGCGGCCGTCGCGGAGGAAATAGCGATGCTTCCAGTTGATGAGCGCGGTATTGAGCTGGGCGACGCCCGAAAAGGTCAGATGGAATTCGACATCCTCTTCCCCGTCGACCCAGGCCGGCAAGTCCTGGCCGCACTCGGCGAGAAGATCGGCGTTGCTCGCGTCGCTGAAGGGGAAGGAGTCGTCCGAATACAGGCCGAGCATCAGATCGGGCTCACCGGCTTGTCCGCCTTCGAAAACCAGGTCCCGCTGATTGGTGAGGCCGAGCGTGATCGCCGTGATCGCTGGCCCCTCCCATTCCTCGAGGATGGGGATAAGATCCTCCCAGCCTGAGAGAAGGACATCGGCAGCGGTCGTCGCCTTGCACAGACGGGCCAGCGCACCATCGAAGCCGGCAAGCTCTGCCGCGAGCAAGGCATCGGCTTCGGCAACGCGTCCGGCGGCGAGCAGGCTGCGCATGTTTGCCGCCCAGGCAGCCTCGCCGTCCGCTTCGAGAAAGGTTATCTGGAGCGGGCGCGGTTCGTCCGGTTCGCGATAGGCGCGCACGCCCTCGGTGCGCGAATCGGGTATCGACGCCATTTCCGGTAGTCCCGCGCCGGGCAAATAGGCATTCATCGCGATGCTCCCCTCCCTTGGCTGACGCCGCAATCGCTCAACTGGTGTAGCGCGAAACGGTTAAGCGATCATGTGGATGGGCAGCGTTTCAAACTACCGTCATATTGGTTTTGAAAGCTGCCGGCGCGCAGATTTACACCCCTTTGACCCGATGCTAGCTCTTTCGCGCTCGGTACATTCGCCTTTGCCTGAAACCAGCGTGTCGACATCTGTCGATGGCGTTTGCCGTGCTGTGACCTGGCTAGGTGATTGGGGGCCAGGTGATTGGGGAGAGCGATATGGATCTCGATGTAGCGATAGTGGGCGGTGGCTGCTCCGGTGCCTATAGCGCCTGGCGGCTCCAGCAGGATCGCGGCGCCGACCAGTCGATCGGGCTATTCGAATATTCGGACCGCATCGGCGGGCGGCTTTATTCCGTCACCATGCCGGGCCTGCCCAATGTGAAGGCCGAGCTTGGCGGGATGCGCTATATCCCGACCCAGCACATCCTGGTCGCCGACCTGGTCAAGCATCTGAAGCTCGAGACCAAGGATTTCCCGATGGGCGCGCCGGCGCCGGTCGGCTCGAACTGCAACCTCTTCTATCTGCGCGGCAAGCATCTGCGGCTGCACGAGCTCTCCGACCCGGAGAAAGTGCCGTACAACCTCGCCTGGTCGGAACGCGGCCTCGGGCCGACCAACCTGCAGGTGCAGGTGATGAACAACCTCTATCCCGGCTTCGCCAATCTCAGCCTGTGCCAGCAGATGCAGGTCAATGTGTTCGGCAAACCGATGTGGAAATATGGCTTTTGGGACCTGATGTTCCGCGTGCTCTCGAACGAGGGCTATCAGTTCATGCGCGATGCCGGCGGCTATGAGGCCAATGTCGCCAATGCCTGTGCGGTGACTCAGCTCCCCGCCACGGAATATAGCGACTCCACCCAGTTCCTCACCCTCGCCGACGGCTATGACCAGCTGCCGATCACGCTGGCGAAGGAGTTCAACGACACATTCGACGGCAAGACCGCCAAGGGCAAGCGCGTCTTCATGAACCACCGGCTCGAGGAGATCCTGATCGGCTCGGGCGACTGGCCCTATACATTGATCTTCCGCCAGACGCTGACCGACGAAGAAAAGCGGACCAGCGACATCGCCGACCGGCAGCCGATCAAGGTCCGCTGCAAGAAGCTGATCCTCGCCATGCCGCGCCGCAGCCTCGAGCTGATCAAGAGCAGCTTCTTCGACGATCCCTGGCTGAAGAAGAATATCCCCTCGGTCCTGATCCAGAGCGCGTTCAAGCTGCTGCTTGCCTATGAAACGCCCTGGTGGCGGTCGCTCGGGCTGGTCGCCGGTCGGTCGGTGACTGATCTTCCCGTCCGCCAGGTCTATTATTTCGGCACCGAGGGTGCGCAGGAGAGCGGCGAGCCCTTCCTCAACTCGCTGCTGATGGCGAGCTACAACGATATGGGGACAGTGCCCTTCTGGAAGGGGCTGGAGCGCGGCAAGGCCTATATGGGCTATCGCCCCGCCTGCCTCGAAAGCGGCGTCGCCGATGTGCTGCCGCTCGCGCCCAAGACCGGCTTCCGCGCCACGGCGGAAATGGTCGACGTCGCCAACCGCCAGGTCGCGCAGGTGCACGCCCTGCCGCAGATCCCCGATCCCTATGCGGCGGTCTACCACACCTGGAACGAGGACCCCTATGGCGGCGGCTGGCACGAGTGGAAGGCCAATTTCCGGCTCGACCAGATCATGTGCCAGATGCGCAAGCCGGTCGCTGATCTCGACATCCATATCGTCGGCGAGGCCTATTCCTATGGCCAGGGCTGGGTGGAGGGCGCGCTCGATGTGGCTGAGTCGATGCTCCAGGATTTCTTCGGGATGAAGCCGCCCAAATGGCTCGATCCTAGCTATGCGCTGATGCCGAATCCCTGCCCGCCGGGCGATCCGTGCGTCGGCTGCGGCGATATCGAGGGCTGCGTCCCCTGCTTCAATTGCGGCACGATGCTCTCATCGGTCACCCCCAATTGCCTGTGCGCAGTCGAGGAGGGTTGAGATGAACGTCGCCGAATATATCCTCGCCCGGCTCGCCGAGGTGGGCCTCACCCATATGTTCGCGGTGCCCGGCGACTATGCCTCGCCCTTCCTCGAAGCGCTCGACGCGATGACCGAGATCGTCCGCGTCCCCAATATCAACGAGCTCGGCTCGGGCTATGCCGCCGACGGCTATGCGCGGTTCAAGGGCGTGGGTGCTGCCTGTGTGCAATATGGCGTGGGCACGTTCAGCGCGCTCAACTGCGCGGCGGGCTCCTGGGTAGAGCGGGTGCCGGTCGCGATCATCTCGGCGAGCCCGTCGAGCAGCAACCGGCTGCTCGAGCGGCAGGAGCAGATCCTGTACCATCATTCGACCGGCGACCTCGAGGTGAACCAGAAGGTCTTCGCGCATGTGACGGTCGCGTCGGAGATCATCACTGACCCCGATTTCGCGCCCGAGCAGATCGACCGCGCGATCACCGCGATGCTGACCTTCCGCCGCCCGATCTATCTCGAAGTGCTGCAGAATGTCTGGACCCAGCCCTGCGCCAAACCCAAGGGCGATCTCGCGCCCGTCAGGACGGAGAGCAACGCCAAGTCGCTCGGCAAGCTGATCGCCGCCGCCTGGGGCGCCATCCTCAGCGCGCAGGAGCCGGTTTTGTGGTTCGGCGTCGAGATCCAGCGTTATGGCCTGCAGGATCTCGCCCAGAAGCTGGTCGATGTCAGCGGCCTGCCCTTCACCACCACCAGCCTCGGCAAGACCGTGCTCGACGAAGCGCAGCCGCAGTTCATCGGCACCTATGCCGGCCCGGCCTCGCCTGCGCTCACTCGCACGATCATGGGCGCCTGCGATTGCCCGATCGCACTCGGGGCGATCATCACTGACGATTATCTCGATATCATGGCCTCGAGCTATGCCGACATGATCTCGGTGAACGACCAGGATGCGCGGGTCGGCATCGACTATTTCGCGCAGGTGACGCTCGCCGATTTCCTGAAAGCCCTGATCGCACGGTTCGAGGAGGACGAGACCTTCCCGCGCAGCTTCGCGGCGCCCGATGTCGCCGATGATGCCGACGAGGCACCGGTCAGGAGCAAGGGCCTCACCTATAATGTCTTCTATCGCGAACTTTCCGCCTTCCTGAAGCGCAAGCATCTGCTCGATTCAAGCGTCCTGGTCCTCGGCGAGAGCACCTCGCTCTATGTGTTCGGCAATCTGTTCGGCCTGCCGCGCGACAGCTTCGTGGCGCAGGCCGCCTGGGGTTCGCTCGGCCATGAGACCGGCTGCGCGCTCGGCGTCGCGCTTGGATCGGGCAAGCGGCCCTGGGTGGTCGCGGGCGATGGCGGCTTCATGATGATCTGCCAGGAGATATCGAGCCTGGTGCGCGCGAAGGTCAATGCGGCGGTGTTCGTGATGAGCAATCAGGGCTATGCGATCGAGCAGGCATTCGTCGACATCAAGGCGTTCACCCCGAAAGGGGAATTCGCGCCCTTCGATGTGCTGCCGAGCTGGGACTATCTCGCGCTCGCCAAGGCCTATGGCGCGAAGGGCTTCCGGGTCGAAACCACTGATCAGCTCGCCGCTGCGCTTACCGAGATCCAGAAGCTGACCGATGTGCCGGCGCTGGTCGAGGTGGTGATCCCGCCAAAGGACCTCGCGCCCCAGCTGGCAAGGCTGGCCGCGCCGCCGCCGACGCTGCGGAAATACAACCCCGCGCCTGAGTGAGGCGGCGATTGCGGGCGTGAAGAACGCGTGATAGCCCGCCAATACACTGGAGGGCTCCCCATGCGTATTTCCCGATTTGCCGTTATCCTGCTGCTGAGCGCGTCGAGCTTCGGCCTCGCCCATTCGGAGCCGGTGCAAAAGGCCAAGCCCAGATATGGCAGCTGGGGCGTCGATTATGCGACGATGGACCCTAAGACCAACCCCGGCGACGATTTCTTCGGCTATGCCGAGGGCAGCTGGCTGAAGAATGCGCCGATCCCCGCGGACCGGTCGCGGGCGGGCTATAATTACGATCTGCCCGATCTTGCCGAGAAGGATGTGCGCGGGCTGGTCGAGGATGCGCTGCGCCAGCCCAATCCCGAACCCTATGTCCGTCAGATCGGCGATTTCTATGCTGCCTGGATGGATCAGGCCGGTATCGAGGCGCAGGGCCTCGCACCTCTGAAGCCCTGGCTCGCCCAGATTTCGGCAGTGGGCAGCCGGGCCGAGCTGGTCCAGCTGATGGCGGAGCCAGCCTTTGCCGCGCCGATCCGGATCGGCATCACCGCCGACGAGGCTGATCCCACCCGCTATACCGTCTCGGCCGGCCAGGCCCGGCTCGGCCTGCCGACGCGCGATTATTATCTGCTGCCCGCTGAGAAATATGTCGGGATCCGCAAGGCCTATCGCGATTATATCATCGCCATCCAGCAGCTCGCCGGCATATCCGACGCTGAGGCCAAGGCCGACAGGATCATCGCGCTCGAGACCCAGCTTTCGCAGGATCAATGGACGCCCGAGCGGCGCCGCGACCCCAAGGCGACTTATAACCCGATGGACCGCGCCAAGCTCGCCGGGCTGGCGCCGCAATTCGACTGGCCGACGACGCTCGATCATCTCGGCCTTGGCGCGATGCCGACCGTCGTGGTGCGCGAGCCGAGCGCGATCGCAGCGGCAGGCGCACGGATCGCCGATGTGCCGCTCGATACCTGGAAGGACTATCTCGCCTTCCGCTTCATCAGCGACCATGCGCAGTTCCTGCCCAAGGCGTTCGACGACACGCGCTTCGGGTTCTACAGCAAGACGCTCAACGGCACGCCGGCCCAGTCGGAGCGCTGGAAGCGCGGCGTAAGGCTGCTCGATAACGCGCTCGGCGAGGCGGTCGGGCGGCTCTATGTCGCGCATTACTGGTCGGCCGACACGGATCGCCAGACGACCGAGCTGATCGGGGATCTGCGCGCGGCCTATGCCGACAAGATCAACCATGCCCCCTGGATGGACGAGCCGACCCGCAAGGCGGCGCTGGCCAAGCTTGCGACCTTCGATCCGCGCATCGGCCATCCGGTGACCTATATCGACTATGGGAAGATGAAGATCAGCCGCACCGATCCGCTCGGCAATGCGATCAACGCGCAGGTCTTCGACTGGCAGCTCCAGCTTTCGCGGCTGGGCAAGCCGGTCGATCGCACCCTGTGGGACATGACCCCGCAGACGGTGAACGCCTATTACGACCCGACGATGAACCAGGTGACCTTCCCGGCTGCGATCCTGCAGCCGCCCTTCTTCGATCCGGCGGCTGACCCGGCGGTCAATTATGGCGAGACCGGCGCGACGATCGGTCATGAGATGGGGCACGGCTTCGATGACGAGGGCCGGCAATATGATGCGCAGGGGCGGTTGCGCGACTGGTGGACCAAGGACGCGGCGGACAAATACACGGTCCATGCCCAGATGCTGGTCAAGCAGTTCGACAGTTACGAGCCGATCCCCGGCACGCACATCAAGGGTCAGCTCACGCTCGGCGAGAATCTCGCCGATCTCGGCGGGCTCGAGGCTGCCTATGCCGCCTATCGCCGCTATGTCGCGCGGCACGGCGAGCCGAAGGTGATCGACGGCTTCACCGGGGATCAGCGCTTCTTCATCGCCTATGCGCAGAGCTGGCAGGGCAAGGCGCGCGAGGATGCGCTGCGGTCGCAATTGCTGTCCGATCCGCACAGCCCGGAAATGTACCGGGTGAACGGCATCGTCCGCAATTTCGACCCCTGGTACGCGGCGTTCAACGTGAAGCCGGGCGACAAGCTGTATCTGGCGCCCGAGGATCGGGTACGCGTCTGGTAGGACCGGCGTTCAGCCGCATGGCGTAGAGATACGGGCCGCCCTTCGAGGCGGAGGGCGGCCCGGGACACTCAGGCGAGCACGGGCTCGCGGTAGCGCGGCGCCACGTCGCGGCGCGACAGGCCCGGGCCCATGGCGAGGCGTGCCTGCTGCAGGGCAGTCCATTGGCCCTCGTCGGCGAGCGGCGGGATGGTGACCGTCTCGCCGCGATCGAAGCCGAGCAGGGCGGCATCGACCAGGTCGCCGGCTTCCATCACCATCTCGGCCGGGAAGGCGTCGATGTCCTTGCCCGAACGCTCCCAGATCTCGGTGCGGGTTGCGCCGGGCAGCACGGCCTGGACGCGTACGCCCTTCGCTTCGATCTGGTGTGCGAGCGACTGGCTCAGGTTCAGCACGAAGGCCTTGGAGCCGCTATAGACGCCGTCGAACATCTCGGGCGCGAGCGCGAGGACCGAGGCGATTGTGATGATCGCGCCGGTGCCGCGCGCGACAAAGGCCCTGGCGGCCGCGCCGGCGAGCAGGGTCGGCGCGGTGACGTTGAGCGCGATCAGCTTCTCGATCTGGTCGGTGGCGCTGTCGAGCAGCCCGCCGTTCAGCGACATGCCGGCATTGTTGACCAGCAGGGTGATCGCCGGATCGGAGGCGAGCCGTGCCTCGATTTTGGCGAGGTCGGCGCGATCGGTCAGATCCGCCGGCAGCACCTCGACGGCCACGCCGGTCTCGCTGCGCAGCTTCTCGGCGAGCGCTTCCATGCGCGCCGCGTCGCGGGCGACGAGGATCAGATTCTCGCCGCGCCGGGCGAGCCGGTCGGCATAGACGGCGCCGAGGCCAGTCGAGGCGCCGGTGATGAGAGCAGTTGCGGCGGTAGATTCGGGGGCAGTGGTCATGATGAAATCTCCTGCGACTCGGCTTCGACCGAGTGACTTGCATATTGATAGTGATGTGACTATCATTATGCAATGGACACCGAAAAATATGCCGATGGCCCCTGCCCGATCGCACGCGGCCTGTGCCGCGTCGGCGATGCATGGAGCATGCTCATCCTCCGCGACGCGGGAGGCGGCGCGACGCGCTTCGACCAGTTCCAGAAGAATCTGGGGATCGCACCCAATATCCTGACTCGGCGCCTGGCTGCGTTGACCGAAGCGGGGCTGCTGGAGCGGCGCCGCTACAGCGAACGACCGCCGCGCGACGAATATGTGCTGACGGGCGCCGGGCGAGATTTCCTGCCGGTGCTGTTCGCGCTTGGCGCCTGGGGCGGGAAGCATTTCGGCGATGCGCCGGTGAGCCGGCTCGTCGACGTGGCGAGTGGCAAGGCAATCGATCCGGTGGTGGTCGATCGGGCGACCGGGCTGCCGCTCGGCGATCTCGCGATGCGGATCGAGGTACCGCAGGGCGCAGGATGATCCCGGACAGGGCGGCCTCCCTGTTATTGCCTCAAGCCTCCCTGTTCTTCCCTGTTCCGGACCGGAAATTCTCTTTGGGGCTGACATAGATAAGCCAAGAAGGCGATTTATGTCAGATGGTTATGGTTCGTCGAAGGAGCCGGCTGCCGCGGGCTTTGCAGGAAGAGCTGATCAAATACTTCTGCGCGGGGGTCTCTGCTCGT